>Ga0209381_1000155_pt1 | contig 197711 bp, 165 predicted proteins | sample DewCreD2012metaG_FD_184111 | JGI IMG/M metagenome (GOLD analysis project Ga0209381, IMG submission 184111) | Hot spring sediment bacterial and archeal communities from British Columbia, Canada, to study Microbial Dark Matter (Phase II) - Dewar... ... | reverse complement strand
CGGCCTCGACGCCTTGACCCCGCCAACTCGCCACGCCCCTCCCACCGCCCGTTCGCTGGATCCATGCCATGCCCGCGCCGTCCGCCATGCGCCCCGTGGGTTTTTCAGCTCTGCCGAAAGGACACGGAGCGTCAGTCGATCACCTTGCCGGCGAACTGTTCCTCCAGGATGCGCCTGGTATCGGTTTCCACACGCCTGCCGGTGGCGGCGTCGCCAGCCGAGAAATACGACCGCACGACGCCCTTTTCGTTGGTGGCGATACGCAGATAGCCGCTGTACCAGCCGGCCTCCAGCTTCACCGCGCCGGGGTCCAGATGTACGCCGCGCGACACGCACGTGCCCTGCAGGTCGATGCCATCGGGCGTGGCCGTCACGGTGCCCGCGCCTTCGCCGGTGAAATGCCTGATCACGGCGGCCATCGCCCTGTCGCGCGTGCCGTCGCCGTCGAACTGGTAGTTGAACTCGCCGGTGGTGAAGATGCGGCTTTCCATCTCCCACAGCCGGTCCATCAACCCGGCGTCGCGGGCCAGGGCGCGCAGGAACAGCAGCACCGTCATGATCGAGTTCTCTCCCGAGATTGTCAGGTCGCCCAGGGCGATGCGGTGGTAGTAATGGCCTGATTCCTCGGCCGCCGCCAGCGCGCCGATCCGCGTCATGTAGTCCTTGATCTGCGAGTGACCGTTGCGGAACAGCACCGGCCGCGCGCCCAATCTGCCCCATTCGGCCAGCGCCAGCGGATTGACCTTGGGATCGTACAGCACGGGGGGGCTGCTTGCCGCGGCGGAGCGGGATTCCAGGCAGGCCTGGAGGATGGGCACGAAGGCGAATCCCGCCGTCAGGATGCCGCGCGGCGATCCAAAGACGATGCGGTCGCCGTCGCCGTCGATGCCGATGACCGCCTGGCACTTCTGCTCGCCGGCCAGTTTCACGGCCGCATTCATCTTGCCCTGGCTGGTGGGGTTGGGCGATCCGGCGGGGAACGTGCCATCGGGCACCAGGCGCATGGCATGCACGCGGGCGCCCGCTGTCACCAGCGCCCGGTAGATCTCCGGCCCGGCCGAGCCGTTGAAACTGTCCAGAACCACGCTCAGGCCCGCGAACTGGCCGGGCTTCACCCCCGCCTGCTGCATCGAGAACTCGATGTAGCGATCGGCCAGATCGTGCAGTTGCAGAGTCCCGCCGCTCACCGGCGCAAATCGCTGCCCGCTGTGGTAGATCTCGCGGATGCGCGTCAGGCCGCCCCGAGGTCCGCAGTCCGCCCCGATGGCCGCCACCACCGGCACGGTGAACTTCACGCCCACGTATTGTCGCGGATTGTGCGAGGCGGTGATGGTCAGCCCCATCGTGTCGCGGTGCTTCTGCGTCACCCACAGCGTCGTGAAGTAGCTCTGGGGCGTGCTGATGGGATCCGGGCACAGGTACACGCGCAGGCCCTGGCGCAACGCCTCCTCCAGCGCCAGCTCCATCACGTGGCCGGCCGCCAGCCGCGCATCGCGCCCCAGCGTCAGCGTATCGACGCCCAGTTCGCGGCCGTAGGCATAGGTGGCCTCGAACAGCCGGCGGATGGCCGCATCGGAAAACTCCTCAGCCTCCCAGCGCGCATCATAGACCTTGATCGGATCTGTGGACATCACGGCCTCCCGTGCCACGGCAGGTTAGGCGCGTACGCGGCGCGGTCAAGCGCTCCGCCGCGGTGTCATGGCCCGTTGCCCGGCTGGCTGGCGGGGGCCGCCGCGGCCATGGACGGGATCGGGCGATCCGGGGCCAGTTGCTTCCACAGGTCCACGAACCCCGGCGCCCACTCGGGGCCGCCGGGCTGGCCCCAGATGATGAAATGCCGTGTCAGGCCCTCGATCGTCTCGCGGCGCAGCTTCTCGGCGTTGAAATTTCCGTCGGCCGGCGGCGACTTGATCAACTGGGCATTGCAGAACAGCAGCCGGTACGTTCCCTCCCAGTACTGATCGTTCCAGACCTCCTTGAAGACCTCCGGGGCGACCTGGCGGGTCAGCCGCGGCGTACCCAGCTTGCGGTCGGCCAGCAGGCGGCTGTAGAGCGGCTGGGCCTTGCCGAACTCTCCCAGTTCGAAGTACGTGTCGGCCAGGCCCTTGAGCACGACCGGGTCGGGGTAGTTCGGGTCGGCGCCCGGCTCGAGGGTGGCCCGGTACAGCGCCACGTTCTCCGGCGACTGCAGGTCCTGGTATCGCTTCAGCGCCTCCTCCAGCAGTTGCCGCCGGCGGGTCGGCTCCTGTTCCAGTTCGCCGGCCAGATGCTTGGTCGCCGCGTCGAAGGTCTTGTAGCGATAGGTGAAGCTCCGGATCTTCGGGTCGGGGTTCTTCTGGGCCCACTCGACCAGAAAGCCGCTGAGCACGGCCCGGTTGTCTGCAAGTTGCTTGACACGATCCCGGTCGTTGGCCTTCCGCGCCGCCTCCAGGTCCTCATTGAGCTTGGTCAGCAGGTTGAACACCAGACCCGCGCCGGCCATGCCGCCCTTCTTGTTCAGCAGCGCCACCAGGTTCTCCGTGGCCTGGTCGGTCTTGCCCAGGGCCATCAGGGCGTTGACGCGGATGAACAGCGCCTCGGCCTCGAACTCCTCGCCGCCGGCCACGCCCTCGGCGAGGGCCTCGAAGTCCTTGAGCAGGTCCACAGCGCGCTGGGCGCCGTTGCCGCCCTGGCGCCGCGCCAGGTCCGCCGCCGACAGCAGGGTCTTGAGGCGGATCGACTTCAGGCGGGCCTGCTCGGCGGCGGCGGCCTTGGGCAGGGCCTGGGCGATTTTCGCGCTCACATCATCGGCCAGCCGCTGGATATTGGCCGTCAGCACCGCCTTGTCGCCCAGCCCCTCGGCCAGCATCTGCCGGTACGCCAGCATCTGGTAATAGCGGGCATAGAGGATGCGCTTGTCGCCGGCCGGCACCCGGTCAAAGACCTCGGCTGCCTCCTTGAGCTTGTCCTGTTGCAGCAACCGAAACGCGTATTCGAAGGCCAGCTCGGTCTTGTTCAGCGGCGGGGCGATGGCGATGGACAGGAACCGCTCGTACACCGCGCCGATGGCCGGGTCCGCGCGGTTCTTCGGGTCGCTCCACAACTCGCCGACGATGTGCGCGGCGTTGCTGTAGGCGATCTCCAGGTTCGGCGAGGCGCTGCGGTACTTCTGCAGGTAATCCAGGAACGCGTTGGCCGCCGCCACATCCTGCCCGCCCATGCGGTCCAGGAAAAACCCGCGCAGCAGCGCCGCCGATTGCACATCCTCGGGCTTGAGGTTCCGGCGGATGATCTCCTCGGCCGCGCCCAGCGCCTGCCGCAGGACTCTTTCATTGGCCTTTTCCTCGGGCGGCCGGCGCAGCTCCTGCTCGCCGTCGCCCACCAGCACCCGCAGGAACAGCAAATCGAGTTTCGTGAGGTCCGGGTTCTCGGGAATCAGGCCCTTGAGCTGCTCGAAGACGATGCTCTGGAGGTTCGGCTGTTCGCGGACCAGCGCCAGCAGCACCTCGACGGCCTTCTCGTTGGCCTTGGCGTCCTTGTTCTCGTCGGCCTCGAGCTTCAGCACGCGGTACTCGAACATCCGCGCGGCCGCGTCGATGCCCTTCTGCGCCACCGCGACATCCGCCACGCCCGCGGGCGGGTTGGCCTTCTGCCACTGCCGCAGGGCGTCCAGGCTCTTGCGCGCCGCGGCGGGGTCCTTGCGCAGCACGTCGGCCAGGGCGTGGAAATAGGTCGCCTCGTACCGCTGGCTCCACGTCGCCGCCGGATCCCTCAGAACATCCTCGAACTTCTTCTTCGCCTCGGCGAAGTCGTTCTCCTCGCCGCGGGCCAAAAACAGCTTGCCTTGCAGGATGCGCGCGACGTTATGCACGCCGCGCTCGGGGTCCTCGTATTCCACCAGCGCGCGGATCGTTTCGCCGGCGAGCGCCCCCCGCTCGGGCTTGCCCCGCTCCAGCGACAGGCACAACGCATAGTCGGTGTTCAGCTTGCTGTAGCGAGCCGCCTCCTGGACCTGCATCAGCCTTTCCCACCTGGGCCCCAGCTCGCCGACGTTGCTGGGGTTCATGCGGTTGGCCAGATCGTCGGCCTCCTTCCTGGCGGCGGCGGCGGCCGTGGCGTAGATCCGCGATACGGCCCGCGCCACCGGTTCCAGCAGCGCCTGCGTCCGCGGGTTGTCGCCCCAGTATTCCAGCGTGTTCAGCGGCCGCTCGATGCCGTTGACGACCATCTGCCCCGCCAGCTCCATCAGGGCGTCGGCGGCGGTGATCTTCGTCAGCACGTTGTCGATGCCGGCGGCCACCGAGCGCACCAGCGCCTCCTTCTGCGAGAGCGTCAGCTTGCTGTCGGCCCTGGTCAGCTGCCGCAGCGAGCTGGTCGTCAGGTACGCCTGTCGCTGTTCCGGGGAGATCTTGAACTTCTCGAAGGCATAGTCGCGAAGGCTCGCCAGGTCGCGACGATCCAGTTCGTACAGCAGGCGGTCGTGGTCCTTGAGCAGGTCGGCCAGGGCCCGGCCGGAGGTCGGCCGAGTCTGGGCCGCGGCGGTTACGGCTGCGGTGCCGGCCGCCGCGGCAAGCAACCACCGGGCCAGCAGGGAAAACGTTGCGGTTTTCATGGCTGCCTCGAGTCTATACGCAAAGCGGTCGCGCCCCAAAAGGAAAAAGGGGGCGAGGGTGGTCCCCGCCCCCGCGAGGCCTCTCGCGTCGCGCTAGTGCGCGGTCGAGAAAGCGATCTTGCTGAACTCCGCCTGCAGCGCCGCCTGGTACACCTCCACGAGGTACTTGTACTTGACGTTCTTGCCGGGATTGATCACCACCTGGATGCGGTCGTCGGTGATGCCGCTGGAGTTCATGGCCGTCCGCAACTGCCGCAGCTGGTTGGCCAGCGAGGTGCGGTCGGCCACGGAGATCGCGCCGGCCTTGGCCAGCCAGCGGTCCCCGGAAATCGGCGAGTCCACGATGATCTCCAGCGGCTCGTCGGGGACCACGCCGGTATCGCGGGGGCCTTCGCCGCCCTTGCCGATGGCCGGCAGATTCGTGCGAAGGAAGTGCTCGACGCCCACGAAGCTGGCCCCCAGCATGAAGAAGATCAGGATCACCATCACGATGTCCACCATCGGGGTCATGTTGGGCCCCGAGTCGTAGTGGACCTTCTTGGATTTCTCGAGTTTCATGGCATCCACCTCATTGCTGGGCCACGACGGCCTCGCCCCGCCTGGTGGCGAAGTTCACGTCCTTGACCTTGGCCTTGGCGCAGGTGATCAGAACCGGCTCCAGCAGGCGATAGTTCAGGTCCTGGTCGGCGCGGATGATGACCTTGCACTCCGGGCCCAGGTTCTTGCGCCAGGCGGTCAGCAGGTCCTCCAGCGGGCGCACCAGCTCGCCGGAGGGGGCGGTGTCGGTGATGCCCACGGTGACCTTCTGGCCCGTCTTGGGATGCAGCAGCGACACCTCCGGCTCATCCTTGTGGGCGGCGGTCTCGCTGATGTTCAGCGTCACGGTGTTGCCCAGGTCCTTGATGTCGATGCCCATCACGCTGCTGGGGATCCGAATGCTGGCGTCGGCCCCGGTGTCCACGCCGATGCGGGCCACCAGCATGAAAAAGATGATCAGGCACATCACGATGTCGATCAGGGGGGTAACGTTGACGTTGCCCTCCTTCATATCCGGCATTTGGTGTCTTCGCATGGCAACTCCTCAAATCTCAGGTCTGAAACCTGAAATCTCAGTTTCCCAATCCCGGATCTCAGCTCTGCGCCGGGATCGGCGGAGCGGGAAGCGGTGCCTTGCGAACCGCCGGCGCGCCGGGCACGGCCGCCACGGGACGCGGGGCCGGCATGGCCGAAGGCGCCTTGGCCTCGGCGGGCTTGATCATCAGCAGCAGTTCCTCGGCCAGCAGCGCCCCCTGCGTGGTCAGCCGGTCGGTCATCGTCCGCAGCACGCCGAAGGCCGCCAGGCACGGAATCGCCAGCGCCAGCCCCAGGAACGTGTGCGCCAGCGCGCGGGAGATGCCGAAGGCCAGTTCGGAGGGCGAGGCCGATCCGCCCGCCGCGTGCATGGCGCTGAACGCGTCGATCATGCCCAGCACCGTGCCCAGCAGCCCCAGCAACGGGCCCAGGTTGCCCAGGATGTTCAGGTACTCGATCTTGCGGAACGCCTCGGCGGTCTGTTCGCCCACGGCCGTCTCCATCGCCTCCTTCATCGCGCTGAAGGATGGAGCGCGTTTCAGGGCCGGATTCAGCGCCCGGCTCACGAAACTGGGGTCGCTCTCGGTGAACTCGATCAGCTCCTTGAACTGCCTCTGTCCGATCAGCTCGCGGATATGGTTGGTGCTGGACTCGGGGATCATCACCGAGGCACGGGTCTTGATGAACCCCTGGATGATCAGCGTCACGCCGATCACCGAGCACAGGGCGATGATCACGAAGACGAAGTCCAGGTGGTTGAGAATCAGCGAGAATACGCCCATCGGCTTGGGCTTCTCGGGGGCGGCCGCCGCCTCCTGCGCCCAGCCCGTTCCAACGGCCAGAACGGCCAATCCCAGCAGCGCGGCCAGGATGAAAACGCGGTACTTCGAATAGCGACGCATGGCAACCATTCCTTTCTCCACGTCTGTGGAGCATGCAGGACATCTCCCCGCGGCCTCTCGAGGGCTGGAGCCGATCTCTCTGCCTATCGGGGTCGCGCGGGAGCCGGTGGCCCGGGCAAGTGATTGCGGTGTCGAAACGGCCGGAAACGTGTCGCTGTCGCCGTTTGGAATCGCAGTGCTTTTCCCGGGAACCGGAAATCTTTTTCTTTTCGTCAGGGAGTTCATCAGCGGTCAGTGCCGCATTCCGAAAACACACGCTCCGATCGACTTCAGTGCCCCAGGTCCTCCTCACCGACGTACTTGAACAGCCCCCCGTTCTCCTGGGCAATGTTCTTGAGGATGCGCTCGTATTCCTCGCCGCGGTTCACGAACGCAATCGTGTTGATCTTGATCCGCTTGTCGGCGTTGCGCTCCTTGATGAACCGCAACACCGCGTCGTTGTCGGGAAACTCGCCGTCGGTCAGCAGGTAGATCAGCTCCGGCCGCTGCCGGAACGCGATCTCCAGCGCAGGGATGGGGTTGGTCTGACCCGATGCCACAACGCGCTCCAGGAACTCGCTGGCCCGACGCTTGGAGTCGGGGTTGGCCATCAGCAGGTTGTTGGGGTCGGCGGCTTCGGCCTTTTCCGCCTGGAAGAAGATCACGTTGAACTGCTGGGTGGGCTTGAGGTTGTCAATGGCCTTGTGAATCTCGACGCGCAGGTCGTCGAACTTGCTCATCATCGAGCCCGATGCGTCGCAAACGTAGGCGACCCGGCGCGCTCCGCCGGGCGGCCCGAATACCTTGGACCGCGGGCCGATGCCCCCGCCGCCGCCGGGGATGCCGAAGGGGGCAAGCGGGCCCGAGCCATCGCCGGTGCCGCTGCCCACGCCGTCGCCGCGGCCGATACCCACGCCGCGCCCCGGTCCGCCCAAGGCTCCGCCCGAGCCGATGATCGACTGGCCCTCGGCATCGCCCGAGCCGCCGCCCATCAGCGTCATCTCCAGGTTCTTGCCGGGCTTCTCGGCCCATCCCTGCCTATCGGGCGGCACATCCTTGTAGCGGTCCTGCGCTGCGTCACGGGTCGGGTCGCCGCCCAGCCCCGGGTGCGGGATGCCCCCTTCCACAGCCCCTTCCACGATGCCCGAGTCGGGGATGATGATCTGTTCCTGCACCACCGTCGCTACTGTCTGCACCACCTTGACCGTCGCCAGGCCCAGCAGCAGCAGTCCCAGGTGCAGCGCCAGCGAGGCGATGAACGGCAGGATGTCCTGCACGAACGGCTGCTGCCAGAAGCTCAGCTGCACAACCGCGGCGCCGCTCGGCTCCGTGGCGGCTGGCGGCATCGCGGGCCCGGCGTACCCAACGGCCGGAGCCGGCGGTACCGGCGGGGCCGGCCTGCTTCCGGGAACTTGCGGAATGGGGGGCGGTTGGTTTGGCATGACGCTGCTCTCCGACAAGGCTCACTTGGCCGGCGGGACCGTACGGCGACGGCACGGCCATTTGAGCACATTTCTTGTACGAGACGCCGGCTCGGTTCGTTCGGCCGGGCCTCGCTTGGGGGTGAGGCGACGTATCGTCACACCCCAGCTCTGCAAATCTATCACATCCGGCGGGGTTTTCCAGTTTTTCCGGCCGGAATCCTACCGCCGAAAAAGGACTCCGCCGGCCTCTATCGTCTCATGTCCTCCTCGCCGACGTATTTGAACGCGCCGCGGTTGTCCTCGGCGATGCGCATCAGGACCCGCTCATACTCCTCGCCGCGGTTCACGAACGCGATACTCCGCACCTCCACGGCCTTGTCGGGGTTCAGCCGGCGAATCAGGTCCACGACGGCCTGGTTGTCGGGAAACTCACCGTCGGTGAGAAGATAGATGACATCGGGACGCTGGCGAAAGGCCAGCTCGATGGCGGCTTGGGGGTTGGTCTGCCCGAAGGCCACCGTCTGTTCGAGGAAGCCGCGCTGCCAGAAACTCATCGGCACCGCAGCGGCGGGGGCAACGGCGTGTGGCGTCTGTCGAGCAACCAATGGCGCATCTCCTTTGCAGAGGGCCCGGGCTTGGAAACCAACGGCTTGCTGTTTTGGCCTCCCGTAACATCAAGGCGGAGGTGGGGAGGCCGGTCGGCGGACAGTCGGCAGGCTTTTACGGCATGCGCGGCCGGCCCTGAAGGCCCGCCGCGATCTGCATGGCGCAGAGTTAACCTTTTTTCGGGATCGATGTCAACAAAAATCCATTTCGTTTGTAGCGCGGGCTTGACGCACGGGCCGGGCGGGCCCCTAGGCGCCTCGTAACATCATGTTGTATAAGAAGTTGTGATGTTGCCTGGTCCGGCCCCGGTCCGGGCCACGGAAGGCCGATCGGCGTCCATCCACGCTCATCAGTGGTCCCTGGTTCAGCCATTCATCCTTCATCCTTCTGCCTTCATCCTTTCCTTCCGCGCCTTCGTGTCCTGGCGTCTTCGTGGTAAAAGACGTCCCCACGAGGTGCAACTTTGCGCGTACTGGTCACCGGAGCTGCGGGATTCATCGGATCGAACCTGGCCATTCGTCTGTCGGCCGACGGGCATGATGTCGTCGCGGCCGACTCGTTCCTGTCGGCATCGTGGAAGAACCTGGTCGCGTTTGGCGGGGATGTGCTGACCCTGCGCGACCACGACGATATCGCCTCGATGCGGGCGATGGGGAAGTTCGATGTGGTCTTCCACCAGGCGGCCATCACCGGCGTGATCGGCGGTGATGGCAAGGTGATCGCCGACCAGCACCGCATGCTGCGGAACAACGTCGAGACCTTCCGGGCGATCCTGGACTGGGCCGTGGAGATGCGCTGCCGCGTGGTGTACGCCAGCAGTTGCAGCATCTACGGCCGGGGACCAAGCCCCATGAAGGAAACCCAGCCGCCCGACCCGCTGAACGAATACGCGTTCTCCAAGCTCTGCATGGAACGGCTGGCGGCGAGGTACGCGCCGAGGCTGGCGCACCCGATCATCGGCCTGCGCTACAGCAACGCCTACGGGCCCAATGAAGCGCACAAGGGGAAACTGGCCAGCATGGTCTATCAGCTCGCGGTGCAGATGCGGGCCGGCCGGCGGCCGCGGATCTTCACCGCCGGCCAGCAGAAGCGGGATTTTGTCTATATCGACGATGTGGTGCAGGCCAACCTGCTGGCGATGAAGGCCACGGAAAGCGGCAGCTACAACGTCGGCGCCGGCCGGTCGTGGTCGTTCAACGAACTGGTGGCCGAGCTGAACCGCGCCCTGGGCACGGAACTGGAACCGGAGTACTTCGACAACCCCTACGGCTTCACGCAAGACTGGACGGAGACGGACCTGACACTGGCCAAGGCGAAGCTGGGGTATGAGGCGAAGTTCGACCTGCGGGCGGGGATCGAGGCGTATGTGAAGTCGGGGAAGATGGGGGTGTAGGGGCGGGCGCCGGGCGATGATGCCCGGCCGACACGCCGGCGGCGATAGGGCCGCCGAGCGAGCTCCGCCCGCGCGGAAGTGCCGGAAAGCGAGGCGAAATGGCAACGAAGACTCCACGCCCATTTTCTCTCCGCTTTTCTTTCGCCGCAATGGTTCTGATGGCGACTGCGGCCCTGTGCTTGACCGCCTATATCCTGCTGCCGTCGTCCCCGCGCGACCGTCGCGGAGAAGGAATCAATAGGGCTGGCTATTCCGCCGCGTTCTATGCTCTGGACCGGGCGCTGGAAGAGTATGGGATGCGGCACTACGGTCAGGTGCCCCAGTGCATCGAACAACTGGCGGCGGCGGAGATGTCAGAGCTGGGGGATAAGAGAAACAGTACGCTGACGAAATCGCTCACATCCTGAGCCGCACCATCATCAGACCTCTCTTCGGCGGGGCAGACGGCAAGGCCTATAGCTGGTTCGCCGCGGTGCTGGTTCCAAGCGGGACAGTCGACAGACACGATTACGTCTACTTCAGGTACGGCCATGCGGATCATGGCCTCCTTGGCGGCAGCGGTGGTCATGCGTCACTCGAGGAGTTCGCGCGACAATATGGGCAGGATTTGCTGAGCGAAGTGCGGACCAGGGCTGGCGTGCCGGCCCCGCTCGTAGCCAAGGCCAAGCCAAGACTTCCCACGCTGGTCGGCCACGTTGGTAGTGGGCCCGACACGCGCAAGGAACCGAGATGGTACATCACGCTCAGCGCCGCGACCCCCGTGACCAAGGCTGCCTCACGTACAGCCACAACGCAGCCGGTTCCAGTTTGGGAGAGCCGGCGCATTGCAACCTTCCTTCGCCCACTGACATATGCCAAAGGTGCGTGGCGGCTCAACGATCGAAAGGACGGCATCCTGGATTCTCAGGCATGTCGTCTCGCACTGCGCGTCAGGAGTTGTGGCGGAGGTGGTGACGATTCGGTGCGGCTCAGCCTTCGTTCGCTGCGTCAAGGCATCATCACACTTCCCATTGACATTCACGCGGGCAACACGGCCAAGGTTCTGTTCCTGTCTTTGGAAGACGAAACGGGGCGAATGGCAACGTGGATTTACGACCTCCCCACGACCTCACAGGATACGCTCCGTCCGCGCGATGGTGCCACGCTTGAACGTCCCAACGTGCCGCCTGCGGATGGGCACCCGTTGGACCTTGGGCGGATTGGGAAATGGGAGTTGACGGGTGACCCCGCGAGCGACGCCCTGTTGTCGGTTGAGATACGCGGAATCGTGATCGAGGGGATGCGCGTCGCCGACTGATGGCGCAGAATCATGCGAAACCAGCAAAACGATCCCGGGATCGATCGGCCCGCCGCGCGGCGACGGCGAAGCTGAGGGCTGGGGAAAACGGGCCTGGGATCGATGCGCCCACGTCGTGGCGTGGCCGCGAGGCCTTTCCGAGCCCCGCTCAACCCATGAAAAGCCGGAAAGACCGGGAGTCGAAAACGCGATAACCGGAGACGCGGCTGTGTGCCGCGGGCCGGCACGGATCAACCCGCCGCCCGTTTCAGCCCCTGTTCCACCCACCGCCGCGCCAGTTCCTCCGGCGACACTCCCTCCGATCGGCTCAGCGACAGGAGTTGCCGACGCGCGGCGGTCGGCAATCGAATGTGGAACTCGGATCGCTGCCGCGCGGCCAGCCGCTTCAGCGGCTCGGGAATCTCGGCCGGCGGCAGAATCCGCGCCTCGCCCCGATCAACCTTCTCGAACGCGGACCTGCGGGCCATGTCACGGACATAAGCCTCTTCGGCCCGCGTCACCTTTCTTGGAGGTCTCGAGCTCATCGTACCGCAACCCCATGACGCCACGTCATATCGGGCCAGGCTGGTCTCCACAAATGGTCGAAATACTACCCTGTGAGGGGGAAGCGGGCCTGACCGGGGGAGGCGGGCTTGGGAGCGACTGGCGAGGCTCTTTTCGTTGGACAGGATCGACCGGCCAACAGGCCACCGTGTGCTTTCGGACGCCAGAGCCATGCCTGAGAAAACCCCGCAGCGCGGCCGCCCGTGCCCCTTCGTGCTCGTTCGTGCTGCTTGGTGGACCAAATGAACATACGGCCGCAACCGCCCGTGCCACCGCTCCAAGCGGTCCCCCGCAGAACGGCAGCGGCCCCAGCGGCAACGGCTCATGCATGTCCGCGGTAGAAATGGGGGCATGAATCGTCCATTCACTTGCGTGTGTGGCGTTTCCCTGGCCCTGCTGCTGCCGCTGCTGGCGATTGCCCAGCAGCCGCCCGGACCTGCGGCCGTGGATTGGCCGGCCTTTCGCGGCCGAAGCGGCGACGGCCGCGTGGCATGGCTGCCCGACAAGGTGCCGGCCAAGAAACTGCTGTGGCAGATTCCCTCCAACCCCGATGTCAACGGCGGCATGGCGGCGGCCGAGGGCGTGGTGGTCGTGTCCGACTGGGACGGCAAGCAGGACATCTGGCTGGGCCTGGACCTGGCCACGGGCAGGCAGTTGTGGAAGCGCACCTTCGCCAATGCCCGCGAGATCGACGAGGAATCGGCCGCCGGCGGCCGGTTGCTCTGGAAGCAGTCGCACCCGGACAACAGCCAGATGGAGTTCGGCGGCGCGCCGCGGGCCACGCCGGTCGTCGCCATTGGCAAGGTGTACGGCCTGAGCGCCTTTGGTGAGTTGTACTGTTTTGATCTGAAAACCGGCCAGACCGTCTGGCAGAAGGACCTGACGGCCGAGTTCAAGACCGGCGACGTGCCGACCTGGGGCTACTGCTCCAGTCCCCTGCTGGCCGGCGGCAAACTGATCGTCAACCCCGGCGGCAAGACGGCCGTGGCCGCCCTGAACCCCGACGACGGGAAGGTGCTGTGGAAAGGCGAAGGCAACGGCATCAACTACTCGAGCCCCATCGTCGGCACATTCGGCGGGGTCGAGCAAGTGGTCTATTTCGATGCCACTTCGCTGGGCGGATGGTCGCTGGCCGACGGCAAGCGGCTGTGGAAGATCAAGGCCGAGACCAGCGGCGGGTACATCGTGCCGTCGCCGCTGGCCATCGACGGCAGGCTGTTGGTCGCGTACGAGGGCGGCGACCCGAAGCTCTACGAGTTTGCCGAGGGCGGGGCGATCAAGCCCGAGCCGGCCGCGTCGGCCGACGGCGACCTGCTTGCGCCCGAGGTGGTCACGCCGACGCTCGCCAATGGCATGATCCTGGGTTTCCACGATGCGCTGGTTGCGCTGAACCCGCAGACGCTGGAGCAGCACTGGATGAACGACCAGGAACCGGCGTTCATGGGCCCGATCCACATCGTCTCCAGCGGCAACACCATCCTGACCTTCGACGACCGCGGCACGATGGCCCTGGCGACGGTCAGCAAAGAGGGCGCCAAGGTCATCGGCAAACTCAAGCTCTGTGGCGGAACGCTGGCCCACCCGACCCTGGCCGACGGCAAGATCATCGTCCGCGACAGCAAGGGCATCTATTGTTACGACCTGACGGCCACCGACTGATCATGCGAGCCACCGCATTTGCTCTTGGTGCACTCATCGCCGCATCGGCCTTTGCCGCCGACGCGCAGACCTGGCTCGGCTACGGCGGGCCGAGTGGCACGCGCGTCTATGCCGACGCCCGTCCGCCGCTGGAGTTTGACGTTGCCTCGGGCAAGAACGTGCGCTGGACCGCCGGCCTGCCCAACTGGGGTCACGGCTCGCCGACGGTCGTGGGCGGGCGGGTGTTCCTCATGGTCGAGCCGGGACCCGCCAGCGACTGGCCGGTGCTGTTGTGCCTGGACGGCGACACCGGCAGGACGCTCTGGGAAAAGCCGCTGGACCACCTGGATAAGCTGATTGCCGATGAAGCCACGCGCGCGAAGGTGCGCCAGGACTGGCATGCCGTGCGCCAGTTCACAATGCTCAAGTACTCCTTCCGCGCCGAGATGGCATCCGGCGACCCGGAGAAGGTGGCCAAAAAGTACCGCGCCCTGGGGCTGGACCCGGACACATCCGGCGACGGCCTGGCGCCCCTCGACGCGGCCGCCCACACGAAGCGAAAAAAGGAGCTTGAGAAGTTCGGCCTGCCCTTCGAGGTCTGGCACGATCGCCTGACCCGCGGCATCGACTGCGTCGGCCAGGCCTACTGCACGCCCGTTACCGACGGCAGGCGGCTGTACCTCACCACGGCCTTCGGCGCGTTCTGGTGCTTCGACCTGGACGGCAAGCTGCTGTGGCTGACCTGCGACCCGTTCGTGGGGAAGGCGTATATCTATGGCTACGACTACTGCAAGAACGCCCGCAGTTCGATTCTGGCCGGGCAATACCTGATCGCCACGATCAACAACCGAGTGCGTGCCATCGACAAAGACACGGGCAGGATCGTCTGGACCAGCAACGCCCCCCACGAGAAGGACGCCCACACCATCGTCACGCCGGCGGTGCTGAAGACCGGCGGCAAGGAAGTGCTGCTGACGGCCGGGCCGTGCGCGTTTCTGCTGCCCGAGGGCAAGCCGCTGAAGATCGACGGCTGGGACGATGAGGGCATGCAGTACCTGGTGAAGCACGACGAGCCGGATGTGGTGTATTTCTGTGGATCGGGCGAGCATTCGGGCTGGACGGGCAAGGGCAATGCCGACATTCAGCCGCCGGCGGCGGTACGATTCAGCCTCGAAGGCGATGTGCTGAAGGCGAAGGTGTTGTGGCACGGCGGCGACCTGGGAGGGCCGAAGACCCCTGGCAACCCAAGCAAGGAACTCTGGGGCGGCAACGCGCCCTGGATGCTCTATCACGCCGGAAAGTTCTATCACCGCAGCGGCGTGATCCTCGATGCGCTCACCGGCAAGACGCTGGCCGGCGCCGCTGACCGCCGCGGCGCGGGACGGGCCGTCCCGGAAACGCGACATCTGCTGTGCGTGGCCGGCAATCACGTCTTCGGCCTGACCCGCGGCAGCGGCCGCAACGATCCCGGCGGCGCGATCATGGAGGTCTTCACGCTGGACGGAAAGAAGGTCGCCGCCAACCGCCTGCCCCCGCCGACACTCACGCCGCAGCAGCAGGATGCGGCCGTCAAGTGCGGCTGGATGGGCGGCAACGACAAGGGCGAGTGGGCCAAGGGCTACACGTTCACGTTCGGCGGCGACCGCATCTACATCCGCTCGATGATGCACCTGTACTGCATCAGCGCTGCAGCCGGATCAGAACGTCGTCCGACCACGCCGGCAGACGCAACTCCCCGGCCATAGCGTCCTGTTGTTCGATGACCTTCAGGTCGGCGGGGTTGATCACCGCGCAACGGTATCGCCCCCGCGGCAGAGACAGTTTCAGCGTCATCTCGGGCACGCGCTGGCCGGTGGTCTCCACGCACAGGTACGCCACCAGCAGAGACTTGTCCTTGTCCGACAGCGCCGTCCAAACCACGCCCTTCTGTTCGACGGCGATGCTCTCCCGGTCGGGCGCGAGGGTCCAGAACGGCAGCTCCCTCCAGAACTTCCCGTACATCGGCACAAACTGGGCGCCGGGGGCCTGATACTTCGCATTGTCGATCCCCTCACACCCATCCCACGAGTGCCACGTCCAGAAGCAGCCGGCCGTCGTCCACAGCCAGCCCTGCTTGCGGCGGTGCACACCATCATCGTTCCTGTGGCGCTTCTCCCGGCCGGATTCGTTGCACCACGCCGGCTTGCCGTGGGATCGCGTCGCACGTGCCACCGGCAGGTACCATCCGTCCAGCGTGTGCTTGCCCCTGTCGTCGGCGCCGCCGGCCTGGCCCGAGCCCGTGCAACTGTGGTTGATCGCCAGATGCATCCACTTCTTGTCCGGCCAGACCGCATCGCGGGTCGTGCCGGCCGACGTGCATACCGGCCGGCGGTGCGGATCGTTGGCACCAAAGAAATCCCCGGACGCGTCCTGGAACTCCCCGTTGGCCGTGTATTCGTTGTGGATTTCCCACGTGAGAATGTTGGCGTATTTGCCGAGTCGGCCAATGGCTCGCTGCCAGTAACGCCGGTGCACGGGCACATCGGGGGCCTGGGGCTTGAGCGTGAAATACAGCACCAGGTCGATCCCGATGCCCTTCTCGCCGGCGAGCCGCACGCGCCGCTCCACCTCGTCCCAGTAGGCATCGTTGAAGGCTGCGAAGTCGGGCTTGGCGCGTGTTCCGCCCCAGGGCCACAGGTCGATGCCAAGCTCCTTGAAGTAGGGCTGGCCCTCGAGAGTCACGCGGATGACATTGCACCCCAGGGCCGCGGTGCGATCGAGAAAGCCGCCCGGATCCTTGCATCCGAAATACGCCCAGCCCGTGCGGTTCATGATGAACAGGTGCCGGCCCTCGGCGTTGACCAAGTGGTGCGGCCACCTCGTATCGACGACAAACGGCGAGGTCCACGGATCGGCGAAGCGCACCAAACCCTCCGGTTGCGAATCGGCGGCTATCATACCCGTAACAGTTGCGGTGAACGTGGGTGTCGATATCCTGTCGGCCTCGACAGCGCACGGAAAAACCAGCACGAAAGGAGCCATCATGGCCAGCAGCGACAGTCCTCGCATCGATACCCTCGCAGTGCACGGCGGACAGAGCCCCGACCCGGCGACACTCGCCCGCGCCGTGCCCATCTATCAGACCACCAGTTACGTCTTCAAGGATACCGCGCACGCGGCCGACCTGTTTGCCCTGAGGGCCTTTGGCAACATCTACACGCGGATCATGAACCCCACCACCGGCGTGCTGGAGGGCCGCCTGGCCGCGATCCACAGCGCCACCGGCGCCCTGGCCACCGCCTCGGGCATGGCCGCCATCTTCTATGCCGTCTGCGCGATCACCAACGCCGGGCAGAACATCGTCTCCACCAGCTATCTCTACGGCGGCACGGTGACGCTGTTCACCCACACGCTCAAGCGATTCGGCATCGAGGCCCGCATCGTGGACAGCAGCGACCCGAAGAACGTGGAGAAGGCCATCGACGCCAACACGCGCCTGGTCTTCACCGAGTCCATAGGCAACCCCAAGGGCAACATCGACGATTTTCCGGCCATCGCGGCCGTCGCCCACAAGCACGGGCTGCCGCTGGTCATCGACAACACCGTCACCCCGCCGCCGCTGTTCAACCCCTTTGACCACGGCGCGGATGTTGCGGTCTATTCGCTGACCAAGATGATCGGCGGCCACGGCACCAGCATCGGCGGCGCGGTCATCGAAAAAGGCGACTTCGACTGGAAGAAGTCCGGCAAGTTCCCGCAGATCTCCGAGCCCGACCCCAGCTACCACGGCGTGAATTTCTGGGATGCCTTCGGCAAGCACCCCAAGGCCGTGGCGCCCGGCATGGCCTACGTGCTGAAGATCCGCTGCGGGCTGCTGCGCGACACCGGGGCGTGCCTCTCCCCGTTCAACGCTCAGCAGTTTCTTCTGGGTTTGGAGACGCTGCCCCTGCGGGCCCGCCGGCACGTGGAGAACGCCGCGGCCGTCGCCAAGTTCCTCCAGAGCCACCCGGCCGTCGCCTGGGTCAACTACCCCGGACTCGACTCGCACCCGGACCACGCGCGGGCCAGAAAGTTCTTCCCCGCCGGCCCGGGCGCGATCCTGGGATTCGGCATCAAGGGCGGGCTGGAGGCCGGGCGGAAGTTCATCGACAATGTGAAACTGGCCTCGCATCTGGCCAACGTGCTGGACGCCAAGACGCTGGTGATCCACCCGGCCAGCACGACGCACCAGCAGCTGACGCCGGCCGAGCAGCAGGCCGCCGGCGTGACGCCGGATTTCGTACGCGTGTCCGTGGGCCTGGAGGATGTGGAGGATATCAAGGCGGACCTGGCTCAGGCGCTGGCCGCCTCGCAAAAGTAGGGCCGGCTGTGCCGGCCGCGGAACTCCGGTGAAGGACGCGACCGCTTCCAATCCCCCCTTCCGCCCCCGGTCCTCCGGCAAGGACGACCCGCCGGACAGCCCTCGCTCCGTCGGCTACACCACCGCCCACCACATCACGCTGGCCACCGAGAAGGAGCCGTTTGCCCTGGAGGCCGGGGCGACCATCGGCCCCGTCGAGGTCGAATACGAAACCTACGGGAACCTGTCGGCCGCGAAGGACAACGCCGTCCTGATCGTCCACGCCCTCAGCGGAGATGCCCACGTGGCCGGCTGGGACAAGGAAGCCCGCGCCACCGGCCGGCTGTATCGCCTGAAACACCCGGGCTGGTGGGATACCGTCGTCGGCCCGGGCAAGGCCATCGACACCAACCGCTGGTTCGTCATCTGCGCCAACGTGCTGGGCAGTTGCTACGGGACGACCGGCCCATCCTCGATCAACCCGGCGACCGGCCGGCCCTACGGCATGAGCTTCCCGCTGGTCACCGTCGGCGACTGGGTGCGCCTGCAGGCGCGGCTGCTGGATGCGCTGGGCATCGAGCGACTTCACGCCGTCACCGGCGGCTCGCTGGGCGGGCAGCAGGCTCTGGAGTGGGCGCTGGCCTTTCCCCATCGCGTGGATCGCGTCATCGTGCTGGCCGCCACCCCCCGTCTTTCCGCTCAGGGACTGGCCTTCAATGCCGTCGGCCGACACGCCATCATGAACGACCCCAACTTCCGCGGCGGCGACTACTACGGCGGACAGCAGCCCGACGTGGGCCTCGCGGTGGCGCGGATGATGGCCCACATCACCTACCTGTCTGACGAGTCGATGCACGAGAAGTTCGGCCGGCGCCTCCGCGGCAAGGACCGCCCGGAGTTCTCGTTCGGCGTGGAGTTCGAGGTCGAGAGCTACCTCAACTACCAGGGCCGGGCGTTTGTCGAGCGATTCGACGCCAACAGCTATCTCTACATCACCCGGGCGATGGACTACTACGACGTGGCTGAGCAGTGGGGCAGCGGCGATCTGGTCGAGGCCTGCCGCCGCATCGAGTCGAAGATGATGGTCGTCTCGTTTTCCTCCGACTGGCTCTATCCCCCGGCCCAGTGCCGGGAGTTTGCCATGGCGATGTGTCGCGCCGGCAAGACCGTCACCTATGTCGATGTGCCGTCGCGCTATGGGCATGATGCCTTTCTCGTGGAGACCGGGCCCGTGGGCCACCTGCTGCACAACTATCTGCATGGACGGCGGCGATGAAGAAGACCCCACGCACAACCCGCACCGCCAGGCCGATGGCCCCGGAGAAGCTGCTGGCCGAACTGGCCCGGCGCCTCCGCCTGCCGCGCCGTCGGCGGCGTGCCGTGAACCGTCCCGCCCAGCTCCGCTGGCAGGACCGGCTGATCGAGGCGATCGTGCCCCACGGAGCATCGGTGCTGGACCTGGGCTGCGGCGGCGGGGAGCTTCTGCACCGGCTCATCGAGCACAAGCACGTCCGCGGCCAGGGCGTGGAACTGGATCCGGCCGCCGTCAACCAGTGCGTCGCTCGCGACGTGCCGGTGGTACAGGCCGACCTGGACGAGGGCCTCCGCGGCTTTGCCGACCAGAGCTTCGATTACGTCGTGCTCGAAGAGACGCTGCAAACCCTGCACCGGCCGGTGGCGGTGCTGGGCGAGATGCTCCGTGTCGGCCGGCGCGGCATCGTGTCCTTCCCCAACTTCGGCCATTGGCGGGTTCGCCTGGACCTGGCGGTACGGGGACGGATGCCCATTTCCGACCGCTTGCCCTACCGCTGGCACGACACGCCCAACATCCACCTGTTCACTCTGCGCGATTTCCTGGACTGGGCCCGCCAAAACCGCGTTCGCATCGTCGAGGCCCACGCCCTGGTTGACGGCGCCCACCGGCCGTTGCAGCCGCAGGACGACCTCCACGCCGAGGAAGTGCTGGTCGTGGTAGAAAAACAAAAGCCGCCGCGGACGGCCCGTTAGACGGCCGACACGCCAGGCCGGCTCCGTCGCAACCCGTGGCGCGACCTTGCGGTTGCGGCCAACCCGCAGCCGTCGCCGCTCCGTGGCCCGGCACGTAGATGGTCGCCGGGCACCTGCGCACGCAACGCAGCGCCCGTCCACGCGGTAGGATACACAGGCGTTCAACAGGAGAACCCATGACCCGCAGCGCTCTTGGCCTTGCTGTCGCGGCGCTGGCCTGCCTCCTCGGACAAGCTGCCCCGGCCCAGGTCACGACCGACTGGCCCAGCTACCTGGGCGCCAACAACGCCTTCAGCGAGACCTCGGGCGTGAAGCTCATCGACGATATGACCAAGGCCAAACTGCTCTGGGCCTACGAGGACAAGGCCATGGGCTTCGGCAAGGCGGTGTCCTCGGCCGGGCGCGACGGCTATGCGGCCGGCACGGGCCTGGCCTACGGCGGCGAGGCCAGCCTCATCGTCGCCGGCGGCCTGGTCATTCAGTTCTTCACCACGCCCTGCGGCGATGCCACCTGGGCCAACGGCGAGAAGCTCATGGGCGAGAAGTTCAAGGAGTTCTCGTCGTTCTGGAAAGTCGCGGCCGACGAAACCGTCGTCGCCATCGACGCGGCCACCGGCAAGATGCGATGGAAGCAGGTCTTCGCCGACAAGGGCATCAACTATTGCCCGGGCAAGCGCGGCGGGTTCGCCGTCACGCCCTGCGCTGCCGACGGCAAGGTCTTTGCCTTCGGCACGACGGCGCGGCTCTATTGCCTGGACCTGGCCACCGGCAGGGTGCTGTGGGAATCGGCCGTGCAGCCGATCCACAAGGCCATCGAGGACTACAAGGCCCAGGGCGTGCAGGAGCGCACGGCCAGACAGAACCCCGCTGGCCGGCCGTATGGGATGCTGCTGGTCGTCGAGGGCGTGCTCCTGGCGCCCGACTGGGCCGGCGGGCTGGTCGGTATCGATACGTCCAACGGCAAGGAGTTATGGCGCGTCAAGGGATGCCTTTCCGGGTTCAATGCCCCAGCGCCCGTGGTGGCCGATGGCAAGCGCCGCCTCGCCTGCATCAACCGCACCGGCGAGCTGCGGCTGATCGATCCAAAGACCGGGCAGGTGTTCTGGATGCACGCCCTCAAGAGCGAACACCTGACCCAGCCGGTTTTCGGGAAAGAGTTGCTGATGGCATTTGAGTCGCACCCCAAGATCACCGGCGACATGTTCGGCAAGAGCAAGGAGCCCAACAGCGCGGGGCTGCTGACGGCCTGGCAACTGACCGACCAGGGCGCCAAGCGCATCTGGGCCCTGCCGCCGGAGTTTGTGACGGAGCTGAACCTGGACGCCGGCCCCTCGCGGAAGATCGTCGCCCGCGACGGGCTGGTGTATTTCTCCGCCCGCAAACAGGCCGGAGCGAACTATGAGAAGAGCCGCCAGCCCATCCTGCTGATCATCCGCGAGAGGGACGGCGCGATCCTCAAGGAAGCCCAGGTCGGGGGGTGGAACCCCTATCTCTGGGGTGACCGGCTGATCACCGTAACCGACATCCAGCACCGCCCGCGGGCGGCCAACGCCGAGATCTGGCAGATGTACAACGCCGACCCGGCCGACTTCCGGCCCCTGGGCGGCGCCTGGCACGTGAATGGCAACCCGCCGGTCCACACGGCCACCGGCGGCTACGAAGTGCCGGTCCTGGAGCCGTTCGCGGACGGGCTGTTCTTCTGCCGCGTTTGGGGCGGGATCCGCTGCTACGATCTGCGCTTGCCTGGCGACCAATAGCCTGTACGATATTCCAAATGGCCCGGGCGTCCCGGGCGTAGGGCCGGCTGTGCCGGCCGTCATGCGTACAAGCCACAGTTGGCCGATGCTCACGACGACGACCAAGACGACGGGCAAGTGACGGCCAGTACTGGCCTTGTCACCAGCCCGCCGTCTGACGAGTCGATCGCGTGATGCTGGCCCCTGTGGCTTGCGGTTTTTTCTGGAGCAGGGTCATGGCCTATGACGTCGCCATCGTCGGCGCCACCGGCGCCGTGGGTCAGGAGTTTCTCACCGTCCTGGCCGAGCGCAAGTTTCCCATCCGGAGCCTGAAGTTGCTGGCCTCTTCCCGCAGCGCCGGCAAGACGATCACGTGGCAGGGCAAGCCCTACACGATCGAGGAACTGACCAAAGACAGCTTCAAGGGCGTCCAGATCGCCTTCTTCTCGGCCGGCGGGTCGATCAGCAAGGAGTTTGCGCCGGCGGCGGTGTCGGCCGGGGCCGTGGTGATCGACAACACCAGCGCCTTTCGCATGAAGGAGGGCGTGCCGCTGGTGGTGCCCGAGGTGAATCCCGAGCAGATCAGGAAGCACAACGGCCTGATCGCCAACCCCAACTGCTCGACGATCATCATGAACGTGCCGGTTTGGCCGCTGTACAAGGCCAACCGCATCAAGCGGATCATCGTCAGCACCTACCAGGCCGTCAGCGGCGCCGGCGCCTGGGGCATGTACGAACTGGAGGAGCAGTTGAAGGCGTTTGTCGCCGGCAAGCCGATCGTGAAGCAGAAGTTCCCGCACCAGATCGCCAACAACCTCTTCTCGCACAACAGCGCCATCGCCGACAACGGCTACAACGAGGAAGAAAACAAGATGGTCAACGAGACCCGCAAGATCTTCGGCGACCCGAGGATCATGGTTTCGGCCACGTGCGTGCGCGTGCCGATCATGCGGGCCCACAGCGAGTCGATCAACCTGGAGTTCGAGCGGCCGATCACGCCGCAGCAGGTGCGGGAGATTCTCGCCAGGGCCCCCGGCGTGACCATCGTGGACGACCCCAAGGCCAACCACTTCCCCATGCCCCTGGAGGCATCGGGACAGGACAACGTGCTGGTGGGGCGCATCCGCCAGGACATCAGCCGCGACGATGGAAGAGGCATCGAGATGTTCGTCTCCGGCGACCAGGTGCGCAAGGGTGCCGCCAGCAACGCCGTGCAGATCGCCGAAAAACTGTAGGGCCGGCTGTGCCGGCCGTCTTTTCCTCAGCTAGAATCGCTGCCGACCGGAGGCCCCATGGCGTCGAAGATCAGCGTGGTCATCGAGAAGGATCAGGACGGCTACTACGCCTACTGCCCCGAGTTGCCCGGCTGCCAGACCCAGGGCGACACGCTCGACGAGGTCCTGGCGAACATCAAGGAAGCCGCCGAGTTGTACTTGGAGACGCTCAGCGACGACGAGAAACAGCAAGTGCTCAGCAGCGAGATACTGACCACGTCCGTCGAGGTGACAGTTGGGTAAGCAGCCACGACTGACGGCGCGGGATGCCGAGTCGCTGCTTCTGTCTGCCGGCTTTGAGTTGTTGCGGAGCAAGGGCAGCCATCGCATCTCTATGCGGGGCAGCACCCGCGTGGTTGTGCCCTTCCACGGAAGCCGCACTCTCCACCCCAAGATCATCCGGCAAGTACTCAATGCCGTGGAGGGCGATGGACAGTGACAAGCCAGTGCCCCACGACGGGACACACCTCGCTCCGCCCCATGGCCCTGGCCGACTACGACGCCGTGGCGGCGCTGTGGCGCGACACGGAAGGCATGGGACTTGGCGAGTCGGACACCCGCCAGAACATGGCGACGTACCTCGACCGCAACCCCGGCTTCAGCGTGGTGGCCCAGGGCGCCGATGGCCGCATCGTCGGCGCCGTGCTCTGCGGCCACGACGGCCGGCGCGGCTACCTGCACCACCTGGCCGTCGCCCGCGACTTCCGCCGCCGCGGCATCGCGCGGGCGATGCTGGACGCGTGCTTCGCGGCGCTGGCCGCCGCGGGGATTCCCAAGTGCAACATCTTCCTGTTCTCAGATCACGACGCGGGGAGGGAGTTCTGGGTACACAATGGCTGGGCCCATCGCCGAGACCTGCATGTGATGCAGAAGACCATCGCCGTCGCCAGTGGTCAGGGGCGATGACTGGCAGATCGGGGCGGGTGCATCTCGATCAGATCGATATACGACTGCGGCACATGGTCGGCCGGGCGGATGTTGAGCCTTCGGCAAAGCCGATCGATACGGGCGTGGGCAAGTTCTTCGCCGGCCGAGTCTTCCATCACGGCCTCGAACTCGATGAAGGTCCCCAGGCCATCGACCTGGTCAAGCTGGATGCGGATGTTGTGCCAGAGGTAGATCTCGCGACGCTTCTTCACAAACCCCCTCACCCCGTGCGTGGCGGCCAGTTGCTCCATCGCCGGGCGGGGTTCGTCCAGCCGCACCACGGTGTAGTCGCAGGCGCGTGAGACAGCCGCGTCCGGCCGGCGGTATTCGATCAGCTCCGCCGGTTTGCCCTCGATCTGCCGCACCTTAAGTCTCGCACCAGCCTGCACATAGTATGTGTCGAGCTGGTTCTGAACCTCGGCCAGGGCAATGCCCATCTCACCCAGGATTCGCCGCGCGGCGGGCAGGTCGGCGTAGCGGGCTTTGAGCTCTATGTTCCTCAATCGGGATTCACCTCGCGCAGCTTCTGCTGGAGCAGTTCTTGGCGGCGGGCGGCCGCGGCGTCCAGCCACCGGGCCAGTTCCTTGGCCTGGTTTTCCTCGAGCATCGTCAGCAGCCTGGCCAGTTGCTCGCGCAAGCGGGCGACCGAGTTGTGCAGATTGTCGCGATTGTCCAGCAGGATGTCGCGCCACATCGCCCCATCGCCACCGGCGATGCGCGTGGTATCGAGGAATCCTTTGCCGGCCAAGGCCAACGCGTCTGGTTCCTGCATCGCAATCAAGGCCGCGGCCAAAGCATGTGGCAGATGGCTGATGTCGGCCAGCAGCCGGTCGTGCTCATCGGGCGACAGCCGCACGACCCGCATGCCCAGATTTCGCCAGAGCGACTCGACGGCATCCAGCGTATCAGCACGGGTATCGGGCGTGGGGGTGACAATGCAGGTGGCGCCTTGGAACAGGTCGGTGCGGGCAAACTCGATGCCCCGCTTCTCGCTGCCGGCCATAGGATGGCTTCCGAGGAAACGCACTCCATCGGGCAACAGGCGTTTGGCGGCGGCGACGACGCTCCGCTTGGTACTGCCGACGTCGGTGACGATGGTGCCGGGCTTAAGGTGCGCGGCCATCTGCGCCAGCAACTGCTCGAACAAGCCCACAGGCGTGCAGAGCACGACGATGCTGGCGTCGGCCACGGCCGACTGGAGGTCGTCGGCGGCACGATCGATCGCGCCGATTCCCAGCGCAGTCTGTAGAGTTGCTGGACGATGGCCGAAGCCGATCACCTCATAGGGCGCGTCACTTAGAGCCCGCAAGGCCAAGCCCAGCGACCCCCCCAGAAGTCCAACGCCGACGATGCTCAAGCGCTTGGGATGCATCGTCCGATAACTTACACGTGCCAGACCCCGGTAGCCAGTCGGGCGTTGGTTTTGGAATGGGTCGGCGTCTGTTTTCCACGCAACTTGTTATCTGAAAAGAGGTTGCCAGCTTCGATCCTGTAGTGCTGGTCGGGGATTTGAAAAAAGCTCAGACCGGCTGCTACCGTAAGAGTTGGCCTATGGAAGCCGTCGCGGGGACTTGACTAGGTTCGCGTTGAGACTAGGCTATGCAGCTTTGAAGAAGGATCCAGAAGACGTCCCGGACGGAACCGATCGGGTGGGGGGCTCGACAAGGGAAGTAAAGGCGGCCGCTATGCACGACGGCCGGTAGAACCATGACCCAAACATCGGTGTCCGAAGGGGGGCCCAGGTTGCTGGAGCTGCCGCAGGGAACGTTGCCGGCCAACGGCAACGGGTCGGGCAACGGCAACGGCAAAGCGTATTGCGGTTCCAGCCTGGACTTCGAGGGTCCGCTGCTGCGGCTGGAGCAGCAGATCCGCGAACTGGAGGGATTGCACGCCCAGAACCGCATCGATGCAACCCGCGAGTTGCGGCAGATACGGGAGAACTACACCGCGCTGCTTCGCAAGACCTACGAGAACCTTTCGGCCTGGGAGACGGTTCAAGTGGCGCGGCATCCGCTTCGGCCGAAGTTCTGCGACTACGTCAACGCCATCTGCAGCGAGTTTGTCGAGTTGCATGGCGACCGCTGCTTTGGCGATGACCGGGCGATCCGCTGCGGCCTGGCGCGGCTCAAGAAGCGACATGCGAACAACAAGGTGATGTTGATCGGCCACGAAAAGGGCCGCGACACCAAGGAACGCATCCACCATAACTTCGGAATGGCCAACCCGGAGGGCTACCGCAAGGCTCTGCGCTGCATGAGGCTGGCGGAAAAGTACCATCTGCCGGTCGTTACGCTCATCGACACCGCCGGCGCGTATCCGGGTATAGGGGCCGAGGAGCGCGGCCAAGCCGAGGCGATCGCGCGGAACCTGATGGAGATGTCGCGTCTGCGGACGCCGATCCTGTCGATCATAATCGGCGAGGGAGGCAGTGGAGGCGCGATCGGGCTGGGAGTATCCGACAAAGTGGCGATGCTGCAGTATGCGTGGTATTCGGTCATCTCCCCTGAAGCGTGCTCGGCGATCCTGATGAAGGACAACAGCGCGGTTGCCCAGCTTGCCGAAAGCCTCAAACTTACCAGCGTTCACCTGAAGCGGCTTGGCGTGATCGACGCGATCATACCCGAGCCGCTGGGCGGTGCGCATCGCGATCCCCACCAGGCAGCACGTGCAGTTGACGTGTTCATCAACCGAACATTGCGAGAGTGGGAAGACTGCAATATCGACAAACTCATCGAGCGGCGATACGAGAAGTTCCGCAACATGGGCATCTACCTTGAAACCGGCCGGGCAGCGGCGGCGTTGGCCGGCTAGAAAGCCTTGGCGTCAGAGGTATTTGCCACACTCTGTACGAAAGTAGTTGCCGGTGCGTCGCGCACGCGCATCGTGGGGCGGTACGGCAAGGGGATTCGCGTGCAGGTGGCTGCAGCCGCCGAGCGCGGCCGGGCCAACGAGGCGGTGGCATGTCTGCTGGCCGAGGCCCTTGGCCTTCGACGCAGCCAAGTTGAGCTTGTCAGCGGGCAGACTCAGCCGCACAAGGTTTTCCGCATCCAAGGACTGCCGCAGGACGAGTTGGAACGCAGACTCTCCGCTTTTTATTAGCCTCCGGCCGATTTCTGGGTTAGATTGATTGTGGGCAAATGCCATGTGCGGCAGGGGCCTTTGGGGGCCGGCGCAGCCGCTGGCAAGTCCAAAAGGGCGCAGCGGCACACGCGAGAGGGAGATATGCTCATGACGCGTTATCTTGTTGTTTTGACTGTGCTTGCGCTGGCACATAGGGCCTTGGGGCAGATCGTTTTTGAGCCGCCCGCCCAGCCCGCTACCTCCAACCCGTACTACCAGAAGCTCACCGCCGACCAGCTTGCCCGTTTGAGGGTGCTGCAGAAACCTGGGTGTTTTGTGCAGTTGAACATCGAGCAGGCAACCGGCGTGAAGATATACCGTTTGGAAAGGCCGCTGGCGGCTGGACAGTTGCTGCGCGTCCTGCCAGACGGTCGGCTGGACTATCGCCTGGGCGGGATGGAGGAGACTCCCGCCCAGGAGACGTATTTCCGCAAGAGCGATCTTCTGCGGGATGCGGCCGAAAAGGGTCAACCGACGTCCGTTCCGCAGGAAGACAGAAGCATGCCGACGACGCGGCCTGTGGATACGGAGAGGATCATCATCAAGCCGGCCCTGCCCCTGGCCAAGGGGACGGACGGCGCGATTGTGCGCGTCGCCCGGTGGGAATAGCCGGAGAGGGGATTGTTTCTACTTGCTGGCCGCCAGCGCGCCCGCCTACAGCGCGCTGGCGGTTTTGCTTGCCTGGCCTTGGAGGGGAAGGATGGGTCCGATACGATGGGTTGGCCGATGAACAGGAAATGAGGCGACCCATGCGTAGAGGCGTTGTGTTGGTGTTGCTGGGGATGGTGTCGTCCGCGGCGGGCCAGAGCGGTCCGGCAACAAGCCGGCCGTCAGAGCCGGAAGCGCGGCAGGTGTTCCAGGAGCTGCTGCGGCCTGTGCCAACGGCGAGCGAGCCGCTGGCGGCGCGGCGGGATGTGGTGATCGACGCGACCAGCGGCGCTGCGGCGATCGTGCCTGGTGCGCCGGCGGTGAAACTCGTGCGGGAAGGCACCTACGTCACCAACCGAGTGGGGCGGCTGAGCCGTGAGGGCGACGGCTCGGTGCAGTTCGTCTTTGAGACGGATGGACGGTCATTGTTGCAGCCGCCGATGATCGTGCTGCCAAACCTGAAACTGATGGACATGGAAAGCGCGCTGAAGGCCGCCAGCCGCGACCTGAGGTTCAACGTCACCGGCATGGTGACGGAATACGGCGGCCGCAACTACCTGCTGATCGAGAAGGCGGTGGTGGTTCCGGAGATCAAGCAGTAGGTTTGGCTGCCGCGCCGCAGGGACGCCGAACCCATCCGCCAGCCTGGTTGGGATCCGCCGGCGCTTCGCCCGCGGGGGCGGGCATGGTGCTTGCCCGCCGGTGCGGCCGTGACCCAGCAGGACCAAGGTCGCTGCGACGTTGGGGCCGCCCCCGCGGTCAAGTCAGGTCGTTTTGACGGCATCCGAAGGGGCCATTAGACTGCGGCGTTTCGTGCGCAAAGAGACGAATCGATGATGGACGTGGCGATCAACAAGGCCGAAGCACTGGTCGAGGCCCTCTCGTACATCCAGCGATTCCGCGACAAGGTGGTGGTGGTGAAAGTGGGCGGCTCGATCATGGACGATGAGCAGGTGCTCTCGGCCATCCTCACCGACATCGTCTTCATGAACTATGTGGGCATGCAGCCGGTGATCGTTCACGGCGGCGGCAAGGCGATCAATGCCGCGATGGAAACGGCGGGGCTGGTGCCCCAGTGGGTGCAGGGCCGCCGCTACACCGACGAGCGCACGCTGGCCATCGCCGAACACGTGCTGTGCAACCAGATCAACCGGTTCATCGTGAACTTCGTGCAGGCGCAGGGGTGCGAGGCGATGGGTCTGCACTCGCTGTCGAGCGTGGTGCTGTTCGCCGAGAAGACCTATCTGCAGGGCGAGGACGGCCGGCGGATCGACCTGGGACTGGTGGGAGAGGTGACGGCCGTCAACGCGCGGCTGCTGCAATTGCTGGTGCAGGCCGACTCGATTCCGGTGATCGCCACGATCGCCCGCGACCAGGCGGGCGGCAAGCTGAATGTGAACGCCGACACGGCGGCCGGCGCGGTGGCGGCGGCCATGAAGGCGGAGAAACTGGTGATCGTGTCGGACACGCACGGCATCCGCGCCGACCCGAAGGACCCGGACAGCCTGATGCGATCGGCGAGCCTGGGCCAGATCGAGCAGATGGTCCGCGGGGGGGTGATATCGGCGGGGATGCTGCCGAAGGTCGAGGCGTGCATCACGGCCCTCAAGGGCGGAGTGAGCAAGGCGCACATCATCGACGGCCGCATGCCGCATTCGCTGCTTCTGGAGATCTACACGGAAGCGGGCGTGGGCACGGAGATCGTGCTCTGAGTATCGAATCCCCTGCTTCGGCTGTGGAGTCAGGAAACAACCATGAAGGATTTCATTTCCATATCGGATTGCCCGACGGAGATCCTGCGGCACATGCTGGACGTGGCCGGGCGGTTGAAGAGGCAGCACAAGACGACCGGCCGCAATGATCCGGTGCTGTCGGGCCGGACGCTGGCGATGCTCTTTGAGAAGCCCAGCCTGAGGACGCGGGTGAGTTTCTCGGTGGCGATGACCCATCTGGGCGGCACGAGCCTGATGCTGCGGGACGAGGAGGTGGGTCTGGGCAGGCGTGAGCCGGTGCAGGATGTGGCACGGGTGCTGTCGGGGATGTGCGACGGGATCATGGCCCGCACCTTCAAGCACGAGACGGTGGTGGACCTGGCCAAATGGTCCAAGGTGCCGGTGATCAACGGCCTGACGGACTATTCGCACCCGTGCCAGGCGATGGCCGACCTGATGACCGTGCAGGAGCATTTCGGGAGGCTGGCAGGGCTGACGCTCGCGTTCGTCGGAGACGGCAATAATGTGGCCCGGTCGCTGGGCACGGCGTGCGGGCGGTTCGGCATGCGCTTCGTGCTGGCTTCGCCGCCGCGCTATGCCTTGCCGCGAGAGGACGTGGACCGCATCATGGCCCAGGTGCCGGAGATGGACTTTGTGATCACCCAGGACCCGGCCGAAGCGGTGCGAGACGCCGACGTGATCTACACCGATACCTGGGTCAGCATGGGCCAGGAGCAGGAGAAGGCCAGGCGCATCCGCGATTTTGCCGGCTACCAGGTGGACGAGAAGCTGATGCAGCAGGCCAGGCCCCACGCGGTGGTGCTGCACTGCCTGCCGGCCTATCGGGGCCTGGAGATCAGCGAGCCGGTTATCGAGGGCCGCCAGTCGAAGGTCTTTCAGCAGGCCGAGAATCGGCTGCACTTTCAGAAGGGCCTGTTGGCGGTGCTGATGGGAGGGGCGTGAAGACCGGGAAGGCAGCTCGAATCTGAAATCTCGAGTCGGAGATCTCGGGTTCGGCCGACCAGCCGCGGGGCGCGACAGCCTAGATCGGCCCGGTCCAGTCGGGGGGAAACAAGAGGACGGGTATTCGGGTGTTTTTGATCAGCTCGACCGGCACGTTGCCGGCCAGCAGGCGCGCAAAGACGTTCTTTCCCGTCAGGCCCAGGGCGATCAGGGTGATCTCCCGCTCGGCGGCCGTATTGAGGATCGCCTGGGCGATGTCGTCGCTGAACAGCAGCAGTGTCTGCACCGCCACGCCACGGCTCTGCAGTTCCTGACGAAGCAGGTTGATGGCGGCTTCCCCCTCGGCCTGCTCCTGCTCGCGCATCTGCCCCGCACTGGGTCGGGAGACGTGCACCACCAGCACTTCGGCCGAGAGCCGCTGGGCCAGGTGGTGCAGCGGCTCGAGCATCTTCCTGGACGCCCAGGTGCTGGAAACGGCTGCAAGAATTCGACTCATGGCTCAAGCCACCGGCCCGCCGGCCGCGTGCAATCCCGCTTGCTGCATCAACCGCCGCATCCGCCGCAAAGCCTTGCCGCGATGGCTGATGCGGTGCTTCTCCTGTGGACGAAGCTCGGCCGTGGTCAGGCCGACCTCGTCGTTCATAAACAGCGGATCATACCCGAAACCATTCTGTCCGCGAGGGGCATGAATGATCCTGCCCTCGACCGTGTCGCGGGCGGTGAGGATGATCCGGCCGAGGGGATCGGCCAGCGCCAGCACGCACACGAAGCGCGCGGTCCGCCGCTCTTCGGGCACGTCGGCCAGTTGCCGCAACAGCAGGGCATTGTTGGCCGCGTCGCCTTCGCCGGCGCCGTGCAGCTGTGCCCAGCGAGCGCTGTGTACGCCCGGCCGGCCGGCCAGCGCATCGACCTCCAGGCCGCTGTCGTCGGCGATGGTCCAGGTGCCCAGGAGCCGGGCGTAATGGGCGGCTTTGAGGCAGGCGTTGGCGAGGAAGGTTCGGCCGGTTTCCTGGGGGTGCGGGACCTGCCGATGTGCCGACAAGTCGCTCCACTCGATGCCCTGGCCAAGCATCTCGCGGAACTCGCGCATCTTGCCCGGGTTGGTCGTGGCAACCAGGAGATTCACGGCCCGTTCCCCAGCGTGCGCAGGCGTCCCTCGCCCGGTTGGGTGGTCGGCTGCGGGTTCAACACGTGCACGGGGAACGGCTGCTGGACCGGCGGGGCAGTTGCGGGGAGGTCTTTGCGATCCTGGGGGATCAGCACGAGAAAGGAGGGGTCGTAGCGCTCGACAATCTCGTTTCGGGCGTTGCGGATGCGCCGCTTCTGCTCGTATCCGTTGACGGCGTGGTGCGGGTAGTCCTCCATGGCCTTTTTCATGGTGGGGTCCAGCACCTCGATAACCGGCTGCATCACCTTGATGGGGTTGCCGCGGGCGTCGCGCAGATCGGGCGGGACGGGCAGGCTGCCATCGGTTACCAGGATGGTCTGAGTCGGATCGGCGGTCCGTGCGCTGCCCGCTTCCTGCCGCTTGACGGCATCCTCCGGCCAGGCGCCGATGCACACCGAGCTGATGACCGGCCCGTGGTAGTAATAGGCCTCGACGCCGCGGGAGCGGAACTCCCGAACCACGTCCACGGCATACTGCTTGCGCTCGGGCGAATCCTTGTAGGCGGCCACTTCCAGGGACCAGTATCCCTTGGCGTTGCGCAGGTCCCACTCGGGCGGGGCGGGCGGGTCGTCGGTTTCCATGGCCACAAGGAACGATCCCCGGAACAGCGGCTGTCGCGTGGACAGGTCCACCAGACCCTGGATCCTGCGGTGGTCGGCCTTGGCACGGGCGGCTTCGCGGCGGTCCACCTCCTCCTCGATGGCCTTGTAGAAGCCGTAATACAGGGTGCTATGGTCGTCGGCGACCACGACGTACCAGTCGCGCATGCCGCTGCTGTGCAGCAGCATCTCCCGCATCTGCTGGGCTCGCAGGGCGTGGCCCGGACCGCTATAGGTGGCGCAGTACACCGTCCATAGAGCGCCCGGCGGGGGCACCGGCATGGGGATGGTCGGCCGGTCGGCGGCGGGCCTGGCGCCGCCTGCCGCCTGTCCGACGACGGCCGACGATTTGGGCGGCTGCCGCGGCTTGTCGGTTGAACAGGCCAGCCCGGTTACGAGCAGTGCGACAACGACAGTGCCGAAAAGTGCCTTTCTCATGGGCGGGGCTCCAAAGTGGCGCAGTCGATTCTACACCACAACAGGAGGGGACGCATATGCCTGCCGCTGAATCTCGATCAGCCGGGCGCAGCCGCGGGCGCACAGATCCAGCAGTTGATCCAGCTGCTGTCGAGCGAATCCCTGTCCGTTCTCGGCCGAGGCCTGGATTTCGACGAGGCGCCCCGTGGCGGTGCATGCCACGTTCATATCGACGGTGGCCCGGCAGTCCTCGGAATAGTCCAGGTCCAGGCAGGCCTGTCCGTCAACCAGGCCGGCGCTGACCGCGGCCAGTTCATCGACCAGAGCGTGGGTCGGGTCGTAGAAGGCCGGATCGTAGCGCCGAGTCATCATCGCGCCGGCGGGTGGCGGGGGAAGCTGGGTCGGCAGGCTGCCGAGGGCGTCGCGAAGGGCCAGATACGCGCCGCAGATGGCGGCGGTGCGGGTGCCGCCGTCGGCCTGCATCACCTGGCAATCCAGGGCGATGGTGAAGGGGCCGATCTTGGACAGGTCCACCACTGCACGCAGGCACCGGCCGATGAGGCGCTGGATTTCGGTTCCGCGGGAGTCGGTATGTCCGAGGGAGGGCCAGGCCTTTCGGCGCGGGGTGGAGGCCGGCAGCATGACGTAGTCGGCGGTAATCCATCCGCCGGGTCTGTTGTCGGGCATCCAGGGGGGCAGTTCGGTCAGGATGGAGGCGGTGCACCAGACGAGGGTCCGACCCTGTTGCCAGAGCACGGAGCCGGCGGGGGTGCCGGTGAACCGCGGGGTGATGTTTACCGTACGAAGTTCGTCGAGGGCGCGTCGGTCGTTTCGCATGTGACGACTATAGCCGGGGGGGAGGATTTTCGGTATTTTCACGTCGTGCTCACGCTGATCGTGCTCCAGGGGCCGGATAAGGGCAGGCGCTTCGAGCTGCCCGATGCGCCGGCCGTCGTCGGCCGCGAGAGCCGGCAGCTGCCGCTGTCGGACAACGCCGTCAGTCGGCGGCACTGCGAGCTGCTGCCGGACGGCGGCGAGTGGATCATCCGCGACCTGGGTTCGGCCAACGGCACCTACATCAATGGGATTCGCGTGGCGGGTCCGCACCCGCTGAAGGCGGGAGACCAGATTCGAGTTGGGCGTACGCTGATGGTGTTCGGCGCCCAGCCGGGGGTGTCGCGCACCAGCAGCGGGAATGTGAAACTGGCCGGCGAGGAAAGCGGCATGGACAGCGCCATCATGGCGACGATCCCGTCGAGCGAGGACTCGATGGTGCTGGCGGTGCCCGAACCGGCCGCCGCCGCGATGAGCAACCTGCGGATCCTCTATCGGCTGGGAGCGACGCTGGGGAGCAACTTCGACGTGGACCAGGTTCTGGAGGTGGTGATGGACCTGGTTTTCGAGCACGTGAAGGCGGACAAGGGCATCGCGTTTCTGCTGGATCCGCAGAAGGAGGAGCTGATCCCCAAGATTGTTCGTCAGCGGGAGGAGGCGGAGGCTCGCAAGGCGGAGGACGCCCTGATTCCGGTGGAGGGCGGCGGGGCGGAGAAGATCCACGCGTCCCGGACGATCATCAACCACGTGCTGAAGACGGGGGAGGGGGTGCTGTCGAGCAACGCCATGGCGGACCGCCGCTTCAGCAAGGGCAAGAGCGTGCAGAATCTGGGCATCCGCTCGGCGCTGTGCGTGCCGATCAAGGCGCGGCGGATGGACGGCAAGGCGGGCGAGGAGATCCTGGGCGTGATCTACGTGGACAGTTCGGTGAGGAACTACACCTACGCGCCGGACCAGCTTCGGCTGCTGACGGCGATCGGCCTGCAGGCGGGTCTGGCAATCCAGAACGCCAAGCTCTACAAGGCCGCCCTGCAGGGCGAGCGCATGGCGGCGGTGGGGGAGACGACTGCGGCGCTGTCGCACTCGATCAAGAACATCCTGCAGGCTCTGCGGGGCGGGGCGGACGTGGTGGAGATGGGGCTCAAGGCGGGCAACCTGCAGCAGATCGGCAAGGGGTGGGGGATCGTGGACCGCAACCTGGAAAAGATCTACAACCTGACGATGAACCTGCTGGCCTACAGCCGGCCCCGCGAGCCGCGTCTGGAGCAGGTGAATCCGCGCAGGATCATTGACGACTGCGTGGAACTGATCGCATCGCCGGCCAGCGAAAAGGGCGTGATGGTGGTGGCGGATGTGGCCGACGACGTGCCGGCGGCCCCCATGGACCCCGACGGCATTCACCAGGTGCTGATGAACCTGCTGAGCAACGCGCTGGATGCGGTGGAGAGCGGCAACGGGCTGGTGCGGGTGGTCTGCCGCTACGATCCGCAGGACCGTCAGATCCTCATCGACGTGATCGACAACGGCACCGGCATACCGCCGTCGATGATGAAGCACATGTTCGAGCTGTTCCACTCGACCAAGGGCAATCGCGGCACGGGCCTGGGGCTGGCTGTGGCGCGGAAGATCGTGGAGGAACACGAGGGCAGCATCAGCGTCCAGAGCAAGCCCGGCGAGGGCACGACGTTTACGGTGCGCCTGCCGGTTTACCACGCCAACCTGCAAGACCCCTCACACACCCACGGCCCCCCCGGCAGGTAAGGCGGACTCATGGACCGACTGGTTGAATGGTACGGGCAGCAGCGCCTGACGCGCCACATGCAGCGGATGCGGCAGTTCTGGGCCGGCCACAAGCGGCACATCGTGTCGATCACGACGGGCAAGCACGGTTACCGGCAGATCTTCGATGATGCGAAGATGGCCGAACTGGCCGTGCTGAACCTCCGGGAGCAGGCGACGTTGCCGGGGTTGAACCTGCCGGCGGTGTTCGCCGACTACGGCACGATCAGCACCGCCCGATACTTCGGCGGCAACGTGAAGGGCGGGTCGGACGGGGTCAGCATCTATATCGAGCCGGCGGCGCAGAGCATCGACGAGGCGATGGCCCTGACGCCGCGGCCGGTGGACGACTTGGAGATGGACGCGGCACGCGGCGTGGGCGTCTTCCGCAGGGTGCAGAAGGCTCTGCAGACCGACCACCTGTGGCTGCGCACGCCGGACATGCAGGGAACGCTCAACACCGCCGGCCTGGTGATGAACCAGGAGGAGCTGATGATGGCGATGTACGCCGAGCCGCAGAAGGTGCACGCATTTCTGGAGAAGGTCGGCGCGTTCCTGGTGGACTACGCCCTGTACCTGCGGCGGCAGACCGGCGGGCGCATCTGCGGCAACATCTGGCCGTACACGTTCTTCCCGGCCGACATCGGCGTAGCGCTGACCGAGGACCTGATGCCGCTGCTTTCGGCCGAGCAGTACAGGGAGTTTGGCATCCCTACGCTGCGGCGGATGCAGCAGGCGCTGGGCGCGCTGCACATCCACTGCTGCGGCGACTGGGGCCGGCACGTGGCGAATCTGGCCGCCAGCGGCCTGGACATCCGCTGTGCGGAGTTTCATCACCCCGCGACGCGGATCGAGGAACTGGAGCCGCTGGCGGATACGACGGCGCTGGTGCCGTACATCATCCTGCACAAGCAAAACCGGTTCAAAACGGCTCTGGAGTACTACCGGTATCTGCTGAAAGAGCACGGCAGGCGATTTCGGTTCTGGTTCGCGCTTTGCGAGGATTCGCCCGAGGCCCGGGAGTTTGTGCGGCAGGTGGAGGGGAGCCACTGACAGGCAATGTTCTTCGGCCTGGACTTCCTGTTCGGATCGATGCTGTGGGCGCTGCCCCTGGCTGGGCTGCCGCTGCTGCTGCACCTGCTGTTCCGCCGCAAGGCGCCGGTGGTGCTGTTCAGCACGCTGCGGTTCATCCGCTCCAGCCTCCAGCACACGGCGGCGCGTCGGCGCATCCAGCGCTGGCTGCTGCTGGCCTGCCGCATCCTGCTGCTGCTGCTGCTGATCTGGGCGGTGGCCCAGCCGGTGAAGATCATCGCCTCGGGGTGGCTGGAGGGCGGCCGGTCGCGCGTGGCGGCGGTGGTGGTCGATACCAGTTACTCCATGCTGCTGCGACAGGGCGAACTGTCGCTGCTGGAAAGGGCCGACGGCATCATTGCCGACCTGCTCAATGGTCCCCTGCGCGACGCGCAGGTGGCCATCCTGCGCGGCGGGGATGACCCATCGCACCCGGTCCAGTTGCAGTCCGTGTCGGCGGTGCAATCGACCTGGTCGGCGCTGCGCCCGCAGCCCTCGCCCCGGCCGCTGGTGCAGCGCCTGGCGTCCGCGACCGAGCTGCTTTCCGGCCAGCGCTCGGACCAGAAGTGGCTGGTGGTCATCACGGACCTGCAGGGCCGCGAGTTTCCGCAGGCAATGCCCCAGATTTCCGATGCGCGGGTGATCGTGTTCGACCTGCACCCCGAGCAGGCGAGGTCGATCGGCATCACGTCGGTGCGGGTCGAGCCCGAGCAGCCGATCCCGGGCGTGGGCAGCGATGTCGTGGTTGAGGTCGCCGGCCGCTCGGGCGATGCGCGGGCCGTGACGCTGGCGCTTCGCGGGATCGACGGCCGGGTGATCGACGAGAAGTCGCCGCTGATGGCCGCCTTCGACTCCACTGGGCGGGTGCAGGTGCGTTTTCCGTTGCCCAGGGGCCTGCCGGCCGAGCGATGGCTGCTGCTGGCGGCCGGCCTCCAGGGCGACGACGCCATGGAGTGGGACAACCAGCGCACGCAGTTGGTGCAGACGCCGCCGCAGCAGAAGGTCCGGCTGGTTACAAGCACGCCGCCGCTGCCGTCGCATCGGTTCATCCGGCTGGCGCTGGACCCCATGGAAGGCCGCGAGCCGTCCTGGCCGCTGAAGCTGGGCGAGGCGGGCAAGGAGGACGTGCGGGTGATGACCTGGACCGACTGGCCGGATGCCGCGCAGGCGGCCGAGCTGGCGGCGCTGGCCGCGGGCGGCGGGAGGCTGATCATCTTTCTGCAGCCGGGAATCGAGCAGTCGTGGAGCAGCCTTCCGCGGAGCCGGCGCGATGCCATCGCCGCGCTGTTGCCGGCCGAGCCGGTCCCGGATGAAGTGCTTCGCGGGATGTACCGCGCCGGCCCGGCGGTGCAGGGGGATCCGCTCGTGGAGGGGTTCATCGATGAAGCGATGGGGCTGTCGTCGATGGTCGCGCGGCGTTTCGTGCCGCTGGCTGCCGTGTCCGATCCGCGGGTGACGACGATCCTGAAGCTGTCCCCGGCGACGCCCACGCCCGGGCTGCGCACGCACGGCCTGCTGTATCGCCGGGCCGTGGGCCTCGGCAAGGCGTATGTGTTCAGCACGTTGCCCGAATTGCGGTACACGAACCTGGCGACGCATCCGCTGTTCCTGCCGATCATGGTGCGGATGGCGCTGCCGTCGGCCCAGGCCGGCGATGTGCAGAACGTCGAGGTCGGCCAGCCGCTGGTTCTGCCGGGCGACCGGTACGGCGGCGGACAGCTCGAGGTGCAGGCGCCGGGCGGCGAACTGTACCTGTGCGAGCCGGCGCGCAACGATGGCATGGCCAAGTACGTGTTTGCGGCGACCGACGCGCCGGGGCTTTACCGTTTCCGCAAACCCGGCGGGGGCGAGGCGATGGCTCTGGGCAATGTGCAGTTGCCGGCGGCCGAGTCGGACCTGGCCTATCGGCCGGCCCATACGGTCGTGCCGCCGGGCCCCAACGTGCTGGTGGTGCGATCCTACGAGGACCTGGTGACGCGGATGGCGCAGATCGACCAGCCGTTGCCGCGATGGTCGCCGTTTCTGGCGGTGGTGCTGCTGCTGATCTGCGTCGAGGCGCTGCTGGGGAGCATGTCGCATTTGTGGAAACCCATCTCGCTGCGAGCCCTGGTGTCGCCTTCGGAGGCCGGGGCGGCGTGACGGCGCGGTATGATGCCCCGTCGATGGGCTACGACCACGCGCAAAAGGCGCCGCTGTACCTGATCCTGCTTGTGGTCGCGGCCGGCGAGATGGTGGCAGGGGCGGTGGTGGTAAAGGCCGCGCCGGCCGGTGCGGCGATCTTGTGGGGCTGTGCGGCGCTGATGGTGCTGCTGGCGTTCTGCTTCCGCCAGCTGCGGGTGAGCGATGCGGGCGATCATCTGCGCATCGCCTTCGGGCCGATCCCGCTGTTTTTCCGGCGCGTGCCCTACGCCAGCATCAAAGGCGTGGAAAAGGCTCGGTCGTCGTGGCTGCACGGCTGGGGAATCCACGGCGTGCCGGGCAGGGGCTCGATCTGGAACCTGTGGGGATTTGGCTGCGTGAAGCTGCGGTTGGACGGCCGCGTGCTGATGGTGGGCACCGATGACGTCGATGGCCTGGCGGCTTTTCTGGCCGGCAAGATCGGCGGCTCACGGCCATAGCCTCAGGACCTGCTGGGCCTGCTGCTCGAGGGGCGCATCGCCGGCGATCCAGTGCACCTGCGTGAATCGCTTGAACCACTTCATCTGCCGGCGGGCCAGTTGCCGCGTGGCGATCTTGATCTGCTCGACCGCATCCTCGAGCGAAATCTCGCCTCGCACGTGGCGGATCAGCTCGGCGTAGCCGGTGGCCTCGGCGGCGGTGGGGGACAGCCGGCCGAACCGGCCGAGCAGTTGCCGCACTTCATCGACCCAGCCGGCGGCGATCATCGCCTTGACGCGGGCGTTGATGCGGCGGTTGAGGGCGTCGCGGTCCCACGCCAGGCCAACCCACACGGCCGGATGGCGCTGGGCCGGTGCATCCCACTCGGTCTGGAAGGAGGAAATCGGCCGGCCGGTGAGTTCATAGACCTCCATCGCCCGCACCAAACGCTTGGTGTCGTTGGCGTGGATGCGAGCGGCCGATGGCGGGTCCACCTCGGCCAGTCGCCGATGCAGCGCCTGGTTGCCCAAAGCGCGCAGGCGCTGGCGCAGGGCGGGGTCCTCCGGCGGGCCGTCAAAAAGCCCCTGAAACAGCGCCTTGTAATACAGCGGCGTTCCGCCGGTGGCGATCAGGGGCACATCGCGCCGGCGGGCATCGGCGATTGCCGCGTCGGCCAGCTCCACGAACCGCGCCACGGTGAACGGCTGATCGGGATCGACCACGTCGATCAGGTGATGCCGCACGGCGCGCCGCTCGTCGGCCGACGGCTTGGCCGTGCCGATGTCGAGCCGACGGTACACCTGCATGCTGTCGATGCTGAGGATCTCTGCGCCTGCGCGCGAGGCGATATACATGGCCAGTGCGGACTTACCACTGGCGGTGGGACCGAGGATAACCAGCAGTCGGGTGGTCATGGGTGGGCGGGGGAACGCTGCGCCCCGCACGCCATGGCTACGGCCAGCATACCCGCAACCGGCGGCGGGGGCCATCGAGCGGTCGCGCCTCCGGCAAGCGGAGGCTCTGCCAGATTGGCATGGAGGCAACGGACGGCGTTTGTTGGACGGCTTGGCTGTAAGCCCATGTTGCCAAAGATATTACGATTTGCCTGAACGCATGGCACATCGTTTGTTCCGGTCTTGCAGGGCCTAATGAGAAAGGAGATAGGTCATGGCACTACCGACTCGTGTGATTCGTGGCGTTCTGGTGGATCCGTTTGAGCAGGCCCATCGGGAGTTCGAGGGCTTGCTCAGCAGGTATTTTGGCGGGGGCGAGCCCGACGTGGCCGGCCGGTATGCGCCGTGGGGCGTGGATGTGCGCGAAGACGGCGACCACATCTATGTCGAGGCCGACCTGCCGGGGTTCAAGAAGGAGGAGGTGGACATCACCCTGGAGAACCAGGTGTTGACCATCACCGCCGAGAAAAAGGAGGAGAACCGCCACCCGCAGAAGGACAGCGGCCAGTACCTGGTGCGCGAGCGGCGCTACAACCGCTACATGCGGTCGTTCACGCTGCCGCCGACGGTCAGTGAGCAGCACGTGGATGCCAAGCTGGCCGATGGCGTGCTGACCGTCACGCTCAACAAGCGCGAGGAAACCAAGCCGCGGAAGATCGCGGTCAGCTGAAGCGCAAGCGTGCTTGGGGACAACGCAAGACGTGGAACGGGCGGCGCTCACCCCTTCGGGCGCCGCCTTTTTCTTGCACAGCAGCAGGAGCAGCGGCAGAATGGGCACCTATCGGTGGGACAGACTGGGCTACGGATCGCGCTGATGGCCACAGATGCAGAGCTTCCCATCTGCCTGAATCCGTGTCATCGATGGCTCTGTTGGCCTTCTCTGCTGCGAGCGGATGCGGGGCAGAGATCACCGATGCGAACGTGGGATCAAGCCTTGGCCCGTTTTGTTCGTTTCTCGGAAGGAACGTGAACCATGGTTTGCTGCCGTGGTGGACATTCGATAGGTCGATTGCTTTCCTGGGCTAAATGGTTCAGGCACGTGCTGGGTGCCGTGCCGTGGGTCTGCGTGGTATTGGGCTGCACCGCACCTGGTGCGGGTCAGATGGTGCCCCATGTCCGCGGCCAGTGGACTGGCATCATAGAAGAAACCAGGATGTACCGCGCGGCGGATCCGCGAGATCGCTACCGGGCGACGGTTCTTTCGATCATCAACGGGCCCGCGAATCCTTATCCCATTGGGCCGGACTTGGGAGGCGGCACGCGCCCGGTCCTTGTCCGCGACAGCGAATCCAATCTCCGCATCATCCCACCCGATGAGTTGCCTCTGGGGAAGGTCGTGCAGGTCACGGGCATCATGGGGGTCAACCACGCATGGACCGTCAGGCGCCCTGAGAACCGGTCCGGCGGCTGTCTGAAACGCAGACTCTATCTGCATGACGATGCCTTTTCCGAGCACGTCATCGAGGTGATGGGCGAGATCAAGGTGCTGGAAGACCAGTCAGCTGCCGCGACGCGTCCGGCCAGCCGGCCGGTGGCTCCGGGAACCCAGTCGCCTCTCGCAGCGGCTATCGCCCTGGGGATGGCGTGGGTGGATGTGGATCTTCGGTCACTTCGAGCCGCCGTGTGCGCGGACACCCCGGCCGAGCAGCGGCAGGCAAATGCCTTTGCCGATTTTGTCGGGGCGGCGCAGGCGATGTACGAGAACGCCGCATGGAAGTTCCATCCCATCGGCGCCTGGCGCATCTTGGGTTCGGTCGATCCAACGTACGCGAACTGGGCAGCCCGGTTGATCCTGCGCGATCTGGACGCGCCGGACAGCAATCCGCGCATCGAAACACATGGAGCCCGGGCGGCAGTTGCCGTGGCGGGCGTTGGCGCCATCCGTCTGCGCCAAGACAAGGGCCAATGGCGTGTCCTTCTGCCGATCGGCCAGCCCAGGGACGACCCGGCCGCGTTCTATGACAAGCTGGCCGCCCTGCACCAGCAGTTCGCCAAGGACATTGCGGCCGGCAAATACGCCAACGCCGACGAGGCCGCCAAAGCCTTCGCCGCCGGCGTGGCCGCGATCACGGGCTCCGCAACCCCTGGAACTCGGCCAACGACGAGACCAAAGTAGGGCTCGCTTGCTCGGAAACCTGTTTCTCCTGACACGCCTAATGGACTTGGGTCCGGCCCGTCAGTCGCCGGCGAAGTCGTACACCACAAACCGGCTCACCAGCGGCCGGACCACGTCACGAACCATGGCCTGGTGGATAGGGTGTGCATCGTACGCCTGCAGGGCAGCCTCATCGCGGAAGACGAGGACCAGCGCCACATCGTAGGTTGAATCGACCACGGGACGAGTGGACGGCAGCATCCGGCCGGCGCTGACGCTCAGCACGCCGGGGATATCCCGCAGTGCCCCGGATGACTCGATGATTTTATCACGGGCGGCCGAATCGCCGGGGGTCTTGAGCCAGCAGACGACGATGTGGGTGACCGCGCCCGGCAGCCTGTCGTCCGGCGAGGCGTGTCTGCCAGAGCAGGACAGACCTGCGAAAAGCACGGGCAGAAGCCACAAGCGTGTACCTCTCACCATATTCGGTGTTCTACCGCTGCAGGTTGTCGGCGACAATCTGCGTATTGCGTTGCAGCACCGGCAGGCGGACGTGCTTGATGGCGCTGTTCCGCAGGGCCTTGCTGTAGTCGCTCTGGCGCCAGCGCAGGACTTCCTGCACATCCAGCGAGCCGGTCGCAAAGCGCGGCTGCAGGGCCGGGTCGGTGGCCGTCGGCGGGGCGTGGTTGAACGGGCACACCTCCTGGCAGATGTCGCAGCCGAAGAGCCAATCCGAAATCTCCGGTCTCAAATTTGCATCGATCTCGCCGGCGTGCTCGATAGTCAAATACGAGATGCACCGGCGTGCGTCCAGCTGGTAGGGCCCGGTGATGGCCCCGGTGGGGCAGGCGTCGATGCAGCGGCGACAAGACCCGCAGTGGTCGGTGGCCGGGGCATCCGGCGGAAGGGCGATGGTGGTGAGGACCTCGCCCAGCAGCAGCCACGAGCCGATGTCCTGGTTGATCACGCAGGTGTTCTTGCCGCTCCAGCCGATGCCGGCCAAAGCGGCCAGCTCGCGCTCCAGGACCGGAGCCGTGTCCACGGCGACTTTCGTGAGGGAGCCTGGCGCTCTTTCGCGCAGCCAGTCGGCCAGCACGAACAGCCGCCGCTTCATATGCACGTGGTAGTCGTCACCCAGCGCATATCGGGCAATGCGGCCGTGGCCGGGGGGCGGCTGGGCCAGGGGCACGTGGTAGTTGACGGCCGCGCAGATGACCGACCGAGCGCCGGGCAGATAGGTTGCCGGGTCGGTGCGCTGGTCGAATCGCCGATCCATCCAATGCATCGTGCCGTGGCAGCCGGCGTCAAGCCATCGGCGCAAGTGCTCGCGATACGCCGACGGCCGTGCCGGGGCGATGCCGACCAGGTCGAAGCCAAGATCGCGCGCCTTCTGGCGGACCTCGGCGGCGAGCTGGTGAGGGTCTGCGGACACCGCGGCGCGATTCTACCCCCAACGAATCGACGGCGCGTAGGGCCCGCTTCAGCGGGCGTTGGGGGGGCCATCGGCGTCCGCTGAAGCGGACCCTACGCCACTACCCCCAACGAATCGACGGCGCGTAGGGCCCGGTTCAGCGGGCGTTGGGGGGCCATCGGCGTCCGCTGAAGCGGACCCTACGCCGCTACCCCCAACGAATCGACGGCGCGTAGGGCCCGCTTCAGCGGGCGTTGGGGGGGCATCGGCGTCCGCTGAAGCGGACCCTACGCCGCTACCCCCAACGAATCGACGGCGCGTAGGCGCGTAGGGCCCGGTTCAGCGGGCGTTGGGGGGGGCCATCGGCGTCCGCTGAAGCGGACCCTACGCCGCTACGCCGCCATGATCGATCTGCCGCGAAGGGGGGCCATCGGCGTCCGCTGAAGCGGACCCTACGCCGCTACCCCCAACGAATCGACGGCGCGTAGGGCCCGGTTCAGCGGGCGTTGGGGGGGCCATCGGCGTCCGCTGAAGCGGACCCTACGCCGCTACGCCGCCATGATCGATCTGCCGCGAAGGCGCACCAGTGTAGGGCCGGTTCCACCGGCCTTCGGCACAGAGCGGCCGGCCCTACACATCCGTGCTTCTCTGGTTCTATAATCGCGGCCCGTGGACCGGCGGCCCATTCAGCAGCTTCCGCCTTCGCTGGTGAACCGCATCGCGGCCGGCGAGGTCATCGAGCGCCCGGCGTCGGTGGTCAAGGAACTGGTGGAGAACGCCATCGACGCCGGGGCGCGGACCATCACCGTGGAGATCGAGGATGGCGGGCGGGAGCTGATCAGGGTGACGGACGATGGGGCGGGCATCGATCCGGCTGATCTGCCGCTGGCGTTTGCGCCCCACGCCACGAGCAAACTGCGCAGCGACGAGGACCTGCTGAAGATCAGCACGATGGGTTTTCGTGGCGAGGCGCTGGCCAGCATCGGTGCGGTATCGCAGGCCCGCATCCTCAGCCGCACGCCCGCCAGCGACATGGCATGGGAGGTTTTCGACCGAGGCGGAGCGATCAGCGGCGTGCAGGCGGCGGCCGGGAACGTCGGCACGACCGTGGAGGTGCGGAACCTGTTTCACAACACGCCGGCCCGCCGCAAGTTTCTCAAAGGCGCTGCGACGGAGAGCGGGCACGTCTCCGAGGCGCTGCTGCGGCTGGCGCTGCCCTTTCCGCAGATCTCCTTCAGGCTGGTCAGCGGCGGGCGTACGGTGCTGGACCTGCCGGCCACGACGCCGGAGCAGCGGCTGCTGTCGGCCTGGCCCCAGGAGTTTCGCGAGCGGCGACTGGCGATCGACGTGGTCGATGCGGAGGTGCGCCTCGGCGGGATCGCGGGCTTGCCTGAACTGGCCCATCCGACCGCGCGGTATCAGTACTTCTACCTCAACGGCCGGCACATCCGCGACCGCTTCATTCAGCACGCGGTGCGAGAGGCCTATCGCGGGCTGATGGAGCCGGGGCGCAACCCCGCCGCCGTGCTCTTGCTGACGATGCCGGCCGGCGATGTGGACGTGAACGTGCATCCCACCAAGGCCGAGGTGCGTTTCCGCGACAGCAACCGGATTCACGGGCTGGTGCTGGCGTCGCTGCGGGAGAAGCTGCTGGGCAGCGACCTGACGCCTCGGGCCCAGGCGTATTCAGCGCAGATGCCGCCGGGCGATCGCCAGGACATGCGCCAGCGGCTGGCCGAGTTCTTCCGCCAGGCGCAGGGCTCGCAGCCGGTGGCCGGCGCGGCGGCGCCGCCGGCGATGATGCCTCCGGCGGAGCCTGAGCCGGCGCTGCTGCCCGCGCCGCCGGCGCCTCGCAGCGCGGCCATGCAACTGCACAACTGTTACCTGGTGACCGAGACGGACGATGGGCTGATGATCATCGATCAGCACGCCCTGCACGAGCGGATCATGTACGAGGAGCTGATGGCCCGCGTGTCGCGCGGGCCGCTGGAAAGCCAGCGGCTGCTTATCCCCGAGACGGTGAACGTGACCCCGCGGCAGGCGGCGCTGCTGGAGCAGATTCAGCCGCTGCTGCAGCGCCTGGGAATCGAGGTGGCGGCCTTCGGGCCGGGGACCGTGGCGGTGCACGCGTTTCCCACGTTCCTGGAGAAGCTGGAGCCGGGGCGCTTCGTGGCCGAGCTATTGGAGCGAGGCGAGCAGGAGCAGCACGACCTGCACGAGGAGGAACTTCTGCACGAGCTGCTGGACATGATGGCGTGCAAGGCGGCCATCAAGGCCGGCGACCCCCTTTCGCCTGCGGAGATCGAGGCGCTGCTGCAGCGGCGCGAGCTGATCGACCGACCGAGCAACTGCCCGCACGGCCGGCCGACGACGCTGCGGTTGTCCCTGCGCGACCTGGAGAAGCAGTTCAAGCGGACGGGGTTTTGACTTTGTAGGGCAGGCTTCAGCCTGCGCCGAACTATCGGGTGCAGGCTGAAGCCTGCACCACAATGCGGCGGGGGGACGCTTGGGGAGGACGAGGCCCGCCGTCGCCTGGCCGGTGCGTTTTCCCGGGCGCGCCCGCATCAGGATTGCCGTGTTGCTCGAAGGGCCGGGCCAAGGTTCTCGCCGGCCTGCGCCACGCAGCCGATTTCCTCATCGGTCAGGTAGCAGCCCGGGTCGGAAGCCCACGGGTCGCCGGTGGAGATCTCGGCGCGGGCCCGCAGGCCGCCGCCGCATATTTCCTTGAACCTGCACGCCCCGCAGCGGCCCTTGAGCAGGCCCAGGCGGTCCTTCAGGCCGGCCATGATGGGGTTGCTGACATCCTGCCAGATCTCGGAGAACTTCCGCTGCTTGACATTCCCGAACGAGCGGTACATCGAGAACTGGTCGGCGTGGACGTGGCCGTAGAAGTCGATATTGGCTATCCCGACGCCGCTGGAATAGCGTCCGCCGCCGTTGAACAGCAGCATCTGCCGGACCTGCTCGGCTCGCGGGTGGTTCTCGCGGAGCATACGCAGATAGAGGTAAACCCCGTCGCAGTGGTTATCGACGGTGAGGATCTCGATGCGCTTGCCGCGCTCCACGAGGCTGCGGGAGCGGTCGAAGATGGTGTCGATAGCCTTGCGGGACTCCGCCGGCGTCAGCGCCAGCAGGCTCTTGCCGCGGCCGGCCGGGCACAGGTGATAGAAGCACGCCCGGTCGATGCCTTCTTTCTCGATGAAGTCGAAGATCCGCCCCAGGTCCTGGGCGGTGTGGCGCGTGAGCGTCAGCCGCAGGCCGACCTTCTGGCCGACCTCGACGCAATGGCGAAAGCCGCGCATCGTGCGGTCAAAGGCGCCCTTGGCCCCGCGGAACTCGTCGTGCACCTCGGGCGAGGCGCTGTCGAGGCTGATGCCGATGTAAGCGAACTTCAGCTGGGCAAACCGCTCGGCCGTGGCGCGGTCGATCAGCGTGCCGTTGGTGGAGAGGACCACGTGCAGGTTTCGGCCGCGTGCGTACTCGGCCAGCTCAAACAGGTCCGGCCGGACCAGCGGCTCGCCGCCGGAGAACAGCACGGCCGGCACGCCGAAGTCGGCCAGGTCGTCCAGCACGGCCTTGCACTGGTCGGTGCTCAGCTCGTCGGGATACTTCACGGCCTCTGAGTCCGTGTAGCAGTGGATGCACTTGAGGTTGCAGGTGCGCGTCAGGTTCCACACCACGATCGGCCGGCGGTCCTTGGCGCTGCTGGCCACGGCCATGCGCTGGTGCGGCGGCGGGTCGATCCGGGTGATCTGCCGGCCGTAGCGGTGGGGGGTGCTGGGGGTCTCCAGCCCGCCGTAAAGCACGCTGACATCGATCATCGTTGCTCCTGGTGCATCGCCCGATACGGGCTTTCCGTGCTCATGCTAGCCGCGATCATCGAATGGGGCGACGGCGCAACCGCTCCCGCGGCGGAGAAGGGGCATCGGCAGCAATCGCGGCACGGCCGGCCCGGCCGTGCGCGCGCGACCGCAGTGCCGGAGCATGGCCGAGCCTGCCATGCCACGACGGTTTGGGGCGTGAGCCGGCGCACGGCTTGGGCTAACGGTAGTTGTTCTTCGGGCTGCCCAGGACCAGGTCCACGCGGCCGTCGAGGAAAAGAACGTTGACGCCCTGGGCATGCCGCCGGGTGTGGGGGAACGGTGCGCCCTGGCGGAAGAAATCGGTGGCGACCCAGCGGTCGCCGGCCGGACAATCCAGCGGGTCCTTGCCGCGCGAGGTCGTGGCCGGCACGGGCACAGCGCGACGCACTCGCCGTCCAGTGGGGAGCCGGCGGGGGCCGCCAGCGTCGGCGGAGGCTCATCCGTCGGCCGGGGCGGGCGATGCGTTGTTCCCGCCAAGCCACAGCCTCTGCGGGATGGAGCCGATGGCGATAAGCAGCAGCTGGCTGGCCACGAACGCCAGCAGCCATGCCAGGGCCGAGTCCATGAAGCCGTAGGAATGCAGGCCGACGCCCAGCATGTTGGTTCCGAACCAGCTCCAGGCGGTGATGATGTTGCCGCCGATGGCCAGCAGGGCCACGCCGCGGTCGCCGGCCAGGCCGGCCCATCGCGCGTGGAGGATCAGCGCCGTCCACAGCACCACGAGGATCGCGCCGTTTTCCTTGGGGTCCCAGCCCCAGAAGCGTCCCCAGGACTGGTCGGCCCAGATGCCGCCCAGGATCGTGCCGACAAAGCTGAAGAACATCGCGAAGCAGGTGGTGCCAAAGAGCATCCGCGACAGCGCCCGCAGGCCGTCGCGCGTCATCCACGGCGTGAGCACGCCCGAAAGCACATAGAGGATCCCGACGGCGCCGGCCACGAACATCGCCGAGTAGCCCAGCGTGATGGCGACCACGTGCGTGGCCAGCCAGAAGTTGGTGTCCAGCACCGCCTGCAGGACCTTCATGGTGTCGTCGGTGCTGAGCATCCGGCCGACCAGCAGCGTCACGGCGCCGATCACCGCGGCCGTCACCAGGCCGATGCCGTTGCGCCAGGCGAGTTCCAGCCCCAGAGCCAGCAGCGCTGCGCCCCAGCCGATGAAGAATGCCGAAGATGCGAGGTTGGTCACCGGCGGCCGGCCCGTGATGTACACCCGCGCTGCCAGGCCCAGCGTGTGCAGCACGATGGTCAAGACCAGCAGCCACAGCGCTGCGCGGCCCATGACGCCGCGGAAGGCCATCCACGAGAAGGCCGCGAGAATAAAGACGAGGACGTACAGAACCATCGCGTGATGGAACGGCGCGAAGCGACGGAAGAACGCCTCGAAACGCGCCTGGTGCGCGATGTCGGGATGCTCGGCGGCCAACCTGTCGTGATAGGCGGCGATGGCCCGGTTGAACTCGGCCGGCGCGTCCCGGCCGTAGGCCTGCAGGGCGGCGATGAGATGTTCGGCAACGGGAGCCACGGCCGCACCGGCGTGGGCATCATCGACGGCCTGCCGCAACTGCCGCCACTGGTCGCCGCCGGCCGCCGGCGGGACCAGGTACAGCAGCCCCAGCTTGTGCGCGAATCGCGAGTACAGGTCCAGGCGGTTGCCCAGCTCGACGATCTTGCGCTGGTACAGGCTGCGCTGGCGAGGATCGACCGACATGGCCAGCGTGTATTGCTGCTCGAGCCGGCCGACCTCGCCCAGGACCTGGTCGAAACTGTAGCGGCGCTGCCGCGGCTCCAGACCCAGGAGGCTGAGCACATCGGGATGGTCGATGGCAAAGACGGGGTATTTGCCGGCGGTGTGCGGGCGGGAGATGACATCGGCCAGCCACTGAATCGGCGGGATTGTGCGGCCGTCCACGCGGAGCGTCTCGCGGCCGCTGAGGGCGATCAGCAGATCGCGGGCGACGCTGTCCAGGGGCTGGACGCGGCCGTTGTGGAGGATCGCCACGCGGCCCAGGCTGCCCAGATCCAGCGGCCCGGCCACATGCAGCGGCATCGCCTGCTTCCAAAGGTAGGCGCCGGCAACCGCGACGGCCGTGGCGGCGACCAGGCTGGCCACCGGCGATCGGCGCGGCCGCAGCTCATAGGACTGCGGCCGCCGGGCCACGGCAGCCCCGGCCGGCCGCGGCGGCCGAGCGAGGAACTGTACCAGGTACACGCCAAAGTGGACCAGCATGCCCAGCGCCCCGATGGCGCAGGCGATGTAGGGCAGCGTCCAGCCGGGATTGCGGACCACCTGGAGGATGGAGGTGGTGTCGCCGGGCAGGAAGCTGGCCTGGTAATACGCCTCGCCGCCGTAGCGGAGGGGCTGGTTCATGCGGATCACAACTTCGCGATCCTCATTGCGGGCGGGGTCCACCAGCCTCACGCGGCTGGAGAAGTTGCGGGCGATTTCGGTGCCGAGGTAGCGGTCGTGCGAGAAGTCGATCAGGTGCAGCGTGAAGGGCTTGTAGTATCGCGCAAAGCGCAGGTGGATGTAGTAGGTGCGGCCGTCCACGACGACCTCCTGCGGCTGGTCGATGGCAGGCATCGGCGGCGCCAGCGGGATCAGCGACAGCAGGTACGTGCCCAAGGTCCGCCCGCCGGCGCTGAGCGTCACATACGCCGAGGGCAGGTCCACCGACTGGGCCTCGGTGCCGCTGAAGGGCGGCCGGGGCACGGCGGTCAGGCCGACGCCCGCGCCGGCCGTGGCGCGAGGGCTGGCGCCGGCCTGGCGCGGGCCGAGGATGGCGGAGTTGGCGTAGAAATCATCGATGCGGATGTCGAACGGCAGGCGGGGATGGCTGATCGTGCCGCCCCGAAGGAGCCGCTTGTGCGGGATCACGGCCACGCTGTCGTGGTCGGCGGGAGATGGGTCGATGACGGCCAGCTCGACGTGGCGGATGTCCTCGGAGTAGTTGGACGAGGAGCCCTCATGCAGCACCATGCGGCTCTCGACCTGGCTGACGCTGGTGACAAGCTCGCCGAGGATCAGCAGAACCAGGCCCGCATGGATCAGGAGGATGCCGCTGCGCTTCCAGGTGAACTTGAAGCGCAGGGCGTGGGCCGCCAGCAGGTTGACCAGCATCAGTGCGCCCAGGGTATAGCCGCCGGGCATGGGAAACCCGCCGGGGATCCGCAGCTGACCCGGCTGCGGGCGAGGCAGGAACGTCTGGAAATCCACCCAGGTGTAGAGGCTGTGGAAGTACTGCTTCTGGACCTGCCAGATGCCCGTGTCCACCTGGGCCCACGTGCCGGCATAGACCAGCACCATCGACAGCACCAGCAGGATGACGGTGAGCCGGAGCGATGCCAGCGGAGCGAGGATTCGGCGGAGTGGTTCGTTCACGGTGTGCTGTGGGAGAATCGCACGGAGCCGATGAAGGCGTCAAAGGCTTCGCGCTGGGCGGCCACCTGCTCGGCCGGGCCGTGGAGCTTGAAGAACCACACGCGCTGGCCGTGGGGAATGATCGCGCCCAGGATCCGCTGCCGCGGCGCGACGGTTTCCGGACCCAGCAGGTCCACCATGTGGCCAGGAACGTCGCCGGCTGCGATGGGCCTGGCCACGGCGTGCAGTTGATCGGCCGCCGTGGCAGGCAACCCGAGCTGCGCTTCCCAGCGGTTGACGTTCTGCAGGAGCGACCCCGATCCCGTGCCCAGCGGGATGACCGTCAGGACCAGAGACGGGTCCTGGGCCGAAACGGCAAACGCGGCATAGCGCATGTCCGTCGGAGGCAGCGGCCGCCAGTCCGGGGGCACGGTCCACTGGATCGGCGGCGGCAGTTGTGCCGCAGCCTGCGTGGCGGGCGGAGGCTCCTTGGGAACGTTGTAGAACGCGATGGGCTCATCGCGGTCGCAGCCGGCCAGTGCGGCCATCAGCACCAGAAGTTGTCCGCCATGCAAAACGCGAAACACGGCATACTTTAGACCCGCAACTCGCAACTCACAACTGGCAACTCGCCTTGCACCAGCGCTGCCCCGACGGGATGATTGCGGGCCATGTCCGACGAGAAGTGGATGCGCCTGGCCATCGAGAAAGGCCGCCAGGCCATCGCCGCCGGCCAGGCGCCCTTCGCGGCGGCCATCGTGCGCGGCCGGGAGGTCATCGCCTGCTGCCACAACCTGGTATGGGCCAGCACCGACATCACCGCCCACGGCGAGATCGTGGCCATCCGCCAGGCCTGCCGCATCCTGGGCTCGGTTGACCTGAGCGGGTGCACGATCTACTCGACGACCGAGCCGTGCCCGATGTGTTTCTCCGCGTGCCACTGGGCGAAGCTCGACCGCATCGTCTTTGGCGCCAGCATCGCCGACGCCCGATCCGCCGGCTTCAACGAGCTGGTGATCTCCAACGAGCAGATGAAACTCGCCGGCGGCAGCCCCATCGGGCTAACGGGCGGGGTGCTTCGCACGGAGGCCGCTGCTCTTTTTGCCGAATGGCTGGCCAGCGGCAAGGCGCGGGGATACTGAAGGCGTGCGGCGGTGCCTTTGGCGAAGGGTGTTGAGGGCGGCCTTGCCCCTAGCGGCCGGACTGTGCAGAATAGCGCAAAGAAGCCCGGCCTCGCCGCCGAGCCCTTTCGCCATGTTCGTCCAAACCTACCGGAGGAACCACTCGTGACCACCTCGAATCAGGCTGCCGCGCCCGCCGGACGCGGGCTGGAAGGCGTCCACCCCAATCGGCTGTTTGTCGCAAGCTGCATGTCGCTGATCGCCACGGCCATCTGCTTTGCGGTGATCGGCGACATCATGGGCACGCTCAAGACGCAGTTCATCCTCACCAACGAGCAGGTGGGGTGGATCGGCGGGGCGGCGTTGTGGGGCTTCACGATCTCCATCTTCGTGCTGGGGCCGCTGTGCGATGCGCTGGGCATGCGCAACCTCATGCGCTTCGCGTTCCTCTGCCACCTGGCCGGCGTGATCATCATGGTCGCGGCAACGGGCTTCTGGATGCTGTTCATTGGGGCGCTGGTGCTGGCGCTGGGAAACGGCACGGTGGAGGCCGCCTGCAACCCGCTGGTGGCCACGATCTACCCCGACCGCAAGACCCAGAAGCTCAACCAGTTCCACATGTGGTTCCCCGGGGGCATCGTCCTGGGCGGGCTGGCGGCGTATGCCATCGGCCGCGTGGACCCCTCGCTGTGGCAACTGAAGCTGGCGGTGATCCTGGTTCCGACGGCGATCTACGGCATCCTGTTCGCAGGGCAGAAGTTCCCGCTGACCGAGCGCGTGCAGTCGGGCGTGAGTTTCGGCGGCATGGTGGCCGAGACCTTCGGCCGGCCGCTGTTCCTGGTGCTGCTGTTCTGCATGATGATCACGGCGTCGCTGGAGCTCGGACCGGGGCGGTGGGTGCCGGCGGTGCTGGAGGCCGGCGGCATCGCGGGGATTCTGGTGCTGTGCTACATCAACGGCCTGATGGCGATCCTGCGATATTTTGCCGGGCCGGTCGTGCATCGGCTGTCCAACACGGGCGTGCTGCTGATCTCGTCCGTGCTGGCGGGCGTGGGGCTGCTGGGCCTCAGCTACAGCACGACGACGGCGATGGCCTTCGCGACGGCGACGGTCTTTGCGCTGGGCGTGTGCTACTTCTGGCCGACGATGCTGGGCACGGTGGCCGAGCGTGTCCCCAAGGGCGGGGCGCTGGCGCTGGCTTTGATGGGCGGCATCGGCATGGCGGCGGTGGGCCTGGTCACCTCGCCGCAGATGGGAAAGGTGGCCGACAGGTACCTGCATCAGGAGCTGGTGCAGAAGCAGGAGCAGACCCGCAAGGTGCTGGCCGCGATCGTGGCGGACTTTCCGGGCGAGGCGGCCAAGGCGCCCAACGATGTGGTGCGAAGGGAGATCACCGAAGCGGCCAAGGCCGCCGCCGATGTGCTCGCCCGCGCCTCGGCGGGCGAACTGCCGCAGGGCGACACGGCCAACGCGCTGCGCGCGGCGATCCGCGCCGCCGGCGAGTCGAAGGCGGCCAAGGAAGCCAAGGCGCTGCTGCTGCCGGCCGACAACCACGGCGGACTGATGAGCTTCCGCTACGTGGCGCCCTTTGCCATCGTGCTGGTCGTCGTTTTCGGCGTGCTGTACATCCGGGACCGCGCCGCGGGCATCCCGTCTGCCGGATCCTGATGGAACCGATGGCTGCCGCCGCCGTAGGTCCTGGACCCGGTCTGCGCGTTGCACGGGCCGCGGCAAAAAGCGACGGGCTGTGGACGTGGCTGCAGGAAATGTGGGCCCCTACAATCGGCGCCCGACGAGCCATGAGCACGGATCCACCACAACCCACGCCCCGGCAATGCGGCAGTTGCGTGATCTGCTGCAAGCTGCTGGAGGTGATCGCGCTGGACAAGCCGGTCGGGCGGCTGTGCCAGCACGCCGGGCCAGCCGGCTGCGGCAGATACGAGACGCGCCCGGCCGAATGCAGGCATTTCCGGTGCCTGTGGCTGCAGGGGATGCTGGGCGACGATGATCGGCCCGACAGGATGCGGGTGGTGTTCTGGGCCGAAGCGCTGGACGGCGCTGCCCCGGCGGCCGGCCAGCCAGCGCCGCTGGATCCGTCGCGCGTGCAGATCTACGCGGCCGAGGATTTCCCCGGGGCGGCTTCACGCTCGAAGCGGGCGCGGCAGATCATCCGCGGGTTTCTGGCCAGGGGGTTCAAGGTCACGCTGCGCAACGAGCAGCACCGCGTGCAGCTAAGCGGCGACGGCCGGGCCCTGACCAGCTTCGTGGACCCGCAGGACCCGCTGAAGCGAAGAATCTCGCTGAAGGTGGCGCAGGTCGCCGGCCGGCACAACTTCTGAAGCGGCGGCGCTGCAAGGCACTCCTTTTGCGCTGGCCCAGGAGAGGCTGAGCCGCAGATGAACGCGGATGACGCGGATCGGAAGCTGTAGGGCCGGCTCCGCCGGCCGGTGTTCGCTGATCCGCGTGAATCGGCGTTGATCCGCGGCTGATATCTTTCTGGTCGTCGGGAGAAGACATGGCCCAGCCGGCCATGCCACGGCGAGTGCCAAAGACAAGGGGCCACAGATGACACAGATTTGCACAGATAAGGAGTTCTGCATCTGTGAGCATCTGTGCAATCCGTGGCCGGCTCTTCTGCAGCTTCTCTCGCTGTTGCCCGTTCAACCTGCCTCGGCCGCCGACTCCCCAAACAGCGTCTCGCCCTCCCCCTCCTTCGGCGGCGTGTACTTCATCCCCAGGTGCTCATACGCGGCCTTGGTGGCCCTTCGGCCCTGGCGGGTGCGGGTGATCAGGGCCGTCTGCAGCAGGTACGGCTCGATCACGTCCACCAGCGTGTCGATTTCCTCGCCCATGGTGGCGGCCAATGCCTCGATGCCGGCCGGGCCGCCGCCGTAGGTTTCGATCAGCGTCCGCAGCAGCGTGCGGTCCTGCTCGTCCAGGCCGCGCTGGTCGATGCCCTCGAGTTGCAGGGCGGCCTTCGTCACCGGCAGCGTGAGTTTGCCCTTGGCCTCGACGGCCGCGTAGTCGCGGACTCGCCGCAACAGCCGGTTGGCGATGCGCGGCGTGCCGCGGCTGCGGCGGGCCAGTTCCCACAGGGCCTCATCCTCGTACTGGAGATTCAGGAGCCTGGCGTTTTGCCGCAGAATCTCGTGCAGCGCTTCGGGCTCGTAGAACTCGATGTGGCTGACGATGCCGAAGCGGCTGCGCATCGGCCCGGTGAGCAGGCCGATCCGCGTGGTGGCGCCGATGAGCGTGAACGGCGGCAGGGGCATGGTGATCGTCCGCGCGTGCATGCCCGAGTCCAGCGTGATGTCCACCTTGAAATCCTCCATCGCCGGATACAGGTATTCCTCCACGATGGCCGGCAGGCGGTGAACCTCGTCGATGAACAGCACATCGCCCTGGTTGAGCTTGGTGAGGATGCCGACCAGGTCCGCGCCCTTGGTCAGGGCCGGGCCGTTGGTGACGTGCACCTGGGCATTGACCTCGTTGGCGATCACGTGGGCCAGGGTGGTCTTGCCCAGCCCCGGCGGGCCGTGCAGCAGCACGTGCTCAACGGGCTCCTTGCGTCCGCGGGCGGCCTCCACGGCGATGCGCAGCTTGCGGATGAGCGTCTCCTGGCCGATGTACTCGGCGAAGCGCTTGGGACGCAGGGCGTAGTTGAAGCGAACTTCCTCATCGCCCTGCGACCTGGCCGAGACGATCCGCTCCGTGGGCATGGGGACAGTATCGGCGGTGGGCGGCATCGCGACAAGCGGAAGGCAGGAGAAACCACAGATGAACACAGATCGACACAGATGAAAATCAGATACTCGGCGATCCGTGTGCATCTGTGTTCATCTGTGGTTCCATCTGGTTCTACGCCCGGACGGTCCGCAGGCGGAGCATCTCTCTCAGCAGCGCGTCGGTGGCCTTGACGTTGGGCTGCGCCTGGCGGACGCGATCCAGCAGGCGCTCGGCGTCGGGCCGGCGCTCGCCCAGGGCCATCAGGGCCTGGATGGCATCTTCCTCGAACGTCTCTCGGCGCGTGACCGGCGCGGCCGCGCCCGCAGCGGTGTAGCCGGCCGTGAACGGCTCCATCTTGCCGGCCAGCTGGGCGACGATCAGCTCGGCCGTGCGCTTGCCGATGCCACTGAGACCCGCGAGGAATCGCGTGTCGCGGGTCTCGATGGCGTGGGCGATCTGGCCGGCGGGCACGGTCAGGGCCCGCAGGGCGGTCTTGACGCCGATGCCCTTGACGGTGGTGAACAGGTGAAAGAACCGCCGGTCGTCGGCCCGCAGGAAACCGATCAGCCGCGGCTCCAGGTTCCCGCGGTTGGGGTCGCCCTCCAGGTACAGGATGGTGTGGAACGTGATGGTCTGGCCGATCGTGGCGTGGAGCTCGGCGATGTCGGCCGCGGGCACGAGAAGCTCATAGAGCATCGGCCCGACCGCCAGATGCACCCGGTCCTCCTCCACGCGCCGCAGCTCGCCACTGAGGGCTGAGATCATGGGGGTATCGTACAGAATATTCACCACGGAGGCACGGAGGAGAGAAGCCAGAAGCCAGAAGCCAGAAGTCAGAAGTCAGAAGGGTGGCACGGGCATCTTGCCCGTGTTCTGCCGGCTTGCAGCGGTCAAGTTCTGCGCTGAAGCTATGAGCATGGGTGGATACCGCCAGTTTCGGCCGAGTTGCGTGACCGATCGAACCTATTGGGATGGGCTGCGGACCAGCGCCCCTCATGCGGCCATTCTCGATGAGTTCATGCGCCTGGCCGAGCAGGCGCCGGCGCAGCCGCCGCTGCCGACGGCGACGGACTACCTGGCCGCGAAGCGCGCCAATGACCGCTCGTTGCTCGACAGGCACTGGAACGCCGATCGCGCGCAGCTGACGGCCCTGGCGGTGCGGCGGCTGGCGCGCGGCATCGACGCCGCCGACGGTGATGACAAGCTGCTCAACTGGCTCTGGGCGTTTCTGACCGAGGCGTCGTGGACGGTGTCGGCGCATTTGCCGGGCCAGGACCTGCCGGCCAGCGGCGTGCCGTCGCTGGATCTGGCCTCGTGCGAGATGGCCGCGATGCTGGCCGAGATGCGCGAGGTGCTCAAGCCGTGGATGGACGGGCACTCGGCGACGCTGGCCGATTCCATCGTGACCGAGATCGACCGGCGCATCCTCACGCCCTATGCACAAGGCGTGGAGGTCTGGTGGGACAACGCCAGCAAGCGGCAACTGAACAACTGGCTGGGGGTGTGTGCGGGGAGCATCCTGGCGGCGTGCCGGTCATTGTCGGCCCAGGGCCATCCTCGTCCGCAGGCCGAGAAACGCGCGCTGGACGGTCTGCGCCTGTTTCTCTCCGAGGCATGCTTCACGCCCGGCGGCGAATGCGATGAGGGCGTGGGCTACTGGGCCTATGGCGTGGGCTTCATGTGCATGGGCCTCAGCCGGCTGAGCCGGGACGAACTGGCCCGGCACATGGACATGGACCGCCTGAAGCTCATCGCCGGGTATCCGCAGCGCGTGCACCTGTTTGACGATTGCTTCTACACGGGCAACGACGGGCCGATGCGAACCAGGCCCTCGCCAAACTTCCTGCACTGGCTGGCCGGCGCAACGGGCGTGGACTGGCTGAGCGAGTGGGCGCGAAGTGGCGTGTTCGAGCGGCATCACCTGAGGGACCTTGGCCAGGCGATGCGCCTGCTGGATGTGCCGGCCGACGGGCTTGCACCGGGCGGACCGCTGCCGCCATCGGGCGATGCGCCGCGCTTCCTGCCCGATCAACAGGTGGCGATCCTGAGCACGCCCACGCCGAGAGGCCGGATGCTGGCGATCCTCACCGGCGGCCACAACGCCGAGCGCCACAACCACAACGACCTGGGGCATTTCATCATCGCGCTGGGCAACCAGATCATCATCCCCGACATCGGCGCGCCCTGGTACGCGGCCGATTTCTTCGGGCCGAATCGCTACACGTACCTGCCGGCCTCCAGCCGCGGGCATTGCTGCCCGGTGATCAATGGCCAGGAGCAGCGGGCGGGCGCTGAAGCGGCCGGGCGTGTGGTGCAGTGGAACCCCGATGAGCCGCGGCTGACGCTGGACCTGACGGCCGCGTATGGCCCCGAGGCGCAGCTCAAGCGGTGGACGCGCGCCCTGCGTCGCGATGGCGCGGGATTCGTGCTTGAGGATCAGTTCCGCACGACAGCGCCCCGCGTGCCGGTGGTGCACTTGATCTGGTCGCTGCTTCGGCCGAAGGTGGACGGCGACGGGATCGCGCTGGGCGGCCTGCGGTGCGGCGTGACGCCCCGGCCGCGGGATGTGCGCATCGCTGAAGTGAGCGGCGCGGAGCATCGGCTGCGCGAGCACTCGGACAAGGTGCTGTATCGCGTGGAGATGGACTACGTGACCGACGAGCGCGGTGAGTTGTCGATGACAACCACGTTCACCGCCTGACGCAGGGGAAGTAGGGTCCGCTTCAGCGGACGCCGACATCCCCGGACGCCCGCTGAAGCGGGCCCTGCCCGGGCCGGCAGAGGTTTCGCCGCGGCCGCTCCGGCACGTTACACTCTCGCCGTGGACCGGATCGAGCAACGCCAACCAGCCGTCGGCCTGGCCGTCGCGGGATGGGCGATCTTCCTGGCCTGTTCGTGGACGTGGTGCATCGGCATGTACCTGCCGGTGCTGCTGGTGCGCGACCTGGGCGTGTGGGGATGGGTCATCTTCGCCGTGCCCAACATCGTGGGCGCGGCCGCCATGGGGTGGGTATTGCGCCGGCCGGGAGTATCGCAGCGCATCGTGGACGGCCACCGCAGCGCATGCCTGTGGTTCTCCGTCGTTACCATCGCGTTCCACATCTTCTTCGTCGGTTGGATGGTGCAAAGGCTGCTGGGCGGGTGGGGCATTGGCCTGTTCGTCGCGACGGCCGCCCTCGTGTACGCCTTGCGGCGCGATCTGGCTGTCGGTGTGATCGTGCTGACCTGCTCGCTGATGGCGATGGCGTTCCTGCTGGGGCGGGGCGAGTTGTTCGGCTCGCTGACGCCGCCGTGGCAGCATTGGCGTCTGCCGGCCGATCTGGCCGGGCTGGCGGCCGTGGCCTGCCTGGGCTTTCTGCTGTGCCCATACCTGGACCTGACATTCCACCGCGCCCGCCAAGCCACCGGCGAGCCGGCCGGCAGCATCGCCTTCGCCGCGGGATTTGTCGGGCCGTTTCTGCTGATGATCCTGTTCACATTGGGCTATGCGGCGCTGCTGGAGTACGGCGGATCGACCGTGGCGTCTGGTGTGCTCGGCTTGCACATGGCGTTGCAGAGCGGATTCACCGTGGCCGTTCACCTGCGGGCGATGCGCCAGGCATCGCCTGCACGGTGGCCGTGGGTCGCGCTGGCGATGGCCGTGGTGGTGGCTGGCCTGATTCCAGCCGTCGAGCGTTTGGCAAGCATGCCCGGCCGCCCTGGCGGCGAAGTCATCTATCGCTGCTTCATGGTCTTCTACGGGCTGGTGTTCCCGACGTACGTATGGCTTTTCATGGTCCGACGACGACCGTGGGACCGCGCCGGCGCCTTGCTGCTGGGCGGCGCGATCGCCGCAGCGGTGCCGTTCTATGCGATGGGGTTCATCTTCGGTCCCGTGGTGTGGATCTTGCCGGGCGTGGGGATCGTGTTGGCCGCGGGGCTGGTGCGAAGACCGGCCGGTGGAACCGCCTCTACGAAAGACGCGCCGCGGCCCGGGTAGGGCCGGCTGTGCCGGCCGTTTTCACAGACTGCACCACTTGCACGTGCACCGCCCGGCGTTGTTGACGGCCGGGCGGTTGGTACGATCCAGCGGGCAATGCTCGGATGGGTCGGCGGCCTTGTCGCGGCAAGGGCAGCCGCAGCCGTCAATGGCCGGTTCGCGCTGAATCTTGTGCATGAACGGCCGGCCGCAGTAGGACACCTTGCGATACACGACCCGCAGCGGGCAGGTCTCGCAGATGGTCGCACGGCGGGCCCAGTGCGGGTGCTCGGCGACGGCGCCGACGGACCGCAGCCTCGCCGCCGCATAGCGGGCAGCCGCCCGGCTGATGGCGCGCAGACCGGAACAGCAGGTCGCCAGGGCCATGCTGGGATTATCGGACGGCCGGCCCAAGGGCGTTGAGCGGCGGGTTTCGGTTTGGGATGCGTGGGGACCGAATGTATAGTCCTCGCCATGTTCGAGCGGTGGACGCTGTCACTGGCTGTGGCAGCAGCAGGAGGACTCATGGCTTTTGCGATGAACGGCGGCGCTGTTCCCGGCGGCCGCGTGGCGCTGGCGGACCTTGTCGCGCCGGAGGCCAAGGTCCAGCGACTGGCCGGCGACCTGAAGTTCACGGAAGGGCCCGTCTGGATGGACGGCGACGGGGGATACCTGCTGTTCAGCGACATCCCGGCCAACACGATCTATCGCTGGTCGCAGGAAGGCGGGCTGAAGGTTTTCCGCCAGCCCAGCCACAACGCCAACGGCAACGCGCGGGATCGCGAGGGCCGGCTGATCACCTGCGAGCACGGCTCGCGGCGGGTCACGCGGACCGAAAAGGATGGGTCCATCACCGTGCTGGCCGAGCGCTACAACGGCAAGCGGCTGAACAGCCCCAACGACGTGGTGGTCAAGTCCGATGGCACGATCTGGTTCACCGACCCGCCATATGGCCTGCCCAGGCAGACCGAGGGCAAGGAACTGGACAAGCAGTACGTCTTCCGGCTCGACCCCAGGACCGGCAATCTGTCGGTGGTCGCCGAGGATTTCGACCGTCCCAACGGCCTGTGCTTCTCGCCGGATGAAAAGCGGCTGTACATCGCCGATTCGGGCCCCAACACACGCCACGTGCGCGTGTTTGACGTGCGCGACGATGGCACGCTGGCCAACGGGCGGGTGCTGGTGGCGTTTGCGAAGGAAGAAGGGGTGCCGGATGGCATGCGTTGCGACAGCGCGGGCCGGCTGTGGAGCAGTGCCCGCGACGGCGTGCATATCTATACACCCGACGGCAGGCTGATCGGCAAGGTGCCGCTGCCGGAGACCTGCGCTAACTTGTGTTTCGGCGGCCCTGACGGGCGGACGCTGTTCATGACGGCCAGCAAGTCGCTGTACTGCCTGCGGCTCAACTTCGACGCCACGGGCCGTTCGGGAAGTACGACGAGGAACGCCGCCCCGGCGCCATGAAGTTCAGCAGGTACGGCCGGCGAATCAGCAGGTAGCCCACCACGGCGCCGCCCAGGTGCCCGGCCTCGCCGCCGGCGTTTCGGCCGTGGGAGAGGATGATATAGACGGCGATGCCGACGAAGACCCACGCCAGCGTGCGCAGTTTCACGGGTATGGGGGGAAAGAGCATCATGACGGTGGCGTTGGGGGCGATGTAGGCCGCGCCCAGCAGGATGCCGAAGATGCCGGCCGACGCGCCGACCATGGGGATCCTGGGGTCATATCCCAGCACTCGGCTGTAGAGCAGCAGCAGGTAGAGCACGGCCCCGCCCACGCCCGCCAGCAGGTAATAGGCGATGTACCTGCGCGACCCCAGGTAGTTCTCGACCAGCCGGCCGAAGAAATAGAGTGAGAGCATGTTGAAGACCAGGTGGCCCAGGTCGGCGTGGAGGAACTGGAAGGTGATGAATCGCCAGACCTGCCATTGATCGATGGCCTTGGTGGCCGAGAAGTAGCCCAGGGCCTCCAGGAGGTGGTAGTAACCCCGGCCGGGCACCGTGCGCTTGAGGAAAACGTGGTCCACGAGGAACACCGCGACGTTCAGGACGATCAGCCAGGTGGTGACCGACCACGCGGGCACCGCGAGGCGCGCGGGGGGCGGGGTCCGGTAATAGTCGCGGTCGTAGATGCCCATGGACTGCGATGGTAGGGGGGCGCGGGCGCTGTGACAATCGGCTCGCGGCTCAACCGGCGGCCGCGCCGGCTCGATACAACAAGGGAGCGCCGTGCGCGCCGCTGTGGTGCGGGCTTCAGCCTGCACCTGGGCCGCGGTTGTGGTGGCTTCGGCCTGCACCCGGCCCGAATGTATCGTAGATTAGAGGGGACGTGGAAAAGCTCAGACTCCTGATCATCGAGGACGACGCCGACCAGCTGGAGCTGATGCGCCGCAAGCTGGAGGATCACTTTGGCGCAGGCACCGTCGTGGGCGTGGGCACGGCCACCGAGGCCCTGCAACAGGATGCGTCGCGTTTTGATCTGATCCTCTGCGACTACAACCTGCCCGACGGCAGCGGCATGGACGTGCTGCAGCACTTCACCGCCACCAGCTCGACGCCGGTGCTGATGATCACCGGCGAGAACGTGGCCCACACCGCCGCCGAGGCCATCCGCCGCGGCGCCACCGACTACGTAGTGAAGCTGGGCGAGTACCTGTTCACCATCCCCCTGGTGGTCGAGAAGAACCTGACCGTCGCCAAGATCCGCCGCGAGAACGAGTCGTTGCGCGCGGAACTGGAAAAGACGCTGGCCGCCCTGCAGGAAAAGAACCAACAGCTCCAGGAATCGCTGCAGCGGGTCAACGAGCTGGCCGCCACCGACCCGCTCACCAGCCTCTACAACCGCCGGCACTTCACCAAGCTGCTGGATCAGCTTTTTGCCGAGGCCGAGCGCTACGGCAAGGACCTGGCCTGCGTGATGATCGACCTGGACGGCTACAAGCAGCTCAACGACACCATGGGCCACCAGATGGGCGACCAGCTTCTGGTGCTGGTGGGCAAGGTCATCGCGGCCAACATGCGGCGGATGGACCTGGCGGCACGCTATGGCGGCGATGAGTTCGTCCTGCTGCTGCCGCACGCCAGCAGCGGCGAGGCGGCCGGCGTGGCCCAGCGCATCCGCGAGGAATACAACGCGGCGTCGGCGGCGCTGCTCAACCGCGAGACGGGGCTGACGATGTCCGTGGGCTGCGCCTCGACCCTGGCCAGCAAGCCCGCGTCGGCCGAGCAGCTGGTGTCGCTGGCGGATGCCGCGCTGTATCACTCCAAGACGCACGGGCGAGACCGCATCAGCCTGGCCGAAGACCTGGGCCAGACCCCCGCGGCGGCGTGGGTGGGGTAGGGCCGGCCGGCGCATCCTTGCGCTTTCTGCACACATTTCTGGCGCAGAATCAATCGTAACTTCGAAGACTCCTTACATCGATTGTTTAGAAATGCTGCCACTGTGGTCGATGTGGCATTCTCACATGCGGCGAGACCGGCGCGGCGGGCAGCGTTCACGCTGGTGGAGCTGCTCGTGGTGATCGGCATCATCGCCCTATTGGTGGGGATTCTGCTGCCGGCGCTGAACCGCGCCCGCGAGTCGGCCCGGCGGACCCAGTGCATGAACAACCTCCGGCAGTGGGGCCTGGGGTTCTTCATGTACGCCGAGTCCAACAAGGGCGTGATGCCCACCGACGGCGAGGACGGGGACAAGAGCAGCAAGCCGGTGGGCCAGTGGGATCAGGCCAACCTCTGGTTCAATGCCGTCCCGCCGCTGTTGCAGGGCAAGCCCTACTTCGAACTTCAGGGGCAGCACCCGGATCCCCGGCTGCCGATCGAGGGGGACAACAGCCTGTTCGTCTGCCCTTCGACTGGCCGCGCCGGGGGCACGGTCGATGACGTGGTCAACGCCGACGGCTATTTCCTGCTCTGGGGCAAGGAGGGCGTCAGGACCACGCAGCGGCCCACCTTCCTGTGCTACGTGGTCAACTCCAAGATGAACCAGACCGCGGTGGTCAACAAGCTCAGCCAGCTCCGGCCGGCGGCGGAAGTGGTGCTGATGGTGGAGAAACGGATGTCCACCGGGGAACTGCCCACGAGCGACGCCTATCGCGACAAGACGCTTGGCCGGATGAAGGCCGACTGGCAACGCTTCACCGCCCGCCACGGCGGGGGGGGGTTCCTGTTGTTCGCCGACGGGCACGTGAACTGGTTTACCAACCGCGAGGTTGCGTATCCGAAGTTCCAGTCGCCCGGCGACTACAACGTCTCGGGGCAGATCATCTGGAATCCCAATGGTGCGGCCAACTGACGCGGAGGGAGCAGCAGCACAAGACGGGCGTGTTTCACGGGAACTTAGCAATATGTTCGCAAAGGGCCATCGCGGGCGAGATAGCTTGCAGTCGAGATTTTTGTGGATGGGGGATTGGCGAAGGTGGGCGCGATCGAGAGGCGTCGCCCACGTGTGAGAAAGGAAGGGCAAGATGCGCAAGGGCTTCAAGTCGGTTCTCATTTCCGCGGCCGGGTCGGCGATGCTGGCATCGGCCGCGTGGTCGGCTCCGCTGACGCCGGGCAACGTGGTGATCTACCGCGTGGGCGACGGCTCGGCGGGCCTGGTCAATACGGGCGTGCCGGTGTTCCTGGATGAATACAACCCCGCGGGCACGCTGGTGCAGAGCATCCCGATGCCGACGACCGCCAGCGGCGCCAACAAGGCGCTGTTTGCCAGCGGCACGGCGTCGTCGGAGGGGCTGATCAACCTGTCGGCCGACGGGCAGTACATCATCGCCACCGGCTATGCATCGACGCACACCAGTTCGCTGTCCTCGACGGCCGGCACGCTGATCAACCGCGTGGTGGCGCGGGTGGACATGAACGGGGTGATCGACACGAGCACGGCCCTGACGGATTTCGCGTCGGGTAACAATCCCCGCAGCGCCACGTCGGTGGACGGCACGGGATTCTGGGTGGCGGGCGGCGCCGGCGGCGTGCGCTACGCCAGCCTCGGCGGCACGACCTCCACCGACCTGACCACGGGCGCCGGCTTCACGAACGTCCGGGCAGTGAGCATCTACGACGGGCAACTGTACGCATCGTCCGGCTCGGGCACCAACACGTTCCGCGGCGTGGAGACGATCGGCACGGGCCTGCCGACAAGCGGCGCGCAGACCGTGACGCGGCTGGCGGGTCTGACCGATACGCTGTCCAACGGCCCGTACCAGTTCCTGCTGGCCGACCTGGACGCGACGGTGCCGGGCGTGGATACGCTGTATTTTGCGGATGACTCGACCACCTCGGGCGGCATCAGCAAATTTGCTTTGGTGTCTGGAACCTGGACGTACGTGGACAAGGTCGGCACGTCAGCCGACGCCTATCGCGGTCTGGCGGGCGTGGTGGAGAGCGGCATCGTTACGCTCTACGCCACCCGCAAGGGCGGCACGGCCGCCGTGGGTGGCGGCGAACTGGTCTCGCTGATCGACACCAACGGCTACAACCTGGGCTTCTCATCGACCACGCCCACGCTGCTGGCGACGGCCGGAACGAACACGGCGTTCCGTGGCGTGGTGGCGGTCGTGCCCGAGCCATCGGCTGTGGGACTGCTGGGCATCGCGGCGGGTCTGTTGGCGCGGCGGCGGGCACGCGGCCTGTAGCCTGTAAGCGCGGCGGTGGCATGATGGTCGGAGGCTGTGCGGATCGCACGGCAGGTCTGCCGGCGTGGAGGGCGCTGGCAGGCCTGCCGGGCGGGGCCGGTGTTTTCTCGTTTTCTCAAGTCAAAGGGACTCTCCAATGCAACGCAGTCGTTTCGGACGGCGTGATCGTAGTGCGAGGCTGGTATTGGGCGCTGCGGTTACGGCGGCGCTGTTTTCCGGTGCGGCCCGCGCCGATGTCCTGGCCAAGTGGGGTTTCAACGACTCCACGCTCAATCCGAGCGTCATCGACCCCAACTTGAGCTACACGATCTCGGCGGTCGGCGGCGTCGCAACGTCCTTTGGCAGCGGCACGTCCGGCGGGGGGTCCACCGACCTGGGGCTGGCCTACCAGTTGACCGCCTTCCCGGCGCAGGGCACCAACGACCGATCGGCGGGGCTCCAGGTGACGTTCGATACAACGAGCTTTACGGTCTCGTCGTTCAACTTCGACCTGCGCACCAGCAACTCGTCTTCGCGCTATTTCGAGTTGCAGTACACGCTGGACGGAACCAACTGGACGGCCGGCCAGCTCTACACATCGCCGGCCGGCGACTTCTGGAACAACAACAACAGCTTCGACCTGAGCGGCATCGCCGCCGCCAGCGGCAACCCCAGCTTCGGCATTCGCATCGTGTCGGCGTTCTCACCCGTGGGCTTCACCACCACCACGGCGCCGATCGCGACGTACGGACCCAACGAGGCCTATCGCGCGGCCAACCCGGACGACCGCAACTACGCGGCCTCGGGCACATGGCGCTTTGACGCGGTGACGCTCAACGGCACCTACGTCTCGGTGCCCTTCACGCCGCGCAACCTGGTGTGGAACGCCGCCAGCGGAACCTGGGATACACTCGCCGGCAATCAGCCGTGGCTGGACGGCGGTACGCCCGCATCCTTCAACCAGGTCGCCGGCCAGGGCGACAACGTCACGATCAGCAACCCGGCCGACGGCTCGGTGATCACCGTGCAGGCCGCGGGCGTTACGCCCAACTCGATCACCATCGTCAACAGCGGCACCCTGACGCTCACCGGCGGCGGCATCGGCGGCGGGGCGGGGCTGGCCAAGAGCGGCGCCGGCAGACTGATCCTGACGGGCACCAATACGTTCCGGGCCACGCTCAGCGGCAGCAACATCACCCAGGGCGTCCTGGAGACGCGGGCGACCAACGCCATGGGCATCGGGCCGGTGAGCATCGGCAACGCCACCTGGAACAGCACGACGGCGGCGCAGAGCTCGGCCGGCACGGTTACGCTCACGGGTCCCGTCACCTTCGATGTCGCCGCCGACCTGACGCTGGCGGGCGGGCTGGCCGGCACGGGCACGATGCTCAAGGTCGGACCGGCGATGCTGGCCGTCGGGGGCGTGGGCACAAGCACCGGCGATTTCACGATCACGGCCGGCTCGCTGCGGATGGACAACATGGGCGCCCTGGGGGGCAACAGCCAGGGAGGCGGGCCGACGCCGACGCTGACGGTTACCGACGCGTCGCTGCTCGTTAACTCTACCGGCAACAACAGCGCCACCCGCACCCGCATCAGCGGCGACATCAACCTGCACAATGCGGTGATCCAGCGGTTGCAGCTGACGCCGGGCCCGGGGCCCAGTCCCTCCAACGGCGATTCGGAGTTCTCCTCCTATGGCCCGGGCGCCGTGCCGGGCTTCGTGGGCGGCATCATGACCATCAGCGGCACGACCACCCTGAGCAACGCCGAGACCCGCACGGCCGCGGCCAGCGACAACCCCGGCGGCGGAGGCTCGAACAACGCGATGGTGATCCGTATGCCGGTGGTCGTCAACAGCGGCGCAACGCTCATCCTGCACTCCGCCAACGCCACGCAGTCGATCGTCGGGGGGCTGCCCACCGGCAGCATCGCCAACACCGCCGTCGCCCTGCGAAGCGTGGTCAGCGAATCGAACCCCAACGACAGCCTGACGCTCAAGCCCGGAGCGACGGTGCAGATGACCGGCGCCGGCGAAAAGCGCATCGGCTCCACCGGCACGGGCAAGCCGATCATCGGCCTGGGCACGACGACCAGCGAGAGCACCATCAAGGCCGACGGCCGCACGTTCCTGACCGATCTGGCCAGCACCGGCAGCGTCAACAGCCAGCTGGTGGTGGCCGGCTCGGGCCTGGGCGGCCTGCGGATCGAAGCGCCCATGAACGCGGTCTATAACGGCAACGACGCGTTGCAGTGCAACTCGGGTCTGCTGGGCACAAACCCCGATGTATCGGAGAACTCCATCGGGAACGTCTATACGCTGCTGAGCCCCGACCGCTTGGCGTCCCTGTCGGGTTTTGCCAACAGCCCCACCACCGAGGCCGACGGCGTCACGCCGATCACGCGGGGCGGGACGTTGACGCTGGCCGCCACCGATCCCGCCGGCGCAACCGGAGCGATCAACGACGGCCCGGCCGCGGCGACGCCGGTGAAGCTGGGCCTGGACATTGCAGCCGGCGCGGGCAACCTGCTGTACACTCTTTCCGACGCGACCGCGCCGGCGGCGGCCTTGGGCAACTTCGGCGGGCTGGTGCTGCGGCAGAGCAGCGGCAGCGGTGGGGTCACGGCGCAACTTCTGAATGATGTAACGTTCACGGGCGCCGGCGCTCAGAGCAGCTACGACCAGCTTGGCGGCACGCTGGACCTGAACGGCCGAGCGTTGACGGTGGCCGGGCCGGCCGTGTTGCAGGCGGGCGTGATCGCCGGAACGGCCGGCAGCGCGCTGGCGGCCGGCACGATGACCAAGACCGGCACGGGCACCTTGACCATCACGGCGCCGGCAGCGCTGGCGCCGGCCGACGGCACGCTGGCGGTCCACCAGGGGCAGGTGGTGCTGAGCGCCAACGCGGGAAAGCCGGCGCAGACCGGGCCGGTGGCCGCAGTGGCCAATCTCACGATCAACGTGACGGGAGGGGCGGTTACCCTCGGCACAGCGCAGGATGTGTCGAAGGTCATCTCGTCGGTGGCGGGCGGGGTGAACCTGGCCGGCCAGACGCTGCGCATCTATACGCTGGCCGACGAGGCGGCGATTAACTCGGCTGTGGCCGGCGGCCGGGTCGTGGACGGCAGCATCGGGGGCAACCCGTGGCAGATCGGCATCACCGATCAGATTCCCGATGCCGCGGGGAACCCGATGGTCCTGGTCCAGGTGACGCGCAAGGGCGATGCCAACCTGGACGGGACGACCAACTTCACGGACCTGCTGCGGCTGAGCCAGAACTACAACCAGTCGGGCAAGCTCTTCGACCAGGCGGACTTCACCTATGACGGGACGGTGAACTTCAACGATCTGCTGATCCTGTCGCAGAACTACAACCAGAGCTATGCGTCGGCCGGGGCGGCCGCGGTGCCCGAGCCGGCAGCGGCGGGCCTGCTGCTGGCAGGCGTGGGCCTGCTGGCTCGCAGGCGGCGGCCAGGCATGGGCCCAGACGGTGCGTGACGAGTTCAAAGCCGCAGCAGTGCCGCCTTTTGACTCTGGAGCGGTCTCACCCCCTCCGGCTGGTCATCCGGCGCAGTTCGCGTTCCTGTTCGCGTTTGCGGATGGCTTGGCGCTTGTCATGCTGTTGCTTGCCTCGGGCCACGCCGAGTTCAACCTTTGCCACGCCGTTTTTGAAGTAGATGGCCAGCGGAATCAGCGTCACGCCCTTGGGCCGGGTTGCGGTTTCCAACCGCCGGATTTCGCGGCGGTGCGCCAGCAGTCGCCGGTCGCGCCGGGGGTCGTGATTCTCCCCGCCGGCTTTGTCGTAGGGGTCGATGTGCAGCGCGTGCAGGATCAGCTGGCCGCTCTCCACGCGGGCGAAGGCCTCCTGGAGGCTGGCCTTGCCCAGGCGCAGGCTCTTGACCTCGCTGCCCACCAGCGACATGCCGCATTCGAGCTTCGCCTCGATGTGGTAATCGTGCCACGCGCGGCGGTTCTCGATTCGCGGAGAGAGATTGGGGCCGCGGCCCTGGGCCATCGCGTTGATTGTACGCTGTCGCCTTGCCGCTTGACAGGCAGCGGCGGTCCTCTAGAATCTCTATCGTTCCGCGGCCGTGGCGGAATTGGCAGACGCGCTAGATTCAGGTTCTAGTGGGCAAAACCCGTGGAGGTTCGACTCCTCTCGGCCGCATCAAGGCGACACAGGTCGCCTTTTTCTATGCGCGCTTCCCTCGAACTCCCCCGCCGGCACCTTGCCCGAGCCGCTGTCCGCTTCCGGCAGCCGGTAAAGATGCCCGTAGCGCCGGAACCACTCGACAAAACGCCGCAATCCCTCCGACAGCGAAACCTGCGGGCTGTAGCCCAGTTCCGCCCTGGCTCGCGTCAGGTCCGCAAAGGTCCGCTCGACATCCCCCGGCTGCGCCGGCCGCCACTGGATTCTTGCCTTCTTGCCCAGGGCCTTCTCGATCTCTTCGATCAGCGTGCACAGCTTCACGGGGTCGGACCCCCCCAGATTGTAAATGCGATAGCGGTCGCATTTGTCCAACGCCGCCATGATGCCGCGGACAATGTCCTCGACATAGGTGTAATCGCGGCTGGACGAGCCATCGCCAAAAACAGGAATGGGCTTGTCCTGGCTGATGAGGCGCGTGAACTTGTGAATGGCCAGGTCCGGCCGCTGCCGCGGGCCAAAGACCGTGAAAAACCGCAGGCAGAACACCGGCAGCTTGTACAGGTGCCAGAAGGTGTGGCACATCAGCTCCCCGGCCCGCTTGGTGGCCGCGTACGGGCTGATCGGCTCGGCCACGGGGTCGTCCTCGTGAAACGGCACCTTGCCCAGGTTGCCATAGACGCTGGAGCTGGACGCGAAGATGAACTTGCCCACCTTGTGCTCGACGGCCGCCTGCAACAGGTGCGTCGTGCCCTCGACGTTGACGCAGGCGTAATAGGCCGGCATCTCGATCGATGGCCGCACGCCCGCCATCGCCGCCAGGTGCAGGATGGCCACGGGCTTGGTGGAGGCCACCAGCTTGTCGATGCCCTTCCCGTCGGTGATGTCGATTTCCTCGACGTGGATGCCGCTTCCGATGCTCTTGAGGTTCATCTCCTTCCACGAGCGGTCGTAGAAGTCGCAGAAGTTGTCCACGCCGACCACGCGAAACCCGCGGTCCAGCAGCGCCTCGGCCGCGTGCGAGCCAATGAACCCCGCCGCGCCGGTGACTAAGACGGTCTGTTTGGGCATGCGATGTCCTTCGAGGCAGACAGTGTACCGGATCGTGGGTGAAAATGGATGGGCCGTCGAGTTCCTCAGCCCGGGTCCTGCTGTGCAACGTGGATTCCCGGGGCAACGCTGACCCACTGGTAGTGGTATTCGGCCGGTGGCGCGGTCGCGGGGGTCGCGAGGATGCAGACCTTCCGCGAGTCGCCCCAGGCGGCAAGCCTGCCCCACTCCAACACCACGCCGGCGTTGCCGGGCAACAGCACCACCCCTGCCGGCGCAAGTGACGCGATCGAGGGCGGCCAGGCGGCAGCCGGAACGGGCGTGGCGACGGTCACGGGTGGCTGGGCAGCGCACCAGGCGCGGATGGCCCGGGCATCAACGTCGGCCTGCGTCCACCGGCCAAAGCCGAGCACGTAGCTGTCACCCGGGAGGACGCGCAACAGGCCGATGATGGGACCCCAGGCAAACGTCAGCAGGCAGAGAACACCGGCGACGAAACGGGTGCCGCTGCGCGTGGGCCGGGCGAGGAAGTACGCCAGCAGCGCAACCTGCCCGAAACAGCAGGCAAGCCAGATGGCCGCGATGGGGAGGGCGACAGTGAGTGTCGCGAACCCGCCAGAGGAGTTGCGCAGGCCCGCGCGGTAGTCGAGCGAGCCGCCCAGGGCGACGGCGAGGGTTGAGCCACCCACCACCCACAGCACGGCGGCCAGCCACAACACGCCCCGCCGCCCCGGTTTGAGGATGCCGTTGGCCTGCATCGCACCTTCAGGATAGCGACGCGGAGGCGATCTGCCACATAGATCGGTGCTTGAGGCTTGGCCGTAGCCGGCCTGTTCCTGCTGCGCTGCGGGCGTAGGGTCCGCTTCAGCGGACGCGCCGGCACGACGTCCGCTGAAGCGGACCCTACCCGTGTTGTTCCTTCCAATCCGCCCGCATCGGCGGCAATCCGCGTCCGGGCACAGTTCCTCGCTCCTGGGCCCCCGGCCGGACGGTGCAAACCGCGCCCTTGGCGCCTTGCCCCTGCCCAAAGCCCCTCGACCGTCGTACAGTACAGCAAGCGTAGGGTCCGCTTCAGCGGACGCGGCCGGCTGACCCACTGGTAGTGGTATTCGGCCGGTGGCGCGGTCGCGGGGGTCGCGAGGATGCAGACCTTCCGCGAGTCGCCCCAGGCGGCAAGCCTGCCCCACTCCAACACCACGCCGGCGTTGCCGGGCAACAGCACCACCCCTGCCGGCGCAAGTGACGCGATCGAGGGCGGCCAGGCGGCAGCCGGAACGGGCGTGGCGACGGTCACGGGTGGCTGGGCAGCGCACCAGGCGCGGATGGCCCGGGCATCAACGTCGGCCTGCGTCCACCGGCCAAAGCCGAGCACGTAGCTGTCACCCGGGAGGACGCGCAACAGGCCGATGATGGGACCCCAGGCAAACGTCAGCAGGCAGAGAACACCGGCGACGAAACGGGTGCCGCTGCGCGTGGGCCGGGCGAGGAAGTACGCCAGCAGCGCAACCTGCCCGAAACAGCAGGCAAGCCAGATGGCCGCGATGGGGAGGGCGACAGTGAGTGTCGCGAACCCGCCAGAGGAGTTGCGCAGGCCCGCGCGGTAGTCGAGCGAGCCGCCCAGGGCGACGGCGAGGGTTGAGCCACCCACCACCCACAGCACGGCGGCCAGCCACAACACGCCCCGCCGCCCCGGTTTGAGGATGCCGTTGGCCTGCATCGCACCTTCAGGATAGCGACGCGGAGGCGATCTGCCACATAGATCGGTGCTTGAGGCTTGGCCGTAGCCGGCCTGTTCCTGCTGCGCTGCGGGCGTAGGGTCCGCTTCAGCGGACGCGCCGGCACGACGTCCGCTGAAGCGGACCCTACCCGTGTTGTTCCTTCCAATCCGCCCGCATCGGCGGCAATCCGCGTCCGGGCACAGTTCCTCGCTCCTGGGCCCCCGGCCGGACGGTGCAAACCGCGCCCTTGGCGCCTTGCCCCTGCCCAAAGCCCCTCGACCGTCGTACAGTACAGCAAGCGTAGGGTCCGCTTCAGCGGACGCGGCCGGCACGACGCCCGCTGAAGCGGACCCTACCCGTGTTGTGCCCTCCAGTCCGCGTGCATCGGCGGCAATCCGCGGCCAGGCGCAGTTCCTCGCTCCCGGGCCCCCGGCCGGACGGTGCAATCCGCGGCCTTTGCGTATCGCCCCTGCCCAAAGCCTCCCGGCCGTCGTACAATACAGGTGATATGTGGCGAGCCGTGGTTGCCATTTTGTTGTTGACGGCGATGGCCGACTTCGGCGAGCCCAGTCGAGCCGCGTGGGGGCAGAGCACCTTGCCGGCCACCGCGCCGGCTGCGCCATCCGCCGGCCGGCCGGCCGTCGTGATCCCCCTGCACGGGCCCATCAACGCCTATACCTTCAAGCAGCTGAAAATCCGCTTTGACCAGGCGCGGCGGCTTGGCGCCGAGGTCGTGATCCTGGAGATGGACACTCCCGGCGGAACCGTCGATGCCTCCATCGCCATCGCCGAATACCTGCGCGGGATCAAGGACCTGCGAACCATCGCCTTCGTGAAGCGCCAGGCTTACTCCGGCGGGACGATCGTCGGTGTGGCCGCCCACGAGATCCACATGGCCCCGGATGCGGTGATTGGCCTGGCCGCGCCGATCATCCTCGGCCCCAACGGCCTGCAGCCGCTGCCCGACACCGAGCGGGCCAAGGCGGCCGGCGGCATCCTCGACGACCTGAACCGCAGCGCCCGTTTGCGCGGATATCCGTATGCGCTGCTGGAGGCCATGGTCATCGTCGGCCGGACGGTGTACTGGGTCGAGAACGACCAGGGCGAACGCAAGTTTGTCAGCGAGAAGCAGTATGACCAGTTGCGCCAGGAGGGCTGGCGGCCGGTGGAAGGCGTGCCGGCGCCCATCGATGCGGCCGACACGCTCCTGACGGTCAGCACCGACCTGGCGATCAAGCTGGGGCTGGCGCGGGGCGCGGCCGAGTCGGTGGAGGATCTGGCCCGTCAACAGAACCTGCGGATCCTCCAACGGATCGAGTCCACCGCGGGCGAGAAGATCATCGACTTTCTTAACGGCGACGTGGCGCGGGGCGTGCTGCTGATGGTGTTCTTCACCAGCCTGTACCTGGCGTTCAAGACGCCGGGCATGGGGGCGCCCGAGGCCGCCATCGTGGTGGCGCTGGGCGTGCTGCTGGGCGTGCCGGCGATGACCGGCCACGCGCAGTGGTGGGAGATCCTGCTGGTGCTGGCGGGGCTGGTGTTCCTGGCATTGGAGGTCTTCGTGACGCCCGGGTTCGGCGTGCTGGGGTTCAGCGGGCTGATCATGATCGTGCTGGGCCTTTTGCTGACCTTTGCGCCGATGCCGGTGCCGGGAATGCCGCAGTTCGGGCCGATTCTGGAAACGACCTGGCAAGGGATCCAGCGAGGACTGGTGGTGCTGGTGGCGGCGATGCTGGCGTCGCTGCTGCTGGCGCTGTGGCTGCGGCGCTATCTGCCGAAGATGCCCTATTTCAACCGGCTGATCCTGACGACGGCCGTGGGCACTTCGCCTGAGGCCGTGGCGGCCGGCGATGTGATGGCCACCCCCTGGCCGCCCGTGGGGGCACGCGGCGAGGCGGCGACGGACCTGAAGCCGGGGGGGTCGGCGCAGTTCACCGACCTGACCGGCGAAAGCCGGATCATCAGCGTGGTCAGCGACAGCGGGTTTGTGCCCCGTGGGACCGCCGTGGTCGTGCGGCAGGTGTCCGGCAGCCACGTGGTGGTGCGGCCGGTGAAAGGATGAGCCATGCCTCCCCTCGTGTGGGCCATCCTGCTGTTTGTCTGCGGCATCGTGCTGCTGATCGCCGAGGTGTTTCTGCCCACCCACGGCGCGGTGGGCGTGCTGGGTTTGCTTTCGCTGCTGGGCAGCGCGGGGGTGTGCTTCTGGATCAGCCCGTGGCTCGGCGTGGGCGTGCTGGCGCTTTACGCGCTCGGATCGCCCTTTGTCGGCGCGCTGCTGGTGAAAACCTGGCCCAAGACCTACGTTGGGCGGCGCCTGGTGCTCCAGCCGACGCCCGGCCGCCTCGAGCCCCCGACCGTGCGGCCGGGGCAGGAAGGCATGACCGTCAGCGAGCTGCGGCCGATCGGCATGGGGGAATTCGACGGCCAGCGCGTGGAGGTCATCTCGGAACGCGGTATGATAGCGGCCGGCAGGAAGATCAAGGTTGTACACCTTGCGGCCGGCCGGCCGACGGTGCGCGAAGTGTAGGTGCGACCCGACGCGTCGCCCGGCATGGGAACGACCGAACAAGGGAAAGGAGCCCGTCATGTTGCTGCTCGCAGAGATGAGTCCGTTTCTGATCCTGGTGCTGATCGTCGTCCTGCTGGTCCTGCTGGTGCTGCTGGCGGTGGTCTCGCAGTTCATCAGCATCTACGTCCGCGCCTGGGTCAGCGGCGCGCACGTGAGCCTGCTGGACCTGGTCGGCATGCGGCTGCGGCGGGTGAACGCGACGGTCATCGTCAACTCCCGCATCCAGGCGATTCGCGCCGGCATCGACGTGTCCACGCCGGAAATGGAGTCGCACGTGCTGGCCGGCGGCGATGTGCAGCGGGTGATCAACGCGATGATCGCCGCCAACAAGGCCAACATCGACCTGCCGTGGAAGACGGCCACCGCCATCGACCTGGCCGGCCGCGACGTGCTGGACGCCATCCAGACTTCGGTCAACCCCAAGGTGATCGACGTTCCCTCGGCCGCCATGGGCCGCAACACCATCGACGCGGTTTCCAAGGACGGCATCCAACTCAAGGTCAAGGCCCGCGTGACGGTGCGCACGAACATCAAGCAGCTGGTCGGCGGCGCCACGGAGGAAACGATCATCGCCCGCGTGGGCGAGGGCATCGTGACGGCCATCGGCTCGGCCCGCGACTACAAGGATGTTCTGGAAAACCCCGACCACATCTCCAAGGCCGTGCTCAACAAAGGCCTGGACGCCAACACCGCCTTCGAGATCCTTTCGATCGACATCGCCGACATCGACGTGGGCGAGAACATCGGCGCCAACCTGATCGCCGCGCAGGCCGAGGCCGAAAAACGCCGCTTCCAGGCCGAAGCCGAGAAACGCCGCGCCCTGGCCGTGGCCCTGGAACAGGAGAACGTCGCCAAGCAGGCCGAGAACCGGGCGCTGGTCGTGCTGGCCGAAGCGGAAATCCCCAGGTCCATCGCCGAGGCCTTCCGCCAGGGAAACCTGGGGATCATGGACTACTATCGCCTCAAGAACGTCCAGGCGGATACCGATATGCGGCAGGCGATCTCCCGCGAGAGCGGCAAGGCATAGACAATCGCGCCGATGCCGGACTTCGTGCACATCCTCGCCGACAACGACGTGGGGAAGATCCTCGTTCCCCTGATCATCTTCGTGATCTGGGTGGTCAGCGCCATCGCATCGGCCCTCGGCAAGCAGAAACCCAAGCGCACCGCCTCCGAGCGGCAATGGCAGGAAACGCTCTCGCGCCTGCCGCAGGATCCTCAGCGCTCGGCCGAGGCCATCCGCGACATCCTCCGCGGCCAGGCGCCGGTCCAACCTCCGCCGCTGCGGGCAGAGCCGCCGCCGCTTCCTGCCCAGACCTATCCGCAGCAGCGCCCTTTGCCGGCGAAAAAGATCGTCAAACCGCCCCGGTTGCGTCCGGCCAAGTCGCGCGTCGCCGCTCCGCCGCGTGCGCCGCAGATCGAATCTGCGCCGCCTTCTCAGCGTCCCGTGGCCGCGGAGCCGTCGGAACAGGTTGCCTCGCGGCTGGTATCCGTCGATGCCGCCGAAATCGGCAAGGCCCCCGGGCAAAAGGCCGCTGACGCACTATCGCTTCGATCCCTGCTTCATCCGGCCAACCTGCGGCGCCAGATCGCCATCATGGAAATCATCAGCCCTCCGGTGACGCTGCGGAATCAGGGTCCGTGGCAATAGGGACTTATCGCAGTCCCGGCCATGGGCCATGATGGAACGTGCCCGCGGTCCCATCCTGGCCGGGGGCATCGCCCTTGCCTGCCGCAACCGACACGCCCGCTGGCAAGCCGGCCACGCCAGTGTCGCAGTAGATGGCGATGCGCCCGCCGCCGCCCCCGCCGCCGTGGCCGACGTTCTGCCGGCCGTTGGTGGGTCCGACGCCTTTGCCCTGGCCGCCTTTGCCGGCATGTCCGCCGGCCGCGCTGACGATGGCCTTGGGGTCGAGCGTCACCGTGGGCGCGGCCAGCAGGATCGCTCCGCCTGCACCGCCACCGCCGCTGCAGGGCTTGTCGGCCCCGTCGCCGCCCTTGGCGATCAGCCGGCCGTCGGGACCAAGGTGAATCGCCTTCAGCGAGATCACCGCCAGCGCGCCGCCGCCTCCTCCGCCGCCGCCGGGCGCATTGAACATACGATCATGCGATCCGCCCGCGCCGCCGCTGCCGCCCAGCAGTTGCGTGATCGGCGCATCGCCGTAGGGCTTGCCGCCGCGCATGGGTCCCTTGCCGCCGTCGGCCGGGCTGGAATCGCCGCCGGCGCCGCCATGCGCGCCGCCGCCGCCGGCCGCGCCGCCCTTGACACGCTGGTTGAATCCCGCGCCGGGTCCCTGGCCGGGTACCCCGCTGTCCTTTCGGGGCGGCCCGCCGGCAAACCCGCCCGCGCCCGGCGCAGCGCCCGTGTCGCTGTTGACCGCCGTGGTGCCCTTCTGGCCGGAAAGGTCGATGGCCGTGTCGATGCGGATCTCGCCGGGGCTCAGCAGCGCGATGGCCCGTTTGCCCGTCACGGTTACCTTCGATCCCCGGCGCAGGTGCAGAGACTCAAATGCAAACAGCGCTACTTCCACCTTGCCGCCCTCGCAAAGGCCCAGGGCGCCCTGGCCGCTGGCGGTCCCGCTGACGGTAAGCGTGTCCGTGTCGAAGGTGATGGCGCCGTCGGCCGGCAGGTCCAGCGCCTTCATCTGTTGCACAGAGCCCGGATGGAACAGGCTTCCGCTGGCCGCCGTGACGGCCTTGGATGGCTGGCTTGCGGCGGGCTGCTGGGCCAGCGCCGCACCGACCAACACCAGCACGGCCAAAGCATGTCTCATCATGGAACTTCCTTCTATTGGGCCGGCGCGAACTGCCCCAGCGTCAGCTTGCCGCCCTGGAACTGGATCGTCTGCTTGCCGACGGTGATGGTGTCGCCCGCGACGGCCGGCACCGGATGCTCGCCGGCCGAGAGCGTCAGCACGGTCACGCGCGTGCCGCCCACGTCCAGCGTCGCGGCCTTGGACATCTTCCCGCTGCCGGCCTTGATCTCGCCGGTCGCCGCGATGACGGCCGTTGCGCCACTGGCGCTGCTGAAGTCCACAACCAGCGCGCTGCCGCCGGCATCGGCCAGTTCCATCGAGCCGTCCTTGCCGGCGCGGAAGTGCGTGGTGGCGCCCTTCAGGCCGCCGAAGGAGAGCTTTTCGCCCAGGCCCCATACCATGGTTCCGCCGCGCACCGCGCCGCTCTTGTAGCCGCCGGGACCGCGCTTCAGCAGCGTCGTGACCACCACATCGTCCTTGTCCTGCCAGCGGTTGCGGGCGACGTAGTAGCCGTGCCTGTCATCGGCAATCACGTGTGGCAGCACCTCGTCGGGGTCCAGCATCTTGTCCGGCCAGTTCACCAGCGCATAGACCGCCAGGTGCGGATAGACATCGGTGTTCCAGGTCTTCTCCGTGCCGGGCTCGACGAACTGATCGTAAATCCACGCCATCGCCTGGGCCTCGCGGGGCAGGACCGCGCCCATGCCCTGCGCAAAGTCGCCCATGTGCGAGAGGATCGGCCGCTTGTAGAGCTCATTATCCCCGTAATCGCCGCGATGGGGGATCAGCGGCCGGCTGGGCACGGGTATCTGCTTGCCGGCTTTCTCGGTAAAGCCGCCGCCCGTGGGCACGATCTCATGCATCAGCCGCAACACGGTGTACCGGCCATGCGGCCGCGGCGAGATGTAATCCCTGCCGGCGGCCACCTTGAGGCTTTGCATCAGGGGGATCACGCCGTTGTTGGCCGCGATGCGGCCGCAACTGGTGCCCTCGGCAAACCAGCCGTGATCGCCGAATCCCTCCCCCAGCACTCTGTTGAGGTTGGCCTCGACGGTCTTGAGCACGGCGGCCAGTCGCTTGTCGTCGCTGCCCGGGTCGCCCATGAACGTCAGCGCCGCCAGCCCCGGACCCAGCAGGTACGCCCCGAAGTGGTTGCTGCCCGGCGGATAGCCGCCGGCCTTGGCCAGATCTTCCAGCGCGTAGAACTGGTTCTTGTCCACTTTCTTCTGCTTCATGTTGATGACGGCCTGGGCGACCTTCTGGCGATACTCGGCCGGCCAGGCGTCATAGCACAGGTCATACGCCAGGCAGATGCCCTGCAGCACGAACGACAGGCGGAAGCCCGTGCCCGGCGTGGTCCAGTTGTAGCGCGAGTCGCGGTCCACCTGGCCGACGAAGATCCTGTCCACGCCCTCGCGGGCCAGGTCGGCGTATCGCTTCTCGCCGGTCAGCACGTACAGCATGCCGAAGCCCGCCGGGTGGCTCATCGTGAACGTGCCCAGCGGCTCGTTGCGGATCTCGGCCTCGTTGGCGTTGTTGACGGGCGCATCCTTGCTGAAGCCGGCGGCCAGTGCCTCGCCGCCGCCCAGGACCAACTTCAGCCGGGCGACCATCTGCTGGCCCTCGGGCGTGGCGGCTTTCTTGCGCAGGGCCGGGATGTCGGCCTTGCGGAACAGAAGTCGCGGATGCTCGCCCGGCGCCGGCGGCACAAAGCCCGGCACGGCAACATACGCCGCCTCCTGCGCCACGGCCGAAGCGGCCAGGAACATCGCACACACCCACGCCAGCAGCCTTGTCTTTCTCATGGTCATTGCTCAGTCCTTGCCGATCACCAGATCGATTGGTTTCAGTACGATCACCCGCTTGCTGCCTTTTGTGCCGTCGGGAAACGTCCACGAAACATCCACCGGCCCCTTGGCAGTCGTGCCAAAGAACTGCGGCCGGGACGAATCCAGCAGCACGGTGCCCAGGTTGCGGTCGGCGTTGGCGACCGTCACCTGCACCGGCCCGGCCAGCTCCGGGGCCAGCGTCAATCGAACCCCCAGCGTCGCGGTGCCCGCCTCGCGCATTACCGCGACCAGTTGCCCGTTGGCCACGCACAGCAGGTCCAGTCCTCCGTCGCCATCCAGGTCCACCAGTGCCCCGGCCGTCACCTGCACCTGGTTGTCGTCGGTTCCGCGGATCAACTCAGCGCCCGGCAGGTCCAGCGTGCCGAAGTCCAGGTTGCGGCTGAAGCCGAACGTGCGAAAACCCCGGTTGAACATGAGCATCGGCACGCCCGACTTGCGCAGCAGCACCACATCCTGCAGGCCGTCGTTGTTGAAATCGCTCACCAGGGCGGCCGACATGGCGCCGGTGCCGTGATAGACCAGCTCGCCGGTCTCGTCGATGACCTGAGTAAAACCGCCCTTGCCATCGCCGGCCAGCAGCGCAAGCCCCGCCTCGGTGCCGCCGGCCAGCAGGATGTCCAGGCGGCCATCGCCGTCGAAGTCGGCGAGCTTCACGTCGCGCAACGACTCGGGGGCGCCGGCTGCCTGGCGCGGCGATTCAAACGAGCCGTCGGCCTTTCCGTGGCCCACCAGCAGGCGCCTTTCGTGGAACATGAGCAGATCGGCGATGCCGTCGCCAGTCACATCGCACAGGCGGACCCGCTGGATTCCGTCGGGCCCCTCCTGGCCGATCGCCTTGGCAAGGTAGCCGTTACCTTCCTTCCAGATTAACTGCGGGCCTTTGGGCAGCGTTGCCAGGATCGCCGGCTTGCCGCCGTGCGTCGCGGGCATGATCTCGCTTGCGCCTTCCAGTTTCACGATCTCGGTCGGTTTGGCCGGATCGTCCAGGAAGTACAACGCCTTGCCATCACAGCCCACGCGGTTGGGCGTGCCATCCTGGTCCAGGTCCACGTATGTCGCCGCGATGGACTTCGTGGCCGCCGCTGTGATTCTGAGCTTTCCATCCGCCGCGACGTTGACGATCGTGTCGCCCTGAGGCGAGGTGAAGATCAGCTCGGGTCGGCCGTCGCGGATCAGGCATGCTGGCTCTCCCACGCCACCGGCGATCTTGCCGTGCGAAACGATCGCCCGCCACTTCACCCCCGATGCCACCGGCACCACGGGCGCGCGTGACTTGAGCGCATACTCCATCGCCCGGCACAGCGGCTCGGTGCCGCCATCCCACACCGCCTTCAGGTCCAGCGGGTCCTCGACCAGCTCATGGCCGCCGTCTTCGCCGCTGGTCAGCGCGTACCAGCTTGTGCCGATGTGCAGCGCCCCAATGGCTGATACCGTCGCGCCCTCCTTGGCCTTCTCGAACTTGCCCGCGAACAGCAGCGCGGCGACCTTCGCCTTCTTCAGTTCGGCGGCCAGCGTATCGCTCTCGGCCAGGTCGCCCACGCCCACGGCCGCGATGTCCATGTCCTTGCCCTTGAGCACCTTCACCGTCTTGAGCCTGATCTTCCCGCCGGCCGCATCCGGCACGCCTTCCAGCAGCACGATCGCCTCGGCCGACTTGGCCAGGTCCACCGGCGTGAAGGAGACATTGATCAGCGCATCGGCCGGCAGCGCCATCAGCAGACTCATCGCCGCGGCCAACAGCGGCAACCTGTTCTTGAGCATCGCAGTATGTTACCCCGTCAGTCGCCCGGCCGTTGTGCCATCGGCTATACTTCACGCCACGCAGAAAGCGAACCGGCACGTACATGGGAAGCGAGTGGACCGAGCAGCAGTGGGTCGAGATGGACAGGGACCTTCGCGCCCGCGTCCTGGCGGCCCCAACCGACGATGCCGCCTGGCTGCTGATCGCGGCGGCCGCCCGCCGCGTGATGGCCCACTACACCAGCAGTTTCTTCCTGGTCAGCCGGTTCCTGCCGCGGGCCAAGCGCTGCAAGGTCGAGGTGATCTACTGCGCTGTGCGCTATCCCGACGAGATCGTGGACACTTTTCCGCTCAGCAGCGAGCAGCGATTGCAGCGCCTGGCGGCCTGGGCGGACGCCTACGAGAAGGCCCTGGGCATCGAAAGCCTGCGGCAGGCCGTGGCGGCCGACATTCCGCCGTTTGTCGCGGCCTTCGCCCGGGTCGTCGGCGCCAGCGGCATTCCGCCGCAGCACTACCGCGCGTTTCTCGATGCCATGCGCCACGATGCCAGCCCCGGGCGCTTTGATTCGCTGGCGGACTTGATCGAGCGGTATGTCCATGGCAGCGCGATCGTCGTGGGCTATTTCCTGACCCACGTCTATGGCGCTTCGTCGCCGGATCGGCTGCACGAGGCGCTGACGGCCGCGCGGGAGCTGGGCATCGGCCTGCAGCTGACCAACTTCCTGCGCGACGTGCGCGAGGACCATCGCCGCGGAAGGCTCTACCTGCCGCTGGACATGCTCGCCGCCGCGGGGGCCGATCCCGACAGGCTCGACGATGCGGAAAACCGCCAACGGCTCAACGGCGTGATTCGGAAGCTGGCCGCGGTTACCGACTCCTACTACGCCAACGCGGCCGGCCGGCTCGATGCGTTTTCCCCCGACTGCCGCATCGCCATCGAGGCGTGCATCAACGTCTATCGGCGACTCAACACCCAGATCCGGGAGTGCCCCGATCCGCTGGCCAGCCGCCAGTCCGTTCCCGCGTGGACCAAGTTCCGAGCCCTGCCCCTGCGCAAGTACTGGCAACTGCCGCTCTACGCGATGGGGGTGCGGTGATGGCACACCCGGCCCATTCTGATCGTCGTGTCGCGGTCGTCGGCGGCGGCATGGGCGGCCTGAGCGCGGCCATTCATCTCCGCCTCAAAGGCTTCGACGTCACCCTCTACGAGGGCAACGAACAGGTCGGCGGCCGGGCCGGGCAGATTCAGGCCGACGGCTTCACTTTCGACACCGGCCCGTCGCTGCTGAACTACCCGTGGGTGTTCGAGCAGTTGTTCGCCGCGGCCGGCCGGCGGCTGGAAGACTACGTCACGCTCCTGCCGGTGGACCCGTCGATCCGCTTCCACAAGCCCGACGGCCGCACGCTGGAGCTGAGCTCCGACATGACCCGCCTGGTGCGCGAGTTTACGCGCCTGGACCCGGGCTGCGGGCCTGGCCTGGCCGCTTTCCTGGCCGACAGCGCACGCAAGTATCGCCTGGCCTTCGACAATCTGGTCTGCGAAAACTTCGACAGCCCGTGGCAGTGGTTTTCTGCCCTGCCGCCGTGGCAGTGGCTGCACATGGGCGTGTGGCGCAGCCTGCACGGGGAGCTGAAGCGGTTCTTTCGCGATGAACTGATCCTCGATGCCCTGGGCTCCTACGGCATGTACCTGGGCGGCTCGCCGCAACAGCTTCCGGGGCTGTTCTCGATCCTGCCCTACGGCGAGTTGGCGATGGGCCTGTGGCTGCCGCGCGGCGGAATCTACGGCCTTGTCCGCGGCGTGGAGAAGCTCGCCCGCGAGCTGGGCGTGACCATCTTCACCTCCCGCATCGTCCGTCAGATCAGCGTGCGCGACGGCGCCGTCGCGGGCCTGGAGTTCGCCGACGGCTCGTCGGAGCCCTGGTCGCTGGTGATCTCGAATGTCGATGTGCCCCTGACCCAGAAGATTCTGTTGGAGGGCAGCAGCATCAAGGCGCGCATCCCGCGGATGACCCCGGCGGTGATGACGTTCTACTGGGGCGTGCGCGGCAAGGTCGCCGGCGCGGGGCATCACTCGATCTTCCTGCCGCGGGACTCCGCCCGGGCCTACGACCAGCTCATCCGCCTTGGCCAGGTCCCCGATGAGCTGCCGTTCTATGTCGCCATCGCCTCGGAGACCGACCCATCGCTGGCCCCGCCGGGGGACAGCACGGTGTTCGTGCTGGTGCCGCTGCCGCTTCCTGAGCACCAGGAGGATTGGAGCACGCTGGCCGGATCGCTCAAGCAGCGCGTGCTGGGCCGACTGTCGCTTCACGGCGTGCGCCTCGACCCGGCGGCCATCGCCGTCGAGCGCATCATGTCGCCGGCGGATTGGGCCCGACGCTGCGGCCTGTATCGCGGCTCGGCCTTCGGCGCCGCCCACACGCTCCTGCAGATGGGGTACTTCCGCCAGCCCAACCGCGAGAAGCGCGTGCGGGGGCTGTACTACGTGGGCGCCAGCACCACCCCCGGCACCGGCCTGCCGATGGTCGCCCTGGGCGGAAAGATGGTGGCCGAAAGGATCGCCGCCGATGTTCGCTAAGCAGTACGGCGATGGCCCGCAGCTGTACGTGGCCCTGCACGGCTGGGCCGGCGATCACCGCGATTTCGCCCCGCTGGCCGGCCGGCGGCCCGAGGGCGTCCGCATCCTCAGCGTCGATCTGCCCGGGCACGGCGCCTCGCCGCCGCCGGCCCAGTGGACGGCCGACGCCATTGCCGACGAGGTCCACGCGGCGCTGCGCCAGTGCATCGCCGATGCCCCACGCACCTACATCGGCTTCTGCAGCGGCAACCTCTTTGCGCTGCTGCTGGCCGAGCGCGACCCGGCCAGCGCGCAGCGCATCGTCATGATCGATCCGTTCGCGTACGTGCCGTGGTATTTCCGCATCTTCACGGCCGGGGGCTTTGGACGCTACGCCTATGCCATCACGTTCCGATGGCCCATCGGCCGGGCCATCACCAACCGCGCCGTGCGTCGCGCCCAGCACTCCGACGCCGACTTTACTCGCGCGTTCACCGAGCACGACCACGAAACCACCCTGCGCTACCTGCGCCTGCTCAACAACGCCGACGTGCATCGCTTTGCCAACATCCGCGCGCCCATCGACATTCTCTACGGCCAGAACACCTTCTCGGCCGTGCGCAAGTCGGTGGACATCCTCCGCCGCCTTTGGCCGCACGCCCGGGCCATCGAGCTGCCCGGCGTCGGCCACCTGCCGATGGTGCAGGGCGCCCGGCCGCTGGCCGAGGCGATCTTTGCCGCTGCTGCCCAGCCATGCTGATCATCCTCGGCATCAATCTCGTGATCCTGGCGCTGGTCCTGTGGAACGTCCTGGCCTGGCCGCGCGTGGGCCCGGCCGACGGCGAGGCGCGGCCGACGTGCTCTGTGCTCGTCCCCGCCCGCAACGAGCAGGCCAACATCGGCCCGTGCCTCGATGCCATCCTGCGGCAGGGCACGGCGGTTACCGAGGTCATCGTCTGCGACGACCACTCCACCGACGCCACCGCCGACATCGTGATGCGTCACGCCGGCGCCGATCCGCGCGTGCGCCTCATCACAGCCGGCGAGCTGCCGGCCGGCTGGAGCGGCAAGACCAACGCCTGCGTGGCGCTGGCTGCCGCCGCGAACGGCCAGTGGCTGCTGTTCATCGACGCCGACTCGCGCCTGTGCGACGACGCCGTCGCGCGGATGCTCGCCGAGGCCCGCCGCCGTGACGTGACGTTCCTTTCTTGCTGGCCGGGGCTCGCGCTGGGCGGCTTCTGGGAAAAGACGCTGATGCCCATGCTCAACTTCGTGGTCTTCACGCTATTCCCCGCCCCCCGGTCGCTGGTCCGCAACGACCCGTCGCTGGGACTGGCCCATGGCGTGTGCATCCTGGCCCGACGCGAGGACTACCACGCCCTGGGCGGACACCGCATCGTCGCCGGCGAAATCTTCGAGGACACCTGCCTTGCCCGCCAGTGGCGCCGGTCGGGCCGGCGCGGCGTCTGCCTCGACGGCCAGGACCTGATCCGCGTGCGGATGTACGACTCGCTTTCGGCCATTCTCCAGGGCTTCGGCCGGATCTTCTTCCCGGCCTTCAGGCGCACGATCAGTTTCTGGCTGTTCATCGCGTTTCACACCGTCTGTTTTCTCCTGCCCTTCGTGCTTCTGGCGATCTGGGCCGCGCGCGGAATCTGGTGGCCCACGGCGGCCCTCGCCGCAGCCACGGTCCTGCTGATGCGCCTGCTGTTTGCCGTGCGGTTCGGATATCCTCCCTGGTCGGTGCTGCTGCATCCGCTGGCGCAGGTGCTGCTCATCACCACGGGCATCGGCTCGTGGTGGCGATGCCGTTTTGGCCGCGGCGTGCAGTGGAAGGGCCGCACCTACCACGGCCGCAAGCCGGCCGAGGGGGCCCCATGAGCGCCGGCAACAAGGCCATCGTCATCGGCGCCGGACTGGGCGGGCTGGCCATCGCGCTGCGCCTTTCGGCGCGAGGCTGGCAGGTTACGGTGCTCGAGCATGGCCCATCGCCCGGCGGCAAGATGAACCGCTGGGAGAGCCAGGGCTTTCGCTTCGACACCGGCCCATCGCTGATCACCATGCCCTGGGTCTTTGAGGACCTGTTCGCGACGGCCGGCGCGAAACTGCCCGACCACGTGCAACTGACGCTCGTCGAGCCGCTGGCCGACTACGCCTTCGCCGACGGCATGCGCTTCCAGGTCTCTGCGTCCTTGCCGCAGTGGCTGGCCACGCTGCGCAAACTCGAGCCGCGGGGCGACGAGCGGTTCCTCAGGTTTATGGCCCTCGGTGCAAAGCTCTTTGCCTTGTCGCAGCGCACATTCTTCCGGCGCTCGCCCGCCGATCCGCCCGACTGGGCGAGCCTCAAGGCCCTGCGCTACATGCCCCTTCGCCGGGCCTGGGGCAGCTACCAGCGCACGGTGCGGGCTTTCTTCCAGACCGCTCACCTGCGGCAGATGTACGAGCGTTTCCCCACCTACGTGGGCTCCTCGCCGCGGTCGGTCCCCGCGACGCTGACGGTCATCCCCTACCTCGAGCACGCCTTTGGCGGGTGGCACGTCGGCGGCGGGCTCTACGAAATCGTGCTGTCGCTGTCCCGCCTGCTGGAGTCCCGCGGCGTGACCATCGCCACCGGCCAGACCGTCGTGCGAATCGCCACGCAGGCCGGCCGGGCCTGCGGCGTCGAAACAGCCGACGGAAGACTGCACCCGGCCGATGTGGTGATCATGAACGGCGACCCGTCCGACCTGCCCCGACTGCTTGGCCAGGCCAACGCCCCGGGCCTGCCCGAAGCCGATCGCTCGCTCTCGGGCTTCGTTATGCTCCTGGGTCTGCGCCGGCGGCTCGACGGCATCGCCCATCACACCGTGTGCTTCTCGGCCGACTACGCACGCGAGTTTGACGACCTGTTCGTCCGACGCCGCTTTCCCGACGACCCCACCGTCTATGTCAGCGCCCCCAGCCGCACCGACCCGACGATGGCGCCGGCCGGATGCGAGGCGCTGTTTGTCATGGCCAACGCCCCGGCCAATGACGCCGACACCTGGGATGAGCCGGCCACGGCCGAGGCCCGCCGTCGCGTTTTCGCCCGGTTGCGTCAAAGTGGATTTCCCGACATCCAGAGCGACATCGCCGTCAGCACCATCTGGACGCCGCGCAAAATGGCCGACGCGTATCTCATGCCCGGGGGCGCGATCTACGGCACGCACTCGCACGGGTGGCGCAAGGCCTTCCTGCGCCCGCCCAACAAGCACCGCCGCGTGGGCGGACTGTATTGCGTCGGCGGCGGAACACATCCCGGCGGCGGCACGCCCACCGTCCTGCTGTCCGCGAAAATCGTCAGCGACATGATCGCCCGCCATGAAGGCCGCTAGGTCCGTCAACATCGCCCTGGTCGTGGCCTACGCCGTGCTGTGGGCCGGCGGCGTCGCCTCATACGTGGTCCTGGGCGCGCCCCCCGCCGGCAGCGGCTGGACGGCGCCGGCCTTCCTCTTCCTGGCCGCCGCCCTGGCGATTCGCTTCTCCGACCCTCGCCACCGCCTGGCGCTTGTCGTCGCGGGAATCGTCGGCCTGCTGGCCGAGGTCATCGGCCTGAAAAGCGGCTTTCCCTTCGGCCATTACACCTACACCGCGGTCCTTCGGCCGACCGTTCTGGGCGTGCCTCTGGCCATCGGCTGCGCATGGCTGGTGCTGTTCGCGTACGTGCAGCAGATGCTCTGGCGGATGCGCTTCGGTCGGCGCTGGCGGGCGGTCGCCGGGGCGGCGTGGATGGTCGCCATCGACCTGCTGATCGACCCGCTGGCCGCCGGGCCTCTGGGCTTCTGGACGTGGAGCGCCGGCGGGTGGTATTACGGCATCCCCGCCACCAACTTCGCCGGGTGGTTCGCCGTGAGCCTGGTGTTGATGCTGGCGCTGTCCGTGCGGCCGATGCCAACGGCCGGCCCGGCCGGCGTGGGGCTGAGCATCATCGCCTTTTTCACGGCCATCGCCCTGGGGGTGGGGGTGTGGGGCGCGGCCCTGGTGGGGGTGCTGCTGTGCCTGCTGCACCTGGCCGTGCTGCTGCGATACGCCCCGCGGATGTAGGCCCCCGTGCGTTGTGGCCGACGGCCGCCATGCCTAGGATTGCCCGTAACGCAGATACCCTCATGGCGCTGACCTTTCACTATCACCAGTTGGCCAACGGCCTGGATATCGTGGCCGAAGAGAACTCCGATGCGCACTCCACGGCGCTGGCGCTGTTCGTGAAGACCGGCTCGCGGGACGAATCGCCCGACATCAACGGCGTGTCGCATTTCCTCGAGCACATGATGTTCAAGGGCTCGGACAAGTACACCTGGGAGGATGTCAACCGGATCTTCGACGAGATGGGCGCCCGCTACAACGCCTTCACCAGCCAGGAACTCACCGGCTATTACGCCAACGTGCTGCCGGAGTTCACGGCGCGGGCCATGGAACATCTGGCCAACCTCCTGCGGCCCGCCCTGCGCGAGAGCGATTTCGAGACCGAGAAAAAGGTGATCCTGGAAGAGATCGCCATGTACCTGGACGACCCCGGCCACCGCCTCTACGAAGCCGCCATGGCCGAGCACTTCGCCGGCCACCCGCTGGCCCAGAGCGTGCTGGGCACGCCCCAGTCCATCCGTAGCCTGAGGCGAGAGCAGATGGCCGCCTACTTCGCTCAGCGTTACGGGCCCGGAAACATGGTGCTGGTGGCCACGGGCCAAGTGGATTTCGCCCGCATCGTCGCCCTGGCCGACCGGCACTGCGGCGCCTGGCCGCGTGTCCACGCCGCCCGCGTGCAGCCGCCGCTGCGCTATGCCGGCCGCCGCAGGTCAATGACCGACGCGAAGCTCAGCCGCCGCTACGCCATGGGCCTCACCCCCGGCCCCAGCGCTCAGGATGAACGGCGTTTCGCGGCCAGCGTGCTGTCGGATGTGATCGGCGACGCCGAGGGCAGCCGCTTCTACTGGTCCCTGGTGGACAATGCCATCGCCGAGGAGGCGGATTTCGGCTTCTACCCCCACGACGGCTCGGGGAGCTTCTACCTGTACCTCGTGGCCGACCCCGACCGCGGCGAACAGCCGCTGGAGATCGCCCTGCGGGAACTTGAAAAAGTCAAGAAAGACCTGGACGACGCCGAGGTCGAGCGGGCCCGCAACAAGATCGCCTCGAGCATCGTTCTGGGGGGCGAGGTGCCCATCGGCCGCATGCGGTCCATCGGCAGCCTGTGGACCTACAACCGCGAGTACCGCTCCCTGGAGCAGGACCTGCAGACCCTCGCCGCCGTCACTCCCGATTCGCTGCGCAGGCTGATGGAAGACTTCCCCTTCGACCCGATGACCATCGTCACCCTCGGGCCCAGATAAGCGCATCCCGCGGCGTGCATCAAGCCCGCGATCCCTCCGCGCGCTCCGACCGCCCGCGACGGCGACCCAGCGCCAGCCCCGCCAGCAACAGCAGGCCCGCCGCTGCCGGCTCGGGCACCGCGGCCGCCCCGGCCGACGCATAGCTCTGGTTGTAGTTCTGCGACAGGATCAGCAGATCGTTGAAGTTCACCGTCCCGTCATAGGTGAAGTCCGCCTGGTCGAAGAGCTTGCCCGACTGGTTGTAGTTCTGGCTCAGCCGCAGCAGGTCCGTGAAGTTGGTCGTCCCGTCCAGGTTGGCATCGCCCTTGCGCGTCACCTGGACCAGGATCATCGGGTTCCCCGCGGCATCGGGAATCTCGTCGGTGATGCCGATCTGCCACGGGTTGCCCCCGATGCTGCCGTCCACGACCCGGCCGGCCGCCACCGCCGCGTTGATCGCCGCCTCGTCGGCCAGCGTATAGATGCGCAGCGTCTGGCCGGCCAGGTTCACCCCGCCCGCCACCGTCGTGGTGATCTTCAGAAGGTCCTGCGGGGCGCCCAGCAGGGCCGTTCCGCCGGTTACGTTGAGGGTCAGGTTGGCCACGGCGGGGCTCGGCGCATTGGTCGCCGGTGTGCCGGCATTGCTGTTGAGGTTCACCGTGCCGCCGGTCACGTGGAGGGTCGTGCCGGCGCCGTGGGACTGGGTCCCGGCGACGGTGAGGGCGCCCGGCCCGCTCTTGGTCAGGCTTCCACCGGCGGTGATGGTCAGCGTGCCCACCAGCAGATCGCCGCCCGGATGGGTGATGTTCACGGCACCGCCGCCGCTGCTGACGTTGACGTTCCGGGGGTTGCTGGCCGATGGGCCGCTGTATTCGAGCGTGCCGGCGGTGGTGCCGTAGGCCGCGCTGGGGGTTGCGGCCAGTTCGCCCAGGTTGATCTCCGTGCCCGTGCCCAGGTGGCTGGCGCCGGCCGCGATGCTGGCGACGCTCAGCGTGCCGTCGCAGATGGTCACCGGGCCGCTGAAGGTGCTTGGCCCGGAGAGGCTCAGCGTGCCCGTGCCGACCTTCACCAGTCCGCCGCTGCCGCTGATCTGGCCGCTGTAGGATGTGCTGGTCTGGTCAAAGCCCACCGTCAGCGTGGCGGCCCCCAGAGCGATGGAACCCGTGCCGCTGAGGGAGCCGACGCCCTCGTTATGGCCGTTGAGGTCGAACGCCCCGGCTGCCGGGCTGTGGATCACCAGCCGCGATGTGTTGGGCAGGACATCCGGCCCGGCCAGCCGCAGCACACCATCGGCGATGACGGTATCCCCGGCATAGCGCCAGGATCGACCGGAGTTGCCCGACACGCCGCCGCCGACGGTCCACACGCCGGTGCCGGTTTTGGTCACGCCGCCGCCCCCATAGTCGCCGTCGGTGAAATCCAGGATCAGGCCGTTGAAGGCGGTGCTGGTATTGTCGGCGCCCGTGCTGAGGCGCCCGCCGCTGAGCATCACGCCGCGATCCCAGATGGCGTCGCTGGAGCCGCCTATGCCGCCGCCGGCCAGTGAGCCGATGGTTTCGCTGGAGCCATCCAGGTCCAGCCAGACGCCGTTGACGCTGGCCAGCGTGACGGCCGACGTGTCCGGGATGGCGTTGCCGCCGGCCAGGACGACCGCGCCGCGGTTGATGGTGGTGGGGCCCGTGTAGGAGTTGTTGCCGCTGAGCCGCAGCGTGCCGGAACGGAACTCGGCGATGCTGGTGGAGGTCTTGATCAGGCCGCCCGAGCCGGTGATGTTGCCGGAGATTTCCAGGTCGATGGGCGCCGTGCCGTTGTCCACCGTGAAGGTGCGGACGCCGCCGTTGAGGTCGAGATTCGCCGCGATGACGGCCGGGCCGTCGGTCAGGCCGGTGCTGGGATTGCCATAGGAGGTCGTCGCGTTGACATTCCCTCCCAGGACAATCGTTCCGTTGCCGGTGATGCTGCCGCCGGCGAGAGAAAGAGCCACGCCGCTGGAGGTCAGGTTCAGCATGGACCCGCCGATCGCGACGACGGAGGCCGTGGGATGTCCCCCGGCCACGCCCAGGAACGCGATCGTCTCGTCAAAGCCGTTGAGGTCGAAGGTGCCGCCATACACCAGGACGCTGGACAGGTCGGCGAGGCGCTCGGAGGCTCCCAGCTTCAGCGTACCGGCGTTGATCCGCGTCGGGCCGGTGTAGGTGTTGGCGCCGCCCAGGACGAGCGTGCCGGCACCGGCCTTGGTGAGGCTGCCGGTGCCGCCGCCGATGGTCGAGTTGACGGTCAGGTCGGATTCGACGTGGATGATCACCTCGCTGCCGGGCGTACCCAGCGTGCCCGTGCCCACGCTGTCGGAGATGACCATCGCGTCGGGCCCCGTGACCAGGAGGCCGCCCGTGCCCAGGTCCATCGCGTTGCCGGCCAGGTCCAGTGACTGGGCCGACAGCGAGGTGTTGGAGATCTTCAGCGAGTTGACGCTGGCGGGGGCCGACAGCGCCGCCGCGCTGGTCGCCGTGTGCAGGGCGTTGTCGGTCGCGGAGTTGGAACCGGCCGGGTCGAACGCCGCATAGGCTGAATAGGCAACGACATTGTTGCTTCCATCGACGGTCGCCCAGTCGCCGCCGATTGTGGCGTACGCGCCGAGAATGCCGGCGGCCAGCGTGGGCGTGGCGCCCAGCCGTATGTTGCCGCCGCCGCTGGTTGCAAAGTGGACCGTGCCGGTGCCGCGTGTCAGCGACGTTGTGCCCGCGGGGCCGAGGACCAGTTGTCCCCCGGCCACGGCTTGCAAGGTGGATCCGCCCTGGACCAGGCTGACCTTGCCGGTGGTTTCGCTGCCGCCGTTGAGGCGAAAGGTCCCGCCTCGCATGACCAGCCTGCCGTTGATGCGGTTGGCCACGGCTGTGGCGGTGTTGTCCAGTTCCAGGGTGCCCCCGGCAGCGATGTGGAGGCTGTCGGTGCTGAGGGCCGTGGCAGGACCCGAGAAGCGGAGCAGGCCGGCGTTGACGAGAATTCCCGCCGATTCACCGCCCAGGTTCGTGCCCTGGAAGTCGAACGTGCCCAGGCCATCCTTCTGCCACGGGCCGGTCGATGCCTGGAGGATGGTTCCGCCGAAGGTCAGCGTCTTGCCGCTGTCCACGTTCAGCGAAAACACGCCGGCCGTGACGCTGTTGACGTTCAGGGTGCGGGTGGGGGCAAGGGTTACGTCATTGACGATGCGCAGGGCCGCCACGCTGGTGGCCAGGCGATCGCCCAGCACGATGTGGTCGGCGAAGGGAACTGCCGGCGGCGGCCCAAAGTCGCTGTCGGCGGCCACGCGCAACGTTCCCTGCTGGATTCGCACCTGCGTGCTGGAAAGGTCGTTGCCCGGCCCCAGCGAGTACTCCCGCCAGTACTGGGGGCGGAGGTTCAGGCTCGCCCCCAGGCCGCTGTTGGAGAGGCCCGAAAGGGTCTGGTTGCCCAGGTAGCGGATGTCCAGGGCGCCGATGCCGGCGGTCCGGATGCTGCCGATGCTGTTGGCGGCGTTCCAGAGCACCAGCGAGTTGGTGCCGCTGTACACCAGACCGGCAGGGGCATCGATTTGGGCGCTGACGGCCATCAGGTTGGTGTTGACGTTGTGCAGGTACAGCGTGGTCGGGGCAATCAGCCGTCCGCCGGCGCTGTTGAGGCCCAGGCTCGACGCGCTGCCGGTGCGGATCACGCCCCCGGACTGGACCGTCAGGTCGTAATCGCCGAGAAACCGCGTGCCGGTGGCGGCGGTCGTTGTCAGCTTCAGGCTGTGGATGGTGGTGTTGGACGCAAGCAGCGGCGCCGAGGCGGCGTCGAAGGCCTGGTTCTCTCCGGGACGGTAGCCGGAGTTGGCCGGCTGGTAGCCGGTGTACGCGGTTACCGCGCCGGTCACCGGGTTATAGACCGTCCAGTCCGCGGTGGCGGTGCCCGTGGGCGTGACGTTGGCCAGTGCCCAGACCTCGTGGATGCCGTGGGTCTGGGTGCTCAGGGGGCTGCCGGCCGGCGCGACCGTGATCGCGCCGCCGCTCGGCAGGGCGCCGAAATGGATGACCGTCCCGGCATCGCGGGTGAGGTTGTCGATGGTCATGGACGCCGGCGTCGGCGTCGAGCCGCTGGGGGCCAGCAGCAGCCGTCCGGCGTGCACGTTGACCGCGGGGAACGTCTCGGATCCGCCCACCAGGCCGATGGTCGAGGTTCCGTTGACATGGATGGTGGAGGCGATGCGGTCGGCGACGTAGGTGGAGCTGTTGTCCAGGGTGAGCGTCGCCGCCAGCAGGTTCACCGTGGAGGTTGCGGCAATGGTGCCGTTGCCCGACAACGTGGTGGTGCCGCCGTCGATCAGCCGCCCGCTGTTGAACCCGAGATGGACGGTGCCGCCGAAGTTGTCGGGAGCCTGAAGCACCAGCGAGCCTTGATACTTGTGGAACGCGCCCGGCGCGATCACGGCGCTGGTCAGCACCAGCGACCCGGCCGCGGAGGCGGTGAGGATGCCGCCGTCGCCAAAACTGAGAACGCGGTCGGTCGTGGCCGTCGCAAAGCCGTTGTACTGGAGCACGGCGCCGCCGGCGACGCTGATCTGCGAGTCGGCCGGCGCCGGCTGCCCCAGCGAGTTGGCTGGCCCTCCGACGCTCGCGATGCTGTTGAACACCAGCACGCCGCCGGCGACCGTCACCGGGCCGGTGAAGGTGTTGGCCGCTGTCAGCCGGACCGTCCCCGCATCGGCCTTGGTCAGGCCCCCTGACCCGCTGATGATGCCGCTGATCGTGGTCAGGGCGCCGGTTCCGCCGACCGTGAGCAGGTGGCCGCCGTTATCGATGCTTCCGCTGACGGTCAGCGAGCCGATGGTGTTGTTCTCGAAGATGCTGTAGCCTTGGCCGACCCCCGTGGTATGCGCGATGGTGGCCGGGGCGGCCAGAACGATCGGCGTGGAGATCACATTGCCCGGGCCGCTGCCGTTGCTGACGAAGATGCCCGCGCCGGGGCTGTGGAGGCGAAGCGTCTGGCCTGCCACGTCCGCCAGGGTGAAGTTGCTCGAGCCGGCGGGCTCGGCATCGCCCAGGTGGATCGCGTTGACGTCAATGTGGTCGTCGGCGTTGCCCCCACCCGAGGGGTTCGGATCCCGCACCCGGATCGTGATATCGGCCTTGATGTCGTTGTTGATGTAGGCGACGGCGCCGGGCGTGTCGGGAACGATCGCCCCCGACCAGTTGGCGGCTGTGTCCCAATCATACGGCAGGGGCAGGTTGTTGATGTCATAGACGGGCTCGGTCGGCAGCCAGGTCTGGGCGAAGACCGAGCCTGGCGCCCACGACCAAGCGCATGCTACGGCAGCCGATAGCAGCGCAGACCGTACGATGCGCCGACGCGGGTTGGACGCTGGTCTATTTTGCGACATTGCACATTCTCCCTGGCGGCGCAAGAACGGTGTCCCGCCCGCAGCCCTCACGAGAAAGTTTCTCCATTTTACTTCAGCTTGGGCGAATCCGCAAAAAAACCGGTGCGCCGGACGCGGTTCGGCCGCGGCGGGGCGGCAAAACTGCCTTCGCTGCGTTAGAATACGCGGCACATTGCGACAAGGAACATCGAAGATGAGCGGATCGGAGCGAAGCGTGACGGGCAAGGAATCGGTAAAGATGGGTAAGAACTGCGGGCCCTGCCAGGCGAGCGGGCTGGACTTTATCCGCCGGATCGTCCAGGATGACCTGCGGACCGGCAAATGGGGCGGGCGGGTCGCCACGCGCTTTCCCCCCGAGCCCAACGGCTATCTTCACATCGGCCACGCCAAGAGCATCTGCCTGAACTTCGGAATCGCCGAGGAGTACGGCGGAGAGTGCAACCTTCGCTACGACGACACCAATCCGGAGAAGGAGGAGGCCGAGTACGTCCGTTCCATCGAGGAGGATGTAACGTGGCTGGGTTTCAAGTGGGCCGGAAAGTACTTCGCCTCGGATTACTTCGATACGATGTACGCCTACGCCGTCGAGCTGATCCGCAAGGGCAAGGCCTACGTGTGCGACCTGACCAGCGAGCAGGTCAGCCGCAGCCGCGGCACGCTCACCCGTCCGGGCACGGAAAGCCCCTACCGCAACCGGTCGGTGCAGGAGAACCTGGACCTGTTCGAGCGGATGCGGCGGGGCGAGTTTCCCGATGGCTCGCGGACGCTGCGTGCGAAGATCGACATGGCCCATCCCAATCTGAACATGCGCGACCCGGTCATGTACCGCATCCTCCACGAATCCCATCACAACACCGGCGACAAATGGTGCATCTATCCCATGTATGACTGGGCGCACGGCCTGGAGGATTCCATCGAGCGGATCACCCACTCCATCTGCACGCTGGAGTTCGAGAACCACCGGCCGCTGTACGACTGGTTCATCGACGCCATCAACGAAGGCCGCACCGACGACGGCAGCGGCCCGTGGGGAAAGAAGATCTGGCACCCCCAGCAGATCGAGTTCGCCCGGCTGAACCTCACCTACACGGTGATGAGCAAGCGCAAGTTCCTGGAGCTGGTCAACGGCGGGTATGTGAAGGGCTGGGATGACCCGCGACTGCCGACGATCCGCGGCCTGCGGCGGCGCGGCTACACGCCCGAGTCCATCCGCAACTTCTGCCGGCACATCGGCGTGAACAAGTTCAACAGCGTCCACGACATGGGCCTGCTGGAGAACTTCGTCCGCGATGACCTGAACAAGCGGGCCAACCGCGTCATGGGCGTGCTTCGGCCGCTGAAGCTGGTCATCGACAACTATCCCGACGGCCAGACCGAGGAACTGGACGCGATCAACAACCCCGAGGACCCGTCGGCCGGCACGCGAAAAGTCCCGTTCGCCAAGGTGCTATACATCGAGCAGGATGACTTCTGCGAGGTTCCGCCGCCCAAGTACTTCCGCCTGGCTCCCGGGCAGGAGGTGCGCCTGCGGTATGCCTATTTCGTCAAGTGCACCGGCGTGGTGAAAGACGCGTCGGGCAACGTCGCCGAAGTGCACTGCACCTACGACCCGGCCACCCGCGGCGGCGATTCGCCCGACGGGCGGAAGGTCAAGGGCACGATCCACTGGGTGTCGGCCGCCCACGCGATCGACGCGGAGGTGCGGCTCTACGACCGGCTGTTCACCAAGGAAGACCCGGATGATGTGCCCGAGGGCCAGACGTACCTGGCCAACCTGAACCCGGCATCGCTGGAAGTGCTGACGGGAGCGAAGCTCGAGCCGAGCGTCAAGGATGCTCCCGTGGGCGCGCGGTATCAGTTCGAGCGACACGCGTACTTCTGCGTGGACGCCGACTCAAAGCCCGGCCGACCGGTCTTCAACCGCACCGTCTCGCTGAAGGATTCGTGGGCCAAGCAGCAGCAGAAGCAGCAGAAGTAGGCATCGTCGTGGCGGTTCGCGCCCAGTTCTGCCCCAGCCGCGGCTTGAGGCGGCCAAGGATGACCACCGCAGCGGAGCCCGCCAGCGCGACCGCCATGCCGACGGTGAACTGCCCCGCGGCCGAATCGTTGGCGATTCCGGCGTGATAGGCCTCTCGCAGCAGGCCCAGACGCGAAGACAGGTACAGGTGGGCTGCCGGTATCAGCACCGCCAGCGTGATCAGTTTCACACGCACCCAGCGCATACGGAGGAACGGCCCGGGGTGTTGGAGAAACAATCCTGCGCCCAGGGCGATGGCCGCCAGCAACGACGGCACCAGCACCCACCGTACCAGCGTGGCGGTCTGCTCGATCAGCCAGATCCGCCGCGGGTCGGCCTTCTCCAGCGACGCCCAGCCGCTGGCGGCCCACATCACCAGGATCGACGCCAGCACGCCCATGTACGCGATGACCGCCAGCACCTTGGGCAGCAGCAGCCACGGTCGCATCCCCCGCCCGCCGCGCCGGCCGAACTGGTTGACGATCTTGGCCACGACGGAAGTATACCCGGCTGACGGCTTGCGTTCACCGACCGTCCCGCCAAAGATTCGCGCCATGGATCGTCTCACCGACCACCTCGCGGCCGCTCTCTATGGACAAGCCATCGGCGATGGCATGGGCGCGCCGGTTGAGGGCTGGCCGCCGCAGCGCATCGCCTCGCGATTTGACAACGTGCGGCAGTTCCTGCCGCCCACGCACTCTGGCGACCCGGCCGCCGGCAAGGGCGCCGGGCGGATCACCGATGACACGCTCATGGCCGAGGCGCTGATCCGCGCCTACATCGCCCACGGCGACCACCTGGATGCCTGGGACTTTGCACAATACTTCATCCCCGAGATCGCCAACACGAAAGTCTGGGTCCCCGAGCGCCAGGCCGAAATGCCCATCCTCCAACGCCTCTGGTGGCCGGAGAAGTATCCCTGGCTGCGCCTGACGCTCTCGCATGCCGAGCCGCGGTCGGCCGGCATCGGCAACTGCGTCAACTGCGGCCTGGCCATGTACATGCTGCCCATCGGCGCCGTCAACGCCGGCGATCCGCAGGGCGCGTACGACGAGGCCGCGGCGTTCGGTCTTGCCCACAACGAGTCCTTTGCCCTGGAGGCCGGCGCGGTCATGGCGGCCTGTCACGCCGCAGCCCTGGGCGACGGGGCAACCATCGATGCGGTCCTGGCGGCCGCCGCAACGCTCGCCCGCGAGGGCACGGCCGATGCGGTGAAGGCCTGCATCGACGCCGGACGGGCCGCTCGCGATGCCGGCGACAGCATCGCCGCGTTCATCCAGCGGACACGGGCGGCCGTCGCCCCGTTCGACCAGCGCACCGGCCACACCACCGACGATGCGCCGCTGCTGAGCACCGACATCGACACCGGTCGGCCATCCCGCCGCCACAGCATCGAGGAACTGCCGGTGGCACTGGCGTGCCTGGTCTATGGCAACGGCGACTTCGACCGCACGCTGCACGCCGGCGTGTTCTATGGCCGCGACTGCGACTCGATCGCCGGCATGGCGGGAGGGCTGTTTGGCGGAATCTTCGGCCTGGCGGCCGTGCCCGAGGACTTGCGCAAATCCAGCGACGCGGCCAATCGGCGGAACTTGATGGACCTGGCGATGCGGTTCGCGCCGGTGGTCAAGCGCATCCTCGCGGCCGATGAGCAGCGCATGGGACTTCGCCGTGCCGCAGTGGGTTCGTAGCCCCGTGGCCTGGCCGGCCCGGCCATGTCCGATCCGTCTCGGCGAAAGACTTGGTTTGGCCTGTCGCGACGATCGGCTGCTATGGTAGGATGCAGATGGCATGAGCCTGTACGGATGTGTGGGAGGCGGTCCCGTTGTGCGAACCTGCCCTGGTGGGCAACGCTGCTGGACATGACTTGCGCGGCGCCGCCCTGCGGGAAGGGCCCGGGTTGCTTGCCGCGGGCAGTGGAATGCTTGACGTGCGTCGAAGAGTTGGAGAGGCTTTTCACAAACGCACGCGCAAGTACGCCGCCAGGGCGGCCTCGGCGATCCGTCCCTGCTATAGGTCTTATCAGTGGTCAGCCATCTCAGGTGGCGCGGCAGGTGACGACGCCCGGAAGGCAGCAGCGAGTCTTACCGCAAGGTGGCTGAAACCTGATGTTCCAGAGACGCAGACCACGATTGGGAGGTGATCGGTTGCTCGGGCGTACTGCACATTGGCTCATGCTGTCGGCCATGCTGGGATGCGGAGTTGTGTTCGGCGCCGGGTGCCTTTGGGCCAGATCACTCGCGGCGAAGTGGGAAGGAGCTGGGCATTCGGGCGACTTCAGTGCCAGTGCACACTGGTTGGGATTGGCCTCGATTGCCTTCTTCCTTGGCTGCGTGGTTGACGTGACATTCTGGGCGGCAACGAGGCGCCGGCGGGCGAGATGATCCCGACGGAATCCTTGCCTGTCGGGCAGAGTCGAAGCTGTCGTGACCAGGAGCCATGGACCGGGCAGCAGACAGGTGGACGCATGGGAAAGGCGGCAGGCTCTCGGGGGCACCGAAAAAGGGGCACCGAAAAAGGGTCATCAGCCTTTTCTCGTCCGCGCCTTACGCGGTCTGCGGGCCCTGCGGCAACTGACGACGTGCTTGGCGCCCGGGATTCCCCGGCCGTGCAGGGCACACATCCGCGCCGCCTCGATGCCGCCGCACCCATCCCGCCGGGTGCGAATAACGGGGGCTGCGAATAACGGGACAGGATTCGATTCACCCGGTGGACGTCGCCCGCGTCTGGTTTCCCGGCCGTCCGGTTCAGCACGCCCGGGCAGAGCCCGTGGAACTGGGCCCCGCTTCTCCTATGATGGGCACCCCATGGGCAGTTCTGAGGAATCACTCTCCCGCATACGGCTGCTCGCGGCCAGCCCCGTGCTTATCATCATCACGGTCTATCTGCCGCGGGCGCCCAAGCGGGTATCGCTCACGCAGCGGAGAGCGCAGCCATGAAATGCTCCTTCGCCGGATGTCCGGGCGAATACGAACAACGACAGATCACCCACACCGTCCGACACCAGGGGCGGCTGGTTGTCGTTGATCACGTTCTCGCGGAGGTCTGCCCGGTTTGCGGCGATGTGCTGCTCAGCCCCGACACGGTGCGGGAGATCGAACGAATGTTAGCTCATCTTCCCGAGCCGCGCCAGACGGCGCCGCTGTACGAGTATGCGGCGTTGGCTGACACCTGAAGCCTCGGCCGCAAGTGTGCGCGTCGATAGTGCCGGGCAACGCGGGCGTCGCTCCTACTGCTTGCGCGGCCGGGCAGAGGGCGACGCGTGCGTCGCCCCTGCATGCCTTCCGCCCTCACTTCGTGCCTGCGTGGCTTCGTGCCTTCGTGCCTCTTCTTCCATCACCAACCCGTGCAGTTGCTGGTGCACATCGTGCCACTCGCGCAGGTGCACGTACGACAGGTAGTTGTCCTTGCACGCCTTGCGCAGCTTGCTGCCCGACAGGTGCCGGGCCTGCTCGTGGAACCACGCCCACAGTTTCAGATAGGACAGGAAATCCGACCGCTCATCGCGAAACTGCGCGTGGGCCTGGTCGGCCAGCTCGGCCTGGTCCATCGGCCTTACGCGCGGGTCCTGCACGCTCAGAGCCGACGCGATGATCAGCACCTCGTCCAGGCAGTTCTCCTCCCGGGCGGCCAGGATCATCCGGCCGATGCGCGGGTCCGTGGGCAGACGCGCCAGTTGCCAGCCCAGGTCGGTCAGCTCGTTGCGGTCGTCGATCGCGCCCAGCTCGTGCAGCGTGGCAAACCCATCGCGGATGGCCCGGTAGTCCGGCGGCTGGATGAACGGGAAATCCTGCACCTGCCCCAGCTTCAGCGCCTTCATCTGCAATATCACGCTGGCCAGGTTGGTCCGCAGGATTTCCGGGTCGGTGTAGGCCGGGCGCGACTGGTAATCGGCCTCGGAATAGAGGCGTATGCACACGCCCGGCGCCTCGCGGCCGCAGCGGCCCTTGCGCTGGTCGGCGCTGGCCTGCGAGATGCGCTCGATGGGCAGGCGCTGCACCCGCGTCCGCGGCGAGTAGCGGCTGATGCGGGCCGTGCCCGGGTCGATCACGTACTTGATCCCCGGAACGGTCAGCGAGGTTTCGGCGACGTTGGTGGCCAGCACGATGCGCGGGCGGCCGTGCGGCTGAAACACGCGGTTCTGCTCCTCGGCGCTGAGGCGGGCATACAGCGGCAGGATCTCCACGCCCGGCGGGTGATGGGCCCGCAGATCCTCGGCCGTCTCGCGGATCTCGCGCTCGCCGGGCAGGAAGATCAGCACATCGCCCGGGCCTTCGCGCCAGAGCTCGTCCACCGCCGACAGGATCGCCACGTGCAGCTCGATGTCTTCCTCATCCGGGTCGTCGCTGCTCAGCGGCCGATAGCGCGTCTCGACGGGATACGTGCGTCCCGAGACCTCCACGATGGGCGCGTTGTTGAAATGCGCGCTGAACTTCTGCGGGTCGATGGTGGCGCTGGTGATGATGACCTTCAGGTCCGGCCGGCGGGGCAGCAGTTGCCGTATGTACCCCAGCAGAAAGTCGATGTTCAGGCTGCGCTCGTGGGCCTCGTCGATGATCAGCGTGTCGTACTGCTCCAGGTCCCGGTCGGCCTGCGTCTCGGCCAGCAGGATGCCGTCGGTCATCAGCTTCACGTAGGTGTCGGGCGTGAGCTTGTCGGCGAACCGCACCTTGTAGCCCACGGCGTGACCCAATGGCGATTGGAGTTCCTGCGAGATACGCGCGGCGATGGAGCGGGCGGCGATGCGGCGCGGCTGCGTGTGGCCGATCAGACCGGCCACTCCCCGGCCCATTTCCAGGCAGATCTTGGGCAGCTGCGTGGTCTTGCCCGAGCCGGTCTGGCCGCAGAGCACGATCACCTGGTTGGCGGCGATGGCGGATGCGATCTCGCCCCGCTTCTGCACGACCGGCAGGTCGTCAAGATAGACCGGCCGGGGCAGGTTGCGGCGGCGCTTCTCCAGGCGGTTGCGGGACCGCTCGATATCGGCGGCCAGCATCTTCTCCAGCCGGTCGGTGGGCCGCCGGCTCTTGCGCATGTGTTGAATGACTCCCAGGCGGGCCCGCAGCTGCCTCCGGTCGGCCAGCATGCATTGGTCGATCTGCTCGGCGAGTTTGCCCAGGTCATCCCCCAGCATGGCAAGTGGACGATTGTAGTGGGTCGCGGGCACTGGTGCATTGGCCGGCGGTTGACACTAATATCGCCCCTCGGTGAAGCTGAAGCTGTCCATTCTGGGGCGGCCGTTCCAGCCGCCGCTGCACAGCATCCGTCACTACTCCTGGCGGAAGCTCCGGCGCGACCTGCTGGCCGGCCTGACCGTCTCCGTCGTGGAAGTTCCCCAGGCGATGGCCTACGCGATCATCGCCGGTGTTCCGCCCCAGTATGGCTTGTACACCTCGATCATCCAGGGCGCCGTCGGGGCCTTGCTCAGCTCCAGCGAGCACATGACCACGGGGCCCACGAACACCCAGAGCCTGCTGATCGCCTCCGCCGCCAAGCGGATCGTGATGCCCGATGCCGACCCGGCTCTGTACTTGCAGTTGGTCTTCGCTCTCACCGCCATCAAAGGGCTTTTCCAGCTCACGTTCGCGGCCGCCAGCCTTGGCGATCTGGTGCGATACGTGAGCCGCTCGGTTATCGCCGGCCTGACCGCCGGCGCCGGCGTTCTGATCTTCGTCGGGCAGTTGCCTGAGTTTCTGGGGGTCCAGACCGCAGGGCGCTCCAGCCCGCTCTGGGGGGTCGCCGGCCGGCTGGCCATCGTGGTTCAATCGCTGCCGACGTGGAACTTCCGCGCGCTGCTGGTGGGCTTCGGCGTCATAGCGGTTGCCTTGGGCATGCGATGGATATCTCGCCTGCTGCCGGGGGCGCTGACCGCCGTTGTGCTGTCTGCCGGTGCGGTGTGGGCCGCGGGTTGGACGGGCGGCCAACTGCATCTGATCGACCCCATTCCTCGCGGCTTCCCCAGCTTCCACGTTCCGTGGGTCAGTCTTGATCACGCACGCATGCTCCTGGGAGGGGCACTGGCGCTGGCAGTGCTCGGGATGCTCGAATCCGTGGCCATCGCCAAGACCATCGCCGTCCAGAGCGGCGAGCGTATCAGCCCCAACCAGGAGTTCTTCGCCCAGGGCCTGAACAACACGCTGACCAGCTTTTTCCAGTGCATCCCCGGCTCCGGGAGTTTCACTCGCTCCGCCCTAGACTACGCCGCCGGCGCCGAGACGCGATTCGCCGCCGTGTTCAATGCGGTGTTCGTGGGGACCATCTTCTGGCTCTTTGCGCCGCTGGCCGGATACATCCCCAAGGCCAGCCTGGCCGCAGTGCTCTTTGTTATCGCCTACGGGCTGATCGACTGGCGCCACATGCTGCGCGTCGCCCGCACCAGCCGCTCCGATACCGCCGTCTGCCTGACGACCTTCGCGGCCACTCTCCTGGCCCCGCTGGAATACGCCATCTTCATCGGCATCTTTCTCAGCATCGCCCTGTACCTCCGCCGAGCCAGCCGCCTGCACTTGGCCGAGATGATTCACGTGCCCGGCGGGCCGTTCGTGGAGGTGCCGCTGCACGACCGCACCGGCCAGAAGAGTGTTGTCTTCCTGCAAGCCGAGGGAGAACTGTTCTTCGGTGTTGCCGATGAGCTCCAGGACCGGCTTGCCGCGCTCAGCCGCGGCGAAGTGCGGGTGGTCGTCCTCCGCCTGAAACGCACGCACTCGATCGACTCCACGGTTCTGGATGTCTTGGAGCAGTTCGCACGGGACCTGCGAGATCGCGGCGGGCACCTGATCCTCTGCGGGGTGCGCCGCGAACTGATGGGTGTCCTGAAAGCCTACGGCCTGCTGGACCTGCTGGGGCGGGAGAACGTCTTCGAGACCGGGGGGGGCGTCTTTGCCAGCGCCAAACAGGCCCTGGCCCGCGCCCGCGAGCTGGCCGGCCGGTCGATCGACACCGATGGGCTGGATGCGGAGCTGGAGAAGGAGGCGGTGACGTACGAGATATGAGTTGTGAGTTGCGAGTTGCGAGTTGTGAGTTGCGGGTATCCGGCTCGCAACTCACAACTCACAACTCCCAACTGCCCTGCGTCGCCCGTTTTACTTTCAAGCCCCGCCGTTTTACTGTCTGTCCCGATGTCGCCCCTGGGCCTGATTGCCGGGGAGGGTGTTCTGCCACTGCTGGTGGCCCGGGGGGCGCGCGCCGAGGGAAGACAGGTGGTCTGCGCAGCTTTCCGAGGCCACGCCTGGCCGGAACTGCGGGAGGAATGCGACGAGTTCCACTGGGTGGGAACCCTGCGCCTCAGCAGCTGGATTCGCGTCCTGCGTGCCGGCGGCTGCCACGAGGCCGTCATGGTCGGCCGCGTCGCCAAACACCGGATGTACGACCGTTGGCGGTATTTCAGGTATATTCCTGACTGGCGGACGGCCCGTCTGTGGTTCACGGTGCTCCGCCACGACAAGCGGCCCTACTCGATCCTGAAGGCGGTCATGAGCGAACTGTCCTCGGCCGGCGTGAACCTGATCGACCAGACCCGCTACTGTCGGGAGCATCTGGCCACCCCAGGCGTGATGACCCGTCGGCAGCCCACCGAGGCCCAGTGGATCGACATCCACTTCGGCTGGCAGGCCGGCCAGCAGCTCAGCCGGTTGGACATCGGCCAGGCCATCGCGGTGAAGGACCGGGATGTGATCGCGGTGGAGGCGCTGGAAGGCACGGATGCGATGATCCGTCGGGCCGGCGAGTTGTGCCCGGTGGGGGGGTGGACTCTGATCAAGGTCTCCAACACGCAGTACGACATGCGGGTGGACGTGCCTACGATCGGGGCGACCACCATCGAGAGGCTGCACGAGGCGCGGGCCGGTTGCGTCGTGCTGGAGGCCGGAAAGACGCTCATCGCCGAGAAACAGAAGGTGATCGAACTGGCCGACCGCTACAGGATCGCCGTCGTGGGCTACGACGCGTCGGTGTGTCCGCCGCCCCCGGGATAGTCGGGGGCATGGGGCCGGGTCCGGGAGGGACAGATGCTGGATGCGGAAGATCGCATCATCGCGATGATCGACGAGCTGGAGCACCTGGCCCGGCGGCGATCGGATGCCTGGCAGGTCCCCCGCGAGGAAGGGGAGTTCCTCTACAGCCTGGTGCTCAGCTCGCATGCGCGGCTGGTGGTGGAAGTGGGCACCAGCTACGGTTTCAGCGGGCTGTTCCTGGGCGCGGCGCTGCGGACGACCGGCGGTCTGCTGCATACCATCGACAACGACCCGCGCAAATACGAGATGGCCAGATCGACGTTCGAGAGGGCCGGGCTGGCGGATATCATCACCATCCACCTGGGCGATGCGCGGCAGATCCTGCCGACGATCGAGGGCCCCATCGACATGGCCTTCCTCGACGCCGACAAGGAAATGACGCGGGAGTATTTCGACCTGGTGTGGAAGTACGTGCGACGGGGCGGCTCGGTGCTGACCGACAACGTCGTGACGCACCACGAGCAGCTGAAGAAGTTCGTGCAGTACGTGCGCGGGCGCCAGGATGTCCGCAGCGGCCAAGTCGCCATCGGCAACGGCCTGGAGTGGACGGTGAAGGTCGCATGACGGTCGTGGTCAAACTCTTCTCGGTCCTTCGCGAGCGGGCCGGGGCCGGCCAGCTCACGCTCTCGCTTCCGCCGCAATCCACGGCCGGCGACGCCGCCGCCGAGCTGGTCCGTCGCCATCCCGACCTGGCCGGGCCCATGCGCTCGGCGGCCTATGCCGTGAACCGCGTGTATTGCCGGCCGGAGGCGGTCCTCGCAGACGGCGATGAGCTGGCGCTGATCCCGCCGGTGAGCGGGGGCTGAGCCGTGGATACCCCCGACCTGGTCCACTTGACCCGCGATCCCATCGACTCGGCCGCCGCCATCGCGCAGGTCGGCGACCCATCCTGCGGCGCGATCGCGGTGTTCCTGGGCACAACGCGGGCCGACGCCGATGCGGCCGGCCGGCGCACCGCGGCGCTGGACTACGAGGCCTATGACCAGATGGCCCTCGAGCAGATGCGGCTGCTGGCTGCCCAGGCCCGGCAGCGCTGGCCGATTGCGCGTCTGGCGATGGTCCACCGTGTCGGCCGGGTGGCCGTGGGCGAAGTGTCGGTGGTCATCGCCGTCTCCTGCCCGCACCGCGCCGAAGCGTTCGAGGCCTGCCGCTGGCTGATCGACGAGCTGAAGAAGGTGGTGCCGATATGGAAGGAGCAGGTGAGTGGCCAGTAGCCAGTGGCCAGTAGCCAGTGGCCAGCGCAGGTGACGCCATACCCACAGACCAGCAACTGACAACTCGCAACTCGCAACTCGCAACTCGCAACTCGCAACTCGCAACTCCCAACGCTACTCTCTCTGACCGATGTATCTGCTCTTCCAGCTCGTCCAGGTGACCTACTGGCTGGCGCTGGCCACCTGGTTTGGCGGTGTGCTGTTCGTCGCCATCTGCGCACCGGTCATCTTCCGCACCATCGGGCAGGCGCGGCCGCTGTTGCCGGCGGTCCTGAGCGCGAACCTGGAGAACCAGCACGCGTCGCTGCTGGCCGGGTCGGTCGTCGCCGCCATCCTCGGTGTCCTGGTGAAGGTCGAACTGGGCTGTGCCGCGGCGCTGCTGGCGACGCAAGTGGGCCAGTGGGTGGTGGCCGACACGACGGCCTCCGATCAGCGGTTGGCGGCGATTGTCCGCGCCGCGCTGTTCGTCGCCGCGACGGGCATTGTGATCTATGACTGGCGCATTCTCTGGCCCCGTATCGTGCGCCTTCGCCGGCAGTACATCGATCACGCCGACGAGCCGGAGATCGCCAACCCCGTTCGCGAGCAGTTCGACGCCTGCCATCGTCGCAGCGTGAGCTTGATGAGTCTGAAGCTGTTCCTTCTGCTGGGAATGATCCTCTTCAGCGGCGGCATCGCCTATGGCCGAGTGATCCTCTGAGCGCCGCCATGACCCCCCAAACCCGCAACAACGTCCTCGAGCAGCGCCGCCGGCGAGTCCGAAGGATTCTGCCGCTGCTGAAGAAGCTCTACCCCGATGCCCGGTGCAGCCTCGAGCACCAGGATCCGCTGCAATTGCTGGTGGCGACGATCCTCTCGGCCCAGTGCACCGACGAGCGGGTGAACCTCGTCACGCGGGAGCTGTTTCGCCGCTACCGCACCGCTGCCGACTACGCCGCCGCGCCCCAGGAGCAACTGGAACGGGACATCCGGTCCACGGGCTTCTATCGCAACAAGGCCAAGGCGCTGCGCGGCATGGCCCAAGCACTGCTCCAGCGGCATGGCGGAAAGGTTCCCGACACCCTCGAGGCGCTGGTGGCGCTGCCGGGCGTCGGCCGAAAGACGGCCAACGTCGTGCTGGGCAACGCCTTCGGCCGCAGCGAGGGCGTGGTCGTCGATACGCACGTGGCGCGCCTCAGCAGGCTGCTGGGCCTGACGAACCACACGCATCCCGAAAAAATCGAGCAGGATCTGATGGCGGCGGTGCCCCGCGAGTACTGGACTATTTGGTCTCATCTGTTGATTTTTCACGGCAGAAACCTCTGCCCGGCGCGCCGGCCGCGCTGTGCGGACTGTCCGCTGCTGCCGCATTGTCCGGGCGGACAGAAGCTGGCGCGGGCCGCGCAGCCGCCCGACTCGCCGAAAAGAATTTCACGCGGCGCGGCAAAAAAGCGTTGACTGCGCCGCCTCAGGCACTTAAAAATATCCACTGAAAGGAGGTACAAGCGCCATGGCAAAGAAAGCCGCTACCAAGTCGTCCAAGAAGACGTCCAAGAAGACGACCAAGAAGACGACCAAGAAGACGTCGAAGAAGAAATAACCTTTCTTCGGCCGGGCGCGTGGCTCCAGATCAGCCCGGCCAACTTCGACGCTTCGACACGAGTCCACCGCCCGGATCCCGGCTCCTGATACGGATCCAGGCGGAAAAGAGGAAGCTTCCCGGCCACGGCGGAAGCTTCCTCTTTTTCTGCGCCCTCCAGGGCGGTACCATCCCCGCACCATGCCCCAGGAAAGCATCCAGCAACTGAACCGGCGACTGGGCCTCGCGCCGTCGCTGGTGTTCGAGGCGGGCGAGGGCGGCCTGACGCGGGCCGTGCTGCGAACTCCCGCGGCCGATGCGCACGTGTACCTCCACGGCGCCCACGTCACCCACTTCCGCCCGCGCGGCACCGCGCCGGTCCTGTTCACCAGCGCCCGCAGCGCCTTCGAGAGCGGCAAGCCCATCCGCGGCGGGGTGCCGGTGATCTTCCCGTGGTTCGGCCCGCGCAGGGACGATCCCTCCAGCCCCATGCACGGCTTGGCGCGCCTCGCAGGCTGGTCGGCCGCCGCCTCGCAATTGCTGGACAGCGGCGATGTGGAGCTGTCCCTGGAGCTGGCCTCCAGCCCCGATACGCGGCGGCTGTGGCCGCACGACTTCCGACTCCGCCTCACCGTCCGCGTCGGCGCGGCCCTGGAGATGGCGCTGGAGGTGGCCAACACCTCGCAGACGGCCTTTGACTGCGAGGAGGCCCTGCACACCTACTTCGCCGTGGGCGATGTGCGTCGGGTCCAGGTGCGCGGTCTGGAGGGCTGCGACTACCTGGACAAGACCGACAACCTCGCCCGCAAAAACCAGGGCCAGCAGCCCGTGACCATCGTGGCCGAGACCGATCGCGTCTATCTGGAGACGACCGCCGCCTGCACGATCGACGATCCCGTACTGGCGCGGCGGATCGTCATCGAAAAGTCCGGCTCGGCCAATACCGTCGTCTGGAACCCCTGGATTGCCAAGGCCAGGGCCATGCCGGATTTCGGCGATGACGAATGGCCCAATATGATCTGCCTCGAGACGTGCAACGTGGGCCCCTCGGCCCTGCGGCTGGGGCCCGGCCGCTCGCACCGCATGGCGGCCACCGTCCGCGTCGGGCAGATGTGACCGAAGGGAACCATCCCGCGCCCGCGGCGTCGGAGCCAGCGAGGGACACACACCATGGACCAGGCCGTGGCCATCATCACCGGCGCGGGGCGAGGCATCGGCCGGGCCGCAGCCGTCGAGCTTTCCGCGCGCGGGTATCGCGTCGGCCTGGTATCGCGCACCGCCGGCGAGCTGGAGCAGACCGCGGCCATGGTGAAACAGTCGCTGGTCGTGCCGGCCGACGTCAGCCGGTCGGAGGAGGTCAACGCCGCCGTCGGTCGCGTACTGGAAGCCTGGGGCCGCATCGATGCGGTGGTCCACAGCGCCGGCCTGGCGCCGGTGGTGCCCCTGGCCGAGATGGACGAGCAGCAGTGGCGGGCGGTGCTGGATGTGAACCTCTCTTCGGCGTTCTACATGGCCCGCGCCGTCTGGCCGGCCATGAGGCGGCAGGGGGGCGGCGTGCTGGTGAACCTTTCCTCGCTGGCGTCGCGAGATCCCTTCGCGGGCTTCGGCGCCTATGGCGCGGCCAAGGCGGCCCTGAATCTCCTGGGGCTGGTGCTGGCCAGGGAGGGGGCGCCCATCGGCGTGCGAGTGCACACGCTGGCCCTGGGGGCCACCGAGACATCCATGCTCCGCGCCCTGCCGATGCAGCACCTGATCGGCCCCGAGAGGACGATGCGCCCCCAGGAGGTCGCCCGCGTCATCGCCCTGTGCGTGACCGGCGAATTGTGCTACACCAGCGGCGAGGTAATCTATCTGCACAGACAGTAACCGCCGGCCACGCCGGCAGTCCAACCGAGGCAAAGCCATGAAGTCGTTTTCCGCGGCCGTTGTGATGCTCCTGGCGGTGCTGTGGGCGTCCGTGACCGAGGCCCCGGGCCAGCCAGCCCGCAAGCCCGCGCCACGCGGCGGCACGGCTTCGATTCCCTATCGAATGCCCGGCAACGACGCCATGGGCAACCAGTGGCTGGTCTTTCACGGCGGCCGCATCCAGCAGCAGGGCAACATGCCGGTGTACAGCGAGAGCGGCATGCTCTTCATCAACGGCAACACCCCCGGCAGCAACGTCAACCAGGTGCGGCTGGAGGAAAGCGGCGAAGCGGTCATGGAGGGCCTGTCCGCCGGCGGATGCGCCATCACCCGGCGCTTCCAGCTCAACCGCGACGAAGGCTACCTGCGGGTGGTGGACGTCATCAAGAACGCCACCGGCCAGGACCAGAACCTGAACATCATGCTGCGCAGCAGCATCAACTACGGTGTGCAGTCGTCGCAAATCATCGCCGACACCCGCCGCAAGGATCAGCCGATGGGCTCGGTTCTGATCGACGGCCAGGGGCGGGCTGTCCTGGAGCTCTACGCCCTGCGCGGATCGAAACTGGCTCCCAACCTCCAGGCCCCGCCGAACAACAGCTACATCACGGCGAACTTCACGCTGGCCGTGCCCGCCGGCAAGCAGGCGGCCCTGGTCCACCTGCACGGCGTGGTCGCCAGCACCGAGGCCGCCGAGAAGTTCGTCGCGTCCATGAAAGAGTCCAAGGTGCTCGACGGGCTGCCCCGCGAACTGCGGAAGATCCTGGCCAACAGCGGGGGCGGCGAGAGCTACATCGGGGATTTCGAACTGGTGCGCGGCGAGCTGTTCGACGTGGTGGAGCTGCGCACCCAGGACCGCCTGCAGGGCACGATCAAGGAGCAGGCGTACAAGATCCAGACCTTCTATGGCCTGGTCGAGCTGCCCGTCGATCGCGTCGTGGGGCTGATCAACGTCGGCGATTTCCGCCCCCGGCAACTGCTGGTGACCACGGAAGGCGAGATCTTCGGCGGCCGCCTGCAAAAGGAGACCCTGGCCCTGGAGCTCAGCAGCGGCCAGGTCATGCAAATTCCCCTCAGCCAGATTTCGCGGGCCGGTTACCGGCGGCGTGCCGGCGAGGCCGAGGAGTGGAACTTCGACAAGCCCCTGGTGCTGATGCGCAGCGGCGACCGGGTCTGCGTGCAGATGCCCTCCGAGCCCATCGAGGTCGTCACTCGTTACGGGCGGCTGAAGCTCGCCCCCGCCACCATTGCCGCCATCGCCTTCCAGGCGGACGGCCACAGCGTCCACCAGATTCACCTGACCGACGGGTCGCGGTTCGCGGGGCTGGTCGCCGCGGACCGCTTTCAGATGAAGCTGGCCGGCGGCCGGCCGGATCAGCTCGTCAGTTTCCCCGCAGGCTCGATGCTTCGCTTCCAGACCGTTGCCGACACCCGCGAGCCGCAGGCCGCATCTGCCGTCGCCGAACTGGCCAACGGCGACGTGCTGGTGGGCAGGATTGTGGGGCCGTTGAAACTGGATACGGCCTTCGATACGGTGGCGATGGAGGGCCAGCAGATCCGGGCGCTGGCGCCGGCGCGGGAGATGTCCTCGGATGTCCAAGTGACGCTGTGGGATGAGACCACCGTCAGCGGCCAGTTGCAGGAGACGGAACTTGCGCTGCTTCTGGAGAGCGGGGTGACGATTCCGGTGCCGGTGGCGCTGGTCCGCCAGTACACGCAGCCACGTCCCGAACCTTCACAGGCCGTCGTGCAGAGGATCAAGGAGCTGGTCTCGCAGCTTGGCGCCGACGACTGGAAGCAGCGGGACGTGGCCCAGCAGAAGCTGCTGAGCCTGGGCACGGCGGTGATCAGCACCCTTCAGGCGCTGCGCGCTCAGCAGGAGCCCGAGGCGCAACAACGGATCGACAAGATCATCGGCGCCCTGGAATCCCCCAAGAACCGGCCGGCGCCGCCGCCGATGAACCCCGGCCAGCCGATCTTCGAGGAATAAACGGTCACAGCGGCCGGCGGAACTGCACGGCCATCTCGTACTTGCCGTTGCTGATGGGTCGGGATCGCACCACCTCGCACAGTTGCGGGGGGGATTTGCTGTCGTCGGGGAACTCCATCCGGCACAGCTGTCCCACCGCCAGCGCCTCGCGCAGCAGGAACGAGACGCCGCTGAGGGACAGGTCGCGAGTCAGGATCTCATAAGTGGAGCAGGCCGCCGGGCCGTCGAGCACCACCAGCCGGGCGCGGCCCTGCATGGAGCGGCGTCGTTCGCCGCGACGTTCCCGTGCCCCTCCGGGGACCGCAGCCGCAGAGGGCACCACCTGCCTGGAGTGGTCCATACCAGTGGTTTATCGACCGACATTATCGGCAGCGTGAATTTTTCCCTCCCCGCGGCGCACGGGGCGTTTGGCAAAGCGCCGACGCCCCGGCATAATGGCCGCCCGTCGGCGGATCTCGGCCGCGGCACCGTCGGGCGGCGGCGAGGCACCGGCGGAACTCAGAGCGGGATGGCCAGATGAGACCTGTCACTCGGTCCCATGCAGACACTGGGCGTGTTCGCCCGTGGCTTGCGGCGATGGTTGCACTGGGCGCGGCGCTGGGCATCATCCCGGCTGCGCAGGGCCAGATCGATGCCGATCGATTTGAGCAGGACCTGAGGGCTCTCGCCTCTCCGGCTGCGCGAATGGTCGGCACGCCGGGCTACGAGGCCACGGTCCGCTACGTCCAGGAGCAGATCCAGGCCCTTCCCAATGTGCAACTGAAGGTTCAGAGTTTTCCCCTGATGGTTCCCGTGACCCGCCGGGCCGAAATGACCCTTGGCGACGGAACCGTCACGCCGGTCTATCCGTTCTGGCCGGCCTCCGTCCGCGTCAACTCCACGCCGGCGGGCGGACTGCGCGGAAAGCTGGTTTACCTCGGCGATGCCCGGTTCGATCAGATCAGGCCCTCCGAACTGCGGGGGCAGATCGCGGTCGTCGAGAGCACCGCCGGCAACTTCTGGTCGCAGGCGTTCTACTTCGGCGCTACCGCGGTCCTCGTGCTGGGTGGCGATCGCGTCCACAACATCGACTTGCGCGCCCACGACGTGATCATTCCCGTGAACCTGCCGCGGTTCTATCTGCCCGACGGTCCCCTCGCCGCCGCCCTGCGAGAGGGCAAGGGCCCCGCCGAGCCGGTCACGCTGCACGTCGAGGTCGCCTGGGAGAGCCGGCAGGCCACGAACCTCTACGCTCTGGTGAAGCCGCGCCTCCTCAGCCGCGTCAACGACCTGCCGCCATCGGCCCAATGGGTGATCGGCCGCACCATCAATCTCGGGCCCGAAGGCTGGCAGCCCAGCCAGAACCCGGCAGCGCTGGTCCTGAGCGTGCCCTTGGACTCCAGCAGCCTGGTGCCGGATCTCTCGGCAGGGGCCAGCCAGGCGGCGCAGACGGCGGCCGGGCTGGCGCTGCTTCGCGACCTGTCCCGCGAGCCGCTGGACAGGCCGGTGATGGTTTTCTTCAGCAGCGCCGACGCCATCCAGTACAGGGGCACGCGGGAGATGCTCATGACGTTCGCCGACCCGCCGGGCGTCTGGCGCAACCAGATCGAGCAGGGCGAGAGCCTGGTGCCGGCGCTGGCCGTCCAGCAGGCCGAGCTCGACGAGGACCTGCGACGTGCCCCGGCCGTGCTGGACGACCCCACCGAGCTGGACCTGGTGAAGGACCGGCGGCTGATCGACCGCATCGCAAAGATCATCGAGACCGACGCCGCCCTGGAGCGCGATGACCTGTTCCGACTGCGCATGGGCCGGGTGGAGGAGGCCGACCAGGCGGTGAAGGATCGCATCGAAGAACTGGCCGAGCGGCAGATCGATCTCAACGCCGTGCGCGGTTCGCTGCAGCAGAGCCCCTCGGAACTGGCTCGCACCTATCTGCCGTCGAGGCGGCCGGGCGGCATCAAGGCCGAACTGCTGCGCGGCGCTGAAAAAGGCCGGCCCAGCCGCGTCGAGGATTCGCTGCTGCCTCCGGTCCGGAAATACGTGGAGCGGGCGATCGAGCGGATGAAGCGGCTGGAGGCCGACTACGCCGAGCGACGCGCCCTGCTCGAACAGCGCATGTCGCTGTACCGCTGGCTGGCCAGTCAGCTGCATCGCGACCCGGACCCCGGCCTGCGCTCCAACAACTCGCGGCTGATCGAAGTGCTGGTGTCGCTGGACCTTTCCGACGGGGGCAGGCGGGTGGGTCCGATGTACTACGGGCAGTTTCTCCGCCACAGCAGCATCAGCAACATCCAGGACTGGCGGGATTGGTTCCGCAAACAGGAGGATGCGTTTCGCGGGGGCAAGGGCGCGGCGTGGCTGGGCGAGATCCGCGGCGTGCTGGACCTGGAGAGCTTCTCGGGGGCACGGGCCATCCAGAGCTGGCTGGGCGCGACCCTCCCGCTGGCGTCGGAGCCGGCGACGGTGTGGGGCGTGCCCGGGTTCTCGATGATCACCTTCGACGACCTGCGGCCGCGTCGCGACACGCCCGAGGACACCCTGCTGTCGCCGGACGGCACGCCGCGGCTGAACACGCAGCGCATCCTGGCGCAACTCTGGGCCGTTCGCCAGCTCATGTGGCACGCGTGGAACGACCCGAACCTGCGCGGGCCCGTCGAGCTCAAGTGGCAGTACAACACCGTCCGCGGGCAGGTGGTATCGCCGGCCGCGGGGCGGCCCGTTCCCGACCTGCCGCGGGACGGCTTTCTGGCGACGTACTTCTATGCCGACCGCGGCCGAGCGCCCCGCGTCAAGCGGCACCTGGGCGACCTGGTCGGCGTGCGCCGCAACGAGGTCGTCCGTTGCGATGCCGAGGGCCGCTACCTCTTCGAGGGCCTCTCCCGCCTCGAGGGCGCCAGCTCCCGCGAGTACAACGCCATCGCCCTGCAGGTCTTCCGGGTCGGACCGGACGGCGCCATCACCGCCACCAGCGACCTGGGCAAGCAGACCGGCGACATCAAGCTCTACCTCGACCTGCGCAGCGCCCTGGACCCCGTCCGCAGCCTCGTGTTCAACTGTGAGGAAATGAGCCTGGTGGGCCTCTACGACCCGCGATTCCTCCAGGACCTCTCGGAACTGATTCTGCTGGACGCCCGCCGCAACGCCGACCCGCAACGCTACAACTACCTCATCGTCAACCGCATGATGGCGGGGTTCGTCGAGCCGGGGCAGAGCTCCCACCTGCTGTTCCGCTATGGCCGCACCGGCAACCGCCTGATCCTTCTCAATACCCGCAAACTCCCCGACGGCCGGCTGCAGATCGCCGGCCTGCGACCTTCGGACATCCAGCGGCTCGAACCGCCGGCCATCGTCACCAGCCGCGATTTCTGGAACCTGGACGAGGACCGGCTGGTCAAGTACGCCAGGGCCGGCGTCAGCAGCCGCCTGATCAACTCGCTGCACGGCCAGTCCGGCGAGCAGTTGCGGGCGGCCGAGCGCATTCTCGCCAGCGGCGGCGACGGCGAGACGCTCATGCGCCACGCCACCGGCGCCTGGGCCAACGAATCCCGCGTGTACAGCGCCACCCGTGACATGGCCAACGACGTGATCCGGGGCGCCATCTTTCTGCTGCTGCTGTGCATCCCCTTCGCGTTCTGCATGGAGCGGCTGCTCATCGGCACGCCCAACATCTACAAGCAGCTGGCGGGCATGGCGGTCATCTTCGCGATCATGACCGTCGCCCTGGGCAGTTTTCATCCCGCCTTCCGCATCAGCACCAGCCCGCTGATCATCATCCTGGCCTTCGCGATCATCCTCATGTCCATCGTGGTCATCTCGGTGGTGTACAGCAAATTCGACAGCGAACTGAAGAAGATCCGCTCGGGACGCGGCACGGCCGCCGCCACCAGTTTCGCCCGCGCCAGCGTGCTGATGAGCGCGGTGCTGCTGGGCATCGCCAACATGCGCAAACGCAGGTTCCGCACCGCCCTGACCTCCATCACCATCATCCTGATCACCTTCGCGGTGCTGTGCTTCACCAGCGCCACCTCGTATGTGGGCACCACGTCCCTGCCGACGGGCGTGCCCCCGACCTACAGCGGCCTCATGTTGCGGCAGCGCGGGTTCCGCCCGTTGCCGCCGATCGTCCTCGAGAACCTGCGCACCGTCCTGTCCCACGAGGTCAAGCCACTTGAGCAGGACGTCCCCGGCCGCGGCCAGCTGGTCGAAACCTGGTGGGTCGCCCGTCCCGGCGACAAGGACATGGTCCACGTCGTCGCGCCGCCGCCCAAGCCCGGCGAGCGGCCCGCCGTCTTCGCCGCCCAGGGCATCCTCGGCCTGTCGCCGGGGTTCTCGAACCTCGCCACCGGCACGCAGCCGGCGGCGTTGCCGCGAATCATCCCCAACTTCCATCGACTGGAGAGCGGCCAGCAGAACATCATCTACCTGGCCGACGTCGTTGCCCAGCAACTGGCTGTCGCCGAGGGCGACCGCGTGAGCGTCGGCGGATTGGAACTGGAGGTGGCCGGCGTCTTCAGTTCCACGGCTTTTGACGCCGAGGCGATGATGCTCAGCGGCGAGCCGATCGCGCCGCTCAACTACACCACGGGCCTGCTCGACGCCAGCGGCCGCAGGCTCGCCGACACCAATGCCGAGGACCTGGACCTGGACGCCGAGAGCAGCGCCGCCGAACTGGGCCAGACCTACGAGCACCTCTCGGCCACTCAACTGGCGATCGTTCCCGCCGGCGTGGCGCGGATGCTTCCGGGCGCGCAGCTCAAGACCGTAGCCGTCCGTCTGGCCGACGAGAAGGAAGTCGCGGCCGTCAGCGATGAACTGGCCCGACGTTTCGCCATCGCCATTTTCGCCGGCTTCGACAGCGGCGTGCGGATGGTCGCCTCCGGCGGGCAGTTGTCCGTCAGCGGCGGCGGGCAGGTCGCCATTCCCCTGGCCATCGGCGGGCTGATCATCTTCAACACCATGATGGGGTCCATCGCCGAGCGCCGACGCGAGATCCACGTCTATACCAGCCTGGGTCTGGCTCCCCTGCACGTGGGCGCGCTGTTCGTCGCCGAGGCGTTGACCTACGGGCTGATCGGCACGGTCTTCGGCTACATCATCGGCCAGGGCGTGGGCACGGCGCTGTTGAATCTGGGGTGGCTGGGCAGCGTCACGCTCAACTATTCGGGCACCAGCGCGATCCTGACGATGGGCCTGATCCTCATCATCGTGCTGCTCAGCGCACTGGTGCCGGCGAGGCTGGCCAGCAAGATCGCCGCCCCCAGCATCGAGCGCACCTGGAAGGTGCCCATGCCCAAGGGCGATGAGATCCTGGCCCAGTTGCCCTTCACGATCAACAAGACCGCTGCGGATGGCGTGCTGGCGTACCTGGCCGAGTATTTCGATGCCCACCAGGAAGGGAGCATCGGGAAGTTCTCGGCCGGCAAGGTGGACTTCTTCATGTTCGAGGACGCCCAGGGGCGCAAGTCGCGCGGCCTCAAGACGGTCGTGTGGCTGACGCCCTTTGACCTGGGCGTGCGCCAGCACCTGATGCTGCTGATTCACCCGGGCCAGTTCGAGGACATCTACGAGGTGCAGGTGGTCCTGCAGCGGCTCAGCGGCGACGACGGCAGCTGGTATCGCATGAACCGCACCTTCCTGACCGAGCTGCGCAAGCAGTTCCTGCAGTGGCGCTCGCTGACGCCCCAGCGGATGCTGGAGTTCATCGAGCAGAGCCACAGGCTCTTTGAGGAACACGGCGCCCAGGCGGCAACCGCCTGATCCTGAGACTGTCATGAAAGAAGATCGTGAACTGAAGGAATTCCGCGACCTGATGCCTCCCCCCGACAAGTGGGAGGACGGCTTTGGGCTCAAGGCCATGATCGGCGCCGTGTTCGTCGGCCTGATCATGACCCCGGCCAGCATGTACATGGCCCTGGTCATCGGCCAGGACATCGGCTCGGCCGCCCACTGGGTCACGCTGATCCTGTTCATTGAGATGGCCCGCCGGTCGTTCACGGTGCTGAAACGCCCCGAGATCTACGTGCTGTACTACATGGCCGGCGCGGCGATGGTGCAGGGGACGCACGGCCTGGCCGGCACCAGCCCGCTGCTGTGGAACCAGTTCCTGGTTCAGAGCGACAACATGCGCTCGCTGGGACTGGCCGACCGCATCCCCACCTGGGTCGCGCCCGGCAGCCCCGATGTGCTGGGCGCCCGGTCGTTCTTTCACACCGCCTGGCTTGCGCCCATCGGGCTGCTGACCCTCGGCATGTTCCTGCAGCGAGTGGACCACTTCGGCCTGGGCTACGTCATGTACCGCCTGACCAGCGACGTGGAAAAGCTGCCCTTCCCCATGGCTCCCGTCGCCGCCATGGGCATCACCGCCTTGGCCGATGCCTCCGGCGGACAGGAGACCTGGCGATGGCGGGTCTTCAGCTTCGGGGCCATGCTCGGGATGCTCTTTGCCGCGGTCTATGTGGCGCTGCCCGCCATATCAGGGGCCTTCCTTGCCGAACCGATCGCCATCTTCCCCATCCCGTTCAAGGATCTCACGCCGCACACGGAAACGTTCCTGCCGGCCGTTGCCCTGATGCTCAGTTTCGACCTGGGCCTGATCCTCAGCGGCATGGTCCTGCCGTTCTGGGCCATGGTCGGCAGTTTCATCGGCCTGATCATCACCCTCACGGTCAACCCCATCCTCTACCACAGCGGCGTGCTCAAGCACTGGAGCCCCGGCGTGGGCGCCATCCGCACCCTCCAGTCCAACACGCTGGACTTCTACTTCTCCTTCGGCCTGGGCCTCACGGCGGCCATTGCCATCATCGGCATCTGGCACATGTTCAGCGGCCTGATCCGCAAGAAACGGGCCGTGGATGCCGCCGCCACCAACGTGGTCAACTGGAAAATGCTCTTCCATCCGCCGCCCGGCCGCGGCGACTTCTCCATCTGGATTGCCCTGGGCATCTACATCTTCTCCACCACCACCACGATCGTCCTGGCCTATCTGCTGCTGAACCACGCCCACGAGAAGGGCCTGGGCAGCCCCGTGACCAAGCCGCTGATGGCCATTTTCGTGTTCTACGGTTTCGTCTATACGCCCTTCATCAGCTACGTGGCCGCGCGCATGGAGGGTATCGTGGGCATGAACGTCAACATCCCCTTCGTCCGCGAGGCCACCTTCATCCTCAGCGGCTACAAGGGAGCGGCCATCTGGTTTGCGCCGTTTCCCGCCCACAACTACGGCGCGCAGACTCTCTACTTCCGCAAGACCGAGCTCACCGGCACCAAGATCACCTCGATGATCAAGGCCGAGGCGTTCATCTTTCCCATCCTGCTGGTTGCCACGATCGTCTTCAGCCAGTTCATCTGGAAGATCGCGCCTATACCCAGCTCGGCGTTCCCGTTTGCCGAGAAGTTCTGGGAACTCAGGGCCTACCAGCAGGCGCTGCTGTTCAGCAGCACCATGCCCGGCGGCGAGCACGGCGTGTTCTACGAGGCGTTTAATCCCCTCTACATCGGCATCGCGCTGGTGCTGGCGCTGGCCATCTACAGTTCGATGTCGTTCCTTGGACTGCCCGTGCTGATGGTCTATGGCGTCATTCGCGGCCTGGACCAGGGCGCGCCCCACGTGATCATCCCGCAGTTCGCCGGCGCCCTGCTGGGCCGCTACTACTTCGCCCACAGGTTCGGCAAGAACTGGCCCCAGTACCGCACCGTCTTTTTCGCCGGCTACGGCTGCGGCGTGGGCCTGCTGATGATGCTCGGGCTGGGACTGGTCTTCATGAGCAAGAGCGTGTTCCAGTCGCAGTTCTAATCGTCGCCGACGCGCCATGGCCGATCGATTCAGCACATTGGCCTCAAGCCTGGGCGCGCTGGACCGCACGCTGGTCGATCTGCGCCCGCGCATGTCGCCGGTGGTCGGGCCGACGGCCGACCGCTGGCGGGCCGACGCCGCCGCACTGCGGTTCCACCTTCGCCCGATGGCCCCGCCGCGCCCGCTGCTGGCGATTCTCGGCGGCACCGGCACGGGCAAGAGCACCCTGCTGAACCGCCTCTTGGACCGCCAGGTCTCCGCCGCCAGTTTTCGCCGCACGTTCACCAGCGGGCCGGTCGCGGTGCTGGCCGATACCTCGCACCTTCCCGCCGACTGGCTGGGTCTGCCGGCGAAGGAAGTGGCCGAATCTGCCTGGCCGGTCCGCGGCGAAAGCGGCGTGCTCACGGTCGTGGCCTGTCCTCACCACGTGACCCGCAACGCCGTGGCCGTGGATACCCCGGACCTGGACGGCGATCAGCCGCACCACCACGCCGAGGCCGAGCGGGTCTTTCGCTGGGCGACGGCCGTGCTGTTCGTGGTGACGCCCGAAAAGTACCAGATGCCCGACCTGCTGGCGTATTACCGGCTGGCCCGGCGCTATGAGCTGCCCACGCTGTTCGTGATGAACAAGTGCGAGCAGCAGGATGTCCTGGACGACTACCAGCGGCAACTGGCCGGGCATGGGCACCCGGATGCCGTGGTGTTCGCCGTGCCCCGCGACGATGCCGGGTGGGAGCCGCCGCAGGGCATCGACCTGATTGCTCTGCGGAGTGCCGTCGCGTCCCTGCCGCAGGATGTCGCGTGCATCCCCCCCCACCGCAGGCAGCAGGCGATGGCCCGCCGCACGGCCGACCTGCTCGACCGCCTCCGCGACGGCGTGATCGATCCGCTGGTATCCGACAGCCGCCAGGCCAGGCAGCTCATGGACGTGCTGCGCGCGATGCACACCCCGGCCCCGGGCGTGGATGTCAGCCCGATCACCGCCGAACTTCAGCAGCGGATGCGAGAGAAGAGCTGGCTGTACCTGGCCGGGCCGCAACGCATGCTGCACTGGGTGCGCAGGACGCCGGCCCTGCTGGTGCGGCTGCCTCGCGCGGCCTGGGATGCCGTCATGTTCGGCCAAGCGCCTCGCACGCCGGCGCCGGAGCGTCCCCCCGCGGCCACCGATCCGCAGACCCCCGACCTGCGCCAGCCGCTGGTCGAGCAACTGAGCATCCTGCAAACGCGCATCCACGACGCGATCCTGGGCACTCCGGCCGGCCGGCGCTGGCTGGCGGCCGATCCCCAGGGCTTCGCCGCCACGCGCATTCAGCCGGCCGAGGCCGCGCGGATCGCCGAGGAGGAAGTCGCCGCGTTGCGCCAGTGGTGTCAGGAGCACTGGGACAAAGCCCCACGCGATACCCGGCTGCTCAACCGCCTGCTGAGGCTTTCGCCGGCCAGTTCGACCGTGGCCACGCCCTTCGAGGCCGCGCCTTGGCTGATGTTCCTGTTGGCCATCACCCCCGTCTTCACGATGGGTACGGACCTGGCCATCCTGGGGGTGTACCACCTGGCCGTTACGCTTCTGGAACGTCTCAGCAACGAGGTCAAGTCGCGCACCCGCAAGGCCAATGCCCGCATCGAGCAGCGATTCGAGGAACTGGGCCGCAGGCAGATCGACGATGTCTGCGCGTGGCTTGAGCGCATGGCTCCGTCCCAGCGCGACCTGGACGCGCTGGTGCGCCAGGCCGACGCCGTCAACGAGTTGGTCGAGAGCGAGCGATCGCATGGCTGAGCCAACCGAACAACCCCTGGCGGAGCTCCTCGAACAGATCGCCCGGCTCACGGGCGGCGAGCGTCCGGCCCTGATCGACGCCGAGGCCCCGGTGCTTTGCGAGTCGGCTCTGGGCGATGCGCAGCTCTACCTCGTCGGGCTGATCGGCGGCAAGGACGTCGGCAAGACTTCGCTGGTCAACGCCATCGCCGGCCGGGAGCTCGGACGGCCCGCAGGCTGGGGAGTCGGAACCGATCGCGTCATTGCCTATGGCCACGTTCAGCACGAGCGGGCCATCGAAAGACTCCTGCAGAGCATCGTGCCGGGACAGTGGACGTTTGTCGGCCACGACATCACCGAGCTGGGCAACCAGGTCCTGCTGGACCTGCCGGACATCGACAGCATCTACGAGAGCCACGTGCAGATCACGCGGCGGATGCTGCGGCACATGCTGTTTCCCATCTGGGTGCAGAGCGTCGAAAAGTACGCCGACCAGCGCCCGCAGCAGCTGCTGGCCGCCGTTGCCGAGAGCAACGCGATGGAGAACTTTCTGTTCTGCCTGAACAAGGCCGATTACGTGCGTGCGGAGGAGGCGCCGGACCTGGCCGCCGACTATGCCGCGCGGATCGCGAAGGTGCTTTCGCTGCCGGCGCCGCCGAAGGTGTACGTGGTCAGCGCGCTGCGGCCGGCAGAGCACGATCTGCCCGCCCTGCGCGCGCACGTGAACCGCCCCAGGTCCCCTGGCGATGTGGCCGCCGCCCGCGGGCTGGCTCACCAGCAGCGCCGCAGGTCCGCCCTGCGCTGGATCGACGCCCAGGGCCTGGACCAGCGCCTCCAGCAGCTCCGTCGCCTCGAGCAGCACGCCGACGAAGAGCTCCGAAGCCGTCTGGGCGTGCCTCTGATCGATCGCGCCGTGGCCGGCATCTGCGATGACCCGGCCTATCGCATGTCCCTGGCCGATGCGCTCATGGAGCGGCGCATCGCCCGCTGGCCGATCGTCAATGTCCTGCACGTGCTGCTGGCGCCGCTGGTATCGGCGCTGCGGGGGCGGCTGCCCGGCGCTGTCCAGGATGCCCTGGCTTCGCCGCGCGAACTGGCCGAGCAGCACCTGCGCAGGGCGTTTGCCGGATCGTCGGTTGCCAGCAAGGTGCAGGCTGCGTTCGCCTTGCTGCACCAGGCGCATCCGAACCTGTCCGAACTCTACGGGCATACGCGGCCTTGGGAGCCGGCCGGTGCCGAGCCCGCCGCCGAGGCCCTTTGCCGGCGGCTGGCCGAGACCGTCGAGCTTCAGCGGCAGGTCGTGCAGTCCGCCCCGGGCGGACTGGGATTCATCAGCGGGGCGGCCCGGTGGCTGCTGACTGTCGGCGCTGCGGTGTGGTTTCCGATCGCCCAGCCGGTGCTGGAGGCGTATCTTGCCGGCGGTGTTGGCGATCTGGCGGTGCTGGTCGTGCGGGCCCTTGGCGCAAGCTACCTTCTCACCAGCGCGGGGTTCCTTTTGGTCTGGTATGTGTTTCTCTGGCTGGCCATCCGCCATGCCAGCCACCGTCGCATCGCCAGGCTGCTGCAACATTGGCGCATGGGAGAGGCTGATTCCTCGCTGGATCTGGCACGCCAGGTGGTGGCGTGGATCGAGGATCTGCTTGCGCCGCTCCGCCAGGCAGCGGGGCGAATGGAGTTTCTCCTGCAGCGGGTTGACGAGTTTCGCAAGACTGTCTCCCGCGATCCCTCCGCCTGACCAGACTGGCATCTGCGACCTGTCCCGGTTATGGTAGTGCCCAAAGGAGATTCCCATGGCAGATGCAAAGTTGGACATTGTCGATCAGGTTCGCAGGTTGCAGGATGAGCGAGTCCGCCATCTCAAGGCCGTCGCGGACATCGACTCTCGCCTGAACCAGATCGCCCGCGTGCTAGGTGCGCCCGTCGCGGTTGCCCCGCCCGCTGCCGCGGCTGCCGCGGCTCCCGCGCCGCGCCGACGCAAGCGCCGGCGCTTCGCCGTCCCCGGCGACCAGGCCATCCTCAACTTCATCCGCGAGAAAAGGAACCCAACCACTGCCGAGATCAATGCGCAGTGGAGAAAGGAAGGCCGCGGCGGATCCGCCGACAACCTCCTCACCAAGCTCTGTAAGGAAAAGAAGGTCAAGCGCCAGAAGATCGTCGGCGGGAGGGGCAGCCGCTACACCCTGGCCTGAACGCCCCGATACTGCCGGCGGCCCACGCCCGCCAGCCGAAGCAGCGCCTCGTGGGGCGATGTGCCCCACGAGGCTGCAATCTGTTCCGGCGCCGGTACATCGCCCAGCAAAACGACCGGATCGCCGCTCCTGTCGCCGGCCTCGGTCTGCACATAGGCCGACTGCATGCCCGTCTCGATGATCCGCGACGGCCGGCCGTTCACCAGGCACGGCCCCGGCCGCAGCCCGTGGGCGTACCCCACCGGGATCACCCCATGCCGCGGCGCCGCAAACGCGGTGTAGCCGGCCGGACCGCGCGTCTGGCGCACTTCAAACAGCGGCACGCTGACTCGCACGGCCCCGTGATACAGAGCGAGCCCCGGCCGAACCGCGTCCAGCCGACAGGCCGGATCGTCCAGCAGCGACGATGCAGCGGCATGCAGCCGCAGCCCGCGCCCGCCCAGCCGCTCCACCAGCCGGTGCGCCTGCTGAGCCGTGGCCGCGTGCGTGAACGCTTCGTCAATCTCGCCCGCTCGCAACACCTCATCCGCCTGCTCCGGCGGACAGGCGAATCGCTGCATTCCCGTGTCCACGCAGAGGATCGGCCGGGCCCGCGACAGACCCTTCGCCTGCTCAACCGTGTGCACGGCGGGGCGCACGTGGTGTTCCAGGTAGGGCGCCGGATCGAACGACGAAGGCGGGCCGATGGCGATGGCGGGTTTGCCGGTCGTCCGCCACAGGTCCGCTTCCACCGCCTCGGCCAGGTCGAACACGCAGAAGCCGTCCACCACCCCGGCCAGCGCCCGCGCCACCGGCCCGATGCCCAGGCCATACGCGTCGGCTTTCACCACCGCCCACACCGGCACACCTGTGCGCCCGCGGATCGCCGCGGCATTTGCGCGGATTCGGCCAAGGTCGATGGCAACCAGCGCGTGGTGGCTCCGAAGGCTCACAGTGCTATTGAACCGGACGGCCCCGGCGGCGTCCACCGCGCGCAAGAAAGGCCGGCCACGGGGTGTGACCGGCCCGAATCTCCAGCTGAGTTTGCGACCTACCGGCGCCGACGCATCGCCAGCAGCCCGGCGCCGATCGCCAGCACCATCGCCGATGCCGGCTCGGGGACGACCTCGGCAAAACTCTGGCCGACAATCAGGTTGTCCAGGGTGAGCGTGCCCATTCCGTTGCCCGAGGCGAGGCTCTGCCGCAGGGCAAACGAGGTGATGGTGATTACGCTGGTGGTATCGGTGGATGCAACACCGCCCGTCTCCGTGACCGGATCGATGTAGAGGGTTGCGACCGGCGTCGGCGCAGCAGCCACATCGTACGAGACCACCACCTTGTGCAGTTCGCCCGTCGCCAGGTCCAGAGGGAAGAAGGCCGGCGTATTGCCGCCGGCGGCGATGCCCAGACGGTAGAAACCGGAGGCCGCGCCCGTGGTGGTCGCGAACACCCGCGCTCGGAAGTTGCTCGGTCCGGCATCCTTCAGGTGCGCAAAATATCCGCCCGTGCCCGAAGGCAGGCCGGTCAGCGCCATGTCAAAACTGAAGTAGATCATGCCCGTCGAGATCGACGAGAGGAGAGTACTATTGACATCCTCACTCTCCGCCTGTGTCAGGTTCACCAGGCCGCTGAGCACATCGACTTGGCCGGCCGTCCCGCTGTGTGTGGCCCAGATTCCGCCGCTGACCGTGACCAGCGGCCCGTCGGGATAGGTGAACGTGTCCTGCAACAGGATGCCCGCCTGCGCGTGCGACCCGGCCAGGAGAACCAGTCCCAGACCCGCTGCCGCGGCAGCGGACAATGCAGCTTTCACAACCCGCATGCGACCCTCCGTTCGATTGGAGAAAAAGCCCTGAAAACACCTTTTTTGGCCACATCGGCCAAAAACAAAGATGCCGACCCACTGCAAAGCCCACAGAACAAACACGTGAAGTATGCGCCGGTTTGGCCAGAAACGCAATTATTATCGCACCTCGCGCCAGTTGGCGGGCGTGGCCGTTCTTTGTGGGACCGTCGCGGGGCCACGTTGCGGGCTTCAGCCTGCGCCCCAGCGCACGCCTCGGCGGGCTGAAGCCCGCACCACAAAGCCACCACAAAGAATGGCCACGCCCCAACTGGCCAAAAAAGCACAGCTCGCTTGCTTGAACCGCACGCGGCTTTCGGCGACAATGCCGTCCCGTTGGCCCTCTCGGCCAGTTCTTACCAATCGATGCACGCGAAGGAGGCACCCCATGCCAGGCAAAGACTCCACCAGCTACGCACCTGATCCCAAGATGAAGTTCACCTTCGGGCTATGGACGGTCGGGAACATCGGCCGCGACCCATTCGGCGAGCCGACCCGCAGCAGAATCACACCGGAACAGATCTGTCAGCTCCTGGGCGAGGTAGGGGCCTATGGCGTGAACCTCCACGACAACGATCTTGTTCCCATCGACGCCACGCCCGCCCAGCGCGACCAGATCGTCCGCAGCTTCCGTAAAGCCATGAAGGATAACGGTTTGGTGTGTCCCATGGCCACGACCAATCTTTTCAGCGACCCGGTTTTCAAGGATGGGGCGTTCACCAGCAACAACGCCGCGATTCGCGCCTACGCGATCCAGAAGACCATGCGGGCGATGGATTTAGGTGCGGAACTGGGCGCGAAGATCTACGTGTTCTGGGGTGGCCGCGAGGGCATCGAGACCGATGCTGCCAAAGACCCTGTCGATGCGCTCAAACGCTTCCGCGAGGCCATCAACTTCCTGTGCGAATACAACATCGCCCAGAAATACGGCTACAAGTTTGCCTTCGAGGCCAAGCCCAATGAGCCCCGCGGGCACATCTATTTTGCCGTGACCGGCTCCTATCTGGCGTTCATCCCCACCCTCGACCACCCGGAGATGTGCGGCGTGAACCCCGAGGTGGCCCATGAGCACATGGCCGGGCTGAACTTCGTCCACCAGGTGGCCGCGGCACTGGAGGCAAAGAAGCTGTTCCACATCGACCTGAACGACCAGGAGTTCGGCCGGTACGACCAGGATTTCCGCTTCGGGTCGGCCAATCTCAAGCACGCGTTCTTCCTGGTGAAGCTCCTGGAGGACTACAAGTACGACGGTCCTCGGCACTTTGACGCCCATGCCTATCGCCAGAGCGACTACGAGGATGTCAAGGAGTTCGCCCGCGGCTGCATGCGGACGTACATGATCCTGGCCGACAAGGCCCGCCGCTGGAACGCCGATGAGGAAATCCAGGGCCTGTTGAAGCAGATCAACGTCGGCAATCCAGCCCTGGAGAAGCTGACAAAGAAGTACAGCAGGGCCAATGCAGAGAAACTGCTCACCGCCCCGCTGGACAGGGTGGAGCTGGCCGACGCCCGCCTGCCGTATGAGAAGCTCGATCAGCTGACCATGGAAGTGCTGATGGGCGTGAGATAGGAAGAAGGCCGGACCACCGAGCCACGGAGGCTACGCAGGACACGGGAGCCGCGGCGACGGCCGATTTCACTATCTTCTCGCCGAGCGAAGCCAGGGGCTCTCCGGCCGGCGACAATGTCAAGAAGTGGCCGAATCGCCACGCGCGTATCGAGCCCTGCATCTGCGGGAGCAAGTGATGGCCGACCTATCGTGGTTTCACGAAGCACGCTACGGCATGTTCATCCACTGGGGGCCGTACTCGGTCGCGGGCCGCGGCGAGTGGGTGGCCAACCGCGAGCGCATCCCCAGGGCCGAGTACACGGACAAGTATGCCCGCAACTTCACGGCCGATCGCTACGACCCGCGCGAGTGGGCGAAACTGGCGCGGCAGGCGGGCATGAAGTACATGGTCCTCACCACGCGCCACCACGACGGCTTTTGCCTGTGGGACACGGCCACGACCGACTTCTGCGCCGCGAAGATCGGCCCGAAGCGCGACCTGGTCGCGCCTTACGTGGAAGCCTGCCGCGCGGAGGGCCTGAAGGTCGGCTTCTACTATTCCGTGGCCGACTGGTTTCATCCCGATTACCCGGATGCATATGCCCGCGACTGGCCGAAAACCTGGAAGGATGAGCCATCGCGCAAGCGATTTGTCGCGTATTACCGCTCTCAGCTTGACGAACTGATGACCCGCTACGGGCCGGTGGACATCCTCTGGTACGACGGCTGCATCCCCCAGCCTTTGGACGGCCGGGAGACCAACCTCCGCGTCAAGCAGCTTCAGCCGCAAATCCTCATCAACGAGCGCCTCGGCGAGCCGTTCGACTTCCGCTGCTCCGAGCAGTCGCTCAAGGAAAAGGAAGGCCCCTGGGAGGCGTGCCTCACGCTCAACGATAACTGGGGCTATCACGCCGGGGACGACAACTGGAAGTCGCCGCGGCAGGTCATCGACATGCTCCTGCGCACGGCCGGCAAGGGCGGCAACCTCCTGCTGAACGTCGGCCCGCGCGGCGATGGGACGATACCCCAGCCGTCGGTGCGCATCCTCACCGAGGCCGGCGCGTGGCTGGCGCGCAATCGCGAGTTCCTTCCCAATAGCTCCCGAAGCCCGTTCACGTGGAACAACTGCGTGCGCTTCACCACCCGCGGCAACACGGTTTTCGTCCACATCGTATGTTCGCCCGGCAGCGAACTGTGCATCGCCGAGATCGCCAACAAGGTGCTGTCGGCGCGGCTGGTCGATGGCGGCGGGGCGGTGAAGTTCCGCCAGGACGGCCCGCGCCTGTTCCTTGGCCCGCTGCCCAAGGCCGACCCCATCGCCACCAGCATCGCCCTTGAGGTGGACGGCGAGCCGCGGCCGGTGCAGGAGCAGCAGACATTCTGGATTCCCGACTGACGACGCGGTTCAGCCCGCCCGCACTTTGCGGTATCATCGCATGGGCATTTCGCCCGGGAGGCCGACATGCGCATAGCCCTCTATGCTCTTCTGCTCGCATCGCCCTGGCTGGTTGTGGCCCTTGCGCACGGCGATGGCCCGGCCACTCGACCAGCCGTCCCGCCCGCCGCCGACCAGGCCCGCGCCCAGCGGCTCATCCATGAGCTGTTCCGCAAGGAATATGCCGGTACCGCCGCCGACGACCGGCGACAGCTTGCACGCCTCCTGCTGGCCGAGTCGGCGAAGATGGCCGATGACCCGGCCGCCCGCTACGTGCTGCTGGCCGAGTCGCGCCAGGCGGCCGCGGCATGCGGCGACATCGACACGCTGCTGGCGGTTGTCACCGCCACCGCCGCGTCATTCGACGTGGATGCCGCGGAACTGGCCGCCGCGTCGCTGACATCCGCCGCCAAGGTTGCCGGCGATGCTGCCACCCACGAGCGCATCGCCCAGGCGGCGATGAGGCTCATGGACGACCTGGCCGCCGCCGAGCGATTTGACCCGGCCATCAAGCTGGGCGCCGTGGCCGAAGCATCCGCGGCCAGGGCCGAACGCCTGTCGCTCTTTGCCGATGTGCAATCCCGTACCAGGGATCTGCGGATTCTGTCCACCGAGCGCGACCGCGCCCGCCAGGCCGCCAGGGTGCTGCTGCAGAAACCCGATGACGCCGAGGCCAGCGCGGTATTGGGCCGCTACTTGTGCCTGTCGCGCGGCCAGTGGGTCGAAGGCCTGGTCCTCCTGTCCAAGGGCGGCGACGGTGCGCTGGGCACGCTGGCCAGGCGAGACATCGCCAATCCTGCCCAGGCGCAGCAGCAGTTGGCCCTGGCCAATGCCTGGTGGGACCTGGCCGAGCAGCACGCCGGCGTCCAGCAACGCCATCTTCGCCAGCGGGCCGCGCACTGGTACCGGCTGGCGATACCGTCGCTCAAGGGTCTGGAGAAATCTCTGGCCGAGAAGCGGGCCGCCGAGGCCGGATCGGGCGCTTCCCCGGTCGCTGCCGGGACCGGGCCCACGCAGGCCGGGCTGCAGGCCGAGCTGTTCAAGGGCATCGACTTTCAAACCAGCACCGCCCAGCGCGTGGACGGGCAGATCGATTTCGACTGGGGCGAGGGTGCGCCCGACCCGGCCGTCGGCAAGGACAACTTCTCGATCCGCTGGACGGGATTCCTCAATGCTCCGGCGGCCGGGCAGTACACGCTGGTGCTCATCGCCAACAGCAACGTGCGTTTGACGATCAACGGCCAGCAGCTCTTCGAGGGCGACATCTATCGCAAGCGCAGCGGCCACAAACTGCCGGTAACGCTCAAGGCCGGCCCCAACGCCTTCCGGCTGGAGTTCTGGGACACGACCGGCGTCGCCAAAATGCGCCTGCTGTGGATTCCGCCGGGGCAGGAAAAGGAAACGGTGATCCCGGCGGAGGCATTCACGCACACGCCCGCGAAGTAGTCCGATCGCAGCGTCCACGAAGCAGCGAAAACGGGCACGAACAGGAGGGCGTAGCGCCGGTTCGTGATGCTTGGTACTGCTTCGTGGACCCTCTGCTGAAATCCCCGACTTGGCCCCGTAGAATCGTTCCCGGATGGCTCATTTATCGTTCGACATCGACGCCGTCGTGGAAGGTCGCTCGCGTCTGACCGACGCGCAGGCCCTGGAGCTGCATCGCTCGGCTTCGCTGCACGACCTGGGGACCTGGGCCCATGCCGTCACGCAGCGACTGCACCCCGGGGACTACCGCACCTACGTCATCGACCGCAACATCAACTACACCAACGTCTGCACGGCCCGGTGCACGTTCTGCGCCTTCCGCCGCGACCACGGCGACAGCGACGCGTACACGCTCAATCACGAGGAAATCGGCCGGAAGATCCGCGAGCTTGTCTCCATCGGCGGCACGCAGGTGCTCATGCAGGGCGGGATGAATGACGCGCTGCCCATCGAGTACTACGAGGAGCTGCTGCGGTACATCAAGAGCACGTTTCCGACGGTGCACATCCACGCCTTTTCCCCGCCGGAGTTCGTGGAGTTCGAGCGGTTTTTCGGCATGGACGTGCGGGAGATCCTGCGCCGCTTCAGGGCCGCCGGCCTGGACACCATTCCCGGCGGCGGCGGCGAGATCTTCGCCCCGCGCGTCCGCCGCAGGATCGGCCTGGGCAAGTGCAGCGGCGACGACTGGCTGCGGGTGATGCGCGTCGCCCATGAGGAAGGGATGAGCACCAGCGCCACCATGCTCATCGGCCACATCGAGTTCGTGCGGGAACGGATTGAACACATGGGGGCGATCAGGGATATGCAGGACTACGCGCTGGCGCTGAAGAAGGATGAAGGAGGAAGGATGAAGGATGAAATGGCGCGCAGACGCCCTGGAGTTTTTGCGCGCTCTCCGGTTCATCCTTCATCGTTCATCCCTCATCCCTCTGGTTCCTACACCGCCTTCATCCACTGGCCCTTCCAGCGCGAGAACACGCCGCTGGGGCGGGCGAAGGAGTGGGACCCCCAAACCTACGGCCCGTTCGATGAGAGCACCAACGAGGACATCCTGAAGGGCCGGGTGGTCCGCATGGCCGGGGCCGATGAATACCTGCGTATGCTGGCCATCGCCCGGCTGTATCTGGACAACATCCCCAATCTGCAAAGCTCGTGGGTGACGATGGGTCCGAAGATCGGGCAGCTGGCCCTTTTCTTCGGGGCCAACGACATGGGCAGCGTGATGATGGAGGAGAACGTCGTCAGCGCCGCCGGCACCACGTACAAGCTCAACGAGCGCGAGATCTGCCGCCTGATCCGCGACGCCGGCTGGATCCCCGCCCAGCGCGACCAGTACTACAACGTGCTGAAGCGGCACGACGGCCCGGCCGCCCCGGACCTGGTTCCGCTGGACAACCCGCCGGTCCGCAAGGTCCGCAGACTGGGCAGGGATTACATTGGCCCGGCCCCCGGCCTGGACGACGGCGCCGACCGCAGCGTGAAGGTGCAGTTGCCGCTCCTGAGCGGCAGTGCCGGCAATCCGCAGGCATGAGCAGCAGTTCGCGACGTAAGGACGGTCAGTCGCTGCCTCCCCGTATCGGCGTGTCAGCCTCCCGCGCCGATTGCCAGGTCGTTCTGGCCGCGGTCGGGCCCCGCCCGGCAATATTTGCGCGAAATCTGCAAGATTGTCAGGCCCGGCATTTGCAGACGGGCCGCTTTCGCGTTATCTTGATGGTCCAAGGGGCAGAGTTATCGGGCTCGAGGGCCCGGTTCTGCCCGGGACCCGACGGAGCGGGTGCAGATCCCGTCGCTCTGCGGACAGCCGGCATGGGATTGTGCCGACCTGCTCCGGCGATCGAACTGTGAGCCTGCGTGGGGAGATGCGCCTCGCGGACTTCGCGGCAGCGTGGGGAAGAAGGAGTCGATCCCGTGATTCTCGATCCAATCCTGGCGATGTTCAGCCTCGACATGGGCATTGACCTGGGCACCTGCAACACCCTGGTCTGCGTCAAAGGCGAGGGAATCGTCCTTAACGAACCCAGCGTCGTCGCGGTCAAGCGCGGCACCAACCGCGTGCTCCAGAACGGCAACGCCGTGGGCCTGGTGGCCAAGGAGATGCTGGGCAAAACCCCCGGGTCGATCTCGGCGGTGCGGCCCATGAAGGACGGCGTGATCAGCGACTTTGAGGTGACCGAGGCGATGCTGCGGTACTTCATCCGCCGCGTGCACGGCCGGCGGCGGTTCATCGGCCCTCGCGTGGTCATCGCCATCCCCTCCGGCATCACCGAGGTCGAGAAGCGGGCAGTCCTGGACAGCGCCGCCCGGGCGGGCGCGCGGCACGTGTACCTGCTCAAGGAGCCCATGGCCGCCGCCATCGGCGCGGGGCTGCCCATCACCGAGCCCACCGCCAGCATGATCATCGACATCGGCGGCGGGACCACTGAGGTGGCCATCATCTCCCTGGCCGACATCAGCGCCGTAACCTCGGTGCGCGTGGCCGGCGACGACTTCGACCAGGCCATCGTGGACCACATGAAAAAGACCTACAACATGGCGATCGGCGAACTGATGGCCGAGCGAATCAAGATCGAGATCGGCTCTGCGGCGCCGTTCTCAACGGGCAACGGCCACGAGCCGACGATGGAGGTGCGCGGGCGGGACATGATCAGCGGCCTGCCGCGCAAGACGGTGGTTACCGCCGGCGAAATCCGTGAGGCGCTTCAAGACCCCATCGCGCAGATCGTGGAGGCCGTCACGCACACGCTGGAAGCCGCCGAGCCCGAGCTGGCGGCGGACCTGGTCGAGAACGGCATCACCATGGCCGGCGGCAGCAGCCTGCTGCGGGGGCTGCCCAGCGTGATCGGCAACGCCACCGGCCTCGATGTGAAACTAGCCGACGATCCGCTCACCTGCGTCGCCCGGGGCACCAGCGTGTATCTGGAGAACCTGGAGATGTGGAAGGAGACGATGGAGAGCGACGAGGACGATATCTGATCGCTTTGAGCATCACGGATGAGGCCCTCCGAAAGACGGCGACCAAGGGAGTATGCGCCGTGCCCCTGACACGATTCGGTCATGTATTTGGCGTGCTGATGCTGCTGGGAACCGTCACCGCCCTGCTTGCGCCCGCCTCGCTGGGTCGCGGGCTGCGCGGGAACATCGAGGTGCTCTTCGCGCCGGTGGCGCGGCCGGTACAGGCCCTGGCCCACTGGACGCGCCTGCGCACGGCGCCGCCGTCGCTGCTCGGCCTCGAGAACAGCCCGATGCGGTCGGCCGAATCGCTGCTGGAGGAGAACCAGCGCCTCCGGATCGCAGTGGCCAGCCTCACGGCCCAGCTCGAGGAGCTTCGCCGCATCAACGCCCTGCGCGACCAGCTGGGCGAACCCGGCCGACATGCCCGATTCGTGCGCGTGATCGGCGCTTCGGCCGATGACCGCGACGTGCTGATCCTCCAGGCCGCCACCACCGACGGGCTGTCCGTCGGGCAGACCGCGCTGTATTCCGACGGCGTCGCGGGGCGGATCATCGATGCCGGATTGGGCGGCGCGCGGCTGCGCCTGATCAGCGACCGCGGCTGCCGGGTCAACGGCCAGTTCGGCCGGTTCACCCGCAGTGCCGCCGGCGACATGGAGTTCGTGAAGCTCAACACGCCGGCGCCCCTCGTGGAGGGCCGCGGGCGCGGCGCGCTGGTCGTCAGCAACCTCGCCTTCAAGGACATCGCCTCGGCGCAGCTGGTCCCCGGCGACTGGGTGGTGTTGCGCGACGCCGACGGATGGCCGCAGATGGTGCAGGGGTATCTGCTGGGCCGCATCGAGAAGATCGAAACGCAGCGCCAGACGCCTTTGTTCGCCGAGATCCACATCCGTCCGCCGGCCGATCTGCTCTCCCTGCGCGAGGTCATGGTCCTGCCCGCGCGGCCTGTCCCGGAGGCCCGATGAACTGGCTGAGCTGCGCGGTGGTGGTGTACGTCGCGGCGGGCGCGCAGATCGCCCTGCGGCCGTACATCGCCCTCCACGGCGCCACGCCCAACCTGCTGCTGCTGGCGGCGGTGTTCGTAGCCGCCGGCACGCACCGACAGGCCGCCCTGCTCGCGTGCTTCGCCATCGGGCTGCTGCAGGATGTGCTGAGCCAGCAGCCGCCGGGGCTGCACGCGGTGGCGTTCGGCCTGGCCGCGGCGGCGATCACGGCGATGCAGCCGGCGATGAGCCGGACCCATCCGCTGACCCACGTCGTGATGGCGATGACGGCCGGCACGATCGTCGCCGCGGTGACGCTGGCGCACGGCGCGGTTCACGGCTGGTTGCACGGCGCTCCGCGGCCCCTTGCCGGGCCGCTGCTGCTTGGCGTGGCCTACACGGCGGTGCTCGCGCCGGTGGTGCTGGGGGCGTTGGATCGGCTCAGGCGGTTTTTCCGATTCCGCCCGGCCGCCTCCTGCGCCGGGCGGTTGCGATAGGGGGGGCGGCATGTTCGAGCGTCGTCTGAAGGTGCTCCTGGCGATCCTCTGCGGACTGGTCGCGCTGCTGCTGTTGCGATCCCTCCAGGTGCAGGTCATCGACGGCGCCTACTGGGAGAAGCGGGCGGCGGAAACGATGAGCCGGCCCCTGCTGCTGGAGACCGCCCGCGGCAGCCTCCGGGATGTGCAGGGCAGAGTCCTGGCCAGCGACGAGCCGTGCATCGAGGCGGCGGTGGACTATCGGGCGATCGTCCGCGACGGCCAGTGGATGCAGGAGCAGGCGATGCGGCGGATCCTGCGCCAGCGGGGCGCTGCGTATCGCGCCGCCGACCGCGCCGGCCGCAGACAGATGCTCAGCCAGGAACTGTCGCGACTGGAGGCGGACCTGGAGCGAATGTGGGAGATGCTGGCTGCCGAATCCGGCAAGGGGCGGGAGCACATCGAGCAGGTCAAGGCCGACATCATGCAGCGAGTGGCCATGCGCCAGCGCTATGTCTGGTACAAGCGCTACGAGGCGGCGCTGCGGGAGCACAACAGCCGCGAGCCGCTGCCGTGGTACCGCGAATGGTTCGTGTATGGGCGCAGTGCCCCGCAGATCGACAGCTTTGCCACGATCGTCGGAGAACAGGTCGAGCCGCACGTGATCCTGCCGGCCATCGACAACGATACCCACAACCGCCTCAAGAAGCGTCTGGAGGAGTTTCCGGGGCTGGTGGTGCGTCCCAGCAAACACCGCGTGTACGCCGCCGACATCGAGGCGGCATGCCATCTGATCGGGCGGCTGGGAATCGTCAACGAGCAGGACCTGCAGTCGCAGGTGAACGCCGACGACGACCTGCGGCATTACCTGCGCAACGACCTGATCGGGCGGGGCGGCCTGGAGCAGCTGTGCGAGCCGCTGCTGCGGGGTCGAAGAGGCCGGCTCGTCCGCCAGGCCGACCGCGAGGACCGCGTCGAGGCCGAGCCGCAGCCCGGGATGGACGTGCGCGCGACCATCGACCTTCATCTGCACAAGGAGATCCTTGCGGCTCTGCGGAAGGAGATCCTCGTGGCCGACCGCGAGGATCACCCGCCCACCCGCCGGGCCAACCTGCACGGCGCGGCGGTGGTTATCGACGTGCCGACCGGCGAGGTGCGGGCGCTGGTCTCCAACCCGACATTCGATCCCAACCGGTGGGAGCAGATGTACGAAACCTGGCTCTGCGACGACCTGAACCAGCCCCTGCTGAACCGCGCCACCATGGCCCAGCACGTCCCCGGGTCGCTGGTCAAGACCATCATCGCACTGGGGGGGATCAGCGACGGGACGATCGCGGCGACAAGCACCATCGAATGCACGGGGTTCCTGGAGCTGGAAGGCCACGGAAGATTCGAGCATTCCTTTCGCTGCTGGACGGCGCGGGTGCAGGGAGGGCCCGTCCGGCACCATGCCGTGCCTCTACAAGACCCGCACCCCACGGGCTTTCTCACCGCCTCCGATGCCCTCCAGCGCAGCTGCAACGTCTTCTTCGAAACGCTCGCCTGGCGCATGGGGCTGGAGCGAGTGCACGCGTGGTTTGGCCATTTGGGCCTGGGACGCAAGACCGGCATCGGCATCGCGGAAGTTCCCGGGATGATACCCGACCCGTCCCGCGTCGATCCGAGCCAACGCCTGGGAGTGACGCTGCTGGCCGGCGTCGGCCAGGGGAGGATCACCGTCACGCCGCTGCAGATGGCCAACGTCGCGGCCACGATCGCCCGCGATGGCGTGTGGATTCGGCCGCGGCTGATTCCGGCCGACCTGGAGGCCCGGATGGGCGGCACGAACGGCACCAGGCGCGATGCGATGCCCGATCGCATCGACCTGAAGCTCCCGCCGGTCGGCATCACGCCCGAGGCGCTGCAGGCCGTGCGCGACGGCATGTATCGCTCGGCCAACACCGTGGCCGGAACCGGTTCGGATGTGCACGTGGAAGGCATCAAGGTCGCGGCCAAGACGGGCTCAGCCCAGGCCAGTCCGCTGAGACTGCCGATGCGGACGCCCGACAACCAGCTGATGAGAGATGACAAGGGCCGGCTGCTATACAGGGACCAGCCGGTGCAGGTGGACACGCTGGAGTGGTACCAGGGCACCGGGAAAAACCGCAGCCTGGCCCACGCGTGGTATATCGGCTACGCTCCGGCGGATCACCCCCAGATCGCCTTTGCCGTGCTGGTCGAATACGGGGGTGCTGGAGGCGCAGTCGCCGGCGCCGTGGCCAGCGACGTCCTTGAAGCGTGCGTGCGTCACGGATACCTTACGCCGGCAGGTGGCAAACCATGAGTGAACCAACCGCCGTGTCCGCGGCCCCGGCCCAGGCACCGAGACCTCCGGACCCGCCTCGCCCGGTCACGCCTGCCGCCCGCAGGCAGAGCTGGGTGGAGCCGCAGGTGCGGATGTGGTGGTTGGCAGCGGCGTGCGTCGCGCTGCTGGCGGTGGTCCTGGGCATCCGCACGGCGATGGTCGTTTCCAGGGCCGGATCGCTGATTCGCACCGGCCGGGAGGTGCAGGCCCGCCTGACCAAGGTGGACAATATCTCTCGCGAGGGCTTTCGCGTGCCGGCATCGGAACTGCCCAAGGTCGAAATGCGGGTGACGCTCCCGGACAACACCACGCGGGACATCAGCGGCATTCTGCGGCATCAGAAGGGGCTGCTGGAACCCGGCAAAACGCTGACGCTCCGCATCGATCCGGCCGATGTCTCCCGCTGGTCGGACGCCACCTCGCCGCCGCCGCTGATGCCCGAGCTGATGCCCTACATCGGGATGGGTGTTCTGGCGGCCGCTTTGATGGGCGTGGCGATCCTGGCCCGCCGGCGAGTGCTGTCCGTGTGGCAGAACGACCAGGTGCATCCCGCCCTGGTGGTGGAAACCGGGTTTTCCGGCCTGGCGCCGCTGTCGCGCGTGGTGCGGTTCGTGCTTTGCGACGCCCGTGACCGGCGAGTGTTCCGCGCCGCCGCACCTTTGCGCCTCGACCCCCGGCCGGGGCAGGCGATCTGGATCGTCTCGCCGCCGGGCAACCCCCAGCGCGGCATCCTGGCCAGCCTCTACCAGTAGGCGCGACGCCGCCGGGCGTGGCCATTCTTTGTGGGGGCTTGGTGGTGCGGGCTTTCGCCTGCACAGCGGCGCGGGCTGCGGCGCAGGCTGAAGCCTGCACCACAACGTGGCCCTGCGATGGTCCCACAAACAAACGCCACACCCACGCCGCCCGGGGGCATGGAGGCGAACGGTCCGGTCGCATGAACCGCATCTGGAACCAACTGGCGATCGCCACCAACTGGCCGGTCCTCGTGGCCGTTGCGGTCCTGTCGGCCGTCGGCGTGCTGACGATCTGGGCCCACGACCCGGCCGACGGCAGAAAACAGCTGGTGTTTCTGGCCGTCGGCGTCATCTGCATGTTCGCCCTGCAGGCCGTCAACTACCTGCGCGTGGGCCAGTACGCCTGGCCGTTCTACCTGGTGAGCCTGCTGATCCTCCTGTACACGGTGCTGCCGTTTTCGCCGCGGACGGGCATCGGCGGGGTGCCGGAGATCAACGGCGCCCGCGCGTGGATCAACTTCGGCCCGATCAACCTCCAGCCGGCCGAACTGACCAAGATCGCCTTCTGCATGGTGCTCGCCCGGTACTTGCGTTTCCGCAGCAACTACCGCACCGTCGCCGGGCTGCTGCCCCCGTTCGCGCTGGCGCTGGCCCCGCTGCTGCTGATCCTGCGGCAGCCGGACCTGGGCACGGCGCTGGTGTTCATCCCGGCGTTGTTGGCGATGCTGTTCGTGGCCGGGGCCAGACTCTCGCACCTGCTGGCCATCGTGGGCATGGGTGTGGCGGTGCTGCCGCTGCTGTGGATCAGCGGCCGCTGCACTCTGCCGCACTACGGCGAGCATTGCCCGGTGTGCTCCAACGTGCCGGTGTTCAACAGGCTGCCCCAGTTCATCAAGCACTACCAACGCGAGCGCGTGCAGGCGATGTTCAGCCGCGATCCGGCCGTGCTTCAGAAGACCGGCTTCCAGGCCGAGCGGGCCCTGATCGCCTTCGGCTCGGGGCGGTTTGCCGGCCGCGGACCGATGCAGTTGCAGGTCGGCCGGACGGTTCCCGAGGCCCACAACGACATGATCCTCTCGCTGATCGGCGAGCAGTTCGGATTCATAGGCGTCGCGGTGCTGCTGGCGGCGTACCTGGTGCTGTTCGCGGCGGGCGTGGAGATCGCCGCCGCCACCCGCGAGCCGTTCGGCAAACTGGTGGCCGTGGGCACGGTGTCGCTGCTGGCGACGCAGACGTTCCTGAACCTGATGGTGGCCGTGCGCCTGGTGCCGGTGACCGGAGTGACGCTGCCGTTTGTCAGCTACGGCGGCAGCAGCCTGCTGGCCAGCTGCATCGCCGCCGGACTCCTGCTGAACATCGGCCAGAACCGGCCGATCGTGATGGCAAGGGATGCGTTTGAGTTCGATTGAATAGGCGGGTTGCCACGAAGGCTCGAAGGCGCGAAGGTGTTCCTGGCGCTGGCGGGCCAACTGCGCGTCGGGATGCGAGGGATGGGACGGCGCAAGCAGCAGAATCTACCGTGTCGGTTGCGTGGCTGCCCGCGTGCACGCCTGCAGGGCCTGGAGCTGTTGCTCCAGGTTTTGCACCTGCATCTGCAAGCGTATCGCCGGACGATTGCCGAACCGCTTTTCGGTCCCGAACTCGCGATGGATATCGACCAGGGCCAGCAGGATGAACGGGACCATCAGCAGCTGATGTCGCCGCTGGCGAAAGGCGAGGTAGCCCATCGATAGCGCGATGATCGTGATGCCGTCCTCAGGATGGCCGTGCGCGTCCAGCACGGGGAACTGCGCCGACACGGTGAGCAGCACCAGGACCACCGTCAGTGCGATCAGCCCGATGGTCGGCAGCCTCTCTTTCCAGGTCTTGCGTGGCCGGGGTGTCGCGTAGTCGAGTACCACCATATGCAGTTCCTTGCTCTGTGCCTGACGCGTAGGGTCCGCTTCAGCGGACGCGCATGACCGCAGACGCGTAGGGTCCGCTTCAGCGGACGCGCATGACCGCAGACGCGTAGGGTCCGCTTCAGCGGACGCCCATGACCGCAGACGCCCGCTGAAGCGGGCCCTACGTTGATGCCGCCATCGCCTGCCCGTTCATCAGCGCCGCAACGATCTGCCGCAGACGCGTAGACGCGTAGGGTCCGCTTCAGCGGACGCGCATGACCGCAGACGCCCGCTGAAGCGGGCCCTACGTTGATGCCGCCATCGCCTGTCCGTTCATCAGCGCCGCAACGATCTGCCGCAGACGCGCAGACGCGTAGGGTCCGCTTCAGCGGACGCGCATGACCGCAGACGCCCGCTGAAGCGGGCCCTACGTTGATGCCGCCATCGCCTGTCCGTTCATCAGCGCCGCAACGATCTGCCGCAGACGCGCAGACGCGTAGGGTCCGCTTCAGCGGACGCGCATGACCGCAGACGCCCGCTGAAGCGGGCCCTACGTTGATGCCGCCATCGCCTGCCCGTTCATCAGCGCCGCAACGATCTGCCGCAGACGCGTAGACGCGTAGGGTCCGCTTCAGCGGACGCCCACGACCGCAGACGCCCGCTGAAGCGGGCCCTACGTTGATGCCGCCATCGCCTGCCCGTTCATCAGCGCCGCAATGATCTGCCGCAGCTGGCCGATGTGCTGGATGGCGTAGTCCACCGTGCGGTGCCGTCGGCCGTTGAGGCCCGGCTGCCGCAGCACCGTGGTCATGCCCACGCGGCGGGCGCCCTTCATGTCGGTGCGGATGATGTCGCCGACGAACAGCGTGCGGTCGGCCGATACGCCCGACCTCTCCAGGGCGATCTGAAAGATCCGCCGGTGGGGCTTGCGGTAGCGCACCTCGCTGCTGTACACCCGCACCGGGAAAAACGGCAGCAGCCCCGTCATCTCCAGGTGCTTGTCCAGCGCAAACGGCGGCACGAACGTGTTGCTGATCAGGGCCAGCTTCAGGCCCTGCGCCTGGAGGAACTGCAGCGTCTCGATCACATCGTCGGCCACGGTGGTGTGGTCGATCAGCGGCTGGTAGCACAGCCAAGCCAGGTGCGCCGCCTCGCCGTCGGCCATCGGTACGTTCATCCGTCGGCACAGTCTCCGCACCAGCCCCAGCGTGTCGAACTCGCGCCGGCGGATGAAGGCCCACAGGTAAGCCCATCGCACGGCGTTGTAGTGCATGCGGAAATACCGGCGAAAGGGGGGCAGCGAATGGCCGCGGCGCTTGAGGTAGTCGTAGGTGCTCAGCGCCCCCTGCTCGAAGACGGCGCGGGGATCGACCGGCGCAAAGTCAAAGAGCGTGTCGCCCAGGTCGAAAAACACCGCGTCCAGCGCCATTGCGCTGGATGATATAGGCCCTGAACGCCTGCTCGCAACTTCCCGGTCGCCGGCGGCGATGTGCCAGGGGTTATGGGACGAAAACCGCTGCTCGCGTGCGCCGCCCTCCGTGCCTCGGTGGTGAAATCAGACCTTCCTTCCCGCTCACCGATACCCCGGCAGGTACTCCTTCTCCGCCTCGAACATCTCCAGCGTCATCGCCTTGATCTGGCGCGGGCTGAGAACCGCCGCCGTCAGCGGGTCCAGCATCATCGCGTGGATCGCCGCCTGCTTGCACTTCTCGATGCACGCCGTGGCCGCCAGGTCGAAATACGACATATTGCTGCGGCAGATCGCCGCCATCTGCGGCGGCAGGGCCCCGTAGCGCGTGGGGTTGATGCCATTGCGGTCGATCATGCACGCCACCTCCACCGTCCCGTCGCCGGGCAGGTTGGTGATCAGCTTGCCGCCCTCGCCGCTGCCACGCTGGCCCGGCTTCTGGGCGTTGTTCATCACGTTGCCGTGGATGCGCACGGGCGTGTCCTTCTCGCGGGCCTCGATGATCCACGAGGCGTATTCCCACGACCGCTGCAGCTTGATCGTCTCCTGGCCGCTGACCAGCTTGCCGCGCCACTCATCGGCGCTCTTGCGCCAGGTCGGCCAGTTGGTGGCGTAGAACCGGCTGCCGCCGTCGTAGCGCACGCGCAGCAGCTTTCGCCCCTCGGCGCTCTTGCGGTAATACGGCAGGTACTCGCTCAGGTGTCCGCTGCTCTCGGTGATGAACGCCCCGAAGTGCAGGCACATGTCCTTGCGCACCAGGTCGCCCTGCTTCCAGGTCACCTCGCCCTGCCTGTGGTCGCGGCCATCGTGCGGGGCCAGGCCGGCCTCGGCCTCGCGGATTCCCTCCTCGATCTCCCGGGCAAACTTCTCGTACAGCACCGTCGAGTACAGGTCCTTGCCCTGGTGTTTCAGCTTCGTGAACCACGCCAGGTGGTTGATGCCAGCGCACTCCCACTCCATCTCCTCATAGGGCACGCCCGCGTAGCCGGCCAGCAGGTGGCTGGTGCCCTGCACGCTGTGGCACAGGCCGACCAAGGGGACCTCGGGCACGGCCCGCCCGGCCGCCAGCACCAGCATGCTCATCGGGTTGGTGTAGTTGAGCATGATCGCGCCGGGCGCCAGCTCGCGGATGTCGCGGAGGATGTCCAGGAACACCGGGATCGTCCGCAGCCCCTTGAACAGCCCGCCGGGACCCAGCGTGTCGCCGATGCACTGGTCGATGCCGTACTTCAGCGGGATGTCGTTGTCCAAGTGCACGCACGCCAGGCCGGAGACCTCCACGCAGCACACGGCGTAAGTGGTGGCGGGCAGCAGCTCGCGGCGGTTGGTGCTGGCGCGGACGGTCCAGCCATCCTCCCGGCCGGCATCCTTGATCAGCCGGGTGATGACCTGGTGCATCATCCCCAGCCGCTCGGTATCGACATCGACGAGGCGAAACTCCCCGCGGTCGGCCCCGGGGATCAAGAGCACATCCTTGCACAGCGTCGGGCAGAAGCCCGATCCGGCCCCCAGGAACGTGATGTTGATCGGCCGGGCGATCTTCCCGCGAAGACCCTCCTGCGAATCGGCCGGCCTGGTGTGCGCAGCGTGACCTTGCTTGGTTGCATCTGGTGTCGTTGCCATGGACTCCTTGGTTGTTGGGTAGGTATGTTAGCAGCGCGGCGCGGACAGAGAAACCCGGCTGTGGTTTCGTCGGCGGAAGGCCTCACGGCCGACGCACGCGGAGTTTGCGATCGCTCACCACCACGAAGCACTTGGCCCACCGCTCCACGTCCTCCGCTGCGAACACTTGAGTTATCCGATGAATGAGCCGGCGACGGCTGGGATCGCGCAGGCGAACCAGTACGATTCCCGGATGTGTGCCCGGGCGGAACTGCCGCACATCCGAAAAGTCGAGGTCCTGTGTCAGCAGCAACCGGCCTTCGCGCACGGCGGCCGCAAAGACCGCAGGATCTTCGCGCCCAGCCAGGCCTTCGGCCGGTACCGTATGGACATCGTGCCCGCGCAGCAACTCGGCCAGTTCCCGCGGCAGGTTTTCGTGCAGCTTGAGCTTCATACGATGGCTGGCAGTTCCGGCAGGGGCAGGTCCTCCTGCACGGACGTGGTCCGCTGTAAGCGTAGGGAAGCTCGCGACGATCTGCTCAACGGTATCGCCATCGGCCAGCGAGGCCAGAACGGTGCGGAGCGTGACCCGCGTACCGCGGAATACCGGCTGCCCGCCGCAGATCGTCGGGTCTCGCGTGATCAGCTCGTGAAACTTCATCATGCACATTGTATCCTGCGACGCGCAACTCCGCTAACTCCTGAACATACCCAGTCGGCTTGCCCGCCCACTGGCCGGCGTTAGCATGGGTCCGCATACTCCCATGAGCAAAGCCATTTCCCGTCGCACAGTTCTTCGGGCCGGCGCGGCCATGGCGGCTTCGCTGCTGATCGGCCCGGCGTCGCTGGCCCGCACTTACGCGGCCAACGAGAAGATCCGCTTTGCCTGCATCGGCATCGGGGGCATGGGCGGAAAGGGCGTGGGCGTGGCATCCGGCGAGCAGATCATCGCCGCGGCCGACGTGGACCTGAACCACGCCGCCGGGTCGGTCAAGAAGATCAGGGAGAAGTTCGCCGACGCCAAGATATATGCCGACTACCGCAGGCTCTTTGACCAGACCAAGGGGCTGGATGCCGTGTGGGTGGCTACGCCGGACCATCACCACTTCCCGGCCTGCGTTCGCGCGCTGGAGGCGGGGCTGGCGGTGTACTGCGAGAAGCCGCTGTGCCACGACATCTACGAGGCCCGGACGCTGCGGCGGCTGGCCAGGGAAAAGAACGTGCCCACGCAGATGGGCAACCAGGGTCATTCCGGCGAGCACGTGCGGCTGCTGTGCGAGTGGATCTGGCAGGGGGCCCTGGGCGATGTGACCGAAGCGCACGTGCGCCCGCCGTACAAGGAGATGGACCTGGGCTCGCGCGACCCGGGCCAGCCGGCCAAGCCGCCGGCAAGCCTGGACTGGGACCTGTGGCAAGGGCCGGCCAAGGCTCGCGACTACCACACCGGCATCCACCCGACCAAGTGGCGCGGCTGGATCGACTACGGCACGGGCTTGCTGGGCGACTGGTTCTGCCACAACGCCGACGGCGCGGTGTGGGCGCTGAAGCTGCACGAGGCCGACACCTGCCAGGTCGAGTGCGAGGGCGAGGAAACCAACGGCACCAACTGGCCGCACGGCGTACGCGTGTCGTGGCACTTTCCCAAGCGCGGCGAGATGGTGCCTTGCATTCTGCGGTGGAGCTCGGGCACGTACAACGACTACAAGGCCAAGCCCATGCCGCCGACCGTGGACGCGGAAAGGGTTGCGGCGGCGGCCACGCAGCCCAGCGCCTACTACGGCACCAAGGGCATGGCGGTGTCGGGATGGTGGATGGGCGGCACGCGGCTGTTCCCGGAGAGCTTCATGAAGGAAATCGGCAAGCCCAAGCAGATGTTGCCGCGATCCAGGGGCCATGAGCGAGACTGGCTGGACGCGATCCGCACCGGCGGGCGCTCATCGGCGGACTTTGATTACTCGGCCCGGCTGACCGAGATCATGCTGGTGGGCAACGTGTCCCTGATGGTCCGCGGGAAACTCACCTACGACTTTCGTGCCGGCCGCTTCACCAACAGCGACCAGGCCAATGCCCTGCTCCGCCGTGAGCCGCGGAAGGGATGGGAGTTGGGTTACGTGTAAACACCGGCCGCGATCATGCCTTCGCCCCCGCCATCTCCAGCACCTTCTCCACCATCTTGTCGGCCCCCTGGAACACCGTCCACGGCCCCACATCGTTCATGTAGCACGGCGTGGTCACCAGCCGGTTGGCCTGGTCCACGCAGATGTCCGTCGGGCCCGTGTCGCGGTGCTCCGCCTTCATCGCCCGCACCGCGCCGGCCGTGCCGGGGTCGGTGCCGATGGTGACCGTGGGCCGTGCGCCCGCCTCGCCCAGTACGCGTGCGGCGATCACCGGCGCGATGCACGCCAGGCCGATGGGCTTGCCGGCCTTGTGCATCTCCAGGATCAGCCGTTGCACGTGCGGGTTGACCTTGCACGCCGGACCGTCGGTCGCGAACGTGCAGAGGTTCTTGGCCGCCCCGAACCCGCCGGGGAACATCAGCGCATCCAGTTCGTCGGCCTTCACCGTCGCGATGTCGCGGATCTTGCCGCGGGCGATGCGCGCGGACTCCTCCAGCACCCGCCGAGCCTGCTTGTCCGGCTGCCTGGTCAGATGATTGGTGGCCGGTGCCTGGATGTCGGGCGCCATGCAGATGATCGCCGCGCCGCGTTTGTCCAGGGCAATGAGGACGGACACCGCCTCGTGGATCTCGCTTCCGTCGAACACGCCGCATCCGCTGAGCACAACGCCAACGCGCACTGCCATGGGGCCTCCTGTTTCCGTACTTTGCCGATTATACCCTTGCCCACCGGGCGGCCCATCGTCTATTCTACGCCGGCACGTACAGTTCGACAGAGCCTCCGGCAAGACATGGAAGCGGCGATCGCGATCATTTCCAGGTGGCTGCACGTTTCGGCGGCGGCGGTGCTCATCGGCGGCGTCTTTGCGACGCTGCTGGTTCTGCCGGCGGCGCTGAAGCGGCTGGACGAGCCCCGGCGCGACGCGGCGCTGGCCGGCTGGCGGCGGGCCCTGCGGCGGACCGTGCACATCGCCCTGGCGGTGCTGCTGATCAGCGGCACCTACAACACGGCGGTGGTCTGGAGCGTGTACAAGTCCCAGAGGGCCCTGCTGCATGCACTCTGGGGCACTCACGTGCTGCTGGCGCTGCTGGCCCTGGGCTCGGCGCTGCTGTCGATGGCGGGCGACGCAGCGCGGCCGTGGCACCGCAAGTGGATCGCCGCGACGCTGGTGCTGTTGCTGGCGACGGCGGCGACGGCCTCGGGAACCAAGTGGGCCCGGGACCGCGCACAAGCCCGCCCGACCGAACCGGCCCGCATTCCGTGAGAGGCCGTGCAATGGACTCATGGTACTGGCACATCATCTTTCCCCTCAGCCGGTGGCTGCACATCGTCGGCACGACGCTGCTGGTCGGCGGAACGCTGTTCTATGAGCTGATCGTGCCGGTGGCCATCGAGGACCTGAAGGAAGAGCAGCAGCTGACCGTCTTCAACCGCGCCCGCTGGGCGTTCCGGTCGGTGGTGTGGATCAGCATCTGCATGCTGGTGGCTAGCGGCTCGGTGTCGCTGTGGCGGCTGTGGGGCGGGTATCACGACCTGTTCATCCAGTCGCGCTGGTGGGCGCTGGCGCACGTTGCTGTCGGCTCGCTGGCGATGCTCATCGCGATACTGCTGATCATTCGCCGCCAGCCGCCGACGCATCCCATCGGGTGGATGCGCCTGAACCTGGTGCTGCTGCTGACGGCCATCCTCCTGGCGGGCATCGCCCGGCACGTGCGGCTGACGATCCGCGAGGAGCTGCGCCGGAGCCCAAATGAACTTTCATCCGTGAACTGGTAGGGCATTGCGATGAACGCGGGTCGCCCGCATGACCGCGGAGGTGTCGAGCTGGCTCCCGGCGTGCACGCGCCGGCCGAGGCCGTGCGATTCGCCTTCACGCGCGGGTCGGGTCCCGGCGGGCAGAACGTCAACAAACTCAACACCCGCGCCGAGCTTCGCATCGCCCTGGCCGACATCCAGGGGCTTGCGCCCCAAGCGGTGGATCGTCTCCGCGTGCTGGCGGGCCGCCGCCTCACGGCGGACGGCGAACTGCGGATCGTCGCCCAGACATCCCGCACGCAGGAGGCCAATCGCCAGGCCGCCCTGCTCAGGCTTCGCCAGCTCCTGCTGCAGGCGATGCGCTGCCCGCGCCCGCGGCGGCCCACCCGCCCCACGCGGTCCTCGATACAGCGGCGTCGGCTCGCCAAGCAGCGACGATCGGATGTGAAGCGCCTTCGCGCTCAGCACCTTCTCGACCAATAGGGATGCCGCAAAAAGAGACACGGCCGCGTGGCCGTGTCCCGCATCGATCCCTTCAGCGGCGACGGCGGCGGCCCGCCGTCAGTCGTCATCCTCATCGTCCAGGTCGTCGTCCTCGTCGTCCTCGTCGAAGTCGTCGTCCTCGAGGAACTCGTCCTCTTCCTCTTCGTCCTCCTCTTCCTCCTCGTCTTCCGCTTCCTCCTCGTCCTCCTCGTCCTCGTCGAATTCGTCCTCTTCCTCCTCCTGCTCGTCCTCCTCGTCTTCGTCGAAGTCGAACTCCTCTTCTTCCTCTTCCTCCTCTTCTTCTTCGTCGTCTTCCTCTCTGCGGCCGCGCTCGGCCCCGCTCGGAAGCGTATCCGGATCGAGCGGAACGGGCAGCCACGGCGGCGGGCCGCTGGTGCCCTCAACGGCTTCGCCCAGAATCGCGCAGACGGTGCTGAACTGTTCGGATGCTGTTTGAGCGTTCATGGATGGCTCCCCGCGACACACTCCACCGGTCGCCGCAAGATACAACGCGCAGGTCGCCGACGCATTCCTGGTACGCCGCGGTTGACGCCACAGTCAGCCGCCGCGCCGGCCTGTCCCGCCCGTGAGTGGCGGCATTGAAACGACTTTGACCCCTCGGGTCAAGCGCAAAATGTCAGTCGATCCGCGTTCGCCGCAGCAGCAACGCATTGCCCAGGACGCTCACGTCCGACAGCGCCATCGCTCCCGCCGCGATCAGCGGGCTGAGCAGCCCCAACGCCGCCAGCGGAATCGCCAGCACGTTGTAGATGAACGCCAGAAAAAGGTTCTGGCGGATCTTGCGCATCGTCGCCCGCGAAAGGCGAAGGGACGTGGCCACGCCCTGCAGTCCCCCGCTGACCAGCACGATCCCCCCGGTCTCCTTGGCGATGTCCGACCCGGACCCGATGGCGATCCCCAGATCGGCCGTTGCCAGCGCCGGGGCATCGTTGATGCCGTCGCCGACCATGGCCACACGCGACAACCGTCCGGTCTGCGGGTCGCGCTGCAACTGCCGGATGACCTGAGCCTTCTGGTCGGGCTTGACCTGGGCCCGCACATCCTCGATTCCCACCTGCCACGCGATCTGCCGTGCCGTGGCCGGGTTGTCGCCCGTCAGCAGCACCGTCCGCATGCCCAGGCGATGAAGCTGGGCGATGGCGTCGGCCGAATCCGGCTTGATCTGGTCGGCCAGCGCGATAGCGCCCAGGTGTCGCAGCGACTTGTCGTTTTCCGCTGCGACATGCACGAGCGTCGCTCCCTCGGCCGCCCGCGGCAACGACATGTCCTGTCCGTCACCCAGGCCGTATTGGCGCAACATGCCGGCGCTGCCGACCACGACCATCCTGCCCCCGATGGTCGCCTTCACGCCCGCGCCGCTCTCGCTGTGGAAACTCTCCGGCTCGGCCAGCTTCAACTGCCGGTGCAGCGCATGCCGCACGATCGCCCTGGCCAGCGGATGCTCGCTGTACTGCTCGGCCGACGCGGCCAGCCGCAGCAGCTCGGCCTCGTCCACACCCGGCCGGGTCACCACCGCCGCCACCTCCGGGCGGCCCAGGGTGACGGTTCCGGTCTTGTCCAGCACCACCGTGTCGATCCGCTCGGCGTGCTGGATGGCGTCGATGTTGCGGATCAGGATGCCCCGCCGCGCTCCCCGGCCCACGCCCACCATCAGCGCCGCCGGCACCGCCAGCCCCAGGGCGCACGGGCAGGCGATGATCAGCACGCTGCACACGGACCGGGCGATCGTGCCCCAGGTTTCGCGGCTTTCCCAGCCGTGCGACCATCCCCACGCGTACCATCCCGCCGCCGTCAACATCGCGATGCACAGCACCGCCGGCACGAACACCGCCGAGATGCGGTCCGCCAGGCGCTGCACCGGCGGCTTGCTCGACTGGGCCTTTTCAACCAGTTGCACGATCTGCGCCAGGGCCGTCTCGCTGCCCACTCGCGATGCCCGCACGACCAGCCGGCCGTTCAGGTTGACGGTTCCTCCGATGACTTCATCGCCGGCCGACCGCTCCACCGGTATGCTCTCGCCGGTCAGCATCGACTCATCGACCTGCGAGGCGCCCTCGGTGATCAGCCCATCCACCGGCACGCGGTCGCCCGGCCGAACCAGCACCAGGTCGCCCACGCGCAGCTGGGCCAAGGGCACCTCGTGGGGCTGGCGGGACTCGTCCAGCCGCAGCGCCGTCGGCGGAGCGAGGTTCAGCAGCTCGCGGATCGCCGAGCCGGCCTTGTCGCGGGCGCGGGCCTCCAGCCAATGCCCCAGGCTGATCAGCGCCAGCAGCCCCGTGGCCTCCATGAAGTACAGGTCCGGGAGCATCGCCCACCAGCCGGCCAGGAAGCCGCCCAGCGCCACCAGGCTATAGACATACGCCACCGTCGCGCCCATGGAGATCAGCGTGTCCATGTTGCTGGTCGCGCGGAGCAGCGCCCGCCACGCCGACACGTAGAACCCCCGCCCGACATACAGCAGGCTGGCTGTGCTCGTCGCCAGCGCCACCCAGTCGATCCATTCCGGGCCGCCGGGGCCGTGCTCGTGTTTCCAAAGTAGCTTCAGGACCCAGTGCGTCGCCTCGACCGGCAGCCACAGGGCAAAGCCCACGGCGGCCGCGCGCAGCCACTGCCGGGCGGCCTGTCGCTGGGTCAGCAGTCGCTTTTCCTCCAGCACCGCCGGCGACAGGTCCACCTGCTCGGGCGCTGCGGGGTATCCGCCGTCCGTGATGGCCTGCGCGATCTGCCGCTCGCTGGTCTGGGTGGGGTCGAACTGCACCACGGCCCGCCCGCGCGCCAGGTTGACCTGGCAGGCGATGACGCCGGGCAGGGACAGCGCGGCTTTCTCCACCCGGGCCACGCAACTGGCGCAGTCCATGCCGCTCACCGCTAGGGACGTTTCCCGGGGATTTTCGGGGCTGAGGACGGCCATGTCTGGGGTCTGCGTGCGGCCGCACCGCCCCGGCGCATAGGCAGGCGATGCGTCGAGCCGACAGCGGCGTCCTGCTGCGGCGGGCGGGGGGAGGCCTCACTTTTTCTTGTAGTACGCGGCGTTGCGCTCGATGAACGAGGCCCACTCCGCCGGCAGGTCATCCTGCGGGAAGATCGCCTTCACCGGGCACTCGTCCACGCACAGCCCGCAGTCGATGCAGGTATCGGGGTCGATGTACAGCATCTCCTCCGTCGCGAATGCCTCCTCGTCCTTCGTGGGATGGATGCAGTCCACCGGGCATACCGCGACACACGCCGTATCCTTGGTGCCGATGCACGGCTGGGCGATAATGTGGGCCATCTGCCAAAACTCCTTGTTCCTGGTCTGTCGCCAGGGTCTTGGGCATTATAGGGGCGCCCTGCCCAGCGGCAACAACTCAGCTCACCCCCCGCCCGCCTATCCAGATTGCCCCTGGCAACTCGTCGCCGTGTAGAATGTCTGCCAGCGGGTCGGGGCCTGCGGCGCGGAACGCCACGATGTCGGCGGCCTTGCCCACCGTCAGGCTGCCGAGGCGGTGTTCCTGGCCGATGGCTCGCGCAGCCCGGACGGTGGCCATTTCCCACAGCATCTGCGCAGGCACATCCGGCGCAATCCGCCTCAGCACTCGCAGGTCATCCACCAGGTTCAAATCCGCCGAGCTGGCGCAGCTGTCGGTGCCGACGGCCACGTTGATGCCCGCGGCGAGCATGTCCCGCCAGCGGTGGGGCGGGTGGCCGAAATACTGGTGCGTGCGCGGGCAATAGACGACGCTGGCCTGCCCGCCGGCCAGAATCGCCAGCTCATCGTCATCGGCGTAGTTCACATGGGCCAGCAGCGCCCGGCGATCCAGCAGGCCCAGCGACTGCGCATAGCGGATGGGCCCGCCGGCGAAATGCTCAGGAAAATCCTCCCACAAACCGATCCGCTCGAACAAATCGCGAAACGGCCCGGTGTGGTCGCGCAGAAACTCCGCCTCATCGGGCGACTCGGCCAGATGCGTGGCCAGCGGCAGGCCGGTGTCGCGACAGCGGACGTATCCCGCGCGATCGACCGTGTAGGGCGCGTGGGGCGAGATGCCGATGGCCAGGTAATCGCCGGCACAGGCCGCATCGGTGGCGGCCTCAAAGGCCGGCTCGAAGCGGTGGCGGCCTTTGCACATGCCGATGACCTCGCCATAGCTGACGATCCGCAGCGGGCCGTTCTTGAGCAGCGGCCGTGTCACCGCGGCAAACTTGCTGATATCCCCCACGGCCGTCACGCCAAACCGCAGGCACTGCTGCGTGGCCAGCGCCACAGCCTGCCTGATCGATTCTTCGGTGCGGGGCGCGCGGCGCTGGGCCAGCCAGCCGATGAAACCGCCGGCCGGCAAGGGCTGGGGCATCTGGTCTGTCAGCTCCAGGTGCGCATGGGCGTTGACCAGGCCGGGCAGGAGGATGGCTTGGCCCAGGTCCTGCGACTGTGCATCGGGGTGAGCGCGCCGGGCCTTGCGGGCATCGCCGACGAACCGGATCAACCCATCAAACACCACCGCCCCGTCGCGCAGGAGCGGCCGATCCATCGGCGCGATCCACGATGCTTGCAGCAGGTGCTTCACGTGCCCTGTTCTTCCGCGAGCTCCGCGCGCAGGAGGTTGATGGCCTGCTCGGCGTTCTTCAGCCGACGCCGGGCCATCTGCCGGATCGGCTCGAAGTGAAAGCCATCCTTCAGGCGCACATCCCAGTAGCCGTACTGCACGCGCTTGTCCCACCCCTCCAGAAGCTGATCCAGCCCGCCGCCGTGCCGCGCCAGCAGAATCGCCTGGCCCACCACGCCCAGCGCTCCAAAGTCCTCGAGGTTCACGGCGTCGGCCAGCAGCCGCGCCTCGGGCTGTTGCGGCGACCGCCCCGGCATCGCCAGCAGCAGCTGCGCCACCCGGTCCAGCAACTGCTCATCGCCATTGGGCAGGGAACCGATCAGCAGCTCCGCGGCCTGCTGGGCGCGGTCGCGCAGGCTGATCTGCCCGAACTTGCCCACCGGCAGCGCCCCGGCCTGGCGCAGCGGCAGTTGCAGGGCATAGCAGGCCAGCTCCATCGCATCGCCATCCACCTCCGGGCCGACCAGGTTCAGCGAGAGCAAGTACTGCACCCGCCGCCACAGCCGGGCCGCATCGTCCGCGAGCCTTGGCGTGGGCGAGCCGTCGTCGCCGCGCATCAGCAGTTGTTGGATGTGATGTCGCAGCTTCGCGTCCAGAGCCATGACCCCTCCGTGGGCTGGACCTATTGTAGCAGACAAGCCCGCTGTCGGAATCTTCCGGCGCGGATTCCGCCCCCCCCCGAAGCCGATCCGCCACGGGGATCTTCGCGCAATCCCAAAACCGCGATGGGCCCGTTATTGCCCCTGCTCCTGCACATGCAGCAGGTGATACTCGTAGGCGTCCACCAGCGCCTGCCAGCTGGCGTCGATGATGTTCTGGCTCACGCCGATCGTGCCGAAGATCTCCCGCCGCGCCGGGTCGTCGGCCGGGCCGCGCCGGAACTCGATCACCACCCGCACGCTCGCGGCCGTCTCATCCCGCGAGTTGATCACCCGCACCTTGTAGTCCACCAGGTGCAGCTCCGCGATGGCCGGGTAGTGCGGCTGCAACGCCCGTCGCAGGGCGCTGTCCAGAGCGTTGACCGGACCGTCGCCCTCGGCCACGGTGTGCTCGGATGCTTCGCCCACCCGCAGCTTCACCGTCGCCTCGGCCACCGCCGGGCTCCCGTCGTTCTTGAGAATCACCACGCGATAGTGGTGCAGGTCGAAGAAACTCCGGTGCCGCCCGATCTCCTTCCGTACCAGCAGTTCGAAACTCGCTTCGGCCGCCTCGAACTGATAGCCCTGGTGCTCCAGCCTCTGCACCTTCTCCAGGACCTTGCGCAGCGTGGCCTTGTCGTGGCTGATGTTGAACTTCCGCCCGGCCTTGGTGGCGATGTTGCTCACGCCCGAAAGCTCGCTGACCAGGATCCGCCGCGTGTTGCCTACCGTCTCCGGCGAGACGTGCTCGTAGGTGCTCACATCCCTCTGCACCGCGTGCACGTGCATGCCCCCCTTGTGGGCAAAGGCGCTGGTGCCCACGTAGGGCTGGGACGGCACCAGGTTCATGTTGGCCGTTTCATAGACGTACCGGCTGACCTCCGTGAGCCGCCGCAGCGTCCCCGGCCGCAGGCAGTCCAATCCGCACTTGAGCTGCAGGTTGGCCACCAGCGGGATCAGGTCCATGTTGCCGCAGCGCTCGCCCACTCCATTGATGGTGCCCTGCACATGGTCGGCGCCGGCCGCCACGGCCGCCAGCGCGTTGGCCACGGCCAGGGCAGCGTCGTTGTGCGTGTGGATGCCCAGCACGGCGCTGACCCTGGCCCGAACCGCGGCGGTGGCCTGCGCGACCTGTTCGCTGAGGCTGCCGCCGTTGGTGTCGCACAGCACCAGCACGGCCGCACCCGCCTCCTGGGCCGCCAGCAGCGTCCTCAGGGCATAATCGGCGTCGGCCCGCCAGGCGTCGAAGAAGTGTTCGGCGTCATAGATCACCTTCCTGCCCTGGCCAACCAGGTGAGCCACCGACTGGCGGATCATCGACAGATTCTCTTCCAGCGACACCGACAGAACTTTTTCCACCTGGTTCGGGCTGGTCTTGCCCACCAGCGTGACGACCGGCGTTTGGGCTTCCAGGAGGGCGAGAATGCCGGGATCCTCGTGGACGGCCATCCCCCGGCGGCGGGTCATGCCGAACGCCGAGATGGCCGCATGCTTGAGCTTCAATCCGCGAACCTCGCGGAAATAGGCCGCGTCCTTGGGGTTGGACAGCGGAAAGCCGCCCTCGATGTAGTCCACGCCCAGTTCGTCCAGTTTCTGGGTGATCAGCAGTTTGTCCTGAACCGACAGATTGAAACCCTCCCCCTGGGTCCCGTCGCGGAGCGTGGTGTCGTAGATCTCGATACGCCGCTGGTGGCTCATGGCTCGGTCCATCCCATCGAAGCGAAAACGCCCTGCCACCTCGGGCAGGGCGTCGAAAATCACGTGCAGACGACCGGCCCTACCCGCCTCTTACCGGGGCAATAATCGCCTGGCCGATCGCGGTGCCGTTGTGCACGCAAGCATTGTGGCATGGTGCCGCCTCGGCGTCAAATCGCGCGACGCGCCTATCGTTAGGCCCAGGCCATTATCGGACGGCTGCCTTGACAGATGCCGCCAGGGCCGGTCAAACTTCCGCCCCCGATGTCGGGCCGGCCAGGCCGCTCACGCGTCAAGAATCAGCCGGGGAGCGTCGATAGGGCGCTATCGAAGCAGGATGACGATGCCGAAAAAGACAGGCAGAAAACTCGTGATCGTCGAATCGCCGGCCAAGGCCAAGACAATTAACAAATTCCTCGGCCGGGATTTCGTGGTCAAGGCCAGCATGGGCCACGTCCGCGACCTGCCGTCCAAAGGGATGGGCGTGGACCTCAAGACCTTCCAACCGGAATACGAGGTCATCGGCAGCCGAAGCAAAGTACTCACAGAGCTGAAAAAGGCCGCCAAGGCCAGCGACGAGGTCTTCCTGGCGACCGACCTGGACCGCGAAGGCGAGGCCATCGCCTGGCATCTGAAGGAGGCCCTGAAAGTTCCCGACGCCAAGGCCCGTCGCGTCATCTTCAACGCCATCACCAAGAACGAGATTCAGAAAGCCTTCGCCAGGCCGCTGAAGATCAACATGGATCGCGTCAATGCCCAGCAGGCGCGGCGCATCCTCGACCGCGTCGTGGGCTACGAGGTCTCCCCGCTGCTTTGGCGAAAGGTCGCCCGCGGACTCAGCGCCGGCCGCGTGCAGAGCGTGGCCGTTCGATTGGTTGTCGAGCGCCAGCGCGAAATCGAGAAGTTTATCCCGTCCGAGTACTGGAAGATCGCCGGCGTATTCACGACCGGCGCCAGCGAGGATCAGCGGCGGCAACTGGTCGAGCAGTGGAGCGACTTCCTGAACAATACCGGCAATGGCGAACGCACGAAGGCCGAGCAGAACAAGTGGCTCTTGGACCACGGCGCGTTTGCGGCCGAGCTGACGGAGTTCGCCGGCCGGAAGTTCGAGCCGGACAATGTGGCCCAGGCCAGACAGGCCGCCGAGGCCCTGGGCTTCGTCGTCGAGCGCGAGATTGTGACCGAGGACCCGGAGGCCAAGGGCCCGGCCCGTCGGCTGGTCATGCTCGTCGGGCAGCTGGGCCGTCCGCCCGCCTTCACGGTTCGCTCCATCGAGCGCAAACGCACGACCAGCCGGCCGCCGCCGCCGTTCATCACCAGCACGCTGCAACAGGCCGCCTCGAGTCGATTGGGCATGAATGCCCAGAGTACGATGAGAACGGCCCAGCGCCTCTACGAGACTGGATACATCACCTACATGCGCACCGACTCCACGCACCTTTCCGACGAGGCGCTGAAGATGGTCCGGGACTACATCGGTCGTGAGTTTGGCAACGCCTACGTGCCGGAGAAGCCCAACTTCTACGCATCGAGCAACAGGAGTGCCCAGGAGGCGCACGAGGCGATCCGGCCGACCGACGCTTCGTTCACGCCAGCCAGGGCCAAGGCCGATCTCGGGCCCGAGGAGCACCGGCTGTACCAACTCATCTGGACGCGGTTCGTGGCATGCCAGATGCCCCCCGCCGAGTGGGAGCAGACCGTCGCCACGATCGTCGCGCCGACGCACGCCGGCCAGGGCGTGTTTCGTGCCACCGGGCGAAGACTCGTTTTCGACGGGTACCTGCGGCTGGTCGGCGTGCCCGTCGATGAGCCGATCCTTCCCGAACTGCAGGAACAGGCTTCGGTGCAGCCCCTTCAGCTTGCCCCCACTCAGCACTTCACCCAGCCCCCGCCGCGCTACACCGAGGCATCGCTGGTCAAGAAACTGGAGGAACTGGGCATCGGCCGGCCCAGCACCTACGCGAGCATCATCCAGACCATTCAGGACCGACAGTACGTCCAGCAGATCGACCGGCGTTTCCACGCCACGCTCCTGGGCCGGATCGTGACCGACAAGCTCATGGAGGCATTCGGCAAGATGATGGACTACGGCTTCACGGCCGACATGGAGTCGCAGCTGGACCAGATCGAGGAGCGGCACATCGACTGGATCAAGTGGCTGCGGGCGTTTTACGGTCCCTTCCACAAGGATGTACAGAAGGCCCTGAAGGACCTGGAACACGCCGGAGGCACGCCCTCGCCTTACACATGCGAGAAATGCGGCAGGCCCATGGTGTATCGGATCGGCAAGACGGGATTCTTCCTCTCCTGCACCGGCCGTCCCGATTGCAATGAGACCCGCCCCGTGGATGCCTTCGGCAAACCCACCGTCCGCGAGGTCTCGGAGCACAGATGCCCGGCATGTGGAAGGCAGATGATCAAGCGCAAGGGCCGGTTCGGGTTCTTCCTGGGCTGCGCGGGCTACTCCATCAAGAAGGAAGATGGCACGCCCCAGTGCAGCGTCATCGTGAACCTGGATAAGCAGGGAAACCCGCTGCCGCCCAAGGCCAGGCCCGTCGCGACCCCTGTCCCCTGTCCCAAGTGCGGTTCGCCGATGCTGCTGCGCGAAGGCAAGCGCGGGCCGTTTCTGGGCTGCAGCAAGTTTCCCCGCTGCCGCACCACACGGCAGGTCAAGAAACTCGAGGGCGAGCAGCTCAAGGCGGTGGAGGCCTTGCTGCCGCAACTCCAGGCCAACGCCGCAGAAGCCCTGGCCACCGCGGCACGGGTGCTCGCCGCGCCGGCGACCCCGCCCCGCAGCGGCCCGACGTCGGTCCCCACGGACATCGACTGCGAGGAGTGCGGCAAGCCCATGGTGATCCGCCAAGGCTCGCGCGGGCCGTTCCTCGGCTGCAGCGGCTATCCCAAGTGCCGGCACACCGCCGACGTGCCCGCCAGGCTCCTGGAGGAGATGGAGGGCAAAAACGGCGCCCCGTCGCCTGCAGCGCAGGGCGGCGATCATCAGCCCTGAACGGGGCGCCGGCGTCGGTGCGTCGCGGTTCCATCGGGCTCCCGCACACCCCAAACCCGCCAAGGCTTGGTTGCGGCCGACCGGCACATTGCATTCGGCATCGATCCGTCCACAATACGCGCCCTGCAAGGAGCCTGAAATGCCCCGCACACGCGAACAGTTGTTTGCCACCGTTGCCGAGTCGGGCGTCGTCGCCGTGATCCGCGCGCCATCCCCCGAAATCCTTGTGGATATCGCCCGTGCGCTGCTCGAGGGCGGCGTGCCGGCCATCGAGGTGACCATGACCACCCCCAAGGCCATCAGCGCCATCGAGACGCTGGCCGACACCTTCGCCGACCGGGCGGTCGTGGGGGTGGGCACGGTGCTCGATGCGGCCACAGCCCGCGACGCCATCGCCGCCGGGGCGCAGTTCGTCGTCTCGCCGACGCTGGACCGGTCCATCATCGAGACCACCCGACGCTACGGCAAGATCAGCATCCCCGGTGCCTTCACGCCAACGGAGATCCTGACGGCATGGTCGGCCGGCGCCGACGTCGTGAAAGTCTTTCCGTCCACGGCCCTGGGTCCCGCGTACTTTCGGGACATCCTCGCTCCTTTGCCCCAACTGAGACTCACACCCACCGGGGGCGTGGACCTGAAAAACACGCCCGACTGGATCAAAGCCGGCGCCGTCTTTGTCGGCGTGGGCTCGGCCCTGGTTACCAAGGACGCCATGGCCAGGAAGGACTGGCCCGCCATCACCGCTACCGCCAGGGCATTCGTCGAGGCGGTGCGCACCGCCCGCGGCAAATAGTCCAGCGATGGACCGAGCGCTTCACGCATGCATCACGCCCGAGCCGTGGAGGCGGCAAGACGCTGCCGCTGGCCGTTCCCCGGTGCCGGCTCTGAGCAGTTGCGCAGATACTGGCCGGCTTCATCGAGCATCTTGAAAAAGCCTTCAAAGTCCTCGCTGAAAACCAGGACCTTGAACTTGCGCACCTCGTCGGTCTTGGGGTCTCGGTTGCCCTGGATGAGCGTCAGGAACGGCATCCCGTTGGCCGCCTTGCGCACCTGGGCGGCGTAGGTGCGTCTCTGGCCGGACTTGAAATACGTCTGGAACAGGATCGGCGGCTCGGGCGAGGGCGGCTGGGGCGGTGACGGCGGCTCGAGCGGGGTCTGACGCGCGCGCGGACTCATCGTCGCAGGCATAATGCCTCCTTCGTTGGAAAGCGGACGTTACGACTCTGGTCTCGGGGCCCGGAACACCCGGGCCGTTTTCAGTCAGTTCACGTAGCTGCGGAGCACGCCGATCACGACCCCCTGAACACGACAGCGATCGGCATCAACGATCAGCGGCTCCATGGTGCTGTTGGCCGGCTGCAGGCGGATCTTTCCGCCCGGCTCGCGGTAGAACCGCTTGAGCGTAGCCTCGCCGGTGTCCAGCAGGGCGACGACCTGTTCCCCGTTGCGGGCAGTCTCACGGCGTTCGATGATGACGTAGTCGCCATCGCACAGGTGGTCGTCGATCATGGAGTCGCCGCGGACCCTCAGGACATACACGCCGGACCGGGAGCTGAACAACTGCTCTAGGTCGATTTCCTCGCGGTTCTCGACGGCCTCGATGGGCGAGCCGGCCGCAATCGAGCCCAGCAGCGGCAGTTTGGTGCTGCGCTCCTCGTCGGGGAGTCGCTCGTCGGCGATGATCTCCAGCGAGCGGGCCTGGTGCCGGTTGCGCCGGAGGATTCGCTTCTTTTCCAGGGCATTGACGTGCTCAAAAATCGTCACCTTGCTGGTGCCCAGCTGGTCGGCCAGCTCCTGCATCGTGGGAGAATATCCGTGCAGATGTCGGAAGTTGCGGATCGCGACGACCACATCGAGCTGCCGAGGGGTGAGGTTCATGGCCGACTCCTTTACCAAGCCCTGGTTCGGTCATTGTTCAGTAAAACAATACCCTAACTTCGCTGGCGTGTCAAGGCTTTCGGTCGGGAAATTTTGGCAAGGACGGCCTGCAAGAAGATAACTCCATTGAATAGAAGCGGTTGCGGTCGCTGGTAAGCCGAATTCTGTTCACCGCGGCACAAGTCCACGGTGGGCGACCATTACTCTTGGGCGCGCGTCGCCGCGCGCCTCCAGCGACCTACCCGCGAACCGTCACACCCGGGGAGGGCGTGTGCGTCCTGGGCGATGGACGCGGCCGAAACCGGCCCGGTCCGCCTATTTGGTCTTGCTGCCGGTGGGGTTTGCCGTGCCGTCGCGGTCACCCGCGACGCGGTGCGCCCTTACCGCACCATTTCACCCTTGCCCGCACCCCGGAAGCCGGGGCCGCTGGCGGTTTGCTTTCTGTTGCACTTTCCGTCGGATTGCTCCGCCTTGACGTTATCAAGCACCGGCGCCCGAGGCCCGCACAGGCCGGGCCTCCCAGTTCGGACTTTCCTCATCCCCGCGAGGGGGACGCGGTCGCCGCCGCGACCGCAACCGCTGGTTGATTATATACCCTCTGCCCCCCCCGCAGGGGTTCACGGGCTCGTCATTCGGCGGCGTTTGCGTATGATGGGCGCGGGACAGCGCATGCCCAGACGCACCGAGAAATCGTCTCCCAAGGCCGCCGACCAGCACAAAGCACACCAAGTCAACGACCTGACGCCGGTGGCCCTGGGACGCAGTTCGGATGAAGACCTGATGCGACGGGCGCAGCAGGGCGACCGGGCCGCGTTTTCACTGATCTACGAGCGCTACAGCGCCTCGGTGTTGTCCTATTTATACCGGATGCTCGGGAACGTCGAGGATGTCGAGTCCATCGCCCAGGAAGTTTTCCTGCGGGCGTATCGTTTTGCCCCCACCTACCGCTATCCGCAGAAGCTCTCCACGTGGCTGTTCACCATCACCCGCAATCTGGCGATCAACTCCTCCCGCCGTCGCAAGCGCAGCCCGGTTCGCAACGTAACCGAACTGAACCTCGAAGGCGTGGACATCAGCGGCGACCCGTACCAGGTGGCCCGACACGCCACCGACAGCGTGGAGCAGCAGGAGCAGATCGCCCGCGTCCTCAAGGCCCTGGACGACCTGCCCACCGACCAGCGCGAGGTGATCGTCCTGGGCGTCTTCCAGGACCTCTCCTATGCGCAAATGGAGGAGATCACCGGCACCAAGGCCGTCACCCTGCGGTCGCGGATGTTTCACGGCCTGCGTAAGCTGGCCCGCCTGATCGGCGGGCAGGATGACAACGGTCAGCCGATTGAACGCGGAGAACGCGACCATGGATGACACCGCGCGGTTCGAGACCGACCCGTTCCTGGTGCTCTTGACCGACGCCCTGCGCGCCGGGCCCGGCAGCCCCCAATGGCACCAGGCCATCGAGGAACTGCGGGCCCGCAACCTGCAGGACGCCGACGAATACCGCCTGATCTGCACCGTCCGGGAGCACCTGGCCAGCGGCCGCGAGTATCGATCCATCCGCCCCGGCCCGGGTTTCACGCGGAAGGTCATGCAAGCCGTCGAGCGCGAGGCGGAGCGGATCGGCCGCCGGCCATCTGTCGGCACGGTGATCGCGGGGCTGGGCGCGGTGCTCGTGCTGGCCACGGTAGTGGCGCTGGCGATCAGGCTGGTTGGCGATTCGCAGCAAGGCCAAGTACCTGACGAACTCGCCGGCGTGTTTGCCGGCACCATCATCGCCCCGCGCGACCTTGCCGGCGGCGTGGGGCCGGAGTGGCGGACGATCGGCGAAGCCCCCGTGCCCTCCCGGGACCGTCGCGGGTTGCTGGCCGCTCGCGTTCCCAGGACCGACATGCCCCGCGGCAGCGGGCTGGCGACGGCCGCCGGCATCGCCCCCTCGCAGATGTTCCTCCTCGAGGCGACGTTGGGCCTGACGCGGGCGGACGAAGTGCCCGATGTGCAGTTGTTCGTGGCCGACGACGGCGACTTTTCGCGTCAGCCCCAGGCCAGCAGCGGCGGGCGCGAGCTGGTGGCGTGGCTGTCGGCAGGACAGCTCAAGGTCGTCCGCGATGGAAAGGTGGTCGGCTCCGCTCCGAAGATGGCCGACAAGCGACAGTGGAACCTGACGATCCGGGTTTCTTCTCGCCACGCCATCGTCGAGGTGGATGGCCGCTCGATCTTCAAGGGCGAACACGGGCTGGCGGCGGACCGTCCCCGCTATGCGGGCGTGCGTTTCCTGACTCGCGGCCAGGAGCGAACCGAGGCCCTTTGGCTGCAATCCCTGCGCGTACTCAAGCCATGAACAGGCCCGCGGACAACCTGACCGCCGCGGCCCGGCCCGCGATGGACGACCTGGAGGCGGCCCGCTTCCTGGCCGATGCCGTCCAACGCCTCGAGGCCGAACTGGCCAAGGTCATCGTCGGCCAGGCCCAGGCCATCGAGGAAATCCTGATTGCGGTGCTGTCGCGCGGGCATTGCCTGGTGCAGGGCGTGCCGGGGCTGGCCAAGACCCTCATGGTCTCCACGCTGGCGCGGGCCACGGACCTGTGTTTCCACCGCATCCAGTTCACGCCGGACCTGATGCCGTCGGACATCACGGGCACCGAGATTCTTCAGGAGGACCCGCAAACGGGCCAGCGGCGATTCGAGTTCCAGAAGGGCCCGGTCTTTGCCAACATCATCCTGGCCGATGAGATCAACCGCGCGCCGCCCAAGACGCAATCGGCGCTGCTGCAGGCGATGCAGGAGCGGCAGGTGACGGCCGGCAGCCGCACGCTGGACCTGCCCGACCCGTTTTTTGTGCTGGCGACGCAAAACCCCATCGAGCAGGAAGGCACGTACCCCTTGCCCGAGGCGCAGCTGGACCGGTTCATGTTCATGGTGCTGGTGAGCTATCCGCGGCGTGACGAGGAACTGGAGATCCTCAAGCGCACCACAGGCGCCTCGGCCGAGGCGCCGGCGGTGGTGATCGACGGCCCGCGGATTCGGATGCTGCAGGACCTGGTCCGCCGTGTGCCGGTGGGGGACCACGCCTATGCGCTTGCGCTGGACATCGTGCGGGCGACGCGGCCGGGCGAGCAGGGGGCAAGCGACTTTGTGCGGCACTGGGTGAGCTGGGGAGCCGGCCCGCGTGCCGGGCAATACATGGTCCTGGGGGCCAAGGCGCGGGCACTGATGCACGGCCGGCTGCACGTGACGCTCGAAGATATCGAGGCGGTTGCGCCGGCGGTGCTGCGGCACAGGCTCGTGCCCAACTTCAACGCCGTGGCGGAGGGGATCACCGTCGAGCAGATCATCGACAAGGTGCTGACGCTGGTCCCGCGGGGCGAGGCGGATCGGTTGCTGTAGTTGCCCGGACGCGACCATGGGCGATAAGCCTGTAGGGCGGGCTGTGCCCGCCGCGGCAGATTGCGCGAGACCAGGTCAACCCCGTCGGTGCGGGATCAGCGCAAATACTCGTGCGCCAGGATCAGAAACACGCTGCTGGTCCAGGTGTAGGCGGTGTCGCGAAGGGGCTGGCCCGTCAGGGCGTCGAAGTTCTCGGCGAATCCGCCGGCGGCGCAAGTGGAGCAGAAGCGCCGGGCGATGTCCCTTGCCAGGTCGCGCCGGCCAAGCTGGTTGAGGCCGTCCACGATGAGCAACGTCGGCGGCGCCCAGATGGGACCGCGCCAGTAGCCGTCCGGGGTGTAGTGCGGGCTGGACGGGAGCTCGGTGGCCAGGCCGTGGGGCGTGAGGAACTTTGGCAGGCGTTGGACCAGCGCATCGGCGACGGGCTCTGGCAATCGCCTGCCCAGGACCAGCGGCACCAGGGGCACAAGGCTGTCGCAGTCCACATCCGCTCCGTCGGCCAGGCGGCGCGCGACGAAGCGGTCGCCTCGCCAGAGCTGGCCGACCAGCGCATCGAGCATCGCCTGCGACAGACTGTGCCAGTGCGCCGCCTCGCGCTGCTTGCCCAGCAGGCCGGCGATCTTCCCGGCCACGGCCAGCTGCGTGGACAGGATCGCCGCCAGGTCGGGCGCTACCAGCGGCGCGCCGGCGTCGAACATCGTGGAGTTGTCCCAGCCGCTGTCGTTGCCGTGAAGGTAATACGGCAGGGGCGCATCCCCGGCCGTGCGATGGGCCAGCCACCAGCGGCTCCAGCGGCACAGCGGCTCGTAGATTTCCAGCAATCGCCGCGGTGTGACCAAATCCGGCCGGCGCTGCAACATGAAGTCCAGCGCCCAGCCCATCACCGGCGGCTTGCAGAAGTTGTAGTGTCGGAAACTGGGGTTCAGGCCGTCGGGAAACGCCCCGAACTCATCCTGGTGGTCGGCCACGACCAATAGCTGATCCCACGCCAGTTGCGGCTGGCCGTAACAGAGGGCCATGGCGTTGAAGCAGTTGTCCCAGCTCCAGATCTGGTCCATGACGACCTTGCTCATCAACACGGCCGGGCGGCGCACGAACCCCAGCGGATAGACCGCTGCCGACCAGTTGACATAGGCGGCGTGCTCCCAGGCCCGGCGGAGATCGGCGGGCGCGGGCGGGGTTGACTCCAGCCAGGACGCGAAGTCGCGCCGGGCCGCGGCAACAGCGGCGTCAAACGCGTCGCGTCGTCGCGGCACCCATGTGCTCTGGTAGGCGTCGATGGCCGCATCCAGCTGGCCGGCTTCGGGCAGCAGGTCCAGGACTACGTGCTCGCAGTGGTTGGGCCGCCAGGGGGCATCCACGCAGATCTGGCCTTGCATCGCATCGAACATGAACCGGCACAGGGCGGGGCGGACGTTGACCGACCATCGCCCGTTTTCAACCGGCTGGGCGACGACGGTCGTTCCGGGCTCGGTGCGGAATCGCAGGCCCATGCCCCGGCCGCGGATGCGCAGGCTCTGGTCGTCGGCGAAGCAGATCTCGATGCTGCGGCCGCCGCCGGCGTCCAGCGTCAGCACATCGGGCCGGCCCGTGGCTGTCGCCCGGCAGACCTGCCCGTCGATCAGCGGCTCGATGAGCACCGCATCGCGCAAGCCCACGCCCCGGGCGCGGTGCAGCCGCAGATACAACCCCTGGCCCAGCGCCGGCGGCCCGCTTCGGCGCATGATCGACAGGTACGAGCCGAATCGGCTGAAGGGCGTGGACGAAACGTCGAAGGTCAGGGCGCTGTTGCTCACGGTTTCCTCGGTAGGGCCGGTCCGTTATAACACCGCCCCACGGAACAACGCCAACGGAGGAACCTTGAGCAAGCAGTTTCCGCTTCGGTACCGGCAGATTCACCTGGACTTCCACACCGGCCCGGACATCCCGGATGTGGGGGCCGACTTTGACGCCCGCGAGTTCGCCCTCATGATGAAGAAGGCCCACGTCAACAGCGTGACGGTCTTCGCCAAGTGCCACCACGGGCACCTGTACTACAACACCAAACGCCCCGAGCGGCATCCGGGCCTGCGCAAGGGCCTGGATCTGCTGGCCTCGCAGATCGACGCGCTGCACCGCCAGGACATCCGCGCCCCCATCTACATCTCGGTGCAGTGCGATGAATACGCGGCCAATACGTATCCGCAATGGGTGGCGCGCAAGCCCGACACCTCGCAGGTGAAGTGGGGCAACAGCGTCTTTACCCCCGGCTGGCAGATCATGGACATGGCCAGCCCGTACCAGGAGTTTCTGGCCGAGCAGACGCGGGAGGTGCTGGACCGCTTCCGCCCGGTGGACGGCATCTTCTTTGACATGTGCTGGGACCAGCCCAGCACCAACGCGTACTTCATGGACGCGATGGTGAAGGCCGGGCTGAACCCGGAGTCCGAGCAGGACCGCAATCGCTACGCGCGGATTCTGGCCCTGGGCTACATGAAGCGATTCCACGCGATGGTCCGCGCCAGCAGCCCCAAGGCGACGGTGTTCTTCAACGCCCGGCCGCTGTTCAACCTGGCCGAGGAAATCGCCTTCCAGGAGCAGGTGGAGATCGAGGCCCTGCCCACCGGCGGCTGGGGCTACATGTATTTCCCCAAGAACGTGCGATTCGCCCGCACCTTCGACAAGCCGTATCTGGGCATGACCGCCCGCTTCCACAAGAGCTGGGCGGATTTCGGCGGGCTCAAGCCCTATGCGGCCCTCGAATACGAGACCAGCCAGATGATGGCACACGGCGCGCGGTGCTCGATCGGCGATCAGCTCCATCCCCGCGGCGTGCTGGACAAGGCCGCGTATGAACTGATCGGCAAGGTGTATGCACGCGTGGAGCAGCGCGAGCCGTGGCTCCAGGGCGCTGTGCCGTTGACCCAGATCGGCCTGTTCCAGGTTCCCACGGGGGTGCTGTCCACCACCCAGACCATCAGCGGCAGCGACGAGGGCGCCACGCGGATGCTCACGCAGTTGAAACACCAGTTCGACGTGGTGCGGCCCGAGAGCGACCTGGACCGGTACGAGGTGCTGGTGCTGCCCGATGTGATTCGCCTGGACGATGCGACACTGCGGCGCCTGCGGAGCTACATCAAGGGCGGCGGGGCGGTCCTGGCGACCGGAACCAGCGGCCTCTCGGAGGATGGAAGGACTCTGCTGCTGGCGGAACTGGGCATCAGGCCCGCCGGCATGTCGCCTTTCACGGCCACCTACATCCGCTTCGGCAAAGAGATCTCCAGCGACGTGCCGCCCTCGGACCACGTGATGTACGAGCGCGGCGTGCGCGTCACCCCCGCCCGCGGCGCAACCAGCCTGGCCCGCGTGGTCGAGCCATACTTCGAGCGGGCCTGGAACCACTTCTGCTCGCACCGGCAGACGCCCGGCGATCGCCTCAGCCGCTGGTCGGCGGCCGTGCAGAACGGTCGCTGCGGCTACATCGCCTTCCCGATCTTCAGCGCCTTCGCCACGCACGGGAACTATCCCTATCGCCTGCTGGTGCGGAGCCTGCTGGAGAGGCTCCTGCCCGAGCCGCTGCTGCGCGTGGATGCGCCCACCAGCACCGAGGCCACCGTCATGCGGCAAGGCCAGCGCACCATCGTGCACCTTCTGCAATATTGCCCCGAGCGGCGGACCGAGAAGCTGGACATCGTCGAGGACATCGTGCCGCTGTTTGGCGTGCCGCTGTCTCTGAAGGTGGCTCGCAAGCCCCGCCGCGTGTATCTGGCGCCCGAGGGCACCGATGTGCCGTTTGAGCATCTGGCCGGCCGGGTGAACCTGCGCGTGCCTGAAATCCGCGGCCACGCGATGGTCGTGTTCGAGTGAGGCAGACCCATGGCCCAACAGCAGGGAATCTCTCCGGCCGACCTGCGGGCGGCGCAGACGACCTACCGACGGCTGAACGACTCTGCGATGCAGCGGAAGCTGCGACGCGAAAAGGCCCATTTCTCGGCCGCCGTCTGGTGGCACCCCGGCGACTGCGACCTGAAGGTGATGGGCCGGGAGTTCCGCCGGATGCGCCAGACCGGCTTCCACACGGTGCGTTTCCACAACGCTCACCCCCTCGAGCTTCGCCCGGGCGTGTATGACTTTGCCCGTTCCGATGCCGGGTTCGATGCCGCCGCGGCCGAGCGGTTACGTCCCGCGGGGACCAGCGCATCGGGCACGAGCACCATGGGGCACGAAATCTGTGCCGCGGTATCGATAAGCCGGCGAACCTGCTCGGCGGCGCGGTCATCCTGTTGTGTCGTGCCGACGCTGGCCAGGCAGCAGATGCCGACCTTGCGGGCGGCGAAGGTGTCGGCCGCTCTGGCCGGATCGGTCAGGAGAATGTTGGCCGCCGAGGGAGCCGATTCCGACAAGCTGCCGTGAAGCTCGACGCCGTCGGCGCCATATTCGGCGGCGCGATCGGCGAGGGTCTGGAAATCCCATGCAGGACAGCTGGCCGAGGTGAATGCGAAGTTCGTGGTGCGACGCAGAACCTATGGCGGCACGGCGGGATGGTCAAGGCAGCGGCTGGTACCGCCGATGGGCCAGCGCGTGAATCAAGTTGCGCAAAGATGCGCGAACAGGCTCGCGGCTGCGTGGTAACAATCCTCGGATGACCACAACAACCATGCGGCAGCTCGCTCTCCTGGTTCTCTCGACGGCCGCACTGAATGCGTCTGTCCACGCCCAGCAGCGCGGGCCGGACGCGCCTTGGCCCGCGCCGGTTCCCGGATTCGTTCCGCCCCAGCCTGGCGAGCACCCGCGGTTGTTTTTCCGCAAGGCCGACCTGCCGAAGCTCAAGCAGCGTGCCCAGACGCCCGAGGGCAAGGCCATCATCGAGCGATGCAAGTGGTTGCTGGACGGCGCCACGGCCGTGCGCGGGCCCGGGAAGTTCACGCTGTGGGATGGGGCGGCCTTTGGCTTCCTGTACCAGATGACCGGCGAGAAGCGGTACGCCGACCTGGCCCGGACCTGCATGGACCGCATCTGGGAGGGCGCCATCGATCGCGACAACCGCTACAGCCTGGTGCCGCCCAACGAGCCGATGCGTGCCGGGCCCAGCCTGTCGGCCGTCGCCATGGCCTATGACCTGTGTTACGACGCGTGGGATCCGGCCTATCGCAAGGAGCAGGCCCAGAAGATGTTCACGTGGAAGGGCAAGTGCAAGAAGCGCGGCGGCGAGGTGTCGCTGGAACGGTTGTCGCTCAATCCCGATAACCCCAACCCCGTGTCCAACCACTTTGCCCTGCAGGTGGGCGGGGCGGGTCTGACGGTGCTGGCGCTGGCCGGCGACCCGGAGCTGTCGGCCGAGCAGCAGCAGAAGCTTATCGAGTACCAGAAAGGCGTGGACAGGCACGCCCGCAAGGTGATGACCGAGGACTTTGGCGAGGGCGGGTACTTCGGCGAGCACGCCGGGCCGGGCGTGATCGCCATGACCTGGACGTTCACGCCGTGGCTATTGGCCGAAAAGGTCTGCGCCGGCCGGGATTGGGTGACGCCGCGCCCCAACGGCGAATGGATGAGCCTGCGGTTCGTCATGCAGACGATCCCGACGGCCAAGGGCCCGATGTACACCAACCCTACGGCCGGCCGGGGCGGGTATGGCGGCGATTTTCTGGAACAGGCCGGCGGGCATCACTCTACGTATTTCTGCCAGGGTTTCGGGGCCATCCAGCCGCACCGCAAGGCGGCGATGTTGTGGGTCTATCAGAACTTCGTCGAGCCGACCGAGCACCAGCTTTATCCCAACGACCTGCCGGCGGGGCAGAAGTCCTATGACGTGTTCTCCTACCCGCACCGGGCGATGTTCGCGCTGGTGAACTGGCCGTTTGGCGTAACGCCGGAGAACCCGGAGAAAACGTTGCCCAAGGTGGCCGAGGACCGCCGCATGGGCCAGTACATCTTCCGCAACCGCTGGAAGGACAAGGATGACATCATCGTGGCGGTGCTGTTTGGCTCGCGCACGACCGACAGGCTGCGGCGGATGATGGTCTGGGGGCTGGGCCAGCAGATGACCTTCGGCACGATCACGCCCGCCGTCGAGGGCTCGGCCAAGATCAACAAGGCCAGGATCGACTTCTTCCAGCCGGCCGAGGATGGCAGTGGCGTGGTCAGCGCTGGAGGAAACTGCGTGGCCGTGGACTACAGCGGCGCGGCGGGATGCGACGCGGTGATCGTCATGGTCGGCCCGGGTGCAACCGGCCAACTGGGCGGGTCGGCCGACAAGATCAGGTCGCAGGTGCAGAATGTGGAGGCCGGCGGCAGGAAGTTCAGCATCCTGACGCTTACCTCCACAGGCCAGCATCCCAAGGCGGTGGTGGCAGGGGACAAGATCGCGCTGGGCGGCCAGACCATCAGCCACGATGGCACGAAGGTCGTATTCGGCAAGATGGCCGGCCCACCGAAGATCCAGCAGTAGCGGCCGGGCAACCTGCCGCTGCAAACGTGGCTGGCGGGCGTTGTGCGCGGCAACACGCCCAAGCCGTGGGAGTGCGATGCGCCGATGGCGTTTCGCCTCAGCAGCCCGGCGGCCGACCACTATTTCCTGCTCAACGACGGCCCGCGGCGATGGGCCGCCCTCCGCGCTCACGACCGCACCTACGCATCAGGCCAGTATGTCATCGAGCAGCGGCCCATCGACATTACCGGAACCATCGCCGTGGACCTGCCCGAGCGGTCCGGCGTATGGCTGCGGCTGGCCCGTCGGTAATATACTGCGGGTATGAACAACACATCCTGGATCACACGGGCCCGCTGGAGCCCGTATGTCGTCGGCGCCGCAATCGGCGTACTCAGCTGGGCGCTGTTCGCCATCGTGAACAAGCCGCTGGGCATATCCACGAGCATGTCGGCCGTCTCAGGCGCTTGCGCCTTGCCCTTCATCGGCAGCGAGGGCGTCTCGCGCAACCCCTATTGGGCCAAACACATGCCCAGGTGGGACTACGGCACGTTGTTCCTCGTCGGCACCTTCGCCGGCGCCCTGGTCAGCTCCCTGGTCTCACGCAGTTTCCGCGTCGAGCTCGTCCCCCAGGTCTGGGCCGAGCGTTTCGGCCCCTCGCCGGCCAGGCGCCTGCTGGTCGCGTTCGTCGGCGGAGTCATCGCGCTGTATGGCGCCCGCATGGCCGGCGGATGCACCAGCGGCAACGGCCTGAGCGGATCGCTGCAACTGGCCCTCTCCGGCTGGGTGTTCTTCGCCGTCATGTTCGTCTCGGGCATCATCACCGCGGCAATCCTGTTCGGACGGCCCGGCAAGTCGGCCTGAAACGCAAGGAGACCAACCATGAATCTTCCCATCACGGGCAACGCGGCCCTGGTTCTGGGCGTCGTGTTCGGATTCATCTTCGGCTGGCTGCTGCACCGCGGCGGCGTGGCCAACTACAACGTCATCGTCAACCAGTTCCGCCTCCGCGATTTCACCGTCCTGAAGGTCATGCTCACCGCCATCGTGGTCGGCGGCATCGGCGTGTCGGTGCTTAACCAGTTTGGGCTGGTGCACAAGTACGACATCAAGGATGCCAACATGCTGGGAGTCATCCTCGGCTCGGCCATCTTCGGCGTCGGCATGGTCCTCTACGGCTACTGCCCCGGCACGGGCCTCGCCGCCGTCGGCACCGGCAGCGTTCACGCGCTGGTGGGGCTGGCCGGCATGCTCGTCGGCGGCATCCTCTATGCCGCCACGTTCAAGTGGGTCAACGCCAACATCCTCAGCGTCTGGGCCCTGGGAAAGGTGCGGCTCATCGACAGCGGCATCCCCGAAGCGGTCTGGCTGGCCCTGCTGGTGGTCGTGGCGGCTGCCGTGTTCTGGCTGATCGAGAAGAAGATCGAAACGGAATAGCATCGAGCACACAGCTGTAGGGTCCGCCTTGGCGGACGCCGTGGTGCTCCGCGTCCGCTGAAGCGGACCCTACTGGAACGAGCAGGCCATGGCGTTCCCCAACATCCTGCTGATCCTGGCCGACGACATGGGCTACTCCGACCTGGGGTGCTTCGGGTCGGAGATCCGCACCCCCAACCTCGACGCCCTGGCCGCCGGCGGGATGCGCTTCACGCAGGCCTACAACTGCGCCCGCTGCTGCCCATCGCGGGCTTCCCTGCTGACCGGCCTCTACCCGCACCAGGCGGGCATCGGCCACATGGTGCAGGATGCGGGCGTGCCGGCCTACCAGGGCTATCTGCGCGACGACTGCGCCACGCTTGCCGAGGTGCTTTCGCCGGCCGGCTATCTCACCGGCCTGTCGGGCAAGTGGCACGCGGGCGGCGCGTGGCGGCGCACGCCCGAGGCCGTCAGCACGTGGGACCTGAACGACCCGCGGCGACCGCTGCCCACGCATCGGGGCTTTGAGCGGTTCTACGGCAACGCCGCCGGCGGCGGCAGCTACTTCAACCCGCGCCCACTGGTGGAGCAGGATCGCATCGTCGATCCGCAGCCCGGCTTCTACACCACCGACGCCTACACCGATGCCGCCATGCGCATGGTGGATGAGGCCCACGGGGCCGGCCGGCCGTTCTTCGTGCACCTGTGCTACAACGCCCCGCACTGGCCGCTGCACGCGCTTCCGGAGGACATCGAGCGATACCGCGGCAAGTATCGCGGCGGATGGGATGCTCTTCGCAAGGCCCGCCACGAGCAGCTCAAGGGCCTGGGCATACTCGACAAGCGCTGGGACATCTCGCCGCGCGATCCCAACGCGCCGCCTTGGGAGCACATCAAGCTGCGCGACTGGGAAGACCTGCGGATGGCGGTTTACGCGGCCCAGGTGGACCGCATGGACCAGAACATCGGCCGGCTGGTGCAGCACCTGCGTCAGCTGGGCATCCTCGACAACACGTTGATCCTGTTCCTCTCCGACAACGGCGGATGCGCTGAGTTCCTGGCCGAGGATGGCCAGAAACAGCGCGAGTGGCCGGTGACGCTGGACGGGCGCACCGTCCGCTGCGGCAACATCCCCGGCCTGGAGCCGGGCGGGCCGGACACTTTTATGAGCTACGACCTGCCCTGGGCCAATGCCAGCAACTCGCCGTTTCGCCTGTTCAAGCACTGGGTGCACGAGGGCGGCATCTCCACGCCGCTGATTGCCCACTGGCCGGCGACGGTTCGCCCCGGCGGCATCAGCCACGCGCCGCTGCACGTCATCGACATCGCCGCGACGATCATCGACGTGGCGAAGGCGCAGTACCCGGCCGAGCTTCGCGGCAAGGCCATTCAGCCGCTGGAAGGCGAGTCATTCGCGGCCGCGCTGTCGGGGCGGGATTGGCAGCGGAGCCGGCCGATCTTTTTCGAGCACGAGGGCAACCGTGCGGTGCGGGATGGCGATCTGAAACTGGTCAGCCGCCACCCGGGCCAATGGGAGCTATACGACATGTCCCGCGACCGCACGGAACTGGACGACCGCTCATCGCGCTATCCGGATGTCGTCAGTGACCTGGCGCATCGATACGACCAATGGGCCGACCGCTGCGGCGTGCTGCCGTTCGAGCAGGTGAGGCAGATGCAGCGGGCGCGACGGGGCGGATAGACGCGCTCTCTTGCGAGCCGCGAGCGTAAGTGAGCGGTGGGCATGCAACGGCCAAAGACCGCTCCCTCACGGTCGCGGCTCGTGAATGCGCGAACGGGTCCGCCTCTGCGCGGTAGCAACGGCCGTTCTCTCGATGGCCGCACTGAACGCCGCTGTTCACGCCCAGTGGCGCGGTGTGCCAGACCGTGCTGCGCGACTTGTAGCGCAGGCTTTTGCCTGCGCGGCGATTCCGGTGCAGGCTGAAGCCTGCACCACAGTGGCGGACGGGCGCGAGGGTTGGTATAGTCCCGGGCACTCCGGGAAGTGTTCCCACTGGACATGAGGAATGCTTCCGATGACCACGCCTCCCTGGATTCCCCGCTCGATGCGTGTGCCGCCGCGGCTGAAAGACGTGCGTGTTGGTGCGCCGTGCCCGCGTTACGCCCTGCTGATCAACCCGTTCTACGCCAAGGACCCGCACGCCAGCTTCGGCAAGCACGTGCTGACGCCGTCGCTGGCGCTGACGAGCATCGCCGCCGCCGCGCCGCCCACGTGGCAGGTGCGCTACTGGGATGAGCGGCCGCAGGGACCGGCACAGCCGCCGCAGATATTCCGGCCGGGAACCCAGGTTGTTGTCGGTGAAGACGAAGTACGGCTGATCGTCCGCATCGATCTCGGCGACCACCTGGTCCACATCTCGGCACTGGTACGGCTGGTGCAGGCCGCGCGTGGACAGATAGCAGAACCCGCACTGGAGAAAATCTGGAGCGCGGCGGTGTCGATCGACGTGACCGACGACCCTTCGTTGGTGCGCGAAATGGCCCTGGCCGGCTGCACGGGCGTGTTTGTGGGCTTCGAGTCGCTGGACGACCGCAACCTGGCCGACGCCCGCAAGCGCACACCCCGCACCGAAGACTACGCCCGCCGGGTGCGCATCCTGCACGACTGCGGCATCCAGGTGAACGGCAGCTTCGTGCTGGGCTTTGACCACGACGGCCCCGACGTGTTTGCCCGCACGGTGGACTGGATCGAGCGGCAGCGGCTGGAATGCGCAACATTCCACATCCTCACGCCGTACCCGGGCACGCCGCTGTTTGCACAGATGGAGTCCGATGGGCGGCTTTTGCACCGCGACTGGGACCAGTACGACACCTCGCACGCGGTCTTCCGGCCGCGGCACATGACGCCGCGGGAACTTGAGGCGGGGTATGCCTGGTGCTACCAGCGGCTGTTCTCACCGGGCGGCATCTGGGCCCGCCGCCCGGCCGACTGGCGGGCGGTGCTGCCGTACCTGGCGATGGCGTATCTCTACAAACGGTCCAACCACCTGTGGCATCGGCTGATCCGCCACGAGTGGACGGCGGCAGTTTGGCGGCCGCTGGTTGCGGCTACCCGCTTTCGACACCTGCGATTCCGCCGGCGCCTGGCCGAGCTGCCGCACGCCACCGATCAGGTTGCCCGACATCTTCCCTCGATCGTGCCGGCCGGCGCGTAAAGCGATTGGCTTGACGCGCGCGGCAAGGGTATAATGCCTGCACCTGTCACGGAGGACTGTCATGGCGCCTTCGCAAGTCTCAAACCTTGGATTCGACACGCTGATCTCGCGTGAGTGGCTGGCCACCAACGGACTGGGTTCGTATGCGTCCAGCACCGTGCCCGGCATGAACACCCGCAAGTATCACGGCCTGCTGGTGGCCGCGATGGCGCCGCCGGTGCGGCGGATGGTGCTGCTGTCTCGCGTGGAGGAGACGGTGCGATGCAACGGGCAGGTGCATGACCTGGCGTGCAACGAATACCCGGGTGTGTTCCATCCCCACGGCGAGCAGTACCTGCGCGCGTTCGGCCACGACCCGTTTCCGCGCTGGGCGTACCAGCACAACGGCTGGACCATCGAAAAGCAACTGCGGCTGATCCGCGGGCAGAACGTCGTGGTCATCAGCTACAGCCTGCTGGGCGGCGGAGAGCCGGTGGAGTTGGAGCTTCGCCCGCTGATGGCGCTGCGGCCGATCCACGACCTGGGCTACCAGTGGAACGCGCCCCTGGAAACCAGCGAGTTGTCGCCCCGACACCATCGCCTGTCCCCCACCAGCCGCACGCCCGAAGTGTTCTTCGCCCACGATGGCGAATTTTTCCCCCACGGCTGCTGGTACTTCAGCACCATCTACCGCCGCGAACAGGAACGCGGCTATGGCGGGCTGGAGGACCTGTGGATGCCCGGCACGGTGAAATGGACGCTGGCTCCCGGGCAAACGGTGCACTTTGTCTGTTCCTCCGAGCCCTTTGAACTGGTCCGCGTGCTGGCCGCCGCCGATCAGCAGGATGCGGCCTCCGCGCGGCAGGCCTCGCGCGAGCCGCTGGCCCTGCTGGGGCGAGCGGCCGAGCAGTTTGTCGTCAGCGGCCGCCATCACCGCACGATGATTGCCGCCGGCTATCCGTGGTCGGCTCCCAGCGGCCGCGACGCCATGATCTGCCTGCCGGGGCTTCTGCTGGCCACCGGCAAGCTCGACCAGGCGCAATCGCTGCTGATCTCCTACGGGGCGCTGCTCAAGGGCGGGCTGCTGCCCGGCGAACTGGCCGAGGATGGCAGCGGCTGGAAGTACAACTCGGCCGACGCGGCGCTGTGGTTCATCCACGCGCTGCAGCAGTATCTGCGCTATGGCGGCGGACCGGCGCTGGTGCGCGAACTGTTCTTCCCGGTAGTCAATGAGATTCTCAGCCGCTACCAGCACGGCACCGAACTGGGCATCAGCGCCGACGCCGACGGGCTGCTGGTGTGCCAAACGCCCGGCGCCACGTGGATGGACGGCCGGGTGGGCGACTGCTTCATGACGCCGCGCACGGGCCGGCCGGTGGAGCTCAACGCCCTGTGGTACAACGCCGTGCGCTTCGGGGCGGATCTGGCCCTGGCGTATGGCCTGCCCACCCGCGCGGCAGAGCTGGAGGCGCTGGCTCGACAGGTGCACGCGGCGTTCAACCTGCGATTCTGGAACGAGCAGGCCGGCTGCTGTTTCGACGTGGTGCGCGATGACGCCAACGACGCGACCATCCGCCCCAACCAGATTCTTGCCATGAGCCTGCCGTATCCGGTGCTGGACCTGCACCGCCATCGGCTGGTTCTGGAGGCGATCTGCGGGCGGTTGCTCACGCCGATGGGCCTGCGGACGCTGGACCCCGCCGACCCGGCCTACATCGGCCGCTACCTGGGCGGCGTGGCCGCGCGCGAACGTGCCTATCACCAGGGCTCAGCCTACCCGTGGCTGCTGGGGCCGCTGGCGACGGCATACCTGCGTGTGCATGGGCGCAACTCCGCCAGCCTCGAGCGGGTACGGCAGATGCTCCAGGGCCCGCTGGCCTACCTGGCCGCCGACGGCATGGGCCAGGTGTGCGAACTGTTCGATGGCGATCCGCCGCATGCACCCGGCGGAGCGCCGGCGTCGGCGCGATCCGTGGCCGAACTGCTGCGCGCTTACGTCGAGGACGTGCTGGACCAGCCACCGCGCGGCGGTGCTTCGGCCCAGGCCTCCAGTGTGCTTGCCCGCGGGCCGGCGCTGGGCCGGACCGGATAGGCCGGCCATGGTGTTGCTGGGCCTGGATGTCGGTTCCTCCTCGGTCAAGGCGGCGATCCTGCGCCACGGCCGCGTGGCGGGGCCGATCGCCCGCGAGTCCTACCCGACGAAGTTCGACGCTGTTCGGGCAGAAATACGTCCGCGCCAGTTGCTGGCCGCCGTTGCCAGAGCCATCGGCCGGTTGGGGCCGGCGGCCCGGCGGGTCGATGCCATCGCCCTGTCCACTCTGTCGCCGTCGTGGGTGGCGATGGATGGGCGCGGCCGGCCGATCACGCCCATCATCACCCACCAGGACCGACGCAGCGTCCACGAGGCCCGCGACCTGCTGGCGGCCGCCGGCGGCCAACAGGCCATGCTGCGCCTGGCCGGCAACCTGCCCTTTCCCGGCGGCATCAGCAGCACCACGCTGATGTGGTTCCTGCGCCACGAGAAGGCCCTGATGCGGCGGGCCGAACTGGTCGGGCATCTGAGCACGCTGCTGATCCGCCAGATGACCGGCGCGCGCGTAACCGACCCATCGCACGCATCGTTCATGGGGCTGTATCGCACGTTGGAGCAGGCCGGCTGGAGCGAGGATTTGTGCGGCCTGGTGGGCGTGTCGCCGAAACTGCTGCCGGACATCCTGGAGAGCGACCGGATCGCCGGGCATGTCACGGGCAGCGCTGCCCGGCGCTTCGGCCTGGCCGCCGGCACGCCCATGCTCGCGGGGATGGTCGATACCGGCGCGGCCATGCTGCTGACCGGCGCAAAGCCCGGGCAACTGCTGAACGTCAGCGGCTCGACGGATGTTCTGGCGCTGTGCACGGACTGTCCCCGGCCGCACCCGCAGTTGTTGACGCGAGCCCTGGGCGTGGGCAGGAAGTGGCTGAGCGTCAGCACGCTGGCGGCGGCCGGCTCGACCCTGGACTGGGTGCATCGTCAGATGTTCGCCGATCTGCCCGAGGCAGCCTTCCGGCGGCTGCTGGGCCGACTCGCCCGCCGGCCGCTGCCGTCCACGGTCCGCTTCGATGCGTACCTGGCGGGCGACCGCATGAGCATCGAGCAGAAGCAGGGGGCCTTCGCCGGGCTGACGCTGGCGACGACGCGGCTGCACATGCTCAGCGCCGTGATCGAGTCGCTGGCGGCCGCCAGCGCCCGGCGCCTGCCTCTGCTGGCGTGCAATCCGGCGAGCATCAGCCGCCGTGTGGTGGTCTCCGGCGGCGTCCAGACGGTTCTGTCGGCCATCCTCCACCGCGACTGGCCGGGCAAGTGGGAGTTCCGATATCAGGCCGAAGCGACGCTCCGTGGGCTGGCGAGGCTCGCGCCCGCCAGGAGCTGAGCCGGCAAAGCATCGCGGATTCCCACAGCCGCGGCGTGCCGGAGCATTGCTTTCGTCCCGCAAGTCGCACTACAGTAAGAGGCGCGGACGGGGCGGAGTCGGGCTCTGCTGGCATGCGATCCAACAAGCAACAGCCGCTCTCGACGGCGGGGCGGAAACCCCGTGTGCTGTTCTGCCCAGGACGGCGGACGCCGGAGACACGCCCGAGGAACCTCTCGCGGCCGGACTGTGCTGACGATCGGTTGAGTGCGAATCATGAACAAAGTGCGTAACGACATCCGCAACGTGGCCATCATCGCCCACGTCGATCACGGCAAGACGACGCTGGTGGACGCCCTGCTGCGGCAAAGCGGCAACTTCCGCGACAGCCAGCTCCAGCAGGAGTGCATCATGGACTCCAACCCGCTGGAGCGGGAGCGCGGCATCACCATCCTGGCCAAGAACTGCGCCATCACCTACCGCGCGCCCTCCGGCGAGGACTACAAGATCAACCTCATCGACACGCCCGGCCACGCGGATTTCGGCGGCGAGGTCGAGCGCGTGCTGAGCATGGCCGACGGGTGTTTTCTGCTGGTGGACGCGGCCGAAGGGCCCATGCCCCAGACTCGCTTCGTGCTGAAAAAGGCCTTTCAGCACGAGCTGCGGCCCATCGTCATCATCAACAAGATCGACCGCCCCGATGCCCGTCCCGACGCCGTGCTCAACGAGGTATTCGATCTGTTCGTGGAACTGGGCGCCGACGACGAGGCGCTGGACTTCCCGGTGCTCTACGCGTCGGGTCGGGCCGGCAAGGCGGCGTGGAAACTGGAGGATCGCGCCCAGAGCATCCAGCCGGTCTTCGAAGCGCTGCTGCGGTACGTGCCGGCGCCGCGTGGCGACCCGGACAAGCCGCTGCAGGTGCAGATCACCAGCATCCTCTACAACGACTACGTCGGGCGGATCGGCGTGGGGCGGATCTACAACGGGGTGATCAGATCCGGCCAGCAGGTGACCGTCTGCAAGCGCGACGGGGCGCAGGTCAAGTGCCGCGTACTGCAGGTGCAGGTATTCGACGGTCTGGGGCGCAAGACCGTCGAGCAGGCCGAGGCCGGCGACATCGTGGCGCTGGTCGGCTTGGAGAGCGTCGATATCGGCGACACGATTGCTGATCCGCTCAATCCCCAGCCGCTGGCCGGCCAGGAAATCGAGCCGCCCACGCTGACGATGATGTTCATGGTGAACGACTCGCCGTTCGCCGGGCGCGAGGGCAAGTATGTCACCACCCGCAATCTTCGCGAGCGATTGAAACGGGAACTGGAATCGAACGTCGCGCTGTCCGTGGAGGAGTCCGCCGACAAGGGAGCGTTCAAGGTTTCCGGGCGAGGCTTGCTGCACCTGGGGGTGCTGATCGAGAACATGCGGCGCGAGGGTTACGAACTGTCCATCGGCAAGCCGCACGTCATCCTGCGCAAGGGGCCCGACGGCCAGACGCTCGAGCCCATCGAGTATCTGGTGATCGACGTGCCGGAAAAGAGCCTCGGACCGGTGATGGAACTGGTCGGCAACCGCCGCGGCGAGCTGACGCGCATGGACAACCGCGCGGGCCACGTGCACCTGGAGTTCACGATCCCCGCGCGGGGGCTGATCGGCCTGCGCACGCGGCTGATGAACGCGACGGCCGGCACGGCGGTGATGCACCACAACTTCCACGAGTACGCGCCGATGCGGGGCGAGGTGCCCGCGCGCAGCAACGGCGTGATGGTGCAGAACGAGGGGGGCACGGCCAACAACTACGCCCTCAACTATCTTCAGGAGCGGGGCACGATGTTTGTGGACCACAATGACCCGGTGTACGAGGGCCAGATCGTGGGCGAGCATTGCCGCGACAACGACATCGTGGTGAATGTCACCAGGACCAAGAAGCTCACCAACATCCGCACGACGGCCTCGGATGAGAACATCATCCTCAAGCCCATCCGCAAGATGACCCTGGAGCAGGCGCTGGAGTACATCGAAGAGGATGAACTTGTCGAGGTCACTCCCGCGGCCATCCGCCTGCGAAAGACGCTGCTGCGCGAGCACGATCGCAAGCGCGCCGGGAAGAAGCCGGCGGAGGTCGTGGAGGTGTGAATCGCCCCGTCATCGCCATCACCGTCGATACCAGCCATCGCGCCGAGCAGTATGAGTCGCCGTGCGCGTATTCGACCGCTATCGAGAAGGCCGGCGGGTTGCCATTGCTGTTGCCGTACCGCACGGACCTGTCACTGATCCCGCAGATCGTGGACCTGTGCGATGGCGTGCTGTTCAGCGGCGGCGATGACCTGGACCCAGCGCTCTACGGCGAGCAGTGGCACCCCCATGCCGCGCGGATCGATCCCGCGCGGCAGACGTTTGAGCTGGCCCTGCTGGCCGAGGTGGAAAGGCGGCGTGTGCCGGCCTTGGGCATCTGCCTGGGCTGCCAGCTCATGAACGTCCACCGCGGCGGGAGCCTGATCCAGTTCCTGCCCGACCACCCGCGGCCCAACCCCATCGAGCACCGCAAGCTCGACGACCCCACGCGCCGGCACGACGTGACCCTGGTCGGCGGCTCGGCCATCGCCTCCGCAATCGGCCGAACGACGCTATCGGTGAACACCTCCCACAAACAGGCCATCCGCACCCCCGGCCGGGGCCTCCGCATCATCGCCACCGCGCCCGACGGCATCATCGAGGGCATCGAGGACCCGACCATGCCCCTTTACGCGGCCGTCCAGTGGCACCCCGAGCGCCTGCACGAGGAAAAAGAGCACCTGGCTCCGTTCAAAATGCTCGTGACGCGGGCCCTTGAGCACATGGTCGCCGAGGAAACGTAGGGGCGATGCCTGCATCGCCCTCGGGCGATCCTTTGTGGTGCCGGCTTCAGCCGGCACGACCGACTCTGGCGCAGGCTGAAGCCTGCGCCACAATGCGTGCCTGCATTTCCATGTGCGAGTTGGTCTAATACCGGCGATGGCCGGGCCGCGGCGCATCCTCCTGCTGATCACCGACCTCCAGATCGGCGGGACGCCGACCGTTGTGCGGGAGTTGGCGGTTCGCCTCCGGGCGGCCGGCAATGCTCACGTCGAGGTCGCGTGTCTTGCCCCCCGGGGGCCGGTGGCCGACGAGCTCGCCGCGGCCGGCGTGGCTGTAACCGCCCTCGGGGCGAGCAGCGTCGTGCAAGCCATCGATGTTGTGCGGAAGCTGGTCCGGCTGATCGACCGGCAGGGGATCGACACGGTCCTGAGTTTCCTCGTCCATGCCAATGCGATCGCGGCGGCCGCATCGCTGTTCCGGCCGGACGTGCGATGGCTGCAGTCCATCCAGACCACCCAGCCCTATCCGCGCTGGCACTGGTGGGTGCAGCGCGTGGCGTCGCTGGCGGCACAGAGGATCGTTGTCCCGTCGCCGTCGGTGGCACGTGTTGCAGCCGGCTGGGCCGACGTAGCCGTTAACAAAATCGCCGTGATTCCCAACGCAGTGGATAGTGACCTTTCCGCGTGGCACGGGCTGCCAGCCCGTGGTCTGCGGTCTGCCGCAGACGTCGGCCACAGGCCGATCAAGAGCACGGGCGAGCCGCCCGTGCCACGCACAGACACGGGCTGGAAGCCCGTGCCACAGGCAGACGCAGACACGGGCTGGAAGCCCGTGCCACGGGCAGACACAGACACGGGCTGGAAGCCCGTGCCACTGCAGAGAGGCGGCATCGGCTTTGTGGGGAGGCTGGACCCAATCAAGCGGGTGACGGATCTGGTGGATGCCGTCGCCCTGCTGGGACAAGATGTTCGCCTGCACATCTATGGTGACGGTCCCGAGCGAGGGGCCATCGAGGCGCGAGTTGCCCAGCATGGCCTGGCCGCGCGGGTGACCATGCACGGCGCCATTCCCGATGCCAAGCCGGCCATCGCATCGCTGGATGTGCTGGTCCTGCCATCCGAGGCCGAGGGGTTCGGGCTGGTGCTGATCGAAGCCATGGCCGCCGGCGTGCCGGTGGTGGCCACCAACGCCCCGGGCATCCGCGACGTGGTAACCGACGGCGTGACGGGTCTGCTCGTGCCCGTCGGCCGGCCGGATGCCCTGGCCGCCGCCATCGCGCGCATCCTCGCCGATCCCGCGCTGCGATCATCACTGGTGATGGCGGCCGCCGATCACGTGCGGCGGAACTATTCGTGGGATGTCGTGCTTCCGCGGTACCGCCAACTTCTGCATCTCTGACAATCCGCAATCCCCAATCCCAAATCCGCAATCAGTCGTACTCCTCCGGCGCCTCTCCCTTGGGCCTTGTCTTCCACCTCCGATGCACCCACCAGTACTGCCCGGGGTCCTTGCGGATGAAGTCCTCGATGGCTTTGGTGTATCGCTGCGTGATGTACCGTAGCGGGTCGGGCTCGTCCTGCCAGTCGCGGGGGTAGATGATGTCCTGGGCGCCGATCACGAACTGGAAGCGGTCGTCGATACGCCGGGCATACCCGATCACCACCGGCACGTTGTACTCCATCGCCAGCAGGCCGATCGACTTGTACGTGCTGGCTTTGCGGCCAAAGAAATCCACGAAGATGCCTTTGCTGCCGGCGTTCTGGTCGGCGACAAAGCCGACCGCTCCGCCCTGGTCGAGCACCTCGGTCACCTCGGTCGTGGCGCCTTTCTTGGTGATGATCCGCTGCCCGCGCTTCTGCCGCACGCCGAACAGCCACTGGCTGACATACCGGTTATCCAGCGGCCGGGCGACGCTGGAAGTCGGGAATCCCAGCGTCGCCAGCAGATACCCCAGGATCTCGAAGTTGCCGTAGTGGGCGCTGAGCATGATCAACCCGCCGCGGCCGCGGAGCAGCAGGTCCAGCGTCTGGGTGAAGTTTTCCAGTTTGACATATCTGGCCCAGGTATCGATACGGATCAGCCTGGCCGTGAACAGGACCTCCACGAACAGCATGAACACTTCCCGCATGGATCGGCGGGCAAGTTGGCGGATCTCATCAGGGCTCTTTTCGGGAAAACTGCGGGAAAGGTTGGCGATGGCCCGCTGGCGGTGCTTGCGGTCCACCAGATAGGCCAAATCCCCCAGCAGACAGGCCGTTCGCAGGTTGGCGTTGACCGGCCAGCAGTGCAGCAGCATGGAAACCAGCCGCAATGCCCAGTACTGGAGCCGGTCGATCAGGTCGCTGCGCGGCTTGGCCATGGGCGAGGCGGATTGTACTGATCCGGCTTGGGGAACGGCAATTCCCGACAGCGGGGCCGCGTGCCAGGCCGGTGTTGCGACCTGGCGGTGCGGGCAAGGATTGCGTCCGTCGGAGGCATGTACGCTGGCGATGACGCCGTCTCGGTTGCCGATAGTGCGTAAGATGACGTGTGTAGCGGCGAAGAGGCCGATAAACGGGCGATTTCGGTAAGCCAGGAGACCTGAGAAGTTTGGGGAATGAGGCGACGCCGCTTTTCTGCCGGTTTTTCCTTGCCTTCGGGCGGTTTTGCGGTGTACTTATTAGCAACACCGCAGAACACCGCCAGTCCGGGCACATGCCGGCCAAGGGTGTGCTGTTCCACGGGGGCGGTTGTCGGCACAAGCATGCCAAGGAGCGGGACATGTGCAGATGGATGAAGGGCAAGAGCATTGGTGCATTGAGTCTGGCGGCGATGCTGGCACTTTCGCCGGCAACCGCGTGCGCGGATGCTCTGGCCAGCGCCTACGACAGCGTGCTCCAGGCGCTGCTGGCGGGGCAGGATGCTCAGCAGGCGGCGCGGGATGCCTATGGCGCCAGCCGCGTCTGGTTCGTCAGCGCCGACGGCAACAACGCCAACACCGGGCTCTCGCCCTTGGGAGGCCTGGTTTCGCCGCAGCTGGCCGTTGCCCTGGCGCAGGGCGGCGATGCGATCGTTTTCGGCCCGGGCGTCTTTGACCTCGGCGAGAGCTACCTGCGCCTGCCCGACGGCGTGTCGGTGTATGGCGCGGGCATGTACGCCACGACGATCACCGGCCGCGCCGACAACTCCGGCGGCGCCATCTTCAACCCGGGATCGCGCTCCACCGTCGCGGACCTGACGCTGGAAAGCACGCGTGGCGACGTGCTGAGCTACCCGTTCGGCTACGAGTCGGCCGGAAACATCTTCCAGGATGTGACGGCCAGGCGGATCCGCATCCTTGGCCAGACCGACGGCATCTTCACCGCCGGCGGCCAGACCGGCTGCACGCTGAAGGTGTACGACTCGATCATCCAGACCAAGTGGGACACGATCTTCACCCGCGGCGAAGGCGACCGCATCGAGCTCTACAACACGGTGCTGATCGCTTCGGGAACGACGGCGGTGCCGGGCATGGCGGCGCAGGGCCCCTTCGCGATGGCCGGCGAGATCTACATGGAGGGCGGGCTGATCAAGATCGAGAACGGTCCGCTGCAGACCATCGGCGCCCGCACGCTGTCGGGCAAGGTGCTGCTGAAGGATGTGCACATCGAGACGGCGACGCACGGCGAAGGATATGTCAAGAGTTTCACCGGCTTCGTGTATGAGACGGGCAGCAGCTACAGCCTCCAGGGCGGCAGGCTGACGTCCGAGGAACTGGTCCTGGGCACCTCCGACGGCCCGGTGGCCGTGCCGGGGCTGGTGTATGTCGATGGCGGCACTCTGAACGTGACCCGGCATCTGAAACTGACGACCGACGCGCGCATGATCCAGACGTCGGGGACAATCTCGGCGTCGTCGATCGAGAGCCGCGGGGTCTTTGAGCAGACCGGCGGCACGCTGTCGGTGGCCGGCACGTTCCGGAGCATGGGCACGACCTATCTGTCGGGCGTGCAGAACTGGGCCAGCGGATCGGTGCTGGACGTGAACGGCGGCACCGTGACGCTGGGCAGCAACGCCGGCGCGGCGGCCGGCGAGGGCGGGGCGGCGGTGGCCAACCTCAGCATCAACGTCAACGGCAGCACGGTGATCCTGGCCGCGGACCAGACCCTGCGGTCGCTGAATGTGCCCGTGGAGAATCCCGGCAACCAGCGGTTTGACCTGGCCGGCCATGCCGTGCGCATCTACGAGGAAACCAGCAAGTTGGCCGAGGCGGAGCGGAAACTGATCAGCCAGTTGGCGTTGCGGGGCGTGGACGGCATCTACGACTCAACCAAATCGCCGTGGGAGCAGACGGCGGTCGGCATCACCGACCAGGCGATGGACGTGTTAGGCCAGCGGCACATCCTCATGAAGCTGACGCTCCAGGGCGACGCCAACCTGGACGGCGTGGTGGACTTTTTCGACCTGGCGATGCTGGCCCGCGGGTATGGGCTGGAGGGAGCAACGTGGGATGGAGGCGACCTGAACTATGACGGAAAGGTCGATTTCTACGACCTGAACCGCATGGCGCAGAACTACGGCAAGCGCATGGAGCAAGTCGGAGTGAGCAGCGGCGGGGCGACGGCCGTGCCCGAGCCCTCGGCGCTGGGGCTGCTGCTGGGCGGGCTGTTGATGCTTCGGCGGCGCCGGTAGCCGGCGAGGGCTGTCGAAAAGGGGTGTATCCACGGCGCGGCCCGCGGGTCACGCTGCTCTTGGGCGCTGCACGCCACGGCGTCATCGCGGCAGCAACTGAGGCTGGATTTCAGCGACCCATCGGTGCCGCCCGTGGCCCCCACTACCTGGCCACACGGCGTGGGCCTTTGCCCGTGGACTTGGGCTGCCACAACTTCTCGGCCGGTTTGTCGCCCGTGGCCGGGCCGGCGGGGCTCTGGATCATCGGCGCGCCCTTGATCTGCTGGATCTTGTCGCGGAGTTGGGCGGCCCGCTCGAACTCCAGGTCCTTGGCCGCCTCCAGCATCTCCTCCTCCAATAGCCGGATCAGCTCGCCCTGGTCCACTTCGGTCTCGGCGGCGCGGATGGCCTCCTGCACTGTCCGCCGGGCCTTGACCTCGCTTTCCAGCGAGTTGCGGATGGCCTTGACGATCGTCTGCGGCGTGATGCCGTGCTCCTGATTGTACTTCAGCTGCAACTGTCGCCGGCGGGCGGTTTCGTCGATGGCCTTCTGCATGGCCGGCGTGATGGTGTCGGCGTACAGGTACACCTGCGCGTTCACGTTGCGGGCCGACCGGCCGATCATCTGGATGATCGACGTTTCCGATCGCAGGAACCCCGCCTTGTCGGCGTCCAGGATCGCCACCATCGACACCTCGGGCAGGTCCAGCCCTTCGCGCAGCAGGTTCACGCCCACCAGCACGTCAAACTCGCCCCGGCGCAGGTCCGACAGGATCTCCACCCGCTCCAGGGTCTGGATCTCGCTGTGCAGATACCGCCCGCGAATGCCCGCCTCCTGGATATAGGCCGACAGGTCCTCGGCCAGCCGCTTGGTGAGCGTCGTCACCAGCACCCGCTGGCCCTTCTCCACGCGCTTGCGGATCTCGCCCAGAAGGTGAGGAACCTGGCCCTGGGCCGGGCAGACGAAGATCTCCGGGTCCACCAGGCCGGTGGGGCGGATGACCTGCTCGACGACCTCGCCGCCGCATTTTTCCAGTTCGTACCTGCCGGGCGTGGCCGAGACGAAGATCACCTGGTTCCACATCGCCTCGAACTCCTCGAAGCGCAGCGGCCGGTTGTCCAGGGCGCTGGGCAGACGGAAGCCGTGCTCGACCAGCACCTCCTTGCGCTGGCGGTCGCCGTTGAACATGGCGCGGATCTGCGGCAGCGTCACGTGCGACTCGTCGATGATCAGCAGCCAGTCCTTCGGGAAGTAGTCGATCAGCGTGTAGGGCTTTTCGCCGGGCTTGCGGCCGTCCAGGTGGCGCGAGTAGTTCTCGATGCCCGAGCAGTAGCCCACCTCCTGGATCATCTCCATGTCGTATTTGGTACGGGCCAGCAGCCGCTGGGCCTCCAGCAGCTTGCCCTGCCCGCGCAGCTGCATGACCCGCATGTCCAGCTCCTCCTGAATCGAGGCGATGGCCGCCGCCACGCGCTCCTGCGGCATGACGTAGTGCACGGCCGGATAGATGAAGATCTGCTGCTCCTCCTTCAGCAGCTCGCCGGTGAGCGGATTGACGACTTGGATGGCCGAAATCTCGTCGCCGAACATCTCGATGCGCCAGGCGAACTCCTCGTAGCTGGGATGGAGCTCGACGACATCGCCTCGGACGCGGAAGGTGCCGCGCGCAAAGTCGATGTCGTTGCGGGAATACTGCAGGTCGATGAATCGCCGCAGCAGCTCGTCGCGGTCCATCTGCTGGCCCACGCGCAATGGCACGACGCTGCTGCGGTAGTCCTCCGGCGAGCCCAGCCCGAAGATGCACGACACCGACGCCACCAGCAGCACATCGCGGCGGCTGACCAGGTTGCTGGTGGCGGCCAGGCGCAGGCGGTCCAGGTCCGCGTTGCGGCTGGCATCCTTCTCGATGTAGATGTCGCGCTGCGGGATGTACGCCTCGGGCTGGTAATAGTCGTAATAGCTGACGAAGTAGCCGACGGCGTTCTCGGGGAACAGCTCTTTGAACTCCTCGTAGAGCTGGGCGGCCAGCGTCTTGTTGTGGCTGATGACCAGCGTCGGCCGCTGCAGCCGGGCAATCACGTGGGCCATGGTGAAGGTCTTGCCCGAGCCGGTGACGCCCAGGAGCGTTTGGAATCGCCGGCCCTCCCGCACGCCACGCACCAGCGCATCGATCGCCTGGGGCTGGTCGCCCTGCGGCAGAAACGGGCTGTGGACCCGGAACTGGCTCATGGAATGCCATGCATTGTACCCGCCTCGGATGCCGACGGGCCAGGTTCACCGGCTGGGGCGCGAGGCCGGCCAGTCGAATCGCAGATGGGGCGCCAGGCGCTCGGCGGTTGCCGGGCCGATGCCCGGCAGTTCCTCCAGGTCCTCCGCGCGGGTGAACGGCGGCCGGCCGGGCATCAGCGCGGCGCGGCGGTCGCGCTCGGCCGCGATCTGCCTGGCGCGTTTCTCGCCGATGCCGGGCAGGGCGGCCCAGGCCGGCCAGTCGGCGGTGTTGGGGTCGATGCGGTCCTCCAGGTCGGCGTAGCGGGGGCCCTGCGGCGGCTGCGGGTCAGGGACGAACCGCGGATGGGCCGCGAACCGCGCCGTCAGGCATGCCGACAGCAGCAGCAGCGCACCGACCAGCACGGCGCGTTGCCGTTGGGTCCAGATCATGGCGTCTGCAACTGTTTCTTGCCGGCCTGCCAGGCCCGGAACAGTTCACGCAGCTCCTGCAGGCGGGTGAACGCGGGCTTGGGCTGGTACATCTCATCCAGCAGGCCGCCCCCGGGCACGGACTGATTCACATCCACCAGGTTGCCCCACGCCACGTTCTCCACGAACGGTTTGCTGAGGGCGATGCGGTACACCGCTTCGAGGAAATCCGCCTGCAACTGCGGATCCCACGGGCGCCGCCAACGTCCGGCTGCGGCGGGGTCCATGCGTCCTTCGGTTCGGTCTGCCGGGTCGGGAGTGTGCCGACCGGGGAAACTCACGGCCGTGAGAAAAACCGGCCGGCCGATCGTGGAGAAGCGATCCAGCAGCGTGCTGATCTGGAACAGGTCGCGGGCGAACATGCCCGGCTGCGGCAGCCCCAACTCCAGTTCCACAGCAAAACCCTCGAAGTTGATGCCGGCCTGGCCCAGCATCTCGGCGTAGAGCATGGGCGATACGCTGTTGGGGTTGTGGGCGTGATACTCGCCGAACGGCTGGGTGATGGTGATCAACGTGCGCGCCGCGGAGTTGGTGTTCTTCACCAGCGTCACCAGCAGCCGCGTCAGCTCGATCATCTGCTCGAAGGTCAGCGAGAACACGCTGTTGGTGCACAACCCGCCCACGACGTTCCACGCCACCACGCTGCGGCGATACCGCGACACCACCCGCTGCACCTGCTCATAGACCATCTCGCGCAGGCTGTCGAAGTCGTTCTCCCAGATGAACATCCAGTCCGGCACGTCGCGCTCCACGAGATTGATGATGGGCCCCGCCAGCACCGGCACCCGTCGCTTGGACAGGTAGTCGATCCAGGTGTCAATGACCTCCGGCGCAAAGGCGCCTTCCTGCGGTTGCAGCAGCTTCCAGCTCATCGGCAGCACGGCGTAGTCGAAACTGTCGGCCAGCATCTCGCGGTATCGCTGATTCTGCATGGCGAAATCCACGCGGCAGCCGAACAGGTGCTTGACAAACGCGCTGGTTGCCCGGCGGCGGTTGATCAGCAGCTCCGCGTGGAACATCGCCAGGTCTTCCGACAACGCCACCGCCAGCGCCAGCGAGCGGTCGGCCAGCATCGCCGCCTCGGCCGGCTGGTCCATTTTTCCCAGGGCGTCGCTGAACAGATCCTGCGCCTCGCGCAGTCGCTGGTTGAATCCGTCGGCCTTGGGGAAATCGAAAAGATTCCAGTCCTCCTGCTTCTGGACGATCTTCATGAGCCGCAGGCGGGCCAGCTCCACGTTCAGGTTGTACGGCTTTTCGCGGGGAATCAGCCGCGTGGTTTCCAGATGAAACGAACCCAGCTCGCCCAGATCCCAAAGCAGCGCCACGCCCGCGGCGTTCACCTCCGGCGGATCGGCGATCAGCAGCCCGTCCTGGAAGGTCACCGCGCCGGGGATGGGTACGCTCTCAGGACCCACGGCGTACGCGCCCTGCGGCGCAAAATCCTTCACCCGCACGCCGCCCCGATAGATCTCGAACTTCACGGGCATATGGAGCTTTCCCGCCGGGCATCTTAGCAGAGGCCGCAACGCGCCTCCAATGGGGGCGCGGCCATTGTTTGCGGGACCGCCGCGGGCCCGCGTTGGGGTGCAGGCTTCAGCCTGCGCCCCGCCCCACGCCGCAGTGCCGCTCGAACAAGCGCGCCAAAGTCGGGCCGAAGACCGCTCCACAAAGCCCCCACAAACAACGGCCACGCACTCCAATGCGCCGCGGGGGGGTTTTGTTCCAGGCGCCGCCCGCTATCATGCCCGGCCATGAATACGCCGCTGATGCACAGCGACCTGCCCCTGCCCGTGCACCGCGGGAAGGTGCGCGATGTGTATGACCTGGGCGACCGGCTGCTGATCGTCGCCACCGACCGGATCAGCGCCTACGACGTGGTCATGCCCAACGGCATCCCCGACAAGGGCCGCATCCTCACGGCGCTGTCGCTGTTCTGGTTCGGCAAGTTCGCCGATTCGTTCGAACACCACCTGATCAGCGCCGACGTCAGCGCCTATCCGCCCGAACTTCAGCGCCACCGCCGCCAGCTCGAGGGCCGCTCGATGCTCGTGAAAAAGGCCCGCGTCGTGCCCATCGAGTGCGTGGCCCGCGGCTACCTGGCCGGCTCGGGATGGAAGGAGTACCAGGCGTCCCGCTCCGTTTGCGGCATCCCGCTTCCGCCGGGCCTGCGCCAGTGCGACAAGCTGCCTGAGCCGATCTTCACGCCCGCCACCAAGGAGCAGACCGGCCACGACCTCAACATCTCGTTTGACCAGATGGTGCAGCGGGTCGGCCGCGAGTTGTCCCAGACCCTCCGCCACCGCACGCTCTGGCTGTACCAGCAGGCCGCCGACTACGCCGCCTCCCGCGGGGTGATCATCGCCGACACCAAGTTCGAGTTCGGCCAGTTGCCCGACGGCCGGCTGATCCTCATCGACGAGGTGCTCACGCCGGATTCGTCCCGTTTCTGGCCGGCCGACCAGTACCAGCCCGGCCGGGACCAGCCCAGCTTCGACAAGCAGTTCGTGCGCAACTACCTCGAGACCCAGCCTTGGAACAAGCAGCCGCCGGCGCCGCCGCTTCCGGCCGAGGTGGTCGAGGGGACGCGGCGTCGCTACATCGAGGCCTACGAGCGGCTGACCGGCGACACCGCCCATCTTGCTTTCCCGTGAGGGGCGAATAATCTGCCGCCCATGCCGCTCTGGCCGCGGGGAGTGATCTTCGACTTCGACGGCGTGATCGTGAACAGCGAACCGCTGCATTATCTGGCGTTTCGCCAGACGCTGGCGGCCGAGAAGATCGACCTCACCGAGCAGGAGTACTTCACCGAGCTGATCGGCTTCGACGACAGGGGCGCCTTCCGGTACATCTTCCAGAAGCACGGCCGCGAACTGGACCCGCGAACCTTCCTGCGCGTCATGACGCGCAAGAAGGAGAACATGAGGGCGCAGATCCAGTCGCGCAAATACGCCGCCCTCCCGGGCGTGGAGGAGTTCGTCCGCGGGCTGTGGCGCAACTACCCGCTGGCCATCTGCTCGGGCGCGCTGCGGGAGGAGATCGAGACCATGCTCGAAGGCGTGAGCCTGCGCGATTGCTTCCCGACGATCGTCGCCGCCGAGGACGTGTCGGTGGGCAAGCCCGACCCCACGGGTTATCTTCTGGCCATGCGGCTGCTGTCGCAACGCCTCCGCGACAAACTGGAGCCGGAGGACTGCCTGATCGTCGAGGATGCCCCCGCCGTCGCCCGCACCGCCCGCGGCGTGGGTTTCGCCGTCCTGGCCGTGGCCAACAGCTACCCCCTGGATAAACTGGGCGACGCCAACTGGGCCGTGGAATCGCTGCACCCGGATCGCGTGCTCAAGCGGATTCCGCAGTTGCAGATCACGACTTAGGAGCAGGCAACATGACAAGGGCTCTGGTGACGTGCGCGTTGGTGATGTTGCTTGCCTGTGCCGCGTCGGCTTCGCCGCCCGCCGGCGAATCGGGCGAGCTGCCCGACGCCGGACCGGCACTCTCAGCCGACGCCTCGTGGGTCCGCCACCTGGCCGCAGGCATTGGCCTGCTGTTTGTCGCGGCGGCAGGGGTCGGGCCCTTGGTACGGGCGGGGATGGCCTCTCAGCCGCCCGCGCCCCATGACCAGCCCCATGCTGGCTCGCACCGCTGATCAGCGCCGACGCATCCGCCGCACCACCCACAGGCCGCCCATCAGCGCCAGCCCCCCGGCCGCCGCCGGCGGCAACGGAACCACCGCCACGATGTCGGCGCGGGCTGACAGGTTGTCGGCCGCCACCACCTGCCCGCCAATCACCCCGGTATTCGAGTAGTTGTATCCCCGTGCGCTGGTGAGCTGGTTGAGCAGCGTGCCGCCCCGCACCACCTCGATCTGCCGGTCCAGCCGGAACGCATCGCCCACCATCCAGCTCAGGTCATCGCCGGCATTGGCCGTGTTGTACAGCCCCGAGCCGACCACCAGCGTGAACGTGCCGTTGTCCGGCTCGCCGTAAATCAGCCAGTTCTGGATCGTGTCGCCGGCCGAATGGGTATAGTTCTGCACCTTCAGCCAGTAGGGCGCCTGATCCCAGTAGCTGACGAAGCCGCCGCCCGCGTCATACAGGTAGTTGTTGTCGATCTTGACGATGTCGCCGGCCAGCAGCCCGGTGATTGTGGTCACCACGTACAGCGCCCCGCCGCTGGTCAGGTCCGGGTTCAGCAGCGTCACCTGCTCGGGCGTGAACACCGTCGTGCTGACGAAAGTCCCCTCGCCGATGGCCTGGGCGTTGGCCTTGTAGTTGGCCGCGGCCGTCGCGCTGACCAGCTTGTGGCTGGCCTCGCCGAACATGCCGTGGTTGATGCTCACAACCGTGTCGGCCAAGGCGCTGGAGCCCAACAGCAGTGCGGCCACGAGGGCCGATGTCCACACACGAGTCACGCTACACCCCCTTTTCGACAACGCGGAACGCGGGTCCGGCCCCACCCGGCGGGACTTGGGCCAAACCTACGAGGAATATAACCCAGCAATCGCGGCCGCCAACAGGAAAAGCGGCCGGCCAAGCCCGCCGGCCGCTTCTCGGTGCTGTTGGCGACCCGCGCCGCCGTCATAATCGCTATAGACGGGCGCGGATGGGCTTGTCCCCTGCCTCAATCCCTGGGTGCGGATGCGGAGGAGCCCCCGGCCGGCGCTGCCGGCTGGATGGGGTTGGCCGCCGGCTGGCTGTCCTTGTTGCCCTTCACCAGGTCGTTCCAGGCCACATCCGGGACAGGCCCATCGGGCAGGAGCGGTTTCTGCAGCTCGTCGTGCTCCTTGAGAGCCGGCCCCGGAACCACCCCCAGCCGACGCAGCGCCGCTGTCACCTGGACATCATCCGGGCGCAGAGCATACGCCCGCCGAAGCTGGTACTCCGCCTGCTGCGGCTTGTTCACGTTATCGGCCAGGTACAGGCCGTATTCCTTGCGCAGCTCAAAGTCCCTGGGCGCAAACAGCACGGCCTGGTGGTAGGCGTTGATGGCCGAATCGGCATCGCCCCGCAGGCGATAGACCTTGGCCAGGATGGTGTAGTCGGTGGCGCTGCGGGACTGGCGCGTCCGCGTTTCCATCGCATCAAGCTCCACGTCGGCCTGCGGGCTTCGGGCGATGCTATTGGCCATCGCGTTGATGATCCGCTGCCGATAGCCCTCGGGGTCCTGCCGCCCGCCCACCGTCAGCGGCATCACATCCAGGGCCGTGCGATAGGCCGTAATCGCTTCGTGCGGCTGGCCGAGCTGATCCTGGCACAGGCCCAGCGCGTAGTGATAGCGGTACTCGCGCGGGTCCTGGCGGATCGCGTTGCGAAACGCCCCCGCCGCGTCGGCATAGTCGCGCTGGTTGTAGAGCGTCATGCCCTGGCGATAGGAGTTCTCGGCGTAGGTCAGCGCCTCGCCGGCGCATCCAACGGCAAACAAAGCCGCCGCGCCCAGAACCAGGCCGGCCATCGCAGGAAGCAAACGGCAAAACGACGTTTTCATGGCTACCTCCATGTAGCAGCCTCATGCCCCGCCTGCCCGCGGCCGACCAAGGGCCCCGTCGCAGGCGGCGACTCCAACGCCCCATAAGATACCGCCCGCGGGCGATTCTGCAAGCGCCCGCGCGAAAAATCCGCTCCTGACCGGCCGGCGCGGTACAATGCCCGGCGTGGACCCGCCCAGCTGCACGCGCCCGAGGCTCAGCCGGTACATCGACGCGCCGGTGCTGCGCTGGCGCGACGCCAACAACAGCGAAGCGGACGGGCTTGAGGAGGCGCTGTTCTACACGAACGACGCCAACATGAACGTGACGGCGCTGGTGAACGAGTCGGGGCAGGTGGTGGAGCGGTACCGGTACGATGCGTACGGGAAGGTGACGTTCCTGGCCGGCACGAAGGACCTGACCGGCAACCCCACGGCCGAGTGGACCGTCCGCAACGCCTCGATCGCCGACAACCAGGTGCTGTACTGCGGGTATCGGTTCGACCCGGAGACGGGGCTGTACCAGGTGCGATATCGCATGCTCCACCCGACGGCGGGGAGGTGGATGGTGCCGGATCCCATCGGGTATGCGGATGGGATGGGGCTGTATGAGTATGTGAGCAGCCGCCCGATAGCCGCGCGGGATAGTACAGGCCTTCGTTGGGGCGATGAGATGGATAACTACCGTCGTCCGGACGGGTCGTGGCGGGAGGAGGAGGTGTACTCGTCGTCGGTCAACGGCTCGTCCGATATTGTGGAGGCTGGAAGAACCATTGTCACAGTGCTGGCCACGTTAAGCCCCTTGAGTCTCGGGGGATGCAGCAAGCCGGCGCCGGCTGCGCCGGGAGTTGGGAACTTCATAATACGGCTGTCTTTGGGGATGCCGGTTAGGGATCCTCAACAGGCGACCGCCGTCGGAACCACCCTTGACGGCTACGAAGTCGAATTCCAGCCTCCCAAGAATGCCTGCCCCGGCGGAACGATCCAAGTGGTTCAGGTCCTGAAAGTCCCGGGCTACGTTGCGCGCTTCGACCCGCAACAGGTGCCGGCAAAGGGCCAATGGCCTCTTGGGTATGTACAGGCGGGCGGATTGCGCGGAACGCACGGGCAGTACTCGTTTCGGGACGCTCCGACTTACGGCACCGGCAGGGATAAGCATGTTTTCCATCTAAACATCTGTGCGGTCTGTGATGTCGGTCCGAAACGAACGATACTGAACTGCGTAAACTTCCGCTTCCTGAACGACACCCGCGAAGTGGTTCCAGAGGGGACATGGACCGGAAAGGGTGGTCAAGACGGGTGGAGGAGCTCGGGCGACCCCCCAGGAAAGTACTGGAAGATGGCCGAAGAGCGGTGGAAGGTGGACGCCGGGCTCTGACCGTGGGCATCATTCTCCTTCTGCGCGGCACGGACATGAAGTGGCGTCTAATGTCATTCCTCGCGGCAATATCGGTGCTGGTTTCGGCATGTGCTGTCGCCCTATGGGTCCGGAGCTGCTGGGTTGGGGATTGGCTCTCGATCCCATCGCACGCCCATTACGGTGGCATCGGGGTAAGCCGAGGAAGTGTGCTGCTCAGAGTGTTGTCAGACCCCCCCGGTGGTTTCGACCACGAAACGGGATCCGCGAGGTGGCTTGAGGAAGAGCTGGCTGTCATGCAGGGCCGACCCTCGGTCGTGTACTGGGAGTTCCTCGGGTTTGGGTTCTGCCAAGGCCACGTGGTGTACTACAGTGGTAGCGCCTTTACGGTAGGAGTGACGGTCGTCTGGTTCCCGTTGTGGGCGGTCATTGCGATCGCCTTGCCGTGGCAGGTGGTATGGCTGCGATGCGCCTACGTACGCCGCGTTTTGCGGCTGCGCCGGCGGCAGGGCCTGTGCGAGACCTGCGGCTATGATCTTCGCGCCAGCCCGGGTGTGTGCCCAGAGTGCGGTTCTGAGCAGGTATGCAGATGGAGCGGCTTGATGGGTCAGGGATCGATCCGCACGGATAGCGGGCGAAGATTCGATATGCAGCATGACCGAAGCCATCCCGACGCAGCCGGACACGAGGATGGAAGTCAATGAAGTCAGATTGGGGACCAACGGCGGTCGCAGCGGCCCGCGGCGCTGTGAAGTCGCAAGACGGGAAAGGACGGGTGCGGAATGAAGCTCAGAGCGACAGAGTCGGCCGTGATTCTCGTGGCGACGGTGCTGGCGGCCTGCCCGCCGGCCGAGGCCTTCCACCACACAACGGCGCGGAGGTGGATGCAAAGGGACCCGGCGGGGTATGTGGATGGGCCGAACCGCTATGAGCACGTCAAGTCACGTCCATCCACCTTGCGGGATTCGTCGGGCTTGGCCGCGAATGATGAGTGCCCGGATTGCAGGTGCCCGGGGAGAATCACGATCAAGGAGCGCTGGCTGCCCACCTAGCGACACAAAACCGTGATCGAAGACTGGACTAAGAAACTGGGCGCCTCTGTAGTGGGCAAAGGCATACGCGGATTCGCGCTCTTGAACGTGCTTGGGGAGGTAGCCAGGGCTGGCACCGACGACATCACGCTGGCGTATATAGTGCTGGTTGAGACGTGCCAGAGTGGCAGCGGCAAGCGAGTCATTGGCAACGTGACACTCCACAACGTATTTGATTGCGACCCCAAGGGCAAGCCCGGTACCTCTAATACGGGCGGTTTTCTCCCAGACCGTATCTTGGATGCGCTGCCGAAATGCCAGGGCGAGGCTGTTCGAAACGTCAACAACTGGATGGACAAGGTGTGGCCGAAGACGGCGTTTTCGAAGTGCAGGTTGCCGTGGTCCAGTGTGACGGTGGGTCCCCCATGATGCGCCAGCCAAGGGCAATGCGGTGGATAGCTGCTACCATCGGGCTCATGCTTGTTGGTTCGTTGGTCTTGGTATGGCTTGTACCCGTCGAACCCGGCCGCGTCGAGGAACCGGCTCCGCTTGGCGAGCCGAGCAGGATTTCAACGGTTACGATCCATCAGCTTGTCCAACGGCTATCCGAGCACTGCGGTGACCCGAAGGCTCCGGATCGGGCCAGGGTGGTTGAGCAGGCCATTCGCAGCGGACAATTGGACGAAATGGATGGCGTGCCGCTGTTCGCCGTCGTGATGCCGGCCTATTGGCTTGAGCGGCGGGACCTGCACGAAATCGTGTGCGGGATCGTGGGAAGGGCGAACGTGCGATATCCTGCGCAGCTCGTCATCGACAACACGTCTCAAGGCGAGTTGGACTACGAGGTTTACAGACCGATGGACCTGGGCAGCGGGCTCTACTTCTATTCAACTGCTGCGTATTGCGATGCCAACTGGCGTCCCGTGCAAGAGGCTGCCGGACTGGCCAGACGCAGTGACCAGCCAAGCGCGTCGGAGGTCGATCGTCGTTTCGACGACCTTCTGGCGGGATTCCCGCCGCTGCAACTGCGGGTTGGTGGTCGAGCCATAGAAGTCGTGGTCAGCGGCAAGCCTAACCGCAACGCGTTTCCGGACCCGCCGCCAGATGACAGAGAGCACAACGGAGACGAGGACCTACATGACGATGGCGCGCGTTAACTCCAGCCTCACGGTCCGTGGCAGCGGTTGCTCGACAATCACCCACGGCTCGGCCGGGAACACCATCGCCGAGTACCGCTACGACGGGCTGCACCGGCGGATCAGCAAGGCGATCGCCGGCGGCGACACGTTCCACTATTACTACAACGAGAACTGGCAGGTCCTGGAGGTGACCAAAGGCTCGGCCGCGTACGAGCAGTACGTGTGGGATGCGCGGTACATCGACGCGCCGGTGCTGCGCTGGCGCGACGCCAACAACAGCGAAGTGGACGGGCTTGAAGAGACGCTGTTCTACACGAACGACGCCAACATGAACGTGACGGCGCTGGTGAACGAGTCGGGGCAGGTGGTGGAGCGGTACCGGTACGATGCGTACGGGAAGGTGACGTTCCTGGCCGGCGCGAAGGACCTGGCCGGCAACCCCACGGCCGAGTGGACCGTCCGCAACGCCTCGATCGCCGACAACCAGGTCCTGTACTGCGGGTATCGGTTCGACCCGGAGACGGGGCTGTACCAGGTGCGCCACCGCATGCTCCACCCGACGGCGGGGAGGTGGATGCAGAGGGATCCGATGCGATATGTGGACGGCGCCAATCTGGTCGAGTACGGTCGCAGTTCACCCGTCAACGCAGTCGATCCACGCGGCACTATATCGTGGTATGGCGGCTCATGCGTGGCGGTTGGTGGCGGACCTGCATTGGCTGCGCTGCGGCCAACTCTACCCGTCTGCAATAACCTGAATGCCAACCAACAGGTGACGATTACCACTCCAGCGTTGACGTGTGCGTGGGCTGGTCCAGCAGGCGTGCCGCCTTGGTCACTGACACCAATCAATCCCATAGCACGCGGTATAGCTCGGCAAAACTGGAACAAGAGCTGCGTGTGCACGAGGTGGGGGCGCACCCGGACTGTCAGCGAAACATACCGTTGCACCGGCGTGTGGGTGCCCGATGGGCTCAATCCTGGTGACGCGTGGCCTCCTGGCGCGATCAGCCCGCCGCCGCCGGAGTTCATCCTTCCGCCTCCACCGCGCGACCGTAGGCCCGGCGAGATCATCGGCACGGGAACACGAGCGTATACATGGGTCTTTGTGTCATCAGACGACAAGTGTGATAGCACCCTATAGCCGTTGGAGGCCACAATGTTTCAATGCCGGCGCAGGACTTGGCCTCTCGCCTTTATCGTCTGCGCTGCGGGATTCCTTGGTTTGGGGTCCGTTGCACTGTGGCTTTACCGCTGCGGCCTGCGGATCCTGCCGCCGACGGCGGCTCCGATCGTGTTGACGCCCGCCGGCGTCGCCGACGCGGATGGCCACATTTGGCGTCTGAACCCCTGCGGGGAGCGATATAGATTCGCCGAGGTCGTCGAAGCTTACAGGAAACTGGAAAAGCCATCGGGAAGGCGCGGTCCAATGTTCCTAGGGATCGCCCATAACATGGCGCTGTGTGCCCGAAAGGGCGAGACCTTCAATTCACAGGACGTGATGCGCTATCTGGGTACTCCTGACTACGTTGGTACCGTCCCGGGCATTGGCGACATGCTCTTCTATTCCTACGATCACCATGGCGATGCGGACGGGATGGTGTGGCTAACCCTGGACCCTAACGGAAATGTGGTCGCTGCCACCTGGGCGCCGCGTCAGAGCCTTCCTACATCTCCGATGTGGCCACCGACGTCGAATAGGGCGAAGGGCCCCCAAAGCGGTCCGGCGTTCGACGTGGTGCCTGACCACAGACACCCCGACGCAGCCGGAGATGACGATGGGAATCAGTGACACAAGATTCAGGCCCACCGGCGGCCACGGCGGCCCGGAGTGGTGGGGTCGCAACACAGGAAGGCACAGGTGCACGATGAAGCTCAGATCGACAGCGACGGCCGTGATTCTCGTGGCGACGGTGCTGGCGGCCTGCCCGCCGGCCTGGGCCTTCCACCACCCGACGGCGGGGCGATGGATGCAGAGGGATCCGGCGGGGTATGTGGATGGCGTGGGGTCTTACGAGTATGGCAGGAGCAGCCCGTGCGGTTACGTGGACCCCTCAGGCATGGAGGCGATGACTGTTGCCGAGGCTGAGATAGCGATACTGCGGCGAGCAGTCGCTGGATCGAGCATTGCGCTCCGTGGTGGCATCTACAGTGCCGCGGTGGTGGTGGGAGTTGGGGGTGCAGTGGCGATAGACTGGGTTGCACACGGGGAGCCCATCTGGAAGAGCCTTAGCCGAGCACGTCTGGCGCAAGCCAGGGCGGCCGCTTCAGCGGAGTTGGCCGCACTGGTAAATGTTTTCTGGGACGAAGTTGCGAAAGAGACGGACAAGCAGGAGAAGGATATACGGAGGCGAGGAGGCTGCAATCCGCCGGACGTCCTCATGTTCCGCTACTATTCTGACGCCGGAGCAATCGGCGCCGCCACATGGGGCTGGCGCAAGGGTGCGTATATCACGCCGGATTTCTATCTGCTGGATGACACGGTGCACGACCGCCTACAACTGCCAACAAACCTCCCCCTGTCGCCGGACGTGCCCAGCTTCATCACAAATCCCGCCACCTGGAAGCGAACGATGGGCAGCTACGCGTGTCTAAAGCCTTCGGAGTTCGCCATGCTCCCCAATCGTGTCGGTGGAAATCCCCAATGGGGGGAGGGCGGGGGCCGTGAAGCAGTCACGCAATGCTGGATTTCGCCCAACCGCATAGGCCTCTTCCCGCTGCTGAAGGGGGATGTACTGCGAGAGTATAGCTCAAGGATCGTTGATGCGTTCTTCAAGCGCAACCCGTGGATGAAGCAATGAAGGGATCTTCGGAGCGGGCACCGGATTCGACGTTGGTGGTGTTTCTGCCGCAAACACGTGCCTACGGCTGGGACTTTGCGCCCCTCCCGCATCCGGTCTTCGTTGCGGGGCGTGTCTTTCGCGTGGTCTCGCATCCCGAGCCGGACCGCTGCTATGTGAGGCCCTTGGAAGGAGGGCCAGCGGCCGCGCATTCGCCGGGATTCTTCGTCTCTCTCGGCGCACTGCCGCCGGTGAACCTCTCAAGTGACGAAGTGCAACTCGGCGACGTCGAGGAGCTCATGGTCGACGGCGTTGGACACTACTTGGGGCTTTCGCGAGTCGACTGGACGGATGTCAGTCCGTCATATCGGATTCCGCAAGTGGCGCTAGGCAGTAAGGGAATCGTCTCGGGGCGGGTGTATCGACTGGCAAGGTGGTTCGTGCCTGCTCGTGTGATCCAGTTGCAGGGAGTCGAGGGAGGCTACTATGCGGGACTGTTTGTGTCGGCGCAGCGTCGCTCAGATGTCAGCCCTGTCGGATAACAGCAGCGACGGGTTTCGGGACACCGTCGCCACGGCAAGCGGGGAGCAGATCTGGACGCTGGAGGCGCTGGGCAACTGGCGGAAGTTCAAGTGGGATGCCGACGGCGGGGGCGATAGCTGGGTCACGCAGACGCGCTATCACAACGCTGCCAACGAGATCGACGGCAACAACGGAGATTCGATCACGGGACCGACGGGCACTGGGACGGACTGGGTCGATCCGACGTTCGATGCGGCCGGGAACATGACCAGCGGCCCCAGGCCCGGGGCCGAGGACACGCGGCTGTGGCTGCGGTATGATGCCTGGAACCGGCTGACGCACGTGAGCGCCAACAGCGACCACAACCCGACCATCGCCG
>Ga0209381_1000153_pt1 | contig 198590 bp, 194 predicted proteins | sample DewCreD2012metaG_FD_184111 | JGI IMG/M metagenome (GOLD analysis project Ga0209381, IMG submission 184111) | Hot spring sediment bacterial and archeal communities from British Columbia, Canada, to study Microbial Dark Matter (Phase II) - Dewar... ... | reverse complement strand
GGAAGCTGTCCTTGTGCCATAATCCCCTCACCTCGTTGGTGATAGAATCATCTTGCCGCAGGTATTCTATCATCCTGTAACCACAGGACCAACGAGGTCCTCTACTTTTTTTGACGGTGAATCAGGGAGAAATTCCCCGGCCCCATGGTTTGGGTTGTTAAAGCAGCTTTTCCTGTTATACCATCGCTTCATCAGAGTTGGGCTGCAATCCATATGAAGAGATTTCCCCAGGGGCTTAATATTTCAAAGAATTCCAAAAAGTTGGAAAGGAGACCGGCCATGACCTGGAGAAGCAAGACCATCCTGCAAAGGCCTGAGTGGTCTATGCATAGGGCGCTTTACAAGAGCATGGGCTATACGGACTACGACCTGGAGAGGCCCCTCGTGGGGGTGGCCAATTCCTGGAACAGGGTGGTCCCAGGCCATTACAACCTGAGGCTGGTTTCCGATTACGTGCAGCAGGGCATCCGCCAGGCAGGGGGGACCCCTGTGGAGTTCGGGGTTATTGGGGCCTGCGACGGGATCGCCCAAGGCCATGAGGGTATGCACTACATCCTGCCCACCCGGGACCTAATAGCCAACGACATAGAGATGATGGTTCAGTCCCACAGACTGGACGCCTTGGTCTTGCTGGGCTCCTGCGACAAGATAGTCCCAGGGATGCTGATGGCTGCAGCCAGGCTGGACATTCCCGCCATATTAGTGGTGGGGGGGCCCATGGAAGGAGGCTGCATGTTCGACAACAGAGCCTCAGACACCACCTCTCTCACCGAGGGCCTGGGCATGCTCAAGGCCGGAAAGATAGACCTGGAGACCTACCTCGGGCTTGAGGACTTTGCTGCTCCCACATGCGGCTCCTGCTCTTTTTTCGGGACCGCCAACAGCATGTGCTGCGTGGCCGAGGCCATGGGCATGTGCCTTCCGGGAAGCGCAACCATTCCGGCCACCCACGCCCAAAGACTAAGAAGCGCCCAGGAAGCCGGAAGACAAATTATGGAGCTCTTGGAGAAAGGGATTACTGCCAGAAGCATAATAAACCGAGAGGGGATAGAAAACGCTGTCAGGCTGAGCTCTGCCGTGGGGGGCTCCACCAATGTGGCCCTCCACATCCCGGCCATAGCTTACGAGGCGGAGCTGGATTTTGACCTGGAAAGCTTCGATGAGCTCTGCCGCACCACACCTCACCTGGCCCGCATCAACCCTGCCGCCCCTGCCAACACCCCTGACTTCCATGCTGCAGGAGGAGTCCCGGCCGTGATGAAGGAGATCCTGGAGCTCCTAAACAGGGACGCCCTTACAGTAACCGGAAAGAGCGTGGCCGAAAACGTGGCCAAGGCCAAAATCTTGAACCCTGAGGTCATAAGACCATTTTCAAATCCCTGGAGCCAGGAGGGAGGCCTCGCCGTCTTGAGGGGGAATTTGGCCCCACACTCGGCCGTCACAAAGCCGGCGGCCATAGCACCCCAGATGCATCGCTTCACCGGAAGGGCAAGATGTTTTGACTCGGAGGAGGAGGCCAACCAGGCCATCCTGGATGGTCTCGTGCAGGAAGGCGAGGTGGTGGTGATCAGGTACGAGGGCCCAAAGGGCGGGCCCGGGATGCGGGAGATGTACACCGCCATGAAATTGCTTTATGGCCGAGGCCTCGCCCTCAAGACAGCCCTTGTGACCGACGGCAGGTTCTCGGGGACCAACAACGGCTGTTTCGTGGGGCACATCTCCCCTGAGGCTGCGGAGGGGGGGCCATTGGCCCTGGTGAGAGACGGCGACATGATCAGCATAGAGATTCCGGAGCGCAGGCTGCACCTGCACCTGGGGGATGAGGAGCTGGGAAAGAGGCGCTCCCAGTGGAAAAGGCCCAAACCCAAGTTCACAAGCGGATACTTGGCCCTTTACTCCAGGCTGGCCGAGTCGGCCGACAAGGGGGCCATCATAAGACACCGCTTCAAGGAGGAGTAATGACGAAAACTTCCAACCAGGGAGGCACGGATATGTTTCTACCCCAAGGCGTGTACGTGGCCATGGTGACCCCTTTTGGAGAAGAGGGTCGTGTACAGGAGGATGTCCTAAGGAGCATGGTGGATTTCCTCATCCAAAAGGGAGTCCACGGCCTCTTCCCCGTGAGCTCGGTGGGAGAAAGCGTGCACTTGACCATGGAGGAACGCGTGAGGCTCATGAGAATAGTGGCTGAGGAGGCCAAGGAAAGAGTTCCTGTGACCCCCGGGGTGGGCACCACCCGGCCGGATCACTCCATAGAATTGGCAAGGCAAGCCGCAGCCTTGGGTTGTACGGCCGTGGTAGCGGCTCCCCCCTATTTCTATCGCTTATCCGAGGGCATGGTGGAAAGCTATTTCCAAACCATAGCCCAGGGGATCCCTCTTCCCATGATCCTTTACAACATTCCCCTTTTCACCCAGCCCATAAGCCCCCAGGTAGTCGGCCGCCTTTCTCTGAGACAGAACGTGGTGGGACTCAAGGAAAGCAGCGGCAGCATGGTGGAGCTGGTTCACTTCATGGACGAGGTAAGGCAACAAGGGGGGGAGCTTTCATTTCTTTCCGGCCGTGAGGATATGTTCTTTCCCGCCCTGGCAATGGGGGCCAGGGGCTCCATGACGGCCACGGCCTGCATCCTGCCCGAGGCCATGGTGGCCATTTACCAGGCCTGGGATAAAGGAGACTGGACCCAGGCCAGGGAGCTTCAGATGGCAGTGGTGCCCTTGATCAGGGCCTGTTTCTCAATTCCATTCCCCTTGGGCTTCAAGCTGGCCATGGAGTGCCGCGGTTTCCCCATGGGAGAGCCCCTGCAGCCCTTGTCAATCCCGGAAGCCGAGCTTCTCGAGCCGGCCAGGGCCCGCATCGGGGAAATCTTGGACTCCACCCTGAAGGCACTGGAAAGCCCAAAAGCCTCAGGAACCGAATGACCCGGGCCAGAGGGCAAGCTCAGCCCCTGAAGGCCTCCATGTAGGCGAATAGGGCCGGGGACCCTCCCGTGTGCACGAAAAGCAGGTTCTCTTTCTTGGAAAAATAGCCCTTTCGCACCAGATCCAGAAGCCCGGCCATGGCCTTACCCGTGTACACAGGGTCCAGGAGTATGCCCTCCGTGCGGGCCACCATTTCCACGGCCTCTACCATCTGTTCTGTGGGGATGGAGTAACCTGGGCCCACGTAGTCCCCGAAGCAGACCACCTCCTGCCTGGGGATCTCCTTGCTGCATCCGGCCAGAAGGGCTGTTTCCTTTGCCAAGGCCCAGACTAGCTCCTCTTGAGTCTCCTTGGGCCTGCTAACGTTTATCCCCACCACAGGGATACCGCTGTTATTGCCCCAAAAACCCACAAGCAGTCCTGCCTGGGTGCCTGCACTGCCGCTGGCGCAAACCACCTTGTCTATTCTCAGACCCTCCTGAAAAGCCTGGGCCAGGATCTCCTCGGCGCAGGCCACATAACCCAAGGCTCCAAGGGGATTGGAGGCCCCGCCCGGGATGATATAAGGTCTTCGTCCTTTTTGCCTGAGTTGCCCGGCGGTTAACTCCATTTCAGCCTTCATATCCGAACCTCCGGGCACAACCCGGATGGACTCGGCTCCCATGAGCTGGTAAAGGAAGTGGTTCCCGCTTCCTTGGGGTTTGAAACTCCCCGCAACCCTTTCTTCTAGGAGCAAGTGGCACTCAAGCCCCTCTTTTCGGGCCGCGGCCAGCGTGAGCCTGCAATGGTTGGACTGCACTGCCCCACAGGTAATGAGGGTGTCGGCTCCTTTTCCCAGGGCGTCTGCCACCACAAACTCCAGTTTGCGCACCTTGTTACCCCCTGCGGCCAAAAGCCCCAGCATGTCATCCCTCTTGAAATAGATGCTGCTGCCCCCCAAGACTTGGGTCAGCCTGTCCAACCTTTGGATGGGAGTCCAGCCCACAGAGTATCTTCTCCTCGGAAACTTGGCCAAATTCATGCCTTGCTCCTCCTGAGTTCAACCGAATTTTTCCACCTGCGAGCCTTCTTGCCACTTAAGACCACACTCATAAAGGTTCCAATCCGGCCTCGCGTATAGCGGCCCTGGCCAAGGCCACCAGGGGATCCACAAGGGGGACCGGAAGCTCCTGGGCCCTGAGCACCAGGGGAAGCTCGGTACACCCGGCCACTATCAGATGCGCCCCGCCCCTCACAAGCCCCAGGGCCACATCTTTGGCCAGGGCCTCCCCCTTGGAGCGTCTTTCCAGGGCCTGAGAGTCCTTTACAGAGTATATGGCATACATGACCTTTTCCTGGCCCTCTTGGTCCGGGACCAGAACCTTAAGCCCGGCGCGTTCCAGCACTGCCTGAAAGCGCCCCCCGCGGATGGTGCCGGTTGTGCCCATCAGCCCGGCCAGGGCGGCCGAGGGACACAACCTCTTGATCTCATCCGCCGTTGCATCGAAGATGGAAAGAATGGGAAGAGGGCTCCCCTGGAGCAACTCCTCCAGGAAGAAATGGGCCGAAACACAGGGTATCACAATGAAGTCGGCCCCTGCCCGCTTGAGGGCCTGGGCTCCTTCCACCAGCACAGGGACCGGGGATTCCCCTCCCTGTAAGATGGCCCTAGAACGATCCGGCACCTTGGGGTTGGAATCGATGATAACCCTTAGGTGATCTTGGTCCTGCCTGGCAGGGGTGAGACGGATCAGCTTCCCGTAAAAATCCAACGTGGCCTCTGGCCCCATGCCCCCCAACACCCCTATGACCTTCTCTCCCATCCTCCACACCTCATCCCTGCCCCTTCACTCTTCACTCTTCATTCTTCATTCTTCACTCTTCATTCTTCACTCTTTATCACTTCAGTATCTGACTCAGGAACTCCTTGGTCCTGTCGTGCTTGGGGTTCCTGAAAAACTCATCCCCGGTGCCGCGCTCAACTATCCTACCTGCATCCATGAAGATGATCTCGTCGGCCACTTCCCTGGCGAAGCCCATCTCGTGGGTGACCACCAGCATGGTCATCCCCTCCCTGGCCAGACCCATCATGACCTCCAGCACCTCCTGGATCATCTCAGGGTCCAGGGCCGAGGTAGGCTCGTCAAACATCATATACTCTGGTTCCATGGCCAGGGCGCGGGCGATGGCCACCCTTTGCTGCTGCCCGCCCGAGAGGTTGGCCGGGTACTCCCCAGCTTTCTCCGGGATACCCACCCTTGTTAGCAATTCCATGGCTTTCTGTTCTGCCTGCTTCCTTGGGATCCCTTTTACCTTCATGGGGGCCAGGGTGATGTTCCTAAGCACATTCATGTGAGGGTAAAGCTCGAATCTCTGGAAGACCATCCCGATCTTCTGCCTTAGCTTGTACAGGTTGGTCTTGGGATCCCCCACCGAGATCCCGTCCACTATGACCTCCCCCTTCTGGAAAGGCTCCAGGCCGTTTATGCAACGAAGCAGCGTGCTCTTACCCGAACCGCTGGGCCCGCAGATCACCACCGTCTGGCCCCGCTGGATGGTCTCGTTGATGTCGCTTAGCACCTGCAACTTCCCATACCATTTGCTCAAGCTTCTGATCTCTATCATAGGAGGTTGGCCCTTCTTCCCTTCTCCTCGTAATGACGGCTTATTCTGGATCCTATGAAGCAAACCACAAAGAACAGCACGGCCACGAAACTGTAAAGCTCTATGGAGCGCACCTCCATGCTGTCAACGATGGTGGTTCGCCTCACCATCTCCTGCAGACCTATGACATACGCCAGGCTGGTGTCCTGAAAGGTGATTATGCTTTGGGTTATCATACTGGGGAGCATTCTCCTGAAGGCTATGGGCACCAATATGTACCTGGCCGTCTGCCAGTAGGTGAGCCCGGTGGAATAGGCCGCGCTTACCAGGTCCCGGCTTATGGACTGGAACCCGGCCCTGAATATCTCCCCGAAATAGGTGGCCTCGAAAACGATGAAAGATACCGCAGCAGAAACAAAGGGGTGGAGGGTCTTTCCCACCAGGATAGGCATCACGAAATAGAACCAGAAAATCACGAGAATGAGCGGGATGTTGCGAAGTACGTTGACGTAGAGCGTGACCGGCCTGTACACCCAGGCCTTGCTGGAGATCCTGCCCAGGCCCACCAGGATCCCCAAGAATATCCCCCCAGCCAGGGCGCAGCCCGCCAGTTGAAGGTTAGTGAGAAAACCAGCCAACAGAAAGGGAAGGTTCCGTTGCACAGCATCGAACATTCTTATCTACTCACGAGTCCTGGAATGCGGAATCTGGATTCGATGAAGCCCATGAGCCTAACCACCGCAAAGCCCAGCACCAGGTAAACCGCCATGGCCCCCGTGGTGGCTTCCAGCCCGTGGAAGGTCTCGTTGTCTATCTTGTAGCTCACAAAGGTGGTCTCGGCCACGCCTATGGTCATGGCCACCGAAGAGTTCTTAAAGATCGTTAGAAACTCGGTTGTGAGAGGCGGGATGATTACCCTTAGGGCATAAGGTATTATCACGTACCTGTACATCTGAAGATGGGTCATGCCAGTTGAAAGCACGGCCTGATACTGGCCCTGCCCTATGGAGGCGAAACCGGCCCTTACATGCTCGGCCACCCGTGATGCCGTGTAAAGGCCTAGCCCGATGATCGCCACGTAATAGTTGAGCCCAGAGATGGCGTTGATCTTGAACTGGATTTCCCTCCCAAAGAGCATGGGCCCGGCATAGAACCAGAAGAAAAGCTGGACCAAGAAAGGCACGTTGCGAAACACCTCCACATACAGCGTGCCCAAAAACCTAAGCCAGGGCCAGGGGGATACCCGGATGGTGCCCAAGAAAATCCCCAGCACCAATGCGATGATCCAGGCCACAAAGCCCAGTTGCAAGGTGAGCCAGATTCCCCCTAGGAGCCACTCCCCGTAGGGTTGCCTCCAAAGCACACTCCAGTCGAACTTGTAAGCCAGCATCCAGCGCCCTCTTACTGCTCAGGAATCTAAATCGAATCCCCCGGGCGCAAAGCACCTCAACCATGGCCCGAGGGATTCCCCGGCCCGGCCCCGCATCCCCAGGAGCTCTTGCCCACAGTTTGGGCCCCGGGATTCCACCCACATACCCCGAATCAAGAGTCCTGGCCAGCAAGCCGGGCCAATTTTTACTTCTTCTTCCACCATTCCTCCCCCATTGGGTACACGATCAGTTGCAGGTAATCCTTGTAAGCCTGGGACATGGGAATGGGTGTGTGCCCCTTGGGGCCCATCCACTTCTCGTAGATCTCGTAAAACTTACCGGTCTTGATGGACCAGAGAATGGTATTGTTGACGAAGTCCCTGAAGTCGGAGTTGTTCTCCCTCATCATGTAACCGTAAGGCTCGTACGCTATGGCGAAGTCAGTGGTGCGCCAGTTCTCAGGCTTTTCATCCTTGGAGGCCAAACCCATAAGAAGGCTCCTGTCCGTGGCATAGGCGTCTATTTTCCCTGTCTTTAGGGCCAGGAACCCCTGGGCATGCCCCTCCACGGTCACTATTTCTTTGGGCTTTATCTTCCCTGCCCTGGCCAGGTCCTCCATGGCTTTCAAGTTGGTAGTGCCCTGGGCTCCGCCCAGCCTCTTGCCGTCCAGATCGGTCAGGGTCTTTATAGGACTCTCCTTGGGCACCAGAAAGGCCGTCTCAGAGAAAAAGAAGATGAGGCTGAAGTCCACCACGTCCTCCCTCTCCTGGGTGTATGTGGTGGAGCCCATCTCCACGTCTATGGTACCGTTTACCAGCATCGGGATGCGGGTCTTGGTGGTTATGGTCACTGGTTCTATCTCGATCTTCTTGCCAAAACGCTTGGAGAGGTTTTCCACAAGAAGCTGTGCCATGTCCACCGAGAACCCCACATGTTTGCCCACCTTGGGGTCTATGAAGGCAAAGGGAATCGAATCCTCCCGGAAGCCAATCCTTATCTTCCCCGTCTTCTCTATCTTGTCCATGGTCTCGCCTGCCCAGACCCACGGACCCACTGCCAAGATCCACCCCAACGCCAATAATGCCAAAACCCATTTCCCCCGTTTCATGTCGCACCTCCTGCCTTGGGTTTGATAATGGTCCCAGGGTTTTGTGGGCCTATCCCAGGACTCCCAGAGCCACCAAAGAGCCCTGCCCGGCACCCAGGGAGCCGCAAAACCACAGCGCCCTTCCCCAATGGAATCGGCCTCCATCCGAAGGCCGCCTGCTTTCCCTAGAATTCACCAGGCCGGATACGCTGGCACAAATTATCCCAGGAACTCCCTTGTGTCAATCTGCCCAAGGGAGTTGCGGTCTGGCTCCCAAAGCATATCCCACGATGGGCTCAAACTGGGGTAACATATTCTCTGGAGTTCCAAACAAGGAGCCAGATCAGCATGGCCGAAAAACTAGTTTTGGCAATGGTGGGGCTTCCGGCCAGGGGGAAATCCACCATGGCCCGAAAGATAGCCCAGAGCTTCCAGATGGACGGCCTCAGGGTGCAGGTCTTCAACAACGGGGAACTGCGAAGGCGGCTTACCGGTCCTGAGACCTCTCACCCCGACTTTTTTTCTCCCAGCAATCTCCAGGCTGTTGAATTAAGGGAGAGACTGGCACGCACGAATCTGGAGCTGGCAGGAAGATATCTGGAGGGAGAGGGTGATGTGGCCATTGTGGATGCCGCCAATGTGAGCGTCTCCCGCCGCAGGATGATACAGGATTTTTTCAAAGGGAAGGTAGTCCTCTTCTTGGAGTGTGTTAATTCGGATCGAGAAGTCCTAGAGGCAAATCTGGCCAGAAAAGCAGGCTTGGAGGAGTTTCGGAATCTTTCCCCCGGGGAGGCTCTGGAGAGTTTTCGCTCCCGCATCTCCCACTACGAGTCAATATATGAACCCCTTAAAGAAGAAAGGAACCGCCTGGTAGTGGACTCCTTTGAATGCTGCATCCTCAAGGAGGAATTCTCAGAGGAAGTGCCCTATTATGAAAGGCTGAGGGACGTTATTCTGACCAGGTATGTAAACCACCTCTACCTGGTACGCCACGGAGAAACTCTCTTCAATCTGCAAGACCGCATAGGCGGAGATCCTGAATTGACACCCAGGGGCTGGGAGCAGGCTCGGGCTTTGGCCATGCATTTCAAACCCCAAAGGATTCCCCTTGTATTCACAAGTTCCCTAAAGAGAACACGCCAGACAGCCGTACCCGTTGCCCAAAGCCAGGAGGATTGCACCATCATCCCTTTGCCCGAGTTCGACGAGATCCACAGCGGCATATGCGAGGAAATGAGCTACAAGGAAATCAGGGAGCGTTACCCTCAGGTGGCCGAGGCCAGACGCAAGGACAAGTACGGTTACGTTTATCCTGGGGGAGAGGGCTACTTGACCATGGAGTCTCGCATCGAACGCGGCCTGCGCAAGGTCTTCTACTTGAGCCGACCCGAGGACAACATAATGATCATAGGCCATAGGGCCGTTAACCGGATGATCCTCTCCCATTTTGTTTTTAGGCGAAAGGAGGAGGTGCCTTACATCTACATGCCCCAGGACGGGTACTACCACATAGTGGTTACTCCCAACCTAAAGCTATTCGAGCTGAGAAGATTCTGATTCCGAATTGATCAGCCGGGCGAACGAGGCTTTGTCTTAGGGCATGGGCAAAGCCTTCCTTTGCAAAGGCGCAAAAGAGCCTCCCCCAGAAACCCCAAGCCTCGTCCTCAAAGGGATTGGGGATTTGGAGGCCACAGACGCAGAACGGGTTTCTCTTTTATTAGGCCAGCCTTGGCCAACTCCTCAAAAAAAAGATTTAAACCTTTTATGTGTCCTTCTTCCAGGCTGAATGTGAGACCCTGGAAATACTCCAAGAGATCCAGCTCCATGCCCCCCAATACCCTCCTTGCCTTTTCCGCACAGACATCAAGTTTAGAAAGCCCTGTGTCTCTTGCTCTCAAGAGAGCCCCATGCAGCTTGTTGAGCTGAATCGCTCTGCTTTGAGCCACCCTCTCCCTTACCAGCCACAAGGCAAATACAAACGGAAGGCCCGTCCAGCTATGCCAAGCCTCCCCCAGGTCCCAAACATGTGCCCATTTCCCTGAGGCGGCCTCCCTCAAGGCCCTGTCTCCTATCCGAAGCACGGCCACAGACTCTGAGACACCACCCTCCTCCACCAAGCCGGTATCCATCCCCCAGTAGTTCCTAAGAAGCAATCGGAGAAGGGCCACAGAGGTTTCCGACTCCATGGGGCACTGGATTAGAGCATTTCCCCACTTTTCCATGGGAACCTGGGAGAGCAACAAGACACTGCGCACCCTTCCGACACAGGAGATGCTCAAGCCACCTAGAATCCTGTACCTGCCTGGGTCCCCGGCGTATTCCACAGAGGAGACAGGGCTCACATCCAAAAGACCTTGCCTCAGCATCTTGTTGAGTCTGGAAGGGGTATCAGAGACTTCCCTGAAAAGAGTTTTGTCTTGTTCCAAGAAAAGGTACACCGGAAGTACGTTCACGAAGCATATCCGCCCCAAGCGAAGGGGTTCACTCTGCCGCAAACCGGATCCTGGGCTGAATCTCCCTTCCACTCGTTCGCTCCTTGCCTGTGTGTGTTTCAAACCCTTCCTAAGACTTCCCCATCCCCAAGGAGTGGGTGTCATGGGGATGGTACGAAAGATCGCATCCCCTGTAAATCTGGCTTATGTTCCTGCTTCCTTTCCCCCCCCGCTCCTGCCAGGCTTTGAAACCAAATGGGGCTGGTCACAACCCGAGGTTGGGGACCTAGCTTGCAATACCAAGTAAGTAGTGGGTCTTGGGGGTGATGGCTTACCAAGCAAGACTCCTCGGCTCCAAACAAGCAAGGTTGACTTGATCCTAGAATCTGATACCTTTGGCAGACGGACCAAGAGCCCGGCATGGCCCTGTACGGAATACTTAAAGACAAATTGCAGCGCCCTGGCAAGACACGATAAGGGTTCTTAAACACCCCCAACCAAGTCCTGATAAGGGCGCAGGAGGTGCGCCATGACAATAGAGTTCCGTTGTGATTGCGGGGAGCTCTTCCAAGTGGAGGACGAATTAGCCGGCCGCAAGGGCAGATGCCCTACTTGCAAGAGAATAATGGTTGTTCCTGAAAAAGAAGCCGAACCCCTTGAGCTTCAGGACGAGATCCAGGAGGAACAGGAGCAGGAATACCCGGATATGCACTCTCGAGTAGATGCTCTGAAGCCAGCTTGCGAGCCGCCCACAGGTGGAAGGGTGGAGGAAGAAGTTGAGGTCTTGAGGGGATGGGATGGGCCTGAGCCTGATCTGGAAAGAATGGAAAATTCTGTTTCCAGACCTCCTGCCGGATCTTGGAAGGGCATTCCCAGGCCTCTTCTCTTGGGCGTCCCGGCTGTTTTGGCGGGTGCCCTTCTTCTATTTTTGCTGGTTCGTCCGTCCAGCCAGCGTTCCGAGCACCCGGCCTTGGAGCGGGCCCCTTCTGCTTCCATGAGCCAAAAGCTCACTGCCCCATCCCAACCTCAGACTGAGCCCACACCCACCACATCGGCTCCTCCCCAGGCTGCTGAGCCGCCCAAGCCAGAGCCACCCCCGAGCCCGTCTGCAGCCTTGCCGAGCCAGCCTGAAAAGTCTGCTCCGGCCAAACCATCTCCAGCCCCCGCGGCCAAAGAGGAGGAAAAACGCCAGGCCGCAGCACCTTCCAGTTCAGCCCCGGCCGCCCCTCTCAAGACCTCGGCTCCCTCCAAAGAGGCCAAGCCCAAGCAGACTCCGGCCCAACCCCAAGCCGCTGCTGCAACCAGGGCCCCCTCCCCTTCCTCGGAGAACTATACCGTGAATGTGGGAGCCTTCAAGTCACAGGGCATGGCCGATGCTTATGCCGACGTCTTGAGGAAAAGGGGCTTGGATCCCTTTGTGTGGGCCACTGAGCTGACCAAGGGACAGGGTAAAATGTACAGGGTCTCCATAGGACGCTTCCCCACCAAAAGGCAGGCGGATCTATATGCCAAGGAACTCAAGGAAAAACACGGCCTAAACACATACGTGGCCAAAAAGCCTGGGAGCTGACCGCTCCAGGAGTAACGGGCCGGCAATGAGCAAAGCCATAGGTATCTTTAGCGGTGGCCTGGACAGCATTTTGGCTGTGGAGGTGCTCAGGCGACAGGGGGTGGAAGTCCTGGCTGTCACCTTCGAGACCCCATTTTTTGGAAGCCTAAGGGCGCTGGAGTCGGCCAGAAACCTAGGTGTGGATCACAGGGTAATGGACATAACCCAGGAATACTTGCAGATTCTGAGAAACCCTCAATTTGGGCTAGGAAAGCACTTGAATCCCTGCATGGATTGCCACGCCCTCATGTTCAGAAAGGCCGGGGAAATAATGGTGAAAGAGGGCTATGATTTTCTGTTTTCAGGGGAAGTCTTGGGCCAACGGCCCTTTTCACAGAACCCCCGGGCATTGCAGAAAGTTGCAGAAGCCTCAGGCTTCCCTGAGAGAATCCTCAGGCCCTTGAGCGCTCTTAGGCTTCCTCCCAGCGGACCGGAGAAATCCGGCCTGGTGGAGCGAAGCAGGCTCTTGGGGTTCAAAGGCCGATCCAGAAAACCCCAGATGGAGTTGGCCGCCATGTGGGGAATTTCCACATTTCCCAGCCCGGCAGGAGGATGTCTTCTTACAGACCCGGGCTTTTCCGCCAGGCTGAAAGATCTCTGGGAAAAAGAGGAGAGTTGGGATGTTAGGGACTTGAGGCTTCTTTCAGTGGGCAGACATCTGAGGGTAACCCCTTCCAGGAAACTGGTTGTGGGTAGAAACCAATCAGAAAACCAAAAATTGGCCACCATGCTCACCGAGGAAGATATCCAAATGGAAGCCTTGGATTACCCGGGTCCTCTGTTGATAATACCCCATGGAGGCCCCAAGGAACTTCTGGAGTTGGCTGCCTCGGTTTGCCTAAGATACAGTGACGCACCGCCCCAAGGCACTCATATTGTCAGAGTAAAGCATGGTGGGCGGGAATGGATGTTGGAAGCAAAACCCTGCAGTTCTGATGAAACGGACCAGTGGATCATCTAAAACCCCCGAGCCAACCGCCCCCAGTGGAGTTTCAGGCATTTTAACCCAAACCTGAGCCGAAAAAGGAGAATCAGGGTGGTTTGGCCAACTCGGCCCCCGTGTCCTTACTCAAGAACACCGTGGTTTTCGGTTTAGCCCGGATTATTCTCCAAAGCCCGTAACCTTGGTGGCTACGCCCCCAAACCCCCGGTACACTTCGAGATGTTCTGACTCAAAGCACCACCAAAGCTGAAACCGAGAGGCAGGGTGCTTTTGAGTGTAGACCAGTTTGTCCACATATATAAGATAACCCGCATTATCCACTGATGGTGAATAATGCGGGTTAGGTTTTGGCCCTGGTTGGGCTCCAAATATGCCAAAGTGTAAGCGGGGCTTGGGGGCTCTTGAGCTTTCAAAGTCAAAGGCTTTGCAGAATGATCCTGGCTGGAATTCCTTGCCACATAAAAGCGTAAATGGTACAGTTTGATCTGACTGTTTTTTTTGGTGAAATCCCCTTATGCCTGTCTACGAATACAAGGCCCTGGATTCCAAAGGGAAAAAGGTATCTGGTATTCTGGATGCCGACAGTCCACGCCTGCTCAGAGCCAGGCTTAGGGCGGATGGGCTTTACCCGGTGGAGATTCAATCCGTCACACAGGCGGAGACAACACCGCAAGAACCCGCCAAGACCTCAGGTCTCCTTCAGTGGGACAGGCTCCTACGAAAGGTGAAGCCCCAGGATAGGGCTGGCGTGACCAGACAGTTGGCAACTCTCGTAGGGGCCGGGATTCCGGTGGTGTCGGCTTTGGACACCATTATTCAGCAGATGTCCAACAAGGCCTTGAGAAGAGCACTGGTGGACATCCGAGAAGAGGTGATGGGCGGAAGTTCTCTGGCCGAGGCCATGGGGAACCACAAATGGCTCTTTTCAGAGCTTTACGTAAACATGGTTCATGCCGGAGAGTCCAGCGGGGCCTTGGAGGTTGTGCTTCATCGCCTTGCCGATTTGCTGGAGAGGACGGTCAAGCTCCGCAACAGGGTGCAGGCTGCTCTGTTCTATCCGATCACCATGATGGGCATAGGTGTGGTGGTCCTGGCCTTTCTTCTTACCTATGTTGTGCCCATTGTGACCCGTTTGTTTGCCGAAGCCAAGCAGCGGCTGCCAAGGCCCACACTTATCCTCATCAACACCAGCGACTTCTTGATCAACTGGTGGTGGGCATTGCTCTTGGTACTTGCCATGGGCTTTTTTTTTGTGAACAGAATATTGGCCACACCAGGGGGAAAACTTTGGTGGGACAGGTTGAAGTTGAGACTGCCCGTGGTGGGACCTCTTTACGGAAGGCTTGTGATAGCCAGGTTTTCCAGAACCCTGGGAGTTTTGCTCCAAGGCGGGCTTCCCCTTACCTCCTCCCTGGCCATTGTTCAGCATGTTATAGACAACAGCCACATGGCCCAACACGTGGAAAAGGCGATTCAAGATGTGAACGAAGGGGAAGACCTGACCGTCACTTTAGAGAGAAGCAAGTCCTTTCCTCCTATGGTCATACAAATGATCTCCGCAGGTGAGAGAAGCGGTACAATGGAGGAGATGTTGCTTAGGATAGCAGAGGCGTACGAGGATGAGGTGGAAACAAGGGTTGCGGCCCTCACCTCTTTGCTGGAGCCATTTTTGATCTTGGTAATGGGTTTGATGGTGGGGTTTATAGTTCTGGCTATTTTGCTTCCAATCCTGCAGATGAGCAGGCTTCTGGGCTGACGCGACAGCACAGAAGGGAATTCAAGGAGGTTGGCATGAAGCTCACTACCGCCTGCCCGCTGTTCTTAGGATCCGAGAGGGAATCAGTTGGCGAATACGCCCATGGGCGTATTGAACGCTGCAGAGGTTTTACCTTGATTGAGCTCATGGTCGTCATAGCCATTTTGGGCATTCTGGCTGCATTGGTGGCCCCTTCCATAATAGGCAGGAAAGAAGATGCCATGAGGGCTGCGGCCAAAACCCAGATCAAGAACTTCGAACAGGCCCTCAAGCTATTTTATGTGGACAACGGCTTTTATCCTTCCACCGAACAAGGGCTGGCCGCTTTGGTGGAAAAGCCCAGCATCGGGAGAATCCCCCCACGCTGGAGAGAGGGGGGTTACCTCGAAAGCAGGAGCGTGCCCAAGGATCCATGGGGAAATCCTTACGTGTACATATCTCCAGGGGTTCACAGCCGGGATTTCGATATCATTTCCTATGGGGCGGATGGACAGGAGGGAGGGGAAGGAAAAGACGCGGATGTGCAAAGCTGGGCCTTGGAGGAAAACTGAGAAGGGATTCACCCTTTTGGAGGTGGCTGTAGTGGCCTCCTTGGCCGCTCTGGTTGTAGTTTTGGCTATGCCCAGGCTTCAAGGATTCCTCAGCCCCGATATGGACAGGGATGTAAGGGGTGAGCTGGAGAATCTTTTGACAGCCGTCAGACAGGAAGCGGCTTTGGGGAGAGTCCCCATGGCGGTTCTTTTTGACTTGAGGGAGAGCACTTACCGTTCGGCGGTTTTGGGACCGGATGGATCCCTGGATCTTCAAAATGATCCTGTGGGCTTGATGGGAAGGCTTCCCAAGGGTGTCCGCTTCCAAGACATCTCCACCCCAAGGCAGGAACAAGTCCGACAGGGACAGTGTATTGTTGTGGCATGGCCCACAGGGTGGATCGATCCTGCCACCATACACCTTTTGGATGAGGCCGACAGGTCTTATACCATGCTTATAGAGCCCCTCTCGGGCATTGTGAGGCTGGAGGAGGGATACCTGGTGAGGAGGAAGGCTCCCCTGTGAGCCGCACCATTGCTCCCCGCAACGCCAAGTGCTTTCAGTGCCGCAAGGGTAAGACTTCAAGGCTCCCCCAAAAAGTCGGTCTAAAGGCCGGTTTCACTCTCTTGGAGGTAACCCTTGCCCTGGCCCTGCTGGCCATAGCCCTGACCGCTCTTTCAACTCTGCAAGCCAGGAACCTGACCCTGACCGCCGAGGACAAACTTCTCACCGAGGCCAGCTTGGCCGCACGAGACCTTCTGGCCAGGGTTCAGAGCGGCCAGATTCCCTTACAGGATGGGGAAGGGGACCTGGGAGAAGACCATCCAGGCTGGCGCTGGAATATGCGTTTGGAAGAACTTGCCCCTGCAAGTTTGGCCCGAATGGAGATGTTTTTGTTCAAGCCCGAGATGAGCCCCGAGCGAGCGCAGCGTTTTTGGCTTCTGGTTTACAGGAAGCCTGCACCATGAGACCAGCAGATTATAAGATTACACCTGGTTGCAGGAAGAGCTTTTCAACACTCGGTCAAGGGCTTTGGGATAGCCTGGAGATGGGGTCTGGAAGAAAACTTGAGAAAGGATTCACTCTTCTTGAAGTGTTTGTGGCCATGTCTTTGCTGTTTGTGGTTTTGGCCACGGTGTACGGAAGCTTTCAAGTTCATGTTAAGACCATGGAAAGGGCTGTTCAGGTACATCGCCTAAACCACGTGGCTAGGGTCAGTCTTTCCATATTGGCAAGAGATCTACAAGGGGTTTTCTGGCCTGTTCTCTCGGCTGAAGAGGCCCAGGAGCTCTCTGAGGAGGACGAGCTGGAGCCGGATGAGGAGGAGGAGACAATGGGGCCTGTGGCCAAAGAAAAGGTGGAAGACCAGGAGCTTTATTTCTTGGTCCAGCCCATTCAGGAGGCAGGAAGGCCCTGGCACAGAATGATCCTTCTCACCCAGAGCATCCCCGGGGGCCCTCTTTTGGACCAGTACCCATGGGTTCACGCCGTGGAATACCGTTTGGCCAAGGATCAGGACACGGGTAAACCGGTGCTGGTTAGAAGGGAAAACCTCGCCCCCACAAGGGATATTCTTTCCGGAGGGGAGGAGTGGGCTCTCTCAGAGGCTGTGGTGGCCTTCGAGGTCTTGTGCTGGAGCCGGACGGGAGAGCTGCTTCAAGAGTGGGACTCCCGCATCACACGCTCTTTACCTGCAGCCGTGTTGGTAAGGCTCTGGGTGCAGGATCCAGCGGACCCTGCCCAAGAGCCGGTTCTCTACAGCCTGAGGGTTTCCATGCCTCCCTCGCCTGAGCTGCCTGAGGAAGAGGGTCCGTGAAGAAAACCGCAGCGCACAGAAGCCAGGACTCTGGGGTGGCTTTATTGGTCTGCCTCATGCTTATTCTTTTGCTGGCGGTCCTGGTGCACCGCTTCACCTTCACCAGCAGGGTACAGGTGGCTGCAGCAGGCAACCTTAGGGATCAATTTCAGGCCGAATGCATGGCTCTCTCAGGTCTGGAGGCGGCCTTGGCAGTACTGGCCACAGACGATACACCAGAGGTGGATCACTTGGGAGAAGCGTGGGCTCAATTTCGCGGAAGTCCTGACATGGCCTCTCTGGAGGCCGAGGAAGGTGGGTTCCTGGTATGGATTCAAGACGAGAATTCAAAAATAGAAGTTAACCGCATAGTCAGACAGGATGGGGCCACCACCGACATGTTTATTAGGAGGCAGTTGGACAGACTGTTGGAGCTCTTCGGGGTCTCTTCCGAACTGCGTGACTCTCTGTTGGATTGCCTTGAAGACTGGATAGACTCCGATGATCTTCAAAAACTAAATGGAGCCGAGGACCAGTACTATATGTCTTTGGAAAGACCTTACCAGGCGGCCAACAGGCCGCTTAGGACTCTAGGGGAGCTTTACCTAATAAAGGGCTGGCCTCAAATATTGGAACTCAAACTCCAGGATGGAGCCAGGATAACTGACTTTCTCACCGTGAGCCCCACCGGAGGGCGTATCAATGTCAATACCGCCCCAGGGCTGGTGCTCCAGAGCCTCTCTCCTGAAATTGATGAGTCCACAGCATTACAGGTGATGTCCCTGCGTGAAGAAGCTCCATTGGCAGGCCCGCAGCTGCTTCCTCCACCCTTTCGAAGAGGAGGGGTCTCCACACACCTTCAGTTCTCTGGTACCCTGTTCCTGGTTCGAAGCCAAGGCGTTTTCCGCAGGGCTTCCTCAAACGCCCTGATGCTGGTGGCCAGAGTTGATGAGGAGTGGAAGGTCCTGGCCAGGAGGATAGAGTAATGTGGAGCAAGAGGGTCTTGGGAGTTGATCTGGGTACCTCTTCTGCCAAGGTGGTCCAGGTGACGGTGTCTCCCAAGGGAAAGCCTGTTCTGGCAAAAGCAGCTCTGGTTAGGCAAAGGGAAGATCTGGCCGCCTTACTTAGGGATCGGGAGTGGCGAAAGCCCTCGGAGGAGGTTCACGCAGGCTTTCCCTCGGACAAGGTGATTCACAGACCCATCGCTTTGCCCTTCAAGGACCCAGGAAAGCTTCGCCAAGCCCTCCCCTTTGAGCTGGAAGGGGAGGTCCCTTTCGCGGCTGAGGAAATGATTGCAGCCTACTTCCCACAAGGCTCCTTCAAGCCGGAGTCAGGTTCACAGCTTCTGGCCATGGCAGCTCCCAAGCAAGCCGTCCAGTCCCGCCTGGAGGAGTTTAGGGAATTGGGGGTGGACCCTTGTGTCCTGGAGCCCGACGGAGCCGCCTTGGCACGCCTGGTCTTAAATCAAGTCTCAAAAGCCCCCGGCCGCTTCGCCGTGATGGAGGTTGGAGCCTCTAAGACAAATCTGCTTTTCTTCCAGGATGGTTTTCTTCAGGCCCTCAGGTCCATACCCGTGGGGCTTTCGGATCAGGAGGGAGGTTTTCAGCAAGGACTTGTATCCGAGCTGGAACGCACTTTCCTGGCGTTTCAGAGCCGGGGACAGGGCCAGGGCCCAAAAGACCTTTACCTGTGCGGAGGAGTTCTTGAGGACCAAGAGGCTCTGGCTCGAATAAGGGAGCGCTGGGATTTTTCTGTGATGCCTCTGAATGGTTGGGGGGAGATAAGATCACACGCCTCAATGCCGCAGGGTGTGCATCCCGGGAGGTTTTGCACAGCCTTGGGCCTGGCCCTGTACGGACTGGACAAGGCTAGCTTGGGCTCCAATATGCGCTTCGGGGAGTTCCAGTACAGGCCTGGGATGGCTGCCATGAGAGGCAGGATTCTGGCGGCCTCTGTTCTGTTGGTAGCAGCCTTGGGACTGGGAATAGCTGACATTGAAACAAGGGTGAGCATACGGCAGAAACAGTTGCAGGCGCTTCAGCAGGAGACTCGTGGGCTGTTTCGTGAGGCCTTCCCAGAGGTTACCCAGGTTGTAGACCCCGTGCTCCAGATGCAGCGGCTCTTGGAAGAAAGAAAAGGCAGACATCTCACCCTGCTTTCCCAGGATCCCAGAACCACAGTCCTGGAGCTTTTAAGAGAGATAAGCGTGAGAGAGCAGGCCCGCACATTGCGCATCACGGAGCTGGACATCTCTGGGGAGAATGTGAACATAAGGGGTGAGGCCGGAGCATACGACGTTATAGAAAAGGCCAAGGACCACTGGTCCGCTTCTCCATTATTGGAGGCCGTGGAGGTAAAAAACGCCAAGAAGAACCCCAAAAGCCAATTGTGGGACTTCCAGTGCACAGCCAGAAGGAAGGTTTCATGATGAACTCCCCCCTGGACAAGCTAAGCCAAAGGGACAAAAGGGCTCTGGTGGCCGGCTTGAGCATCTTGGGTGTTGCAATGCTCATCTTTTTGTGGCTGCTCCCAAGCTTGGAGAAAATCCGCAGGCTGGACAGAGCCATAGCCATGGAGGCCAAGAGGCTGGAACAGGTGCGGGAACTCCACAAGGCAGTTACGGAGCTGAGCGATCGGGAAGCCAAGCTGCAAGAGCAAATAAAGCGAAGAACCACCGAGAGCTTCTCGGTGGCCTCTGTGGTGGAGAGCTTGGCAAGGGACGCCGGGGTCATGGAGCAGGTGCAGTATCTGAAACCAGAGCAGGGCAAGCTTTCAGACCAATTCCGGGAAGCCCTCGTATCCCTGAAAATCGGAGATATCACTCCAACACAGTTGGTGGACTTCCTTTATCGCCTTGAATCCTCTGAAAGGATTCTGAGGGTGAGAAACCTGCAGTTAAGACCCAGCCCAAAGGAGTCAGGCAAATTGGATGCCACCTTAACCGTCTTCACCCTCCTGCCCGCAACAGCGCCGGCTAAGCCAACCCAGCAAAGCCAGGAGCCCCAACTCCCCCAAGAGGCACCTGAAGATTCCAAGCAGCCTGCCGAACCAGAGGGGGATTCAGGGGGCAAGAGCCCATGAGCCGCACCCTTCCGCAGCCTTAGTAAAGGAGTCCCGGGTAATGATGCTGAAACCTCCACTGGCTCATTTGCAATGGCTCATGGAGCAGTTCAGGAAGGGCTCTTCTGCCAGTCTTTGCGCCGGTGCCCCGGCTGCTGCTCTTCTTTTTGTGCTGAGCGCTTCGGAATTGCTTGCCCTTTACCGTGCAGGCAGTAGAAGAGCTGCCGGCCAGAGAGGATCCAAAGCCCTTAGGGATTTTTTGATCAGTTATTTCCCCCGTTTCAACATGAGTGCCAAAGATCCCCAAGGTCATTATTTCAGGGTCCGAATACCTTTGCTAAGAGAACAAGGAAAGGCGGTAAAGAGGCTAAAGCTCCCATCCGCTCTGGTTCACCTTTTTAGATGTGGGGTTGTGGAGGATTTGGTGATCTCTTCAGAACTGCCAGAAGACAGGTGTGTGATCATGGGGCAAGGCAGATGGGGTTTTTTGATACAACCTTACCTCTTTGAACAAGACTTTAGGGATTCAATGAATGCTTTTTTTGCAGAGGTTCAGGGAAACCTGGTTATCCAAGCCAGATTCATGCGCAGGTTCAACCACCTCCATGGGGATTAGCTTGCCTAAGTCCTATAGCACAGGTTACCGGGTGCTTGGTCACGGGGCTGATCGCTTGCGATACCGGATGCATGCAAGCACACTCCCCAAGGTGACTGGTTTTGGCCGGTAATCGAGGTTGGCGAGATGGTCATTGCAGTTCTGGGGGCAGGCATACTGGCCATAAGCTGGTCGGCGGTTCTTGTTAGGCTTTGCGAGGCCCCGGCCATGGTGATAGCCTCCTACCGGCTGGGGCTGTCGGTTTTGGTTTTGGCTCCATGGTGTTTGCTTGCCGAGCCCAAGTCCAGGCCCGCATACAGCACAGAGAACCTGGGATGGCTCATGCTTTCAGGCCTGTGCCTTGCTTTTCATTTCCTGGCCTGGATCGAGGCCATCCAGAGGGCTCCGGTAGCCATAGCAGTGACACTCTCCTCCACACATCCCATAATGGTGGGCTTTTTATCAAGGGTTTTGTTGGGGGAGTTTTTTGGGGGATGGAAAGTACTGGGAGCTCTGCTGGCGGTCTTGGGAGCAGCCGGCATGGCTTGGGAGGCCAAAGCAGAAGATGCTTATGGGATTGGGGGATACATTTTAGCACTGGGAGCTGCTTTTTTCTTCTCCGTTTATATGCTGCTGGGCCGAAAGCTAAGGGCTGGCATGCAGCTCATGAGATACATTCTTCCCACATACGGTTTTGCGGCCATGTGGCTTCTTGTAGCTACAGGCCTGAGCGGACTGCCCCTTACCGGCTACTCCCCCAAGACATATCTCATGTTTGCCCTGCTGGCCTTGATCCCCACGGTCATAGGCCATTCCTCCCTGAATTGGGCACTGGGGCACGTCTCAGCCACCTTGGTGGCCGTAAGCGTGCTGGGCGAGCCTGTCGGAGCATCGCTGCTGGCATGGGCCTTCTTGGGGGAGAAGATGGGGCTTTGGAGAATACTGTTCGGGGGGCTGGTCTTGGGCGGAATCTACGCGACTGCAAGAGCCGAAACACGGGGAAAAGAGAAGTTTCCATCCCTTCAGGGGGCAAGATAGGGGCTTGGGGAGTCGGTCAAACATGCCAGAGCCCAAAAACCAGGCCCCTCTTATAGAATAGAGAATATGTGAAGCCGAAGAGAGGATCTTCACTCAGATCTTGCAAGAGAAGCTCTAACCAAGGAGAGCAAACAGAGATGAAAACACCCATTGTGTCCGTGGTGGGCACCTCTGACAGCGGGAAGACCACTTTATTGGAGCGTTTGATCCCTGAACTGAAGGCCAGGGGTTACAAGGTGGCTGTAGTCAAGCATGATGTACACGGTTTCGAGATGGACAAAGAAGGGAAGGACTCCTGGAGGCTGAAGCGGGCAGGAGCCGATGCCGTGATCGTCTCCTCTCCGACCCGCATAGCCCTTATCCAAGACGTAGAGAAGGACCACAACTTGGAGGAACTCAGAGAAATACTCCCTTTGAATGTGGACCTCATTCTTTCCGAGGGATACAAGAGGGGGATTCATCCCAAGGTGGAGGTTTATAGAAAGGCTCACCGCCGGGAGCTTCTATGCACAGAACAGGACAACCTCCTGGCCGTAGCCTCGGATGTGCCCCTTCAGGTTGCTGTGCCTTGCCTGCACATAGACGACCCCAAGGCCTTGGCTGATCTTTTGGAGGAAAGAATCTTAAGGCCGGCCTCAAGTGGATCGGAAAAGGCAGGGCAACAAGAACGACTCTCCAGTTCTACCCGCAAACCAATGGAGTCGGAGAATTCTAAATAACCCTGGCCATGTAGGGGACAGAGATTCGGAGCTCTATGGGAACGATACGGACCAATTTCTTCTGTGGGAGGCGCCTGCACGCTGCCTTCCAGGATTCTACTAAAAAGTCTCTGCTCAGCTTAAGCTCGGGGTTGAGTTCAAAGCTGACAGAAGAGATGTAAGGTGGGAGGGAGCCTATGACAGGGGTGATCCTGGCAGGGGGTCAAAGCCGTCGCATGGGCAGGGATAAGGCCCTGCTGGAGCTAAGAGGCAAACCCCTTATTCAGTGGGCAGTGGATGCCCTCTCCAAGGTTTGCGATCCTGTCTTGGTGGTCACCAATTCCCCTTCCCAGTATTCCTTTTTGGGAGTGGAGATGGTGGGGGACCTTCTTCCAGGGCGGGGAGCCCTGGCAGGAATACATGCCGGGCTCTTTTTCTCCACGGGTAACAAGGCCTTTGTGGCAGGCTGCGACATGCCTTTGCTTTGTCCGGAGCTGATCCATCATATGGCAAATGTGCCCGGCTCATGGGATGTGGTGGTGCCCAAGGTGGGGGAGTTCCTGGAACCGCTCCATGCCCTCTACTCCAGACGCTGTTTGGCTTTCTTGGAAAAGCTGTTGCTTTCCGGTGCACGAAGAATTCTTGATCTGTATCCCCTGGTGCGGGTCCGGGTGTTTCAGGAGGAAGAGATGAGGCATTTGGATCCAGATTTGAGATCCCTCATGAATGTGAACACCCCAGAGGACCTGGCCCTGCTTCGCTCCCTGGTGAACCAAACCGCTCCAGCACCCTCTGGATGATCAGACTCGTTGATATCTGGGGCCTAAGGGGGATAGTTCTCACTTGCCCTCCAGCAGCTTGAACCAGATCGGCCCCCACAATGGCCTCCTTGGGCCAGTCCGCCCCTTTGACCAGCACGTGGGGCTTGAGCGCTTTTATGAGTTTGAAAGGATCGGGATCCTCAAAAGGCACCACCATGTCCACGCAGGCAAGACCTGCAAGAACCAGGCACCTCTCCTCCAGCGGACAGATGGGTCTTCCGGGCCCTTTGATGCAGCGCACCGACTGGTCGGAATTGATTCCCACAACCAGAAAATCCCCCAACCCCTTGGCCTTCTCCAAATATTCCACATGTCCAGCATGCAAAAGGTCAAAGCATCCGTTGGTGAAAACCACTTTCTTCTTGAGGGCCTTGATAGCCGCCAACATCTCCAAAGCCCCGTTCAGATCCAGGATCTTCTCCTTCAAAGCCTTCTCCTCCAAGAGTAAATCTTCAGCTTGTAAGACGCTTCTTGCCTTGCCCTGAGACCCTGGCTGGGCCTAAAGGTTTCAGAGCAAACCGCAACCCAGAGGCCCCCCTGAAGATTCTCGGCTCCGGCCAGTGATCCCAGCCGGACCTCGGGAACCTATCATAAGCTCCTCCGATTAACAATTCCCACCATCACATTAGCCTAACCCGGATCCTTCTCCAAGGCCTCTGACTTTGGGGGCCAGGCCCCCGGTTAGGCTTTCACAAATTCTGAATCAAGCCCCCGCAAAACCTGAAACCAAGAATCAGGTTCTTGTTCAGCATGAATGGCTCTTTCCTAACATATCTGAAAGATGGCCCCAGTCATCCACTGATCCTGAATACTGTGGGCTAAGGCAGCCGTGAGGGGCCTGAGTTTGCGACTTTACAATCTTTCCATCTCTGCCATAATTAGCTTTGATTGCCATAAGCCCTCTTGATTTTATGGGCCTTGAGCCGGTCTCGGCGGACAATCCTAATCTTGGAGGTGGCAAGGTAAATGGCGGAGTTGGACAGTAGGGCTCTTTATTTGCAAGGCATCTCCTGGTGGAACAAAAGGCGTTTTGATAGTGCTCTTGTTTGTTTTCAAAAGGCCTACGAGCTTGCCCCGGAGAATCCTTTTATCATGTCTTATCTGGGGCTGGCACGCGTAAAAATGAACGCCGTAGAAGAGGGCTTGGAGCTTTGCCGCCAGGCAGTCAAAAAAAAGGCCCTTTAACGAAGACCTTGTGTACAACTTGGGAAGAGCTTACCAGATGGCCGGAAACCGCCAGGAGGCCCGAAGAACTTTCTTGCTTGGGGCCAAAGGCTGCCCCGATACTCAAAGGTTCCTAGCCGCCCTCAAGGAGATGGGGGTGCGCAGAAAACCCACTATTCCTTTTCTATCGCGAGACAATATCCTCAACCGATGGCTGGGCAAAGTGACCTACAAGCCAGGCAGTTTCCGCATAGAAGATATTGAGAACTGATATGCCAATACCTCGAAGATTCGGTTGCAGGCTCTTTGAGCTTCCATCATAAACATTTGGCCTGTTTCCCTTTGAGGCCTTTCCCCAGGCTCTAGCCCGCATGATTCACCATCATTGGGTAATGCAGGTTATCTTAATGACATATTTGGACAAACCGGTCCATACTCAAAAAAACCCAGACCCTATGCTTCAGGTTTTGACATGAGTTGAGTCGGAATATGCCAAGGTGTACCAGGGGGCTTTGGGGTGTAGCCCCAAACTTACAGGCTTCGGAGAATAATCCGGGCTAGCAGAATGGAGAGGATTGAGGGGCTCGTGGGCTTTTCCCCACGAGCCCCACAAGCTTCCCCACTAGAGGGACTCCAGTAGCACTTCGGAGAGGTCCAAAATCGGGAGCTCTTCTTCTTTGCCCATAGTCTTGGTTGAGGCCTCCAGCATGACCACGCAGTAGGGGCAGGCTGTGGCCAGAGCCTGGGCTCCTTTGGCCAGGGCCTCCTCCACCCTCAGGTCTCCGAACCTCTCCCCAGGGGCGGTTTCCATCCAAATACGTCCACCCCCCCCGCCGCAGCAAAGGCTGTTGGTCCTGATGCGATCCAGTTCCTGGAATGCTCCGTCCGCCACAGCCTGGAGCAGCTCTCTGGGGTCCCCGAACACCTCGTTGTGCCGACCCAGATAACATGGATCATGGAAGGCTATTTTTCGAGTAGCTCCCTTGCTGGGTTTCAGCTTACCTTCTTTCACAAGCCGGGCCAAAATCTGGGAGTGGTGCACCACCTCGAATTCACCACCCAGCTCCGGGTACTCCTTGCTAAAGGTAAAAAGACAATGGGGGGAGGTGGTGATTATCTTTTTGACGCCCTTGGACTGGAAAAGAGCTATGTTCCCCTGGGCCAGCTTCTGGAAAAGATCTTCGTCTCCAATTTTCCTCACCGACTCCCCGCAACAGCTTTCTTCCTCACCTATCACCCCGAAACTCACACCTGCTTTTTGCAAGAGTTGCACAAGGGATCTGGCGATCTTCTGGCTGCGCACGTCGTAGCAAGAGGTACAGCATACAAAAAGAAGATACTCGGTTCCCTCAGCGAAAGCAGGCACCTCAAGGCCCTTCATCCATTCGGTGCGTTTCCCTCTCTCGCCGGACCATGGGTTCCCGTGGCTGTGCAGACTTCCAATCACCGGCCTGTAGCTGCCAGGGACTGTTCCAACCGAGGCCAGCATGCTTCTCATGCCTCTCACATTGTCAATGATCTTCACCTGCCTAGGGCAACGCACCACGCACTGACCGCAGGTGCTGCAGGCATAAATAACCTCCTCCGACTCAAAACCCTCCAGGCCCAACTGCCCCAGCCTTTGCACCTTGCGGATATTGAATGACTGGGAAATATGACCCGGAACCAGCCTCCAAGGGCATGAACCTGTGCAAAGCCCGCACTGCATACACCAGTAAAGGGTCTCTGCTCCTGAGGCTACTATGGCCTCACTGACTTCCAGAAAAGGCGTTCTAGCTTCCATATCCTCATTCCTCCGGGAAAAGGTGCACGAGCCTCGCGCTCCCTAGAATCCTTTGTAAGGATTAGGTCCTATCTCTTGAATCCGCTTCATAAAACTCTCCACTATGGAAGGGATCCTCGTGTAGTCTCTGATCTCCACCTGCTCCAAACGTACCCTGTCCGACTCCAAAGCCAGTCTGTCTAAGGTCTCCGAGACCTTGGAGAGCCTGTACTGGGCCAGCTCGCTGCCCTTGACCATGTGACACTGGTAGTCGTCCCCGTGCTTGCAACCCAAGAGCAGAACCCCGTCTATTCCTTTGGACAAGGCATCCGCCACCCAGATCAGGTTAAGGGAGCCTAAACATCTCAGGGGAATAACCCTCACATAGGGGTTCCACTTGAGCCTGCACTGCCCGAGCATGTCCAAAGCGGGATATGCGTCGTTCTCGCAGGCCAAGACCACAACCCTGGGCTTCTCTTCATCCTCTTCAGGCACCTCAATGGCCTTGATCATGGATCCTATCATGTCCACGGAGTAATCTTTGAAGGAGATTATGCGCTCAGGGCAGGAGCCCATGCATATGGAGCAGCGCCTGCAGCGGGTTGGATTGGGAAGGGGATTGGCTTTCTCGTCCTCGTTTATGGCCCCAAAAGGACACTCCTCAGTGCATCTCTTGCATTGGGTGCAACGCTGCATGAAGAACTCCGGATAGGAACGGTCTCCGGCCCTGGGGTGCACAGCCTCCCCCCTTGCGGTCATCTCCACGCATTGGATGGCCTTGAGGGCGGCCCCCCGGCCGTCTTCTTCAGCTCCCAGAGTGTCCATGGGCTGTCTCACACATCCTGCAGCATATATACCTGTGCGGCGAGTCTCATAGGGAAAGCAGATGAAGTGGGAATCCGGCATCCCGTATCGCAGTTTGGGAAGCTCCGGGCCCTGCCTGTACTCCAGGTAAAGGGCCATCCCTTCCTTTTGACGATCCGCCACTGCCGTAGTCTCGGCCTGGGGCTGGGCTTCCGCTGAGCCCGCTGAGGGCTCGGCAGCCCCCTCCATGTCAATGTCCAAAGCCATGGAGGGCACCATTCCTGTGGCCAGAACCACCATATCCCCCTCCAAGCTGAGTCTCTCTCCGGCTAAGACGTCATCCACCTCCACCAATAGCTTGCCCGAGCCATCCCCGCTTACCGAAGCCACCTCCCCCTTGATGAAAACGCACCCCTGCTTCTGCAACTTCCTATAGAACTCCTCGTACTGGCCTGGAGTCCTCATGTCCTTGTACACAATATACACCGCCGTGGAGGGATCTTGCTCCTTTAGATACAAAGCCTGTTTCAGGCTTACCATGCAGCACACCGATGAACAATAGGGAAGGTGCTTGGGATCCCTTGATCCGGCGCACTGGATGAACACCACACTGCTGGGGGCACCCTGATCCGAGGGCTTGGTTATCTTCCCCTCCTTGGCAGCACGCTCCTCCAGTTCCACGTTGGTCAGTACATCCGGGCTCACCCCATAGCCCAAATGAGCCAAGCGGCTAGGATCATAAGGCCTCCAGCCCGTGGCCTGCACTATGGAGCCAACCCTGAAACTCTCTTCTCCTGCAGGCCCGGCCGCGGTAACCTGGAACATGCCAGGGGCGCCCTGGATGGATCTTATCTCTGTGGAACAAAGCACCCTGATCCCAGGGTGTGTTTTCACCTGGGAGACCATGGCATCAAGACCCACATCTTCAAGGTCTCTATACGGCTGATGGATCGGATAGCGTTTCCACTGCTTGGCCATCCATCCTCCCAGCCCCTGCTCCTTTTCTACCAGCGTTACCTGATAGCCTGTCTTGGCAGCCTCCAGGGCAGCCATCATCCCGGCCACGCCTCCACCCACCACCAGGACTCCCTTGTCCACTTCAGCCTGATAAGGTTCCAAGGGCTGGGACTTTTGGACCCTTACCATCCCCATGCGGACATAGTCCTCTGCCATCATCTGCGTGTCCTCGTCCCCTGCAGGAAGCCCCCATATGACCTGCTCCCTGAGATTTACTCTTTCTAAAACCACACTCTCAGGAAATTGAAATACGTCGGTTAGAACCCTGGGCGAGCAGGCAGCCAACACTACCCCGTTTATTCCCTCTTTCTCCATGTCCTGCAGGATGAGCTGCACTCCATCTTGGCTGCAGTATGCCCCATGTCTGCGGCACACGGCGGCCTTCATCTCTGCTGTGGCCACCTTGGCAAGCCCATCCAGATCTAACGCTTCACCTATCCCGCATCCTTCACACAAATACACCCCGATCTTGTCCATCAGCCGCTACCTCCCCACCAAGGACTGGATAGCCAGAAGTGCCGCACCGGTGGCGTCCTGAACGCTGTGCGCCACATCAACGGGTTTCTTGACGCATCCTGCTGGTATGATTCCCGGGGATCCAGACTCAGCCAGAAAGCCGTAATCGTCATATGATACTTGCCCAGGGACCTGGATCTTGGCGGTGGTGGGAACCATTCCGGTGGCCAGGACCACCAGGTCGGCCCTGGCCTGGATTCCTTTGCCCTGCTCCACATCCTCCACTGTTAGGACCAATTCCCCGGTTTCCTTATCCTCTCTGATGTCCGCCACCTTCCCTTTTACCAGGGATATCTTTTCGTCGGCCTTCACCTTGTTGTAGAAATCCTCCAGTCTTCCCAGTGCCCTGATGTCAATGTAAAAGATGGTGACCTCCGCCTCTGGGTACTGCTCCCTCACGTAAAGGGCCTGTTTGAGGGAAGCCAGGCAGCAGACTCCAGAGCAGTAGGGCAAGTGGTTTTCATCCCTGGAGCCGGCGCATTGAACAAAAGCCACTTTTTTCACCTCAGCTCCATCTGAAGGCCGAAGGATCTTCCCTTTGGTGGGACCGTTGACCGCCGAAAGCCTCTCCATCATCACATTGTTTATTACGTTGGGGTTTTTCGAAAAACGGTAATACTCCACATTGGAGGCATCAAAAGGATCCCAGCCTGTTGCCCAGATCACGGCCCCTACCTCCAGGCTGAGGGTTTCTGGTTTCATGTCCAAATCCACTGCCTGGAAAGCACAGACCTCAACGCATTTCCCACAGCTGGCCCCCAAACAGACCTCGGGGTCTATTACATACCTGGCCGGAAAGGCCATTTCATGGGGCAGGTAGATGGCCTTGGTCTTATCCATGCCATAGTTGAAATCATTGGGCCTTTCCACAGGACACACTTTTTCACAGGCCCCGCAGGCAGTGCATCTGTGGTTCACAAATCTGGGCCTTACTTCCACTTGGGCCAGCATCTTTCCCGGTTCCCCCTGGATTCCCACCACCTGAGCCATGGTGTGGATCCTGATCCTGGGATTTTTCCGGATCCTTCGAAAATTGATTTCCAAACCGCACTGTGGGGGACACATCTTGGGAAAGTATCGGTTGCTGCGAGCCACCCTTCCCCCTAGGTAAGGGGCCTTTTCCACAATGTGAACGGGAAAGCCCACCTCCGCCGCCTCCACAGCGGCCGTAAGTCCGCTTATCCCTCCACCCACCACCAGAATCCCCGCATCTGCTGTGCCTGACATCTGGCTCCACCTCCGGATTTAACTATGTTCCAGCCGGCAAATTCTAAGCATTCTAACTGTCCGGCCCTACCATGTCAAGGAATCCCACATGTTTTTGGGAGCCAAAGCAAGGAAAACCCCTTTTGATTCCAAGCCCATGTTTTCTCCGGAGGCCCAAGACCCCAGAAAACTACTTGACAAGGGATTCCCCCTTTTCATAAGATTCGAGCCGATCTTGGACAGTTTTTCCCAGGTTGGATGCCCAAACAAAAACGCTCTGCATAAGGAGGGAGCCATGAGGAGAGGACTGTTCCTGGCAGTTGCGGCTTGGGTGTGGGTTTTGCTTTGCTTTGCAGGACCCGGTTGGGGAGCTGATGAGATTAAGGTTGGGGTTGTGGGCCCTATGGCTTTTACCCAAGGGGAAGGCCACTGGAATGGTGCCAGTATGGCGGCCGAAGAGATAAACGCCAAAGGGGGTGTGCAAGTCGGTAAAAAGAAGTTTCAGGTTAAGCTTGTGAAAGTGGACTCCAACGAATTCCTCAACGTGACCGACGCCACCAACGCCATGGAGCGGGCCATAACTTATGAGAAGGTGGATTTCCTCATGGGCGGCTTTCGCACAGAGGCGGTTTTGGCTATGCAGGACATAGCCATGGAGTACAAAAAGATATTTATAGGCTGCGGAGCAGCGCACCCTGAGCTCTGCGCAAGAGTTGGGAAGGATTACGAGAAATACAAATACTGGTTCAGGGTGACGCCCATCAATTCCACCTTCCTGGTGAAGGTGGACTTCCTGCTCTTGGAGATGGTGGCCAAGAAGATGGCCGCGGAACTTGGAATTGCAAAACCCAAGGTGGCCATAGTGGCCGAGAAGGCTGTGTGGGCTGACCCCATAGTTAACATCGCTCAGGAAAATTTACCCAAGATGGGCATGGAGATAGTGGGGGTCTGGAGGCCTTCCCCTGTGGCCACGGACGTAAGTGCCGAACTTTCGGCCATCCAAAGCGCCGGGGCCCATATAGTCTTCACATCATTTTCATCTTCGGTGGGGATCCCTTTTGCAAAGCAGTGGGGGGAGTTACAGATTCCTGCAGCTGCGGTAGGGATCAACGTGGAGGCACAAAAAGACGGGTTCTGGGCTGCCACAGGGGGTAAGGGCAACTATACCCTCACAATGAACACTTACGCCAGAGTAAAGATGACCGACTCCACCATTCCCTTCTTCGACAAATATAAAGAAAGGTTCAAGGAAGCCCCCAATTACACGGCGGGCACCTATGATGCCATGCACATACTAGCCCAGGCCATAGAGCGGGCTGGAACTTTGGATTCTGCTAAGGTGGTTCAAGAACTGGAGAAGACCGAGTATATGGGTGGAGCAGGGAAAATTGTTTTCACCAAGGACCACGACGTGACCTGGGGACCGGGATTCGTCACTTCCATAGGCACCCAGTGGCAGGACGGGAAGAACCTTTGCGTTTGGCCGGACGGCTGGCAGGGCATCAAGTACGAGGGCTCGGTGGATTACAAGATACCACCTTGGGTGGTGAGCCATTACAAGAAATGACCCAGGCTCTGTGGGAGGCGGGGTTTGACTGCGGCCTGACAATTAGTCTCCCAAACCCAGGGGCGGGTATGCCCGCCCCTGCTTTTTAATTCAGTAAATAAGGGAGGGAATGGTTGGCTTCTGACATAATAGTCAACGGCCTCATCTCAGGCAGCATTTACGCTCTTTTGGCCATAGGCTTTTCCCTCATCTTCGGGGTGGCCAGGATAGTCAACATTGCCCATACAGCCTTTTACATGGTGGCTGCCTACGCCATCCACTTCGGGCTTCACAATTTAGGAATTCCTTATCTCCTGTCTATGCCACTGGCAGTGCTCCTGGTGGTCGGTCTGGGGCTTGCCTGCTACAAGCTATTCATAGACCCCATCCGGGAACATGAGGCTGCGGTGCTTATAGCCACCATAGCCTTGGCAATGGTCTTTCAAGAAGTCACCTTGATGCTCTTCAAAGGCCACTATAGGGGGACACCTCCTTTGCTCGAAGGTTTCTTGACCGTGTTGGGGGTGAAGGTGGCTTACCAGCAACTCCTCACTTTCCTGGTGGTGCTCCTGGTGCTGAGCCTGGTGTGGCTTTTCTTGGAGCACACACGCCTTGGTCTGGCAATTCGCACAACCGCCCAGGACAGGGAAGTTGCCAATCTCATGGGCATGGATGTGGCCCGTATAGCCATGCTGGCCATGGCCATCTCAGTAGGAATGGCAGGAGTGGCGGGTGCGGTGGTGGTGCCACTTTTCGTTTTGGACCCCTTCATGTGGCTGGCCCCCCTCATAATGGTAATGGCTGTAGTAGTGCTAGGGGGGCTGGGGAGCATCAAAGGGAGTTTTTTGGGGGCTTATATATTGGGCTTTGCCGAAAGCCTGGTGGTGTTCTTGCTGCCCATGGGGTCTTTTCTGAAGGGCTCTGTGGCCCTCTCAGTCATGATAGCGGTTCTCTTGCTCAGGCCTGAGGGGCTCTTCGGGATAGCCTTCGAGGAGGAAAGATAGCCTGGAGTTTATTGAAGATAAGGCAAGCCTTTGGGAGAGAACCGCAAGAAGCAGGATACTTCTTCTGAGCCCGGGCTGCTCATTGCAGTGAGGGCCTGGGAAGACCTGGGAGGTCTTAAGGTTTTCAGAGAAATCATCCGGGAAGGGATCTATGAGAATGCTCCTGGCTCAGGCAAGAAGGCTCCAGGTGATGATCAGGACCGAGATCCTTGTTTTGCCAAGCAGGATCGCGGTGATGCTTTTCGCTCTTTTCCTCCTCACAGCCCCACTTTACTGGCCTGACCCTTACCTGCTTCGAATACTGACCTTGGCCAGTATCTTCGCCATCTTTGCGGCCAGCTGGGATCTGCTTTCAGGCTTTACCGGGCAGGTCAATTTCGGGCACGCTCTTTTCTTCGGGGTGGCGGCTTACTGCGCAGCCCTTTTGAATCTTCATGTAAAGCTCCCTCCCTGGGCAACGGTGCCCCTCGGGGCAGCGGCGGCCGTTGCCGCAGGCCTTGTGGTGGGGATCCCTTGCTTGAGGCTCAAGGGCACATATTTGGCTCTGACCACTCTTTCCTTTCCCATTATCCTTATGGGTCTGGTCTTTGCTTTCCCGGATCTGACCGGAGGGGAATTGGGAGTGTCGGGATTGAGCAGATTGGCACCCAGCCGTGTTGGAGAGTATTACGTTTGCGTAGTGCTCATGCTGGGGGCGGGCTTTCTCATGTGGAAAATAGGGGACTCCAAGACAGGCATCATATTCCACGCCATCAGGGAAGACGAGCTGGCGGTTCGCGCAGCTGGTTTGAACACCACCAGGTACAAGATCCTGGCCTTTTGCTTAAGCGGCTTTTTTGCGGGGCTGGCAGGAGGCCTTTACGCCCACGTGATGCGGATAGCCGGACCCTCCACCCTGGAGGTTTCTTTGTCCTTTCAGGCTGTGATATGGGCTGTTTTTGGGGGCATGGTCTCCATTTACGGGCCCATAGCCGCAGTTTTTATATTGTTCCCTCTTCTGGAGTTACTCAGGGTTGTTCCGCAGATAAGGAATTTGGCCTTTGCTGTTGTTATCCTGGCCATCCTGCTTTACATGCCGGAGGGGCTCATACCTTGGATAAGGGACAGGATCGAGAGGATCTGCCCCAGGTGCAAGGTGAGAAATTTCGCCCGCAGAACCAATTGTAGGGTGTGTGCGGCCACTCTGCACTGAAGGTTAGAAACGCAGTAAGTGGAGGAAGGGACCCAAATGGACGCAAGATCAGCATATCTGTCGAAGCCGTGGCTTCAGTGGTATCCACCCGGAGTCCCCGAGGAGGTGGGAATCCCCCAAGAGTCCGTGCCTGAGCTTTTCCGAGGGATAGTCAGCAAGTACGGGGATCGAACGGCTTTGATATTCCACGGTAGAAAGATTTCTTACCAGGAGCTGGGGGATATGGTGGAGCGTTTTGCCACAGGCCTGGCCGACCTGGGAGTGGAAAAGGGGGATCGGATAGGCTTGTACCTGGTCAACTGCCCCCAGTACGTGATCGCCTATTTCGGGGCCCTGAGGGCAGGGGCGGTTGTCACCCCAATAAGCCCGGTTTACACCAGCAAAGAGGTGGCTCATCAAATCCAGGACAGCGGGGCCAAGACCCTAATCTGCCAAGACATTCTATTCGAAAACGTCGAGAAATCAGGAGCCTCGTTGCGAGATACCATAGTCACAAACGTGGGGGACTTCCTCCCGGCGGTTAAGAAACTCCTCGGGAAGAGCTTCCTAGGGAAGATCTCCAGAAAGATGGAGCTTCAGGCTCCCGACATACCCCAGACCCCTGGTCTCCACAAGTTCCTTGACCTGCTCAAAAAATATCCACCTAGGCCCCCCCAAGTCACCATACAACCCGACAAGGATCTGGCCGCCCTGCCTTATACAGGAGGTACTACCGGCCTTCCCAAGGCCGCCATGCTGACCCATAGGAACTTGGTCGCATGCCAGAGGCAGGGCACCTCTTTCTGGCCTATTCTTGAGGAAGGAAAGGAGGTGATCCTGGCCTTTTTGCCCTTTTTTCACATTTACGGCCAGGTAGTGGTAATGCTAAGCGGGCTTGTGCAGGGTTTTACTTTGGTACTCTATACGACTCCGGATATGGAGGAGATTTTGGCGGCTTTGGAGAGATACCAAGCCTCGGTTTTCTACGGAGTGCCCACTCTTTACGAGTATCTGAAGGAGCACGAAAAGACGGATCAGGTGAACTGGAAAAGGCTTAAGATGATCGCCTGCGGTGCGGATACCCTCCACGACTCCACCATGAAAGATTGGGAGAGGAGGACCTCCACCAGGATCATGGAGGGTTACGGGATGACTGAGACCAGCTCTCTTTGTCACGCCAGCCCCCATCACCGCCCCAAGCCCGGCACCTTCGGAGTTCCAATACCCAACGTATTGGCCGCTATCGTGGATCCAGAGGGAACGGACTTTTTGCCTCCAGGAGAGGTTGGGGAGCTTCTGGTGAGCGGACCCAACATCATGGAAGGCTACTGGCAGAGGCCCCAGGATACAAAAGAGACCCTGATACAGCTGGAAGGGCGCAGATGGCTTCGCACAGGGGACCTGGTCAGCATGGACCAGGAGGGATATTTCCGCTTTTTCGACCGCAAGAGGGATCTCATAAAATACAAAGGTTATTCGGTCTTTGCCAGGCACGTGGAGGAAGTGCTGTACGGGCATCCCATGGTAAAGGCCGCAGGAGTAGTTGGAGTGCCTGACCCCAAGGTGGGTCAAATTATCAAGGCTTACGTGGTGCTCCAGTCCGAGGCCAGAGGAAAGATCTCGGAGGAGGAGATCATAGAGTATTGCAAGAAGAATCTGGCCCACTACAAGGTCCCCAAGATCATCGAGTTTAGGGGAGAGCTTCCCAAGACGGACGTGGGGAAGGTCTCTAGGAGGGAGCTGAGGGAAGAGGCGGAGGAACAATGAGATGGGAGGGGTCCTTTTGGAGGTGCAGGGTGTATCCAAGAACTTCGGCGGCCTGAGGGCGGTCAACAACGTGAGCTTCAAAGTCTCCAGGGATGAGATGGTGGGATTGATAGGCCCCAACGGAGCCGGAAAGACCACCCTGCTGAGGCTTATTCTGGGAATTCTCTCCCCTGATGAGGGCCGCATTCTGTTTAAGGGCACGGACATAGTGGGACTTAAGACCTGGGACGTGGTGAACTTGGGCATAGCCGGGACATTCCAGAACATGAGGCCCTTTAGAAGACTGCCCATAGTAGCCAATGTGATGGTCTCCTGCCTTTGCCCCAGGGCTATGAAGCGGGGTGAGTGGGTCAAGAGGGTGGAAGCCAGGGCCATGGACGCGTTGGAGTTCGTTGGCATCTCGGACATGGCTTTGGAAAAGGCCTCCACCCTCTCCCAGGGGGACTTGAAACGATTGGAGGTGGCCAGAGCTATTGCCACGGACCCTGAGCTGCTGCTTTTGGACGAACCCTTCGGTGGGCTTAGCCCGTCTGAAACAGAGCTCATGGCCAAGTCCCTCAGGAGGCTTCACAAAGGAGGCAGGTTCGGCAGGCTCCACAGCGAAGGGCCAGCCATGATCATAATCGAACACAAGCTTCAACAGCTGATGCAAATCGTGGATCGGATAGTGGTGCTCAATTTCGGGACGATCATCGCTGACGGAAAGCCAGAAGAGGTGGTGCGGAACCCACAAGTCATGGAGGCCTATCTGGGGAAGGAGGCCCAAGGTGCCGCTTCTTGAGGTATCGCAACTGACTATTTGTTACGAAAAGGCCATGATTCTCAACTCAGTAAGCCTGGAGGTGGAGCGCGGGGAGCTGGTAAGTCTAGTGGGGCCCAACGGAGCCGGCAAGTCCACGCTTCTTAGGGGAATCACGGGTCTGGTGGCTTGGGAAAGGCAGGTGAAGCGAGGCACTACCGCCGGAGACATCAGCTTGGAGGGCACGGTCAGGTTTGACGGGGAATTCATCCAGCGCCTTGCCGCTCACGAAATAGCTCGCAGGGGGCTCATACATTGTCCGGAAAGGAGAAGACCCTTCCGGGAACTAACCGTTCTGGACAACCTGTACGCCGGGGGCTACTTGGTAAAGGATCGCAAAGAGCTCAAGCAGAACCTGGAACAAGTATATATGCTCTTCCCGGTGCTCAAGGATCGGGCCCGACAGATATCGGGTACCTTGTCGGGAGGGGAACAGCAGATGCTGGCCATAGGGAGGGCCCTGATGTTTCGTCCGAAGCTGCTTTGCATAGACGAACCCTCCACAGGCCTGGCCCCCCTAATGAGACAGGAGGTCTTCTCCAAGATAGCCCAGATAAGGGACATGGGAGTCCCGATTCTGCTTGTGGAGCAGGAGGTGGGGGCGGTGTTTCGCATGGCAGTCAGAAACTATGTTCTCTCCTCAGGCCGAATCGTAGCCCATGGAGACTCAGAAAGCCTGCTTGGGAACGAAGTGGTCCGAAAAAGCTACTTGGGGCTTTGATAGAAAGCTGCCTCGGGGAATCACCCGGGGCAAGACAACTTCTGCATCACCCCTGCCAGGAGGGGAGCTTCTTTAGAGCCTGACCGAAGGGTGCCAGAAGATCCTCTCTTGACACTCCCGGAAGTTCCACTCCGGGCCTCTCCAACAGGGGCAGGATTCGGGAGGCGATAACCTCCAGATCCGCCAAAGCGCCTCTCAAGCCTGCCTCCAGCTCCTCCACCAGTTGGAGGGGTCTGGCGTGGAAGTCTCCTGTTATGAGCAAATCCTGGATGGTCTTCTCTTTGACCCACATAGTCACCCTCACAAGGCCGGCCGGAGCCTTGTGCAGCCCCTCCACCCGCCAACAGGCAGAGCTCAGCGAAGCGGATTTGAGCGCTTCTGAGCGGCCCCAAAACCACTCCTTGGAGGAAAGCGTCTTTTCAAACTCTTTGGCATATCTTTTTTCCAGGGTGTTTAGCTCCCCAGGCACCAGGATAACATCCCCACCAAACATCTTACCTATGCTTCGGCGGGCCAGAGCCAGGATCTCCTCTTTCCCAACTGAACGACCCAACTCCTGTTCCAGGGAGCTCACCCTTTGGGCCGGATCTTGTGATTGCTTGTCCTTCATCTTCTCGGGAGGAGTTTTCATGGCATTTTTGAAAAGGCATGGATCTACCCGGGCCGCGTTTATAACAAGCCTCAAGGTGAGCACATCTTTTTCCAACCTGGCTGAAGAGGCCACCAGTTTTCTGCCCCCCACCTCCACATCGTTCAAAGGGCGCCACCTAGCATCCAACCCCCAAAGCTCCCTCATGGCCTCTGCCATGGCTGAAAGGCTGCACCTGAAACCTTCTTCCAGGCTGCGCATGCAAACCCAGTCTTGCAATACATCCAAACATAAGACCAAAAAAGCGCTGCCCTTCCCCCCCAGGATGGATCCACCCGTATTGCGCCTTCTGCGCACCTGTATCCCGGCCAGGCGGCAGTATTCCAGATCCAGACACTTCTCAGGGTCCTCAAAATATCCCAAAGTGATGCTGTCTTGGGGAAAAGAGTTCAACACAGCCGTGGAAGGGGCCTTTCTCTCCTCCACTGCACGCTCCAAGGCCGGGGAAACAACTGTGGAGAACTCGGCATATGGATATTCTGTCTTGAGGAATCGAATCTGCTTCATCCCCTCTGGACCCCCCTCCCCCCCGAAAACATCCTACTTGCTCAACGGATGTGATGGCTTACGAAACATGGCCTTCAGCGGGGCTTGTCTGCTTGGGTTTTCACCCAGCCGGCCAGATTCTTTAGAAGCTCATTGCCCGGATCCTTGGAAAGAGCCTCCTTGAGAAGTGAGCTCATCTCCTCATATTGCTCGTATTCCGAGAGCACTCCCAGAAAAAAGAGCTCCGGGGTTAAATCCTCAGCAGAGGCTTTTTCTCTCATCACCTTATATGTCTCTCGCGCAGCCTGAAGCTCAGCCTTCTCCTCCTGGCTCAAAGTTGGGGCAGGCCTTTCTCCCTCCTGGGCTCTGGAGCCGGAACCCCTGACCTGCATACCGCCTACCCGACTGAGACCAGCCCTGCGAAGCAAAGTAGGAACCCTTTGAATCCCCTGCCCGGTGCCGGCCGGCAACACCTTTACCTCCACCGCTCCGGCACCACCCCCCAAGGGTTCCCCCTGGGCTTCCCCCGCCTTGAAGGACACCGGACCTCTCCAGAGCTCCTGTCGACTGCCCTGAAAAAAAACGATCTGCAAGGATGCCTCCTTGGCCAGATCAAAGCGGTCGCCCAGCCTCACCTTCATAAAGGGCTCTGCCAGACCCATGGCCTGTCCATAGCCCTGGTACTGCACCTCCCCGGAGACTGCCGTGATCAGTCCTACATCCCTGGGAGGAGGCTGAGCCAGGGCAGGATCCTTAGCCCACAACCACACAAACCCCCACAGCAAGACTCCCAGCAACCCCATGCCAAAAACTCGGCGAGATCTCATGTTTAGCCCTCCTTTCTTACTCTCAGGCCCCCACGACCCCATAAACCTTCATGGGAGCAGCCTTCCCCCTCACATGCACCACGCTCTCACCTTGTACCTCAAAACCCGCTCCAGCTGCCTCAAGGGTGGATTGACTGGCCACTATGCTCCAACCCAATTCTTTGCTTAGCCCCTCCAGCCTGGAGGCAGTATTCACGGTGTCTCCAACTGCTGTGAAATCCATGCGCTGAGGGGAGCCCACATTGCCCAAAACAGCCATCCCTGTGTGCAACCCAACCCCTATGCGAAAATCCGGAAGCCCTCTGCCTGCGAAGCGCTCTCTTATCCACTCTTGCATGTCATGAGCTGCCCGGAGCATTGCCTGCGCCGCACGAAGCGCCCTGGCCGCATGGTCCGGGTGAGGGACAGGCCATCCAAAGACAGCCATCACCGAGTCCCCCACATACTTGTCAACCATTCCACCCTCTTGGAGCACTGCCTGACAAGCCCTTCCCAAGAAAGCATTCAAAAACTCCACCACCTCCTGTGCCCCAAGCATCTCAGAAATCCCGGTAAAGCCCCGTATGTCCGAAAAGAGGACTGTGACCTCCACTGCCTCCCCTCCCAGATCAGGCTTGCGGCCTGAGTCCAACAGCCTCTCCACTACCTCCTGGGACACGTACCTCCCAAAAAGACCCCTTAGCCTTTGCCTTTCCCTCTCCTCTCTTCTAAGCCTCAGGCCCAAGCCGCCTAAAAAACAAACCCCCGTGGATGCCTGGATCCCGGAGACGGGCAATATCCAATGGGCCAGAAACAAACAATAAGAAACGATCCAGGATGCCAAAACCAGCATCAACAGGGTTGCAAATCCCTTCCAGGGATCCATCCGAAAGAACAAGAACGCACCAAGGCTTACCAGAATAACTGCTAAGGCCAGTCTTAGGCTTTCGGCAGCCTGCCTGGGAAAAGTCCCCCCCAATAAGGTTTCACAAATATTGGCATGGATTTCAGCTCCGCTCATCATTCTGCTTTCCACAAACAGTCCGCCTCTGGAATAAGGGGTCATGTGAAGATCCTGCATGCCCACGTGTTCCGCTGCAATTATCACAACGCGCCCCCCCAAATTCTCAACCGCAGGATCTTTCTCAGCACCAGGTGCCAGTAATCTGGACATGGAGACCCGCATGACACTTCCGGGCGGCCCGGCAAATCTGATGAGCATGGGTTTTGCCCTTCTGGGCACAACCCGGCCTCCCATTGCCCAGGATTCGGCTCTGGGATCCAATCCTAAGGTTCTCACTGCCAAAAGCGCCGCAAAGCTCAGATGTGGCAGGTTTTCATCCTCCACCAGCTCTGGGAGGAACCGGCGCACCACTCCATCCGGATCTGTTAGGAAGTTGGCCAGACCCACATCCTCCGCGCCGTTAGGCAAGCTGAACAGATAGTCTTCCACCGGCAGTAGGATTTCGCCCTGCTCCTCTTGGGTTGCTGCTAAAACACTTATGAGTGTCACAGAACCTTTGGACAATTGCTCCCTCATGCGCACATCATAGGTCCTGCTCAAAAGCTGATCCGGCAAGCCCATTTTCTTGAGCCAAGCCTCAGGGCTCACTGAAAACAGGTAGTCCAAGCCTATGACCCGCACTCCTACCTTTCTTAGAACCTCTATGGCTTTTGCAAAGTGAGGACCCCAGAAAACCATAGGCTCATCTCTGTGCTGCAGCAAGGTCTCGTCATCCACAGACACTATGGCCACGTGCCTTGCCGGGGCCCTAAAGCCGGCCACTTGATGGAAAAGATCGTACTGCCACCTCTCAATCCAGCCCAACCAACCCAATCTCAAACAGGTCTCTCCACCCGCTAGGGCTGCAATCACCATTGCAAGGCCTGCCCACCGCCTCATGAAAGAAGGCCTCTTACCGAGATTTTCATTGAGATGCGACCTCTTTGCCTAAAAAGCTAGGCCGCAGGAGACCTGCAGCCGGCCTCCAACTCAATAAGGATAGCACAGAAAGCCACGAGGCCCTTGGAAAATCATACTCCAAGCCCGGTTCTTCCCCAAAGGGGAACAGTCAAACCGTAGTCGGCAACAGGGTTATGGCTTAACTTGTGATCTGTTAGATCAAACTAAGAAACTTACATTTAAGATCGGGGCCTTGACCTCCGCTAAGGCCGTTGGTCGCGCTATGAGGTTGGGTCGGAATACCTGAAAGTCCATTGGCCAACTTGTGGCCTGCCACCAATAGAACGGTTCTTGGAGAATGATCCGGCCTCTCATCCCTTTTGGTTGACATGCCAGCGAGTAACCCATAAACTTCCCAGAGTCCGGACGTGCTGTGTTGTTTTGAGTAGTTTGAGGGCTTTGTATCTTCACCAAGTAAAGGGCTGTGTAACGGGCTCCCCGTTTTTTGGGCCTTATAGAAAACAGCAAGCGGGGGGTGCGGTTTTGCCTTGCTGGATTGATTGAGCCCCTCGAGGTGAAGCATGAAAGTAATCTACCACCCTGACTTCACCAGGGTTTACACCCAGGATCCGGCAGCTCAGGCAGGCCGTATGGAGGCTGTGCTTAAAGAGATCCAGGCTCTGGTGGAATTCCTTGAACCTTCGCCAGCCCTCAAAGAAGAGATTTCCCTGGCCCATGACCGTTCCCACATAGAGCACGTTGAGGCCATGGGTCTTTACGACATAGCCTCTTTGGCAGCCGGGGGAGCTGTTCTGGCTGCTAGAACAGCTCTTCAGGAATTCAGCTTCGGGCTTTTAAGGCCCCCTGGACACCATGCTTCCCGCTCCCATTCCTGGGGATTTTGCTACTTCAACAACATGGCCATCGCTCTACTCTCTTTGAGAGAGGAGAGACTAATCAAAACGGCCCTTGTGCTTGACATTGATCTGCATTTCGGGGATGGAACTGTGAACATCCTTGGGGAAGAGGGCTGGGTGCGCATTTGCAACCCCTCGGCCAGGTCTAGGGAGCTCTATTTGGAGGAGGTCCAAGAGGCTTTAAAGGAACCAAGGGTTGACATAATAGGAATCTCGGCTGGATTCGATTTCCATCAGGAGGACTGGGGAGGTCTTCTCAGCACCAAGGACTACGAGACCATAGGCCGGCTTGCAGGTCGCAAGGCTCGAAACTGGAAGGCAGGGTGTTTCGCCATTCTGGAAGGCGGTTACAACCTTTCTGTGTTGGGCAGGAATGTGAGGGCTTTGTTGGAGGGAATGGCAGATCAGGGATGAAGGAGGAGCAGATGGGATCTTCTGTCCTAAGCGGTAAAAGACTCCTGATAGTTGACGACGAGCCAGATGTGCTGGATTCTCTCAGGGACGTAATAAGTGAAAGTGTACCGGACTGCACCATCGAGACGGCCTCCAGCTATGACGAGGCTATTCAGAGGCTTTCGGGCTGGACCTACGATTTGGTGGTGCTGGATATTATGGGGGTAAACGGTTTTGATCTGCTGGAGAGGGCTGTGGCACGAAGACTTCCCGTGGCTATGCTCACAGCCCACGCCTTGAGTCCTGAAGCCCTGAAAAAATCCTTTGAAATGGGCGCCAGAGCTTATTTGCCAAAGGAAATGATGGCCGAGATAGTACCTTTCTTGGAAGATGTGCTCACATATGAGCACCTTCCAGGCTGGAAGAGGCTCTTGGAAAAACTGGAGGGATTTTTCAACAGGAGATTCGAAACTGACTGGGAAAAGAAGACAGGCCTTCACTGGAGGGAATGGGGGAAGCCTTAGGGGATAATCTTATGATATCCAATGCTTAAATAGTTAACCGTCGAATTCACCTTAGATTTCCCGTTTCCTGGACCATGGTGTTTGAGCCTTGAGAGAGCCAAGTGTAACAGGGTCTTAGGGCCCAGCCTTCAGAGTTAAGGGTTTTGACATAATAAGCCTGGTTAGAAAGGTATTTTGCAAGAGAAGATCCTCTTACCTCCTTCAAGTACTTCAATAGGATGCCTCACCAATGGGACCCCTTGAACAGATCAGGATAGTAGAGCTGGCCGGCATAGGCCCGGGCCCCATGTGTGCCATGCTTCTTTCAGACATGGGGGCCGAAGTCATACGGATAACCAGGATCTCCCCCAGCGGTCTGGGTATTCCCATGCCCACACGTTTTGACCTTCTTGCCAGAGGACGATTGCAGGTTCCTGTGGACCTGGGGAGATCCGAGGGAGTGGAACTGGTTCTGAAACTGGTGGCCACGGCGGATGCCCTTATCGAGGGATTCAGGCCCGGGGTTACGGAAAGAATGGGTTTGGGGCCCGAGGAGTGTCTCAAGAGAAACCCGAAGCTGGTGTACGGTCGCATGACGGGCTGGGGCCAGCAAGGCCCTTTGGCCCAGGCTGCGGGGCACGACATCAATTACATAGCCCTTAGCGGAGCCCTCCACTCTTTTGGAAGAAAGGGGCAGGCTCCGGTTCCTCCGCTCAACCTGGTGGGGGATTTCGGAGGAGGGGCCCTTTATCTGGCCTTCGGAATAGTCTGCGGGATCCTGAATGCAAGGCTCTCAGGACTAGGGCAGGTGGTGGATGCGGCCATGGTGGACGGGGCCGCATCCCTCATGACCATGTTTTACGGACTCAAGGCCATGGGAGTCTGGAGCCAGACTCGCGGGGAAAACCTCCTGGACACTGGAGCACATTTCTACGAAGTATATGAAACCTTGGACGGGAAATTCGTGGCTGTGGGGGCTTTGGAACCCAAATTCTACAAGGAGCTTCTGATAAGACTGGGCTTGGATGGGGAGGAATTGCCAGAGCAGCTGGACCGCAATCATTGGCCGAACATGAAGCAAAGGTTCCAAGAAGTCTTCAAGAGCAAGACAAGGGAGCAGTGGTGCAAACTCCTGGAGGGTACAGATACCTGCTTCGCGCCCGTGCTTTCCATGGAGGAGGCCCCATCCCATCCTCACAACGCGGCCAGAGGCACCTTCCTGGAGCTGGATGGAATCCCCCAACCAGGCCCCGCTCCCCGTTTCAGCCGCACTCCTCCTCAGATAAGTAGGCCCCCCACCCCTCCCAGCCCGGAGACGACCCGTGAAGCCCTCCTGAACTGGGGTGTAGAGGAAGAAGAGATAGAATCCTTGCTCCAATCGGGAGTGATAGGCCCTCCAAGGGCCTGAAAATTGCGAGGTGAGTTGGTTGAGAGACATGGGAGGCAAGATATCTTTTTCCTGTCCCATATGCGGCCGCAAAGAAAAGTACGCCCCGGAGCTTCTCTTTGAAGGGGCCCTGCTTAAATGCAGCCGTTGCGGACTGAGCCTTATCCTACAGGGCTGCATGTGGCAGGAAATCAAGAAAGAGAAGGAGCGCTCGGGCAGTTCCTCCCCAGATGCCCAATCCGCTCCATTATAAGAGCCTCAGCCTCATCCAGATCCCATCCGCAAAAGAGTTTTCTGCCGTTCAACAGGAAACCTGGAAGCGGCCTTAGCCCGTGGCGGATCTGTTTCCAGAGTCCCCTCGGTGAGAGAGCATCCACCAGCTCCACTCCTATAGCTTGGGGGGAGTTGCAGCGGATTCGCTCCAAAAGTTGGTCCAACCTGAGGGCCATCATCCGTAGTTCCTCAGGGTAATCCTCTACGCTGCTTCCCAAGGGAACACCCGCCTGCTCCATGAAGTTGCGGCAGGCCCAGCAGCCCACCCCAGCCTCCAGGATGGGCGGCACCACTATCTGGATACTCACAAAGCCCATGAACCAGATCATTCCTCCCAATGGATACAAGATACCGGACAGGACTCCATGGCTTCCTCGATAAGCTCCTCAGGCCCGCCCTCGGGCATTATCACCTGGGCTTTTTGACTTTCCTCGTCCAGTTGGAACACCTGCGGGCAGAGCTCCTCGCAGGTCCCGCAACCTATGCACTCCTCTTCGTCAATGTAGACCTTCTTTCCCATTTCTCCAACCCCCTACCTAACCCTGGTTAAATGGGTGGAGCGATGCTCACAAGCACCCTCATGCGGGTCTTGGCCCTCACCCCGTGAGGTTCGCTCACTTTGCATATGAGCAAGGAGCCCTGTTTGGCCCCAATCCCCTGTTCTCCTCCTGTGAACTCCCCCTCCCCTTCCAGCACCAAGATAGCCACCTCTGAGTCGGCCTCATGATGATGCACCGGAAGTTCCTGGCCCGGCTCAAAGCTAAAAAGGATCATCCGGAAGGTGTACATGTCGTGGATAAGCTCCATGTGGAATCTGTTTGGGTCGAACTTGCCCTTGCTCCCAAGATCCAATATCTCCATGGCTATTTCTCCCCTCCGGTTTAGGCACAATACCTCAGGCCACCAGCCTGGCCCTTCTGAGAACCTCCCCTCTGGTGCTTATCACCACCTGCTCCAGGGGAATACTCTTTGAGCTCAGTTCCATTCCCTTTCTGACCATCATGGGGAGCCCTTGGCAGCAAGGCACCTCCATGCTCAACACTGTGACGCTCTTCACATCAGCCTTCTCAAATATCTCTTTGAAGCGCTCCACATACAAAGAGGCGTCGTCGAACTTGGGGCATCCCATGAGCACTGCCCGGCCTTCCAGAAAATCCCTGTGAATCTCCGGATATGCCAGGGCCGAACAGTCCGCAACCACGAGTAAATCCGCGCCCTTCAAAAAAGGCGCATTGGGAGGCACCAAACGGATTTGAATGGGCCAGTGGGTCAGGGCAGATCCCATAGGAGAGTGCTGCTGGTGGGGTTGGTTGGCCTGTTCGCAGGACTTCCCTGGCTCAAAGCTCTGGATCTGCGAGGAGGGACAGCCGCAGGCCATAGCAGGCTGCTCCTCCCAGGTCCTTACGGTCTTCAGATGCTCCTCCACGGCCTCCTCGTCGAACTCCTCGGCCTCCCGCTCCACCACCTCCAGGGCCCCCTTTGGGCACTCCCCCAAACAGGCCCCTAGTCCATCGCAGTAACGTTCTGCCATGAGCCTGGCTTTGCCTTCCACCACCTGTATGGCCCCCTCGGCGCAGGCTGGCACGCATATGCCGCAGCCATCACAGAGCTCCTCGTTTATCTGGACTATCCTTCTTTTCACCTTCATGTTCCTGCCTCCCCGGCTGCCAGAAGCGCCTCTCTGGCCATCTCCTTGCCTTTCTCGGTAAGAAAGGCCTTCTCTATGATGCGCTCCAGGCTCTTGGCCTGCCTGCCCATCCCACGGCGCACCTCCTCTTCCAGATTCACCAGTAGGTCGGCATCGTACAGACACTTATAGTTGAGAGTCTCTTCTCCCCTTGGGTGATGATGGTGGCCGATAATGTCGCAGACCTCCTCCACAAGAGTCTCCTCTGCCCCGATGCGCTCCAGAATCCCGCGGGCCACAGGCGGGCCCAGCTTGTGCTGCAGCCTTGGGGAGGCTGAGTTGTGGAGCCTCTCGGCCTCTCTGATGCCTATGTCGTGGAGATAAGCGGCCACCAGCACCACGGCCATGTCAGCCCCTTCCTGCCTTCCTATCTGGTCTGCGTACCTGGCTACTTTGGTGGCATGGGCTATCCTTCTGAAATCCTGCCCAAAATAACGCTTCATCTCTACGGCAACCCTGTCCTTGAGGAGCTCACCCCTCTGAGCCACAAGCTCAGGGGGCAGCTCCCCCAGACATTGGGCCGCAAACTTGCAGTGGGCAGCACAGCCGAAATCCATTTTGGGGTTCACCAGGCTATGACCGCACTTCTTGCATTTCCTCTTGGTCTCATCCTTGAAGAACTCCACCGGGGAGCCGCACTGAGGGCAGTCCACCTCAAAGACCGCCCCAGGGGTCCAGTATCGGCTGTCCTGACCCGGGCACTTCATGGCTTTGCCTCCATTCTTTTCCAGGGAGGGAGATCCTGGGATCCAGACTCCCTCCTCTTCTCAGCTTACCCCAGGATGGCCCTAAGGTCCTCATCCGGAGTGCTTATGGGTTTGATATCGAAATTCTTTACCAAAACATTTAGCACATTAGGTGTGATGAAAGCAGGCAGACTGGGCCCAAGTCTCATGTTCTTGATGCCCAGGTGGAGCAGTGTAAGCAATATGGCCACTGCCTTCTGCTCGTACCAGGACAGGATCAGGCTTAGGGGCAGCTGGTTCACACCCACGTTAAAAGCTTGGGAGAGGGCCAGGGCTATCTGGATGGCGGAGTAGGCATCGTTGCACTGCCCAACATCCAGGAGCCTGGGGATTCCACCTATATCCCCCAAATCCCTGTCGAAGAAGCGGAACTTCCCACAGGCCAGGGTGAGCACCACACAGTCTTTTGGTACCTTTTCCACGAACTCGCTGTAATAGCTTCTGCCGGGTTTGGCACCGTCACAACCACCCACCAGGAAGAAGTGCTTTATGGCCCCGGATTTAACGGCCTGGATGACCTTGTCTGCCACACCCATGACCGCGTTTCTGGCAAAGCCCACCATCACACTGCCCTTTTCCAGATCCTCCTGGAAACCTGGAAGCTCCAAGGCCCTTTGAATGACCGGGCCGAAGTCTCTCCCCTGGATGTGCACCACCCCAGGCCAGCCCACAAGGCCGCTGGTGAAAATATTGGACTTGTAAGAGTCCCTTGGCTTCTGGATGCAGTTGGTGGTCATCAGAATGGCACCAGGGAAAGCCTCGAATTCCCTCTGCTGGTTTTGCCAGGCTGTCCCGTAATGGCCGTAGAAGTGGGGATACTTCTTGAGTCCAGGGTAACCATGGGTTGGAAGCATCTCCCCGTGAGTGTACACGAAGATCCCCTTGCCCTGGCTTTGCTTGAGTATCTCCTCCAAATCCTTGAGATCGTGGCCTGAGACCAAAATGGCCTTACCTTTCTTGGCTCCAAGGGGAACACGGGTGGGTACCGGATGCCCGTAGGTGGATGTGTTGGCCTCATCCAGGAGCTCCATGGCCCTCAGATTAGTCTCCCCGCACTTGAGGCTCAGGCCTATCCAGTCGTTCAATCCCAGATCTGTCCTGAGCATGGCGGCCAGAGTCTCATGTATGTAAGCATAGACCTTGTCATCCTCCTTCCCCAGGATTCGGGCGTGGTCTGCGTAGGCGGCCACGCCCTTTATGCCGAAAAGGGTGATGTGTTTGAGGGAGCGTATATCTGGGTCCTCTCCCTCTGCATAGAGCAGTTGAAGCTCTTTCCCCTGCTCCACAAGGCCATCCAATCCTTGGGCCAGCTCCAGCTCGGCCGGGCCTCCCAGCTTCGTGTTCTTACCCGCTGCCCTGAGCTTGGCCTTGAGACCTTCTCTCAGGGAAACGCAACGCTCCAACAACACCGGGAATCTATAGGGATCGAAATCCACGTTGGTCAAAGTGGAAAAAAGCGCCTCCACGGTAAAACCGTTCACCTCTGAATCCAGGATCCCGGCTTTGCGCGCCTCTGCGGCCACCTGTGAGAGCCCCTCAAGAGCATAGACCAAGAGGTCCTGCAGAGCCGCCACATCCGAGTCCTTCCCGCAGACTCCCATCCGCGTGCATGCTTCGCCTTTTGCCGTCTGCTCGCACTGGTAACAGAACATCTCCAGCTTCTCTACAGCCTGAGCCACCTTCATGAATTCTTCCTCCTTTTACAAGAGTATTGGACCCAGCATCTTAGGAGTGGGCCTTAATCTTAGCTTCTTCTTGCGCTTTCTGATCCCGGAAACACATCTTAGGGCTATCGGCCTTGTTCTGCCTTGACTTACGTCAACAGCAAAAAAGAATTCCGCATTTTTGAAATCCAGCTGGACAAGAGCCAACCCCTGGGCTTACCCGTGAATCAAAATGGGAAGGCACCTCACACAAACCCAGAAGAGACTCCCCTCTTTGCGTGCCTGTAAGAGCACTGCCTCGGCCTCGCTTGCCCCGCACATGAAACAATTTTCTTTTTCCTCTTTACCTGCCATGGCTCCATGCCTCCTTTCCCTTCAGTTTGTTCTCCGTTATGAAAAACATTCACATACCCCTAGGTTGAGCACCTCCAAGCTTCAGCGCAGCTTGGTTAAGCTCTGATAGTATTTTCTCCAGCTCCACATTGTGCATCATGGCGCTTTGGGCTATTGTCTCAAAGGCCTGCCCGGGACAAGAGAAACAGCCCTCCCCGTAGAATCTCCTGAAAATCTCCTCAGTGCCGGGATAATCCCTGATCACGTCCCCTATCACACTCTCTTTCCCTATGGGCCCCTCTGACGAAACTGAGCTGGTCGGTTCCACCCGGCCCCCAACTGCCGAGGCTATATCCCTCAGAAGCTCTCTTTCCTCCAGAGCGTGCCTTCTGGCTAACATGCCGAGAGTCACCCCCAGCTTTTTCACGTGTTCCAAATGTTGGGGATCAGAGAGAGCCTGTACACCTCGGGCCACCAGCATTTCTCTTACCTGGGGCCAGCCCTCCAGGAGTTCCGCCACCTTGGTTCCGCTAGATACCAAGGGCCCCTGCACCTGCTCTTGCCTCTCCTGGGCCTCCTGCTTAGGGGAAGAGAGCATTGAAAACCCTACGTTTCCGAAGAAAAGGACCGTTGAGAGTCCCTGGATCACCGAGCAGGCAAGCCATCCTGAGGGCCATACCGAATAGAAGAGCACCATGCCAACCAGACTCAGATTCGAGCTCCAGAAGTGCACTGCCACGAGCCCCGGCCACCTAAGGGCCCTGCCGCTGAATCTGGGAAGGATGAAGTAGCCTACCCCAAAGATCATCATGGCCATGAACCCCATGAGATTAAGGTGCACATGGGCGAATCTGACCTGGAGGGTGGCCACACCCCAGGCCAGATGGATGCCCAGGAACGCACCCACCAAAAGGTAAAGCATGGACATGAAAACAAAGGCCTTCATATAGCGATCCATGGCTTAACCTCCCTTTTTCACGGATCCCGGCTCCTAAACCCGAGTCTCCCACAATGGGCAGGGCGTGACAAACCATTTCTAACACTGGTATCAGGGGACTGGAGACTCCCTTGATGCCCACTGCTTAGTTCCCATATTGTTGAAGCTCCTTCAGGAAAACCTCCCATCCCTTGCGCTCCAATATCTCCCCCAATCTCTCCCCCCTTTGGGACTCCTTCATGTACAAGTTCAAAATACGCCCCACCAGCTGGGGGATTTCCTCTCCAGGGTGAACTCCCGAAAGCTCCATGGCGAGCCTGGGATGTCTTCCCAGCTTTCCCCCAACCAGCACCCTGTAACCCCTGACAGCCTCTTCCAGGCTACCGCTGGGGCAGACCTGGATGCACTGGCCGCACCCAAGGCATTTTTCCGGGTCCAATACCGGTCCCTCGGAATCCAGCAAGAGAGCCCCCTCCTTACAGGCCTGGATGCATGCCCCGCAACCCTCGCATTTCTTCTCAGAGACCAGCGGCTTTCTGCAGCCTAATAGCCCCAGGTCGGCTATCTGTGGCCTGGAACAGGCATTGGGGCAGTCAGAGACCGAGACCCTGAACTCATGGTGCAACTTCAAAGGCCCCCCCACCCGTTGGCTGAGGAACTCTTTCAGACCTTTTTCAGCCAAGAGCCTCTCCAAAGTTGCCACCAACCCCTCTACCACAACCGCCCTGTTGGGGCAGCCCGCAGGGCCAAAGCAGGTCTCAACTTGGTAACCCCTGACCTCCTCTTCCATGCGCTCCAGGAACCTTCTTTGGCAGGTGCGCACATGTTCCATGGTGACCAAAGAGGCTCCCTCTCTGGCAGCATGCTCCTCCACTCTCTTGCGAACCCTCTTTCGCACGAAAAAGGGCACTTTCTGAACCGCCTGCTCGGCTTCAAGGCTCCATTTCATGGCTTGGCCTCCTTGGAAAGAGGATGCTATATTCATCTTAGGAGATTAAAGCAAAGCTACCTTGACATAGATCAAGAAAGTTCCCCCATGGACCTGCTTCATCACATATCCGCAGTGCCTCTTTTCCAGGGGCTTTCCAGGGAGCACCTGGAGCAGATGGCTGTGGCGGCCCTGGAACAGGTTTTCAAAAAAGGGCAAATAATCTTCTCAGAAGGGGAAGACGGAAGCGGCTTTTACCTGGTGCTCAGGGGCAGGGTTAAGGTCTTTAAGCTCTCCCCGGAGGGCAAGGAGCAGATCCTGCACATCCTGGGACCAGGTGAGCCGGTGGGGGAGGTGGCTGTCTTATCAGGAGAGCTTTTCCCGGCCAACGCGCAGGCCATGGAGGAAAGCAGGCTGCTGTTTTTCCCCAAGGAGGCCTTTGTGGAGATGATCCGAAAGGATCCTTCGGTTGCCCTTAGGATGCTGGGAGTCCTGGCCAAGAGGCTTCGCAAGTTCACCATGCTCATAGAGGATCTTTCTCTCAAAGAGGTTCCTGGCAGACTGGCGAGTTATCTCCTAGGGCAGGACCTCGGGGGAAATGGCCCGAACAAGCCCTTTGTCCTGGAGATCCCTAAAGCCCAGCTGGCAAGCCTGCTGGGCACCATTCCCGAGACCCTCTCCAGGATCCTCTCAAGGATGGCAGCGGAAGAACTGATCCAATTGGACGGCACCAGGGGTATCCGCATCCTGGACCGTGAAGGCCTTGAGGAGCTGGCCCAGGGCCTCAGGAGGCTCTCCTGAGGAATGAAGCCCTGCCCCGCGAGAAAGCTCTGCAGCCGCGTTTCAGCCCAGCAGATAACTTCTTCCCCACAGGGCTCCCTGAAGGTTTTCCTGGAAGAGCTTTACTGCCAAATCAACCGCAGGGATCTTGTGCATCCAGATCCCTTGGAGTTCCTTTACCAGTATCCAGACCCCTTGGAAAGGGAAATAGCTGGTCTTGTGGCAGCGGCTCTTGCCTATGGAAGGGTGACACAAATCCTAAAAAGCGCAAAAGAAGTGCTCTTGCGCCTGGGGCCTTCCCCCAGGTGTAGGATCCTGGGCTCAGGAAGGCAGGAACTGAAGCTTCTCCTGGCCGGGTTTCGCCACAGGTTTACAAGCGGCGAGGCCCTGGCTGATCTTCTTTGGGGAGCAGCAGGCCTCATAAGGAGATACGGTTCTCTGGGGGAGTGTTTCAAACTGCGCATGTATGAGGGACAAACCAGCACGCTTCCGGCCCTTTGCGCATGGATGGGAGAGATGGATGAAGCCTCGGATGGATGGGCCTCAGAGGTGCTCTCCTCGCCCCGCGGGGGAAGCTGCTGTAAGAGACTTCACCTGTACCTTCGATGGATGGTAAGAAAAGATCAGGTTGATCCTGGAGGCTGGGAAGGGGTGGGTGCCTCCCGGCTTTTGGTTCCTTTGGATGTTCACATGCACAGGGTGGGCAGGACCCTGGGATTTACCAAGAGACAGCAACCTGATCTTGCTGCCGCCATAGAGATAACCGACGGGTTTCGGCATATCTGCCCTGAGGATCCAGTGAAGTATGATTTTGTTCTGACCCGTCCTGGTATCTGGGGACAGGCCGAAAGTTTTTGGAAAGAGAGGAGGTTTTTGGATGGAATCCCCGAACTTGAACGTCCTGATAGGTGGTGAGGCGGGCCAGGGGCTTCAGACAATGGGCGAGGCCTTTACCCGGGCACTGGCTAGGCGGGGCCACAGGGTGCATGTGACCCAGACCTATGAATCGCGGGTACGGGGCGGTCATAACGTGTTTGCCATAAGATTTGGGCCTGGGGAGGTCTTGGCTCCTACAGAGAAGGTGGATCTGCTGATGGCCCTAAACAGCGAGACCCTCTTTCTACACCAGGAAGAGATGGCCCCTGGAGCTCAGGCCCTGGCCGATGAGGCTTGGGAAGTTCCTGAGGGACTCCCGGTGGTAAAGGTCCCTTATAAGACCCTTAGCGGAAACGGCTTTACCAACACTGTGGCCATGGGAGTGGCCGGTTCCATGCTTGGGGTTCCACAGGAAGTCCTGGCAGGGGCTTTGGAGCAGATATTGGGGAAAGGGAAGTCCGGGGTAGCAGAGGCAAATCGAAAGGCTCTTTCTTCAGCTTACGAGTGGGCTAAAGGGAATTGCAAGAACTTGTATGTGCCCCCCCCCAGGGCTTCGGCATCTCCCAGGATAGTGTTGAACGGTCATGAGGCAGCGGGGCTTGGGGCCATCTCAGCCGGTGTGCGTTTCTGTGCGTACTACCCCATGAGCCCCTCTACTTCTGTGGCCATGACCCTGATCCAGTGGTCCAGGCAGATGGGCATTATTGTGGAGCAGGCAGAGGACGAAATAGCGGCCATAAATATGGCCATAGGAGCCTCTTTTGCAGGCATCCCCAGCATAGTTCCCACCTCGGGAGGGGGATTTGCCTTGATGGTGGAGGCAGTGAGCCTGGCGGCCGTAACAGAGACACCCGTAGTTGTTCTTATAGGCCAGAGGCCGGGGCCTGCCACAGGACTTGCCACAAGGACCGAACAGGCGGATTTGGAGTTCGTACTGCATGCCGGACATGGGGAGTTCCCCAGGGCCGTCTTTGCTCCGGGAAGCATAGAGGAGTGTTTCCACTTGGCCAGGAAAGCCGTGGAGCTGGCCGAGAAATACCAGGGCCCTGTCTTCATACTCACGGATCATTTCTTGGCGGATTCTTACAGAGATGTGGATCCCTTTCCTGTGGAGAAGCTGGGCTGTGTGCTGCCAGGTGAGGACCCAGAAGCAATAAAGGGCAAGTATGCGCGGTACTCCATTACCCCGTCCGGGGTATCCCCACGCCTGCTTCCTGGGATTTCAAAACACCTCGTGGTGGCGGACAGCCACGAGCATACAGAGACAGGACACATCACCGAAGATCTAACCCTGAGGCCCAAGATGGTGGAAAAGAGGCTTCGTAAAGCACAAGGCATAGCCCATGAGGTAGTGCCTCCAAGCTTTTTGGGGCCGGAGGATCCTGAACTTATTTTGGTGGGATGGGGATCCACCAAAGGCGCCATGCAGGAGGCAGCCAACCTCTTGAGCCTTCAGGGACGCAAGACCGCTGTGCTCCACTTCTCCCAGGTTTGGCCTCTGGTGGAAGAGCAATTTCTGGGAAGGCTCACAAGAGCCAAGAAGGCCGTTTGTGTGGAAGGAAACGCCACGGGCCAGTTGGCCAGGCTTATCAGAAGGGAAACAGGGTTTCAGTTTTCCTCAAGGGTATCCAGGTACGACGGGCTTCCCATGACCCCCGGGTATATCTTAGATAAACTGGAGGGGTGAAAGGATAGGGAAGAATCCTTTCCAACCTGTTTACGGGAAGGATCACTCGCATGCTTTTTAGAAAGGAGAGATCTTTATGGTCAGCGTAGAGCAATACGGGGATTACAAGACATCTTGGTGCCCTGGTTGCGGGAATTTCCCAATACTCAAAGCCCTTAAAGAGGCCTTGGCGGGGTTGGATCTGGCTCCACACCAGGTCCTATTCGTATCAGGAATAGGCCAGGCGGCCAAAACACCCCACTACATAAACGGGAACGTCTTTAACGGACTTCACGGCAGATCCCTTCCTGTGGCCACAGGAGCCAAGCTGGCCAACCCCGGCCTGGTGGTGATTGTGGAAAGCGGTGACGGATGCATGTACGGGGAGGGCGGGAACCATTTCCTGGCCGCCATAAGAAGGAACATTGATCTTACGGTATTGGTTCACAACAACCAGGTGTACGGCCTGACCAAGGGGCAGGCCAGCCCCACCTCTGCCCAGGGGTTTGTTACAAGGGCGCAGCCAGATGGGGTGTTCTCCAGCCCCTTCAATCCCATTGCAGTGGCCGTGGCCCTTCAGGCCGGATTTGTTGCCCGCACCTTTGCTGGAATGGGCGAGCAGCTCGTGCAGGTGATTCAAGAAGGGATCCGGCACCGGGGGCTGGCCATCATAGACATTCTGCAGCCCTGTGTCTCGTTCAATCATGTTAACACCTACGAGTGGTACAGGAAGAGGTGCAAACCCATTGATGGAGATCACGACCCAACGGACTGGGCAAAAGCCATGGAATTGTCTCTCAGGTGGGGTGAGGAAATACCGGTAGGCATCATTTACCGAAACAATCGCCCAGCTTTTGAGGAACAATTCTCAGTTCTTAGAGAGGCCCCCCTGCTGGGCCGGAAGCCAGACATGAAAGCCCTGGGGGATATCTTGCAACATTACGCCTGAGGTGAAGGCCCAAAGCATGGGGAGGAATAGGCCGTGATCCTTCTGTTGCTTTTAGGCGTGATAGGATCGGGGATGGCTTTTTCCACGTGTAAGGCCGCCCAGCTGAGCGAGGCCACCCAGACATGCCTTGCCTGCCATGTATCTGTAATGCCGGGCATCCACGGGGACTGGTTGAGCAGCCGCCATTCTCGCGTGGCCCCAGCAGATGCAATGGCGTTGCCGCAAGCCCAGAAACGCATCTCCGTATCGAGTATTGAGGGCTCCTTGGGGCAGACGGCTGTGGGCTGTGCCGAGTGCCATATGCTGCGCCCCGAGGAACACCCCGACTCCTTTGAGCACAACGGCTTTCGGATCCACACGGTGGTCTCCCCCGCAGACTGCGCCACTTGTCACCCGGTGGAAGTTGAGCAATACAAGCAGAATATAATGTCCCATGCCTACGGGAATCTGATGCACAATGCGCTTTTCAGCCTCTTGGCAGCATCCATCAATGGGGTGCACACCATAGCTCCAAAGGGGCTGGATCAGGGCTCTCAAGACCCCCTCACACTATCCGACTCCTGCCTCTCCTGCCACGGGACCAAGGTACAAGTGATGGAACTCAAGAAACGCCCTACATCCATGGGTGAGATGGAATTCCCTGTCCTATCCGGATGGCCCAATCAAGGTGTGGGCAGGATAAACCCAGATGCAAGCATGGGATCCTGCACAGCCTGTCATACACGGCATGCTTTCTCAATAGAGGTGGCCAGGAAACCCCAGACCTGCTCCCAATGCCATCAAGGCCCCGACGTGCCCGCCTTCCCAGTGTATAAGGTAAGCAAACATGGAAACCTTTACGAAGCGCAAGCAAACAAGTGGAATTTCCAGGAAGTCCCCTGGCGGCTGGGAAAGGATTTCACAGCCCCTACCTGTGCTGCATGCCATGTGAGCCTCTTGGCCAGCCCCGACGGGGAAGTGTTGGTGGAGCGCACCCATAGAATGAACGACAGGCTCCCATGGCGGCTTTTCGGGCTCGTGTACTCCCACCCCCACCCTCAGAGCCCGGACACCAGCAAGATCCGAAACAAGGCAGGCCTGCCACTCCCCACGGAACTCACAGGGGAACCCGTGGATCTCTTCCTGATTCAACCGCAAGAACTGAATACCAGGCTGCAGAAGATGAAAGAGGTCTGTTGGAACTGTCATTCCACCTCCTGGGTGGAAGCCCATTTCCAGAAACTGGAAAACACCCTGAGCAGTACCAACCAGTCCACCCTGGCGGCCACAAAAATCCTCCTACGGGCTTGGGAACAGGGTCTGGCCTCCCAAGAAAATCCTTTTGAGGAGCCCATAGAAAAAAGCTGGGTTCAGCAATGGCTTTTTTTCGCCAACTCCACCAGGTTCGCATCGGCCATGGGTGGAGCAGACTACGGGGTGTTTGCCAACGGCCGCTGGAACCTGTCCAAAAACGTCTCAGAGATGTGGGAGTGGCTGAGGCAGGCTGAAGCTTTAAGGAAGGAGAAGAAATAACCTTGGGTGTAAGGCCAGAAGAATTCCCCAAACGCTTAGCTCCGGGATCCTGGGAGGTGCTGCTTAGGGACTTGGGAGCTTGGGGGAAAACAGCTTTGGCCGTTCTGGCCCTGTCGGGTTTACTTTGCTTCGCAGTGGAGTCCATGGGGAAGGAGTCTGTTTTTCTGCCTCCTTTGAAACCTGAGCAGTTGGAGAGATACAGGCCACCAAGCCCTGGAGAACCACTTGTGTTCGCTGTGCCCAATTACGTCTCCCTTACTCCGTGGAACTCAGGTTCATGGCAGGACTTGGGGAATTTGCGAGTTTGGAGCTTGAGGATAAGAGCCCCTGGAGCCCTGTCTCTGAGCTTCGGTTTTGGGAAGTTTAGACTCCCGCCAGGGGGCTCCTTGCTGGTTCGAAACCCAGAGCAGGGGATTCTGTTGGGCCCTTTCACGGATAAGGATAACAGTTACCACGGCCAGTTGTGGACCCCGGTGCTACCTGGCTCAAGCGCGGATTTGGAGCTCAGGATTCCCAGGGATGCGACCAACCACGTGGAGCTGGAGCTCACCTCCCTAAATCAGGGATTCCGGCCCCTGCCCCAGGAAGTCAAGACCCCGAGTCGTGAGCCTTTGCTCCTAGGGATGACGGCTGTTCCGGGAGACTGCAATGTGGACGTGGTCTGCCCGGAGGCAGGGTTTTGGGAGCAGGAAATCCGCTCTGTGGGGCTCTTGACGGTGAGAGGCCGGGCCATCTGCAGCGGAACTCTTCTGAACAACACCTCCCAGGATCTGAGCCCATACTTCCTAACGGCAAACCACTGCGGTATAGCTCCGGAGAACGCCCAGTCGGTCGTTGTTTATTGGAACTATCAGAAGTCCCGCTGCAGGGGAGTGCAGGACGGGTCCTTGAGCCAGTCCACTCAGGGGTCCTTTTTCAGGGCCGGCTGGAGCGCCCAGGAGGGATCGGATTTCACCTTGCTGGAACTGGCCACCAGGCCGCAGCCCGCCTTCTTCCCTCACTGGGCCGGCTGGGATCGCAGGAGCCTTCTGCCGAGGGGAGCCGTTGCCATCCATCATCCTCAAGGGGCTGAAAAGAGCATCAGCTTCGATGAGGATCAACTCAGCCTGGCCTCGGCTTCAGACGGCTTGGGGGTAGGGGATCCCGAAATTTACCTGAAGGTGGGGGCCTGGGATCTGGGCACCACAGAGCCAGGCTCCTCGGGCTGCGGGCTTTGGAACATGGAGCACAAACTGGTGGGACAGCTTTGGGGGGGGACCGCTTCCTGCGGATTTCCCCAGGGCTCAGACTATTTCGGCAGTCTTTGGGCTTCCTGGGAGGGAGGCGGCACCCCATCCACACGGCTTAGGGAACATCTGGATCCTTTGGGGACCAATCAGGAGACCATGGAGGGCAGAGACTGGTGCGTGCCGCCCCAGGTGGAATTTTTTGTTTCTCCCAATCCGGCTGCCTTGGGAGAAGAAGTGGTTTTTACCAGCCAGGTCACATCAGGAGTCCCGCCCTACAGATATTCCTGGGACCTAAATGGGGACGGCTTGCAGGACTGTGACTCACCTGATTGTGTTTTTTCCTATTCTTATCCATTTGAGGGAAATGTAAGGCTCCTTGTGGAAGACTCACAGCCCTGCCCTGCTGTTGTTACTGGGGGTATGACAGTGGTGGACCCGGAACAAGGGGTTCGGCTCGTGTCCCCTGCAGAGGGAGACATAGTCCCTTCTGGCAGCCGTTTTCTGGTTAGGTGGTTGGCCCCCCGTAGTGCTGTGCGTTTCAAGCTGCTCTATTCCACTGACAAGGGAAGGAGGTGGCGGCTTCTCACAGACCAGGCAACAGGCTCCCAGTACGAATGGGAAGTGCCCATCCCAGCTCAAAACAGGACGCGATCAGTATTCAAAATCATAGGATATGATTCGCAGGGGAACAAAGTGGGCTCTGACAGATCTGAAGGGTTCTTCAGCATCGGGGTGATTCAACTGACCACCCTCAAGGGAGGTGAAACACTTCAGTCAGGAGAGCCTTATCCCATCTCTTGGATCACCTATCAAACCATTCGCCCAGTGCAATCCGTAAAAATCCTCTTTAGCTCCAACAACAAGCTTACCTGGCAAAGGTTGGAAAAGGTGACAGGTAACCCCGGTTCCATTGTTGTGAGCATTCCCCCTGTTAACAAGAAAAAGCCTAATTGCTGGCTCAAGGTGATCTTGCTGGATTCCAAGGGAATGCCAGTTGGAGCGGACACCACTGAGGAACCCTTCACTGTCCTGCCTTAAAAAGAAAAGGAGCCCCCGGCCTTGGGCCTGCTCAAGACCTCTTCAATATTCGGGAGAACCATCCCCTGAGCCCTTTTCTTCTGCGTGAAGCCCAATTCCTCACGGCCTCCAGCGCCTGGTCTATTTCCTCTTTTGTGCTCCATCTCCCCAGGCTGAATCGCACAGCCCCCATGGCCACTTCTTCGGGGATGCCCATGGCGCGGAGCACCGGTGAGATCTCCCCGGTGCCCTCGTGGCAGGCCGAGCCCACAGAGGCACACACCTCACCCAGCTCCTGCAGAAGCGAAGGCCCGGGGATCCCCCTGAAAGAAACATTCAAGGTATTGGGAAGCCTTTGCTCAGGGTGACCGTTCAGCTCAAGCCCTTTCACGGCTTCCTGCAAGCCTTTGTGCAAAACCTCCCTGAGTTCTCTTACGCGCAAGATCTCCTCGGGCAAAGCCTTTCCCGCAAGCTCACAGGCTTCTCCCAAAGCCACCACCAGCGGCACACTCTCCGTGCCAGCCCTTCTTCCTCCCTCCTGAGAGGCTCCCTTTATGAAAGAGGGGAAGGCCACGCCCTCCCGCACAAAGAGGGCTCCCACGCCTTTGGGTGCATAAAGCTTATGACCAGCAATCGTCAGGAAATCCACCCCCAGCTCTCTCACTGAAAAGGGAATCTTCCCAACACTTTGGGCCGCATCTGTGTGAAACAAGACCCCTGCTTCCCGGGCCATACGGGCTATCTCCGGGATGGGTTGTATGGTGCCCACCTCGTTGTTGGCATGCATGATGCTGATGAGAATCGTATGGGGCCTGAGGGCCCTGCGCACTTCTTGTGGGTCCACCAGGCACTGGCCATCCACAGGCAGGTAGGTGACCTCCACCCCTTCTGTTTCCAGGAATCGGCAGGGCTCCAGCACCGATGGATGCTCGCACTGAGCTGTGATCACGTGCCGTGGCTTTCCGCTGTATGCCCTAGCCACAGCCTGTATGACCGTGTTGTTGGATTCGCTGCCGCCGCTTGTGAAAACTATCTCCGATGCATTGGCCCCCAGCAAGAAAGCCACCTTTTGCCTGGCTTTCTCTACGGCCTCCCGAGCGACCCTGCCCAGGGCATGCCCGCTGCTGGGGTTTCCGAAATGCTCCTTTAGAAAAGGCATCATTGCCTCAAGCACCCTCGGGTCAACCGGTGTGGTGGCGTTGTAATCCAGGTAGATCATGTTTCCCCCTTTTACTCATCCTTTGAAGAAAAAAATCCCTTCACCCTAACCCGGATTGTGCTCCCAAGCCTTTGAGTTTGGGGGCTGCCCTCCCCCAAAGCCTGCTTACGCTTTGACATATCCAGACTAAAACCGGGCCCAAATCTCAAAGCGAAAACCAGGGTCTTTCTCGCATAGACCGGTTTGTCCTAACATATTCTAAATATAGCTTGCGTTGCCCACCCATTGTGAGTGGTGCAGACTGCGTCCCATGAATCAGAGCATGCAGGCCAGCTCAAGGCCTTTTTTTGGCCCACTATTTGATTGGGTCAGGAATCCCCAAAAACCAAATCAGACTTCCTTAGAATATAACCCATGGAGCTAACCTGCCAAGAACAACTTTACAGGAAAGCAGCAGGCCCCGTAATATGACCCTAATGGCCCGAACATTGAGCAATATACCGACAAGCCCCATGGTGGTGAAAATAAGGGTTGTGGCCTCAGCGCAGGCGGCCAGTCTAATAGCTCCTGTGCTTTCAGGGCTGGGTGGGCGGGGGGTTCACTCCCAGGCTTTGGAGGGAGGAGTTTGGGAGCTTGTAACATGGGTGGAGCAGAAGAGCTTTCGCCCAAGCAGGCTGGGCCGCATCAAACACGCATGTGTGAGTCTTTCCAGGTACCTGGGAGATGTTTTGCTGGACTGGGAGCCTCAGGAGCTAAGTAGGCTTCCCTCAAGAGCTCAAAAACGTTTTTTCGGGCTCTTCCAAATTACTTCGAGACTCTGGGTGGGGCCCCCCGGCACAAAAGCAGAACTTGGGGAAGCCCAGAATCTCTTGGAGCTGGAGGTAGGCCAAGCAGAGCATTGCGGCCTTGAGCCTGCCAGCCGCTCGGCCCTTCTGCTTCTGGAAGAGCTTCTTTGCAAAGAGAGAATTGCCAGGGCCTTGGATGTAAAGGCCGGAACCGGACTTTTTTCCATGGCTGCCGCCCTTTGGGGAGTGGAGAGGGTTTTGGCCCTGGATGAGGAACCCCATGCTGTTAGGGTGGCCCGCAGTAACCTCAGGAGAAATCAGCTTGCAGAAATAGTAAAGGTCAGGTGTATCCCCCTCAAGAAGTGGGGGGGACTACAGGATTTGGTAATAGCCGTGGCTTCACAGAGGGTTTTGCGCAGGGAAATGACCCATATTCTGAGAAGGGTGGGCCCAGGAGGTTGGCTGCTTCTGGGAGGCCTAAGAAGCCCTCATGTTGAGGAGTTCCTATGCAGATGCTGCCCCCCATTTTCACTTGAGGCTAGGGGAAAAGAGCTTTGGTGGGAATCGCTTCTTCTGCGCCTAAGGAGACCCACTGGACACACCTCAGTCCAAATACCGGGTTATGACTCATGTGTCAATGGTAAGAAAGTTGAGTGAGCAATGCTGTTAGACATGCTGGTGCCCCTATTCTCTCTTCCGGATCCAGGCCCAAGTTTAGCCAGACTGGCCCCCTTAGGGATAGAGGTGCGCCGCGCAAGGAGCAGGGAAGAGGGAGTCTTGGTGGACTGGGTGGGAAAGAACTTCTCCCAGGGGTGGGCCTCTGAATGTAGAGCGGCCATGAGTAGAATACCGCCTGCCTGCTTTGTGGCCTTGCAACAAGGGGACCTGATGGGATTTGCCTGCTTTGAGGCGGCTTATCGGGGCTTTTTCGGACCCATGGGAGTCCTAGAAACACACCGGGGTAAGGGATTAGGCAGAGCTTTACTGATTTGCGCATTAAAGGCAATGGCTGAAAGTGGTTACCAATACGCCATCATCGGGGAGGTGGGGCCGGTGGCTTTTTATGAGAAAGTGGTCAGCGCAAAAGTAATACCCTGCTCCTCTGACCGCCTGGGGAATCGGGACAGACCCCCCCGCCCATGATCCTGTATGGGACTTAGCCCGCATTATTCACGATGAGTGAATCATGCGGGCTATCTTAATGACATCCTTTGAGAAACCGGTCTATTCTCAAAAGCACCCTGTTTGTCGGTTTCAGATTTGGTTCTGCTTTGGGTCGGAATATGTCGAAGTGTACCGGGGGCTTGGGACCGTAGCCCCCAAAGTTACGGGCTTTGGAGAATTATCCGGGTTAGCCCAGCTCCAAGTCAAAAGCATTGGGAATTATCTCCACCCTGGGAGTGCCGCCTTGGGAATGGAAATCCACCTCAACAACGTCAAAACGAGCGCTTACCCCTTCCATTCTTTTTTGTTTCAAGTAGAACATGGCCACCTGGGAAAGCTTTCTGCGTTTCCTGGAGTCTACCCGCTCCCGAGGCGAAATGCCCCGGGCAAAGCCGCTTTTCACTTCCACGAAGACCAGGGTTTTCCCCTCAAGGGCAACCAGGTCAAGCTCCCCAAGGGCACATCGGTAGTTCTGCTCCAGGATCTTGTATCCGCAACGCCGAAGGGCCTTGGCTGCTGCATCTTCCCCCTCGGCCCCCACTAAAGGACGGGATCCTTCAGATTCCATTGCAGGTTTTCTCCGGCCTCAGAGCACTGCTTCGAAAACTTCTTCTGTGTATGGGGCACATGCCGTGGCTGCGAATGGCCTCCAGGTGTTCCTTGGTGCCGTATCCTTTGTGCTTCCCAAAGCCGTATTGAGGATATTGCTCATGGTATTGGCTCATCAGCCTGTCCCTGGTGACCTTGGCCATCACTGAAGCCGCGGAAACGCAGTGGCTTCTTTGATCTCCTTTGATCATGGTGAACTGGAGTGCTGGATGTCTGATCCTCATGGTCCCGTCCACCAAGAGCGCCAAGGGCTGGGGATCCAACTCTGATACGGCCTTTTCCATGGCTCTTCGAGTGGCCTCCGCAATATTAATGCGGTCTATTTCCAAAGCCTCCACAATGCCAACACCCCAACAAAGGGCTGCCTTCTGAATTTCCTCAAAAAGAAACTCCCTCTGAGAGGGTCTCAGAAGCTTGGAGTCTCTCAAGCCTTTGAGCCTTGTCCCAGGGGGCAATATAACTGCAGCAGCCACCACCGGCCCGGCCAGAGGACCTCTGCCGGCCTCATCCACCCCTGCCAGAGGAGAAAACCCTCTTTGCCTGAGCGTCTCATCCAAAACCCAGGGTTCCTGCTCCACGCTCATCCCGTCTAGGAGGCTCATCTGCCTGGGCTTTTCCATTAACCCCACCGGGCTTCACACAGCCCTGCGCTCCTGGATGCGAGCCGCCTTCCCGTGAAGCTGTCTGAGGTAATAGATCCTGGATCTTCTCACCTTTCCCCTTTGCACCAGCTCTATGAACTCCACCATGGGGGAATGAACAGGGAAAGTCCTCTCTACACCCACTCCGTACGAAACCTTTCGCACCGTGAAAGTGGAGCGGGTCCCACCACCTCTTCTACGAATCACTACTCCTTCGAAGACCTGAACCCGTTCCTTGCCGGCTTCTCTGATCTTTACGTGAACCCGCACAGTGTCCCCGGGACGAAAATCCGGGGCATCAAAACGCATCTGCTCCTTCTCGATCTTCTCCATGACAGACATGGCCGCACTCCTTTCTTCCCTTTCCTTCTCAAGGCCCAAAAAGTTCTAAAGGTTCTTAACCCCTTCCAAAAAGCCTATCCAAGATAACCGCCGCTGCCGAGCGCACCGAGAGATGATTGTATTTTCCAACCCCTGAGATGGGCTCAAGCACAAGGTCGCAACTATCCAAAGTTTCATCCGTGAGCCCCCATCCTGTGCCGAAAAGGATCAGGTAAACACCTCCAGAACCCATTTTTTGTCTCAACTCTTGGTAACCTACGGCTCTTGGCCTGTTTCTGGCTGTGGTGCCTATGCACAGGGGAGGCCTCCCGCAAAGCTCCTCCACCATTGATCTGGCCTCCTCAAGGCTTTCCACCGCCAGGACCCTGGAGAGGGCCTCTTTTCTATTGGGGTGGGTTTGAGCTCCGTGACCCACCTGCCAATGCTCAATGATTCGCTCAAGAAGCCAGCGCTGTCTCTCCAAGGGGGTCACCATGAAAACAGCCTCCCCCCCATAAGTCAGCGTGGCTCTTGCCAGATCGTGCACGTCCAAGTTGGTGATGGCCGTTGCCACCACCTCACCCGTTCGATTGTACACTGGATAATGCACCAAAGCCACAAAGAACTTCATTCCTCTGTGGGCCTCACCTTCTCTAAGTTAGCCCCTTGCCTTTCAAGAGCCCTTCGGCAAGCCTCAAGGACTCCAGTATAGCCTTGTCCTCCTGGGAGAGACTCGCGCTTTCCAGAAGTTCTGGACGCCTCTTGAGGGTCTGCCTCAAAGCCTCACGGCGCCTCCATTTGGCAATGGCTCCGTGATCTCCTGAAAGAAGCACTTCCGGGACCTCCATACCCCTGAAGATCTGTGGACGGGTATAGTGAGGATAGTCCAACAGACCGCTCTCAAAGGATTCCTTTAAGACCGATTCCTCGTTGCCAACCACCCCCTCCAGCAGCCTGGCCACCACATCCATAAGCACCATGGCCGCAAGTTCCCCGCCGCTCAAAACATAGTCCCCTATGGAGATCTCCCTGTCCACCAAACCAATTCTAACCCTTTCGTCAACTCCTTCGTAACGTCCACAGATAAGGATCATTCCGGGCAGCCCGGCCAGCTCTCTGGCCAAAGCCTGTCTCAAGATCTCCCCTTGAGGGCTCAGCAGGATCACCGGGCCCTTTGCGCCTGCCTGTCTGAGAGCTTCCACAGCCGAAAACAAAGGCTCAGGCCTCATCACCATCCCGCCGCCTCCCCCATAAGGGTAATCGTCCGTGGAGTTGTGGGGACCCAAGCCGTACTTCCTTAGGTCGTGCACTTCCAGACGCACCATGCTTCGCTCCATGGCGCGAGCCACAATCCCCCATTTGAAGGGGGACTCAAACATCCCGGGGAAGATGCTTAGAACATGGAACTCCATGTCTCACTCCAACCCCTGGGGCAAATCCACCAGCAGGGTTCCCTTTTCCTGATCCAACCCCTTTATTACACCTTGGATGAACGGAATCAGCAGCTCCCTGCCCTGTTTCTTGCAGACCAAAACGTGGGAATCCCCAGTCCGAATGATCCCCTCTACCAAGCCCAGATCTTCCCCCATCAGGCTAAGCACAGCCATTCCCATCAGGTCTTGATAGTAGTATTCCCCCTCTTCCAAAGGAGGGAGCTGCTCCCTTCTGACCCAAAGAAGAGATCCCACCGACTCGGCTGCCTCCTGAGGGTGAAGCCCCTCCAGTTGGAGCAGTACTGCCTTTTTCATGAACTGAACTTGGATGACTCGGTAAGGTTTGGCCAGGTGGGGAGTCCCTCCGACCAGCACCTTCTCAAGGGAGCAAAAAACGCCGGGCGGTTCAGCCAAGGGGGTCACATTGATCTTACCCTTCACACCATGGGGCTTTCTCACAACCCCTATGGCCAGCCACAGGTCTTTCTCCATCCTCGGGGGCTCACTCTATGATCTCCAGAACCGCCCTTTTCCTCACCTTGGTGGACACAGCGCTTAGAATCGTGCGCATTGCCCTAGCCGTCCTTCCCTGCTTGCCTATAACCTTGCCCAAATCCTCCTTGGCCACCTTCAGCTCGATGACAGAAGTGGTGGAACCCTCCACCTCGGTTACCTGCACCCGGTCCGGATAGTCCACCAGGGCCTCGGCCATATAGCGGACCAGCTCCTTCAGGTTCACCTCCATGACCACCTCCTCAGAGACTGTGGAGTCGCCTTCCGACTAATGGCTGATCACCCGTATCACACCGGGGAGGAGACCTCCGAAGACCGCGCTTTCTTGATAAGCTGGTTCACAATCTGTGTGGGTTTTGCACCTTTGTTCATCCAAAATTCGGCTTTTTGGGCGTCCAAGTGCAAAAGCACAGGATCCGGTTTGGGATCGTAATATCCGATTTGATCAATGAATCTGCCGTCTCTGGGGCACTCGGAGTCGGCCACCACGATCCGATAAAAAGGCTTCTTTTTCCCACCCATCCTAGCAAGTCTGATCCTCACTGCCATGAGATCTCCTTCTACACTAACTTTTTTCTTGATAAAACCGTGACTTACCTACTCGTGTCGGGTTGGCTAAGTCGCTTTCTGTATGAAGAAAGAATCGCCTCTATCTTGTCTTTACCGGCCAATTTGAGTTTTTGAATCCTTTTCTTCTCCAGCTCTTCCGCAGGTGTCAGATATCTCTTGTTGCTGAAACGCTCTAGCTCTTTCTCAAAGGCCTGGTGTTCCTCCACCAGTCTTCTTAGCTCCTCATCTTGCGGTAAGAGCTCCTCAATGAGCTTCATATCTTTTGGCTCCATCAGGCTCCCCTGCTATGAGAAGTTCGAAAAATATAAACTACTGCTTGCTGATTGTCAATCTTTTGCCTAAATTTTGGCCCATCCATTAAAGCACTACTTCCGGCAATAAAGATGTAGGTCCAAAGCATTGGCCAGGACCTCTCACGATTGAAGGCTATCTCCCAAGCCCAAGGCTACTTTGCGATAATGGGTCTCAAAACATCCCCCCACCCGGGAAGGGGAAACAAAGCCCCTATAACCCGCCTTATGCACTCCTCTTGAACAAGGAGGGCTAAGGTGCTCATCAGGTTTTCAACCCGCATGTGAAATTGTGCTGGAGGCCATGTCCCTTACAGCCTTGGCCTCCATAGCATATCTGGGGGCTAAAAGGTCCAGATCATCGTACTCTCCCCTTTTGATTCTGCCCGCCCCCAGTCTGGCCACCGTGGCTGCTCTTGGAAGAGTGCACTCTACAGGCCCGAATCGAGCCAAATCTCCGAGAGCCTCCTTAATCAATGCACGGTATTCAAGGGCCCCGTCACCCACAAAGAGCACCGGCTCTCCAAGGCTCAGCAACCAGGGCATTAAGTCCCTTAATGCCTCCTCCTTTACTTCTTGCATGGAGCCATCCAGAAACCGAAAAAGTGCTGTGTATATTCTTTGGGCTCTTGCATCCACCATGGGGCAAACAAGGCCGCAAATCTGTGCTGCCCCTGCTGCCAGAATCTCTAGAGTTGGCACACCCACAAGGGGTATTCCAAGTCCCAAGGCCAGCCCTTTGGCCGTGGAGAGGGCAACCCTGACTCCGGTGAAGGATCCTGGCCCCAGCCCCACTGCCACACCGCTTAGGCTTTGCGGATTCGTGCCCGTAATCTCCAAAACCCTTGCCACGCCCACCATCAGCATTTGGGAGTGAGTCCCGGCCCCGGCGAACCAAACCTCCCCCACCAGCACTTCCCCTTCCACCACTGCAGCGCTTCCGGCTGCCGTGGATGATTCTATCCCCAGAATCCTCACGGCCTAGTATCCTGCGCTGGGGCTTGAGGCGCTTCTTCGGAGATAGCTGGTTTTTCAGCCTGCTTTGCTTTCCAATAGAAACGGTCCAGATCCCTGTATAAGGCCCAGGCCATGATGCAGACTAAAATGGCTATCCCTACATATTGAGCTGCCCCAAGGAATTTCTTGCTCATGGGCCTGCCTGTAACCGCCTCCACCAGAAAGAAGAGAAGATGACTTCCGTCCAGAACCGGTATGGGAAGCAGATTCATAACGGCCAGTATCACGCTCACAAAAGCTATGAAACTGAAGTAACTGGCCAGCCCGTGCTCTGCCTGCTTGGCAGCCTCAGCACCGATCAAAAGCGGGCTTCCTATGTTCTTGATGGATTCCCGCCCCGTCAAAAGCCTCCCAAGGGTCTTCACGGTGAACCAGGATTTCTCCCAAGTCCATTGAAACCCCTGGGCCAGGGCTTCCAAGGGCCCGAATCGCTCAAACCGTATCTCCCCCACAGGGACAATGCCTATTTGCCAAAGACGAATTTCGTCTCCGTAAGGACTGAGCTCCATCTTCAACCTAGGGGTCACAACCAGTTTCAGCCTAGAACCTTCCCTCAGCACCGAAAGCTGAAGGTCAGCTCCATCGCTTTCAATGATTTTCTCCCTGAGATCCTGAAACCGTTTTATGGGTCTGCCATCCACCTCCAAGATCTCGTCACCCTGTTTCAAACCAGCTTCGGCAGCAGGACTTCCCTCAAGCACCTCTTGGACCCTGGGCGGAATAAAGGGAACCTCTCCCAAATGCAGTGATGAAACAACCCCCACAGCCAGCAATAGATTGAATGCTGGCCCTGCAAAAACTATCAGAAACCTCCTCCACACACTTTGGCTTGAAAAGGCGCGTGGGAGGTCCTCGGGAGGTATCTCATCCTCGTAATCCTCTCCCAGCATCTTCACATATCCGCCCAAAGGCACCGCGCAGACAGCGTACTCAGTCTCCCCGACTTTCACCTTGAGGAGTTTGGTAGCAAATCCCAGGGCAAAGGTGAGCACCTTCACCCCCATGAGCTTGGCCATCAGGAAATGACCCAGCTCATGGAAGAAGATCAATATCCCAAAGGCCACAACCGCGTAAAAGACCTTCACAAGAGTCTCGGCCGCATTTTCCATTTTCGCCTTCAGACCATCCTGTCCGATCGTATGAAGTTCCTTACAGCCTCTCTGGCCATACGGTCTGCTTCCAGCACAGCTTCCAGGTCTTCTGCGTCTCCTGCAGGCAAGGACTCCACAACCTTTCTGACTAAATCCACTATGCGCGTAAACCGTATTTCTCTCTTGAGAAAGGCCAGGACTGCTTCCTCGTTGGCCGCGTTGAGCACGGCCGGGAGGGTTCCACCGGCCTCCAGCACCTGGTAGGCCAACCTCAAGGCGGGGAAACGCTCGGGGTCAGGGGCCATAAAAGTAAGAGGCCCAGTGTTTACCAAGTCCAGGGAAGGAAGCCCTATCTTGAGCCTCTCGGGGTAGGAAAGGGCATAGGCAATAGGCACCTGCATGTCAGGGATGCCCATCTGCGCTATGACAGAGCCGTCAACATACTCCACCATGGAATGCACGATACTCTGAGGATGGATGTGAACCTGTATGCGGGAGGCGGGAATGTCGAATAGCCACCTGGCCTCTATGACCTCCAGGGCCTTGTTCATCAAAGAGGCGGAATCCACGGTCACTTTCTGCCCCATCTTCCAGTTGGGATGCACCAAAGCCTGCTCCGGCGTGACCTCTTCCAATCTCTCCACAGGCAGGCCCAAAAAAGCCCCTCCAGAGGCTGTCAGGATTATCCTGCGCACGTCCTCCTTCCTGTGCCCTTGGAGAGACTGAAATATGGCGCTGTGCTCGCTGTCCACAGGAAGTATCCTCACTCCCTTGGAGCGAGCCTCCTGGGAGACTATCTTCCCGGCCATAACCATGGTTTCCTTATTGGCCAAAGCAACATCTTTTTGCCCCCTGATGGCAGCCATGGTGGGAAGCAACCCGGCAGCTCCCACTAAGGCCGACACAACCATGTCCGCCTCAGGGTGGGTTGCCACAGCCCGCAGTCCCTCATCCCCATAGCCGAAATCCAGGTGCACTTTCCCTCTGACCTTTTGTCTTAATTCTTCCGCTCCCTCAGGGGTAGACATGGTGGCCAGAAGAGGTCTGAACTGAAGCACCTGTTCAGCCATAAGCTCTACATTCCAACCTCCTGCCAGAGCCACCATCCTGAACCGCTCAGGATATCTCTCCACAACTTTCAAAGTGCTCTGTCCGATGGAACCTGTAGAACCAAGTACCGCTATACCCTTTCGTTTCCTCTGGGCCATACCCGTCCCCTAACCCGAATTCTTCTCCAAAGCCTGTGACTTTGGGGGCTACCCCCAAATCCCAAACAAGCTTTGGCATGTTTCTACTCAAACCAAGAACTGAGCATGGATCGGTTTGTCCTAACATATCCTCAAGATGGGCTGCATTGTCCACTCATCCTTAATAATGCGGGCTAAAAATCGGCAAAGCCTTTACTGTCACGGCTAAGTCTTGGAACTCTCTGCTCTCTTACCAGGCATACAGCTCCCTTTTCATCAGCCTCAAAAAACCCTCACCTGCTAGCCCAGAAGAACACCACCGGTGCCGAAAACATTAAGCTATCCAACCTGTCCAAAATCCCACCGTGGCCGGGCAGAATATTGCTCGAATCTTTCACCTGGGCCGCCCTCTTGAGCATGGACTCGCTCAGATCCCCTGCCTGTCCCACCAGGCCTACCCCCAAGGAGAGCAAGAAACCCTCCAAGCTTGCCGCCTGGGGCAAAAAGAGCAGAGCATAAAGAAGACCCCCAAGCCCGTTTCCAGCCAGGCCGGCCAGGGATCCCTCCACGGTCTTGCCGGGGCTGATCCTGGGCATCAACTTCTTCCTGCCCCAAATGCTTCCCACGTAGTAAGCCGCCGTGTCCCCCAGAGCCGTTACGGCTATGGTCCAAAACATCCAATGAATTCCTTCGGGTAGTCTCCAAAGCAGAACAAAAAAACAGGGTAGAGCCCCGCCGTAAAGAATCGAGAACATGCGTCTGCCCAGCTCAACCCCAGCCCCTTCCAACTCCTTTCGCAGAACTGTCTCCAAGCCCATCCAAAGCAGAAGCACACCTGTCACGGCTCCCAAGAGCCCTTGGCTTCCCCCCCAAAGGGCTGCAGCAGGAAGAAGTGCCGCCTGTACCATGCAAACCCCTGTGCGCAGCCTGTCCTTGGCTCCCCCCAGTAGATGCGCCAACTCCCACTGAGCCAGCACCACCGCGGCCACGGCCAGCACAAGGAGTCCCCATCGGCCTCCCAGAGCCAGCAGGAGCACTATTGCGCAAATCAGACATAGCCCTGTGATCCAGCGCCTAAGCTGAACAGACCCTTCCACCCCTAGCCAGCTCCCCTCACCCGGTACAGCTGCGAACCTGTTCCCCTATCCGCCCGAAACGCCTCTCTCTGCGCTCATAGTCCCTGAGCGCCTCTGCCAGCTCTTCCTCAGAGAAGTCAGGCCACAGGGTCTCCGTAAAGAAAATTTCAGTGTAGGCCAGCTGCCAAAGCAGAAAATTGCTTATTCTCTGCTCACCGCTTGTGCGTATCAAAAGATCCGGCTCAGGCAACCCGCAGGTGTCCAGATATTGGGAAAAGGACTCCTCTGTGAGCTCTTGGGATCCTGCCCCTGAAGCCCCCGCCTCCCTTAGAAACCTCTGGAAGGCCCGCAAAATCTCAGAACGGCCGCTGTAGCTCAAGGCCAGGTTCAGGATCATGTCATGGTTTCCGGCAGTGGCCTCCATGGTCTGGCGCAACACCTCCTGAATTTCAGGCGAGAGATCCTCTGGCCGGCCGATCACCTGAAGCCTGATACCGTTTTCCAACATTTCCTGCCGCTCCGAATGCAGGAACTGGACCAGTAAATCCATCAGGGCCGAGACTTCCTCCACAGGGCGTTGCCAATTCTCTTGTGAGAAAGCATAAAGAGTAAGCACCTCTATGCCCCATCTGCGGCATGCCCTGACCACAGTGCGAACCGCCTCAGCCCCCCTTCTGTGGCCTTCGATCCTGGGAAGGCACCTCTTTTGGGCCCACCTGCCGTTGCCGTCCATTATGATGGCCAAGTGGCGGGGCAGTTTGCAGAAGGAGAGTTCCATCTCCGCAGGGATTCCTTTCTTAACATTTTGGAGTCTAGCACCTATGACCCCCGGGCTTCAAGATCCAAGCCTATCCTCACGGTCCCATACAAGCAGGGGCGTGTGAGCCCCTCACACGCCCCTGACCTCATACCAAAGCAAAGTGTCGGCTGTTCTCTATTATTCCAGAACCTCACCGGTTTAGCCCGCATTATTCACCATGAGTGGATAATACGGGCTATCTTCATGATATACTAGGACAAAGCAGTCAATGCTAAAAAACACCCAGGGTTCTGATTTCATCTTTGGCCCTGGCGGGACTCCGAATACGCCCAAGCCTGCCTGGGGTGTGGGGGCGCCGACACCGCGGGGGCCAAGCGGACCAAAGACATTAGATCTCCAAGATTTCCTTCTCTTTGTTCTTCAACAAAGTGTCCACTTTTTCCACGTACCGGTCTGTGAGCTCCTGCACCTGCTCCTGGTAACGGAACATTTCATCCTCTGTTATCAGCTTTTCTTTTTTGAACTCTTTGAGACTCTCATTGGCCTCCCTACGGTGATTTCTCAAATCCACCTTGCGCTCCTCGGCCATTTTTCGTACCACCTTAACCAGCTCTTTGCGCCTTTCCTCGGTCAAGGGTGGAATCGCAATTCTGATTACTTTACCGTCGTTCATAGGGGTCAAGCCCAGTTCTGAGCGCAAAACCGCCTTTTCTATTTCCCCCATGATCCCCTTGTCCCACGGCTGAATTGTGAGAAGCCTGGGCTCTGGTATGGATATGTTGGCCACTTGATTTATGGGCATGGAACTACCGTAGTAGTCAACCCTTATCCCCTCAAGAAGAGCTGTGGTGGCCCGACCGGTGCGCACTCGATCGTACTCCTTGCTCAACTGTGATATGACCTTCTCCATGTCTGATTTCAAAGACTCTATGAGCTCTTCCACCATGACTCACCCCCGGATGAGAGTGCCCACTTTTTCTCCCATTACCACTCTTCTTATATTCCCTCTGGTGCGAAGATTAAATATCACAATGGGTATCTGAGTATCCTTTACAAGGGAAACAGCTGTGGCATCCAGAACCTTCAGATCCCTTTCCAGGACCTCCATATACCTGACCTCATCCAGTTTCTCAGCCTCGGGATGGGCCACAGGATCCTTGTCGAAAACCCCGTCCACTTTTGTGGCCTTCAGGATCACCTGGGCCCCGATTTCCCTGGCCCTCAGGGAGGCGGCCGTATCAGTGGTGAAAAAGGGATTCCCAGTGCCTGCAGCAAAGATCACCACACGCCCTTTTTCCAAATGCCTGGTGGCCCTCCGTCGGATGTAGGGCTCGGCTATCTGCCTCATTTCTATGGCAGAGAGAACTCTGGTGGGCACCCCAAGCCTCTCCAAAGATTCCTGAAGAGCCAATCCGTTGATAACTGTGGCCAACATCCCCATATAGTCAGCCGCAGCCCGATCCATTCCCTGGCTGGCTGCGGTCAAGCCTCTGAAAATATTCCCACCTCCGATAACCACCCCTACTTGCACTCCCAGGTCCACCACCTCTTTTATTTCCTGGGCCACCTCCTGCATGACTCTGGGCTGAATACCGAAGCCCTCCTCGCCCATGAGGGCCTCACCGCTTAATTTCAGCAGGATTCTTTTGAATCGGGGGATGCAAGCCCCGCAGCCTCGGCTGCTCATAAGCCCTCACCCACCTGAAACCTCACAAAACGACGCACAACTATGTTTTCCCCCAGTTTGCCCACTGTGGCTTCCACCCTCTGTCTGACCGTGATGCTGTCCTCCTTCACAAAAGGTTGCTCCATCAAACAAACCTGGGAATAAAACTTCTTAAGTTTCCCTTCCACTATTTGCTCCAGAACCTTCTCTGGTTTCCCCTCCCCCAAGGCCTGGGCTCGGTAAATCTCCTTCTCCTTGGCCAATACCTCCTGGGGCACATCTCCCATCTCCACGTACAGAGGCTGGGCCGAGGCCACCTGCATGGCCAAGTCCTTCGCTAAATCCTGGAACTCCTGGGTATTGGCTACAAAATCGGTCTCACAGTTCAACTCCACCAGCACCCCGATTTTCCCCCCGAAGTGAACATAGTGACCTATGATACCTTCCTTGGTGGATCTTCCCGCCTTCTTGGCAGCAGCCATGGCCCCTTTTTTCCGAAGAATTTCTATGGCTTTCTCCGGATCACCTCCTGCCTCTGCCAGGGCTTTCTTGCAGTCCATAATACCCGCCCCGGTCTTCTCCCTGAGCTCCATCACTGTCTTGGCATCTATGTTCACGGATCCACTCCTCCCTCTATCCCTAACTCATCTGTCCTCGTATTGCTCCAAATAGTCTTCCGCTTCCTCTTCCTCTTCCTTTTCTTCAAAAGGCTCTGAGCTGGGCTCTGGCTTCTCTTCGGATTCAGCCTGCGGGACCGCCCTGGCTTCCGCCCCCGGCTGGCCTAGCTCCCTTAGCTGCTCTTCCCTGGCTGCCATTCCTTCCAAGCAAGCATCGGCGATCAGAGAAGAGAAAAGCTTGATGGCCCTTATGGCATCATCATTGCCTGGTATTACATAGTCCACCTCATCAGGATCGCAATTGGTGTCAACTATGGCCACCACTGGAATACCCAATTTTCTAGCTTCCTTCACAGCTATGTATTCCCGCCTGGAGTCAACAATGAAAACTGCACCGGGCAACTCCCTCATCTCTTTGATGCCCCCCAGGTTCTTAAGAAGCTTTGCCTTCTCCTTTTGGAGGTGCATGATTTCCTTCTTGGTATAGCCCTGCAGCCTGCCGTCCTCTGCCATGGCTTCCAAATCCCTCAATCGCTCTATTCCTTTTCTGATTGTTTGAAAGTTGGTGAGCATCCCTCCCAACCATCTATGGTTAACATAGGGCATGCTGCAACGTGTGGCTTCCTCTTCGATGGATTCCTGCGCCTGGCGCTTTGTACCCACAAAAAGCACACTCTTTCCCTCGGCCACGGTGTCCCGCACGAACTGGTACGCCCTTTTGAACATGCGTACGGTCTTCTGCAAGTCAATGATGTAAATGCCGTTTTTGTCCGCAAAGATGTAAGGCTTCATCTTGGGGTTCCATCTGCGTGTCTGATGCCCGAAATGAACCCCTGCCTCCAAAAGCTGCTTCATCGTCACATTGGCCACCCGTCCACCTCCTGTAGCCCCATTCTCTCATGGAGCTTTTTCTTCCGGCCTTGCCGGATTTGCATATAAACAAACATTTTACCCGCCTGCCGCCCCTTTCGCAACCGCTTTTCCCCGGGCTTCAATGCCAGGCCAACCACAACGCGCCCTGACTGCAATGGGAAGCTAGCCCCCCTTTGTTCAGAAGAGCCTCCATGGCAGGTCTCAGCCGAACCATCCAGCCCTGGTTAGCCTTCAAAACCTGTGGGTTTGGGGGAGGCACCCCCAGTTACTCTTTGGCATACCTCGTCTCAAACTAAAGCCAAACCTGATTCTCTTTGAGTATGAATCGATTTTACTTAACATATGCACAAGTGGGCCTGCATCATCCAATGAGCCTGAATAAACTACTCTCGCCTGAAGCCTACAGGTCCTCTGTGCTGCTCAGGCCTGCTCACATGAATCCGCCTCGAGAATTTGGAGAGGCCCCCGGCTCCAAACAGAGGTTTCTCATGAACAATGCGGCAAGACCCGGAGTTTAAGTCGGCGGATATTCGCAAAAAAAGCTTCGCGCACACCAAAGTCTTCTCCTTAAAGTGAAAGCTATTCTTCTATTCCCCCAGCGGGAAAATGATCAGGGCCCCATCAAGTTCTGTAGCTCCCGTTGATGCTCACATATTCGTGTGAGAGGTCGCAGGTATGAAGAAGCGCTTCCCCTGATCCGGAGCCTATACATACTCTTATACTGAATTCCCTTTGCCTTACAACATCCTTGGCCAAATTCTCGCTAATTTCACCTGCAGGCCGCCCGGCCTTGAGCACCTGAACTTGCCCGTACCAAAGATCCAAACGATCAAGTTCAAATGGAACCCCACTGTAGCCTACTGCTGCCGCTATCCTTCCCCAGTTCACATCCTCACCGTAAAAAGCTGTCTTCACCAAGGGGGAATGGGCTATGGCCCGGGCAACTCTCCAGGCCGAGGTATTATCCGGAGCCCCTTCCACCCGCAAGTGCACTAGCTTGGTGGCTCCCTCGGCGTCTCTCACCACCTCCAAAGCCATTTCTTCCAGAACTTCCCCCAGCAGCCCCCGAAACTCCTCTCCAGATGGAGAGCCCTCCCTCAGGGGATTCCCTCCTGAGGCCCCATTGGCCAATACCAATACAGTGTCATTTGTGCTTGTGTCCCCGTCCACGGTGATGGCATGGAAGGACCTCTCCAGGGAACTTTCCAAACATTCCTGCAGGAAAACGGGACTTGCCGCCACATCGGTTACTACAAAGCAAAGCATGGTGGCCATTTGAGGATGAATCATTCCGGCTCCTTTTACCACAGCCCCTATGCTGACCTCCCTTCCTTCCAATGTCTTGCGGCGCAAGGTCCACTTGGGCCTCGTGTCAGTGGTCATCACGGCTCGGGCCAGGTCCTCAAGCCTCCAAGGCCCCAAACCCCTCACCAGGCTGGGGATGGATTTCCTGATGCGCTCCAAAGGAAGCCTGGTGCCTATCACACCCGTGGAAGCCAACATAATCTCCTCTTGCTTGAGCCCCAGCTCCATTGCAGCCCATCGGGCGCACTCCAGCCCGTCCTCATAGCCTTCCGGCCCGGTGCAAGCATTGGCACATCCCGCATTGGCCAGAACAGCCCTACAGACTCCTCTGGGAAGCCTTTCCCTGTCGATCAGAACCGGGGCTGCAGCCACCAAATTCCGGGTGAATACCCCGGCCACCGAGGCTGGGAATTCTGAAAAGATAAGACCCAGGTCCAGCTCCCCCTCCTTGCGCTTGAGCCCGCAGGAAACAGCAGAAAAAAGAAAGCCTTTTACACCCTTGTTTTCTTTATCACCCATCTCCAAACCTCCCTGGATCTTTTCTGCCCCTTGCTCCGGTTATCAAGAAGTCACTAGCCCGGATTATTCTCCAAAGCCTGTGAGTTGGGGGGCCACACCTCTAAACACCGGATAGCCTTTGCCATGTTCCGACTCAAACCAAGGCCGAATCTAAAACCGGGAATAGCGGTCTGTCTCGGCATATCATCAAGCCAGCCCGCGTTGTTCACTACCTGTGGGTGAGGCCGGCTAATCTTCCCATCTCATGGAGGGAACCAATCTTGCCCAAAGACAATTTGACTCCTTTGGCCAACAGGCCTTCTTATTCTTGCCTAAAGCGGCTAGCGCCCGCAGCACTTCTTGTATTTTTTCCCGCTCCCGCAAGGACAGGGATCGTTTCTGCCCACCTTCTGAGCCGACCTTCTCACAGGCCTGGGGTCTTCTGAGCCATCAGGGTTATTGGCTGTTGGTCTCCCCCTGCCCAGTGCCAAAGCAGGCCTTCTGGGGCTCCTTTGAGCAGGCTCTGTTGCCACTTGGACTCTGAAGAGCCTTTCCAAAACCTCCGAGCGGATCCGCTCTGTGAGGGTCACGAAGAGTTCGTAGCCTTCTTTTTGGTATTCTCTGAGGGGATCCCTTTGGGCATAGCCTCTTAAGCCTATACCTTCCTTGAGATGGTCCATACCCAGCAGATGCTCCTTCCAAAGGTTGTCCAAGGTCTGAAGAAGGATCATCTTTTCCAAGTAGCGCATTATGTCTGAACCATAGAGCTCCTCTTTCTTCTGGTAGTAAAAAAGCAGCCTTTGGAAGACCGCTTCCAAGAGGTCATCTTGGGTTGAAATTTCCTCCAAGGCCGAGCCGTCCCAAGGCACACCCAGTCTCATCCTGACTTCCCTGGCCAGTCCTTTCAAATCCCACTCCTCGGGGTGGGACTTGCCAGGAGCATATCGCTCCACCGCCTCCTCGGCCCACTGTCTGATCATTTCCCGCACGTCCTGGTCCAGTCTGTCCCCCAGCAGGATTCTCTGCCTCTGGGCGTAGATGACCTCCCGCTGTTTGTTCATGACATCGTCATATTCCAAGAGGTGTTTCCTTATGTCGAAGTTATGCTGTTCCACACGCCTCTGGGCGTTTTCTATGGCACGAGTCACAAGGGCATGCTCTATAGGCTCTCCTTCCTGCATGCCTATCCTGTCCATTATGGAGGCGATCCTTTCGGATCCGAATATCCTCAAGAGATCGTCCTCCAGGGATAGATAAAACCTGGAAGAGCCCGGATCCCCTTGCCTTCCTGAACGGCCCCTGAGCTGTCTGTCTATGCGCCGGGCCTCATGCCTTTCGGTTCCTATGATGTGAAGTCCTCCAAGTTCCACCACACCCGGACCCAGCTTGATGTCCGTGCCTCGGCCCGCCATATTGGTGGCAATGGTCACAGAGCCGTGATGACCCGCACGGGCCACTATTTCGGCCTCTTCTTTGTGCCGTTTGGCATTCAACACCGAGTGGCGTATACCTTTGGGCAGCATACGGCTTAAGAGCTCTGAGACCTCCACCGAGACGGTGCCCACCAAGACCGGCTGCCCCCTCTTGTGGCACTCTTCTATCTCCTGGATTATGGCCCTGTACTTCTCCCGCTTTGTGCGAAAGATGACATCCGGATAATCCTGGCGTATACAGGGCCTGTGGGTGGGAATCACCACTACATCCAACTTGTATATCTTGTGAAACTCGGCCGCCTCGGTCTCGGCTGTTCCGGTCATACCGGCCAGCTTTTCATACATGCGAAAATAGTTCTGGATGGTTATGGTGGCCAGGGTCTGAGTTTCACCCTCTATTTTCACTCCCTCCTTGGCTTCCAGGGCCTGATGCAGGCCGTCGCTGTACCTTCTGCCGGGCATGAGCCGGCCTGTGAACTCATCCACTATGATCACCTGGCCTTCGGTCACCACATAGTTCACATCCTTCTCGAACAGGGAGTAGGCTCTGAGAAGCTGGAAGAGGTTCTGCATGATCTCGCTTTTGTCCTGGAACTCTTTTTCTGCCTTCTCCCTTTGCTCCGGAGTCACATCAGGGTTTGAGTCCAGCTCTGCCAGATCCGGAAGCACAAAGAAATTGGGATCCTTAGGGGAAAGAGCCATTCGGCCTTTTTCCGTCAGATCCACCACATTGGACTTTTCGTCCAGGCTGAAATAAAGCTCCTCGTCCAGCCGCCAAAGGGTCTTGTCCCGAATGTGATCCAGCTCCACCCTCTCCACAAGCCTTTTGTTGCTGCTGTCCTGAAGGAGCTTGAGAAGCCTCTTGTTCTTGGGGGCTCCTCTTTTGGCCTGGAGCATTTTTATACCGGCCTCATAATCTTGGCCCTCCTCCAGAAGCTTCTCTGCCTCTGCCAAGAGCCTGTTGACCAAAAAGGTTTGGCTCTGGACTAGCCTCTGGACCATGGGCTGAAGTTCGGCGTAGCGGTTAGTCTCTCTTTCCACAGGGCCTGAAATTATCAGAGGGGTTCGGGCCTCATCTATGAGGATGGAGTCCACCTCGTCCACTATGGCGTAATGGAAGCCTCTTTGCACCTGGTCCTCGGCCCTCAGAGCCATGTTGTCTCTCAAGTAGTCAAAACCAAACTCGCTGTTTGTGCCGTAGGTTATATCAGCCTCATAGGCCCGGCGCCGCTCCTCCTGGGGCATATCGTGATATATGACCCCCACAGTTAAACCAAGCAGCTCATATATTTGCCCCATCCAGTCCCTGTCTCTTCTGGCAAGGTAGTCATTCACGGTAACCACATGTACGCCCCGGCCTGTGAGAGCGTTCAGGTAAACCGGGAGGGTGGCAACTAGTGTCTTGCCTTCCCCTGTGGCCATCTCGGCTATTTTCCCCTGGTGAAGAACTATTCCTCCTGCCAGCTGGACATCAAAGGGACGTTCCCCAAGCACCCGTCTGGCCGCCTCCCTAACCACCGCAAAAGCTTGGGGCAGAAGCTCTTCCAGATTCTCCCCTATGGCTTTCTTGAGCTCAGCCTTGAGCTCCTCCACCCGCTCCTCTGGGAAGTCCTGGGCCTGGAATGTTGTCTGTTGAACTCCCGGGATCTCAGCCTCTGAAACCAGCTTCTGCAAAGAGAGATCCCTCACCACCCTGCCAAGCTCCAGCCGACCCAGATCCCCGGCTGATTCCAAAACCTGAACCACTGTGTGCTTCAACCGCTCGCGGAACTCATGGGTCTTTTGCCTTAGAGCCTCATCGCTCAATGCCCTGAGCCCTGGCTCCAGCTCATTGATCTGCTCCACAATGGGAGCTATTCGCTTAAGCGCCCTTTCATTGGCACTTCCGAAAACTCTTTGCAACGCCTGCATTAGCATGGATCAGGACCTCCGTTCCAAGACACCTCTTGCGGCTTCTATTCTGACCAGACCAAAGAGTATAGCCCTGGCCGATTTTTCTATTTTACTCCACAAAAACCGCACCGGTCAGACAATCTTATGGCAACTGGTCTCGGGGGGTTACGGCATTTCTCTTCGCTTCAAGTCTTCGGCGCTTGATTTTCCAAAGGTTTTGGCCTCCAGACGGGCCGCTCCGAGAAACGGATTCACCATGTGATCACTTACATCCTATTGGCTCCTCTGATAGCCCGGATTATTCTCCAAAGCCTGTGACTTTGGGAGTTACGCCCCCAAGCCACCGATACCCTTTGCTATTTTCCGACTCAAACCAGGAGCAAATCTGAAACCGAAAATCAGGGTGTTTTTGAGAATGGACCGGTTTGTGTAAACATGTCATTGAGATATCCCGCATTACCCACTGATCCTGAGTAATGAGGAATAGAAGTTTAACCCAGCTCCCCCTAAAACAAATCTTCCTAAAGTCTTTTGTGTTATAAGGACTGGCATGCCGTGGGTTTGCCTGGCCCTTAACCAGAAGTCTCCCCAGTGGAGCACAGGCCATGACCTCATAAGAAATATTGAAAACTGGGATAAGAGCACCAGGCTTCTTTGGTTGAAATCTAAGAAACAACCCCTAAGCCCATCTTCTCAAAAAATGCCCAAGCCTAATTATTCTCCAGTAACCATGAGCTTGGGGGCTAAGCCCCCATACTCGATTATCTTACGAGATACTCAGTTCAAAGCCGGGTTTAATCTTACACGAAGATCAGATTTTTTCTCAGCATGGGTCGATTTACCTTACCTTATTCTCAAGACGGCCCGCCTTATCCACGGGTCTTGAATAAGACGGTGAACCCCCAAGCTATTGGTGTGCTTTTAACTAGACTCCAACCCCGGCCGATAGCGGGCAAAAGGCAACCCGGCCCGGCAAGCCACCAGGCAACAGCATCCTACAGACGAAATCCTTCTCCCAGGTAGAAACGCCTTGCTTTCTCACTGGCGGCTATCTGTTCAGGGCTGCCCATCTCCAGTATTTCACCCTCGTTTATGATGTAAGCCCTGTCGCAAACCCCTAGAGTCTCACGCACGTTGTGGTCGGTTATGATGACCCCTATGCCACGCTCCTTTAGGCCCCGGACTATGTTCTGGATTTCCACCACAGCCAGGGGATCTATCCCAGCAAAAGGTTCGTCCAAGAGGATGAAACGTGGATTTATAGCCAAGGACCTGCATATTTCCACACGCCGTGTCTCCCCACCGGAGAGGGAGTAGGCCTTGTTGCGAGCCAGGTGCTCTATTCGAAGCTCCCTCAACAGCTCATCACAACGTTGTTTGCGCCTAACCGGGTCCTTTTCCCACAACTCTAGTATCAGCAGCAGGTTTTCTTCCACGCTCAGCCTTCGAAAAATGGAGGATTCTTGTGGAAGATAATTCAACCCTTTTCTGGCCCTCAGATACATGGGAGCCTCTGTAACATCTTCTCCAAGAAGAAAAACCCTCCCCTCATTGGGTCTGATGGCACCTGTGAGCATATAAAAGATGGTGGTTTTTCCGGCCCCATTAGGGCCCAGAAGCCCCACTATCTCCCCTCTTCGAGCCTCCAGATTCACGCCCTTCACAACTGTCTTGTGGCCGAAACTCTTAACCAGTCCCCTGGCCTCCAACCGCTCGGCCCGTGCGCTCATTTCTTGCCCCCTGGTATCACAAGGGTCCTAACCCGACCGCCCCTACCTCCAAGCACAGTGCTTCTTTTCTCATTCAAGAAATAGACTATTTTTTCGCCCTCCACATGCTCTCCACCTTGTATCATCTTGGGCGACTCGTGCATCTCCACCGATTGGGCCCCCACATCCAAAATGGCCACCCCGCAGCTGGCTTTGGCATCCTCAGCCTCCATTCGCACCTTTCCCTTTGCCACAAGATGTTTTATCTTCCTTGTCTCAGGATCCCATCTGACCTCAAGCAGATCCGAATCCATCTTGTACTGCGGCTGTGTAACCGAGACATTTCCGGTATAGAGAATCAGGTTGTCCTGCCTTCGAAGCTCCATCTTGTCCGCCCGGATTTGGACAGGTTGGTCCTTCAAGGAAGCTTCTTTTTGCTTCCACTGGGCCGGATCCAATGCATGGACCCTTCCAATGAAGCCCCCCAACACCAAGCAAACGGCCACAGCTGTGCCCCGAAACCAATCACAGCCTCTCACGGTTTGATCTTCTCCTTGGCCTTAAGAAGGGCCTCGGGGCTAAGCACAGTCTTGACATCCTCCCGCAACAGAACCATCTCCTTCTCTATCCAGACATGCAGACCAGTCCCCTCGGTTATGCCCTCCGGGCCCTCCATATACACCTTGTCCGTTCCCTCTATTTCCCTGGCCTCGTAATCGTAATAGGCCTGCTCGGTGTGAATACGATATCCGTCTTCTGTCAAAATTCTAACATCTCCCTGAATATGCACAACCTTCTTTTCCATGTCCGCCTGACCGGAATTTCCAGTCAGTTCAACCTGTTTAGCCGTTCCACCCTGTTTTGGCGGTGCCATGACTCTTACTTTGGAAAGCTCCACTTGTTGCTCCAGACGGGAGTATTTTGCCGACTCAGCCCACAGTTCCAGAGTCCTACCGGATTCGCTGAATTCCTCCAGGTAGACCCCTTTCAAGCGCAATATTACCTCCTGTGAGTCCGACTCTTGGGACTCTTGCCCTCTCTTCTCTTTCTTGGCCGGTTGGGCCCACAGGTCCCCCTCCCCTAACATAAAGAGCCAAAGCAGTATCAGGACCCCCAAAAATCCCCTTTTCATATGACCCCTGCCCTTAGCACGTCGTGGAGGTGCACAATTCCCGAGATGACCCCCTGATCCTCTCCTTCGAACACGAACAAAGAGGTGATGGCATGTCTTTGCATCTTGTTTAGGGCATCCACTGCCAAAGCCTCGGCCTTTATGCACTTGGGATTTCTTGTCATGAGGTTTAAAGCCGGCTCTTCCAGCATTCGATTACCCCGCTCGAGCCCCCGCCTCAAATCCCCGTCGGTGATCACTCCCACCAGGCGGCCTTCATCGTCCACTACTCCGGTCACCCCCAGCCCTTTGCATGTAATCTCCAAGATGGCCTCTCGCATGCAGGTATGCTGGTGTACCAGAGGAATACCTTCCCCTGTGTGCATAAGGTCTGCCACCCTCAATAGAAGCCTTTTCCCCAGTCTCCCACCAGGATGAAGTCTGGCAAAGTCTGAAGGAGTGAACCCCCTCAATTCCAAAAGGGAAAGGGCCATGGCATCCCCCATGGCCAGTGCCGCCGTAGTGCTGGCCGTGGGGGCAAGCCCCAAGGGACAGGCCTCCTCAGCCACCTCCACCAAAACAACCGCGTCGCTTGCTTTGCCCAAGGGGGAGTCCTTCCGGCCGGTAATTGATATGACCGGGCAGCCCAATCTCTTTACAAATGGTACCAACTGAACCACTTCCTGACTTGAACCGCTGTGGGAGACAAACAGGAAGACATCCTCGGGCGTTGCCATACCTAGATCCCCGTGGACCCCCTCCGCCGGATGCAGGAAAAAGGAAGGAGTTCCTGTGCTGGCCAGTGTGGAGGCTATCTTTCGCCCCACATGACCTGACTTGCCCACCCCGGAAACTATGACCTTGCCCTGGCAACGGAACAGAATAGATACCGCGGAGGCAAAATCAGGCCCCACCTGATCCACCAGTTGCCATATGGCCCGGGCCTCTATCTCAAGAACCCGCCTGGCGCTCAGAATTACCCTCTCTAGTAGTTCCTTTTCCGGTGTCAACATGCCTTCTGGTGAGTGCATCTATCTCCTTTATCTCCTCCAAGAGTTCCCTTAACCCTTTGGTACAAAGGCTGTTAGGGCCATCACACAGGGCTGCATCTGGATCAGGGTGGACCTCCAAGAACAACCCGTCCACCCCAACGGCCACCGCAGCCTTGGCCAATGCTGGCACAAACTGCCTCTGCCCTCCCGAGACATGGCCTAAGCCACCGGGAAGCTGAACACTGTGGGTGGCGTCGAAGACCACAGCAACGCCAAGTTCCCTTAGTATTACTAGAGAGCGAAAATCTACCACCAACTGGTTGTACCCGAAGCAGGACCCTCTTTCAGAAACCAAAATGCGATGGTTCCCTGCGCCTCGTATTTTCTCCAAGACAGGCGCCATGTCCCACGGCGCCATGAACTGTCCTTTCTTCACATTGATGGCGCGACCCGTGCGGGCTGCAGCCACCAGCAAGTCTGTCTGCCGGCATAGAAAAGCCGGAATTTGTATCACATCCAACGAACGGGCGGCTCTTTCTATCTCAGTGCGGCAATGAACGTCGGATAGCACAGGTACGCCGCAAGCCTCCCTCACTTCCTCCAGTATTTCCAAACCCCTTTCAAGCCCTGGCCCTCTATAGGATCTTATGGAGGTCCGGTTGGCTTTGTCATAAGAGGACTTAAAAATCAAAGGCATGCCCAAATCCCTTGTCATCTCGACCAAAGCGGCTGCCACCTCCAAAGCCTGCTGCCTGGACTCTATGACGCAGGGACCGGCCACCAACGTAAGGGAAGCACCCTGACCAATTTTAAGGGATCCCACCGAGAAACCCATACTCAGACTCCCTTGAATAGCTTCCGCAGGCACCCGCCAGGTCTCACTACAGGGCCTTGCCGCCCAGATAACATCCCTTGAGCCCTTGCCTGGGGTGCCATTTTTCCTGCCCGTTTCACCCGGTAGGCTCCAATTTGAGCTAGATTCAGGCTAGCCCCCGTTGGTTCCTGTGGCGCTGGCTCCTGTGATCTCATGCGCCTCGGGTCTTGAGGAAAGCTCGGCATTTGCAAAGCGGTTTCGGTATTCAATAGCAGCCCCTATGAAAGAGCGAAAAAGGGGATGGGGATCCAAAGGCCGGGACTTGAATTCAGGGTGGAACTGGCATCCCAGGAACCAATTGCGCCCCGGGATCTCCACCATCTCCACCAGCCTCTGGTCAGGAGAAATCCCGGAAATCCTCATGCCTCGTTCCTCCAACAATGAGCGATACTTGTTGTTGAGCTCGTAGCGATGCCTGTGTCTCTCTGAGATTTGCTCTTTGCGGTATGCCTCCCAAGCTAAGGTTCCTTCCATGACACGGCAGGGATAGGCCCCCAACCTCATGGTGCCGCCCTTCTCCTCTACGGAGCGTTGATCAGGCATCAAATCTATGACCGGGTGAGGGCTCGTTTCCTCGAACTCAGTTGAATTAGCCCCGATTAGGCCGCAGACATTCCTGGCAAACTCCACAACAGCCAACTGCATTCCAAGACAGATCCCAAAAAAAGGAATATTTTCCTCTCTGGCGTACTGGATAGCCTTCATCTTTCCCTCGATGCCGCGACTCCCGAATCCTCCCGGCACCAAGATGGCATCCACACCCTGAAACTGCACCTCCCAACCAGGTTTCTCCAAAAGTTCGGAATCCACGTAGTGAAGGTTTACCCTGCAATCATTGGCTATACCCCCGTGGACCAAGGCTTCGCTCAGGCTCTTGTACGACTCGGTGAGGTGAACGTATTTCCCCACAATGGCCACCTTTACCTCGTGGAGGGGATTTCTGATGCGTTCCACAATGCGCTCCCACTCCTCCAGCACCGGAGCCCTCGTCCACATGTTGAGAATTTCCATTATCTTCTCATCCAGGCCTTCCTTGTGGAAAACCAGGGGCACTTCATAAATGCTCTCAACATCTTTGGCTGTGATAACGGCATCGGGCGGGATGTTGCAAAAGAGGGCGATCTTGGCCTTTATCTCTTGGCTGAGATACCTGTCAGTCCTACAAAGAAGCATGTCTGGTTGAATACCTATGGCTCTGAGTTCCTTGACACTGTGCTGGGTAGGCTTTGTCTTGACCTCCCCTGCGGTTTGGATATACGGGACCAATGTAAGATGGATGTAACAGACGTTTTCCTTGCCTAGATCCCCTCTGAGCTGCCTGATGGCCTCCAGGAAGGGAAGCCCCTCTATGTCTCCCACAGTGCCTCCGATCTCCACTATGGCAAGATCCACCCCTTCCGCGGCTCCCAAGACACATTGCTTTATCTCGTCTGTTATATGAGGAATCACCTGAACCGTCCCGCCCAAGTAGTCCCCTCGTCTCTCCTTGCGGATCACGTTGTAGTAAATGCGGCCGGTGGTGTAGTTGTTTTTCTGCGACATGCGCGCATGGGTGTAGCGCTCATAATGGCCCAGATCCAAATCCGTTTCTGCTCCATCATCCGTGACGAACACCTCCCCATGCTGAAAGGGGTTCATGGTCCCGGGGTCCACGTTTATGTAAGGATCCAGCTTGACCAGGGTTATCTTAAGTCCCCTGGCTTCAAGCAGGGCCCCAATGGAGGCCGCGGCCAATCCCTTTCCCAAGGAGGAAAGCACACCCCCTGTTATGAAAATGAACTTTGTCCTCATGCTCCCTCCCGGCTTAACTCTTGCAAAAGAATCCTCTCAACCCTGGCTGCATCTTCGGGCACATCCACTCCAATGGTCCTCTGGTGGGTGGGTATCACTTTTATGCGAAGCCCCCAGTATAAGAATCTCAACTGCTCCAGCTTCTCCGCCTCCTCCCATGGGGCAGGGGGCAAGGATTGGATCATCTCAAGGGCCTCTTTCCTGTACGCGTAGATTCCTACGTGAATCCAGGCGCTTTTGGAGGCGCCCGGACCCAGACTTCCCTCATCCCGGTAAAAAGGAATCGGTGCCCTGGAGAAGTACATGGCGTATTGTTGGTGGTCCATGACCACCTTCACGTTGTTGGGATCCCCTATCTCCTGGGAATCCCTGCTCAGGACGCCCAAAGTGGCCAAATCTGCTGAGGGATCCTCTTCAAGGGCCTTGATCACCAGATCCACCTGCTGTGGATCTATGAGAGGCTCATCTCCTTGTAGGTTCACCACCGGATCCCCTCCAACCATTTTCTGGGCTTCTATGACCCTGTGGGTGCCCGTGGGATGCTTTGGAGAAGTCATCACCGCTTTGCCCCCAAAGCCCTCCACTGCCCTGGCAATTCTGATGTCCTCAGTGGCAATCCAGACCTCTTTCACTTCCCTGGCCTTTTGGGCACGCTCATACACATGTTGGATCATGGGCTTTCCTAAAATGGGTACCAAGGGTTTGCCCGGGAAGCGGCTCGAGGAAAAACGAGCGGGAATGATTACCGTGGCTGGCATCCTGTCACCAGGGCGTGTTTTACACACTATAGCAGAGCGCATACCCTTGTCAAGGCGCGCCCCGCCTTGACGTTCGGCTCACACTGTCCTTATGATTGCTATTGGTGGATGGTACAGGCAAGGCAGCAAAACCGGGATTTCGCCGCCGGCCCGGGCAGGGGCCGGGAGGGAATTTGTAGTTATGCCCGCCAATCTCCCCCCCCAATATTTTGAGGCCGAAAAACGTTATAGACTGGCCAGAACTCCCCAGGAGAAGATCCAGGCCTTGGAGGAGATGCTTCGGATCATGCCCAAACACAAGGGCACGGACCGGCTGCAAGGGGAGGTTCGTCGCAAGATTTCTTTGCTTAGAAAAGAGGCCAGTTCCAAGCAGTCAGGAGGGCGCAGAGGGGACAATTACTTTGTGGAAAAGGCAGGGGCCGGGCAGGTGGTCATGGCCGGCCCGCCAAACTCAGGCAAGTCCAGTCTGCTGGGCTGCCTCACCAATGCAAAACCCGAAGTAGCGGATTACCCTTTTACCACCCGTTTTCCTCAGGCAGGCATGCTATTGTTCCAAAACGTTAAGATCCAACTTGTGGACGTGCCGCCTGTTCATCCTGAGATGACCGAGCCGTGGGTTTACGCTATTTTTCGCAATGCCGATGTGCTTTGGATAGTGCTGGATCTAAACAGCGACGATCTCTTGCAAGAAACGGAAATGGTTTTGGAAGCCTTGGATGGTGCCAGCATTCGCCCGGTTGGCAAAAACCTCCAGCCAGAGGACGAGGAGCGTTTGAGCAAGCGTTCCCTTTTGGTGGCCAACAAACTGGATTTGCCAAACTCAAGGGCTCATCTTGAAATACTGGAAGAATTTTACGGGCAGACCTTCCATATTATGGCTGTGTCCACCCAAAGCCTCGAGGGGCTAAATGAGCTGGTTTCTGCCACCTTCAAAGCCCTTAACATATTGAGGGCTTATACAAAGGCTCCCGGCAAGGAGCCGGACTTGCAAGATCCTGTTGTGCTGCCTGTAGGAAGCACTGTGGCGGATTTTGCCGAGCAGATTCACAAGGATTTCGCCCAAAAGCTTAAGTTCGCAAGAATCTGGGGTAGGGACAAGCACGACGGCCAAAGAGTCCACCTGGACTTTCCCCTTTCAGATGGAGACATCCTGGAACTCCATATATGAGAAGGTATGCCCCTTGGTCTCACAAGGCTGTGGCCCCAATTAGGGATAAGGGGCGATCAATTGAGCAAGATTGTATGATTGTGGCCTGAGGGCCATAGGTTTGATGGGCTTGTCAGCCTCCCAGGATGAATCCGACTCGGCAGCCCGCAGAAAGCGCCGGCTTCCAAAGAGTCTTATTCATGAACAAACTGCCAAAACCCTCGACTTTGGCCGCCGGATATCCACTTCCCGAGTGGGCAATTATGCCTGCCAAAGAGTAGATGGCATTCTGGGTAATGGGGTGGTGATCAAGTGCACAAGTTAATCAGAAGAAAGGCCGGCCGAAAGAGGCTTCGCATGGCTGTGAGTTATGGCCTCAAAGGTTTTGAGAGACGAGGCTTCACCATGAACATCTCCCCCACCGGTATAGCCATTAGGACCAGCCAGGTGTTTCCACCCGGCACCCGGCTGGTCATAAGGCTTGAGGCAGGCGAATCCATGCACACCGGTTGCGGCACAGTGCGTTGGGCAAAACAGGTTCCGCCTCTTCTGGTCAATTACACACATTGCGGTATGGGCATAGAGTTCACAGAGCTAAGCCCCTCTCTCAAGGAGTTTTTGGAGAGACTGGAGCAAAAGGAGAGCCGCCCTAAACACTCATGATGTGGGCTCTGAATGCCAAGAGCTTTCGCTCCAGCAGCTCCAGGCCATGCCCGGTCTGGGTTCTCAATACTTTGGATATTGGAGTCCCAGACCGGATGCCCTCAGATTAGGTGGAGGCCAAAGTGCCCCCGTCCACATAAAGGCTTTGTCCTGTGATGAAACCGGCCGAGTCCGAACACAGAAACAACACGGCCCCTACTATATCCCGGGGTTCGGCCAGTCTTCCCTTGGGGATCCTCATGACTATCTGGCGCTCCAGCTCCGGGTTGCTCCATATGGGCTGGCTGAAGTGAGTGCGGGTAAGTCCCGGCCCCACAGCATTCACAGAGATGTTGTAGGGTGCCCATTCGGCCGCCATGCACATGGTAAGCATTTTTACTGCCGCCTTGCTGGCATGATAAACCCCCATCATAATACCGCCCCGCACAGCTCCCACTGTGGTTATGTTGACTATTCTCCCCCCGCCCTGCTCTTTCATGACCTTTGCAGCAGCTCGGCTGAGCAGAAAGGTTCCCTTCACATTGGTGTCAAAGATCTTGTCAAACCCATCCTCTCTTAGCTCCAACAAGGGTCTGAGAAAACTTCTGGCCGCATTGTTGATAAGCAGATCCAATCGGCCGAAGGTCTCAACAGTCGCCTTGACCAATGCCTCCACCTGCTCGTTTAGGCAAACATCCGTAACCCTCCATGCCGCTTCTCCCCCTCGGGACTTGATCTCGCCTGCCACTGCCTCTATTTCAGCCTGGGTCCTGGCAGCGATCATAACTTTGGCTCCTGCCTCGGCTAGGCCCAAGGCTATGGCCTTCCCGATTCCCTTACCGCCCCCTGTGACTATGGCCACCTTCCCGTTCAAGTCGAATCGATCTCCCATGTGCCTTTCCTCCTGTTCAAGATTCTCGGAGCACCGTCTCCAAATAAAATGATACACTTTCATAGAGGAGTTCATTGCTCTTGGCAAGGGGACCGATGAGGAAATCGGTTGACCTGCGAGAAACCCTAACCTATCATGCAGTGAGACTCGGCTCTGCCCTTTCGGTAACCAACTGAGGATGAGGCATAAAAGGCTGGTGTGCTTTCAAGAAGGAAGGCCCCGGTGGTTCAGCCGGTCGTTCTCTGTTGCTTTATGGGCCTTGGGGTCTGTATCTTTTGGGCCCGAAGGATTGACCAAGAACGGATAAAGGCCCCAGATACTTTCGAGCCCTGAGATATATTGAGAAGTTCAATTTTATGGGCTTGAGAGCTTTGGGGAAGAAACAAGCCTTCGGAAATGAGGAGCGCAAATGGTCCTTGAGACTGCACTAAGAAAGGTAAGAAAAATTGTGATTTTGGGAGTGTCTCTTTGGCTGCTTGCCTCCTGTAGCGGATCAGGCGTGCAGATCGTGTACCTTCAGTTCAGGCCTACTGGGGAGTACGCAACCCCTCAGGCTTTAACCGTGGGAGTGGCCCCATTTCAAGATAACCGCTCCACCCCACAGATCTTAGGCAAGAGGGTGAGGGTGGACGGCAGCCCTGAGACCATAATGCTGGGTTCTCCAACCACTGGGAAGGATCTCAGCCTGATGGTTGTTCGTTATCTGGAGGCCAGGGGTATGAGGGTGGTGGATCTTCGCTCCTGGAGTGGAGAGCCTGAGACCCTCAAAGACTTACCCAAAGATGTAAAGGTGGCCGTGACCGGTCGTATCGAGGCCCTGGAGGTCCATTCGGACTCAACGTTGTTTCGAACAACTACGAGATACAGGGTGCGTCTGAGCAGTTCTATAGGGTTGGTGGACAAGAACGAGGTATTAACCAGGTCCATCGAACTCAGCCCCCAAAAAACCACTTTTCAGTTCGACCTCAGGGACCTGGAAGAGGAATTCAACCGGGCCGTCCTTGAAGCCCTGGAAAGGCTCTTCGAAGGGGTTTTGCCCCGAGGTTGATGGATCTTGGAGTCTGTTCCCCTGTCCGAGGAAGAGATCCGGCTGGCCCTGAAACTGGGGCAGTTGGCAGGCAGATGCCTGCAGGCTAGCCGGCCTCGAATAGAAATCCCTGATAGGTCAATCACTTGGGAAACTGAGCCTGGGTCCTGGGCTGTTTTGCCGGCATCATTTAATCCCCCTACCTTGGCTCACCGCTACATGGCTGAGTGGGCTCTTGGAAGGGGAGGCTTCCAGGGAGTGATCCTCATCTTAGATCTTCGCCACGCGGACAAACCTTCTCAAAACGCCCATATTGTAGATAGATACCTTATGGCTGGACTGAGTTTTGATCTCCAAGATAGAGTCCTCATAGGGCTTTCCAGCCACGGGCTCTTCCTGGATAAGGCCAGGGCCCTGTCCAGTTTTTTCCCTCCCTCCACGGCCTGGAGTTTCTTGGTGGGAGAGGATACGGCAGCCCGCATCTTGGACCCCAAATTCTATGAAAATCCCCCCCAAGAACTGGATACCCTATTCTCTGAGGTTTCTTTCGTGGTCTTTGAAAGGCCTGGGGTCTCATTGAAGAGGTTCCCCAGGCGCTTCCCCCGGGTGCCAACCCCCAAGCACATCCAAGGGGTCTCATCCAGTTGGGTGCGCACAAGACGCAGCCTTCATCTGCCATGGGAAGAATTTGTCTGCAAAGAGGTAGCCCAGTTCATAGAGCGCACAGGTCTTTATCTACCTGAGCCAAGCCCCTATGGAACCAGGAGGAGGCGGCTGGAAGAGCTTTTTGGTGGCCCTTGAGGCTCAAAGCCAGCCAACCCGGCATAAGTATTGAGATCCGCAAGCGGCCCTTTGCGGGCACCTAAACCTTTGTCTGAAGGCCAGGGTTTTGTCCCATTTCGCGAGTTCCACGATAATTCAGGCCCAGTTGGTGACCAGGGCCATCGCCTACACTCGGGCTAAGTCCTGGCCTTGGATACAGGGTCGTGAAGACTGCAAGGCAGCATGACCACACACTTGCCGCAGACATGGGTTGTCTCAGGCAGCCCGGCAAGGGTGGAGGCTTTTTCCCTGTTGGCCTTAAGCCTTTCCCAGCAGCTCTTCCTATCAAATTCCCCCAAGCCCAAAGCCCCCACCGGGCAACGCTCCACACATTTAAGGCAACGCTTTCCCGCCTTGTGGAGACAGGCTTGCTCTCCCAGAACCAACGGGTGGTCTCCTAGATCCGCCTCTGTAACCAGACTGCCTATTCTTCCCGCACAGCCTGATGGGGTTATAAGCTGTGAATTTTGCCCGAAGCGGCCCAGCCCAGCCAGGTAACCCAGGTGTTTGTGGGACCACCGGCTCATAAGCCGAACGGGATCAAAATTATGAGTTGGAGGGGTAACAGCCGAAGCGTATCCATCTTTTTCCAAAAGGCAACTCATTTCCCTGCTGATCCTGGCAATGAGCTCATTGGTCTGTACGTAGGCCCTGCCCCAGCTTCGGGCCGGCTCCTGGCCTTGGCGGTTTTCTCTTAGCAGCTCTAGCCGAAACGGCAGGAAAAAGACTACGAGGCTTTGCGCGCCGGGCAGCAGCTCCCAAGGCATTAAATGATCAGGCGCAGCCATTTCCCTGAGTTTCAAAAAGCGCTCATCCACTCTGGCCGAGGCCAAAAGCGGTTCTCGCCAAAGCCCTCCCTCTGGGTTGCGGGCCGCTTCCTCTTCCACAAGGCCCTTGAGCAAATCACGAAGCCTCTGCAGCTCTGGCATAGATTTTTTCTCCGCAGCCCGCCCGTTGGGTGGCTTATGTGTTATTCTGGGTTTCTATCCAAAGCCCTTGATTTTGGGTAATACGCCCGCAAGCCACCGGTGCGCTTGCACATATGTCGGCTCACAGAGAAAACCTGAAACCGAAATTTAAATTTTCTTGAACGTGGGTCGCTCTGGCCCAACATGTTCTCAAAACAGCCGCATCATCCACTCATTGTTAGTAGTGCAGCTCAGAAGAGCTCAAGGAAACGCTGAGCCACCATTTTGGCGATTTGGGGGGCATTACCACCCGAGCGATTGTTGACTATCACATAGGCATACCCCCCCGCCTCTGTCACTAGCTTCATGATTTGAGCCGTCTGCTCTATCATGCGAGGCTGAAGCATCCCCTCAACAATACGGTCAAAAGGGTGCGCCTTGGCATAGGCCTCCTCGTAGCGCATTCCCAAAGGAGTCATGAGCCTAATGACCCACTCCCTCCCCGCCTTAAGAAACCTCCCTCCGGACTCCTTCATCTGCCTCATAAGGGGTGGCAGCCAGCTCCAATGGGAGAGCACCTGGCCCACACTGTGTGTTTCCATGACCCGGAACACTTCTTCAGCCAAGTATTGTGCAGTCCTTAACTCCAAATGATATCTTCCATCCTTAGGAACCCGGCTGAAAAATGTCTCCAGATCCTCAGCCATCTGATCCACTGAAACCCGTTCCCCCTTGGGTTGATATTCCTGCTCCAAGACAATTCCCACCATAGCCTCGCCCAGTAGCCTTGAGGCCGGCTCGTAAAAGCCCAAAGTGAAAAGTTCAGGGTCCAAGTAGTTGGGATTCGGTGCAAAACTGCCCTCCCTTCTCAACTTGCGGGCTGTTACGGCTTGGGGGGCTTTCAGAATGATACGGTCCTCTGTGTTCATGTGGGTCCTGTACATTTCCAGGAGCCTATGGTTGGGAGTGGGTCTGCCCTTTTGATCCATCAGCGGAGAATAGAAGGTAAAGTCCACCTCCAGGACCCCAAAATGTTGGAAGTACTCCCCAAGGCTCTCCACCGGGAGCAGCTCCTCCACAAAGCTCTTCTCCCCCAGGGGCTTGACTCTTCTCTGTATACGCCCTTGGTACCTTTCGGGGGAATAAATCTGCCCTAGCCAGCCAGCATATCTATCGCTGGCCGTGCCCAAGAAGATCCTTGGGTGAAGGTTCCTGAAGAAATAACCTTCCAGATCCAATTGCTTGCCACCTTAACACAGGAGTCCGAAACGTCCCCCTTCCTCAAAAACAAGCCCCTTGGAGATAAGCCTCCTTAGGTGCTTGCCCATTATTGCTTTCTCGCCAAAGGCGAAAAAGGCCTCCGGCTCCCGGGGCCTTCCGTAAACAATCCAAGCCCTTACGATCTCGTCCATTCTTCTGGGTTCTTTCAAGAATTCCATCAGCTTTTCTTCTCTTTTCCAAATGACCTCCAGATAGGCCTCCCAAAGTGCCCCCGGGGGCTCAGAGAATATCCCAGTTTCGTGGCCAGTTATCCAGACTCGTGCATCCATGCCTCGAAGCAGATTCACTGAGGCCACAGTCTCTTCTATGTCCGAGTAACGGTCCCCGTACCAGGGCCCGAAGCTGGTAAGGTCGTAGTCCCCAAGAAAAAGAATCCCGAGCTCCACGAATCGGAATGCCAAATGCCCCGGGGTGTGGCCCGGGGTGTGGATCACTTCCACCGTCACGCTTCCAGCCTGAACCTTTTGCCCGGGTCTCAGAAAGCCGGCCGGCTTTCCGGGCTTTAGATTAAACTGAGCCGCCAAGATGTTCCTCCAGTACTGCCTGTAAGAATCCTCCTCCATGTCATACCAGTCTAGGAAAGTCTCAAGGTCTCCTAGCGGAGGGGCGTCTTGTTCAGAGATCCAAATTGGAAGATCCTCGAACAAATCCAGATGAAGGATGTGATCCTCGTGCCAGTGGGAAAGCCAAATCTCCCTTACCCCGCCTTTTTCCCTAAGCTCTTTGAGTGTCTTCCTGTCTGAGCCTGGATCTATGAGCACCCCGGCCTCCTGTAGGTAAAGGGAATGGCAATGGGGGTATCTCCCCTTGTTTTGACCTTGAACAAATACCAAAGGACCCAAGTCCACTTGCTTTGTCACCTTTCCCCTCCAACCCTCTCCATGCCTGCTGTCTTCTTCTGGGAGCCCTTGGACTAAGAACTTGAACCCCCTCAGCCCGCAGCCCATGACCAATTGGGGGGGTGCGAGTCCTGAGAAGAGCCCTTAGTTAGAATTATGCTAACACAGATGGAGTCTTGCAGGCAGAGGGTGCTCTAAGAGAAAAACTCCCATGAGTAGCGGTTTAGCCTCACGGCCTGGAGGTGGTATAATAGAGGTTTGAGCGCGTTTTCGAACCCTGGGATAGGGTTTTTGTTGCAAGGGAACTAGCCCATAAGCAGCTTAGGAGAAAAAGCTTAATGTTCATAATAGTGATAGGTGCAGGAGAGGTGGGTTTCAACGTAGCAGCCCACCTAAGCCGCGAGTTTAAAGACATAGTGGTCATAGACAAACACGAAGGGAAGTTGGAGAGAGTCTCTGAACTGTTGGATGTGCGCACCCTTTCCGGAAGCGGCAGCAGTATGTCGGTTTTGCGAAAGGCGGAAATCCACAAGGCCGATATCCTGATCGCCGCCACGGACAGCGATGAGGTTAACATGATCTCCTGCCTGGTGGCCGGGATTCAATCCAGGATTCCCAAGAAGGTGGCCAGGATAAGAGATCCGGAGTACGCCACCAGCGCCCGGCTCATGGGCCCTGAGCGCCTAGGCATAGACCTAGTGATCAACACCGATCAGGAAGTTGTGGATTCCATCCTTAGGATCCTTGAGACACACAGGGCAAAGGATGTTGTGGACTTGGCTGAAGGCAGGCTCCGAATGGCCTCTTTCGTGGCCGAGGGACAAAACCCTTTTTCCGGGAGACATTTGCAGGAACTCAGGGACATTCTTATTGAAAGGGGTTTGATAGTGGCGGCGGTGCTAAGAGGAGAAAAAATCATCATCCCTCGTGGAGATGACAAGATCCAACCCCATGACCTTGTATATCTGCTGGGAACCCCTCAAGCAGTCTCAGAGATCTTCTTGAGTTTTGACCCGGGCAATGCTAGACCCGCCCGCAGGGTAATGATATATGGTGGGAACTCCCTCGGGTTGAGATTGGCGCAGGCTCTCGAGAAAAGGGATCTTCAAGTATGGATAGTGGATCCCAGTGAGGAAAGATGTGAATTGCTTGCCTCAGAGCTAGACAACGCCACGGTACTGAAAGGAGATTTCACATCCTCGGAGATCATGAGAGAAGAGGGGGTTCAAAAGCTGGATGCCTTTGTAGCCTTGACTGCAGAGGAGGAGAAGAACATCCTGGTCTCCCTTCTGGCCAGGAGAATGGGCTGCAAGAGAGTCATTGCTCTGACAAATCGAGTAGGCTACATCCCTTTGGCCTACCAGACTGGAGTTGATGTGGTCATAAGCCCCTCCCTCATTGCCATTAACCGAATCCTTCAATATGTCCGAAGGGGAAGGATAGCCAATGTGGTGCTCTTTCCCGAAGGTCAGGCCGAACTTCTAGAGGTGGAGGCCATGGAGACCTCGGATCTTGTGGCTGGAGCTCTCAAGGAGCTCGGCCTGCCCAGAGGTATTCTTGTTGGGGCCATAACAAGAGACGAGGACGTGATAATCCCCACAGGGGATACCCGCATCCAACCGGGAGACCGAGTGGTTATGGTTGTGGGCTCTGATTCCCTAAAACTCCTTGAAAAGATTGTAAGTGTGAAGATAGAGTACTGGTGAGATGCGCCAGGTCATTGGAATCCTATGTTTCTTTAACTTGTGCGTCGGACTCACCATGGCCCTCCCTTTGGGGCTTGGCTTTTTGGAAGGAGAAAAGGAGTCCCTGGATTTTCTAAAGGCGGTAATCCTGGTAGCCTTGGTGGGCGGGGCTGGCAGTTTGTGGGGTCTTCGGGGAAAGATCACCATCGGGCGCCGGGGGGCCTTCGCCATAGTCTCTTTCGGATGGCTCACTGCCAGCATCTTCGGGGCGGTCCCTTTTGTCTTGTCGGGCAGCCTGTCCCCCCTGGACGCCCTTTTCGAAGTAGTATCAGGCTTCACAACCACCGGGGCCTCGGTGATCCCGAAACCTGATGAGTTTCCCAAAAGCCTCTTGCTTTGGCGCTCCATGGTCCAGTGGCTGGGGGGGATGGGAATCATCCTGCTTGGGGTGGCTGTCCTGCCCTTGCTAGGGGTGGGTGGCATCCAACTTTATAGGGCGGAGGTGCCGGGGCCTTTCCTGGAAAAACTGAGGCCCAAGATAGCCGACACAGCCCGCCTACTCTGGCAGACCTATTTGCTGATAACATTGGTGGAGATAGCACTACTTGCTGCGGGAGGCATGAGCCTGTTTGACGCCGTGTGCCACTCCTTCACTACCATGGCCACGGGAGGTTTCTCTACAAGAACCGAAAGCATAGCCTTCTACGATCACTATCACAGGGTGGTCATTATTTTTTTTATGTTCTTGGCAGCCACCAATTTTTCCCTTCATTACGCAGTGGCAAAGGGCACCATAGCCCAATACTGGATCGACAGGGAGTTCAGGCTCTACTTTGGCTTGACCATGTGCTCTACGCTCTTGGTGTTTGCCTATCTAATGGCCCACCAGGGTGGGGGGTGGCTGCAAAGGCTGGAGGATGCAGCCTTTCAGGTAGTCTCCATAGTGACAACAACAGGATACGCCACGGCGGATTTCGACAAGTGGCCTCCTTTTTGCAACATTGTCTTGTTACTTCTTATGTTCGTTGGAGGTTGCGCTGGATCCACGGGAGGGGGTATCAAGTGCGTGCGTTTTCTCATCCTGTACCGTTATCTCCAAGGGGAGCTGCGAAGGCTGCTGCACCCTCAAGCGGTCGTGGCCGTTAAGATAGCAAAACAGACAGTGCCACCTGGCGTAGTACACCACGTGTTGGGAATGACTCTTCTTTACCTTGGGATTTTTGCTGCTGCATCAACAATAATGACCGGTTTGGGGCTGGATTTGGTCACAAGTGTATCATCCGTGGCAGCCACCTTGGGGAACATAGGGCCAGGGCTGGCCCAGGTGGGGCCTACGGGCCACTACGCAGACATACCGGCTCTGGGCAAATGTGTGCTCATGTTCTGCATGTTGGCGGGTCGGCTGGAGATTTACACGGTTTTCGTCTTGCTCTTCCCGGAGTTCTGGAAAAAATGAAATCTGCTCAGCTCCCTTCCTCCCTGAGCTTTTCCAGGGACTTGTTGGGCCCCAGAAGGATGAGAAGGTCGCTGTCCTTCACAACGAAGCTCCCGGTGGGGATCATGTTCAACCTCTCGGGCACCAGTTCCCTGACAGCCACCACCTGAACCCCATAGCGGTTTATGAGGTCCAGATCCCTGAGGGCTTTGCCTATGAATCGCCTGGGAGGAGCCAGCTCCACTATGCTGTAATCCGGAGAGAATGGAAGATAATCCAGCATATTGGGGTTGTGGAGGCGTTCTGCCAGGGAAATGGCCAGATCCTTCTCCGGGAATACCACCTCGGAGGCGCCCACCTTCTCGAGTATACGGCCATGGGGTTCGCTGATGGCCATGGCCACCACTCGTCGCACCCCGATATCCTTGAGATGGAGAGTGGCCAGGACCGAGTTGTTTATCTCGGTGCCTATGGAGACCACCACCGTGTTTATCTCGTGCAGGCCCAGGGTATCCAGGGTCTCCCTGTCGGTGGCATCCGCCACAACCGCCTGGGTGACCAGGTCCTTTATGGCCTGGACCTTCTGGGGATCCCTATCTATGGCCATGACTTCATGGCCTTTGGCGCACAGGCTCGTGGCCAGGTGATACCCGAAGTTGCCAAGCCCTATCACGGCGAACTGTCGCATGGCGCACCTCAGCCTATCATTATGCTCTCCTCGGCAAAGCGAAAGCGCACGGTCCTTTGCCGGGCCACGGCTACAGCCACCACCAGGGGTCCCAGCCTCCCAAGAAACATGATGAGCGTTACAAGCAGTTTGCCTGCATTGGTTAGCCCCGGGGTAATTCCTGTAGAAAGACCCACTGTCCCAAAAGCGCTCACTACCTCGAAGAGGAGTTCCAGAAAACGGCCCCTTGCCACGGCCGATGAGGAACTTCCCACCTCCGTGACCTGGAGCAGCAGGGTTCCGACCAGCACCACTGTCGCGCAAACCATGGTCACACTCATGGCCCTGGCCACACTCCCGGGGGATATGGTCCTCCCGAAGGCCTTGGGCTCTGGATAACCCCTAAGCCTTGAAATACCCATGGCCGCTAAGGTGGCTAAAGTGCCCGTCTTTATGCCTCCACCTGTGGAACCGGAGGAGGCTCCTATGAACATGAGCAGCAGCAACAACATGAGGGTTTGGTTGGCCATGGAACCAATGGGAATGGTGTTGAAACCAGCGGTGCGGGGTGTCACGGCCTGAAAAAAAGAGGCCAGAAGCTTCTCCCCCACAGAAAGGCCGGCCAGGGTGTTATCCCACTCCATGAGCAGCACCAAGATGGTTGCAAGACCTATGAGAGCCCCCGAGGTGACCAGCACCAGCCTCGAGTGCAGGCTCAGACAAGGCCTGCCCCCAGGCTTCCTCCATAACAGTAACTTGATCTCTCTCAGGACCAGAAAACCTATCCCCCCGCTCACTATCAAAAAGGCCACAGTCAGGCTCACCAGGGCGTCTCCTACGAATCCCTCCAAGCTGTCGGAAAAAGTACTGAAGCCAGCATTGCAAAAAGCCGATACCGAATGAAAAACAGATAAATATAAGGCATCTCCGACTGGGTACATGCCCACGAACCTGAGGAAAAGCAGTCCGGCTCCGCAAAGCTCCAATACCAAAGTGAAACGGATTACATCCAATATCAAGGACCCCAAATCCCTGTCCCCCCGGTGGGTAAATGTATCTTGCAGAATCATGCGGATCCCCAAGCCGGGCCTGCGCCCCGCCATGAGGAGCCAGACCGTGGACATGGTCATGATGCCCAGCCCTCCCACCTGGATCAAGATCAAAACTATCACCTGGCCCGCTCTGCTCAGATCCTTGCCTGTGTCCAGAACCGTAAGCCCGGTGACACAGGCCGCGGATGTGGCCGTGAAAAAAGCGTCTATGAATTTGATGGGAGGACCTGGGGAGGAAAAAGGCAACATCAAGAGAAGGGCCCCCAGCAGAATGAAGCCTGCAAAGGCCAAAACCGAAAGCCTGATGGGGTTTAAAACCCTCCTTACCCAGGGATGGGACATGTTTGATTGGCGGTGGGTTCTCCCCAGCCTTAGCCGGTCCTTCGCTGGACGGCTCTGCCTTATTCAATCGGCAAAAAAATGGTCGGGACGACTGGATTTGAACCAGCGACCCCCTGAACCCCATTCAGGTGCGCTTCCAGTCTGCGCCACGTCCCGACTCAGTCTTTTATAGACCATGAGAGCCCCCAGGTCAAGGGCGGCGTCCTGCACAGGGGCTGGAGCTCAGCCTAACGCAAGAGCTTCCTTACGGATCTCAGCTCGTCGCGAACCTCCCTCAGGGTGCTCTTGTAAAGCTCCTCCTGAAACCCCATGGAGAGCTGCTGCGGGGCAACTCTCTGCCTGCCCAAAAGCTTTTTCTTGGCCCCCTCTATGGTATATCTCTCCTCATAAAGAAGCTTCTTGATCTCCAGGATCAGCTCCACGTCCTTTCTGGTATAAAGCCTTTGACGGCTCCTGCTGCGCTCCGGGCTGACTATTCTGAACTCGCTCTCCCAATAGCGAAGCACATAGGGCTCCACCCCTGTGACCTGGCTGACCTCGCCTATTTTGAAGTAGAGCTTGTCGGGAATTCCCGTTTCTTCCACAGCCAGCCTCCACCACCAGGTGCGTTGCAACCCAGGTGTTTAGGAATCCGCTCAAGAGCCGGAGTTGATGGCTTTCTTCAGAACCAGCGAAGGCTTGAAAGTGAGAACCCGCCTAGGGGTTATCTGGATCTCTTCTCCGGTTTGGGGGTTGCGTCCCCTGCGGGCCCTTTTTTCCCTCAGCACAAAGCTGCCGAAACCCGAGATCTTGATGTTTTCTGAGCGCTCCAGGGTCTCCTTGATGATCTCAAAGACCAGATCCACTACCTCGGCCGATTCCTTCTTGGAGAACCCCACCTTCTCATAAACCTGGTCCACTATGTCCGCCTTGGTCATCTCTCTTTCCCCCTTTGTCTCGGCTTGAAAAACATCTTGGCATGCTGGCACCTTGGTGCCTGACTCATAAGGCTGCCATATCCTTCAAGAAGTCTCCGGCCTGGTATCCCGGCTCTTCACTCTTTGGGCAAAGCCTTGCCTTTCCCCAACTCCTCCCTGCTCAAGAAGGCCAGCCCTAATTTCCCTATAGGAAAGCCAGTGTCTCCCTACTATGTCCTCAGCCTGGCCCCACAAGCCTTTTTAAGGCCTTCCAGGAGTTTTTCCTGTTCCTCGTTCACAGCCTCATCAGTGAGACTACCCTCTTGAGACCTGTACCAGATTCTAAAAGTAAGGCTCTTGGTGCCAGCTGGAAGTTTCTCAGGATCCTGGAACAAGTCATAGAGAACAACCCTTTCCAGCCAGCGCCCACCCATATCTTTTATCATTTGGAGGAGCCGACCGGAGGGAACCTCCTCCCCGACCAGCAAAGATAAATCCCTCACCACCTCAGGGAACCTCGGAAGCGGACTGAACTTGGGTATAGAAACAGAGAGTTCCAACAAAGCTTCCAGATCCATTTCGAACAAGAGCACAGGAGCCTCCAGGTCCCACCTGCTCTGCACCTCAGGGTCTAGCTCCCCCAGCCAGCCCAGCTCCCTATGCCCTGAGAGAACCTTTGCCGCTGCACCTGCAGCCAGAAAAGCCGGGAATCCCTCCCCTAGGTATTCAGCATCCTGAATGCGCAGCTCCGAGCAAAGCCCTTCCACGACCCCTTTCAAGTCAAAAAAATCCACAGGGGAAGCATCCGAAACCCAGTGAAGCGGACTTCTCCGCCCCACCATAGCTCCTGCCAAGCGTCTAGGCTCATCGGGAAGAAGCTCCCCTTGCTTTGGCAAGAAAACCCTTCCCAGCTCGAATAAACGCAGATCACTGTTACGACGATGGAGATTCCCGTGCACAGCATCCAGAATTCCTGGCACAAGGCTGGTACGCATCACTCCTTGATCCTGGCGAAGGGGGTTTTTGAGCCCCAGAGCCTTTCTCATGGGATCATGAGGAGGAAGCCCCATACGATCGAAGCCATTGGGATCCACAAACGAGAAGGTTATGACTTCGCTAAAGCCAAAACCCATCAATATCTCCCTGATCCTGGATTCAGGATCCCCTTCTACTGCTTGCTCCACCATGGGCAAGCTTCTGCCTGGAATCGTGCTGGGGATTCTGTGGAATCCCCAGACCCGGGCCACCTCTTCCACCAGGTCTATCTCCCGGGTGAGATCCACCCTTCGTGTGGGAGGCCTGACCATGAACACACCCTTGGAACTTTCCTCCACTTCCAAGCAGAGAAGCTCTAAACACCGTCTCACCTCAGGGGCAGCCATGTTAGTCCCCAGAAGCCCGTTCACCCTAGAAACCCTCAGGGCCACAGCCACTCTAGGCTGCGGATTCGGGTAAACATCCAATTCACCGGATGCCACCTGCCCACCAGCCCACTCGGCCATAAGCTGGGCAGCCCTGCAGGCTGCCCTGGGGCAACCCTCTGGATCCACCCCCCGCTCGAAACGCCTGGAGGCCTCGGTGTTCATGCCCAGGGCCTTAGCCGTTCTTCTGATGCTCATGGGGTTGAAATAAGCGCTTTCTATGAGCACGTTTTTGGTTTCAGGCCCGACTTCCGAATTCTCGCCTCCCATAACCCCGGCCACAGCCACGGGCCTCTCCCCGTCCCATATCATCAGCATCTGAGGGCCCAAATCCCTTATCTGTCCGTCCAAGGAAAGGAATTTTTCCCCTGGTCGGGCCCTTTGAACTACTATTCGGCCGCCTTTTAAAAGATCCAGATCAAAAGCATGAAGAGGCTGCCCCAACTCCCACATCACGTAATTGGTGACATCCACCACATTGTTGATGGGCCTGAGCCCCACCAACTGCAGTCTTCTTCTCACCCGCAAAGGGGATTGGCCGATTATCACCCCTTCCACCATTCGAGCCACGTACCTGGGACAAAGCTCCGGATCCCTGATCTCCACCTCGAACCGCCCTGAAATGGGAGCTCCTGGCTCCTCCAATTGAATCTCTGGGATCTTTACCTGAGCACCCACCAAAGCCCCCACCTCGAAGGCTATACCCAGCACGCTCAGGCAATCCGCACGGTTGGGGGTGAGCTCAAAAGAGAGCACCCAATCGCTAAGACCCAAAGCATTGTCCAGCCGCTCCCCTGATTTGAGGTTATCTGGCAGGATCCAAATTCCTGACCCATCCTCCCCCAGCTCCAGCTCCGCTTCTGAACATAGCATCCCTTGAGAGCCCACACCTCGGATCTCCACAGCCTGTACCTGCCTGCCCAGGGGGAGGCTTGCACCGGGCAAGGCCAAAGCGGCCTTGATCCCAGCACGTACATTGGGGGCTCCGCATACAACTCTGAGAACCTCTTGACCCGCCCTAACCTTGCAGATTCTGAGCCTCTCGGCCCTGGGATGCGGGCCCACTTCCATCACCTCTCCCACCACCACCTTTTCCAAGACCCCTTCATGCGAGGCTTCGCATTCAAGGCCTCGGTGGGTGAGGGCCTCGGCCAGTTCAACAGCCCCCAGCTCAAAAGAAACGAACTCTCGAATCCAGCCCAAAGTGACTTTCATCTTCCTTTATCTTTCCGCACCAGCGGTTAGAACTGTTGGAGAAAACGAATGTCGTTCTCGTAGAAAAGCCGTATGTCGTCCACTCCATGACGAAGCATGGCAATGCGTTCCACCCCCAGCCCAAAAGCGAAACCAGAATATATCTCAGGATCGTACCCCACAAACCCGTATACCGCAGGATCCACCATGCCAGAACCCAGAATCTCCAGCCAGCCGGTGTTTCCGCAAAGTGTGCACCCCGAACCACTGCAAAGCACGCACTGGATATCTACCTCCGCGCTGGGTTCGGTGAAAGGGAAGAAACTGGGCCTAAATCTCAAGGCGCTGGAACTTCCGAACATCCTTTGTATGAAGGCGGTCAGGGTGCCTTTCAGATCCGCAAAGCTGATCCCTTTGTCCACCAAGAGTCCCTCAACTTGATGGAACATTGGGCTGTGTGTAGGGTCGCTGTCGTGGCGGTATACCTTGCCAGGGCAGACGATTTGTACTGGGGGCGGGCCTTTCTCCATCGTGCGCACTTGCATCGGGGAAGTATGAGTTCTCAAGACCACCTGCTCGGAAATATAGAAGGTGTCCTGCATGTCCCTGGCAGGGTGATCCTTGGGGATATTGAGGGCTTCGAAATTATAATAATCCAGCTCCACCTCTGGCCCGTACACCACGCTGTAACCCATGGAGCAAAAGATACGGAGTATTTCATCAAGGGTCTGGGTGATCAGGTGCTTCTTGCCCCTCAGAAGAGGCCTCCCCGGAAGTGTTATGTCAACCCCTCTTCTTCGCACCACCTCCTGGAGTGCCGAGGCCCTTCCCTCCAGCCCTTTTTCCAGCTCCTGCCTCACACGGTTGCCTATCTCCCCGGCTCTGGGACGCTCTTCTGCGGGCAGTTCCCGTATGGTTCTAAGCAGAAGGGGTACCACTCCCTTGCGGCCCAAATACTTGACCCTCAGGGCCTCGATTTCTTCTGAGCTGGAGGCCTTCTCAATGGAACTCAGCGCCTCTAGGCGTATTTTTTCAAGCTCTTCCAGAAAACCGCTCATGGCTTACGGCCTGCAACAAAGCTCAAAAGCCTCCGAACTGGAGCTCCAGAACCTAGCAGATCTAACCGTGTGACCTCATCCAGACCCGATTCCAGCTCAATCCCCAAACCTCTTCTCCCCGAAGCTTAAATGAGGACATCCCAGAACTACATTAGCGCATTACCAGAGGGTGCCCTTACCTACAAAACTTTGGAAAAGAGCCTCCAGAATGCAGATCCAGATGCCTTGCAGATTTGCCGGGCCGACTCTCAGCAGGAGCCTGCTGTCTCAGGCACTGAGATTCTGCCTTGCCAGTTGAACCATCTGCGAAAAGGCAGCAGGATCGCTCACCGCCAGTTCGGCCAGCATCTTGCGGTTGACCGAGACCCTGGCTTCCTTGAGCCCGTGGATAAGATCGCGGTAATTAATCTGGTTTTCTCTAGCAGCAGCATTGATCCTCACTATCCACAATCTTCTAAAGTCCCTTTTTCGGGCTCTTCGATCCCTGAAAGCATAAAGTAGGGCATGGTCCACAGCCTCCTTTGCCGTGCGCAGGAGTCTACCTCTTCCCCCTTGATACCCCTTGGCCAACTTCAAGACCTTCTTTCTTCTTCGAGCCCCTCTGGGCCCGCCTTTGACCCTTGCCATGGGAAATCCTTTCTCCTTTCAATCTTCTAAACCCGGGACTGAACTGAAAAAAGTCGGGAGTCTAAACTCCCCTTAACAAAGGACCGGTCTTTGGATCCATCCCTTCCCCGCTCCCAAACCCCGGGCCTTACGCATAAGGGATTAGCTTTCTGACCCCGGCCAAATCAGAAGCACTTACAAGGCCTCGCTTCCTAAGGTTTCTTTTCCTCTTCCTGTTCTTGCTTGTCAAAATATGACTGAAATAAGCCTTGTTGCGCCTTATTTTTCCGCTGCCTGTCTTAGAAAAACGCTTGGCAGCACTTCTGTTGGTCTTAAGTTTCGGCATGAACCCCTCCCTCTGTCCCACAACCTCATAGAGTCGTAATTAACTCCAAGCAAACAATTCAAACCTATATGCCCGCTCCAATCCGTGCCAAACCAGGAAACAACCATCCTCTTGACCTGGAACCGCCTTATCCAACCACATCCAAAAGGCAGGCCGCATTATCCCCTATCGGGGAATAACCCGGGCCAAACATCATGATCCGGGCTCCAATAGTGGCTCCGGACAGAAAGAAACCATTTCCTCTTGAAGGCCTCAGGTCACCTCCAACCAGTTCCCAAAGAACCTCGTTCTTGCCCACGCTTTTTTCTGATCTGAGGCTCACCCAGAGCGCGGGGCTACCACCATTGTCATAAAGCGGCCTTCCAAACGAGGCTCCATCTCTACGTTCCCCACGTCCTGAATACCTTCTGTGATCCTGCTGATCACCCTCTGGGCCAGTTCAGGGTGGGAGATCTCCCGTCCCCGAAACATCAAGCTTACCTTGACCTTATGCCCTTTCCCGAGGAAATCCTTCATCTGCCTGATCTTGATCTGGAGGTCGTGCTCATCTGTCTTGGGGCGAACCTTGACCTCCTTAACCTGGACGTAGGACTGCTTCTTCCTGGCCTCCTGGACCTTCTTGCTCTGTTGATACTTGAACTTCCCATAGTCCATGATCCGGCAAACCGGAGGTACTGACTTGGCCGAGACTTCCACCAGATCCAACTCGTATTCGGCGGCCAACTTCAAAGCAGCCTCCCTCGACATTATGCCCAGTTGCTTTCCCTCCGGATCCACCACCCGGACCTCAGGCGCTCGAATCTTCTCGTTGACGGCAGTGTCCTGCAGGGCTATCTGACCACCTCCTTTTCTGATTCTGGTCCCAATACCAAAGTGGACTCCTTGCGAATCCGCTCCAAGAAGCCCTCCAGAGGGAAAAAACCCAAGTCTCCCCCCTCTCGGCTTCTCACCGAAACCCCGCCCTGTGCCATCTCCCTGTTGCCCACCACCAGCATATAGGGAACCTTCTGGAGCTGGTTCTCCCTTATCTTGAGACCCAATTTCTCGTTACGAAGGTCCTCCTCCACCCTGATTCCTTCCTTCCTCAGGAGGCCAGCCACTTGCTGGGCATAGGAGCGCTGGGCATCTGTAATGTTGATTACCACAGCCTGAACAGGAGCCAGCCAAACGGGGAAGGCTCCCGCATAATGCTCTATGAGTATACCTATGAACCTCTCCAAGGAGCCCAATATGACCCTGTGAAGCATCACTGGGCGTTTCCTCTGCCCGTCCGCATCTACATAAGAGAGATCAAAACGCTCAGGCAGGAAAAAGTCACACTGGATAGTGGCACACTGCCAGCTTCTTTGCAAAGCGTCCCTGAGTTTCACGTCGATCTTGGGCCCGTAAAAAGCACCTTCCCCCTCGTTGATCTTGAAATCATACCCCAGGGCCTCAAGCCCCTGTTTTAAGGCAGTGGTTGCCCTGTCCCAAACCTCGGGCTGTCCGAAGGCCTTCTCGGGTCTGGTGCTGATCTCCAGCTCAAATGGAAAACCAAACAACCCCATCATATCCTTAACAAAGCAAAGGATTCCCTTTATCTCCTCCTGAAGCTGTTGCTGGGTGCAAAAAAGATGGGCATCGTCCTGAGTGAAGCCCCTGGCTCTGAGGAGTCCGTGACGAACCCCTGTTTTCTCGTGACGGTGTACTGTGCCCAGCTCAAAGTACCGGATGGGTAGATCCCTGTAACTGCGAATCCGAGAGTTGAAGATAAGCATGTGGGCCAGGCAGTTCATGGGCTTAATGGCAAAGCTCTGGCCGTCTTTCTCGGTAAAGTACATGAAGTCCCGATAATAGTCCATGTGTCCGGAGCGTTCCCAAAGTTCGGCCCTGAGCATCTGAGGTCCGATAACCATTTGATATCCACGCCTCAAATGCTCCTTTTTTTCCAGCTCCTCCAGCACCCACCTTAAGATTGCCCCTTTAGGGTGGTAAATGACTAGCCCTGCTCCAGCCTCCTCGCTGAAGCTGAAAAGATCTAACTGACGGCCCAGCCGTCTGTGGTCTCTGCGCTCAGCCTCCTCCAACCACTTAAGATATTCCTCCAAAGCCTCTTGGGTGGCGAAGGCTGTGCCGTAGATCCTCTGCAGCATTGGGTTGCGCTCATCCCCGCGCCAGTAAGCCCCGGCCACCTTGGTGAGCTTAAAAGCCTTGATCCTGCCTGTGGAAGGCACATGAGGCCCCCTGCACAGATCCACAAACTCCCCCTGTTGGTACAGGGAAACCTCCTGGTCTCCCATCTCTGCAAGTAGTTCCACCTTGTAGAGCTCACCCTTGCTGCGGAAAAATTCCATGGCCTCCTTTCTTTCCATGAGCTTGCGGCGAACCGGAATGTCCATTTTTACCAGTTCCCGCATGCGTTGCTCTATCCGCTCCAGGTCCTCGGGGGTAAAACTCTCCTTGTAGTCGAAATCATAATAAAACCCGTCTTCAATGGCCGGCCCTATGGTCACCCTCACACCCGGGAAAAGCTCCTGAACTGCCTGGGCCATGAGATGGGAGGTGCTGTGCCTTAGTATTTCCAATCCTTCAGGGGAATTGGCCTCTACGAAAGATACCTCCCCCCCCTCAGAGCCCACCTGGGTAGAAAGGTCCACAAGCCGGCCGTCCAGCTTGGCGGCAACCAGTTGGGCCTGGTCCCCGTTCCAAGCCATCCTGGCAAGCTCCAAAAAACTTGTATCTTCCGGGACAGTTAGCTTGCGTCCATCCCATAGGCTTAATTCCGTGGGCATGACCTGCCTTCCTAAAGTCAGCTTCCCCGAGACAAAAAAATGGTAGGCACGGGCGGTTTCGAACCGCCGACTTCTACCGCGTCAAGGTAGCGCTCTCCCCCTGAGCTACGTGCCTACAATCCTTTGCTACCTCCCAAGATATCAAGCTTTTTTAGCAATCTTCCGCACTCTTGTCAAGGCGTAACCTGCTAAACCGTCATTTCCTGGCGCAGAATATGCAGCTTCCAGCACAAGAGTTTTTCTTTGAGGGCTTCTTCTTTCCTTGGACGGGATCAATCCCCAGGACCAGCTCCCTTCTGGTGCCATGCACTTCCCAACCCTTTGCAAGCCTCCACACATCCCTACTCAAGCCCGGCCTAATCCGGATCATTCTCCAAGGCCTGTGAGTTTGGGGCTAAAGCCCCACAACCCCCCGGTACGCCTTGGCTTGTCCCGACTCAAACCAAGCCCGAATCTGAAACCGGAAATCAGGATTTTTTTGGCATTGAGCATTTTACCCCAGCATATCATGAAGACGGCTCGCATTATCCACAGATGCTGAACAATGCGGGCTAAGATAGCCTGGACCATGCAGTGTTATTGGATAGAGCGGCCCCGTGGCTAAATGAGACTCGTCTGGATCTTCACTTTTCTTCTCCCCCGAGGAAGTTTTCCACCTTTTCCAAGATCAGTTCCCGCTCCTCGGGCCTAAACCAGCGAACCCCTTCCATGGCCTTAAACCATGTAAGTTGCCTTCTTGCGAACCTCTTGGTATCCCTTTTCATTATCTCAAAGGCCTTCTCCAGGGAAACAAGACCTTGAATGTAGGCTATCATGTGTCTGTATCCCAGGGCTTTCATGGAAGGCAGCTCAGGGGAATAGCCCATATTGAGCAGAGATCCGACCTCCTCCAGAAGCCCTTGGGCGGCCATCTGATCCACACGTTCTTCTATCCTCTGGAAAAGTTCCCTTCTTTCTCTTTCCAGTCCCAGATAAAGGGTCCTGTAGCGTTCCTGCCCCAAGGCGTGTCTTCTGTGGTGTTCGGTGATGGGGGTGCCGCTTAGGGAAAAAACCTCCAGGGCCCTTATGATCCTGAAAAGGTCATGGGGGTGTATTCTCCTGGAGGCTTCCGGGTCCACCTGACTCAGGGTTTCATGTAAGGCTCCTACCCCCTCCTGGAGAGCCCTTTGTTGCAGGTTTTTTCTGAGCATTGGGTCCCTGCCTGTGAAGGGGAAGAGTCCTCTGGTGAGAGCCCTGAGATACAACCCGGTTCCAGCCACCACCAAAACCGGCTTTCCCCTTGCATGGGCATGACTGATGGCCGAATCAGCCTCCCTTTGGAAGCGGGCTGCGCTGTACGTCTCATCAGGGTCAGCCACATCTATGAGGTGATGAGGAATCAGTTGCCTGGTTTGCTTGTCGGGTTTGGCAGTGCCTATGTCCATATATCTGTAGACCTGCATGGAGTCAGCGCTTAGGATCTCGCAGCCCAACCTCCTGGCCCACTCAAGGGATATCTCGGTCTTGCCGGAGGCTGTGGGCCCTAGAAGCACCACAAGGGGAATTCTTGCTTCTCCTGCCATAAAAGTTTCAACTTCTCCCAAAGCGCCTTCTCAATTCAGAAAAAGGGATTTGTATGTATACCGGACGCCCGTGGGGACAAAGCCCCCAGGCCGGGGTCTTGCGCATCCGATCCAGCAGATCCATGGCTTCCATAGGCCCTATCTTTTTCCCAGCCTTAACCGCTTCCCGGCAAGCCAAGGAGGCCAGCACTGATTCCAACTCTACAGCCCTGTTCCCCGATCGGGTATCCAGTATCTCTTTCAAGAGTTTAGGAGCTTGGGCTGGATCCACCCAGAGGGGCAAGGATAGGATCCGCCAATGACCGCTCCCGAAAGGCTCAACCACCCAGCCCAGCTCGGCCAACCGGAATCGAATTCCTTCCAGGATCTCCTCCTGGGGAGGATCCAACTGCACAAGTTCAGCCAAGAGGGGTCTTTGGGAGGGGGTACCCTGTTTTTCGCGTTGAGCTTTCAGTTCCTCGAACAGGATTCTCTCGTGGGCTGCGTGTTGATCCACCAATAGGAGCCCCTCTTGGGTCTCGAAAATAAGGTATGTGCCTTGGGCCTGCCCAACATACCTAATACTCTGCCCCTGTTCCCACTCCCTGAGGCCTTGCTGAACCTCTAAGCCCTGAGAGAACCCTCCCCACTCCCTCAAACCCAATGCAAGGTTCTTGGGAATAGCCCCGGTGTTCTCTGATATCCGTGGGATAGAACTTCCCAGGCTGATATCCAAGGGTCTCACCCAGGGTTGTTCTCTAAGAAATCTTTTCACACACAGGTACAACTCCTCCTGAACTCTTCGGGGATCTCTAAAGCGCACTTCCCGCTTGGCAGGATGCACGTTGACATCCACCTCCTGGGGGCTCAGCTCCAGGCATATAACCCCCGTAGGGTAGCGCCCCCTATCCAATAACTGCCCGTAGCCCCTTAGAACGGCACCCAATAAGAGCCTGTCCTGAATTGCTCTGTTGTTCACGTAGAGCCAAAGTTCTGATGCTGTGGGGCGATTGTAATTGGGATCCGAAATGTATCCTCGGATCTTGCACCAGCGCTGTGAGCATTCCATAAGGAACAGACGGGAGAAGTGCTCCTGGCCCAGCACCTGTCTGAGCCTTTGGGCCCATTGATCTGTGCAGGGCCATTGCAGGGATTTCCTATCCTCGTACTGATAACTGAATCCAACTCCAGGGTGAAGCACGCCTATGCGCTCCATGGTTTCCTTTAAATGGTGGGCCTCGGTGGCTTGTGTTCTGAGAAACTTCCTTCTGGCCGGCACGTTGTAGAAAAGGCCCTCCACCCTCACCAATGTCCCCTCCGGGGCCCCCCAGGCCGTTACCTCTTTTATCACCCCTGCTTCCACAATCACTCGGGTGCCTTCCTGCTCCCCCCGGAACCGGGTCAAGAGCTCCACCCTGCTTACCGAGGCTATGGAGGAAAGAGCCTCCCCTCTGAAGCCGAGACTGCTTAGCCTGGCCAGGTCCTCAAGGCTCCTGATTTTGCTGGTTGCATGGCGTTTGAAGGCCTCAACGGCATCAACCCTGTCCATGCCTGAACCATTGTCTGAGACCTCTATAAGATCTATGCCTCCGCCTGCGGCCCTTACCTCCACCGTGGATGCACCGGCATCCAGGGAGTTCTCCAGGAGTTCCTTTAAAACCGAGGCAGGCCTTTCCACCACCTCGCCGGCTGCTATCTGATCTATCACCCTAGGGGGCAATACTCGAATGGATCCTGCCACTCCAACACCTCCTTTGCTTCCCACAAACCCGGCCAACCGCAATCATCCCCAAGACACACCACTCTAGGGGCTACACCCCCAAGCCCCCGGGTACCCTTTAAGGTTTTTCGACTCAAACCAAGGCAACATTGGGAACCCAAAAACCAGGCTCTTCTTCAGTCGTACAGATCAAATGCTTCAAGGAAGCCTCCTCCCGGCCCCAAAGATCGCCTAGACTTGCCTGGATTTGCAAGAGTAGCTCCCGGACTTACCTCTTTTTTCCGCCGGATAGCCTTTTCTTCATGCTCTTAGGAAATCTCTTTTTCATGGACCCGGTTTTGCTGGGAATGGACTTTTTTGCTGATTCTTCCAAGCCACGGCCCTTTTTCTGTAGTGCCTCATGGAGCAGCTCCAGCTCGGCCGCGGTCAAGTGCCTGTATGCACCAGGGGGCAAACCCTTTGTGCTTAAAGGACCGAAACGGGTTCTTTTGAGAGCCAGCACCGGGTGCCCCACAGCTTCGCACATCCTTCTTACCTCCCGGTATCTGCCCTCATATAAGACCAGTTCCAGCCAACTGTTGGCCTTCAAGATCCTCAGCATGCGAGCTCTGGCTCTCAGGACCACTCCTGGCTCCAACTCCACTCCTTCCCTGATTCGCTCCAGCGCTGCTTTGTCAGGGACCCCCCTGAGTTTTGCTTGGTATACCCGCTCAATCCGGAAACTCGGATGCAAGAGCCTGTGGGCCATATCCCCGTCATTGGTGAGCAAAAGAACCCCTTCGGTATGACAGTCGAGCCTTCCCACGGGAAAGAGCCTTCTATGAATTCCTTTTAGAAGATCACGCACGGTCATGCGCCCTTGGGGATCTTTCAGGGTGGTCACAACACCTTTGGGTTTGTTCAACAGTATGTAGATGGGGGAAAAGGGGCTTGAAAGCTCCCTGTTTCCCACCTGAACTCGATCCTCCCTGGGATCCACCATTGTTGCCGGCTCCAAAACCACTTTTCCATTGAGCTTGACCTTGCCTTCCTTGATGAGCACTTCGGCCCCCCGGCGAGAGACAACCCCAGCTCTGGCTATAAATTTGGCCAGCCGAATCATTCGGTGAAACCCTCTTCCTTGCTCTCCGCCCATATGCCAGCCTGCCCATTCACCTGGCCTGGAAGCTCCCCCTGCCTGAACTCCTCCACCTCGTTCAGTGCCGGCAGACTGGAGAGATCTTTGAGACCAAAAATCTCAAGGAATTTTTTGGAAGTCCCGTAGAGTAGGGGCCGACCCGGCCCATCTTTTCTGCCAAGGATCTTGAGGAGCCCTTTTTCCATTAGACTTCGTAAAACGGCCCCACTGTCAACACCTCTTATGTATTCCACCTCAGCCCTAGTCACGGGTTGCCTGTAGGCTATCACAGCCAAGGTTTCCACGGAGGCCTGGCTAAGACGCGGAGGACTTTGGCGTCTCAACTTCCGCAACCAAGGAGCCAGTTCAGGCAAAGTTCTAAGCTGATAACCTCCTGCCACTTCCACCAGGCGAAAGGCTCTGTCCTGTTCTTGGTACTCTTTGCCAAGCTCCTGAATCCAAGTGCGCAGCGCCGATCTGTCGACCCCATCCACTAAGGAATGGATCTTTTCCAGGCTGAGGGGTTCATGGCTTGCAAAGAGAAGCCCTTCAATTATTCTCTTGGTGTCCATCACCGGCCTCCCTACAAAGGGGGGTTGTTGGAATCACGGCCGCGCGGGTTCTGTTCATGGCCGGGAAGGATTGCTGGGGAGCACTTACGGGTATCCTCATTGTTTCTCTAGCACGCCCTGCACAGAGTGTCAACACACAGGCAGGGTTTTTGGGGTGAAAGGGAGTCTTGAGACCCTGATTTGCTTGCCTCTTGAGTTATTGCCGCCTTGGGGATATATAATAGAAAATTTGAACCTTGGTCTCAAAGCTCAGCATGGGTATTTTCCAAGGGCCGGCTGGAGACCTTACAACCTACAATCGAGGTAGAACCATGGGAGCGGTGGATGTCAACAGTGTGAGGAGTCTGGCATTGGTGGGCCATGCAGGTTGCGGGAAGACTTCTTTGGCGGAAAGCATTCTTTTCAACGCCAAAGTCACCACACGCATGGGGCGGGTGGAAGACGGATCCACGGTCATGGATTTCGAACCCGAAGAGGTGAGGCGAGTCAAGTCCCTTGGAACTGCTTTTGGTTATCTGGACTGGAAAAAGCACCATGTTTATCTAGCAGACACCCCTGGAGACAGCAATTTCTTTGCAGATACATTTTTGGCCTTGGAAGCAGTGGACGGCGCGGTTCTGGTGGTGGAGGCCATAGATGGGGTCAAAGTACAAACCGAAAAAGCTTGGCAAAGGTGCAGGGATCTTGGCCTTCCCTGCCTTCTTTTCGTAAACAAGATGGACAGGGAACGGGCCAATTTCTTCAAGACCCTGGAGGACATCAGGTCCATCCTGGGGGTCAGGCCTCTGGTCTTGCAGATTCCCCTTGGAGAGGAAGCCAACTTCCAGGGGGTCATAGACTTGGTGGCTATGAAAGCACTGGTGTACAAAAAAGACGGCTCGGGGAGCTTTTCCATTGATGAGATCCCAGCTGAGCACAGTGAGAAAGCCCAGGAGTTCAGGGAAAAGCTGGTGGAAGACGTAGCTGAGGCTGATGATGAGCTCATGGAGAAATACCTTGAAGAGGGTGTTTTGGCAGAAGAGGAGATTTTGAAGGGCCTTACCTCAGGGGCGGTTTCAGGAAAACTGACTCCTGTGCTTTGCGGCTCCGCCACGTTGAACCTGGGAATCTTACAGCTAATGGAAGCCATGCTCCGCCTGCTTCCCTCCCCTGCCCAGCGTCCTCTCCGTCAAGGTAGACTGCCTGGCGCAACGGAGCAGACCGTCAGCCGGGAACCTTCTCTGGAGGCTCCTTTTTCGGCTTTCGTGTTCAAAACCCTTGCGGACCCCTACGCAGGCAAGCTTAGTATCTTCAGGATAGTTTCAGGAACCCTTACTCCCGACTCCACAGTTTACAATTCCACCCGTTCTGTCAGAGAGCGCTTTGGCCAGCTCATGCTCTTGCAAGGTAAAGCCCAAAATCCGGTTGAAAGTGCGGGCCCGGGGGCCATAGTGGCTGTGGCCAAGCTGAAGGAGACCAGAACCGGAGACACTCTGTGCGACGAGAAGGCTCCCATACTTTATGAGCTGAGCCCCCTTCCCCCTGCGATAATATCCTATGCCATCGAGCCCAAGACCAGGGAGGATGAGGACAAAGTCATGACCTCCCTTCAAAGACTCATGGAAGAAGATCCCACCCTGAGGCTGACCCGGGATGATCAGACCAGGGAGATCATTCTTCAAGGGATGGGCCGCTCCCACTTGGATGTGGCGGTGGAGAAGCTCAAGCGCAAGTTCGGCCTGGAAGTGAACATGAAGACCCCCAAAGTGCCTTACAGGGAGACCATAAAGGCCACCAAGAAAGGAGTCATTTATAGGCACAAGAAACAGACCGGGGGACGAGGGCAGTTTGCAGAGGTGCATTTTGACATTTCTCCTCTTCCAAGGGGCCAAGGTTACGAGTTTGCTGAAAATCTAACCGGTATGAACGTACCGAGAAACTTCGTGCCAGCCGTGGAAAAAGGTGTGCAGGAGGCCATGACTTCAGGCCCCCTGGCGGGATATCCTGTAACGGACATAAAGGTGCGTTTTTATGATGGGAAATCCCACGAGGTGGACTCTTCTGACATGGCCTTCAAAATAGCGGCCTCCATGTGCTTCAAGAAAGGGGTAATGGAAGCCAATCCAGTGCTCTTGGAGCCCATTATGAACGTTGAGGTAACGGTTCCTGAGGAGTATATGGGCGACATCATAGGGGACCTAAACGGGCGAAGGGGTCGAGTTTTGGGTATGGAAGACCGAGGCACTTTCAAAGTGATAAAGGCACAGGTTCCGTACGCTGAGCTCTTGCTGTATGAACCTGATCTTACTTCCATAACCAGTGGGAGGGGGTCCTATACCATGGAGTTCTCCCACTATGATGAAGTCCCGGCGCATTTGAGCGAAAAGGTTATACAGCAAGCCAAAGTGGCCAAGGCAGAGGCATAGATTGGCAAAAGGGGAACAAGTCCGGAATCTTCAAATGATCCGACACAGGGACTTCTTTGAATTTGTGGATAGCCGCTGAAGAGATGATCGGCCAGAGGGCTTGTGGATGCTATGGAAACTAAAGAGCCGACAGAACAGAGCAGCATCCGTGAACTGGCTGAAGCCCAACCCAGTACAGAGGAGGATCGTGCCACCCTTTTTCTGCAGATACAGCGAATGAGCGTGGCCGAGAGAATGAAGCTGGCCCTCCTGGGGAACAAAGAGGTCCGCTCCATCCTCATAAGGGATCCTGTGAGGTCCGTCCAGGTTTGCGTCATCCAGAACCCAAGGATCACCGACAGCGAAGTGGAGCGCATAGCCTCCTCTAGAAGTGTGGATGAGGAGGTGCTCCGATTGATCCTCAAGAACAGGGAGTGGCTCAAGTATTACTCGGTAAAGGTGGCCCTGGTGAACAACCCCAGAACGCCCATAAAAGAGAGCTTGAGGCTGCTCGGCCACCTCAGAGAGAAAGAGTTGAAGGATGTGGCCAGGTCCAGAAACCTTCCCAATCCTGTGGTGATTGGTGCCAAGAAGCTTCTCTCGGAGCGCAAAGCATGACTAGGGGTTTGGGAAAGGCTCCTCAGGGTAAGGTGTTGCGGGTCTCCATAAGCGATGAAAAAGGGGTCCCCAAGAAGAACGTGGAAGAAGTGCTCTTGCTGGTGGAGTGGGGTGTGGAGGGAGATGCTCATGCAGGAGCTTGGCACAGACAGGTGAGCCTTTTGGCAATGGAAAGCATCAAGAAAATGCAGGAAAAGGGACTGGAGGTAAGACCAGGGGATTTTGCCGAAAATATAACCACAGAGGGGCTTGATTTGGTGAGTCTGCCCATAGGGACCCGTCTGAGAGTGGGCGGTGAAGCCCTCCTGGAAGTGACTCAGATCGGGAAGAAGTGCCACACTGGCTGCGCCATATTTCAACAAGTGGGTCAGTGTATAATGCCCACTGAAGGCATATTCGCCAGGGTGATAGAGGGGGGAAGGGTACGGCCAGGGGACCTCATCCAGGTAGCGCTGGAGAAGGTGGGATGAGTCCATTTCGTTATGCGGTTCTCACGGTCAGCGACCGGGGGGCTGCCGGAGAAAGGAAAGACCTGAGCGGTCCGGTGATTCAGGAGCTTTTGGAGCCCCTGGGAGCAAAGCTTGAGGAATATAGGGTGGTGCCTGACGAGCTTGCCGAGATCCAGCGGGCCATATTAGAGTGGACGGACCAAAAAGAGGTGGACTTGATCCTCACAACAGGGGGCACAGGGGTTCACCCCAGGGATGTGACACCGGATGCCACCAAGCCTTTACTGGACAAGGAAATACCAGGCATGGCCGAAGCAATGCGCTCGGCCTCCCTGGCCAAGACCCCCCATGCCATGCTTTCACGAGGCCTTGTAGGGCTGAGGAAAAGAACACTGGTGGTGAACCTGCCGGGAAGTCCAACTGCCGTGAGGGAGAACCTTTCGGTACTGCTGCCCGCAATTCCGCACGCCTTGGAAAAAATTCAGGGGGACCCCAAAGAATGCGGGCCCCGACCCCCCGCTCTTGTAGATTAACCCTGCTTGTGTAGCCTGGATTACTCTCAAATGCCCCTAACTTTGCGCTCTCAAACCCCCAAACCCTGGTACACTTCGACATATTCCGACTCAAGCCCAAGGCCAATCTGAAATAAAGAATCGGCCTAGGCTCCAAGCCGGGGGGGGTTAACGGCTGAAGGGGAAGTGAGTATCGCTTCCGGGTGGAGAGGGATAAGAGTGTTTTTCTGAAAAGGGAGAAAGGCTGGCTTGCTTTAGTTTGTCCATCAAGCATCCTATCTCTGCTTGGAGCCTTGTTAGGTCATCCAGTATCAACCTTATATGGCCGTCCTGTGCGGTGAGAGAACGGCCCTCTCCAAGAGTCTCCATGGCCTTTCGGCCCAATCTTCTAAGCAGCCTGCTTTCCCTTCTCCTGGCAGAGAGCAGGGCAGCACGGATCCCTTCCACAGGGGTTTGAGCTTTGGTTGCTTGCTTCTTGGAAATACCAGACACCTCCCCATGCCCTCCGCCCGAATTAATTTACTCGCCAGGCAACCTCATTTCACCCTTGTCTCTATGTTTGTCAGCCTAAACCTGGGAATTTGAAAGCCAGGCGCCCCAACTTGAGGATCTAGGAGCCCTCAGCCCTCTCTTAGCCCCAATTGTTCTCCAGAGCCCCTGACTTTGGGGCCCACGCCCATAACTCCCCGGTCCGCTTTGGGATATTCTGCCTCAAGCCAGAGTCGGATCTTAGACTAGGGGTCAAGGTGTTTTTGAGTACTGATCAGTTTGTCTCAACATATCCTCAAGACAGCCTGCATTACCCACTACCCCAGGCCTCCTTGGCCCATCGTTCCATGCTTTTCAGCATGTTCTCCCGGTGGCTTCCAGGCCAGTAAATACGTCCGCACTTGGGACAATGTCTGAAATTTTCGTGGGAGTGCGCGACATGCTCAGGCACCCTGGAGACGGCCTCCTGCCTCAAGAGCTCTTTAAGCATGGCATTGCAAACCAGACAGCGCCAGAACCATTTGGAGCTTCCCACGGGCTCGGAGAGGTTTCTTAGGACTTGAATCAACTGACTTTCAGGATTGTCATCTCTAATTTCCATTACAGGTACCGCACAAGACTTAAGCCGCCTTGCCTCTGTCCTTCTGGTCAGGACCCATCTCTTTTCCCTGGAAGCCCTAAAAAGAATATCTTTCAATGGCCTATCCATGAGTTCCGCATCCAGCCCAAACATTCTCAAGTTTCTGGCCAGCTTCCCCAGGCTCCCGTCCAAAATGAAACGAGGCTCCCCATGGGGCTCATCCCTGTCCTCGGACATCCCAGCCAAATCCTTCCCGCGGGCGCAGAGTATCCCACCTCTTGCAGCCAGGGCACTTCCAGGAAAGTTCAAAGCTTTCATGACCGCACTGAGAACATCTGAATGCAGGGCCTGAACCGCCCAAAGAATCCGTCAACCCCCTGCAATGTGCAAGGGCCTGCTTTTGCAACCCCTGTTCCGCGTAGATCTGAATCAAGTCTTTTTGGGCCTCCATCCACTGGGGCCTTTCCTGGAGTAAAACTTCCAGGATTTGAGCCGCCTCTTTTAACTCACCCTTTTTTCTGAGGTGGCGAGCCAGATAAAGGCGGGAGAAAGGATCTTTTTCTGCTTGAGCTCGAAGAAGCATTTCCAGGCCGCTGACCTGTCCTAGCCGAAAAAAAGCATGTTCCAATCTATCATAGGCCAAAAAAGTAAACTCAGGGGCAAGATCCAAGACCCGCTTCCACATGGCCACAGCCTTTTGATCCGCCCCTTCCTGGGCGTAAAGGTCCCCAAGGTGCAAATAAGCGTCAAGACAAAGCTCGTTTGTGGATATGGCCTTTTTCAAAGAAGATCTGGCAGCCTTACGATCCCCTCTTTCCATTTGGGCCTTGCCAAGCTCCGCCCAGAGGTGCGCAGCCACATTTCTATCATCGCTCTTGCGCAGCTTGGAGATTCTTTCCTGAGCCTTGAGGGCATCCTCCCATTGACCCAGCTCCCATTGAACCTCCTGGAGCAGCACCCAAGCCGGGAGCATCTTGGGATCCTTTCCCACAGCTTCTTCCAGGGCTTTCCTAGCCTGCTCCAAGACTCCGCAGGCCTTGTAATCCTGGGCCAGTTCGTATAAGGCTTGCACAAGCACCTGATGGGGAAGCCCTGGCCGGCATGTTATGGACTGATGCACCCTCAGAGCCCTGGCCGGATCTCCCTGACTGCGGAAAAGATTCCCCAAAGCCAGATATGCCTCTGCTGTGTCGGAGTTCAGCTTAACTGCCTTCACGAACTCATCTATGGCCCGCTCAGGCTCCTTGGCCAGGAGGAAATTCACCCCCCTTATGTAAGCAAGTCCCTCTTGAGCACGCTGAGTCCCTAGTGCCCGGGCCGAGCGGTTTGCTCCCAGGCGTCCCAGGACCAGACCTGCTATTAAGCCTAAAATTCCGATCAGCAACTCTTGGATCATCGGCTTGCTTCCCCGGGGCTGTACGAGCCGGCCGGTGGCCCCGGCTGGGAGCCGCTCTGTAGGGAAGCGGTTTCCACTACCGGGAGGTTTCGCAAGGAATCAAGCTCCTTCTCCCTCTCTCTGAGCAACCTCTGTGTCTCCTTCAGCTTCCCCCTAAGCCTTAGCTGCTGGAAGATTCCCCACACCCCTCCAACAAGTAAGCCTACCAGCAAAGCACCCAATACCAGCGCGTATTGGGGAATGGAGCCAGGGGAAAGATCTTTCAAAAACAAGTCCAGCTTGATTTCCACCGGCCGAACCAGCTCGGATCCGTTCTGGAGCACAAACAGAAGTAGTACAAGGGTCAGGCCCAACCAGAAAACGCCCTTTAGAATTCTCACCATGAGGGATTCTCCTTTCCGAGCCCCACGAACTCCTTCTTCAATTTGGAAAACGTCTCCTGGAGATGCTCGGAGATCACCCTAACATCGGCCAGAACCGGCATGAAATTCAGATCCCCATTCCACCTAGGCACTACATGCACATGGAGGTGTCCGGCATAGCCGGCCCCTGCCACTTTCCCCAAGTTAATCCCCACATTAAAGCCCTCGGGGCTTAAAACTTTTCCCAAAACCCTTGTTGCCAATCGGGTCTCCTCCATCAGATCCCTGGCTTCCTCTTCTGTGAGCCCGTCCAAATCCGCCACGTGTCTGACAGGAGACACAAGAAGGTGCCCGTGAGCGTAAGGATAACGGTTCATCATCACGAATACCCGCTCACAAACCCTCAACACCAGGTTTTCAGGCTCTTGAACAGCTTGAAGGGCTTGGCAGAAAACACAGCCGTCCTTTTTTCTTTCCTTTACGTAGCAGGCCCTCCAAGGTGCCCACAGAATCCCTCCAGAACCTTCCCTCACCTGGCTCACTGAGCTGCTCCCCCCAGGCACACAACACTGGCCTTTATCTCTTCTCCTAGATCCAGAATTCCCACTGTCGGGCCCTTGGGATTTCCCCATCCAACAGCAGACCCCGGATTGAACAACCAAACCCCCTCCACCTTGGCCCAAAATGGCTTGTGAGTGTGTCCGAAAACAACCATGTCAACTCCTTCAAAAACCCCCATAACCCTCTTCTCTATCCCTCCAGGTGCACCCCACCCGTGCACCAATCCGATTCTCCTGCCCTCGAGCACCAGCTCTCTCTTTACTGGAACCGCACAACATATCTCAGGCGGATCCATGTTTCCCGCCACACCCAGTACCTCCCAGCCTTGGGCGGTCATAGCCTCCAGTACAGCTTTGGAAACCCAGTCCCCACAGTGAAAGACCAGATCCACCCCCTGAAAGGCTATCTTAAGGGCCTCCAGGAAATCCTCAGGCATTCTGCTCAAGTGACTATCCGAGAGAACCCCGATCCGCATCGCCTTATACCTCGCCAAGCCTGGTCACTATTAGCACAGGGCCTCCCGGGAATCAACCCCGGTAGAACATGCTTGAGCCCTTTTTTAAGGCTCCAACACGCCCCAAGAAAAGCTCCCTGGATTCTCACCCAAGAAAGTTCTGATCCAGGTCTTAAGGAAAGCAGTGCCACCTCCACTGCTTCCTGCCTTCTCAATACAATCGGCTCCTTTATAGGCTTGCCAGTTGGATATCTCCTTTGACCGCCAGGGCCTTACCCAATATCAGCACCGCCCCTCCTACCCCCTCTATGGAACAGGCCCACTCTAATGCCTTCTCCATATCCGATCTCTCCCTGACCCGATTCCCCAGGGCCGTGGCTGTTGCATCTGCCAGGGCCGCATCACAGGCCACCACACAGGCTGCATCCACTGCCCCGTAGCTCCAGGAGTGACCCACTGTGGCCGAGGAGGTTGCCACCCCGACCGGCATAGCCCCAGGGCTGATGAGAAGGTTTAAACGACCGCTAAGGGGAGAAGAACCCGCGTACAGACCCACCAACAATTCCCTTTCTGCCCTCAAGTACAAATCCCCGCCGTTTTCAACTACCACCTCTTTGCATCCCAAGCTCAGGATTCCTTCCCCAACATATCTGGCAATGGCACCTGCCACCGCTGCCATGGGACCCACTCCAGAGGCAAGCCCTGCTGCCATCATCCACCTTACCAGCTCCGGAGCTTTTGGATCCTCAGGCAAAGGCAAGTGGCTGGATAGGAACTCGGGATGCTCCCGTGCATAGCCCTCTAACTGGAGTCTGGCTTCCAGCAACAATGTTTCGGCCTTCTCCCTGAGGTCCAAATCCGCCTGGATCCACAGGTCACTTTCCCGATAGCGCAGGGTGAAGGAGACCCATCCAGCCTGGCTGGGAACAGACCTCCTGTAATCTCTCCTGGAACCGTTTGCGTGCCTCATGTTTTTACGACCTTAACTCTTAGTTCAACACGGGCTTGTCTTGCTGTCAAACAGGTTGGCTCTCAAGGGAGAATGCTTGTTGGATCAGGCTGCCACTCAGGCCAAGAGTTTATGGGGGAGAGGCCACATCCACTTTTTCTTGACACAATCGGCTACGCCCTGTAGATTCTGGGACATAATTGTCTTTATCTCACTCTCCAAAAGCCGGAGGTATTGATGGTCTGGGACCCTAGAAGCGACGGGGGGGGTGGCCCCTGGCAGCCGCGCACCAACCCCTTGGAGGAGTTGCTGAGAAAAATGGGGGAGGGATTTCGTACCAAAGGCCCCAGCCCTCTTCTTCTTCTGGGGATTCTGGCCCTTTTGTGGGCCCTTACAACCTGTATTTACAAGGTGGACGTAGAAGAGGTAGGGGTGATTCAGCGCTTCGGGCGCTTTCACCGCACTTCCGAGCCTGGATTGAATCTAAAATTTCCAGCCGGCATTGAAAAGGTCACAAAAGTTCCCGTGCGGAAGATCTTTACAGAGGATTTCGGGCTTAGGACCTTGAGGCCTGGAGTGCGAACCGAGTATGCCGCCCCCTCCAGGGAACAGGAGAGGGAATCCCTGATGCTCACAGGCGACCTCAACGTGGTGGTGGTTCCTTGGATAGTGCAGTATAGAATCCAGGACCCGTACAAGTTCCTATTCCGAGTCAGAAATGTGAGGGAGACCCTGCGCGACCTCTCGGAGGCCGTGGTGAGACAGGTTGTGGGAGACCGCAGCGTAAATGAGGTGCTCAACCGCAGGGAAGTAATAGCCGACGAGGCAAAGGTGGAGTTGCAGAAGGCACTGGATGTGGCAGATACGGGCCTCAAGGTGGTGAACCTGGAGCTGAAAACAACCAACGTGCCTGAACCAGTGCAACCAGCCTTCAACGACGTGAACAAGGCCACGCAAGACAAGGAGACCATGATCCGGGCCGCCGAAGAGCAATACAACCGTGAAGTGCCGGCAGCCGAGGGGCAGGCCCAGAAGGTGGTACAAGAGGCCCAGGGGTATTTTGCAGAGAGGGTAAACAGGGCAAAAGGTGATGCCAACCGTTTCCTTTCCCTGTGGCAAGAGTACAAGGCTGCCCCGGAGGTGACCCGCCAACGCCTTTACCTGGAGGCCATGGGTGATTTGCTTCCAAGGGTGGGCCGAAAGTTTGTGATGGACCAAGACCAGAAGGGAATATTGCCTTTCCTGGATCTGGGTCAGAAAGGGGGTGGGCAATGAAACCCCGTAATCCCATCCTCATTTGGGTTCTGATAGCTGTGGTGTTCTTCTTAGGATTGGGCGGCCTCTTTGTGGTGGATGAGAGGGAGCAAGTCATCATTACCCAGTTTGGCAAGCCGGTAGGAAAAGCCATACAGGAGGCTGGCCTTTATTTCAAGTGGCCTCTCATACAGCAGGTGAACCGTTTCACCAAAACCCTTCTGGAGTGGGATGGAGACCCGGGGCAGATCCCCACCCTGGACAAGACCTTTATATGGGTGGACGCCTTTGCCAGGTGGCGAATCACGGATCCCCTTAAGTTTTTTCAGACAGTGGGGAATGAGACCTGGGCCCAGAAGAAGCTGGACGACATAATAGACCCTGCTGTGCGAAATGCCATTACTTCCCACATGCTCATAGAGGCTGTTAGAAACACAAACAGAGACGAGGTGGATATCCGTTCAGTCATAGGGGAAGAGGAGACAGGAAGCGACTCCCTGTTTATTCCCATAACCGTAGGCCGCTACAAGATCACAGAGATGATCCAGGAAAATGCAGCCAAGAAACTGGAGGAGTTCGGCATAGAGCTGGTGGATGTGCGTATGAAGAGGATTCTGTATGTGGAGGATGTACAGAAGTCGGTCTTTGCGCGCATGATCCAGGAAAGAAAACGCATAGCCGAGAAGATCAGGTCTGAGGGCAAGAGAGAGGCCAACATAATAGAGGGTAACAAGGCCAGGAAGCTGGCCGAGATCTCCTCCCAGGCCTATCGTGAGGCCGAGGAAATAAAAGGCAGGGCCGAGGCCGAGGCTGCCAGAATATACGCCCAGGCCTATAGCGGCGACCCAGAGTTCTATGGCCTGCTCAAGTCCCTGGAGGTCTACTCGAAAGGCCTGGATGAAAAAAGCACCCTGGTGCTGGACACAAGCTCGGAGCTGTGGAAGTTTCTCAAGAAAATCCGCTGAGAAAAAAGCTCCTCATCTCGGCTGCCCAGAAAAAAGCCCCTTCCCGCATCATTGGCCGGCAGCCAATATTGGGGGCCGATTGGGGGATATGCCAGTAATGCAACAAGGCCAGGCCGGCCTGTTACATATCCCAGCATGATGTATTCCCCAGTAAGCCTCAAGAAGCTCAAGGGCCAAAGCTGCCAAGACCTCCAGTTGTGCGAGAGCTACCGCAACAAGCAGGGCCAGCCAAGCACCAGCACTTATGAACCTGGGAAGGCTGGATCAACTGGACATGAAGAGGATGGATGCTGGAGCGCATGGGCAAGATACCCCACACTTCCCAAATCCCAGTCCCGGCGAAAATCATACGTCCCAACTACTTCCATGAAGTGTAGTCACGAATGGACAACTTATTCAAATAATTCTGGATATTTACAGTCTCAGCTGTTAAACTCGGGGAAGAATCGCTGATCTGAGACACAGGCAAACCCGGCCTTCCCAATCTATTTTACCCAATTTCGGTCATGCCACTTTTGGGTAAATTTACCCAATTCTGGTCATACCTGTTTTGGGTAAGCCGAAGACTGTCTGGACCACCTCTCGAAGACTCCCCTACATCCCTCAGCCCCCCAACTTCCTCTGTGGCCGCCTCCCCAGACACTCCGCACCCCTCTTACACCCACTCCAACACCAACCAGTCCATGATCCCCCCAACATCTGACACTACCCCCCCAAAGCAACTTCCAAACACTCAGCTCCAGCGGCCCGGTTCCACCCCGACTTGCAGCCTGACACCTCAGGACCGCTGCGCAGGGCTTCCACTATGGCTAGCCGGGACGGGCCGGCGAAGCCACCGAAGAGCTTGGCCTTAAGCCCGACGGCCTGGGTTTTAGCTGTCGTCAGCATACAATCCTCACGTAATCATATCAGCATGTGCCAATATGATAGCGCGCAGGTGTGCAGCCGTCAGGGTTTGGGGATCCCGCTCAGGCCAGCGGTTCGTTCGCCAACTATTTCTTTTTTTTTCTGCCACCGACACACGATCTATCATTCAAGGGTGATCCAGATGCCTATGAGGCGGGTCGGGCGGACGCTGCCAAACCCGCAAGCGTGCGCACCCTCAGGCACAGCTTCGCACACATCTCCTCATGCGGAAGGTGAACATCCGGGAGCTGCAACCGCTCCTTGGCCACGCAAGTCTTGATACCACCATGGTCTGCACCCACGTGGTCAGAAACCTCCAGAACACGCCTGTAAGTCCGCTGGTCACCTTGGATCTGGAGACTACATGAATAGGCGAGGTGTGGCCCAAGCCAGAGCGCCCAGGGCCATGCGAAGCCCACGATCCAGACTCCTTAAAGTTTTGTGTGGGCGTGGATCATCCGCCACTTCTCAGACTCTCAAGCCTGTAGCCTGAAAAACATAAGGCCCCTTTCGGGGCCCAAGTCATTGTTTTTGTGTGGCGTCCCCAACGGGATTTGAACCCGTGTTGCCGGCTTGAAAGACCGGTGTCCTGGGCCTAGCTGGACGATGGGGACTCGTGTTGAGCCGATTGGGCCGTGCTGGATTCGAACCAGCGGCTCTCTGCTTAAAAGGCAGATACTCTACCTGGCTGAGTTAACGGCCCTGCGCAACTTGGATTATGATTATAACCCATAGCCCGGGCCGCACCAACCCCAGGATTCACCATGCAATGATCTTTTGGGCTTAGATCCCATTGGCCGTCTAAGGAGTTTTTCTCAAAACCGGGGAAGGAACCTTTATCCCCTCTTGCATGGGTTCTGTACCATCACGGTGTCATTCCTGGTGGCCCCGACCGAAACCAAGGCCACTGGCACATCCGCCAGCTCTTCTATCCTCCTGATGTAACGTTGGGCATTCTTGGGAAGCTCTTCCATGTCCCTGGCGTAGTTTATCTCCTCCTCCCACCCTTTTAGTTCCTCGTAAACTGGCACACATTTGGAGAACACCTCCAGCGAGCAGGGCACCTCCTCCAGCCTCTTCCCCTTGTATTCATAGGCCACACATATTTTCAGGGAGGGAAGCCCGCCCAGCACATCCAATTTTGTGACAGCCAAATCTGTGATCCCGTTTAGGCGAACCGCATCCCTAACCAGTACCATGTCCAGCCATCCGCAGCGCCTGGGTCTTCCGGTGGTGGCTCCAAACTCCTTGCCCTTCTCTCTGAGATTCTCCCCCAGTTCATCCTGGAGCTCTGTGGGAAAAGGACCTGCTCCCACCCGAGTAGTGTAAGCCTTCACTATGCCTAGAACTCCGTGGATTCTGGTAGGTCCCACCCCGGCTCCCACACAAGCATTACCGGCCACTGTGTTGGATGCGGTAACATAAGGGTAGGTGCCATGGTCCAGATCCAGAAACGTGCCCTGCGCCCCTTCGAAAAGAAGGCTTCGGCCCGCCTTGATCTCCTGGTCCAGAAACACCGAGGTATTTGTGAGAAAAGGCAGCAACCTCTCCCCGAATCCCAGGTACTCCTCCACCACTTCCTTTACAGAGAAGGGTTTCTCCCCATAGCGTTCTTTGAGCTGAAGGTTTGCCTCTTTTAGCTGATCCTGGATCTTTTTCTTGAGTATCTGGGAATCCCTAAGATCCACCATCCGGATTCCGCGCCGCCCCACCTTCTCCTCGTAGGCCGGTCCGATGCCCCGTCCGGTGGTGCCGATGGCCCCCTTGCCTGCAGCCCTCTCCCTGGCCAAGTCCAAAGCCCGATGGTAGGGCATTATCAGATGAGCCGCCTCACTTATGATCAAGTTCTCAGGGCTGACCTTAACCCCCCTTGACTCCAGCCCCTGGATTTCCTCCAAAAGGACCTTGGGATCCACCACCACCCCGTTGCCCACCACACATCTTTTGCGGGGATGCAGCACTCCGGAGGGGATCTGGTGGAGCACCAAAGGCTCTCCCTCCACCACTATGGTATGCCCTGCGTTATTCCCTCCCTGAAACCTTACCACCACGTCCACAAACTCGGCCAGGATGTCCACCACCTTGCCTTTGCCCTCATCACCCCACTGGGTACCCACCACTACTATGTTTCCCATTCCGCCTCTACTCCACTTCCTTCTCTTTGAACACTCAGAGTTCTACCTGGATGACCCTAACTATATGATCCAGGCTCTGGAGCTCCTCCAAAACGCTCTTGGCAATAGGATCGTCCAGGTGAAGAAGTGAAACCGCCATACCGCCCAAACGGTCCCTTCCGAACTGCATCATGCCTATGTTGATCTTATTGCGGCCCAGTGTGGTGCCTATGTTGCCAATGACACCGGGCCTGTCCTCATTGTAGATGAACAGTATGTTCCCTTCCGGCACGGCCTCCACAAGGAAGTTGTCTATCCTGAGAATACGCGGATTTCTTTTCCCCAGCAAAGCTCCAGAGACCGACAGCTCCTCCCTGTCCGAGACAGCTCTGATGGTGATTAAATTTGTGTAATCCTCATGCTTCTCGGTGACTGACTCGGTCACCTTTATGCCTCTGGCCTTGGCCAGGAGGGGAGCGTTTACAAAATTAATGTTCCCACTCAGAATCGGAGACAAGAAACCTTTTAATAAGGCGGAGGTTATAGGGCCAATTCCGTACTGAGCCACATCTCCGGTGTATTGGAGATGCACCTCCTTGACCCCTCCTTGGATGACCTGAGCCGTGAAGCTGCCCAGCTTTTCGGCCAAGTGCAGGTATGGCCTAATGTGGGGCAGGATCTCGGAACTTACCGAAGGCACGTTTACTGCATTTCTCACCGTACCCCTTACCAGGAAATCAACTATCTGCTCGGCTACGGCCACGGCCACATTCACCTGGGCCTCCTCTGTGGACGCCCCCAGATGGGGGGTACAGATGACCTGTTCCAACCCGAGGAGTGGGTTGTTCTGGGGAGGCTCTTTCTCGAAGACATCAAGGGCAGCCCCGGCCACATGCCCGGAGATCAGAGCATTGTAAAGAGCCGTCTCATTTATTATTCCTCCCCTAGCGCAGTTCAGGATGTACACCCCCTTCTTCATCTTCTTGAAAGCCTTTTCGTTTATGAGGTTTGTGGTCTCCTTGGTCTTGGGGGTATGAACGGTTATAAAATCTGAACGGGCTAGGAGCTCATCCAAGTTGACCATCTCCACTCCCAGCTTTGTCACCACCTCCGGGCTGAGGAAAGGATCGTATGCTATCACGTTCATGTGAAGACCATGGGCACGGTCCGCCACTATCTTGCCGATGCGCCCCATGCCGATGATCCCCAAGGTCTTGTTGAAGACCTCTGTGCCCATGAATCTCTTTTTCTCCCATTTCCCGGCCTTCACCGAGGCGGTGGCTTGGGGGATACGCCTGGCTAGCGCCAGGAGCATGGAGATGGTGTGCTCGGCCGTGGTGATGGTGTTCCCCTCGGGGGTATTCATAACCACGATGCCTTTTCGGGTGGCTGTATCCAAGTCCACATTGTCCACGCCGATACCGGCCCTTCCTATCACCTTGAGCCTCTCGGCAGCCTCTATGATCTCTGCGGTGAGTTTGGTCCCGCTGCGGATGGCTATGGCATCGTAGTCAACTATTACAGCCTTGAGCTCCTCAGGGCTCAGGCCGGTCTCCACGTCCACATCCACCCCCTCGGCCCGTCGAAAAACCTCTAACCCCTCTTCTGCCAAAGAGTCGCTCACCAAGACGCGGTATCCCATGGCTCCACCCTCCTGTTCTCCAATCTCCCCTTTATCAGGCTTTTCCAGCCAGGATTCCCTGGGCCACCCCCACCCCTTTTCCCAGTTCCACTGGTAGGCCCAAGTCCCGCAGGGTCAGCTCCAAGGATGAAATGCCGATGATCACATCAAAGGCATCCATGAAACCCATGTGGGCTATGCGAAAGATCTTGCCTTTCAGGTGGCCCTGGCCTCCTGCCACCCGCACCCCGTACTTATCCCAAAGGTGGCCTGTGATGCGCCCAGCATCCACTCCTGCCGGAGCTTTGACGGAGGTGACTGCCTCGCTTGGGGATTCCGGAGCCAACAATTCCAGGCCCAAAGCCTTGACCGCTTCACGGGTGGCCCTGGCCATACGGGAGTGCCGTTCAAAGATCCGCTCCAAGGTTTCTTCACGTATTCTCTGGAGCACCTCTCTAAGTCCCACAATGAGTGAAACAGCAGGGGTATATGCATTCTGGTTTTTCTTGGCCGAGGCAAGCTCCTTTTTGAAATCAAAATAGAAACGTGGCAATTTGGCCTTTTCCACAAAACCCCAAGCCTTGGGGCTCAAAGAGGCAAAGGCCAGTCCCGGTGGCAGCATCACCGCCTTCTGGGAACCGGCAACCACAATGTCCAGGCCCCAGGCATCTGTCTGGATATCGAAGACCCCTATACCCGTTATGGCATCCACCACCAAGATGGTCTCCGGATATCTACGGACTATTTCTCCTATTTCCCGCACGGGGTGACGCACGCCTGTGGAGGTTTCGCTAGCCTGCACCAGGACTGCCCTTATTTTGGGGTCAGCCTCCAGGGCCTTGCCCACATCCTCAGGCTTTACAGCTTTCCCCCACTCCACATCCAACACAACAGGTACGACTCCGTAGGCCAGGCAGATCTCTTCCCATCTCTCCCCGAATTTCCCCCCCCTCACCACCAAGGCCTTATCCCCTGGGCTAAGGGTATTGGTCACAGATCCCTCCATGGCGCCGGTGCCTGAGGAACTGAACAACAACACCTCTTGCTGGGTCTGGAAGAGATATTTGAGTCCCTCTCTTACCTCCTGAAAGATGGCCCCGTATTCGGCAGTGCGATGATGGATTATGGGTTGGGCCATGGCAAGGAGAGTGGACGGGGATATGGGTGTGGGGCCCGGGGTCAAAAGGTAATTTTTGTGCATGGTCACCTCCTCTTTGTGCTGCAAGTGTTTGCCTGGCAAAAAAAGAGACCCGCGATCCTATCCGGGTCCCTTTACCGGCCCGGCCTTTCTCCATCCATTCAGAAAAGCTAAAGATGGAGGAAACAAACGGGTTAAGCATGAAGCCTCAGGGGGACCACCTTCTCCACCTGGAAGCCGGCATCTTTAAGCCCTTCCATCACAGGTTTATGTTTCGGGGCCTTGCACCTGATTATTATCCTCTTGTCCGGAGAACCTTTTTCGGGAAAGGAAAAAATGCTCAGGGGCACTGCTTTGGCCTTGCGCAGCACCTCCGTTATCTTTGGAAAAGTATCCTCATCCACGCAGACATTCAGTAAGGTAAGCCTAAGCACCCCTTCTTCCCTGGCGGCAAAAACCTCCAAGAGGCCCCTTGTGACCTCTGTGGCTGTGGCAATCCCCACCAGTTTCCCATTCTCCACCACCGGGAAAGATCCGATCCCCTTTTGGTAGCCCAATAGCACCACGTCCTCCACCGGGGTGTCCGGGCTGACCCAAACTGGATCTTTCACCATGACATCTGCCACGGTCATCTTGGCCAAAAGATATGACAGCTCGTGCATACTCAGGGTTGTGGCCGAGGAGGGCGAGGCCTCCAAGATCTTGCGCCTTGTCAGCATGCCCACCAACTTCCCTTTTTTCACCACCGGGAGATGGTGGATCTTGAACTCGTCCATCTTTTTTCTGGCATCCACCAAAAGCGTCTCAGGAGTAACCACCACAGGATCCGTCGTCATCCAATCCCGAATTCTCATGAAACCCCCTCCCCTTTTCGGACTCCAAGGACCCTTCCCAAGCCTGTTATTTGTGGAGAGTGTATCCCCTTGCCTTAAGTGCTCTCTCCACTGCTGCCTGATCTTTTCCCCTGGCTCTTATGACCACCATGCGAAGGTCGCTGGCTCGTTGCGGAAGGCTGAAAATGCTCACAAGCTCGGCCCCGGCCTCTTCCACCACTTTCCCCAAGTCAAGGAGAGCCCCCTTTTTAAGATCCACATCTTTGAGGGTTATACGAATCAGATCCTCCCTGGCCCCCAGCATGGTTAAATAAGCTCTCACTATGTCCGCCTCTGTGGCAATCCCCACCAGCTTCCCCTTGTGCACCACAGGCAGCGCGCCCACTCCCTTCTCGGCACCCAGGAGCACCGCATGCTCTGCCGAGTCATCAGGACTCACCACAACCAGGTCCTTTGCCATCACATCCTTGACCTCTAGCTTGGACAGGAGATAATGCATCTCGTGAATGCTCAAGCTTGAGGCCGATGAGGGGCTGGCCTCCATGAGGTCCCTGTAGGTCACGATACCCACAAGCTTACCCCGATCCACCACAGGTAAGCGGCGGATCTTGCGATCCCTCATTATCCGCTGGGCTTCCAAAACAGGAGTGTTGGGGGAAACTACCACAGGATCGGTCACCATCCAGTCTTTCACGAACATAACATCCTCCCCGGGCGGGCCACCCTCCATGGCCCCTCCCCTGTCCCCCTCGTTTTTAATGCATAGCAAAAAGACAAGCTAGACCTTTACTATAGGAACAGCCAGAAATCAAGCTGAAAAACGTACCCTATCCCTGCCACAAACCCATTTGCACACCCCCTAAGCCCTCTTTCCCCAGGGAGGCTGGGGCCTCAGGCTCTTTGTCTGCCCCCCTGACCAAGGCCCCAAGGAGTATCTCTCAGCCGGTCTCTTCTCTAACCCAGCCCATGTACTCTGAAAGACCGCCTACCACATCCAAGGCCAAGATCTCGGGAAGCTCGTAAGGGTGCAAGGATCTCACTTTTTGAATCAGGGCTTCTAAAGATTCCTTGCGCGTCTTGATTATGAGCAGGACCTCAGGCTCCTGGCAGATCTCCCCCCTCCATCTGTAAAAGGAGCGAACCCCTTCCAGGACGTTCACGCAGGCAGCAAGCCTGTTCTCAACTAGATCCTTGGCCATGGAACAAGCCTTCTGCGCATCAGGCATGCTCACCAAGACGATGCTCACCTGCGATTCTTCCATTTACCTCTCCAAAAATTCTGAAAGGATTCGGCAGCAGGCTTCTCAACCCAAAATTATTCACAACCAGCGGATATTGGAGTCTCTTTAGCCCCCACCTCGGGATTAGACTCTAGCACGATTTACCTTCCTTTAGGAAGGGATCCTTGACAGGCTTTTCCGGCCGGACGTACCATGCTTGAAACTGGTGCCTGAATTCGGCTTCAGGGTGTGCTCCCCAAGCAAGAGGCGGCCATGTTCGACCTGGGCATGCAGGAGATCTTAATTGTTTTGGTGGTGGCGCTTGTCTTTATAGGTCCCAGGAGGCTTCCTGAGATAGCCAAAACCCTAGGCAGGGCTTTCATAGAACTCAGGCGGGCGGGCGAGGAGCTAAAAGGTCAGATAGATCTTGCCTCCATAATGGAGGAGCCTGAAAGATCTGAACCCCCTTCAGTAAGGGAGCAGGAGGAAGTCAGGCAGGAAGAAGCAGAACAGAGCCAACCTACCACCACCCAGCCTTTAGAACAAAAGGAGGAGGAACCCAAGGTTCCCCATGAGGCTCAAGCCGAAGCTCCCCAGAAAACTGAAGCCTGACGAAAAAGTCTCCTTTATCGAGCACCTGGAGGAGCTTCGCTATCGTCTGATCGTGTGCCTGGTTTCGGTGCTCGTGGGAACCGTGGTGGCTTATATCTTCAAGGAGGAGATCTTCAGATTCATTTCTGAGCCGCTGCTCAAAGCCTTGCCCCCAGAGGACAGACACCTCATTTTCACCGGCCTCCTGGAGGCTTTCATGGTATATCTGAAGGCCTCTTTCTTCGCCGGGCTGATGATCTCGGTCCCGGTGATACTTTACCAGCTCTGGGCCTTTATCTCTCCCGGCCTGTACCCGCCGGAAAAGAAGCTGGCTCTGCCTTTTATATTTTTTGCCAGCTTCTTCTTCTTGGGAGGAGCCGTATTCGGCTACTACGTGGTATTCCCGTACGGCTTCCAGTTCTTTGTTGGCTTCGGCGGGGAGTTCATAAAACCCCTTCCCTCCATGAAGGAGTACCTAAGCTTCGCTACCTTCCTGCTGCTGGCCTTTGGAATAGTGTTCGAGCTGCCTATTTTCATTTTTTTTCTGGCAAAGCTGGGGATCGTCCACCCGAGAACGCTCAGAAAGGGAAGAAGATACGCTATTCCCATTATATTTATGGCGGCCGCCATCCTGACCCCAGGGCCTGATCCCGTCTCCCAATGCCTAATGGCAGTGCCACTGTGCCTTCTCTACGAACTGGGGATCTGGGTCGCAGTCTTGTTCGGAAAACCCGGCAGTCAAAAACAGGCCGAATCAGATAAAGAGTCCTCCCAAGAAACCCCTCAGAAAGATCAGGAGGCTGGTTAACCCCTGTGCCCCCAGGCCCCCAGCTCACCACCCAAGCTATACCCATCCCATCTTGCGGTACCAAAGATAGGTCTCTCTAAGCCCTTCTTCCAAAGATACCATAGGTCGGAAGCCCAACTCCGCCCTGATCTTCCCTATAGAGCAGGTCCAGCCAGGCTGAAGCATCTCCTTGAGCTTTTCTCGGTTGTAAAGAGGTGGCAGGCCCAAGACCCAGGAGCCCAGCTCTGAAAGTAGGGCGGCTGTCCAGGCCAAAGTGAACGGAAGTTTTATGGTTCTACAACGCACCCCCATTATCCTTCCCAATATATCTGCCACCGAGCTCCAGGTGTGCACTTCCCCGTCGGAAACCGGGTATATGGATCCGCTTTCCACAGATGCCTTGGCAGCCAGCAACATGGCCCGGACTAGATCTTTCACGTGTATCATGCAGATGTATCTCTCTTGAGCTCCAATTTTGATAAAAAAGCCTCTTTTTACCATACGGAAAAAAGCCAGCACATCCCTGTCCCTGGGACCGTACACAGCAGTAGGCCTCAGTATCACCAAGGGCAACCTGGAGGTAAATTGACACGCAAATTCTTCAGCCCTGGCCTTGCTTAACCCATAGTGGCTCACCGGTGAACAGGGCTCTGTTTCCCCCCTTGGGCAGGAAGGTGAATTGGGGCCCCAGGCGGCCAGGGAACTCAAAAGCACCACCCGCGAGAAAGGCTCTTTAATCTTGGTGCATGCCTCAAGCAAATTTAAAGTTCCTAAGGCATTGGCCTTCATGTAAGAATCAAGCCTCCTGGCCTTGGTTAGGCCTGCCACGTGAAAAACCCAATCCATGCCGTCTAGCGCATTTTGCAAGGCTCTCCCATCCTGCAGATCCCCTGTGACACGTTCCACATCCAAATCCCTGATCCAGCTTAGGTCGCTTGTGCTTCTGGCCAGGACCCTGACCTGATGCCCCTCTGCCACAAGGGCCTCCACCAGGTGGCTTCCAACAAAGCCTGTGGCTCCTGTGACAAAAGCCCTCAAAGAGAACCTCCTTTCCCCCAGGGACCGAACAAAACCCTTACCTGCCAGCTAAGTCCGGATCCGAAACGCGCGATCAAAGGCCTTTTTCTCTGCATGGCCTTCAGGTCTTTTGTAAATACCCACATCTTCCCAGGCGCCCACCCCTCGTTGACAAAGCTTTGGCACTTGAATAGAATTCACCAGCTTACCTCTAGAGGCCGGTGGCAGCGGTTCGCCGGGCGGAGCGGGCCTGGGTGAGCAACATTGTGAGCTTTTTGAGATTCTGAGGCAAGGGTTGGAGCATACTGCCTCTGACAAGGAGTGGCTGATGGATATTTTTGAGAAGTGCTGGAAATTCACCCAGGCGGCCGAAGCCAGGGCCTCTGGATATTACCCTTATTTCACCCCCATAGAATCACAGCAAGACACCGAGGTGGTGATAAACGGCCGGCGCGTGATAATGATCGGCTCCAACAACTACCTGGGGCTTACCACCCATCCCAGGGTGAAGGAGGCTGCTGCCGAGGCCCTCAGACGTTTTGGTACAAGCTGTACAGGCTCGCGCTTTCTGAACGGCACCATAGAGCTGCATGTGCAGTTGGAAGAAAGGCTGGCCAAGTTCACCGGTAAAGAGGCGGCACTGGTTTTCAGCACAGGCTTCCAGACCAACCTGGGCACCATTTCAGCCCTGGTGGGCCGACATGACACGGTCATAATAGACTATGACGATCATGCCAGCATCGTGGACGGCTGCCAGCTCTCCCACGGCAGGACAATCCGCTTTCGTCACAATGACATGGCTGGTCTGCGTAGGGCCTTAGAGAAAGCCAATCCGAGAACAGGAAGGCTGGTGGTGGTGGATGGGGTTTTCAGCATGGAGGGAGATATTGCCCCCCTTCCCGAGATAGCGGCCTTGTGTAAGGAGTTCGGGGCGCGCTTGATGGTGGACGACGCCCATTCCATAGGCGTGCTGGGGAAAAACGGCAGTGGCACTGCCTCCCATTTCGGGATAACCGACCAAGTGGACCTGATCATGGGCACTTTCAGCAAGTCCTTTGCCTCTCTCGGTGGTTTCATCTCGGCCAAAGCAGAGGTAATAGATTACATAAAACACTTGTCCAGGGCTCTAATATTCAGTGCTTCCATGACTCCTGCCTCTATAGCAGCTTGCCTGGCTTCCCTGGACATCATGGAAAAAGAACCCGAGCGAAGGGAAAGGCTCTGGCAGATCACCCGCAGGATGCATAAGGAATACAGAGCCATGGGGCTCAACATAGGAAACACCCAAACTCCCATCATTCCCATTATCATAGGAGACGATCTGAAGGTTTTTATTTTCTGGAGGCGGCTCTTGGAGGAAGGTGTTTTTGTTAATCCGGTACGCAGCCCGGCTGTGCCACCCGGAAGGGCCTTGCTGAGAACAAGTTATATGGCAACCCATACTGACTCCCAGCTGGATAGGGTTTTGGAGGCCTTTCACAAGGTGGGAAAGGAGCTGGGGGTCATATCCTAGGGCCGTAAAACTCCCAGAGACAGAGAGCTCCTTTCTGGGACATGGGCTTTTACGGCCTCCCCGGGAGGAAAGCCTTGCCAGAGTCAACTATCCGTGTAGAGGAAGCCCTAACCAGAAAACAAAGGGACTCTTTTGTGAAATTCCCATGGGTTGTTTACAGGGAAGACCCTCTTTGGGTTCCCCCTCTTCTCATGGAGCGTAAGGACTTTATCAATCCCAAGAAGAACCCTTTTTTCCAGCATGCAGAAGTAGCCCTTTTCCTGGCCCTGCGTAATGGAGAACCTGCAGGCAGGATAGCAGCCCTTGTCAACCACAACCACAATAGATTTCATCAGGACCGCGTGGGCTTCTTCGGCCTGTTTGAGTGCATCAACGACCAGGAAGTCTCCCAGGCCCTCCTGCATAAAGCCTCGGACTGGCTTAGACGGCGGGGTATGGAGGTCATGAGAGGGCCTGCCAGTTTTTCCACCAACGAAGAGATAGGTCTTCTTGTGGAAGGTTTCCAAGAAAGTCCCATGATCCTGATGCCCTACAACCCCCCTTACTATGCCCGACTGCTGGAACAATATGGATTTCGCAAGGAAAAGGATCTTTACGCCTTCATCCGCACCGCCGAGGATATGCCGGAGCGTCTGTACAAGCTGGCTGAAAAGCTTAAGGAGAAAAACCGCTTCAAAGTCCGAAAGCTCAAAATGGCAGAACTCAAAGAGGAGATACTTCGCTTCAAGTCGGTTTATGAAGCAGCCTGGGAGCGTAACTGGGGCTTCGTGCCCATGACAGAGGCTGAGATCGACCATATGGCCTCTGAGCTAAAAAGAATTCTGGATCCTGATCTGGTCTTTTTTGTAGAGGTGGATGACAAGATCGTGGGGTTTTCCCTTACCCTGCCGGATGTGAACCAGGCTCTCAAAAAGGTAAACGGGAGGCTTTTCCCAACCGGCTTCATCAAGCTCATGTACCACTTCAAGAAAATAGACCAGGTTCGCGTTCTGCTTTTGGGAGTTGCCCAAGGATACCGCAGAAAAGGCATAGACGCGGTCTTATACCTTGAGACCTTCAAGGAGGGCATCAAGAAAGGCTACAAGCGCGGGGAGTTTTCCTGGATCCTGGAGGACAACGAGGCCATGATCCGGCCCCTGGAAGCCATAGGGGCAAGCCTGTACAAGACCTACAGGGTGTATGACCTTCCCCTGTGAGGGAGCTCTTCCCCGGGGCTTTTTTCGCTCTGGTAGTCTTCCCAGGGCAAGTGAGCCTCCCCCATGAGGCTTCTCAAAAAGGCAGCCAGCCAACCTGATACCAGGGCCAGCAAGACGCCTGCCAGCACATCCACCACGTAGTGATATCGTAAGTACACTGTGCTGAAGACCATGCTTGCCACAACAACCAAGTAAGGCGCAAAAGCCTTCCTGCAGTATCGCCAGGCATAGTAAAGGACCAGAAGGCTTATTCCCACATGCCCGCTTGGAAACGCATCCCGTTGCAACAGCTCCAGCTTGTCCAGGGACTCCCTGATCCAGTGGGTCAGCCAAAGTCCCTCCAGAGGACGGGTTTGAAGATGGGCTATCTCGAAACGGGGCCCCAGGGCCGGGAAGGCAAAATAGCCCAGATAGGAAACATAGAATGCGGTTACAACCCCTACCAGAGCCGCTTGAAAGCCGACCCAATTGCGATTTCTCCATAAAAGAAGGCCAAGCACAATGGGAAGAAAATAAAAAGTCGTGTAAATAAGCTGCAGGTACTCTGTGAGAAAAGGGTGCATGTAGCCTTCTAGCCATACAGTGGGGTGCACCCCGAACAAAGCCAGATCCCACTTAACAAAAAGCCCGTCCAGATCTTTTGGGTTGATCGGGTGGACTAAATAGTGCAGCTCCCTGAATGCCAGGGGTATGCTAAGCAGATGATACCAAATCCCCAGATGCACCCAGAACTTAGAGGAGCTTTGCCTGGACTTCCATACAAGCCCCAGGACCGCTGCGATCCAGGCCAGGTGGAGAAGCAAGTGAAACCATGCGTGCTCCACCCGTTCATGGAACAGAACGATCAACGACCCCACGCAGCTTAGATATACCAGGGTGACTAGGTCCTGCGGTCTCAACTTCATGTAAGACTCTGCACCACTACACTGGTCTCACCTACTTGGAGGTTCAGTTTCTCTTTAGCGCTCGCCCCCCTCACCGCGATCTCCAGGAAGCCTGAACTCCCAATCAGGGCAAGGGGTTCCCCAGGGAGGGCTTCTGCATAAGTTTTTTTCAGGGAATCCAAGGTTAGAAGATCCCCCACCAGGACCTTCAATCCTCCGGTAGAGGGTAGAGTTCTTAACTCCCCTTCAGCTATGTTGGTGATCCCGTTTCCAAAGCGGTCCACGTAAACCACCCGTCCTTCCAAAAACCCCTCCCCCAGTCTTACAAGGGGCTCTTGCAGCCTGACCCAATTACTCCACTCTGGCCCCAAAGAGGAAAACTTACCACCTTTGGCCAGATAAGCCGCAGTGGGCGCAAAGACGTCTCTTCCATGGAAGGTGGGGCTAAGGGGTTTCAGCATTATCTCCTGATTCTGGATAGACCTGACTTCAATTTCCGGATACAAACCCAGCGCCAAACTGAGAACCCCGTTGTCCGGGCCCACGAAGAAAAAGCCCCCTGCCCGAGCCGCCAAGGCAGCTCTGGAGGTGCCTACTTCTGGGTCCACCACCACCAGGTGCACCGTGCCTGTGGGGAAATAATGAAAGCTCTGCCTCAGCACCCAGGCCGCATTGAACAATCCACCCGGGGGTATTTCGTTGGTGATGTCCACTATGGTGCAACTCGCTTCACGGCTCAAGATCACACCCTTCATGCAAGCCACATACCAATCAGAGTTTCCAAAATCAGTGATCAAGGTTATCACACCTGCCATGCCCCAGACCTCAACATAGCCTCCCCGCTAGCCTCTAGACCCCAAAGCCACTGCGGCGGATCTTAGGAAAACTGCTTATCCGTGTCAAGCTCCGGCTCCTTCTTGACAGTTTCAGCAAGGACCCCTAGCATCCCCAAAGGGGCATCGGGAGGGTGCCAAAGCAGGGGTTTTGGATGGGCTTGAAGGCGGACCTTTATCTCAATCGGGCGGATCCTCTCCGGTACCTGAGCCCGCTGGATTGTAAGAAGTGCGGTTCCACCTCCTGCTTCGAGTGGCTGGAGAAATTGAAAACCGGGGAGGCAAAACCTCAGGACTGCCCTTCATTGGGGGCCGGTCGGGCCCATGGCCTGGAGGTGTTTCTTTCCCTCAGGCAGGTTCTGCCTGAGGTGGATGTGACCCAACACCCTCTGGCAGGCCAAACAGGAAGACTGGAGATCAATGCTCCAGGGCCCGACTCCCCTGTGCTGGTGACAGGCAACGCCATTCAGACCCAGGAGGTTGTACTGGCAGTGCTTTCCACCACAAGCGCCCCGTTTCATCTTTTGTTTGTGGACACTAAAGGCCACACTGTGGACATGGCCATGATCTACAACACCCTCACACCTGAAGCCGTGTGCAAGGCAGCAAGTGATTCAGGGCTCGAATCAGTGCTTTCCCACAGGCAGCTTATGATCCCAGGCCTAGCGGCCCTGCTGAAGGAGCCTCTCGAAAAAGAAGGTAAATGGCAGGTTACGGTGGGCCCTGTGTGCGTTGGAGAGCTTCCCTTGTTCTTTGGTAATGGCTGGACCAAGCCCTCTGAATACCGATCTGCAGGGCACGGGGCTGGTTCTGAAAGAGTTGACCTCCCAGGGGCTCGCCCCGGAAAGGGTAGCCCATGAGCAGAGGGCTTTCTTGGTTCTTATTGCTGGCAGCCCTCTTCGGGTTTCTGGCTCTCTGTGTGCTGCTTTTCATACCCATGCTGCTTGAAAGCTCGATATTTCGTCCAGAGCTGGAGCGATGGGTTTCCCGCGGGGTGGGAAGGTCCGTCTCGATTCAAGGGCTTGTAAAGGTTTCCCTTGTGCCCCAAATCAGGATCAGTCTTTCAGGACTTCGTATCCCGGCAAGCCAAGGCTTCCCCGAGCGAGACTTAGTGAGGATTGACTCATTACAGCTGGAAGCCCCTTTAAGCCATGTCTTGAGAAACGGCCTCAAGCCCCGCTTCATCTCACTTCAAGGTCTCCATCTGGTCATGGAGAGGGACCGGGAAAAGGGGTTCGGCTGGCCGGAGACTCCTGGGAAGGGCAAGAAGCGGGATGGGTCGGATGCCTCCCAGCTGGAAAGACCTGCACCCCTTAGGCTTCCAACTCCTCTACTCGGCTTGCTGTCAGAAGTCGCAATTCAGATTTCAGAGGCCGACCTGATTTGTGTTGACCGCTCAAACCAAAGGCAAGGCAGAATAACAGGCATGAGCCTCTCCATTGGGGGAAATCCCTCAGATGGCCCCCAGTGGATAAGGGCGCAGGGGGACATACAAGGACATCCATTCACGCTACAAGGCTCTCTTCAAGCCAGCCCACTAGCTGGAGCTGCCGGCAAGCTTCTACTCATTGAGCTTGCAGCTAAAGTTGGGGGAAGACTTGAGGGATCCTTGAAAGGCCAGATCCGCTCTTTGGGGCCAAGCACAGAGGCTGATTTGCAAGTGCGTGTGGAGCCGTTCTCTTGGCAGCCCCTGCTTATGGCTGTGGGGTATGATCCCAAAGGCAGCTTCATGGAGAGATGGCAGCAGGTTTCTTTCCAAGGCAACCTGATGCTCTCCCCAGGCTCTTTCCAGGTCCAGCAAGCCGAGCTAAGGGCAGACGACTCCCTCATAAGATTTTCCATGGCCGCGGGCAAAGGGTCGCGGCCTGGGCTGATGCTTAACCTGGAGACAGAAGAGTTGGACCTAAATAGTCTCTTTCAAGCCTCGGTAGGCTCCAAACAAAGAAAAAGAAACCCAAGGGCTGGAGGTCTTAAGCCCAACGAGCACACCAAAGCCCCAGCCGGGCCCAAACTTCAGAGTGTAGCTTTGTTCCCTTTGAGTGGCTCGGCCATGATTCACAGAGTTCTTCTGAAATCACAGACCTTTGAGGACTTGCAGGTTTCTTACAGGTTTGAGGAGGGGGTTCTTGAGCTCCAGGAAATCAGGGTGAAGCTGGAGGGCGGGGAGCTCTGGGGCAGCGGCTCTGTGAACTTTCATGGGCCCAAGCCTTATGTACATTTTGATCTGAGGACCATGGAGGTACAGGTGGGGCCTGTTCTACAGAGGCTGGCCGGAACCTTTTTCCTGGAAGGAAGAATGGGGAGTCACTGGGATTTGGAAGGTCCGTGGGAAGGGGATTTGGATCAGGCGGCACTGACCTGGAAAGGACAAGCCGACATCCTGCTTAAGGATGGGGGCATAAACGGGGTAGACTTATCCAAGGTGTCACGTTCCTTGGGCCTTGCAGGAGACAAAAAAGAAAATCAGAAAGCCCGAACCCCTTTTTCCAGCCTGGTGGCTCACTTGGGCTTGGAGGATGGAACCCTTAAGGTTTCCAAGGCTTCCATGCAGAACAAGGATTTGCGAATACTGGCCGCAGGCCGGGCAGACTTGTTGGAGAAGTCCTTGGACTTTCGACTGGAGCCTGAGCTGGGTTCCCGTCAAGAGGGTCAGGAGGGGGCTGTACTGGTTGTACCCCTTTGGGTGGAGGGGAGCTTCTCTCACCCCAAAATCCACCCTGACCTGGCCGGCATAAGAAAAAAAGGGGAAGGAAAGCTTCACCTTTCCATTCCCTCTACAAAGGAGTTGAAGGAGGTGTTTAGAAACTTTCTAAAAGGGCGTTGAGAATTGATCAGATGGCCGGCGTTGTTCAAGAGCAAGGCATAATGGGGGAAGAGGGATGTTGAGAGAGCGGCCTTCCAACAGACTGGTATTGCAGGAGAATGCGGTTTGTGCATTTGGCTGAAGAGGTGATCAAGGAGATGGAAGCTCTTGCCAGATTCTTTTTCGAAGCAGGTCTTCTCAAGAGGATAAAGAGAAGCGGATGGTGGGTGGCTGGTGTAAAAGACCCGGAGAGTGTGGCCGAACACAGCTTCAGGACGGCCCTTTTGGGCTATGTACTGGCGCTTCTTGAGGGGGCTGATCCTTTTCGCACTGCCGCCATTTGCATCCTGCACGATCTTCCAGAAGCACGCATAGGGGACCTTCACAGGCTAAACAACCGTTATCTGGATTCCACCCAGGCTCAAAAACAGGCTCTGGCTGATCAGCTGGACCCCCTTCCCGAGCTCTGCACCCGGGACTTATCGCGCCTTTACAAGGAGTGGGAGTTGGGAGAATCGCCTGAGGCCCTGGTGGCAAAAGACGCGGATCTCCTGGAGTGTTTGATCCAGGCAAGGGAGTACCAGGCTCAAGGCTGTTCCTCTGTTCAAGAATGGATCAACAACACGGCTTCCAGGCTCCAAACCAACTCGGCCAAGGCTATTGCCCGTGCCTGCATGGAAGGAGACCCTAAGGAGTGGTGGCACCTTTTGAGGGGCTGAGAAGAGGCGGGGCTCTTTCAGGCCCCGCCCCTTTGGCCTCAGGCCTTCTTCTTGAGCTTGGACCACTCCTCATCCCTTAGTTGACGTCTCAAGATTTTCCCCACCGTGGTCATGGGAAGGGTCTCTCTGAATTCCACATACTTGGGTCTCTTGTAGCCTGCCATCTTGTCCCTGCAATACTCAATGATCTCTTCGGCCGTGGCAGTCTGCCCGGGTTTCAGTTGGATGAAAGCCTTCACAGCCTGACCCGACTTCTCATCAGGCACCCCCACTACAGCGGCATTGGCCACCTTGGGATGCCCGTACAGCACCTCCTCGATCTCCCTTGGATAAGCCTTAAGCCCCCCCACATCTATCATGTCTTTCTTGCGGTCCGTGATGACGGTGAAACCCTCTTGGTCCATGTGGCCTATATCACCAGTCAAGAAGAAACGCTTCCCTTCAATCACCCGAAAAACCAGCTCGTTTTCCTCTGGCCTGTTCCAATATCCCTTCATCACCTGCGGTCCACTGACAGCTATCTCCCCGTCCTCCCCCAAGGGGAGCTCCCTTGTCCCAGTCTCCACATCCAGTATCTTTATATCGGTGCCCGGAATGGGCAAACCTATGGAGCCGAATTTTCGGTCTTTGCGGTTGGTGGGATTCACGTGAGTCACCGGGGAGGTCTCAGAGAGACCGTATCCCTCGAAGATGACTGCTCCGGTCTTTTCCTCGAACTGTCTGGCCAGCTCCACGGGGAGAGGGGCAGCCCCCGAGGCACAGGCCACAAGCGAACTGAGATCGAACTTCTTGACTAGGGGATGATTTACCAGAACGCTGTAAAGTGTTGGAACAGCATGAAGCAAAGTGGCCTTGTGATGTTCTATGAGCCTCAGCACCTCTGTGAATGGGGGGTTGCCGGCCCTAGGATCGGGCACACAAACCAGACGAGCTGCAAGCTTAACCGCACTTAGCATGGTCAGGGTCAGGCCATAGCTGTGGTACCAGGGCAGCACGCCCATAAAGCAGTGTTTGCCCCCCTTTTCAAGCTTCTGAGGCTTTCCTCCATTAGCCGGCTCAAGCCTCATCCACTCTTCCAGGGCCAACACGTTGGCCATGAAATTGGAATGTGTAAGGCAGGCCCCTTTGGGAACCCCTGTGGTGCCTCCTGTGTAAAGGATCAGTGCCAGATCGTTTTGTGCATCTATGGAGACTTTAGGTGCAGTGGTTGATTGCCCTGATAGGGCCTCTTCCAGGGATATGTGGCCAGCCTGGTGGGTTTGGGCCTTTGGGATCTTCCCTAAGAGCCCACCCAAGAATCCCTTCAGAGGGGGCAGAAAGGGCTTCACGTTGCAGTAAACCACGAACTCCACTTCGGTGCCTTCCACAGCCTTACAAGCCGTGGAGTAGAACTGGGGATGGTCCATAACAAAGACTCCCTTGGCCCCTGAGTCTTTGAGCTGGAAATTGAGCTCTCCTGGAGTGTACATGGGGTTGCAGGTCACACAGGTGGCCCCGCTCTTGAGGATCCCGAAAAAAAGAATCGGATAATGTGGCAGGTTGGGCAGGAATATGGCCACCCGGTCTCCCTTTTTGACACCTCTGGAGACCAGGAAGTTGGCTACCTGGTTGGCCATCTCATTGACCTGCCGAAACGTGCGAGATGAGTCTTGGAAAATGGTGTAGGTCAGGTCCCCGTAACCTCTGACTGTCTCTTCCAAGAGCTCGAACAAGGGCACATTGGGAAGCTGGATATCCCAAGGAACCCCTTCGGGCCATTTGTGCTTATGCCAGATCCTCTCCTCCATGATTCAGCCTCCTTTCCAAGTCCATTTTTCACAACTGCGCCTCCCTAGCTCCGCAGGCCTCTCTTGCCCTGCACTTGGGGCAATCAAGCCTCTTGCAGGGCTCCGCGTGGATCAGCACCTTGGCCCTGGGCAGTCTTGTCTGTATCAGGGTTTCTATTTTATCGCATAATGTGTGAACTTGCCCTACCGTGGCCTGGGGGGAGACCACCAGGTGCAGGTCAATATGACGTTCCGGACCCGATTTCCTGTGTCTCAACTCATGGAACTCTAAGAACTCCTCTTCCTGTGAGCTCAGGATTTCCCTTATTATCCTATCTTCCTCGGCGGGCAAGGGCTGGTCCAAGAGTCCTTCCAAGGATCTTCGAAGAAGGCTCCAGGCAGCCCTGACTATGAGAACCGCTACCAGGAGAGCCACTATCGGATCCAGGGCATGAAACCTTATGTTGGCCTCGGGATCCACTATGAGCAGGTCCGAGACATAGATGATACCTAGGGACCCCATTACTCCCAAAGAGGTCCACACATCTGTGCGCAGATGAAGGGCGTCCGCTTCCAAGGCTATGGATTCGGTTTGGCGCGCGATTCTAAGAAGCCGCCTGGAAACCAATGTATTCAAGACCACTGAAAGGGCCATGACTCCAAGGCCTGCCTCCAGGTGTTCAAGTTCCCCTCCCTGTATGAGCTTTCCCATGGCTTTCCAGCTTATAAAAGCTGCAGCAGCCAATATCAAAAGAGCTTCCAAGGCTCCCGAGAGGTTCTCGAACTTGCCGTGGCCGAAAAGGTGCCCCCTGTCTGCGGGCCTGCTGGCCCTGCTCACTGCAATGGCGGCTATGACCGCAGCCAGAAGGTCCATAGCCGAGTGGGCCGCTTCCGACAAAATGGACACAGAGCCCGTAATCAAACCTACCGCCACCTTGAGACCCACCAGCAGGCAGTTGGATCCCACGGAGAGGAGGGCCACCCGGTATTTGCGTTTCGCCTCTCCTGCAGTATCCCCCGAAGCCTCGCGGCTGTTGCCCGCCTCCATGCCTCCACCTCTAGTCCGAAATATCACCGAGGCTAACACAATTGGGGTCCTAAATCCCCCAATGCCGCACGGGCGAGTGGGGCGGTGTAACCCCGGCCATGATATCCGGGACGGCTGCGGGAAGCAACCGCGGGTTGAACCCTAAAGGGAACGGATACAAAATAGATCAACCAATGTCACTCTCCAAGGAGAACACCATGAACCAGCCCATAGCTGACAGGGAGACTTGCAAGAGCGTCATGGAAATGACCGGGGACTATAGGTCCAGGCTTCCTGAGATTGTGGAAGGAATCGTTGAGAGCTGCCGAGGTCCGGAAAGCATAGACCACATAGACGCCGCTCTGATCCCATCCCTTGAGTCTGTGGTGGAGATCCTGAAAGACTTGTTGGATCTTCTCTATCCAGGGTATTTCGGTCGCCAGGAGCTGGACCGAAAGAACCTGCACTATCATATAGGGGCGGAAGTCAATGCCCTTTTCGACAAACTCTCCATGCAAATATCCAGAAGCATTCAGCACGAATGCCGCCGTCTGGACAGCATATGCGTGCGTTGCGTTGAGAAGGGTCAGAAAGAAGCCCTGGAGTTTTTGGCCAAGATTCCAAGGCTTCGCCAAATGCTGGCCGGGGATGTGCGCGCCGCCTATGAGGGGGACCCTGCTGCCAAGAGCTTCGACGAGATAGTCTTCTCCTACCCGGGTATCTTTGCTGTTACCATTTACAGGATAGCCCACGAGCTTCACTTGCAGGAGGTGCCTTTGCTGCCCAGGATAATGACCGAGTATGCCCACAGGGTGACCGGCATAGACATACACCCTGGGGCTGCCATAGGGAGTAATTTTTTTATAGATCACGGCACTGGAGTGGTCATAGGGGAGACCACCGAGATAGGAAACAATGTCAGAATATATCAGGGGGTTACCCTTGGGGCCTTAAGCCTGCGTCGGGAGGCAGACGGCTCTATGGCCAGGGGTTACAAGAGGCACCCCACCATAGAGGATGACGTGATCATATATGCTGGAGCCACCATTCTGGGAGGAAAAACAGTGATCGGCGCAAGGTCAATAATAGGCGGCAATGTGTGGCTTACCCGCTCCGTGCCTCCCGACTCCAGGGTTACCCTGGCAGAGCCGAATCTGAGAATCCAAAGAAGGTGGGAAGGAATGGAGTCACCCTTTGAAGTAAACCTAGGGGGGGATTCCAATGTCCAAAGGGACGAAAATCCCGATTGAGCCAGTCTATGGAAGGGGGGGGGATAGAATGAGGAAAGAAAATCGCAAATGTCTCAAACCCATAGCCATGGCTCTCTTGTTGGCCGTCCTAATAGGTGTGCCCTCTGTTGCCTGCGCCCACGTGAGAACCCATTTGTGGGTGGGTCTGGGGCCCTGGTGGGGACCTTGGTGGGGACCCTGGTATCCTGTGTACACTTACCCGGTGGCAGTGCCAGTGCCTGCACCGTGCAGAAATATCTGGGTGGAGGGACGCTGGGAGAGAAGAACCTTCTCTGACGACAGGGGCTTTAGGACTTATCGGGATGTTTGGGTGCCGGGCCACTGGGAGAGGGTCTGCCCGTGAGAGACTGCTCTTTGCTTTTGAATTCGGCTACAGCCGTCTCTAAGTCCAGCAGCAGGTCCTCCATGGGGAAGGGCAGCACCTCACGGATCCTGGTAGCACCAGACAAAAGCATTATCAGCCTGTCGACCCCCAGGGCCACTCCAGCGGCTTGGCCCATTCCAAGTCTCAAGGCCTGCAAGAAAGAGTAATCTACGGGGAAGGTTTCCTTCCCCATTTCTTGCCTTTGTCTTCTCTCAGCCCAAAGCCTTTTTTCCTGCTCCAGGGGATCTGTGAGCTCTGAAAAACCGTTGGCTAGTTCCAAGCCTCCGGCATAGAGCTCAAAACGCTCCGCCCACCTGGCAGCCCCAGGCTTTTTTCTGGCCAGGGAGGCCATCTCCAAGGGATAGTCCACCAGAAAAAAGGGTTTGTCCTTGGGCAGATGGGGCTCCACTTCCTGTAGAAAGACCCTGTAAAACACGTCCTCCCAAGGCCAGGAGTCCTCCACTTCCCTGTAGCCTTTTGAGCGGACCAGAGCTATGAACTGATCAAGATCTCTTACCTCCTCCAGATCCACCCCTGCGTGTTCCTTCATGGCCTCCCAAACTGTGATGCGAGGCCAGGGTGGTTCGAGATGCAAAGGTTCTGATGAACCTCTGAGGAGCTTTGGGCCCTTTCCCAGCATATCCGCAAGATACACCACCAGCTCCTCGCAGTCGCACATCACAGAGGCGTAATCCTCTGCGGCCCTGTACCACTCCAGCAAGGTAAACTCAGGATTGTGGGTCTGGGAGAGCTCTTCTGCCCTAAATACGTGGCCCAGGCAGTAAATTCGATCCAATCCGGCGGAAAGAAGTTTCTTCATGCAGTATTCCGGGGAAGTGTGAAGATAGAAAACAGGTGTCTCTCCCTCCCCGAGCCCAGCCTCCACTTTCATGGGATCCAGATGGGGCTCCATGCCCGGAAGGGGCACCAAGGCAGGAGCATCTATCTCCAGAAAGCCTCTTTTATGGAAGAAGCATCTCACCCCCATCAATACCCTAGACCGAAGGCTCAGAGTTTCCCTAAGCCTCTGGTCCCTTTTCAGCCTGATCCAATTACGCTCTTCCTTTGGAAGATCAGCTCTCACGAGAACCTTTCCTGGGTTCAGCTCTCAGAATCCCTTGCTGGATGGTGCTGGCCAAGACTTGCCAGTGGTTTTCACATGCCGGGATCAACCCCTCTGCTCCGGCTCAGGGGGCATAACCCAGGCGCTTCCGTCCACCACAAGGGTTCCATCCTGGTTTCTGACCTGGGTGCCCAGCCTCAATCTGTTCCTTTGCTCCAAGATCTCCACCACCTCAACCCTTGCCGTCAAGGTGTCACCTATCCGCACCGGGGCCAAAAACTTGAGCTCCTGAGATAAATAGATGGTGCCCGGCCCTGGAAGCCTTGTGCCTATGGCCGCCGAGATGAGCCCCGCGCTTAAGATCCCATGCACTATGCGGCCCTGGAAGCGGGTTCTGGAAGCCCAAACCTGGTCCATGTGTGCAGGGTTGAAGTCACCCGTGACCCCTGCGAAAAGCACCACATCCGCCTCGGTGACGGTCTTGGAAAACTGGGCCCAATCCCCCAGCTTGAGCTCCTGAATGCTTTTCCCACCCATGTCCGAAACCTCCTGAGCCCTTCTCGCAGGGCCATATCTTCTCCCAGGTCAAGCATGGGAAAGGCATTTTAACATCTATGTTTCCAAGACCCAAGGTGGCCTTTGCCGGGAGACAAGAAAGCCTCCCCCATGCAGCCAGGGAGGCTCTGGGAAAAAAAACGTGATCCTGGGACAAATATCAGTTCTTATGGAAAGGCGGTAGGGCAAGCCCCGATGCAAGACCTGAACTGCTGCCTGCATTGCCTCAATTGGACACGGATCTGGGTTTGCTCCCTGCATTGGTCCCTGCACATGAAGGATGAAACCTGGGCTGCGTCTATGCAGTCATCCAGAGCCGACGGGTTTCCTGCATTATCCCCTCGGCAGGTTGCTACAGCTTGGTCGCGCTGGTCATCGCAGGTGTCCTTGCAGGTCTCAAGCTCAGCTAGAGAAGGAGCGATGCAGTCTGTGAACTGCTCTCTACAACCCTCGGCGCAATCGTGGCTTACGTCGCGGCAGAGGTCCTTTATCACCTGGAAGGTTTCCCTGCAGGTGGAAAGGCACTCCATGAAATCATCTCTGGCATCTTGGACGCATTGCGGATTGCTGGTTACGGCCCCTAGCTCCTGGAGACCCAGCGGCCCTACCCCAATGGCCGCCACCACCAAAAACAGAACCCACAGACCCTTCATCTTGCACTTCCTCCTTTCCTTGAATTTGGAAAATCAGATTTTTTGGCGAAAGAATTTCCCGCACGGTTTACACCTCTTTGATGATCTGCATTTGCAATCCCAGGATTTGGTGGCTTATAGTGCTTCATAAAGAAGAATTCATTCAGATAGATTAAGGCTTGGAGGTGGGCCATGCAGGTAAGAGTGCTTGGCATCTGTTCCAGCCCAATTCAAGGAGGCAATACAGAGGTTTTCCTGAGCAGGGCCTTGGGAAGGGCCCAGGCGGAGCCGGAAGTTGAGACCAGGCTGGTTTCCCTTGCAGGGAAGCGGGTTGATAGCTGCAAGCACTGCAATTGGTGCATGGGCAAGCAGACCGCCCAAGAGTTCTGCGCACAAAAAGACGACATGGCGGGGATATACCCCCTGGTGCTGGAGGCGGACGTTTTGTTGCTTGCCACACCCGTTTACATAGGAAGGCTGTCGGGCTATTTGGCCAACTTTATGGACAGGCTCAGGGCCTTTATCTACGGAAAAGTTTACAAGGGTCCCCTAGTGAACAAGGTGGGAGGGGCCCTGGCTGTGGGATGGTATAGGCACGCAGGCCTGGAAACCGCCCTCCAGAGCGTGGTGGCTGGCTTTCTTACCTTGGGCATGATACCTGTGAACACCCCCCATTGTCCCTGGGGAGCCCCTGCCGTAGCCTCCCAAGGAGGAACCGGCGGCTTCGACAAGAGAATCCGTCACGGCGTCCTGGAGGATGCCTGGGGGCTGGAAGCTGCAGAGGCTTTGGCAGTAAGGGCTGTGGACCTGGCCCGCAGGATCAAAGCAGGCTGAAGCTCAAAACAGGGGGGTCTGGACAGAACGTGCTCTGGAGGGGATAATCTCCCCATGGGATGTGTTTGAGAGGCCTTAAAGGCCTCTAATTCGTCTGAGAGGGGTTCATGGATCCTATAGACATGGAAGAGATGGACGAAGCTCTGGAAGAGAAAAGCTTCGCTGAGCTATTGGCGGAAACTCAGGTGGATAGGGAACGCTACGACCGTGGGCAGCGGGTTCAGGGCGTGGTGGTGCAGATAACCCCTGAGTGGGTTTTCCTGGACATGGGAGGAAAGAGCGAGGGGGTGGTGGATCGCAAGGAGTTTTTAGACGACTCCGGGAATCTCACCCTGCAGGTGGGGGATACGGTTTGGGCATATTACTTGGCCACGCGCAACAACGAGCGGGTCTTCACCACACGAATCACAGGAGGTCAGGCAGCCAGGAATTTCCTCCAGGAGGCCTACCAGAATTCCATCCCTGTGGAAGGAACTGTGGAGAGGGAGGTGAAGGGAGGGTTCGAAATTAGGGTTGCAGGAGGCTTGAGGGGTTTTTGTCCTTTCTCTCACATGGAGCTCCACAGGGTGGTTGATCCTTCGAGTTTTTCAGGCCAAAGACTCCAATTCAGGATCATCGAATACGGGGAAGGCGGAAGGCGTTTAGTGCTGTCCAGGAGGGCCCTGCTTGAGGAGGAGAAAGCCCAGCGAAAAGAGGAGCTCAAGAAGCTCCTTAAGGAAGCAATGCTGGTCAAGGGAAAGGTTGTGGCGCTGAGGGATTTTGGGGCTTTTGTGGATCTTGGGGGTGTCCAGGGCCTGCTTCCGGTCTCAGAGGTGGCCTGGGAAAGGGTTCAGCAGATAAAAGATCACCTCAGTGTAGGCCAAGAGGTACAGGTTTCGATTCTCCAGTTGGACTGGGAACGGGACCGCATAACCCTGAGTCTCAAGCAGACCCTGCCCGATCCATGGGAAAACGCCGCCCAACGCTACCCCGAGGGCTCCAAGCACATGGGAAAAGTTGTCAGATTGACGGCTTTCGGCGCCTTTGTTTCACTGGAGCCGGGCCTGGACGGCCTGATCCACATCTCCAGTCTAGGGGGTGGGAAACGCATCAATCATCCCAAGGAAGTTCTGTCCCAAGGGCAGCAAGTGGAGGTCAAGGTGGAATCATTGGACCTTGAGAGGAAAAGACTTTCCCTTTCCATCTGCGATCCAGAGCATGAAGAGAAAGCCTCTTCCTTCCAGGACCTGGAGGAACTCAAACAAAAAGCACCGGGTGCCCCGGTCACCCTTGGAGACCTGCTCAGGGGAAAGATCTCCTCCCCGCCGGACAGATCCAGCTGAAAAGCCCATAGAGGGGGTGGTCTTTAAGACCAACCCCAACCACCATTAACCTCTCCTCAACCTGACTGGCTTATCCCTCATTATTCACCTTCAGTGGATTGTGCGGGCTAGGCCACTTGCACATCCAAGGCTGCCACCCCTTTGCTGCCATGCTTGTTGCAGCTTGCCTGGGCGGTCACACGCAGAGCCCCTTGTACTTGGATCTTTACTTCCCTCAGAAAATCGGGGCCTTCAGGAAGCCTGCTTGGCGAGAAATCCCACCTGGCAGCCTCTTTTTCGTTCACCAAGACCCGGGCCCACTCTACAAAATGGGATGGGGAATTGCTGTTATGGGTGAAATTGACCCGAATTGTTATCTCCTCGCCTTTCTTGGCATTTCGCGGCCCTTGAATTGAGGCCCCAGCCTTGTCGGCACTGGCTCTGCCAGGCAAAACAAGGCTCATTCCTAAGCCCAAGAGCAATGTGGCAAATTCTCTTCTTTCCAAGAAATCCTTTCTCATTTGAAGCACCCCTTGGTGGAAATTCCCTTGGCTTACATCTTAATACCAGTCATTCCTCTAGCACCTTGATGAGATAGCTGGAATGGGTGGTCAAGAATCCATCCTGGGAGACCTTACGGATAACGCTGGTTCTGTAAACCTTCCCATTGTCTTCATATACGGTGTACCTGGCACCCACCCGAGGCGGTTCCTTTTCCCAACCGATTCTTTGTGTGCCCTCCGGGAACCCACCCTCACCGCTGCCCTTCACCTTTGTAAGAAGCACCTTTCTGAACATTAGAGCCTCCCTCTTGGCCCTCATCCTCCTTCCACGGGCGGGAAAAAGACCAATCGGTCACCTTCGCACAAGCAATCCGAGGGGAGAGCATGCCGCCCATTGAGAAGCACGACCTTAGGGGTTTTTTCAGGGATGCCCAAGGCCTTTACAGCCGAGGCCACAGTGGATCCAGGCGGGAGCTCCAAAAAAGAAGCCTCTCCCCCGGCAGGGGCGTACCTGCGCAAAGTCGAATAAAGTCTTACCTCCACATGAATCTGGTCCATTCCAGGGCAAGATTCCATAAGCTTTCAAACCATGTCTTCTTCAGAGCAGCCCAAGATCCCTCAACTTATCCTCTGTGGGCACGCCTTGCTGGTTCCAGCCCCTGACTCGATAATAATCCGTAAGCATTTCATCCAAGTGGCAGACCATGCCCTTTCCAGGCCCCTCGGGCAGAGGTTCCCTGAGCATGCGCTCAGGCAAGCTGTCCTGCTGCCTGGAAAACCCAGCCTTTACCAAAAACATCCTTTCTGCGTTGAATATGCGCTCCCCTGCTTTTTCCAACTCCTCCAGGCTGTAGCCAGCCCCTGTGGCTGCATTCAGAAGTTCCATTATACCTACAGGTGGGGCCATGAGCTCAGGGCGGATAAGATTTCGCACCGAAAAAAAGACGCAAAGTCCGGCCGAGTCTATTATGCAAAAAAGATCCTGCCACTTGGCCACCACGGCGGGCTTGTCTTTCCAGCTCAAAGGATCCACGTTACAGGGGACTCCAAGCAGCTCGAAATAGGCGGGATCCCCACGCATGTGGGAAGCTCCGATGGGAGATGTGGCGTAGGCAAGTCCCATACCCTGCTCTCCCCTAGGCTCGTAACCGGCAAAATCCTGCCCCTTGGAAACCATGGCGAGCTGAGGGTGGCCGTAGCGGGTGGCCAGTCTTAAGCTCCCTTCAGCCAGCAGATCCCCGAAGCCCTCCCTGAGTCCGGTCATCCGGGTCAGCTCCACCAATGCTTGGGCATCCCCAAACCTAAGCGGGCGTCCCACTTCCTTCTCAGAGAGAATCCCTTTTTCAGCCAGCTCCATGGCGCAGGCAATGGCTGAGCCCATGGATATTGTGTCCATCCCCAGCTCATTGCAAAGGTAGTTGGCTTTGGTCACTGCAGCCAGGTTATCCACCCCGCAGTTGGAGCCCAAAGCGTACACGGTTTCGTACTCAGGGCCTTCACCCTCTCCTTCAAAGGGAGGCTCCGTCACCTTGGTCACCCTGCCGCAGGATATGGGGCAGGCAAAACAAGCTTTGTGCGCCACCAAGAATTTCCTGCTTAGGGTCTCCCCATGAAGGGCTTCCCAGCCCTCGAAAACGCCGGTTTGAAAATTGCGGGTTGGGAAAACCCCGAAGTTCTGGGTAGCCATGACTGTGACCGCTGTGCCGTGCAGGCGAAGAGGAGGAGGACTCTCTTTATATATCTGATTGAATTTCTTTAGGATTCGAGAGTTTATAGCTTTGAATCCCTCAGGGTCATGAAGCGAAACCTTTTCCTTGCCCCTCACAACCACCGCCTTTAGGTTCTTGGAGCCCATTACTGCCCCAACACCTGAGCGACCAGCTGCCCGATCCCTGTCGTTCATGATAGAGGCGAAGCGCACCAGCCGCTCCCCTGCAGGCCCTATGCAGGCAACCTTGGCCTGCGGGTGGGTTTGGGCCCTAAGGGCCTCATCGCTCTGGTGGGTGGTCTTCCCCCAAAGCTCTGTGGCATCCCTAAGCTCTGCCTTACGGCCGTCCACCCAAAGATATGCAGGCTGAGAGGCTTTCCCCTGAAAAATTATCCCGTCCCAGCCGGCCTTGCGAAGCTCGGCCGGGAACATTCCTCCAGAATTGGAACAGGTGATGGCCCCAGTAAGGGGGGAGAGGGTGGTGACCATGTATCGAGCCCCCGTAGGCGCCCCGCTCCCGGTCAGGGGACCGGCCATCATGATGAGAGGATTTTTTCCGCAAAACGGATCCCCCTTGGGGTCCCCCTCTTGAAGCATGTAATGTATCCCGAAGCCCCTGCCGCCGATGAAATCCCTGGCCACCTCCTCCCTTAGCTCTTCCTCCCATATCCTTCCTTGGCCAAGATCCACCCTAAGTAGCCTACCGTTCCAGCCCTTCATGCGCCTCCTCCCTGCAAAGCCTTAAAGCCCATACCAGCCAGATTCAAGTCCTAGATTATCCCAGGAAAGGTCCTCCTGCAAATACCCATCCAGGCCGCAAAGGCATCAGTGGATAATGAGGGCCATCTTGAATGATAGGCCAGGAGAAGACGTTGACCGAAAAAAACAACCTGATTTCCGGTTTTAAACTTGGCCCTCATTTGAGTCGGAACATGCCAAACCCTCACCTGGTTTTGGGGGCTAAACCAAAAAAGTCAATGGCTTTAGGGAATAATCCGAGTTAAACAAAGAGTATTGCTTTCCTGCTGGATAAGGGTTATCTTCTGCCCGAAGCGTCTTCCAGCGGCGATTCGGCCTGGGTGCTTCGAGCTCAAGGGGAAAAGCGCCAGGGCTGCCATTTAGGCCCTTGCTGGAAACCCGCAATCGGATCCTGAGATTTCCTGAAAAAACGGGGTCAGAGTTATGAAAACCACCCGCACCAAAGAGTTCCAGGCACGGAAGATCTCTTTTTCCAGGGCTGAACATCCGGGCCAATCAGAGCCAGACTCTGTGGTGGCCTGGGAGTACTCGCCTCCAATCTTGGGAGAGCGTTACTTGGTTTACTTGGGGAAAGGCCGTCTTCTGAGAACGAGTCCAGTTAAGAAAATAGAGGAATCCCATGGAATTCTTTGGATAGAAACAGCCAACTCCACATATCGAGTGAAGTACATGGACTGAGCTCCCAGCCCTGGATTCTCTTGTAGGCCGCACTTTTTCACTAGGAAGCAGCTGCTTCAGCCCATGGGCTTCTCGCAGGCATACCTCTTGGAGAGCCCTCTATAAAACCTACTGCTTTGAGCTTGAGCTGTTCTTGTTTGGTTTTCTTTATACCCTGCTTGCTTCTCACTCCGCTTTCCGAAAATATCCTTGCTCGTTACTCAGTCTGGCAAGCAACTCCAAGCTGCGAAGCGCTGCAGAGGAGTCAATGGATTCGGCGGCCATGGCCAAACCCTCTTTCTCATCTCTGGCCCGACCACATGCCATCAATGCCAAGGCCGAGTTGAGCAAAACCAAGTTCCTTTTGGGACCTGAACTCCCCTTCAAGATCTCTCTTATGACAAAGGCGTTCTCTCTGGCTGTACCGCCCCGCAGATCCTCAGGTTTGCACCTGCTAAGTCCCAGATCCTCGGGCACCAACTCCTTAATCTGATTGCCCGAAGGACCCAGGACACAAACTCGTGTGGTTCCTGTTATACTGGCCTCATCCAGGGTGTGATCCCCGTGAACCAGCATACCTTTCTCTACCCCCAGCGCTCTTGTCACCGATGGGAACAGAGTCAGATCCGAAGTCTCGTACACTCCCAGGTACACCGAGCCGGCTCCACAGGGGTTTGAAAGCGGGCCTGCCACATTAAGCAAGGTGCGGAAGCCCAACTGCATGCGAACCTGGTAAACCAATCTTGCCGCGCGGTTCAAGGCCGAGCTGTACAGAAAGGCCACCCCTGCCTCCTCCAGGCACCTGCGGGCCAGACTGGGGGTCACCTCCGGCTGGATGCCCAGTTCTTTGAGCACATGCTCAGTCCCCACCCTTTGTGATGGGACCAGGCTTGCATGGCGCACCACCTTACCTCCAGCCCCGGCCACGACCAAGGCTGTGGCTGTTGAGACGTTGAAGGTGGCTGTGCCACGGTCGCCCGGAAGGGAGGTCCTTTCAATGGTTTCCCGATCCAGATTTATTTCCTCCCGGTCCATGGAAAGAAACCCGTCCTCCAGCCTCACCCATGGCTCCAGGCTTTCCTTAAAGGCCAGGCCTGCCCCTATCAGCTCCGAGGAACTAAGCCCCTTCATGCGCAAAGCTGTGAGAAGGGCCGCCATCTGAACAGGGGCCATTTCTCCACCTAACATGGCCTTGACCGCATAGTAAGCCTCAGTTTGTGAAAGATCTTTCCCACCTATGGCTTTCTCCAAAGAATCTGCAAGCATCTGCCACCTCCTGGTTTGTTGTGTCACCGCCCGAGGGACGGAATTCGCAAAGAAGGCTGTTTCCACCGGCAGGGACCGGCTCTTCACAAAAAACAAAGGCCGCGGATCCCTCAGGACCCACGGCCTCCCATGTTATCTCCAACCCGGCTATGGGCCCTGCGAGGCGCGCCCACTGCCCAGGTTAGATAATTGCTCTTTCAACCTACACGGCGCACCTCACCCCCCTATGTAAGCCGCGCCAGCACCAGTTAAGTTTCCCCATGCTCCCAGCCGACACCATCTTCCCTCTCCAAGGATCTACAACAAGACTCAAATACCATCCCTGAGGCTGAACTGTCAAGAAAATATTTGAGAGGGGGCCCAAAAAGCTCGCCAAGACATCTGGAGCACTCCAAGGGCCTGGCCTTCCCCTATCTTGGTCCTCACTCACCCGGAGTCTATAATGAGGTCCCTAAGGCAAGCAATGTGATTGGCCCACAAAGACCGGAAAGCACAAGTGGCAAGCAAGACCTCACAAGTTCACCCTCACCGTGTTGTCCAGGTTGAGCTTCTTCGTGGTGCGGCAGTGACGGCCGTGTTTTTGTTTCATGCCTGGAGTGCCATGCCCGAGATCCAGCAGGCAGGCCACCTGGGTTACCTCCTGGCCAGACTGGCCTCCTGGGGGCATTTGGGCGTTGTGGTTTTCAACATGCTCACGGGATTGGTGCTTTCCCTTCCCTACCTGGGCCCAAGCAGGAGCAATGGGCCAACTTACCTGGCCTTCCTACAAAGGAGGTTTCTCAGGATCCTGCCCCATTATTGGATCGCCCTTGTCTTGTGGAGCTTGGTGCTTCTAGGTTCATCCTCCCCACCTTCAGATCTTTGGATCCCTTTGCTAGCTCACCTGCTTTTCGTGCACACTTTTTCACCTGCCACCTTTTTCTCCATAGTGCCGGCATACTGGTGGCTCGGGCTCCTGGCGCAGTTCTACCTGGTCTTTCCCCTTTTGCTACGGTTGTTTAAGAGATGGGGACCCCTCAGGTCTCTGCTGGTGACAAGCCTGCTTTGTTGGGGCAGCTGGTTCATCCTCCATGAGTTGTCTCTCCATGAGACAGGAGGGATGCTGGCACGGCTGGATTACCTCCTATACTTCAACCTCCCGTCAAGGCTTCCTGAATTCGTAGCCGGCATGTGGCTGGCCTCGGCAGGCTCCGATCCCGGGAAGTCAGGAGCATCTGAGGACAGCAAGCTCGCCCTGGGATCATGTTTCTCAGGGAAGTTCCTGGTTTGCTCGGCCCTGATCCTAGGGCTGCTGGGTTTTTGGGTGCCGCCGGACCAACTTCCCCTGCACCACCCTTACCTCTCAGCTTGGTGTATGCTCCTGGTGATAGCGGTGCTCAGATCCCCTCTGGCAGAAAGCCTGGGAAGCCGGGCCTGGATCAGGAGCTTGGGAAACACATCTTACAGCATCTACCTGCTCCATCAGCCGGTTTTAACATATGGGGCCATGGGCTTCGGCTTGGTGGGCCTCAGCATCAATTTCTGGCCGGTTCTCTTTTTGATGGCGGCTCTTGTGACTCTGGCGCTGTCCCTTGGCCTGGACCTCTTGGTCAGGAGAACCGCTCTCCAAGGGTGATACCACCCGGGCCGGGGGCCACGAATTTGCCAGGCATCATAGCGGGTCTTGGAGTCTGTTGCACGCTTTTGTGCCACTGAGACATAATGGTGTGCCAAGGATGGAGGTGAGTCATGTCCCAACAGGAGATAGTTTTTCTGACCGCCTGTGAGATGGCCGGATTGCTCCAGGCCAGGGAGCTCTCGGTTCTGGAGGTGGTTGAGGCCCACTTGGCGCAGATTGAGAGAGTCAATCCTCGGGTTAACGCCGTAGTCACCCTTGTGGCGGAGCAGGCCATGGAGGCCGCCCGCCAGGCAGACCGTGCCTTGGCCAACCGGGAGGCAGTGGGCCCCCTACATGGGCTTCCGGTGGCCCACAAAGACCTGGTGGAGACAAAGGGCATCAGGACCACGTACGGATCTCCCATTTTCAAGGATCACGTCCCAGAGCAGGATGCTTTGATAGTGGAGAGGTTGAAGGCTGCGGGGGCAATAACACTGGGTAAGACCAATACCCCTGAGTTCGGTGCAGGCTCCCAGACCTTCAACCCGGTCTTCGGTCCCACGCGCAATCCATATGATTTGAGCAAGACTTGCGGGGGCAGCAGCGGCGGGGCTGCCGTGGCCTTGGCCTGCGGCATGGTCCCAATAGCGGATGGGAGCGATCTGGGAGGCTCCCTTCGCAATCCGGCCAGCTTTTGCAATGTGGTGGGTTTCAGGCCCTCGGCCGGAAGGGTCCCCACTTGGCCTACGCCATCGGCCTGGTTCCCTCTGACCGTGGAAGGCCCCATGGCCAGAACGGTCCAGGATGTAGCGCTTATGCTGGGAGCCATGGCAGGGCCAGACCCTCGCTGCCCCATCTCCATAGCAGAGCCGGCGGATCGCTTCCGGGGGCCTCTGGAGAGGAATTTCAAGGGGGTTCGAGTTGCCTGGAGCCGGGATTTGGGCGGGCTTCCTGTGGAAGCAGAGGTGATAAGCGTTTTAGAGAGTCGTCTTGGGGTGTTGCAGGATCTAGGCTGCACCCTAGAGGAGGCAGAGCCTGATCTTTCGGACGCGGATGAGGTTTTTCGGGTCTTTAGGGCCTGGCGTTTCGAGCTCTCCCATGGAAGGCTACTGGATGAGCACAGGCACCTCATGAAACAAACGGTGGTCTGGAACATTGAGGAAGGCAGGAAGCTCACAGGCCCTCAGCTGGGCCAGGCCGAGCTGAAAAGAACGGCCCTTTACCACAGGGTAAGAGAGTTTATGAGCCGATATGAGTTCCTACTCTTGCCGGTGAGCCAAGTTCTACCCTTTCCTGTGGAACAGGAGTACGTGAAGCAGATAAACAACATACCAATGCACACATACCTGGACTGGATGCGCTCCTGTTACTACATAACCGTAACAGGCCTTCCGGCCATATCAGTCCCCTGCGGCTTCAGCTCCCAGGGGCTTCCCGTGGGCCTTCAGATTGTGGGGCGCCATCAGCATGACTGGCAGGTTCTACAGCTGGCCTATGCTTTTCAGGAGGCCACGGGTTTTTGGAAAAGAAAGCCTCCTGTAGTGGAAGGAAACCAAAGGTGAGCCTCAAAGAAATCTCTTTAGGAAATGCGGGATCAGGGCAGGAGCCCGTGGTACTGGAGGGAGGGCTTTTTCTTCTGCCCCACGGGGGTACCTTAAGGGGTTCCCTGGCATTCTCCCAAAGAGGAATATGGGCTGTCGGGGAGTCGGCAGAAGTGATAAAGGTGGCAGGCCCCAAGGCTAAGAGGATAAAGCTTGAGGGGGCATTTGTGCTGCCTGGACTCTGGGATGCACACACTCACATGCTTTCCGGGGCCTTGGAGCAAGCTCAGGTGCAAATGGGAGGGGTTAGGAGCAGGGCTGAGTTCAGGCAAGCCGTTTCCCAGTGGGTGAGGCAGAACCCCAACGAGCCCTGGATTGTTGGGGCGGGTTGGAACGACGCCCTTTGGGGTGGAGTTGCCCCCACCAAGGAGTGGATAGAGGATGTAAGCCAAGGAAAGCCTCTTTTCCTTTTGCGTTACGACATGCACAGTGGACTTGCCAACTCGTTTGCCCTCAGGTTGGCCGGGATCCAGGCCCTAAGCCATGATCCCCCGGGGGGAAGGATTGTGCGTGATCCTGTGACAGGGGAGCCCACAGGATGGCTCCTGGAGAAAGCCATGGAGCCGGTTACCAGATGCATTCCTCCCCCCTCTCTTTCCAGGAAGGCTGAGCTCCTCTCCAAAGCATTTGAAAGGGCGGTTGCTTTGGGACTCACTTCCATTCAAGACTTGGTTTGGGATTTCAGGGATTTAGAGGTGCACAAAGAAGTTTTCTCTAAAGAGGGGAGCCGACCTAGAGTTTTTGTGAGGACGCCAATGGAACAGCTGGCAGAGTTCCTGGCTGCCAGGGAGTCGCAGTTGCCCTCGGGTATCTTCCTTCAAGGAGTGAAAGGGTTTTTGGACGGTAGTCTGGGTTCCCGCTCCGCCTGGCTCAGAAAACCCTATGTGGGAAGTGAGTCGGATTGCGGGGTGAGCTGGGTTTCTGAGAGCAAGGAGTTTCGTGAAACGGTATTTGAGGCTGTTGCCCAAGGGGTGGCTGTTTCCCTTCATGCCATAGGGGATGCGGCCATAGGAATGGCCCTGGAAATTTACCGTGAGTGCAGTAGGAGAGGTTTGGGAAGTGGATCCTTGAGGATAGAGCATTTCCAGCACCCCTCTGAGCAGGACATCTTGGAAATGGACCACCCCAGACTCACAGCCTCCATGCAACCTCTCCACATGGTCTTCGATGCAGCGGCCACTGAGGAAAGACTAGGACCAGAAAGGGCCCGACTCTCTTTCCCCATCCGCACACTCATGGGCCTCAAGTGCAATGTGGTGTTCGGATCGGACTGGCCGGTGGCGGATCTGAATCCTCTCTTGGGCATCCAGGCGGCAGTAACGCGCAAGGATCGGGATGGGAAGTGGCCCGGCGGCTGGATCCCGCAGGAACGCATAGGGGTGATGCAAGCCCTCAATGCCTACACCCTGAATGCAGCCGCCAGCGTGGGACTTGGGGATGTCTCAGGTTGCCTGGCCCCAGGCAGGCTTGCTGACCTGACGGTTTTGGATAAAGACATAACCTCCTGTGACCCGGAACAGATCCAGGAGGCCCGGGTATTGATGACAGTGGTGGAAGGTAAAATAACCTACCAAAGGCTTTGATTTGCTAAAACCTGGGGGGGAATGCCCCCCTTTTCACGCTGGCTGTAAAGAATGGGGGCTAGGAGTCCAATATGCTGATAAAACCTTGGGAGCTTTTAAGCTCTGAGATCCGAGCAGATTATCGGATATTTCGCTTGCGGGTGGACAGGTCCAGATCTCCCCGCACCGGGGAAGCCCATGATTTCTTTGTGCTTGAATCCTCGGACTGGGTCAATGTAATCCCCCTCACACCGGAGAACCAAGTTGTGCTTGTGAGGCAATGGAGGCACGCAACCCGCTCTTTGAGCCTGGAGGTGCCTGGAGGCCTCTTGGAAGCCTCAGACAGCCCTGAAGAGGCCGCCCACAGGGAACTCCTGGAGGAAACCGGCTTTTCAGCTTCAAAAATGCTTTATTTGGGGTTTGTGGAGCCAAATCCAGCATTTCTGAACAATAGGTGCCACACCTTCTTGGCCAGGGATGTTCAAAGAGTCTCTGAACTCAACCAGGACGAGAAAGAGGACATAGAGGTGCTCCTGAGGCCCCTGGAGGCGATACCAAGGCTGATTCGAGATGGGACTATCTCCCACTCCCTTGTGGTGGCGGCTTTCTACAGGCTCTTCATGGAAAAAGAGAGTTGGCTCTGAAAACACACTTTTGATTTTTCCCTCGGGTGAGTCCTGGTTTTGAATCTGCACATGGCCGGTTTTTCAGGGGCTGGGGGGCTTTCCCCCGCAGCTCACCTGCCCTGGCGAAATCCGGGCTAACCAACCGGGAAAAAATCCGGTCCTTCCCGGTAGCCAAGACCCAAGAGGTATTCCCGAATCTGCTCCTTGGCCCCTTTGCTTCTCACATAGACCAAGACCAAGGGCCTTGGGCGCCTCTCCTCCAGCCAATATGGGGGATAGACCTTGAGACCCCAAATCTGTTTGCCTAGTTTCCGGGGATCCACGTCTATCCAGGCTGCAGGAACCATACCCTGCTCCATGAGCAGGCGGGCTCTTTTTCTGCTGCTTCTGCCGGCCCCCCATATGACCCATTCTCTTCCGGTTAGAAGCCTTCGGTCTTTCCCCAAATAAAAGGCTCTAATCCTGTCAAAAGCCTCTCTGGAACACCTAGGGTCCACCCTGGAGAGACGCTCTGGATGCTCCCTCCATTGAAGAAGCACTCTTGGAAGCTTTGCCATGGGGCGACCTTCCCGGAAAATACGAAGCCAAAGCTCGTAATCTTCCGGGAAGGGGCCTTCCCTATAACCCCCGAGTTTCAAGACAAGACTTTTTCGAAACATGACCGAAGGGTGGACAAAAGGGCTCTCCCAATATATGTTGGCCGCTATTTCCCGGGGTTTTGTAAGACTGTTTTGCCAGCGCAAGTACTCCAGGTAGCCCCTTCTTACCAACTCTGGGGGGAACATCTCCACTCGGCTGGCAGTCAAGGCCAACTCAGGCCTTTTTCCCAGGAACCTCCACTGCAGCTCCAGCCTTTGGGGATGCATGAGATCGTCAGCATCCATTCTGGCCACAAGGGCTGCCCTGCTCTCCTTCAGACCCAAGTTGAGAGCCTTTACCAGTCCCACCCTTCCAGGGGAAAACATTCTGAGACGCGAATCAGACTTGAGCCGGCTTTCAAGAATCCCTGCCGAGCCGTCCTTAGATCCATCGTCTATTCCCAGCAGTTCAAAATCCTCCAATGTTTGCCACTGAATGGACTCCAGCGCCTCGGCAAGAGTCTCGGCTGCGTCTCGAAAAGGCATGACCACCGACACCAAAGGCCGCGTACACCTCTTTACAGCCAAAGCCCTTCACCCCTAGCGAGTTGGATCATAAAGCTTCGACGGCTATAATCATGTGCCCATGGAGCTCCCACTGCAATATGCAAAAACCCACGGGAAATGGTTTGCAACTTCAGTGCTTAGAGCCCTTACACGCTACCGGATGATCTCACCCGGGGAGCGGGTGGCAGTAGCTCTCTCAGGAGGGAAAGACAGCTCGGCCCTTCTGGTCATACTGGACTATTTGAGACGTCACTCCCATATCAAATTCCAGCTCCTAGGGATACATGTCCGCATGGGCGGGTACGACACCACACCCCTCCAAGAACTCTGCAGAATCTTGGACACACCCTACAGAGAAACGCAGCTGAAACTTCCCGACCAACTCCCTTCAAAGGGACTCTGCTTCTTGTGTGCCAGGCTCAAGAGGGGAGCTATGGCAAAAGTTCTGGTCAGGGAAGGAATCAGAAAGCTGGCTCTGGCTCACCATGCAGAGGACATGGCCCAGACCCTTTTGATGAATCTGGCAAGAGGGGGTACACTGCGAGTCTTTGCTCCTTCGGTGTGGTTGCCCGGGGAGCCTTTGGAACTGATCCGTCCCCTCATCTATGTGAATGAGGCCACCTTGGCACGCATACACAAAAAAAGCAGGATACCCCTGGTTGGGGAGGACTGCCCTTTGGGCCAAGACACATTCCGAAAAAAGGCGAAGCAGGCCCTAGAGGGCCTGAAGCTCTCCATGGGTGACAAGCTTCCTCTTAGGATGGTACTTGCAGCTGAAAAAGCAGGGCTTTGGGGCCACTCCAATCCGGTTCCCCCTCCCCAGGGTGCGGGATAAGGCGCTATACTATCATAGAATAAAGGAACAATGCCCGGGCCATGGAGAAAGAGAGTTGCAGACCGAGGAAAAGGAAGCCCAGCTTGAGCTGGAGAGCTCCATTAAAAGTTTTGAGCCCCAGCGCAGTAATCTTATCCCTATTCTTCAAAGAATGCAGAGCCTCTTGGGGTATCTTCCATCCTGGGGGATGGAGGAAGTGGCCAAGTATTTGTCAATGCCTTTGGGGGAGGTGTACGGGGTTGCCACTTTTTACAACCAGTTCCGCCTGATCCCCCCGGGGAAGTATCAGGTGAAGGTCTGTACCGGAACCGCCTGCCACGTCAAACGCTCTTATGTGATCCTTGAGGAATGGGAGCGACGTCTGGGCATAAAGGAAGGGGAAACCACCAGTGACAGGCTTTTCAGCCTGGAGAAGGTGGCTTGCGTGGGATGTTGCGCCCTAGCGCCGGTGGTGGTGCTTCGCCAGGATTCCACAGAGACCTTCTACGGCCAAATGATGACCAGCAAAGTCAACGGCCTTATTCTGGAGGTGGAAAGGAAAGAGGGGAATGGGCCATCCCAATGATCTGCAGGCCAGGTTCGCACAAATTCAGGAAGAGGCCTCCAGAAGATGGGAGGCTCTCTGGCATGATCCCAGACCTTTGATAACAGTGGGAACAGCTACTTGCGGACTGGCTCAAGGAGCTGCTGAGGTACTTGGTGCCCTGCGGGAGTCCTCGGCCAGGATGGGCTTGGAGGTTCAAATCCGGGAGGTGGGCTGCATAGGGCACTGTTATGCTGAGCCGTTGGTTACGGTGAAGATGCCAGGGATGTCACCTTATTTGTACGCCCGGGTGAACCCCACAAAAGCGGAACTCCTGCTCCGTTACCTGGTGAGGGATGGGGATCCCTTTTTGGATTTCGTGATGGGGGCACTCCAACAAGATGAGCTTATGCCCCCGGTATGGGATCTTCCCAGGTTCCATTATGAAAAAAGGCTGATTCTGGAGCATTGCGGGATCATAGACCCAGAGGAGATCCACCAATACGTAGCCAATGGAGGCTACAAGGCTTTCATAAGAAGCCTTTTCCTCAAGCCCGAGCAAATCATAGGGGAGCTGGCAGCAGCCGGACTTAGGGGAAGAGGCGGGGCAGGCTTTCCCACGGCACGCAAGTGGGAGATCTGTAGAAAAAGTTCTTACGGCGTACCCCTTGTGATCTGTAACGGGGACGAGGGAGATCCAGGGGCTTACATGGACAGGGCAGTGCTGGAGAGCAATCCTCACCAGGTCTTGGAGGGCCTGGCCATTGCGGCTCTGGCTGTGGGGGCTTCCCAGGGCTACGTATATGTGAGGGCCGAATACCCTTTGGCCATAAAGAGGGTCAGAAAAGCCCTGCAGGATGCCAGGAGTGTAGGCCTCATGGGAGAGGACATCCTAGGAAGCGGGAGGCAATTGGATATAAAGCTGTTCGAGGGCTCTGGAGCCTTTGTTTGCGGGGAGGAGACGGCCCTCATAGCCTCCATCCAGGGGGAAAGGGGGATGCCTAGGCCCAGGCCTCCCTTCCCTGCCGAGAGAGGGCTCTGGGGCAGGCCCACCTTGGTGAACAATGTAAAGACCTTGGCCCTGGTACCCAAGATTCTGGGAAACAACAACGGCTTGTTCTCAGGAGTAGGCACAGAGTCCAGCCCTGGCACCATGGTGTTTTCGGTTGTGGGCAAGTCTCAGCAGCCCGGCCTTGTGGAAGTCCCATTGGGCACCACCCTCAAGCAACTGGTATTTGACATCTGTGGAGGCATATCTGGAGAAAAGAGTTTCAAGGCCCTTCAAATAGGAGGTCCATCGGGAGGCTGTGTGCCGGCGTCTCTTCAGGAAACCTGCATGGATTACGAAACACTCCAAGAAGCTGGAGCCATGATGGGTTCTGGCGGCATAGTGGTGCTAGATGAAGAAGACTGTATGGTGGAGGTGGCCCGCTTTTTCTTGGAGTTCACTCAGGGGGAGTCTTGCGGGAAGTGTACGTTTTGCCGCTTAGGAACCCGTCAGATGTTGGAGCTGCTCACGGCAATAACCTTGGGGAAAGGCAGCTTGGAGGATCTGGAGCTCCTGGAGGAACTGGCAAGGGATGTAAAGCAAGGATCCCTTTGCAACCTTGGAGCCACGGCACCCAACCCAGTTTTGACCACCCTCAAATACTTCAGGGAGGAGTACCTGGCTCATGTGCATGAAAAGAGATGCCCTGCCCGGCAATGCAGGGAGCTTACAGCCTACTACATCATTCCTGAGCTTTGTGCTGCAGGCTGCGATGCTTGTGTGGGGACATGTCCTACAGAGGCCATATACACCATGAGAACCCGCAAGAAAGCTGTGGATCAGGAAAAATGTGTTAAGTGCGGGGAGTGCGTGCGGGCTTGCCCGCCGGAGTACAAGGCTGTGGTGCGCGTCTCTCCCACCTCAGAGGTCCCACCTCCTCAGGCTCCAAAGGCGGAAAAGGATTCTCACTGAAAGGCGCATCTCGAAGATGGAACATGTTCTATTGGAGATAGACGGTCTTCAGATAGAGGCAAAACCTGGGGAAAGCGTGTTGGAAGCTGCCCTGAACCACTCCATTTTTATACCCCACCTGTGCCATGAAGAGGGCCACCAGGAGCCTTTTGGGGGTTGCAGGCTCTGTTTCGTGGAAATCCAAGGGAAGGCCACACCGGTGACTTCCTGTACCCAGCCGGTGAAACCCGGGATGATAGTCCGCACCAACACCGATACTGTGAGGAGACTGCAGCGCTCAGCCTTGAGGCTTATTCTTTCCAACCACAGGGTGGATTGCGTTGGCTGCTTTGCCCATAAAAGGTGCAGGCTTCAAGAACTGGCCCGAGCTTTGGGAGTGGGCCTTAAGGTCTCGGGGCTAAAAGACCTTTCTTTGCAGGAATCCATAGACAGCAGCTTGGGAAAGGTGCTCTACGACAGAAGCAAGTGCGTACTTTGCGGAAAGTGTGTAAGCTGGGCCCGCACCAACAAGACAGGGGTCTTCCAGTTCGTAGGGAGGGGGCTTGCCACCCGCATCGGCCTTTTCCCTTTTGAAGGGGATCAGGAAATACTGGAGGGCTCTTGGGATGTGTGCCCGGTAGGGGCTCTTTTCCCTGCTGATGCGGCCAAGGTCAAGCAAGCCCCTTCATCAGATAGCCCACATGACCCATAGCTCTCGGATGATTCGGGCTAATCCTTCTCTCCCGAGCCTATCAGAGGAAGGATCTTGTCCACCTTGAAGAAGACAAGGTGGCGTCCCTCTTCATCTCCCTCGTATCTTCGCCTTTTGAGCGTTCTGAGTAGCTCCGTGTCTTTCTCGTCCCTGAGCTTTGTCAGGAAAAGCCTTATTCCCTTCCAACCCGGGCCGTCCTCCATGAACATGTAGGCAGCATGGGGGTTTGATTCCAGATTGTGATGGGTTAGCCTCTCAGGCATTATAAAGGCCAATGTGCCGTCTTCCATCACGTGGGGTCTGCTGAAAACGGCCAGGTCCACCCTCCCGTTGGAATCCGCCGTGGCAAGCACTCCCCTTCCAGAAGCCTTTTCAAAGTACTCCTTGAGCTCCATTTCTGACCTCCTGCGCAGTCTTCTCTAAGCACCCACCTCCATACTTTGTCTTTTGGACGAAGGAAAAGTGGGAAAGGATTCCGGGAAATGCTGGTTGGTCTAGATTCTCCTTTTGGACTGCAGAATGTGTCAAGGGGACCCACGGAGCAAAAGGAGTCTTTGAAAAGGTTGACGGAGAGGCCCGGATGTTCCATCATCCCCTTCCGAGGCCGCAAAAAAAAGGCTTCTCGGCTTGCTGGATGGGAACCCATGCTCTTAGGAGAAATCTTGGCTTCATTCCGGGAAACAGGCTTTGAAAGAGCGGCAGCTTTTGGGGAAGGGACTGAATATTTGGATTTGTTTCTTCTGTCTTTTGGCAGCATTGGCTTTGGAAAAGAAGGCTCATTGTTGGGGAGGTGCAAATTTGACACGGCAGCAGGATACAGCCAGCATTGAAACCCTCAGGGGTAGGGATGAGCTTCAAGGTTGGATAATTTCTGTTAGGCGCAAAATAGAAAAGCAGCTTACCCCAGAACAAAGGTTTTTTTTCAGGGAGGAGCTCTTACCCGAACAAGAATTGAAAATTTTTGGCCAGGGCTCCTCCAACGTTTTGGTGGTGGCTCCTCACGGTTTCCCAGGAGACGACGATCACACCGATTACCTAGCCTACTTCCTGGCAAAGGAACTGAACGCCTCCTATCTAATAAACAACAAGCTCTTTTATAAACCCGGCAAGCAACATCCCACAGGCCAGCCGGCTAATCTCAACCAGCCATGGAGCAGCAATCCACATACCCGCAAGTTCGTGGACATCCTTGTGAAAATGGTCAGCACAATAGGGGCCAGAACCAAGGCCACCCCCCTTGTTCTTTGTATTCACGGCATGTCCGACGCAAATGCAAGAAAGCTCTGCGCCGGGGATTTCTGTCTTGGGGCTGGATACACCTCAGAGGAGAGAGAAAAGGCATTGGCCCCAGGCGGTGCAGCCACAGCTTCCAAGGAGGTGATCGAGGGAATGCTTCAAGGTTTGTGCAGCAGGGGGTTTTCTGCCACAGACGGTGTGCCGCAATATTGCGCTAAGAAAGCCATACCAGGCTATCTCAAATCCATGGAGCACAAGATCGGCCCAACCCACGCCGTGCAGGTGGAAGTGCGTTATCTAGGCTTGAGGGATCCGGCCAACCTGGTTAAGACCGCCAGGGAATTGGCCTCAGTTGTGAGGGGACTCCAGGCCTTCAAGAAGCCCTAGCCCGCATAGTTCAGGATGAGTGGATAATGGGGGCTATGTTCATGATGCGTCAGGACAAAATGCTCAATGCTGAGAAACACCCTTGGGTTTCACGTTTGGTACTGGTGTGGGTCGGGATATGCCAAAGCTTGAGCGGGGAGTTTGGGGGCGTAGCCCCCGGAATCAAAGGCTTTGGGGGATGATCCGGGCTAATAAAACCCCCTGGGGCTCTTAAACTTAGAAGCCGAGGGCTTTCATGATACCTCTTCGCGACAGCAGCCCTTCCCAAACCTTCCCTTTGGTGAATTACACCCTCATAGCAGCAAATTTGATTGCCTTTCTCTGGCAGGTAAGCCTGGGGCCCCGTCTGGAGAAGGCCTTTTTCCTCTACGGCCTCGTACCGCTTCGTTACTCTGATCCAGCCGGGGCCGCCCATTTCACTGCGCTGGAACAGTTGCTTCCTTTTCTTACCTCCATGTTCCTACACGGTGGGCTGCTGCACCTGGTAGGCAACATGTGGTCTCTTTATCTTTTCGGAGACAATGTGGAGGATCGTCTGGGACATTTTCGTTACCTTGTGTTTTATCTGCTTTGCGGCTTGGCGGCAGGCCTCACCCACCTTTTTACCAACTGGAACTCTTCTGTGCCCACGATAGGGGCCAGCGGGGCCATATCAGGAGTGATGGGAGCATACCTGATCCTGTTCCCGAAAGCCAGAATACTCACTGTTTTGCCCATTTTCTTTTTCTTCCAACTCATAGAGGTGCCAGCCTTTCTTTTCCTGGGACTCTGGTTCCTCATGCAGGTCCTTTCAGCTGGAGCCAGCTCGGGCCAGGCGGGCGGAGTGGCCTGGTGGGCTCATATAGGGGGGTTTGTGGCTGGCATGCTGCTCTTGAAGCTATCCCAGTTGATGCCCAGGGCCGGAGTCGGGGGGGCTCTGCGAAGGCGAACCTTGAGACAGAAAACACCCAGACTCCAGCGACTGGGAGGATTCCAGCCCTTGGAAGATTTGGATATCAGGGGCTGGATAAGCGTAAGTCCAAAAGAAGCCCTCTTGGGCACGCGAAAGCTCATATCTGTGAAACAGGGTCTGGGTCAGAGAAGCTTCCTGGTTACAATTCCCCCAGGCACAAGGGACAGGACAGTGATCAGATTAAAGGGCCTTGGCTTGCGAAACGCTCAAGGAGATGCAGGGGACCTTTATCTGGAGGTCAGGCTCACAGGAGAGGATTTCACGGGATGAGTCTTGAGTTGCACACAACCTGGATTGAAAAAAGCGCACAAAGTTCCTCTGGCCAATGGACTCAATCCTCAGGGCTGGCCCAAATTATGTGGGCCTTGTTGATGACCAAGACGCTTTCACCCCTGCCCCGGGAGGTGGCGTTGAAAACCACTATGAAAGGCTTTTCACCTTCAGTAAAAATCTCGCTTACCCGGTCAAAGCCGTCCGGTTCGCAGCTTAAGTTCACATGACCTACTATGGTGCTGCCGTCAGCACATCGTATCCTTACCTTGGCGGGCCTACAAACCCTCTGATACTTGCCTTGGCGATCCCTGGCCTCCAGAGTGAACCCCACGGTATCCCCTAAAGCAGGACCCACTCTCAGGGGCACCTCTTCCAGCTCGTACTGAGAGTTCTCGGTCTCGAAGCCTCTGAGAGTCAGTTTTTTGACAATCCCTGTGCGAAGCACCTTGCCGTTGTCCTGAAAGACGTAATAACGTCTTCCTGCCTCGGGTCTGTGGCGCTCCCAGCCTTCCCGGACTTCGTCAACTGGGAACACTTCCTCCTCGGCGCCTCCCATCTTTCTTATTCTGACCCTTCTAGAGAATTCCCTTTCCATGGTGCCTCTCCCCTTGGTGGGATCTAGGGACCGGTGGAAACCCTATTTCCAGAGCCTTGCCAAAGCCGAGTGCGAGAGGGGGGAGTCGAACCCCCACGGGTTGCCCCACTGGATCCTAAGTCCAGCGCGTCTACCAGCTCCGCCACTCTCGCTTTGAAACGCGTTCATATTCTCTTATGGAAAAGCCGCCCTGGTCAATCCATACTCCACATGGCTCCTGGGCTCTGAAAGGCCTTGGGGAGGGTAAGCCTGGCAGGCCTTGATTCTCATTGGAAATCCCGGCTGGGTGCGTGGGCCTTCTGAAGGCACACATTGGGTGTCCAAAGGCTCCTGGCCACCAAGTTCACCACCTCCCCCTGCACCTGAAGCGTACCGGAGACCCCCAGGAAGGGAGCTGTTTTCACAAGGGGCATGTGCTTCACATATAGGCTTGGCCAGACAACCACGTTCACAAAGCCAGTCTCATCCTCCAGGGTCAGGAAGGTAACCCCCCGAGCCGTGGCAGGACGCTGACGACAGATGACAAGTCCGGCATAGCGCACCTTGCTGCCTTGGCCCATGCCCGAAATTTCCCTGGCTGTGGGAAATCCCATCTTTCTGAGCCCCTCCCTCACCATTGCAAGGGGGTGGGCCAGAGGGCTGTGTTCCTGCGTTCGGTAGTCCCATATCACGGTTTCCCAGGCGGTGAGAGGCACAAAAGAGGGTTGAGTCTCACGCTCTCTTGTGGGAAGGGGACCTTTGGGCTTTCTCAAGGCCCCCAGCACCCCCCAAATAGCGTCTCTCCTTCCCTGCCGGAGAGCTCCCAGTGCCCCTGCCTGGGCCAGGCTGGAAGGCGCTTCCCGATCCAGCCCGCATCTTTGGACAAAATCTTCCAAGGAACTAAAAGGCGCTTTGCTCCTTGCCTCCAAAATACGCTCCCAATGGCCCCTTCCAAGCCCTTTGACGAATCTAAGACCCATGCGCACGGCAAAGAGGGGTTTGGCCCCCTCAGATTCCTGTTCCCCAGAACATTCCACTTCATCCAGGGGCTCCAGGGTACAGTCCCAGAAGCTCTGGGTTACCGAGACTGGCCTGATCTCTATGTTGTGGCGCTTGGCATCCTCTATGATCGTGGCTGGGGAGTAAAAGCCCATAGGCTGCGCATTCAGAAGAGCGCATGTAAACTCCGCCGGCCAGTGACGCTTGAGCCAGGCTGAGGCATAGCTTATAAGGGCAAAGCTTGCCGCGTGGGACTCGGGGAACCCGTATTCCCCAAAACCCTGGATCTGTTGAAAGACTCTCTCTGCGAACTCTCTGGCAATACCCTTGGCCAGCATCCTGGAGATCAGCCGCTCCCTGTGCCTGCCTATACGCCCCCCTCTTCTCCAGGCAGCCATGTCCCTACGAAGCTGGTCCGCCTCCCCGGGGCTGTAGTCCGCTGCCACCATGGCCAAGCGCATGACCTGCTCCTGGAATATGGGAACTCCCAGGGTTTTCTCCAGGACAGGTCGCAAAGACTCGTGGGGATATTCCACCGGCTCCTGCCCGTTTCGCCTCCTCAGGTAAGGGTGAACCATGCCTCCTGTTATGGGCCCAGGCCTGATGATGCTGATCTCGATGACCAGATCGTAGAAACACCGGGGTCTAAGCCTTGGGAGCATGGACATCTGAGCCCTGCTTTCCAGCTGGAACACCCCCACTGTGTCTCCCCTGGAGATCATCTCGTAAGTGGCGGGATCCTCGGCCGGGATCGTGGCCATGGATAGACGAAGCCCGTGGTGTTTCTCCAAAAGGCGCAGGCAAATATCCAGATGACTCAAGGCCCCGAGACCCAGCAGATCCACCTTGAAAAGGCCTAGATCCTCTATGTCCTCCTTGTCCCACTGGATCACCGTGCGGCCTTCCATGGAGCCTCTCTCTATGGGCACCAGGGTGTGAACCGGCTCGTGCCCCAGCAGGAATCCTCCGGGGTGGATTGAGAGATGACGCGGCACATCAAGAAGCTCACAGCTGAGGCGGATGAGGTGTTGAGAGATGGGCATGTCCGGATCCATGCCAGCCATTCGAAGATGCTCTGGAGCTATTTCCCCGTGATGAGGAAGCAGCTTGGCAAGTCTGTCCAGGCTGGTGCGGGTAAATCCCAGCACTTTCCCCACGTCCCGCACTGCCATCCTGGGCCTGTAGCGGATGAAATTGGCCACCATGGCTGCATGGCTTCTACCGTAGCGCTCGTAAACATGCTGGATCACCTCTTCCCGTCTTTGATGCATGATGTCCAGATCTATGTCAGGCGGCTCTGCCCTCTCCCTGGAGATGAAGCGTTCGAACAGAAGCCCCATACGAACAGGGTCTATGGCCGTGATCCCAAGGCAGTAGCAAACCGAGGAGTTGGCTGCAGAGCCCCTCCCCTGGCACAGGATGGAGTGTTCCCGGCAGAACTTGACTATTTCCCACATGGTGAGGAAATAGCCGCTGTAGTCCAGCTCCTCTATGAGCGCCAGCTCCCGCTCCAGTTGGGCTTTGACCTCCGGCGGGATAGAGCCTCTCCCGTAGCGCTCCATTGCTCCCCGAAATGTCAATTCCCTAAGCCACTGGTGGGAACTGAAGCCTTGCGGTAGCCGCTCGGAGGGGTACCTGTATCTGAGTTCGGCCAAGGAGAATTTGCAGCGTTCGGCCACTTCCAATGTGCGTTCCACTGCCCCTGGAAGGTCTTGGTAAAGAGTTTGGAATGAAAAGGGAGACACAAGCGCGTATTCGGAATTGGGACGGGTTAGTCTTCCGGCCTCAGCCAGGCTTACCCCGTTTCGGATGCAGGTGAGCACATCTTGGAGGGGGCGTCTGGAAGGGGTGTGGTAAAGCACCTCTGAGGCGGCCACCAGAGGTATGCCGTACCTCCCGGCCCTATCCAGGACCCTTCGCTCCTGCTCCCTCTCCTCAGCCCTTCTATGCCTCGCCACAAGTGCATAGAGCCTGTCCCCGAAAACATCCTTGAGCGTGTTGAGCAACGGGGCCGGCTCCGCCTTGGAAGCCAAGGGACCTTCATCCCCGCCCAGAAGGGCTATGAGCCCTTGGGAATGGGAGCAGACCTCCTCCCAGCTTACAGAGCTTCGGCCTTTGGGAGAGCGAAGCCTGCCCAGGGTGAGCAACCCGCAAAGATTCCCATAACCCTCCCGGTTCATGGCCAGGAGAACTATTTGGGAGGGAGGAGCCTCCCCCACGCTGACCTGTGCCCCCACCAAGAGATGGATCCCCGCCTCCCGGGCAGCCACATGGGCGCGCACAACCCCGTAAACCCCGTCCCTGTCTGTGAGGGCCATGGAGGTGAGGCCGAGACGCCTGGCCTCCTCCACCAACTCCCCGGGGCTGCTGGCCCCCTCCAGGAAGGAGTAATGGCTCTTTACCCAAAGCGGAACGTATTCTACCCCTTCCACTGCCCACTCCCAACTCCCAGACCTTCACCCTTCACCCTTCACTATTAATTCTTCACTCTTCACTCTTAATTCTCCATTCTTCACTCATTCCACCCTTCCTTGGAGAAACCACCTCTTCCTGGATGCGTCGTAATAGACCCAAAAGATGTCCCCCCTCAAAGTTTCCAGGAAGTAGTAGGAACGATGCACTTCCTTGCGCCACCAGCCGCCGGATATCACGTAAGGCCCACAGATGCGCGTAACCGGCCCTGAACGCAAGTCTTTCACAAGCCATCCGTCCGGCTCGTGGCGAGGCCTCATCCCAAGGCACAAAGGTCTGCTGTAAACTCTGCGGATCATGTTCCAGTGGCCTGCCTTGGGCCTGGGTTTGGGGGGGCGCAAGTGCTCCAGTGGCTCCCAAGCAAAGCAGGCTTCGGGCAAATGCCCTTCCATGAGGCGGGGCCTTACCACCGACTCCTCTCCAAGCTCGGTTCTGAGCCTTGCCAAAGCCCTCTCTCCGGCAGAGAGATCCCTTCCGGAGGTCTCCCAAAAAAGTCTCAACTGCTCCGGATCCACAGAGGATCCGTGCACTCTTAGGTGCATCTCCTCAACGGAGGAAGGCAAGGGGAAGGCTTCAAGCTTTATACGCACCAGATCCAGGATAAGGGACTCCTGCAAGTTGGGTCTGGCAGGCCGGATCAGATCCGTACGCTCCCCATCCCTACCCATAAACCATCGGATCTCAAGTTCCCTCAAAGCTTCTCCCCTACTGGCCAGCCCGCGAAGCAAAGGGTGAAGGTGGCGCCGCACCAGGAATAAAAGGGGGACTGTATCCGAGAGAGGTTCCTCCAGGAACACCACGCAGCCCACCGGCTCCTCATGAGGGCTAGGCACAAGGGGTTCATGCCTGGTGCCTGAGGCCGATTCATACAAGTCGGCCGCCTCCTGACCGAAGCGGCGTCTGACCCCATGTGCTGGGAGTTTCAAAAAATCCCCTACAGTTAGAATCCCCAATCTCTCCAAGGTATCCCTAAGCTCCGGTTCCAAGGAGAGCTTCTCAAGAGGCACTGCCTTGAAGAGCACATCCTCTTCTTGAGGGGTTCTCAACACACGGATCCCATTGGTGTGCCTGGCAATCCCGTAAGTTCTAAAACGAGAGAACCCAACCACCACAGAACCCCTCCTGCCCATAGCCCCAAGGGCCCCATGAATCTGCCTGGCCCAGGCCGAGGCTGAGAGAAAAAGGCTCCCAAGGCCGCTGGCCCCCAGCCAAAAGACTCCCGGTTCTTTCGCCACCTCCACCTCAGGTGAGAAACTACGAAGGAGCTCTGTGAGTCTGTTAAGCTCCTGTTTAAGCTCCCTGGGGGTCACCTGGGCCGCTTGCAGTTTAGGCTCAAGGCTCAAGCCCTGGGCATAGCGCATGCCCACGGAAATCCCTGCCGAGCGGGCCTCGGGACTCACCCAAAGAATCTTTGCCTGCGGCCGATCCTGCGCCACTACCGCCGATGGGAGCCCTTTCCACTCAGGATGGCGATCCAGAAGGATCTGTAGAGGAAGCTCAGGGAGATCAACACAGGCCAGGCGGTCCATGACATGCGACCTCCTTGCTCCAGCCAGGACCCCTCATCTTGTCCTTGAGGGCGTAGGCCCTGCACAAGAAGAGCACTCCATCCAGGCTGGAACGCTCGGCCATCAACCTTATAGAGACCAGGGAGCTTACAGAGGGGGCTTCTTCGGATTTCTCGGTCAGGAACACCAATGCGATGTCGTAGGTGCGGGCCAGACCAGCCAGCCTTGTCTGGAGAGGAAGCGGCAGATCCATGACTCCCCCTAGGTCCAAAATCAAGAGCCCGAAGGCTCCTGAACGGGCAAGCCGATCCACTGCTTTGGCTGCGCAACGTACCTCCGGGCACCGAACTACAGCCATTGCCCCCAAATCCACTCCTGCCTTTTCCATGTCAGGGGGATAGAAACTGCTCTCCATGGTGGTAATCCAGGCCACTGCCTCCCCTTCCAACTGGGCTTCCAGGACCAACCGGCCAGCCATGGTAAGCAAAGCACTGGGCCCGTATCCTGAGATCTCCACAAGTCTCCCCGAGAGATCCCTCCGGGTAAGCTCCATGTTCATGGAAGATCCCGAGGGAATCTTTGAAGAAGCGGGCCTCACCAGATACTTTCCCATGCTGAGCTTAAGCCCTGCCCTTTGTGCGGCTCTCATCCCTCTACTCCCGGCTGCAACCCCAACCGAACCGGCTCCCCGCCATCCCTCGGCCTAGGGAAGGATTCCAGATCCCTCCGGATTTGAATGACTTTACCCAGGATTCTCACCTCCCAGGGCTTGAAACGCATGGCCGGGAAATCCTGATTCTCGGCATGGAGCTCTAAGTGTTCACCCCTTATCCGAAGTCGCTTCAAAGTGGCCTCATCCTCCACCATGGCCACCACGATATCCCCGTCCTGGGCCACGGCCTGTCTTCGTACTATGGCGATATCACCTGGTAGGATGCCTGCCCCGATCATGCTCTCGCCCCTGACTCTAAGGGCGAAGAGATCCCCCCTGTCTCTATCCGTAGCTACCGCCAGGTACTCATCCGGCTCCTCCAGAGCCGTGGTAAGGGGCCCGGCCTGGATGCGGCCCAACAAGGGCACCAGCAACACCTCACAGGCCTCCTGGAGGAGCCTGTAGCCACGAGCCTTCCCAGGTTCCCTCCTCAGCTTCCCCTCGGCCACAAGATTCTCCAGATGACGACGGGCCGTCTCAACAGCCCTGAAACCCATGGCTTCCTGAACCTCACGCACTGTGGGAGGTCTGCCGGCCAGGATTCGCTCCCTCACAAAACGAAGCACCCGCTCTCTGGTCCTCCCCTCTGGGGTATAGGGCATGGCTTCCTCCTTTGCCCGGACCTGTTCTTCGCACTCTCCACACACACTTACTATTTAGCAGACATTTGTCTGCTTTGTCAAGCCCAAACTGCTCAGCCCTGAAAAACTCCCTGATTCTCGGTTTCGAAACCAAACCAGTGGGTTAATCTGAAAACACTTAACCCGCATTATTCAGGATCAGTGGATAATGCGGGTTATCTCAATGACATCTGGGGCTTGGGGGCTTGAGCCCCCAAAGCCATAGGCTACTGCCGCCTAAAGGCGGTAGGTTTGGCGAGCTAACCATGCCTCGTCGAATGAATTCGACTCAGCAGCCCGCCACAAACCACCGGCTTCAGACGGTGGTTGTTGAGTCGCAACGGGGAAAACCGCCGACTTCAGTCGGGGGATATCCGCAACCTACGCCTTCGGCGCATACTAAAGTCTTCGCCTAAAGGCGAGGGTTTTTCTCCCATTCCCCGAGTGGGACAATAATCTGGGTTCAATGGACCAGGTTTTTGTGTGGGCATAGCCCCCAATCTCAACATAAAGGGCCACCTGCACAGAATTGAACCATGAATTCCCATTTGGACTCCCGGCCCCCACCCCTCACCAGGAGTGGACAATAAGGGCCCTCCTGAGGATGTGGCAGGATAAATTGATTCAAGTTCAAGAAAGAGCCTGACTTTTGATTGCAGGTTCCGGCAGGGGTTGAGTCAGAATGTAAGCTGCACTCCAATCCGGCTGTACCACGGCACGCTGCTTGCTTTCAGAAGCTGCAACAGAAGCATCCGCCTGAGATCAGTTCGGGAAGGAGTTGCCCATGTCCCGCAAGGTATCCATCCAGCGAACCCTTGGAGAGAAACACCCCAATTTTCCCGTAGGCACAATCTGGGAAGGCTGGGAGCTGACACCTCCCAGGGTTGGAGAGATCTATGTGCTTTTCACTGAAAAAGGCTCTGTATTTCGAACATCCAAAGTCACGCAGATAAACCCAGGAGGTTTCAGGACCAAGAACTCCACCTACAGCATTTTGGTCCTTCAGGACGAAGAGGATTCAGCTGGGAATATCACCCAAGAATTGAACGGGGTCCCCACTCACCCCGAGAGTCCCCGCAGCCTCAACTCAAGGCAGGAAAGCCGACGTTGAAACAAGATCAGATCTCCAATACCATTCCGTCTTGAGCCATCTCTACACCCACCTCCCCCATGCGCTGGATCATCTCCGGGCCTGGATGGAAAAGCAATATTCTTCGAGCCCTTAACTCCCCCATGTGCTCCAGGATATCTTTGTAACGCACATGGGAGTGATGGTCCTGCTCAAAGAAAAAACACTCGCAAAGAAGCAAGTCACACCCCTCGGCCAGGCTTAAAATCTGAGGGTTCCATCTGGTGTCACCCGTGTAGCCCAGTACAACCCCTCCCCAGCTTATCCTGTAGCCCCTGGAAGGTATGCCCCCATGCTCCATCCCAAAGGCCTCCACCCGCATTTCGCCTTCCGAGAAATCCCTGCCGGCCTCCAAGCCTACGTACTTAACCTCAAACCTCCAATTGTGAACCTGAAGCACATCCGGATATGTGGCCAGAAGGAGTTCTCTGCACCTCTGCTCTATTCCCTCAGGCCCCACCAGCACCAGGGGAGAACTCCTTTGGGACACAAATTGGTAATCGATAAAAAAATAGGGTAAGCCCCCGAAATGGTCCCCGTGACAGTGGCTGATAAGGATCGCCTCCACCCGGGCTGGATCCAACCCCGCAGCCTTGAAAGTTGGCAGAGTCGAGGGCCCGCAGTCCAATAGCAAATAACGCTCCCCGTCGCTTAGAACAAAGGCTGAGAAGTTCCTGCCCCCTGACCCAAAAGCATCACCACTACCCAAAACAATCAGTTTGATCATTACATCTCCCCCGCCAATTCATTGCCTAAACGCCCCTCTAAGTTCAAAAGCAATTTTTGTGCTGAGCCCCCCCTCCCCCTCCACCATCAAAGCCTTGGACCCTGTTCCAAGCCCTCTGGACCCTGCGCAACATTGGGCCTTAAGGCTCTTTTTTGCCGGGCACCATGGGCACGAACCTGACTGGGAGCAACCTTTCCACCTTGGCTCCCTGTTCTGTGCGGGTGATCCTGAGAAGCTCCTGCTCCCCTTTCCCCACTGGAAGCACCATTCGGCCGCCTGTTTTTAACTGTTTCATGAGTTCCTGTGGTATCTCTGGGGGGGCCGCAGTGACCACTATACCGTCAAATGGAGCCTCCTCGGGAAGTCCTCTGTAGCCGTCTTTGCAGAAAACCTTCACGTTTTGGTACCCGAGCTCTTTTAGCCTGTTGCGCGCGGCTTCGGCCAAAGGCTCCAATATCTCTATGGTATACACCTCCTTTGCCAGCAAGGATAGAACCGCCGCATGGTAACCTGAGCCGGTTCCTATCTCCAATACTTTCTCATGCCCTTTCAACTCCATGGCCTCACACATATAAGCCACTATGAAAGGCTGTGATATTGTCTGGCCGTGCCCTATGGGAAGGGGTGAGTCCTGGTAGGCCCTTGAAGCCTCCGAGTCCGGAACGAACCTGTGACGAGGCACAGAGCCCATGGCTTCCAGTACCCTGGGATCCTTGACCCCCCGGGCCTGGATCTGTTCCCTGACCATCCTGAGCCTCTCTTCAAGCATGGAAGGGTCATGAGCCAAGACCCATCCCTTGTCCCAAGCCCCCAAACCCAAGAAGGCTGTTGATACAAAAAAGCCTGTCTTGATCCATTCTCGGATCCAAAAAACTCTCTTATCCCTCTGCCTCGAGCCCATACTTGACCTCTCAGGTCTGTTGTTATAACTTGCAAAGCAAGGGGCTAAAAGGATATTTGTGATTTTTCCCATAGGCTCTTTTTTTTGAAACCCTTGGGAAAGCATAACAGAGGCCAAACACCTACTTCAAGCAAGGCCTGCCACTTTTGGGAAAGGCGGTGGATGTTGTAGGGATATGCGCTTGACCATGCCTCGGGCAGCCCTCAAGGAACCTGAAAGAGTATGAACCATAGTTCTCTTTGCAGGCAGAAAAGCCAGCTCGGTCAGTTGCCACTGCAATGCAAGGGCAAAAAAGAGGAGGAGATCTTATGAGCGATCAAGCTTACAAGGACTTGTGTCAGGCCATGGCCGAAAGGGGGGGTGCATACCCCGGCATGGACATCCCGGAATTCTACAATTTGGTCAGGGAACTTTTCACTCCGGAACAAGCCCGGCTCTGTGCAGCCATGCCCAGGAGACCCTCCAGCGCACCGCAGATAGCCCAATCCACGGGTATGGAGGAATCTCAGGTTGGGGAAATCCTGGAGAGTATGGCAGACAAGGGGCTTTGTACCACTTTTACCGGACCCCAAGGGGAGAGGCTTTACGCGGCCATACCCTTTGTGCCCGGCATCTTCGAGTTTCAATTCATGAGGGGCACCAACACACCTAGGGATCAACTCCTGGCAAGACTTATTCGGGATTACAAGAAAGCGGTTGACGCTCAAAGAGGCGGGGCTCAGCGTATCAGCTTCCCCCTCAACAGGGTCATCCCAGTGGAGCACACCATCCAGGCCGGGGGCAGGCTTCACACTTACCAGCAGGTCTCGGCCTATATCGAAAAATATGAGCCCATCTCTGTTTCAACCTGTTTTTGCCGACACGAGGCCAGGCTCACAGAAGGGCAGGATTGCGGAAAACCCAACGATGTCTGTATGCAGTTCGGCTCAGGCGCCAAGTATGTCATAGAGAGAAACATGGGAAGGCTGATTTCCAAGGAAGAGGCAAAGGCAGTGCTCAAGAAAGCAGAAGAAGCCGGTCTGGTGCACGCCAGCATGAATACCCAGGAGATAGATTTTATCTGCAATTGCTGCCCTTGCCATTGCATGATTCTAAAGACCGCCTTAGCACAACCTAATCCCGGCGTTGCCCTGCAATCCGGCTTCCAACCAAGTTTTGACCCCGGAAGGTGCGTGGCCTGCTCCACATGCGTGGAGAGGTGCCCTGCCCAAGCCTTGACAATGGTGGAGGATTTCCCCAAGCTGAATGAGAACAGATGCTTTGGTTGCGGGGTGTGCGCCAGCGGGTGTCCATCTGAAGCCATAGAGTTGGTGGGAAAACCCAAGGTGGAGCCTCCCCCCCTGGATCGCAAAGCGCTCAAACAGGCCCTTTCCTCGGCCGGCTGATTCTGATTTCTGGGAATGGACCTGCCAATAAAGGGATGGTGCCCGAGGAGGGAAAAATTGTCCGTATTGTTCCAGGAGACCAGGATTAGAAACCTTGCCCTCAAGAACCGTTTCGTCAGATCAGCCACCTGGGAGGGAATGGCCGAAAGCGACGGAAGGGTCTCTCCCCAACTGCTTGAACTCATGGGGGAGCTGGCCGCCGGAGGGGTGGGCCTCATAATAACAGGTCACGCCTATGTGAGCAAAGAGGGCCAGGCAGGGCCCAGGCAGATGGGGATCTACAGCCAGGAGCTTGTCCCGGGCCTGGCGCAGATGGTCCGGGCCGTCCATGAGCGGGGGGGGAAGATAGTGGTGCAACTGGCCCACGCGGGGATACTTGCGGCTTACAAGCTAAGCGGCATGGAACCCATCGGCCCCTCGGCCCCCAATGCAGAGGGCTCCCCGGGAAGGGAGATGAGCCCCCAGGAGATAGGGCAAGTGGTGGAGGCCTTTGGCAGGGCTGCTGCTTGGGCAGTAGAGGCCGGTTTCGACGCAGTACAGATTCATGCTGCCCACGGCTACCTTCTAAGCCAGTTTCTCTCCCCCTATTTCAACCGTAGGCAAGACCGGTATGGGGGCTCTGTGGAAAATAGAGCCAGGGCCTTACTGGAAGTGGTATCCAGGGCCAGGGATACGATAGGTCCTGAAAGAGCCTTGCTTGTTAAGATGAATTCTCAGGACTTCCTGGAAGGAGGACTCAGCCTGGAAGATTCCGCACAGGTGGCCCAAATGCTGGCCCGAGCCGGTGTGGACGCCATAGAAGTGAGCGGGGGAATGAGACTTGCCGGTCCCCAGTTCATGCCATCCAGGTTGGCTATCAAGGAGGAAAGGCAGGAGGCTTATTTCAAGGATGCCGCCAGGGCCATCAGAAAGCGGGCTGGGATCCCGGTAATCCTTGTGGGCGGGATCAGATCCTTCCAGGTGGCCGAGCGCTTGGTGGAAGAGGAAGTGGCCGACTATATCTCCATGAGCAGGCCCTTTATAAGGGAGCCTTGGCTGATAAACCGATGGAAAGCGGGGGACCTGAGAAGAGCCTTTTGCGTTTCAGACAACCAGTGTTTTGGGCCGGCCCAGGCCGGGCAAGGCATTTACTGTGTGGTGGCCCGCAGAGAAGCGGCAGGGGACTGATGGGGGTTAGACAGGCCTATTAAGACCTTGTCCAACCTCCTTCACAACCTGTTCCATCACACGACCGCATGAATCCCTGATCACCAAGTCGGCCAAATGGTCCAAAGGAGTCACATCCCGGTTCACTATTACAAGCCTGGCACCTCTCTCCTTGGCCACAGCCGGCATGGAGGCTGCAGGCTGCACCAAGAGGGAGGAACCCAGGACCAAAAAGAGTTCCGCCTCTTGCGAGCGCCTGAATGCCTCGGATGTCTCTCTTTCGGGCATGGGTTGTCCAAAAGAGACTGTGTCCGGTTTTAGAAGCCCCCCGCAGGCGTCACAAAGAGGGACCCTCACACCGGCCAGGACCATCTGGTGGACCTCCTCCCTGGGCCAGCGCTTTCTGCAGGAAAGGCATGAGACAGTCCTGCAGGTACCGTGAAGCTCTATTACCTTGGAGGGAGAGTTTCCAGCCAGCTGATGCAGTCCATCTATGTTCTGAGTTATAACGCAATCCAAAAGCCCCATCCGCTCCAGCTCCACTATGGCCAGGTGGGCTGCATTGGGTCTGGCCTGACTTATGCTGGCAAAAGCCTCGGTGCTCATCTGCCAGTAACGCTCCCTTGAAGACTGGTTCGAGAGGAACCTCTGGAAGGTAAAGTCCTCCGGGTCGTACTTCTGCCAAAGCCCGCCTGGGCTTCTGAAATCAGGGATCCCGCTCTCTGTGCTGACCCCGGCCCCTGTGAAGATCACGGTCCTCAGCGACTCCAGGATCCATCTGGCCAGTTGTAAAGACTCCTCCATTTCCGCCCCCCGGTCGGCGTAGTTGACCCCTGCTAAAGAGCTATATTCGAGACACGTGGAAACAGAACAAAGGCGCTATAGCCCCTGGGATGATATTCTAACCCACCGGACTAAGCCCCGGTCAACAAGAGAAAGACACCGCCATGAGGAAGCAGACCGAAGAACCCACCCTCAAGGATCCCCTCAAGCTCCGCCCCATCTTCCATTGCCTCGACAGGAGGCTCAGGGCCCATGTGATCACTCGTCTCAAAGCCTGTCTTCTCCAGAAGGTCTTGGGCATATGCTGCGAGAGGCCCAAGCTCAAACCTTCCCGCAAAAGGGCACCCTTCACATCCTCTCCCGGCTCAAGGTGATCCGCTCCCAGCTTGGCAATCAGTCCCTTGCGCTCACCACTTAAGAGCGCATGGGCCAGATACTCCACGTGGATCAAAAAGAATCCCTTAGGGTTCCAGGCCCAGTCCCCAATCCCGTCGGCCTCGATGGCTAAATTACTACTTCCTAAAGTCGTTAGGTTTGGCGGGCTTACCATGCCCCGTCGAATGGATTCGACTCACGGCACAAACCACAAGGCTTCAGACAGGGGATATCCGCAGCCTACGCCGTCGGCGCATACTAAAGTCTTAGCCTGAAGGCGAGGGTTTTTCCCCTATTTTCCTAGCCCGGATAATTCTCCAAAGCCCGTAACTTTGGGGGCTACGCCCCCAAGCCCCCGGTACACTTCGACATATTCCGACTCAAAGCAGGATCAAATCTGGAAACTAACATCAGGGCGCTTTTGAGCATAGACCAGTTTCTCAAAGGATGTCATTAAGATAGCCCGCATAATTCACTCATCGTGAATACTGCGGGCTAGTGGAACAATAATCCTGAGGCGGTCGTTTCCCGTTGAAAGGCCTATCGAAAAAAGATATGCTCCTTTTGTCAGGAATGGGGATCCGAACAAGCTATGAATGTTGGCCGGGGCCCTGCTTCCCTTGGGACGCGGGCAAACGATTTTGATGAAAACGACCGACTACTTCAGGACCAGTGTGCTGGTGCGGCGCCCTTATCTGAAGGCCGAGTGGATTCAGTTCGTCCTCAGTAGACCCATTGGGACTGAAATACAGCCGAATGGGCGGGTTCGTCGTTGGGCATTAATCCAAGAAGTCGGCAAGCACCTCCTCGTTGTCACAGAACCAGACGGGGAAACGGTGCACAACGCATTCTTTGACCGGCGATTCAGGCCATGAAAGGATAAGCGACATGATTGTTCAATATCACCCAGCAACAGACATGCTCTATATTCAACTCGCCGACCGCGCGAGTACCGAGTCCGAGGAGGTAGCCCCGGGCATTGTGGTAGATTTCGATGAAGACAATCGCATCGTTGGGGTTGAGATAGAGGATGCCAGCAAAGTGATCGACTTGTCTCGGTTAGAACTCAAGGCAGTGCCCGTAACGAATCTTGTCTTCAGTGATATCGCTCCTGCTACCAGATGATATGCGGGTCGGAACGGGCACGGCAGATTTTAGCACAGGAGAGAGCTGTCCATTTGAGATCCCGGCGAAGCAGCCAAAATAGGGCGTAGGCTGCCCTGCGAAGAAGCAGCCTGAACTGATTGGTTGCAAAGCGATGGCAACTCAACCGATCCGCCCGAAGCTCCAGCTTAAACTCCTTGATCCAGTTCTCCACCTCGCCTCCAAGCACGCAGAGCCGGTCATACACGTACCGGGGAGACAGTGTCAGAACTTGGTTACCAAGAACCGCACGTTGAGCCCCTTTTCCAGTTGCTCCTTCTTGGCCATCATCCGCCGAGCCCTCCTCCAGCTCCTTGCCCGGTATCCGAAGGCGGCAAAAAGCCTTTGCTTGACCCCGGTCATATCAAAGAAGGCCTAAGCCTTGGCCCCAGCGGCCTCCACCTTGGCCTGAAGCCTCTTGTTGTGGCTGATCCCGATCACCTGGTAGATCTATTCCAGCTCACACAGCTCGTAAATCTCGAACATGGCGAACCCCCCGTTGGCCCGAAGCACGATCACCGCCCCAGGACAAGCTCGCTCAAACTTGCGGATCATCCGCTTGAGAACAGCCGCTGCTCCTCTGTGGCTTCATGGGCATTGCCCGGTCGCAACACCCCCCATGGGGAACCCACTGAGCAAGTCGAACATCAAAAGGAGATGGCACATATACTGGCCGAGGTGCCCATGGAACAGGCTCAGTTGCTGGTGTCCATGGGTGGGATCATCGGTCGAGTCCAGATCGATCAAGATGACACCCCGGGGATCGGGATGTACCAAAAATGTGACAGCGCTTCCTTCAGCCTCACTCAGGCAGCCCCGCCTTGCGCAGATAGTTATTAAGGAGATCATTGTATTCAGGACATTAGATGAGGGCGTAGCGCAGAGGGGGGGCTTTGAAGAAGGAGATGATCTTTGCCGGCATGCGCTAAAGGCTCCTCGGTACGGCGAGCACCCTCTGTCTCATGTGCTCCTGACCCTTGATGACTTCCCGACCCAGCTTGCGGTTCTTGAGATGGTTCCACACCAGCTCCCCGGGGTTCAAGTCCGGGCAATAGGGGGGGAAGATGAAAGAGGTCTTTGCACTGTCAAATCTATCCCCTTCAACAATCTGCCCACCTGGGACTCGCTCAGGCTAACCCCGAATCGCTCCAACATCAGCTGCCTTACCATCCCACGGGTCCAAAGAGCAAAGCGAAACCTGAGCTGAAGAGGGTTCTTGCCCGTCACGATGTCATAGAGTTTTTTCATCTGAGCATCGCTGAGCTTGCGCTTCCTGCCGGGTATCCCCTTAAATCTAAGAGCCTCCTCCCCGCCTTCCCTGTGCCTTGCCAGCCACTCGTAGATTCTCTGCCTGCTGAACCCCAGAGCCTTTACCACCACCTCCGGGCTCTCCCCTGCCAAGACCCTCCTCACCGCACGGATCCGTATGGCCTCCCTGGTCTTGTGATCCAGCTTTCCGCCGTTCATCGAACTCATACAAACGTGATGCCACATGCCCTAAATATAGGTAATGCAAGTCTTCATAAGTGGGCGGCAAAGGAGCGCAGCGGCTTTGCCGATCCAATCTTCAACCGTTTCTTCGGCCAAATCTCTCTCTGAGTTCTTTGATACGACCCCGCCAATACCTTGGCCGCCTTTTATGGTGCCCTACCGCCACGATCACTACCAACTCTGACTCAACAGCGTAAAAGAGGCTGTACGGGAAATGTTTTAGGACCTTCCGCCTTATGCCACTTCCAACGGCCGCTGCTGCAAAAGGATTTTCAGTTATGAGGGTCACACCCCTTCGAACTTCTGCAACGAACCTGAGGCCGACCCCTGGTGCCTGGTTTTCGTAGTACCGTACCGCCTCGCGGAACTCCTCATCAGCTTCAGGAAGGAATTGTGAGTTCATAAGATGTCAGCGATAGCTCGCTTAAAGACTTCTTCGGCCGGAATGCCTTTCACCTTGCCCTCCCGGTACTCCTGGAGCCGCCGTTCAGCCTCCTGCAACCAGAGGCGCTCGACCTCAGATTCCGATAGTTCATCTAGGCTAAGGAGAAGCGCCCCAGCCAACTCAGCTCGCTCCTCTACACTCAGATCCTTTGCCACCTTGATGATTTCTTCGATTTTTTTCGACATTTCTTTCTCTCCGTTGTTTCTCGGGGCCGACTGCATTGGTCGGCGTCGGGCTTAAGGTCACGCCAGAACCAGCGAGGCAAGGAACTTGCTCTTATTCCTATCCATTATCATAGTAGCACAGCCGGAAACCGAGAAGGCCGATATCACGGAGAATAACATAAAGATGTTGTGCTTCATAACCGTGTCCTCCTATTGGTCGCCTCCGAAAAGCGGAGCTGCGCGCTTTGCGCTCAGACGAGTCAGGCTTGCCGAAGCTTAGCGTGATGCGCAAATCCGCTTCAGCGAATTGTTGGCCCCGCGCGAATCAGCGTGTGTGGCAACGAATCATTATTCTCTTGCTTGGTATTATCCTGACTTATCATGGAGCCAAGAAGGGCCTGAAAAGAAGAACAATGGCTCCCCCTTGCCCAGGCGCCCAGCGCGGCGGCAACATTCCCTCTTATACCGATTCTACCCCCCGACCGGATGCTGGCCAGTGCAACAGGGCACCTCAAGAAAAATGTGATGGCTTGTCAGTAAATGAAATGTCCGGATGGTATGGCAAGTGAACCGTCCGCTTTGTTGGTTTTGGGGAGGTAGGAAGAAATGGTTATCCCATGGGAAAAACCCGAGGCGGGCGACACATCAAGGTTAGTTGCATCCCCGATCCCCGGGCAAGCTCAGCCTGCTCAAGGCCCTGGGTGTTGGGGTTCCCCGAGCACAAAGAACTGGGCACACAGCCCCTGTACTGACGACTCAAAGAATGACTTGCTTGGAATCCTTAGACTTTTAGCCAAGGACTTTTAATCTCCGCTTCTCTTTCCATGACTTGGTGCCTACCCCCCACAGCTTCCTCTCTTTCATCGAAACCTAGGGCCACAGGGGTGCAAAAGCGGCTTCTCAAAACATATCGAACTTTTCATAGCGTCCAAGGCAGCTACTGCACTTGTGGTACCCAAACGTGGCGTGTCATCTCGCCTTCCCCTTGGCCTGGCCTTGATACCGGTCAAGCCACTCCAGTATGTCCCTGATGGCTTCGGTGCGCGGAAGTGGGGCATGCCCCGCATTGTAGAGAATGTGGCGCTTGTCTTCGGGGGAAGTCCCGAGAAGATCAAAAAGGGGTCTCTGGTGCGTTTCAACAAGGTAGGCATAGTCTTGCTTGCCGTTTAGCATGAGAACAGGCACTTTCACGTGAGGTGGCCACAACCCCTCCTGTTTCGGCGCGGCAGCCGGAATTCGCAGGCCGCCCGAGAGAAGAATGAGGGAGCGGATGCGTTCCTCCAAAACGGCCATCTGGGGTCCGATGTTTGCCCCCAGGCTAACGCCCATGTAGGCCACGTTCTCCGCATCTATATCCTTTCGGCTTTGCAGATAATCGATGGTTCTTCCCAGGTCCTGTACCCACCTGGGCCGGGTTCTGACCAGCTTTTCCCACAACTTCTCCGGTACTCCTCCGCCCCGCTCCCACATCCCTGAATAAACGGGCACCACAAAAACACGACCGCTCCTCGGCACACAGTCCCATGGCACGATGGATGTGTTCAGCGCGAACACAGGCAGATACAAGGGTTCAAGTCCGGGAAAGTAGACCACTGCCTTATAGGGCGGTGATCCCGAAGTTGGAAGATAGAGGTGCAGGATGAGGCGCTCGTTGCCATACGCCGCATCGATGCTCACTGTCTCGGCTCGCCAGTCTCTGGCCGTCTCATCTCTGGCCTCAACGACAGGATTGAGAGGTATTCGCTTATAGGAAACCATGGATCTCCACTTCTCGAGCAGTTCCTGGGTAACCGGAGGTATACTGCGGGGGTCATGAGTTCCCAGATTGACTTCCTGAAAAAGCTCGCCTGCCATGGAGCTGCTTTGAGGATAGACCGCGCAACGAAATCCATTCCCCGGAGAGCGGTCCCAGGGTGACAGTGCAATGACTTCATGTAATGACATATACGGCGGGTCACTCCACATGCCACCCATGCTGTAGCGTTTTTCGCCCGACGCGTTCCAGCACCACTCCCGCACGTTTCCCGCCATGTCCTTGGCACCGCTGGACCCGATAGCGGGATGCGCCCCCACCTTCGCAGGCCCTGTCCCCCCGAGATTACTCCCAGACATGATCCAAGGTGTCAGTGGCAACCCAATCTCCTGGTCGGAAAGAGTAGCCCGGAACCAATGATAGACGGTGGGCAGGCTCTTGTTGCGGAATCTGGCATAGGCCGCCGCTTCATACCAGCTCACCCCGGAAACCGGATAGTCATCCTGGCCCTCTGGATAATTGCCCAACTCCCAGGTCGAGGGTCCAGGGCGTCCGGTCCGATCCACAAAACTCTTCACAGCTTCGCCCCATGATATCACCTTTCCGTCTCTCTTGAATTCTTCCCTCCAAAGGTCCTCTCTGGAGTAGCCGCCCTCATCCATGAACTCCTTGTAGGCTCTGTTTGTGACCTCGGTCAGGTCGATAAAGAACTGCCCAATCTCCTTCCTCCCAGCAAAAGCTGGCAAATCCAGGTGTATTCGCCCCCGATCCACGCCAATGGTGCCCTGCGGAACACTGTTTTCTTCATACAGATCGAACTGAAGCGTGTAACGTTCCCAGGAGCTTGGAAACAACAACGCCTTGTACCCCTCCCAGAAATCCAAGGACGGGATCCGCCTGGCCACCTCCTTGTCCTGATACCCGGCTTTTCGGATTCGCCAGCGCTGCACGCCCACGGGGACGCGGGCCGCCTTGATGGGAGTAACCCCCAGCTCGATGGATTCCCCATCCTTGTCCGTATATGACCTGTACGAGACCGACGCGCCCGGCGGGGCGCTCTGGATGTCTATGCTCGTCGTGGACTTCTCGATGTACTCCCTTAGCGTCGTGTCCTCGGGGATTATTCTTTCCGCCTTGCGCGCGAGGAGATAGGCTCCTGTATAGTCCTCCGCATCCAGGAGCCTTTTGATCTCCGGAAGCGCCGTTTCACGGGCCCAGTTCCTCTGCGACCAATGCAATGAAATCTGTCTAACAGCCGTGATGGCCACCAATACCAGGATCACTGCCGCGATGATCCCACCGCCGTACAGGGACACCCTTTTCGCCATCCTGCGCCGGTGTGCCGATCTTTGCTCTTGTGTCGCCCTCCGTTGCTCCTCCTCTCGTTGACTCCGGCGCGCCTCAAGTGTTCGGAGCCTTTCAGCCAGCTTCGCAGGATCGCAAAGACGGCTCGCGGGATCGCCGTGGACGCAGGCGGCAATATCCTCTCGCAGAAGATCGTCCTTCACCCCCTGCTCCCACCCGGGGGCCAGCGCACGGGAGAGATTGCCGATCACCATCTGATACAGAAGCACCCCCAGGGAGTAGATGTCTGCCTGCGGTGTGGGCGGCTTCCCCTCGATCAACTCCGGGGCGATGTACATCGGCGTGCCGCTCGTGGATGTGGACTTCCCCCCCAAGAGTGTCTGGGTGAGACCAGTCGCAGTGATCCCTTCCCTCTTCAGAGCTTCCGGGTCGGTCAGAAGGCCGATCCCAAAGTCCGTGAGCTTTGCTCTGGGCCTCCCCCCTTCCTTGGATCGCGAGATCAGGATATTGGTGGGCTTGATGTCCTTGTGCAGCACCCCGGCGCTGTGGGCCGCACTCAGGGCCATGGCAATTTGGGCCACCAGATCCAGACGGGTCTCCAGAGGCACCTTGTCGATGCCTCCTTGGCGCTCCGCCCATGCCTGGAGGTCTCCGCCCTCGGTGTATTCCGTTTCTATGTAATAGGGCGGGCTGCCCAGTTCCCAATCAACCACCCGTGCTATATCCTCTCGATTCCCTAGGCTCTCTTGAAGCAACCGCAGAAGCACCACCTCCCGCTTGATACTCTTCACCCGGTCAGGCTCGAAGCAGAACTTGAACACATGCTTCGCACGGGTGTTCAGGTTGGCGGCGAGCCAGACCTCTCCGGCCCCCCCGGCTCCAAGTCGGGATTCGAGGACCCAGTGGCGATGGCCAGGGATCAGAGCCCCCGCGTCGGGCCTCCAGCCCAGGGCGTTTTCCTCCGGGGTCATCTCCGGGCGCTTCTCGGCCGAGTCGCGCCATCTCGCCAGTCGGGGTGGGGAGACCTCCGAGCTCCCTGCCCCAACCATCAGGGCCTGTTCACCCTCTTTGAGGCTCGATACGAACCTTTCCCATGCCTCAGCGTTCTCGACACCTTCATACCGGATGACGATGTCATCCAAGCTCACCCCGATTTTGTCCACGGCAAACTTGAGCCTTGCGTTCTGATGGCTTCCCTGGTACTCAAAAAGGTTCGCCCAAGCGTCCTTTTCCGTCTCCGTGACTCGATAGCTCTTCCCAATTCCCTCCCCATATCCCTTTTTCCTTCCAAGGATCGTGAACAGCGGGGCTTCCTCAAGGTTCGGGAGGGCGCTCTGCCATTTCACGTAAATCCTTTGTAGCAAGGCCTTTTTCTCTGAGGATCCGGCAGAGCCACCAATGGTATCGTTCAGCAGTGCAAGGAGGTCATGATGCCTCTCCAGCGGGATGTGCTTGATGTGCCCTCCTTTTTTCATCTCGTTCACGAGGAAAGCAATCAAGGAGATGTAAAACTTTCGAGAGGGCGAGTTAAAGAGAACCGTCAGCTCAATCCTCTTTTTAACCGCAATACGGAGCTTGAACTCATTGAGGTCTATGGCGATGGGAGGAATTGTCGTGATTTCCAGCACTTTTCATCTCTCGAAAACTAGTTGAACATAAGAGATTTCACTGGACTCAACGACGCACAAAAAAAAGTAACGGTTAGAACGGTTACAAACCAGTATCACAAGTTAAGTGTTCGGTCAATAACAAGACAGCCTCGCCTTGGGGGTGATGGACCGGTGGGAATCGGGGGGTCCGTGGGACCATCAGTTCTCGCGACGGACATCACGGTGCGGGGGAACTTGCATTGACAAATAAGGAGGCAAGGAAGATGGGGTGCAGAACAAAGTTAATCCTGTGTGTGGTCTTTTTCTGGATGTTCGGCGGTGCATGGACGTCAATGGCGGTGATCGGAAGCGATCTGAACGGTCTTGAGATCGAGGGCTACGAGAAGTGGCTCACCGTGTGTCCTGGACCTTACACCTGCCTCAAGAGCGACGAGTCAAGCGGATACTTCTTGGTGGTTCACCTGGCAGGCCAGGTGGCCGGCCAGGGGGGCACGGTGTTCCCATCGGATTTCGCCCTGCGCACTGAGACCCAGGAGGGCAACACCGTGTGGCGGGAGTGCAAGGCCCTCGGGCGTTTCGACATGGACGTTTTCGTTGCGGCCGCCGGCGTTCCGTTGATGTTGACGCAGGGACCGGTCAAGTTCTCTGTGATCTTTCATATACCGGCTGGACAGAATCCCACGGACCTCATTCGAACGGGCACCGGTCCGTCCGCTCCTGTCACTCTGGACCTGAGGGTCAAGTTGGCGCAGAAGAGTCCGTGAAGCGATGCCTGTGGCGCCTCCTTGCGGGTGCCCTGGTCGCCACCTAGAGTGCCCGCCACGAGGCCCGCGGCACTTTCGGCCAGAAGGGAAGAAGGGCGGAAACCCATGAGCAGGATCATGAAGCTACCGGTATTCCGCCTCTGCGGCGTTGTCTGACCGCGGAGGCAAGCCGTGGGAAATGATAAAGGTTCTCTGCCACTGCTCGGTTGACAATGGTACTGCAACCAACTTTAGAAGGAGGCTTTCCATGAGCAAGCAGACTTACGGCCCAAGTCGAAGGGATTTGTTAAAGGGACTTGTGATTGGCGCAGGAGGATATGCCTTTGGTGCCATGTTGATCCATCCCCAAGAAGCCGTAGGGCAATCTGTCCAGGGCTCCCTGGAAAAAGTTCCAATGGAAGCCCGTTGGAGTGTTGCTTGTGGAGGACTTGTGGGCTTCCAAGTCGATCTCTATAAGAGCCTTTTGGATCAACATGGAAGAGACAAATTTCTCGAGTATGTTATGAAAACCGCACCAGCAATAGCGGCTGCGCACAAAGCACTTGCAGACCGCTTTGGTTTGACTGGCAAAGACGCCAAATCAGCGGCTGCAATTATCCAAGCCATGGTCACTACTGTATATGGACCAACCCAAAAATATGAAATCGGGGAAGCTACAGCAGAAAAGGCAAGAGTGCAATGCATCAATTGCGCATTGTGGTCTAATCTTCAAGCCAAGAAAATTACTGACGATATATGCTCGGCTATCTCCAAATACTATTGGGACGGCCTTGCCAAAGCTATAAACCCAAAGCTGACTGCAACCTTGGTTAAAGCCAGGCCATTAGGCGATTCGGTTTGTGAGTGGTTTGTTGAGCTTAAGGCATGAAATGACTTTACTTGGTCAGAGGGGTTATGGGACTTCTCTTCACTTCAAGTCTTTGGCAGTTGATTTTCCAAAGGATTTGGCCTCTGGGGGAGCTGTCTATTTACGGGCAAAGACAGGTGCTTGCCCCCTGCCTCGGTGGCCCTGAGCTTCGGGGGGGACCCGGTCAAACTCCTTGCAAATCAAAGCGGATTTCCTGCCCGGGCCAAGCGGAGCGCGGCAGGCAGGCAAGCCGATCCGAGAAACGGGATCAGCCTCTGATGGCTTAAAGTGGTTTTGGGTCCATGCAGGTGTGGACGCACTTTGGTGTTATCCGGGGACCTCCTGGTTCCCTTTGAACCCGTTCACCCCGGAGGGAGAGCTGCTTGGGAAAGAATATCCATGACAGGCCACGGCACTGGGTGCCCAATGGGAAAAACGCCATCCCCGGCAAGGCGAGGGGAGAGCCAGGTTTGAGATTTCTCGGCAAGGCTTGCTATTGGAGAACGAATTCGTATTGCGCAAACCACGATTTGGAGGTTGGCGAGGCGATCACGGCTTTGGGTTAGCGTGGATCGCTTTGTTAAGTTCTAATGGGCCATTAGACCCCAAAAGGAGGTCCCAAATGAGCAAGAGAGCAATTTTGGTCTTCTTGGGTGTTTTCTTTCTTTTTGTCTCAGTAGGGGTACCCTCTGCCTTGGCGATTCTATAAGAGGATTTTACGGGCCCTAACCTAGACCAAGAAAAATGGACAAGCCTGGAGTTTGTGAGAAAGATCGAAAACGGAAGCCTTATCTCGCAGACCGCTGCCTTTGAATCCAGCGTTACCAATTCCCTCTACTTCAAAGAGCCGGGTCCGATCTATTACATGGAGGCCAAGGTCAAAGTGAACAGCGTTGAAGGCGATCTTATTCAGCCAGGTGCAACCGCTTACTCCAGCCCCTTTGCGGGATTCGCAGGTGCTTTTTACAACGATGGAACTGGTGGAGGGGAAAACGGTAGAAAGGGGGATGTCGTAGCTCAGATACGGGTGCAGCCGCATGAAAGCGGTGCACTCCAGGTGCGTTGGTATGTGTCAAAATCGGCTGATGCGTCAGGAAGCAGTTGGACTACCATGGCGCAAGGTAGTTTTTCGACTTCGGTTCAAGTGGAAGAGTGGCATCTCCTTGGGGTGGGATTCAACCCTACAAACCACGTCTTCACTTTCATATTGGACGGGGAGAGCCAGTCTTGGACCTCTGAGGATACGAGCTTCAATCCGCCAGTTAACGCCTCCAAGCCATTGAGGACCGATGTCCGCTTCTATGGAGCCTCAACCGGCCTTTACGGGAAAATCTCGGCTGAGTTCGATGATGTGGTGGCAAAGGATTCAAGTGGCGATATTCTGGTGAGCGATGACTTCACATCTAGCGTAATCGACCCCAGTAAATGGAGTTCTTACGAGTATGTGAGGAGTATAAGCGACGGGAAATTACTTTCCGAGCTTAGAAGCCTCGGTGCTGCAATCTCAAACAATCTCTCTTTCAGAAATCCGGAGAACATCCTTTGTATTGGCGGGAAGGTCAGCCTAACGGATTTCTTTTTGTTGGACCCGGGGCAGTCTGTATCCAGGAGAGCCAGAGTGGGCGGGTACTTTTTCAACACTACCGGAGATCCGAACAGTGGTTACCAGGGGGACGTGTGGGCGGAAGTGTACCTGGGAGGAAGTGGTTCCCAGCCGCGAGCGGAATGGGCTGTATGGGAGGCAACCAATTCTGAAGGGACTACATCTACTCAACTGGGATTTGGTCGTTTTCCCTTGAGTGTCAATCTGGGGGAAAGCTATGATCTTTTCATAGGTTGGGACGGCTCCTCTTTCACTTTCCTTTGCAACCAGTATGCTGCGCGGTACTCACCTGAGGGCCCATTCCATAACCCCAACCATAATGTCCGACTTCTAGGAACGAGGATACCTGCTCTGAGCTCCGGTGCTTCTTTCGACGCCTCCATCACAGCCACCTTCGACGATATCACCATAAACGAGTGTCCCAATGCTTATTCTTTAAGCGTCTCCACATCCGGCTCTGGGGCCGGCACCATCGCAAGCTCACCGCAGGGGATCCTCTGCGGGGATCGTTGCATCCAGGAATATAAAGAATCCACTGTGGTCAGCCTCACTGCAACCCCAAACCAAGGCTCCGTGTTTGCAGGCTGGTCCGGGGATTGCTCATCCTGTGGCACAAACACTGCATGCGAGATAACCCTGGATGCAAACAAGACCTGCACAGCCGCTTTTTCTCCTCCCTCCGGGCCTGATCTCACGGGCGGATGGGTGAGTCTCACCCAGCGCTGCAAGAACACCCGGGCTGGCCTCAAATGCAAGTTAAAGGGGGCCTTGAGAGTGGAAAATCAAGGGAACCTTGCAGCTGCCCCTGGGGCATTTGTATCCTTTTACCTATCCTCTGACTCAAGCTGGGACTCGGAGGATACCTTCTTGAAGCAGGTGGCTGTTGGGGCTTTGAAGGCAGGTAGAAGCAAAACCAGAAAGCTCAACGTCACCCTTCCTATTGGTGAGACTGCACAGGGCAAATATGGGATTGCCTGGATAGACGCCACAGATGCTCTTGAGGAGCTCAATGAGTCCAATAACATAGTCGTCTCTACACAGATCCCGTAACTTCCCTCTGGCACCCTCAAGGGGGTGGCCGTTCATGCCACCCCCCTTTTCCTTCCAGATCATTTCACCTAGGCCTTCAGCACAAAGCTCCCAAACAGCTCCCCCATTTCTGAGAGTGTCCGAGACCCCAAGAACCGACCCCCAAACTGGCTTCCATTAAGGTGGCCATGCCTGGCTTCATTAGGATGACCAGTGACAGGTCCGCCTTGTTTGCTATTCAGCATTCTTCCCGAAGCAAGTCACGGCAGGCGCATGAATCCTCTCATCCCTTTGCCACAGACGCCGTCTCGGTGAAGCCGGCGCAATCGAACTGCCGGGCACTTGTTCCAGCCAGAATAACTAGCGGGCTAAATAATCCCAAACTATCGCAACTCGAACTGTTAAAGTTAAGTTTAAATCGGGACACAGAAACCTCGGTGTGGAATCCTGATCATAGTCTCCCATGCTGCGTTCTAAGAGGAGGTGTCAGGAAGGGTCTTTTGATCTTTTTCTATAAGTCTTGCCAGCGATTTCAAATCGTGGCGGGCATCCAATACCATCTTGGCGCTGAGGACGTAATCCTGCAGTGAGTATGCACTATCCACCCGGCCAAACTTAACTGGTGAATCTTCTGCGTCATCGTCTATAAACGCCAAAGCAATCATAAGACCGAAGTCTCTAAATCCTGATAATTCAGGTAACTTCAACAGTGTCTTTTGCAAATCACGAAGAACATCTACGTAGACTTTGTGAATGCACCCATGTTCGAGTCCCCACTGCCACCACGAACGAGGAACCGGCATTGAAAGATGCTCTAAAATGCACCTGGCCTCCTTTAGGAGGTCCCCCCCAGAGTCCATCAGACAATAACCCAGACTTTCGTACCAAAGGCTCATGGCGTCTCCTGGGGTCCCTCGCTTTCTGTCCCTGGATTCGAAGTTCACCACGGGGATGATAACATTTCTCTCTGCTCCCAGTCTTTTGGGCTTGATTTTCCAAAGGGTCTGAACTCCAGGGGACCTGTCTGCGTGCGACGCGCAGACAAATGCTTGCCCACTGCCTCGGTCGCCCTGAGCTTCGGGAGGGAGAGGGCCTCAGGTCCAATTCCTGGAAAATCAAAGCGGATCCCCCCGCCTGCGTAAAGCGGGGCTCCTGCCTGTACGTTGCACGCAGACAGGCGGCAGGCAATCAAGCCCATGCAAGAAACAGAATCACCCTATGATCGCTTACCAATGAGGCAGCTCCACCCTAGAACAATCTACTTCAGGAAGGTCGAGGCCAGCAAATAGGTATCCTGCCCTCTCTGCTCCAGTTCTATCTCTAACCCCGATGTTCATTACCCATCCCCCCGCACGGGTGGAAATGTTCCACAGCATCTCCACGGCAATCGTGTACACGGCTGCCTCAGTGATCGAGTAACCACTTCCTTTAACCTCAAAATGAAAAACTTGGTCCACCATGTGGCCCGAGCCAGTAATGGGGGCACTAACTCCAAGATCTGGCCAATGTAGCTCCCCCGAAATGGCAACAAACCTTACGGTACCGCTGCTTAGCGGGATCGTTGGAGCAACCGACTTGGTGACCAAAACCATGGTGGCAAATCCTCTACCCCAGTCGAGACAAAGCCTTGTAGGCGCTTTGGGCCCAGCGTTGCACGGGGCCGGGACAAGAGCTGTTATAAGAACGGCCAGCGTCCAAAGAAGTCTCTTCTCCATGGCTCCCCCTTTCCCTATTGGGAAGAAGCTTACCCCCTTCCCAGACCACACAGGGAACTGTGTTCAATCCATGTATCCCCGTAAGACCTGCAAAAAATACCTCAATAAGGAAGCTCGGCACCGTAGCAGTCCATTCTCGCAACATAAGAATCCCCCTCATACAAGTACCGAGATTCCTCTCCCATTGTATTTCTCTTAGATATGATCCACAGCCATTTTGCTTTATCTGTTGAAAGATGCCACAGACATTGCAGTGTGACAGTGTACCCAAGGAATTCCGTGATACTGTAACCACTGCCTTCTATCTCAAAATAGAACGTCCCGTCAGCTCTCATATGGCCTGAACCCCTCAAAGGGACACTAAATCTAGGTGTGAAGGCAACCTCCCCCAGTACATCTATAAACCTAAACTTCCAGTCGTTGATTCCGACCATCGGGCCAGCCGGCTTGGTAACCAAGATCATTTGCGCCGTTCCTGGTAAGTTAAGGCAAACTTTTTTAGGCGGTTTAGCTCCGGCCATAGACCAGACCGGCACAAAAGCTATTATGAGAGAAAACATAGTCCCAATAAGTCTCCTACCCATGGCTTCCCCCCTTTCCCTACTTGGCAAAAGCTTACCCCCTGCCAAGACCAAAAAAACACTCTCTGGCCAGTTTACGTTTTCTTAGAATAACTGCTGACATATCTCACCAAAACATCTCAAAGTTCGAGCAGTCCGTTCTCCTAAAGGCAGCATCCCCCGTACTTATTCCCCAATATTCTCCAGTGGAATCTATAATACCTGACATCAACATCCATATTATGTAATCAGTTTCGACGTTCCATAGCAATTCTAGAGTTATCATATGCATAACATCTTCAAAATTGTAACCACTTGTTGTTATCCCAAGGTGTAATTTACTGTCAATCATTCGTCCAGAACCCTTAAAAGGAACACAAAGTCCACCAACCACTGTAAGACATAGTTCTCCAGAGATATCTAGAAACTTGGCATTGCCGTTATTTAGCTGAATCGTTGGCCCGGCGGGCTTGGTAACCAGGATCATTTGCATAGCCTCTTCTAATTCTAGGCAAACTTTTGTCGGCGCTTTGGGCTCGGCCATAGACCAGTTCGGTACAAGGGCCGCTATGCAAATAAACTTTATCCAAACAAATCTCTTGTCCATAACTCGCCTCCTTTCCTTAATAGAGAGAACCCTACCCCATACTTACAGCGCCAAGGCAAAAAGCCATCACACCATGCCTCGAGAAACATCGCAAAAATTTCAACAAGGTAGCTCCACCCTAGAACAATCTACTTCAGGGAGGTCCAAGCCCTCAAAGTGTCCATGACCGAATTCGGCGCCGTTTAAATCCCTGACCTCAGTGTTCATTTCCCAGGCTCCGGTGCGAGTTGAAACATCCCATAGACATTCCATCGTAAATCTCACCTCAAGCCACTCAGGAAGTGTGTAGCCACTTCCTGCTATTCTGAAATGGAACTTTTGGTCAACCGTGTGGCCCGAACCCTTAAAAGGGCCACTAAATGCAGAAACAGGATGAGCCTCCCCACCAGCTCTACACGGCCGTGGATCCCCTTTTAGTCCATCCCATAGGTTTGGTAACCCTGGCCCTCCTCTCCCAGAAAATCCGAATCTCTGCAGGATCCGCTGGCAAAGTTCCTTGAGTCTGGTGTCAACTTCCCTGTATTGGCTTGACAGGCAGTAAGTGATCTGGAAGGCGATACCGTAACAGCTGGAGGTGTCAGATGAGCTAAGTGGAGCTTACAAGAGCATTTTGAGGGACAGCACAAGGGCCACAAACCCCCACCCGGGCCACTAAATCCGGGTTTTGTGCACAAGGGCATGGGGGTGACCCGCCTTTCCCGCCCGGGGGCGATGAAAGGGGCGAAAACGACCCGGAAAATTCCTTGAGGAACCTGTCACCAATGCCTTGGAATATCTGAATTGTCCCCCAAAAACGCCGGTGTTGTCAATATAACAAGCTCCATAACTCCAAATTTTCTTCAAAGTTAGACTCCCAGAAATAAGATGACCTTTTCTCCCGGAAGGGCACATGGTCTTAGGAATCTGGCAATGGGGAAATTCTTTAAGAATTAAATTTTCACTGCCGTGATGGATAGAAATCGTCCACCATCTCTACGACGACGGCCGGCCAATGCCCAGGCAGGCGAGACTCGATACACCTGGAATTCTTTACCGCCTGATGGTGAGCGGGCTTGAGAAACGCCAGATTGTGGAGAATGTTACAGACCCCCTTAATCTAACGGAGCATCTGTCTTGGCAAGGCCGCACTCTTGAGAAGGACCGGCCTGTATGCATAGTCGCTCGCGACCAACCATGCACATCTGCTTCTCATATTACCTTTCATTATTTACAGCACATCATGATTCATATTTGTGTGAGGTCGATGGACGGCAGGAAGCTGGATCACAAGACCAGGGAGGCCATCCGGTTTCATCTTCCCCCTATTCCCCAGATTTGAACCCCTGGGAGCTGGTGCTGCGCTATGCCCTCATCCAATGTCCCGAAGACAATGCCTCCTCAATAGTCCCAGATCACTTCGACCTCGATGAATAATCAGGCTAAGGAGAACCTTTCCCTTCAAAAAAAAGCGCCCCTGGGATGGGCATCTTCCGTCCACCCCAGGGTAATCAAGTCTTCACACTAACCTTTGAGAGAGAACCAGATTGTC